>Ga0214473_10000030_pt1 | contig 192670 bp, 138 predicted proteins | sample RVTome_7_FD_203509 | JGI IMG/M metagenome (GOLD analysis project Ga0214473, IMG submission 203509) | Soil microbial communities from uranium-contaminated site in the Upper Colorado River Basin, Wyoming, United States - RVT98D197 | ecosystem: Environmental > Terrestrial > Soil > Contaminated >...
CAGTGGTGGCTGACTGTAAAGTCACCATCATGCCAATTCTTTTCCATCCGGATGAAGGAGGGCAGCCTGCCGACAAGGGGACAATTGGCGAAGCAGCGGTCCGCAACGTTGAGGTGGTCGATGGGCGGATTGTTCACACGCTTGACAGGCCGCTCGCCGATGGGACGTATCTGGCACGTCTGGATAAATCGCACAGGCTTTACACCGCCGGACAGCATACGGCCCAGCACATTTTGTCGGGCATCGCGCAAAAGCAGTTCGGCCTTGCGACTGTCGGTGTCCACATCGGCTTGGAGAGATCCACGGTGGATTTCGACAAGAGCATCGAGTGGGACACAGCCACCGAGCTCGAACGGCAATCCATGGAGGTTGTCACTCTCGATCTCCCGGTGGAAACAGTGTTCAACGATCCCGATGTGCGGATGCGGAGTGATTCTGGCCCGATTGAAGCCGACATCGTGCGGGTCGTCAAGATCGGCGACTACGATAAATCGGCGTGTTGCGGCGCCCATCTTGGGATGACGGGTCAGATCGGGGTCATCAGAATCCTGGGCATAGAGAGCAAGAAGAACGGTAGCCGCGTGACGTTCGTGGCGGGGATGAAGGCTCTGGAATACTCGCAGGTTGAAACAGCCGTCCTGCGGGAGTTGCGAAAAGTGGCGGGCTGCTCAACGTCTGAGCTGCCCGCGATCTTGCGGAAGGCTCTGGACCGCGCAAATGAGCTCAACAAGGCAGTGGAACGACTGTGGTCTCTGTCGCTGCCGGCTCTCGCGCAATCCGCTCAAATCGCGGAAGTTCAATCAACGAAGATTGGCATCCAGGTTGTGGAAATCCCCAGTCCTTTGTTGTCAAAGCTGGCCGGCCTGATTGCGGAGGCAATTGGCGGGGCGGGGGTTGCCGTCAGCGGTCTAAATATTGCGGTAAGCTCCACAGGCATAAGCGCTAAGGACATTCTCGCCCGAATTCAGAGCGTCGCCGGCGGAAAAGGCGGCGGCTCACCCCGGGCGGCCAACGGAAAAGTGGGCAGAACCCTGACAGCCGATGAGATAGTGGCAATTCTGCGAGCATAGCTTCACTTTGGCAGGGCTATGGCGGGGCGCTCGTGCCGCAGGCGGTTCTTGAACTCTCCCATATTCGAGTTCCAGAAATACTGCTCTGCCAGGTCCACCTCGGCGACGACAACAGTATTCCTCTCGGTCGCGCGGACCAGAAGGTCGCCGCTGAGACCCCAGACTCCCGTTTGCATCCAACCGTCATTGACGGCGTACGTCGCGCTGACCAGATAAACCTGGTTGTCAAGAGCGCGGGCCCGCGCAAGGTCCGGGTGGCCCCCCATAATGGGTAGCGCGATGATCTCGGCGCCGTTTGCCGCCAGGCCGCGGGCGATCTCGGGAAAGTGTACGTCCATACAGACCATCATGCCGACTTTGCCGAAGCGGGTCTCGAAGACGGGAAACTCATGACCGGGGGCGAGGCCCATGAGATACTCCCCGCGAGCGGGACAGATCTTGCGGTACTTCCCGGCGAGACGGCCGTCAGGTCGCAGGAGGATAGCGGTGTTGTAGATCAGGTGCTCGGCGCGTTCGTGAAGGGATGTCACGATGTAGAGATTGTGCTTCCTGGCCAGGCTGGCCAGGTAATCGGTGCAGGGACCCGGGATGGGCTCGGCAGCCTCGGCGTACTTGAGATCGGTACCCACGGAGGTGATGCATTCGCCCATGACAAGGAGGTCTGCGTGTTTCTCGGCGGCCTCGGCGATATAGGGCTCGAACTGGCGGCAGTTTTCCAGGCCACCCTTGCCGTTTCGAGGGCGGAAATTGGTCGCTGCCAGGCGAACCTTGCGCGGTGTTGGCGCACTGCTCTTGACCAGCGAAATGCCTCCCCACTCGATTTGTCCACCGGGCGCCCAGCGCAGATCCAGTCGGACTGTGGCGTGGGTGGCCTTGAGGGGAGCGTAGTAGATGCCGGTGTACTTCATCCAGCCTTGCTGATCGATTCCGACATCCGGCACAAAGTACGGCACGCACGCAAGGCCGGCGCGCTCGTCGCGCACGGTCCCACCGTTCGGATCGTGGAACAGCAGCTCGACATAGGTGTGATAACGAGGATTGGCTACGTCCACGACCCGGCCGTACGCGGTGATCCGATAGTAACTGTCGCCTTCGATGTCGAAGGTCCTGGTCCAGGCCCCATCGAGACCTTCGCGGTTGCCGTGCCTGATCACCAAGCCCCCTTGTCCCTCGGGTCCCCCGGTCTTATTGATCGCAAAATCGGGGCGTATCTCATCGCGAGGCGAAGAGGGCCTCCAACCATCAAACTCCGACACCTCGGCCGAGGCGAATGTTGCAGTCGCATCCGCCGGGGTCCAATACGCCGGGAAGATGGCGACCAGGAATATGATGTGTTGTTTCATGTTGCCTCCTGAATGAAACCTGCGAATAGGAGCCTATTGATCGTAAACGATGTTGTTGGCTTATCCTGTGTTATCTGCACCGCGCAGAACAATTATAGGCGCTGATTATCCCCGTTTGTCGAACACTTGACAATTGTTTTGTATTTTGATATTTGGCTGGATAGTTCAAAGAAGGGCTTTCTTTTCGTTTTTGTTACCATCAAGCCGAAAGGAGAAATGATTATGAAGGCGCGAGTGTTCCTGGGACTGGTTTTGGTTGCGGCGGCCGGCTATTTTTCGTGGGTGTTCGCGCAGCAGATGCCCCGTGAAAAACCGGCGGACAAGGTGTTGAAGGTTCGGCAGGCAGCCGATTTCGCCATAAACGGCAGGGGCGATGCCTCGGCCTGGGAGAAGACCGCATGGGAGCCACTTCACCTGCGCATCTCTGACGGCCACCAATACCAAACGCGCGTCAAGATGCTCTACTCGCAGACCGGCCTGTACGTGCTCATGGAGGCCGAGGACAGCACGGTCACGGCCACGATGAACGAGGACTTCCTCAATCTGTGGAACGAGGATGTGTTTGAATTCTTCTTGTGGCCGGACGAGCGGTACCCGGTTTACTTCGAATACGAGATTTCACCCTTGGGCTACGAGCTGCCGATTCTCATCCCCAATTTCGGTGGTCAGTTTCTCGGTTGGCGCCCGTGGCATTACGAGGGGCAGCGCAAAACTCAAAAAGCTACTACCGTTACGGGCGGACCTAAACAGTCGGGCGCCCGCGTGACGGGATGGAAGGCTGAGGTGTTTGTTCCCTACGACCTGCTCAGGCCCCTGCAAAACGTTCCGCCCCGGCCCGGGACGGTGTGGCGAGCCAATTTCTATCGCGTTGATTACGACAATGGCAAGAAGACGGACTGGGACTGGGCGCGCGTCGGTTCCGGCTTTCATGAATTTGACAAATTCGGTGTGCTCATTTTCGAGTAGCGCAAAATCTGCAGGAGCGCGCTGTTTTAACCCGCACGCAGCGACGTAGCCGATTAACACGAGCACCTGAGCGTCTCCTTTTCGGTGAAGCCGCCCTGTCACGGGACGGGGCGGTGAATGTGAATGGGCGATGCAGGGATCGAACCTGCGACCCGCTGATTAAGAGTCAGCTGCTCTACCAGCTGAGCTAATCGCCCTGACTTGTGCACATAGCGGACAAGTGGATTACTACTTTATCATCGTCCGGCGGGTGTTGCAAGGAAATTAGTGTCAAAATTCTGTCCGCGGCGCCCCGCTTGCCAGCGGTCGCGGAATATCCTTGCAAGGTGCTGGTTTTTCCACTATAAAAGCGGCCTACGTGTAGAGAGCTTTCTGTTGACTGAAAAGCTGCCGAGGATTCGCAAGGCACAAAGGATGAGAAAATGAGATACAGCCGGACGTTTATACCAACCGTGAAGGAAACTCCTGCGGATGCAGAGACCATCAGCCACCAACTGATGATACGTGCGGGTTTGGCCCGAAAAGTGGCCAGCGGGACATACACCTATCTTCCGCTGGGCTGGCGCAGCCTCTTGAAGATCATCGCAATCGTCCGCGACGAAATGAACAAGGCGGGCGCCCAGGAAATTTTGATGCCGTCCCTGCAGCCGCTCGAGCTTTGGCAGAAGACGGGCCGGAGCATTGATTATGGCCCGACGATGTTCCAGCTTGAGGACCGGCACGGCAAGGGAAACGTGCTCGGCCCGACCGCCGAAGAAGTCGTCACTCACATTGCGGCCGGCGAAATAAAGTCTTATAAACAAATGCCGGTGAATCTGTATCAGATAAGCGCCAAGTTCCGGGATGAGTTTCGCCCTCGTTTCGGCGCGATTCGGTCGCGCGAGTTCATCATGAAGGACGCCTACAGCTTCCATGCCACCGCGCAGGACCTGGAACGATCGTACAGAGCTATGTATGACGCCTATTGCCGGGTGTTCAAGCGATGTGGGCTCGAATACGTCATCGTCGAAGCGGAAGTAGGCGAGATGGGCGGCTCCGGCTCCCACCAGTTCACCATACCTTGCGAATCAGGCGAAGATACCATTGTTTACACACAGGACGGCTCATATGCAGCAAACCTGGAGAGAGTTGCTGTTGACCCGGCGCCGAGGCGGCAGGGCGACGGTAAGCACCCTGCGATGGAAGAAGTACATACCCCAAATGTCGGCACTATCGAGGCGGTGTGTGCGTTCCTGGGGACTGAGCCGAAAGGCATGATAAAGACGCTGATCTACAGCGCCGGCGATGATGTAGTCGCTGCGCTGGTGCGCGGCGATCATGAGGTGAACCCCGAGAAGCTGACGCAAGCCCTCGGCGGCAAGCGTCTTGAATTGGCCAACGAGCCGACGATTGAAAGGGTGACTGGTGCTAAGGTCGGCTTCGCCGGGCCTGTGGGGATTATTAAGAAGATCTCGACCATGGTCATCGACCATTCGGTTGCAGCGATGAATATGGGAGTCGCCGGGGCGAACAAGACCGACTATCACGTCAGGAATGTCGTGCCGGGCAGGGACTTCCCACTGGAAGGGCAGAACGTCATCGTAACAGACATACGCTGCGCCCAGGAGGGCGATACGCATGACGGAAAGAAGCTTCTCTTCAAGAAGGGCATCGAGGTCGGCCAGGTCTTCAAGCTGGGAACCAAGTACAGCGAGAAGCTGGGTGCGAAGTTTCTCGATGAAGAAGGCAACGAGAAGCCCTGCATTATGGGCTGCTACGGCATCGGCATAAATCGCATCTTCGCCTCGGCCATCGAGCTGGGCAATGACGCCGACGGCATTATCTGGCCGATAAGCATCGCGCCGTTCGAGGTCATTGTTACCTGCGTGAACCAGGATGACGAACAGGTTGCCCGGGCGGCGGAGGACATCTACGAGCGGTTGCGAAGCAGGGGGATCGACGTTCTGCTCGACGACAGAGTCCTGCGGGGCGGCGCGAAATTCAAGGATGCCGATTTGATCGGCATTCCGGTCAGGGTGACGGTGGGCAAGAAATCACTTGCAGAAGGCAACGTGGAGATCAAGCTTCGCCATGAATCGCAAGGCTGCAAGGTCCCCGTTGAAGAGGTTGCCGGCAAAGTGATGGAACTGGTCGATTCGCTGAAAAAACCCTTGAGCGTTTAAGGTCTCCGGCAGCGGGGAGATACGAAAGGGGCCTTGGCGTTCAGAAGAGATGCTTCGAACACAAAGGCCCGGTTCAAATGCGAAAAAGGCAGGTGTTTATTCTTTGGCGCTGCCGTAAACCTTGAGGAACGAATCGGAGTAAATCTGTTTGTTCATCAGCATCTCGGCCGTCGCCAGCACATTCATCAGTTGTTCATCGAGCACATCGACAATCGCCGAATCCAGGCCGTGAGAGACAGCCATCGCCAGGAAGATGCGGTTTATGAGGCTTCGTTCAGACGCCCCCTGGGAAAGATTCGACAGACCTATCGTCATGTGCGGGGCCGGCTCAGACAGGAACTTTATCTGGTCCATGGCCGAGAGAATATTGCCGGGCTGAACCTGAGCGTTTGGCACCTTGACGGGCAGAATAATAGGGTCGATGAACAGCCGTTGCGTTTCGAATCCCTTCTCCATTGCCTTCGAGAGGATATCGGCTGCTATGGCGACGCGGGTATCAATGTCCTGCGGTACGCCATTCTTGTCCATCGTCAGAGTGATTATGCACGCTTTCGGCCCCGCCTGGTCGGCCATGTCCATGTATTTATCGAATATTTCTTCGTCGCTCTTCTTGTTCAAAGGCGTCGAATTCAGGATCACTCCATTGTCGGCGTTGATGCCCTTCAGCCCGGCGGCGATAACACTTGGCTTCTGCGAGTCAAGACTCAAAGGCGTGGAACACGTCTCCTGGATGGTTTCAACCAGCCACTGCATAGCGCTGGCCTGATCCGCTGCGGCGGTGCCCACGTTCACATCCAGATACGTCGCACCGGCTTCGGTCTGCTTTCGGGCGAGCTCCTGAATGACCTTTTTGTCTTTGTCCGCGATAGCTTGCTTGACGTTGGTAAACATCCCGTTGATTCGTTCTGCAATTATTATCATAGCGCTCTTTTCCTTTCCATTAGCGGGGTCGAAACTCTGATCTTTCCACTGGCTGAAAGGGGGACATGCCCCTACGCGTTACTATTCCACAACTGATTGATAAACCCCTTGACGGCGGCGACCGCCCTGGGGTGTCTCATACGAATGATATCGACGCCGGCCTGGAGCAAACATACGGCGGTGGCGGCTTCCCACATGGGTCCCCGGTCTTTGACGTCGCCCCAGGCCGGAGCGTCCACAAGCTTGGCTTCCTTGGCTCGCCACGATTCGTAACCGACGTCACAAATAGCCGGCATAGCCATCATCTTGTCGCCGGCAAGGGCTGCCTGCCGTTGACGCTCCTGGATGGAGTAGGCGTACTCGATTCCGTACCCCAGCGCACCAGTCGATTGGAACGTTACGACGCGATCCAGCGGAAATCCCATGTCCGAGACCAGGATGTTCACCTGCTTGGCGATATTGATATCCAGAGGCGCCTCAGTAATGAGGAAATGGCCGTCAGCGAGGGCAATGGCGGTCAGAGACTTGTAATTGTCCTCAGTGACGGTCCCGATAAGGCAGTTCTCGCCTTTTACGGCGCCGCTGACCTTGGGCATGACCTGGTTATCTTTCTCGTCGAATCCACAGCTCCAGAGGACCAGGGGCACGCCGACCGCCTTGAGCACCTGCTCGGCAACCTTCACAGCGTGTGAGGCATCTTTGTCGCCTTTGTCGGGGTGAATGCCTTCGAACTTCACGCAGATGAGATCCGCTCCGAACTCTTCGACGCATTTTTTTGCCCAGTCGCCGGGGCTGTCGAGGACGTTCTTGTAGGGTTCGAGCAGAGCATCGGGCCAATCTTCCGGCCTGACGTCCAGAACGTCCATCGCTACGACGGGTTTTTCACCGGCGTCGCCGGGGGAGCCTCCATAAACCATGCCACGCGCTCCGCCCACGGTCACCGTCGAGGTTCGCGTGCCTCCGTTGCCTTTTGTCGCGCCGAGGGTAACGCGATTTACCGAGCCTGTAAAGCTTTCTGCAATCTCAGGAACTGGCATTTCTCATTCTCCAAAAATAACTAACAGTTCGTCACGGATTCAAAACCATCATATCTTCGAGTATGTTGCGCGCGGCCACAAAAGCCGGGCTGTCGTCTTCGAGGTCAAAGACCGTCCTGCCTTGCATAGAGGCATCGCAGACCCCTTGATCATAAGGGATGTTTCCCAGGATGTCTATTCCGTCTAATTCCTTCCTCCGGTCGCTCCTGCTCCACACGACGCCGATTCGTTTGACGGCTATCGGCAGCTTGCGGGCCAGATTGAAAATCCGCTGCGCTGTAAGCGCACCGACGGAAGTAGGCTCGGCCACGATGCACAGCGTATCAACGTTGTTGGTGGTTCGCCGTGAGAGGTGCTCCATGCCCGCCTCGTTGTCTATGACCACGAACTTGTACTGCGAGCCGAGCCCATCGAGAAATTTTCGCAGCATGTTATTCACGGCACAATAGCAACTGGGACCTTCCGGCTGACCCATCGTGAGCAGGTCGAACCCCTGCGCTTCGGTAATGGCCTGCTGGATGCCGTATTCGACCGAGCGGACTTTGTCCATGCCTGCATTGCTGGGCGCTTGGGCACGGGCCTGTTCGCGGATGTCTGCGACTATGCCGACCGGCTCGACCCCCAACGTCAGGCCAAGGCACGAGTTGGGATCCGCGTCCACGCCGAGAACGGCGCTTTTGTCGGCTCGCTCCAATAAAGCCCTGATAATCATGGCGGCCAGGGTCGTTTTGCCTGACCCGCCTTTTCCGCTTATCGCGATGGTGAAAGCCATCTCAATATCTATCCTTTCTTGTCGTGATTGTATTATGCACGATGCGTCAGGCTTTCTGTTACAGATGGAAACAGCGACAAATCCGTATGGGGCAGAAACCTGGCCCTTGTGAATTCGTCCATGTATCCCGGGTGGCTCATCAAGTCAAAATACGTCATGCTCTGAGCAATTTTCTCCGCGGTTTCCAGGGCTTTTCGGCTCAACAAAACCGTCTTGGCCCCGGCAATGGAGGTATTGCCGACAAACTGTATCTTCTCTGCGGCTACATCGGGAAGCATCCCGATCGTGACAGCCTGACGAACGTTCAGGAAATTTCCGAATCCGCCGGCCAGATATACCGCGTCGAGGTCTTCCGGCCTGGTTTGCGTTGATTCCATAAGTACCCTGATGGCGGCGAAGACCCCCGCCTTGGAGCGCACCAGATTGTCTATGTCAGGCTGCGTGATTACGATTTTGTGGTGGCCGTCTTGTGCCGGGGCCAGTTGGAACTGCCAGCCCTCCTCGCCTTGGGTCAGTCCCGGCCGACCATCCGCCCGGAACCGGCCCGTTCGGTCGATCAGGCCATTTACGAACAGCTCGGCGAGCGTATCCAGCAGGCCCGAGCCGCATATACCCACGGCGGGCAGGTCACCGATGGTCTTGAGCTCGACGGAGCCGTCCTTGTGGATGGCCATCTTCTCGATAGCACCGGCGCCGGCCCTCATTCCATGCTTGACGCCGCTGCCCTCGAATGCCGGACCGGCGGAGCTCGATGCGCACACCAGCCAGTCGCGATTGCCGAGGACGACCTCGCCGTTGGTTCCAATGTCGGCAAATAGATAGATGCCGTCCTTGGTAAATATTCGTGTTGCCAGCACTCCCGCCACTATGTCGCTGCCGACGTAAGCGGCCACGCTGGGCAGGCAATACAGAAGCCCCCTCTTGTTGATCTGGATTCCCGTTTCTGCGGCGCGAATCGGCGGCACAAACCCGGCCGAGGCGACGTAGGGCTCTCTGCGGATCCGCGTCGGATCGAGATTGAGCAGGAAATGGATCATTGCGGTATTGCCCGCGCAGATGACTGTGGTAATCTCCTGCAGATCGACTTTCTGCCGAGCCGCCAGCGTTACGATCAGGCCGTTGAGATCCTGGACGATGCGATTCTGCATTTCATCGAAGGCGTCATTCTGCTCGGCGTAGATAATTCGGCGGATGTAGTCTTCCCCGAAATTGATCTGGCTGTTGTACGTGGCTTCTTTGTCAAGCGTGGCGGCATTTGTCAAATCGACCAGATGGGCCACGACGGTGGTCGTACCCAGGTCAACCGCCACGGCAAAATTTCTCTTGCGCCGGTCCCCGGGCTCGACTTCGATGACCTCGGTCGTCCGGTCTCGCCGGCCTATCGTGACCGTCGCTTTGTAGTTGCAGCTTTGCAGCACGCCGGAGAGTTTCTGCAGAACGCGAAAACCGGTTTGCATGATGGGGGCATCGATCTGCCGGCGTATGGCCAAGTACAGGCGCTCGTGATCAGCCGTGTGGTCGTGAACGGTCGGCGGTGACATCTCAACGAATATCTTCCGGACCAGGGGGTCGAATTTGAATATCCCGGCCCGCACCTCGCCCGCAAGCTCGCTGAACCGGTGGGCGTCCGTGTCCATCAGAATTTGACTTGTTTCCAAAGCATGGGACTTCGGTACGGTCAAACGCATGTCGGACAGGACCTTGGTCTGACAGGCCAGGACGACGTTTTGCCGTATTTCATCCGGCGTCAGCAGCGTCGTGGGGCGGCTTTGAAACTGGCCCTCATCGACGGTCACTTTGCACTTGCCGCAGTATCCGTCGCCCCCGCAGATGCTGTTGAGATAGATGCCCGCTTTGTGTGCGGCATCGAGCAGGACCGTCCCGACCGGGACCGTGATCCCGAGGCCGCTCGGCTCAAAACGAACTGTACATTTTTTCTTGCCGTCGCTTTCCATTGATGTATGAGGGCGTCAACATGCAAATTCGATCAGACGCTCGATGACCCGCTCATCTATCCCGTCAGCTCCAGACTTCCTGCAGGTACTTGGGCAGCATGGAACACTCGCGAGGGCCCACCAGGATTTCCCAGTTCGTGGCTTCTTCGAGCTTGCCGCTCATTACCGCGACGTAGCCGGGGATTATGAGCTTGCGGTGTTTGACGAGCTTGTCCACGCCGCACTTGGTCATGGCGTCGGCCACCGTTTTCTCGTTGAGCTTGTCTCCGGAGTAGGCCGTCAAGACGCTGGTGCCCTCGGTATCGACAACGAGTATGTAGCTGGGAACTCTGCTGGCCTCGACGTCGGATTCCACGGTGTAGTAGGTCAGAGAGAAGTTGGTCGTGAACATCAGCGGAGAGTTGGCGTCGGGCTCGCCGATAGGATACACCTTCGGCTCCACCTGGACAGGTTTCTGCGGATCGGTGAAGATGTTCATCACGGTCGTGAGCATGGGCAGCAGGGCATGCGGCTCGGCGGTGTCAACCACCACGATGCCGGAATACTTGCAGATCAGACTTATGGCCGCGGCCATTTGTGCGTCCGCGCTGCCGTCACTGACAAAGGATATCGTCGGATAGCCCAGGGGCCTGAAGACTTTCTTCAAGGCCAGGTTTCGTATCTTTGACAAATCGAATAATCGGCTGCGGAAATCCGCTCCTTGCGGGGTGGACAATACGATGTCTTCGACTCCCTGCTTCTTGATTTTCTCAGTCAGTTCGGCCAGGGCATCGACGGATTCGGCCCTCGCTGCCAGAGGACAACCGTTTTCTTTGGCGATCTTGGCCATTTCGTCGGCTGTATCGGGCTCCGCGCAGGCAAGCAGAGGAACCACGTCCTTGACCCGGGCAGCGGCGGCCGCCATCGCCTTGGGAGACCGCGTCACCAGTATCAGAGGCAGTTTGCCGCCCGCCTTGGCGGCTGCGCAAGCTGAGGCAAACGGGTCCGCCGATCCGCTGTCGTTGACAATGGCTATGGCACTGACGCCAATCGTGGTGCCCACTCGTTCGAACTGCAGGGCGTTTACCGTCTGGATGCGCTTCTCTAATGCCTCGCCGGTTAGTTTGTCGGAAACCGTTACTGCCAGTGCCGTGGGGCTGTGGAATTTCTCTTCGTGCCGGAACATGACCGTTTCCTGCCCGACCTGCACCTGCGTTTCCCCAGTGCCGAACACTATTTTGCGCATCGGCGGCGCCGCAGCAGCGGCCAGTTTGTCTTTTGCCTCCTGGGAGACATCGGGACAGTTCTCAAGCTTCGCACGCTTCTGGGCGAGCGCCATCGCAAAAGCCAGGCACGTCGGCATGCCGCACTTCTTGCAGTTGGTTTTGGGCAAGAGTTTGAAGATTTCCAATCCGGTCAAGGCCATAGCATTTGTCCTTTCTTCATAGGGTCATGTTTCCTATTCTCTGCCGCTCTGCCTTTCTCAGAACATGGGCTGCAAAGCCGTCACGGGATGCTCGCTCTTGCTTATAAATTCGAGAACCTCTTCTTCCGTTGTTGCGGTGGTCTCGTCGGCGATTTTCGCAAGGAACGCCTCGCCTCCGAGTCCGAGCTCTTCGGCCCTCTTGGCAAAAGTGTCTCTGATTTCTTCCTTGAGCATCTTGGGCATCCACACGATCCGCTGAATTCCGCCTTCGGCGGCGATGAATTTCTTTGAATTGATGTAGTGTTTTGAGTGTCCGATGAAGCCCGGCGTTTGCTGGCCTCCACCGACGGTGCCGGCGAGCGTCGAGAATTTCATGCCGCACGGCGTCATCTCAGTGAACTCCCTGTTGACAATCATGATTCCGCCGGTGGAGGGCAGCACTGCGGCGATGCACTCAAAGCAGCCGCAGGAGGTCATCGGATCGACGATCATGCTGTACTGGCTCATGCGCTCGATGTTGCCGCCGCTTGCTTTGACGACAAATGCGTTGACCCTGTCCCACTGGCCGATGGTCGGCTCGATGGAGCTGCCTTTCGAGATGGGCTGGTTCGGCCCCGACGGCGTAATCTCGTAGGCCGCCCGGCAGTCCAGCCAGCTATAGGCCCCGCACAAACCGGGCCGCTCGGGGGAGACCACGCAGACGTGGTTGGGAGCGAAGCTCTGACAAAGCAGGCAGGAATAAAATGTCTCAACGTCTTCATCCTGCATTCCCGCCAGGCGGGCGTCGCGCTCGGCATAAACCGCCTGCGCCTGCTGGCGCAGCGCCACGACCTGCTTTTCCTCTGTGTATATCTTCACCTGCACTTTATCGACGATGCTGGAATATTCATCGTGGAACTTGGCGTGCAGGAGTTTGCCGAAGTGTTCGAGTCTGAAACCCGCTTTGGCGGCGTCCTTGCTGATGCGCACCCAGTTGATGTCACGCTGGCCCATGTGCCAGATGCCCTGGGCTTCGTTCAGGAAGGTGTGTATCTGCCGCTCGAGAACGGGCTCGAAATCCTCCTGCATTTTTCTGCCGGCGATTTCAACAATGATTCCCAAGGGCAGCTTTCCGCCTTCTTCGAGCGAGTCGATGTCGGGGCCGATGACTTCAACGACGCCGTCCTCGACCTCGCTGATGTCTCGCATCCGAACCCATTCGAAGGCAGGCGTTCTCTGGCCGCCAAACTCACTGTGCATATCCTCTTTGCGGATACGCTCACCTTCAAAGGCGGGGCTTACAGAGACCGGAATCGGGATTTCCGTAATCTTTATCTTCAGGCCTCGCACCTCGATGGCTTTTTCCACGATCTGCTCGTGCGGAATTCTGGAGACGACGTGCTCGTAGGTGCAGACGCCTGTGGGCAGAATCTCGGGGATGTCGGAATCGGCGATGGTGGGGAAGCCGTAGTTGATGGCCCCGGCTGCCGTTGCATACCATTCATCAGTTACCTCGCCCAAAGCCAGTACGAAGGCGAAAATCCGGTTCTTGTTATAGAGCAGGTTGCGTCGGAAATCGCCGGCTTGAACACCGCCGAAACTCAGCGCCGCCCGGCTGGCGAAACCGAGCGAATAGATGGCCGATGTGATCTCCCGCCCGAACGGCACTAAGCGCGTCTCCCATCCAAGCTGGACGCCGCCTTCAACGAGCTGTTCGGCGAACGTTGTGCCATTATTGTGTGCCGACATGAACACGTAGAGGCAGCGTTCCTGCAGCTTGCGGGCAATCTTGACGGCGGTTTCCACATTGGGGGCGGCCCCAACGATGGCTGCAAAGCCCGGCGCCGTGCCATCGACGAACTGGATGCCTCGCTCGCGGAGGATCACGTCGTCGGCTGCTCCCAGCCAGAGGTCGTCCACCGGGTGGGGGCCGACAAGATACTTGCACGCCTCGATAATCTCCTCGGCAAACAAAGTTGCCATGCCGGCGTCAAGCGCCTGCCCAAGGTAGGGCAGCCACAAGTCGTCGTCCACCAGCGGAGGCAGCAGGCCCTTGACCTCCTCCATCACGTTCTGGAAATCGGATAATTTCTCAACCGCTCTGCCGGTCATGGAGTAGATGATCGGGATATAATAGCCAGTGTTTGGGAATTCCACGCGGCAATCCTGCCCCTTTTCTTTGATTGCGCGAGCCAGGATATCTTCGGCCTGCTTTGCTATTTTGTGAGCGCCCCGGATGGCCGCTGACGCAATGATTTTCGACATAGACTAACCTTTCTTCGATTCTCAATTCTCCGTACGTGCCTCTCGTCACCCTCAGACATAGCCGGAGGGGCTGGCTTTATTCCACAGCCAAAGCTCGCCGGTCCTCCATATCGTAGAGCTTGCGTTCCTTTTCCTTGTTGATGCCCAGAGCGTCGCGCTTGCCTTCGATGTGCTGGAGGATCAACTCCGCTGCTTTGATTGGGTCGGATTCGACTGCCCAACGTCCGCCGAGGTCCTTCTCGACTCCACCGAAGAGATAGTCGCATACGTTCTGGCTGCCCAGCACGGGCATTATCTCTTTGGCAAAGACAACCAGGGCGCCACTGGCCACGAAATACTGCCCGATAGCCAGTGCTTTCTCGCTCACCGACTCCAGGCACGCGCCGGCTATGGGCAGGTCGGAGAGATCCTCCCCAAGCCCGCCTTCGCGGACCAGCTCGCTGCATGAAACCAGCAGACGGCTGTTGTCCACACAACTGCCGCACGTCAGGACCGGGGCGATACCCACCGCTTCGCAGACTTCCCTCAGACCGGGGCCCGCCAGCTCCATCGCCTCCTTCGGATTGGTCAGGCCTTGTTTGCCGCACGCAATGGTCGCGCAGCCGGTCGTTAGTACCAGGACGTCCCGCTTGATTAGTTCTCTTGTGAGAGTGACGTGCGTCCAGTCCTGCGGTATTTTGGGGTTTGTGCAGCCGACGACGCCGACGATACCGCGGATTCTGCCATTGATGATGTTGTCGTTGAGGGGCCTGAAGCTGGAGCGGAAGCGGCCGCCCAGCATGTAGTTGATGGACTCGAAGCTAAATCCGCCCACGGCTGATTTCTTCTCGGCGGGGATATACACTTGCCCGCGATTCTTATAATTTCCGATGGCCATTCTGACCAGTTCTTTGGCGGTCTTGAGCGCGGTTTTTTCGCTGATAGAGATGTGCTCGACGCCGGGGATTCTGGCCTTGTCGGCCGTGGTCACCAGTTTGGTGTGGTAGCATTTGGCCACGTTCGTCAGACCCTGCATCACGCACTGGACGTCAACGGCCATCAGTTCTATCGCGCCGGTGGCAATGACCAGCTCCTGGTTCAGGAAGTTGCCGGCGATTGGGATGCCGTGCCGCATCAGGAGCTCGTTTGCGGTGCAGCAGGTTCCCGCGACGTTTATTCCCTTGGCGCCGACTTTCTTAGCTTCCTCAAGCAGCTCTTTGTCCTGGGACGCCGCCGCTATCATTTCAGACAGAATGGGTTCATGCCCGTGGACGATGATGTTGACCTGGTCTTTCTTGAGCACGCCCATGTTCACCTCGCCGCGCCCGGGGTAAGGGGTGCCAAACAGAACGTCCTGCAGCTCGGTGGCCAGCATAGCTCCGCCCCAGCCGTCGGCCAGGGCCACCCGGCTGGCGTGCATGAGAATGTTCTTGTAGTCCTGGTCCACGCCCATCGTGCTCCTGTGGAGCGATTCGGTGACTTCACGGTCCACAGCGCGAGGGGTAATTCCAAGCTTCTTCCAGATTTCCTGGCGGGCGCGCGGAGCGCGCCTCGCCATGAGCTGCGTCCCCTCGGACTTTCCAAACTCACCCAGAGCGATCTTTCCCACATCGATGGCGATTTCGTTGAGCGAGCGGTCCTTTGTCTCTACGCCGAGCTCCTTGGCGAGCTTGTGTAGCTTGACGGCATCCTTGATCTGGTAATCTCCTGCTTCACCCCTTGCGGTTGCGATAAACACTTCCGCCACGGTCCGGCCATGGTCGCTGTGAGCACTTACGCCTGCGGCTATCGCCCGCAGAAAATTACGGGCCACGATGGTGTCCACGTCGGCGCCACAGACGCCGAGCGTCGCTTTCTTTGTGATGCGGCATGGCCCCATCGCGCAGATTCGGCAACATACACCCTGTTTGCCGAAACCGCACTGGGGCAATTGGGCTTCGAGCCGGTCCCAGGCGTTTTGCTGGCCGGCTTCGGCCATACGAGCTATCATCTCTTGTGCTGCCTTGTCGGAGCTGCGTTCCTTTGGATCCATAAAAGTTCCTTGTTCCTGAGACTACTATTTACATACTAAGAACTTATGAAAGTTGCCTACCTAAATAATAAATGTCCTCGGTGTTGTCAAATGCCCTTTCTTCCGGTACTCAAAGAAGCTCTGATAGGCGCGTGGCGGCGCGCCTCAATTCGTTTGTAATCTCGGCATCGGCCTCGAACACGGGCGCTCGCCTCAGATCGGCCTCCTGCAAAGCACGGCTGTACTTGAGAGTTCCCAGCATCGCCGCGTCGCTCAATTGAGACTCAATCTGCTTGACCTGGACCGATTCGGTGATCTTGTTGGCAATGATGCCAACCTGCCGGATGCCAAGTGTCGTGGCCATATTCGCCATATTCCCAGCCGTTTCGATGCTCCGTGCTCCGGGTTCGACAACCAGTATGAGGGCATCGATGCCCTGGACACTTGCCCGGCCCATGAATTCAACGCCGGCTGCCAGATCGACCAGGACTAGCTCTTGTCGCTGCAATATGGTGTGCGCAAGCAGCGCCTTTAGAAACGCCCCTTCCGGGCATGCACAGCCCGCGCCGGCTCGCGTAATTGCACCTAAGACCAGCAACTTCACACCGTTCGTTTCGAGCCAATACTGTTCGGGTAGATCACTGACCTTGGGGTTCAGTGTGAAGTACATCCCTACGGAATCCTTTCCGGTGCCGGTGCGCTCAGCGATCAGATGTTTCATCCCAATCAGCGCCTCGGGGCTGCGCTCTTTGGGCACGCCGAAGGCTGAGGCCAGATTCGCATCAGGGTCGGCGTCGATTGCGAGCACATCAAACCCCTCGTGGGCGAACAACTGCGCCCATATCGCCGAAACCGTGGTCTTCCCCACGCCCCCTTTGCCGCCAATTGCTATTTTCGTGCCTTGCATTATGATGAATACTATGTGATCTTCACCCCGCCCGTGTGGATTCCCAAAACTGAGAAACAAAACCATTGACCGAACGGAAAAACGCAGACGTTAATGTTTTTCCCCCATGCTGTCAAATGCTATTCTTACACTTTCAACAACTTTTTTACATGAGATCACCTCGTAACTATACGGGGCTTAGGGGAGCGTGTTCAGTGCGTCCCATCGGCGAAGTAGGCAGTGCCGCTGTGGGGGAATTATACCCCATTTGGCACTCTCCCCGGGAAGGTGCGGAAGTCTATCCGTTTGCTGGGGTGGTTTCCGTCAGCGCCTTGACGGTGAGATTCACAGCCGCCATCAGAGCGTCGAGCGGCAGTTGGTCGGCGGCAGTCTTGTCGAAGAGAATCGATGCCCTGGCGTCGAATTCCTCACAGCGGCCCCAGAGGACGATTGTCAGAGGCAGGCGGGGCAGCACGTGCAATCGGATTGAGGCGTCGCCAAACTCGCAACGTACGGCGCCAAGTCGTTGCGAAGCGGCGTACAGAGAGTCGCATCGGCTGCCGAATGTTGTCTGCAATTTCTCGACGGGAAGGCTGTGTGGGCCGCGAAAGAAGAACTGTCCGCCGGGCAGCATTTCCACTTTGCAGAGTTTTCCCGCGAGGGGCACGTCCCGAGCATTGATCAGATACGCCAAGAGACAAAGCTGTTCGATAAATCCCGCTGGTTTCTGTGGTGATTCGGGCGGGGCCGAGAGAATCGTCCTTTGCGAAAGGCGCACGATGTATTGCGCATTCAGCAATGGAACAACGTAACGCTCGGGGTCGCCAAAATACGGACAGTTTGCCCGCCGGGCGGTTTCGATGCCGCTAAGTTTCTCAAGTTGCTCCCAAAGTCCTTCGTGAGCCATAACGTCGTCCGGCATCAATATTCTGACTGAATTCTCACATCTGAGAACCGAGGTCGCTCCTGAAATCTTCATATTCAGCTATCGTATTTAAGTTCACCAAATCCACGTCCAATTCGACGCACTTTACTTTACACAGTGCAAAGGTATCCGCTATCTTGCGGCCCCCTGAAGAGAGGACCTTGTTGATGGCTTCGAGCGCAGACTTGCGATACACGGCGAAAAGCGGTTCGTACTGCCGTTCGCCAGTGATTGGCACGACGATGTCGGCTCCGGTCTCGGTCGCTTCCGAAAGCATTCTCCTGACATATCTGATCTCTACATGCGGGATGTCGCACGCCACAACAAAATTGAGCTCGTGCGAAGAAGCCTGCAATGAAGATGCGATTCCCATCAAAGGGCCCTGGCCGGGAACCCTGTCCGGGATGATCCGCAGGCCGAGGAAGGCGAGCCTGCCGGCATCGTTGGCGCTGACGAGAACCTCGTCAAAGGAATCTCGAAGCTGCTCGCAAATCCCCGCGATAAGGGGCCGGCCGCCGACCGGCAACATGCGCTTGTCGGTTTCCATCCGCCGGCTTCCACCGCCCGCCAAAATGATTGCGGCCGCTTCTTCGCGGAGTTTCCATTCGCCGCCGACAAGCTCAATTCGGTTGAGATCGAGGTCAAATGTACTTTCACGAGCCGTGACAATTCTGTCCGCGTACCTCTGAACCTGCCGGGCGGAGTCTTTCCAGGGTTTCGAGTTCTCGCTGCGAGCCAGAAAGAACAGACCAGGCTCGACCACCCGGCGTAACGAGTTCGACTCGCAGATGCACGTCGTGTTGACTCCAAGTGTTTCGATCAGGGCTGAGGCTCCTTCCTCAAGATGCGTTTTGAGGATGCGAAGCCAGTAAACCCGGCTTGCACCTGCCGAAAGCAGCCGGCTCGTGTCTTTGTTTGAACGTCTGTCCGTTTCTTGTGTGATAGCGAAGTTCCCCTCCAGAGAGGAGCAGACGCCGCAGCCTTCGCCGCCCCGCGGGCATTGTCCGTCTTTGTCGCCTACCGCTGTCACTTTTATCGCCGCGATGTCATGGTGTCTGCTCAGTTTGCGAAGGATCGCACAGGCCAGCTCGGTTTTGCCCACGTTTACTCCGGCAGAACCGATCATGAGCATTCGGTCGATCTTAATCATGGTGCGTCTCGAGACATGCAACTGCTTGTGAGGTTCCAGTTATTATCGAAGCCTCGACTTATTTGAAACAGCCAAGCTGGCATTTACAGATCTTTATGTTGTTCTGGTTGCAGATACGCCCGACCTCGACAATCTTTACGTTGAACGTCTTGGCCATGTCAAAAGCTTCGACACACGCTAATTTTCTTCGACCATCGGGCTCTTGCCTGCCGTCGGCCAGCTTGATAACAGCGTCGGCCAATTCTTGCTTCTTATCCATTCATGTATTTCCCAAAATGCCACCCGGTTCTGCGCAGGCCAAGATGCGAGCATGCTGTGAATTGAAACGCCTGGACGGCCACCGGTCAATACAAATCTGCCGGGGCGCGTATGCCTTAGGCCAGTGAACATTGTGTGGCTGGCGTCTTGAAAAGAAGCTTGTGATCGTTTTTCGTGACGGCTCCGAGGCCGCTGCTTCGTCTTAAGGAAGGACACATCGGGGTTGACACTGGGCTGCTGTCACGCTATAATTACTTTTCGTGGGATGGAGTTCCCCATGTAACCGCCGCTTCGGCTGATGACTCCTATATGGTGTATGATCGGTTTTTTCTCTCGATTTAGAAGGCGCTGTGATGGATGGGACGCTGAACACGTGCCGGTGTGCCATAGGGGCAGGGTTTGTTGCGCTGCTGGTTATCGGCGGCTGCGCAACCTTTCAGGATCGGCCCCTGTCGGGCACAAAGATGCTCGACGACTTTGAATCTCACACATTGGACGCGCAGGAGCTGCAAACTTACCTTCAGCAGACGCTGAACGTTCGGCAGTGGCCTCTATCGAGATGGAATTCGGCGGAGCTGACATTGGCGGCATTTTTCTACAGTCCCCAGCTCGATGTGGTCCGAGCTCGGTGGGCCGTCGCAAAGGCCCGCAAAGCCGCGGCAGCCGAGCGGCCGAACCCGAGTTTCGGTATAACTCCAGCGTTCAATTCGACCACGGGATACAGCGCCCCTTTCTCGCCCTGGATTGTGGGTGCGGCGCTGGATATCCCGATTGAAACCGCTGGCAAACGCGGGTATCGAGTCGCCGAAGCGGACCAGCTTTCGGAGGCGGCCCGCCTGCAAATCGCCCAGACGGCCTGGGAACTGCGTCAGCAGACACGGGAGGCAATGCTGGATTTATATGCGGCTACCGAAACCGCCAGCCTGTTGCAAAGCCGCCAGACCATTCAGCAAGACAACGTCAGACTCCTCGAGCAAGTGTTTGAGGCTGGAGAGATATCTGCAAACGAGATCGGTCAGGCGCGTATTTTGCGGGATGAAACTCGCCTGGCTGCATTGGATGCCCAAAAGCAACAGGTGCAGGCCCGTGCCCGGCTTGCGGGCGTGATTGGCGTGCCGGCAGAGGCGTTGGAGTCAAAGGAGTTGTCCTTCGATACGTTTGAAGCATTGCCCGCGGATGTGCCGCCAGCCAAGGCGCAACGCCAAGCCTTGCTGAACCGCGCGGATCTGCTTGCGGCATTGGCCGAATACCAGGCCAGTCAGTCGGCGTTGCAGCGCCAGATTGCAGCCCAGTATCCTGATATCCAGATCGGGCCGGGTTATGAATTTGACCAGAGTGAGAACAAGTGGACGCTGGGGCTGTCCGTAACCTTGCCGGTGTTCAACCGAAGCCGGGGGGCGATAGCTGCTGCCGAGGCAGATCGAGCCCGCGCGGAGACTCAGGTCCGAGCCCTCCAGGCCCGAATTGTGAGCGACCTGGAACAAGCCGTAAGGAATTATCAGGCATCCTTGCGAAAGGTGAAGGCCGCCGAGATCCTTGTCGAAGAACACAGGACTGCTGCCGACCGGATGCGCAGGATGTATGAACTGGGTCAGGTCATCCGGTTGGAGGTGAACGCGGCGGAAATGGAGGCCAACGCCGGGTCCCTGAACCTCTTGAACGCCCGCGTCGAGGCCCAAAGAGCACTGGGACAAATCGAGAACGCCATGCACGTCGCGGCTGACCAGCCGGATTGGTCGGGACAGATCAGGTTTGAACGTGAGGATCAAGACCATGAGTAACAAGCTGAGTGGATTGCTGGGGTTGCTTATTCTGTTCGCTGGCGGGGCCGGACTCTATGTCCTCTCGCGTCAAGCCCCCGGCGGCGAAGAGGAGTCCGAGCCGGCCGTGGTGACTGTAGTGCCCGTGAAAGTGGCGCAAATTCGTCGGCAGGCCCTGCACGACTACTTGTCGGCCTATGGCTCCGTGGTTCCCAATCCAGGGGTCGCCGGCGTCGCCCCGGCGGGTGCGAAAATCCGCGCGCCGCTGGATGGCATTGTAACGGAGGTTCACTGTGCGGTCGGCCAGCGCGTGACACAGGGCCAGGTCTTGTTTGCGCTCTACGACCGATTGGCCAAGGCAGCCGTGGATCAGGCCCAGAAGACCCTCGCGTTTGCGGAAGAGAATTGGCGCCGTCAAGGCCATCTCAAGCAAATCGACGGGACCTCGGCCAAACTGTACCTGGAGGCCCAACAGCAACTCGACGCCGCACGAAATGCGCTCGGCCGTGCCGAGGTGGAGCTGGAGCTGCTCAAGGTTGCGGCTCCGTTCGACGGCACCATTGTCGAGCTTTGCGTGACAGCCGGTGAGACCGTGGGCCAGGCGGATACTCTGGCGCGATTGACGGACATGACTCGATTGGTCGTCAAGGCAGGGGTCCCGACGCCACAGGCGCACCAGCTGCAACTGGGCCAGCAGGTCCAGATCGAGACGAGTGAATCGTCGGCATCTTCCGGCTCTGCTGCCGCACTACTGCCGGGCCGAGTGGATTACATCGACTGCCGGGCCGACCCGAACAATGACACGGTGCCCGTACTGATCGGATTGCCGGCCGATACCAGCCTGCGTCCGGGCCGGTTCGTTCGCGTCCGAATCACCGTGGGCGAGTATGGCAACCGGTTGGCCGTTCCGATTGAGAGCCTCGTAACGACACCGGAGGGACAAACCGTCCTGGCGATCGTGCAGGGCGACGAAGCGGTCCCCACTCCTATCAAGCGAGGAGTCCGTGAAGGGGATTGGGTGGAGGTCAGTGGGCAGGGACTCGAATCGGGCATGACGGTGGTGACGGTTGGGGCCTATGGTCTGCCGGGCAGGACCAAAATCCGGGTTATGGACCGGTAGTATGCCCAAGCGGAGCAAGACATGGAAATACATGAGCATTCGATCCACCCCCATGACCACTCCCTGTTGGGCCGTTTCGCCACGCGGCACGCGGTCGCCATCGTCTTCATTGCCTTGTCGCTGTGCCTCGCAGGGGTGTACTGCGCCTTTCATATCTCGTCCTCCGTCTTTCCCCAGACGGATTTCCCTCGTGTGGTCCTCCTCGTCGATAACGGTGTGATGCCGGGCGATGAGATGATGGCTACGATCACCCGACCGATTGAAGAAGCCATGAAGGATATCCCCGGCGTGACCACGATTCGCACGGCCACGGGACGGGGTTCGGCGGAGGTGAGCGTCTTCTTCAACTGGACGGTGGACATGGTCCAGTCGGAGTTGTACGTCCTGGGGCGTCTGTCGCAAATCGGCAGCACCCTGCCTGCGACGGCAACGACGCGGGTCCATCGGCTGACGTTCTCGGCCTTTCCGATTATCGGCGTGAGTCTGACCAGCCAAACGCGGGACATTACGCATCTCTGGGAGACGGCTCGATATGATCTCAAGCCGCGATTCTTGAGGATTCCCGGAGTGGCCCGCGTGGACCTGGTGGGCGGGCGGACTACCGAATATCACGTGATCGTCGATCCGCTGCGCTTGCAGGCCCTGGGCCTGAGCCTGTCGGAGGTGACGGAGGCTTTCGAGCAAAACAATCTTATCACTCCGGCGGGTATGCACGAGGAGAATCACAGCCTGTACCTGACGGTTGTGGACGGTCGCTTGCGGGACCCCAACCAGATCGCCGGCTTTCCGGTTAAGGTCATCGGCGGACGCCCCGTGGCCGTTCGGGACTTTGCCCGCGTGGAGCGGGGGCCGGAGCCGATCTTCAATATTGTCACCGCCGACGGCAAAGAAGCCGTCCTGCTGAACATCCGCAGTCAGCCTGATGGCAGCACCCTTGATATTGCCCGGAGTCTGCGGCGAGAGCTTGACGCTCTCCAGCAGGAGTTGCCCCCCGACATGAAACTGGCTTTCTTTTATGACCAGTCGTTGATCGTGGGCGAATCGGTTCGCAGCGTGTGGGAGGCCATTTTGTTCGGCCTGATCCTGTCCGTGGCGGTTCTCTATCTGTTCCTGAAGAACTGGGGATCGACCGCCGTGGCCACGCTGGTCATCCCCGTGACCGTGCTGATTACACTCGCGGCGATGAAGCTGACCGGGTTGACCTTCAACCTTATGACGCTGGGCGGCATTGCCGCCGCCATCGGCGTGGTCATCGACGACGCCATTGTCGTTGTGGAGACCATTCACACCAAGCTCAGTGCCGGTATGAAACGCGTCGCTGCCGTCCAAAGCGCTGTCGGTGAACTTCTCAGCCCTCTGGTGGCTTCCACCTTGACGCCCGTGGTGGTCTTCATTCCGTTGACCTTCCTGGATGGGATCACGGGCGTGTTCTTTCGCGCTCTGGCCATGACGATGGTGGTCTCCCTGTTGGCCTCTCTGGTCCTGGCCGTGACGGTGACCCCGTCTCTGGCGGCTTGGCTCATGCGGGTGCGCCGCGACCCCTCCATGTCGGAAGAGTCGATGGAAGGTGGGGCGGTGCTCCGCCTTCTGATCCGCGTCTACGAGACGGCGATCCGCATCGCCCTGCGGCACCGGTGGGTCACCTTGGGATTGTGCGTGCTGATTGTACTGGCCGGTCTGCAAGTCTATGGGCGACTGGAGAGCGAGTTTCTGCCACCTATGGACGAGGGAGGATTTGTGATCGACTACAAAGGCCGCCCCGGCACCAGTCTCGCCGAGACAGACCAGATGCTCCAACAGGCGGAGGCGATTCTGCGGGCGACGCCCGATGTCGAGAGCTACTCCCGGCGGACCGGCGCCCGCCTGGCGCTGGCTATCGCGGAGCCGCACACCGGCGATTTCTTGGTGAAGTTGAAGCCCAGCCGCCAGCGGACCACTGCGCATGTCATCTCGGACCTGCGCGACCAATTCCACGTGGCCGTGCCTGGGTTGAACTGGGAATTCCCCGGCATTCTCGGCGACCTGATCGGCGATCTGATGTGGTCCCCGGCGCCCATCGAAATCAAGTTGTTCTCGACGGATATCAACTTCCTCAAGAAGAAGGCCCCCCAGATCGAAGAGAGCATTCAGCACGTCCGGGGCGTCGTCGATACCTTCGATGGATTGGTCTACGCGGGCAATTCGATCCACCTGCGGGTCAGAACGACAGACGCGGAACGTTTCGGTCTGACCGCCGATCAGATCGCATCCTCGGTCGGCACCGCCATGTTGGGACAGACCGCCTCGTCGATCCTGGAGGGGGATCGCGTCATCGAGATTCGCGTCCTCGTCGAGGCGAGCGCTACCGATCGCATCGAAACATTGCTCGATCTGCCGATTCGCACGCCTTGGGGTCATCTGGTCAAGCTCTCTCAAGTGGCCGATGTCGTGGAAGAGCCGGGCCAACTGGAGCTGCGGCGGGAGGACATGCGGCAGGATGTGGCGGTGACCGCTCGCCTGGAGAATCGGGACCTGGGCAGTGCCATGGCCGAAATCCGTGAGCGCCTGAGCAAGGACTCGTCGATTCCGCCGGGGACGATAGGATTCGGTGGGCTCTATGAGCAACAGCAGAAATCCTTCCGGAATTTGCTGATCGTCCTGGCTATGGCGATTGTCCTGGTGTTCACCGTCCTGCTGATCGAGTTTCGCGGCTTCTCGGAGCCTGTCGCCATCGTGCTTGGCGCGATTCTCGCCCTGTTCGGCACCGTGCTGGCTTTGTACCTGACCGGCACGTCGCTGAACGTTGTCTCGTTCCTGGGTGCGATCATTGGAGTGGGCATTGTCGCCAAGAACGGAATTCTGATGTTGGACTTCGTGGACCACCTTCAAGAGCAGGGGCTTTCGGCGGATGATGCGCTCGTGCAGTCGGGCCGTCGGCGTCTGCGCCCCGTGTTGATGACATCGCTGACGACCATGTTGGGGATGCTGCCTTTGGCTTACGGCATCGGGTCGGGCGCCGATATGCTCAGGCCGCTGGCCATTGCGGTGATCGGCGCGGTCTGCATTTCCGTCCTGTTTTCCCTGATCGCTACGCCGACGTTCTATCGCGTCCTGCGCCGTGGGTGATGTGGATCCTTTTAACATCGGCCGTCGCGGGTAAGCAAACGCCCCCGCCTGAGAGACCTCAGTTTGTATCCGCCACAGACGCTTCCAGAGCGGCTTCTCGCCGCGTGGCGGCTTTGGGTACCGTGAAACAGAAGATGTTTTTCTTGGTTTCCGAGCTTTCAGCCCATATTCGCCCGCCGTGCATTTCGACCAGCTCCTTGGCGATCCGCAGTCCCAGGGCGAGATCTTCACGACCGGCGTTGAACTGTTCCTTGATCCAGTCCGACCGATGGACAATCCTGTGAATCTCGTTGCGTTCCAGCGGCGGGCTGTCGTCCTTTATCTCGATGCACAATTCGTTGCCCGCGTCTTTTGCCTGGACACTGACGTGCCCCCCCGCAGGCGAGAACTTTATGGCCCTGCTGAGCAGATTGACCAGTATCTGCGCTATTCTGTCCTGGTCGGCGGTGACGACAAGTTCGGAGTCACTGGACAAGTTCTTCAACTCGATGTTCCTTTCGGTTGCGAGCGGTGCAAATGCTTCGACTGCTTCCGACAGCAGCGACGTGAGGCTGAACGGCTGCGGCTTAAGCTCGATCTTTTCGGCCTCGATTCTCGAAATGTCGAGATAGTCATCAACGACCCTCTTGGCCGTCTCAAGGTTGTTGCCCGCCAGTAATTTTTGCAGCGTCTCCGTGACCATAATGGCAATTTCACTTTGGAGCTGATTCTTTTTCTTGAGCTTCAGACTTGCCGTTCTGATTTCGTCCTCCACGAGAATGCGTTCGGTGATATCGTGAGCTATCCCGACAATCGCCACGTCCCGGCCACTTGCGTCTTTTATATTCGATCTCGAAAGGGAGACCGGGAACACGCTGTCGTCCTTGCGCCTGTGGTAGAAACCGACCTCCCAACTGCTGCCGACGGCCTTGGTCTGGAATACGCTTCTGGTATTCTTGCTCTGATGCCGCCCTATCCAGAGGACGTTGCCGTTTTTGCCGACAATCTCGTCTTCCTTGTAGCCGTACGTTTTGCAGAAGGCCCTGTTGACGAAGACGATCTCGCCCTGCATGTCGGTAATATAGACGCTGTCTTCGGTGCTCATCACGGCGCCGCAAAGCAATTGGAGTTTCTTCTCCACCATGTTGTGTCTGATGGCATTCTCGACCGTGATGGGAATTGCTTTGAGGTAATTCTGATTGATGTCTTTTACCAGATAGTCGTAGGCGCCAGCCTTCCAGGCATTGACCGCCGTTTCTTCATCGCCCGCCCCGGTGACTACTATAACGGGGGCATTCTGGGCCGAATGGAGGACATCGAGGGCTGTTCCATCTCCGAGTGAATGGTCGGTGATTATGATGTCGAACTGGTTCTCAGCCAGGATGCGCTTGGCCTCGGCAACGGAGCTGGCGACCGTGCAATCGTACGGTATGGCATTGTTACCGATGAAGCGTTTGAATGCCATCTGGTCGAGTTCATTGTCTTCGATCAACAGAATCTTGTATTGCGCATTTTCCATAAGGTTACTCTCCAATCGGCGGCAGTTTGCTCTGCGTCCAGTACAGGTCAATGGTTTTGATCGTGTCGATGAACTTGTCATAGTCGATGGATTTGACCATATACCCGGCTGCTCCAAGCTCGAAGCTCCTGGCGATGTCCTGCTCGGTGTTTGAGGTCGTCAGCACAATGACGGGAATTGTTTTCAATGCATCGTCGGCCTTGACGGTTTTGAGAAACTCGGTGCCGCTCATTTTCGGCATGTTCAAGTCCAGCAGGATGATGCAGGGCCTCGGCGCACGCCGGTCTCGAAGGTACGCAAGGGCCTGCTCGCCGTCGCCGGCCGGAACAAGCTGGTTCGAGACACTGAGATCCTTGAGGGCGCGTTTGACCGTCATGACATCGACGCTGTCATCCTCAACGAGCAATATTGGCTTCGAGCTTTGCATCCTTAACCCCCATTACTTTCTTGGGCCAGGTAAAGAAGAATGTGCTTCCTTCTCCGACCTTTGACTCTACCCAAATCTTTCCGCCGTGCAGCTCCACGATCTTTTTGGCGACCGTAAGGCCGACGCCGGTGCCTTCAAACTCGTCCGTGACCGCCAGGGCCTGGAACATCTTGAAGATCCTCTCGAAATGCTTTTCTTCAATGCCGGGACCGTTGTCGGACACGCTAAACTTCCACCATCCATCCTCTTCGACACAGCCGACTTTGATCCAGCCCTTCGGCTTGTCATTATACTTTATGGCGTTGCTCAGCAGGTTCTGGAACAATTGCATAATTTGAGTTTCTTCACCTTCGATAACGGGCATGTCGTTTTCGACCGTCACTTTGATGTGTTCCGGGGGAACGACCATGTCAATGATTTCCGGGATGAACTTATCCAGGTGAACCTGGGTCGGTTGCTCTTCGGTGCGGCCGACGATGGAATATTGAAGCACGCCGTCAATCAGATTGTACATTCGCTCCACGCGGCCCAACAGTAAGTGTATCTGCTCGTTGCCCTGCTCGCCCAGCTTGTCCGAGCAGTCGTCCAGTATCCAGGTGGCCAGACTCTTGATTCCTCGCAGAGGCGCCTTCAAATCATGCGAAACGATGGATGCAAAGTCCTTTAGCTCCTTGTTGATGCTGTCCACTTTCTCGATAAGCTCGGCCTGTCTCTGCTCGGCCTCTCGCCGCTCGGCGATCTCTTGCTGGAGTTGTTCGTTGGTATGCGTCAGCTCGTTCGTTCGCTCTTTTACCATTTGCTCCAATTGGTCGGTTTTGAGAGTTGCCTGCCTGGCCAGGACCCATTTCTCCGTCAGGGCGCTGGCGAGCTGCGCCACTTCGGCGCTGTCAAACGGCTTCTTGAGAATCAGGAGGTTCTCAGACCTTCCAAGCCGTTCACTTATCTCTCCCCAGGAATAATCCGAATAGGCCGTGCATATCACCACCTGAACGTTCGGGTCGAATTCCCAAATTTGTTCGATTGTCTTGAGGCCATCCCAGCCCGGCGGCATCCGCATATCCACAAAGGCCAGCTCATAGGGACGGTTCTCGGAGCACGCTTGTTTGACCTTCTCACTTCCTTCTTTGCCCTGAGAGGCAAAGTCGAGTTCATAAACGTTCTTGTTCGCGGGCCGGCTGCTGCTGTCGCCGAACACTTCGGCCCTCAAAGTGCTGAGGGTCGTGCTTTCCTCCTCTTCGACAAGAATGGTCCGGAAATCCTTGTGTATGCTGGGATTGTCATCGATGACCAAAATGCGGTGAGCTACGGCGTTGCCCGATTTACTCATATTGTAGCCTCCTGTGTTTTAAAGGGTAATTCGATGGTGAACACGGCGCCTTTCCCCGGTCCATCGCTATGGACTCTTATGGAGCCGTTCAATTCGTTGGCTGACAAAGCTGTGCTGTGCAGTCCGAACCCGTGCCCTTTCTTCTTGGTGGTGAACCCGTGCTCGAAGATTCGCGTCAGGTTCTCTTTGGGAATCCCAATACCGTTGTCGCATACGTCGATACGGAAGAACCCCTCTCTGGGCTCTCCCACGCATATCTTGAGAACCTTGTCGTCCCGACCGCTCTTTGACAGGGCATATATGGCGTTGCTGATCAGGTTTGTGAGCATCTGCAGGACCTTGTGACGGTCCAGCAGGACTGTCGGAAGGTCCGCGATTTCACATCTGACGTCCACGTTGTTTCGAGTCAGCGCTTCAGAGTTGATCTGAATTGTATCTTCGACGAGCTCTGCGATTGACGTCGGCTCGATGAGCCCCTTGGCTTTGCTGTGCGATTGCTGTAGTTGAATGATATCGCCGACGTGCTGGACATGTTTGGTCAATGCCTCCAGCGCCTCGAGGCAGCGTTTCTGCTCATCGACCAGCTCCTCGGACAGATTTGCGAGAAAGGCGGGCAGTTTCTTGCCTGGCTCCTCCGTCGTGATGAACGTCCCCAGCTCGTGCTTATGCTTATCGAGAAGGGACACGACGTCGCCGAGATAAAAGATTTTTGAGTTCCGGATTCTTTTCTGAATGGACTCAGCCGTAACACTGACACTGTTAAGAACGTTGCCCACGTTGTGCAGCACCCCGGTGGCGACCTCGGCCATACCCACCTCGCGGGCGGTCTCGAGGAGTTTCTCCTGCGCCGTCTTCAGGGTGGCTTCGGCCCGCTTACGTTCCGTGATGTCCCGCGCGATGGCGATGATATAGTCCTGCTTTTCCTGGCTCACAAGCTTCAAGCTTGTCTCGACGAAAAACGTCGTTCCGTTTTTGCACTTGTACCGGCTTTCTTTGACGATGTCCTTTTTCTGCTTGAGCTGCTCCACCTGTTTTCGCCACGATTCGTCATCGGGCAGGGACTCTTCAATGTCCTTGAGGGTCATCATGTTGAGCAATTCTTTTTGCGTGTATCCGAGGCTGTCACATGCTCTGTTGTTTACGTCGAGGAAACGACCCCACTTGGGCTCTACGGCAAAAATGCAGTCGTTGGACCGCTCTATCAAATTCCGAAACAGTCGCAGCTTCTCTTCGGCCTTCTTGCGTTCCGCAATGCTGCCCAGCCATTCGGCGACGGCACTGAGCAAATCATCTTCTTCCTTGAGGAACACCTCCTGGCCGCTCTGCGATGCTCCCGCGACGTGATAAACCTCGATGGCGCCCACGTCTTCACTTTGCGCCTTGACCCGGGTCTGGCGGCTTGATTCGCTCTTCTTGAAGTTGTCCGTTTCATAGCGTATTCCATCAAAGATAATCCTGACGCACATGGCGTTGGGATACCGGAAGGCGTCGCGAATCAAATAGACCGTTTCGTGAAAGATCTGTTCGAGCGGTATTTCCTGGCGATTAACAATCTTGGACAACCCATACAGGCAGTTGAGATGCTTCAGCCGCTGCTGCAGCTCTCGCTGGTCGAGCGGTCGATTGGAAATTTCCGTCTCCAGCTTCAGCTTGGCGGCTGACAATTCAGCCGTCACCTTGCGAACCTTTTCCTCAAGACGCTTGGCGCGTGCCTGGGACTCCTTGAGTTCGGGCCCCATGTCCTTCACGGCCTGGTCCGGCTCGATAACTCCATAGGCGTATCTGTTGTAGAAGTATATGAGCACGCATGCCGCCATGATGGAGATCAGGCCGCAGTGTGTGACATCCTTTGTCACCTTCTTCTGTGCCAGGAGAAAAACGCCCGCGACGGCCGCGATGAATATCACCACCAGTGCCGCGTTCTTAATTGTGCTTTTCATGTTCATTTTTCATGACCTGCGTTCTTTCTGTCGTTATCCGACGGTCGCCGCCTTTTGGTATTTTTCCCATTTGGCTTTGACAATTCGCCCCAACTCGCTGAGGTCGGCCGGCTTGGTAATATAACCGTCTGCGCCTATCTCGAACGCTTGATCCAAATCGCCCATCATTCCTCTGCCCGTCAGCATAAACACCGGGATGCGTTCTGTTGGCTCGTTGTGCTTAAGCTCCGCAAGAACTTCCAAGCCATCCATGCCCGGCATCATCCAGTCCAGCAAAATGAACGCTGGTTTCTTTTCCTCCGCGAGCTTCAGTCCAGCGCGTCCGTCTTCAGCCAGATAGACCCTGAATCCATACAGTTGCAGGCTGCGTTTGAGCGCCTTGCGGACAAGCTCTTCATCCTCAACGATCAAGACGGGAATCCACTTACTCAACTGCTTAATCCTCTACATGCCTCTTGGAGACGAGCCGATGAGACATGGACCATATTGAACGCTTCTTCCATGTCGCCCGATAATGTCCCATAAGCAGGCAGTCTCTATTCTATTTGAAGACTATCGACACATCGGGGGGGGGGTTTTATGAGAAAATGGCATTTTTTTTGGCATTATTGCCGAGGGGGGGGAACCGAGGCCGTGCGGGTCTCGGTCTTCCGCCGAGAATTGACAATTGACGATTGGTCGTTGACCATTTAGTATTGAGCGGCAGAGCTTGTCATGGGATTTGTTTTGGGAGCGCAATGCAATGATAGGAGCCGTAGGAGCCCGGACGATAGGGGGCGTGAACAATATAGGACGATTCGCCAGGTTTGTCTGGCAGTCGATGATCGCGTCTTTTCGAAGCTGCCTGAATCCGCGTACGTATCCGTTGATTTGGACGCAGATGTACTTCATTGGGGTACGGAGCGTCCCGGTCGTGATGATCACGGGCGCGTTCGTGGGAATGACCTTGGCCGTTCAGGCCTACGATCAGCTTGCGGGTATGGGGCTGGAGGAGCATCTGGGTGTTTTGATAAACATCTCGGTTGTGAAAGAATTGGGACCCGTGCTTGCGGCTGTGATGTTGGCCGGACGTATCGGGGGGGCCTTGACCGCCGAGCTGGGAACGATGAACGTGACCGAACAGATTGACGCGGTCAGGAGCATGGGCACGGATCCGGTCCGCTATCTGGCTGCGCCGCGGGTTCTGGCGTGCCTCTTGCTCACGCCATTCTTGATTATTTTTGCAGATTTGATGGGGATTATCGGCGGTTACTTCGTAAGCGTTGTTACCCTTGGGATCAATAGTCGCGCTTACTGGAGCTTCAGTGCCTCTGGGGTGGAGTTGTGGGATGTGTCCATCGGGGTGGTGAAAGGCTTCTTCTTCGGCGTGGCTCTCGCGGCGATCAGTTGTTATAAGGGTTTTACATGCAAGGAAGGGGCACGCGGCGTCGGGCAGGCCTGCACCGAGGCGTTTGTCTCCAGTTTCATCTCCATATTGGCGCTGGATTTTGCATTGGCGGTGATTTTCAAGTCAATTTACAATACATTCTGGCCGCTCAAGAGCCTGGTTTGATGAAAGAGCAGAATAAGAAGTGAAACAGGACCACGAAACAGACAGCACACAGGGTAATCACGACGACTCCGTCGTCGTCCTCAAGAGCGTTACGAAGAAATTCGGCGGCACGGCTGTTCTGGATAACGTTTCTTTGGGGATTCAGAAGGGCCGGACGACCGTTGTGATCGGACCGAGCGGATGCGGCAAAACCGTCCTGATCAAACATTTGATTGTTCTGCTGCGGCCCAGTTCGGGCGAAGTTTATTACAGGGACCAGCGCATTGATAATCTCGATGAAAACGGGCTGAACAAGATCCGCACGCACTATGGTTTTCTTTTCCAGGGAGGGGCGCTGTTTGACAGTCTCAGCGTTACGGAGAACATTATATTCCCGATACGCCAGCACTGTGAAATAAAGGATTGGGCACAGGTCGAAGATCTCGTCAAGGCCAAGCTGGCCATGGTCGGCCTCGATGGCTTTCAGAATTATTTTCCGGCCAGCCTCTCCGGGGGGCAGCGCAAAAGAGTGGCATTGGCCAGGGCGATTGCATTGAATCCGGAAGTGATTCTCTACGATGAGCCGACAACCGGGCTGGATCCTATTCATGCCGACGTCATCAGTGAGCTCATTCTGAAGCTGCAAAGAGAGCTTGGTGTAACGTCCGTCGTAGTGACACACGATATGACGATGGCCTACAAGGTGGCGAATCGCATCATCATGCTGCACAACGGAAAAATCATTGCCGACGGCGACGCCGACCATATTCGTAATCATCCCCATCCTACCGTGCAACAATTCGTCAACGGACAGGTCAGCCAGGACGATCTCGCGGTTCTGCGGATGAGCGGAACTGTTTCCCAGGCCCAGTTCATGCCTCGGGATTTTGAGCAGTAGTCGAGATGGACGTGGACGAACCGATGAAAAAGGACCCGGAGCAAAGTGCCGCTGATCTGGCCGAGATTGTGCGGGGCGATGTTTTCGCCGACATCCTGCACAGGGTGGCCTACAGCACCGATGCGAGTATTTACAGGATCGTTCCGCGATGCATTGTCGCGCCGCGCGACGCCGCCGACGTGGCGGCCGTAGTCAAATATGCGGCGGCCGAAGGTATTCCGGTGGCGGCTCGGGGAGCCGGAACCGGCTTGGCGGGCGAATCGTTGTGCGCTGGCATCGTCTTTGACATGACCCGCTATATGACCGCAATACTTTCGGTCGATGATAACGGCGGGAAGGTCACCTGCGAGCCTGGCGTCGTGCTCGATGATCTGAACCGGCATCTGGCCGGGTTCGGCAGGAAAATCGGGCCTGACCCATCGAGTGCCAACCGGGCGGTGGTAGGGGCGTGCGTCGCCAACAATTCCACCGGTTCCCATTCGTTGCAGTTTGGGCACATGAGCAATTACGTGGAGGCCGTCGAGGCTGTCTTGGCCGACGGCAGCGTTGTCCAGTTCACGAATGATCTTGATCCGGACCAATCGCAGGACGACAGGGTCGCCTCGGTCGCCCGTGAATGCCTAACTGCTCTTTCCGGCAAGCAAGCGGTAATCAACGAGGCGCAGCCTGCAACCAAGCGAAATCGCAGCGGCTACAACATCGCGGGGATTTGCCACGACGGGCGGATTGATATGGCCCGACTCCTGGTGGGCTCGGAAGGGACGCTGGCGATTTTCACTCGCGTCACGCTCAGGACGGTTCCCCTGCCGGCGGCCAAAGGCCTGCTGCAGCTTGAGTTTGACTCTCTGGACAAGATGGCCCATGCGGTGCCGGCTATTGTCGATAGCGGGGCCGAAACGTGTGAGCTCATGGACAAGCACCTCATCGACCTGGCGTTCAAGGCGTTTCCCGAATACCGGGACATTCTGCCGGCGGGCGCTGCCGCCGTTCTTTTGGTCGAGCATATAGGTCAGACCCAGCAGCAGGTGGAGCAGAAAATACAACAAACCGATGCAGTGGTTGGGCGATTGGCCGCCGGACGCACGATTGTGCTTGACCCGCAGCAGCAGAAGCGCCTGTGGAAATCGCGGAAGGACGCCGGACCGCTGCTCTACAGAAAACGGAGCCGAAAACACCCGGCCGAGTTCATGGAAGACGTCTCGGTCGATTATCGCCGGCTTGCCGACTACATGGTCGGTCTGCAGGAAATCGCCCGGCGGTACGGCGTAGAAGTGTCTTTCTTCGGTCACGCAGGGGATGGCGAGCTGCACTCGCGCCCCTTCCTCGATTTGAGCGAGCCGGACGACGTCGAGAAGATGCGCGCCATCGCAAACGACGTCTTTTCGCTCGCCTGGTCGCTGGGTGGCTCGATCAGCGGCGAGCACGCCGACGGCCTGGTCAGGGCTGCGTTTGTCCGGCGGCAGTACGGCGACCAGTACTACGAGCTGCTGTGCAAAATAAAGACCATCTTCGACCCGCATAACCTGATGAATCCGGGCAAGATACTCAATAGCGACCCGGATGTCATGGTCAAGAACCTCAGAAGGGGCCGTAAGCTGCTGCCCGAACGAGTCCAATCGAATCTGCTTTTTGAGAAAGACGAGCTTGCCCTCGAAATCGAGCAATGCTATGGGTGTGGGCTTTGCCTCAGCAGAGACAGCGATTTGCGGATGTGCCCCGTGTTTCGGGCCATGGGCGAGGAATTGGCCAGCTCGAGAGCGAAGGCCAACATGCTGCACTTCTGGGCCACGGGGCAGTTGGACCGGAAGGATTTCGAATCGCCCCAGTTCAGGAAGTTTCTCGATTTGTGCGTGAACTGCAAGGCGTGCCTGCGGCAATGCCCCTCCGGAGTGGATATCAGCACGCTGATGATAGCGGCGAGGGCCCAATACGCCAGGGCCAAGGGCCTCCGGCGGCCCGAACGGATACTCGGTCACAATCGCTACATGAGCATGCTGGGCGGCATTTTCTCGCCCATATCGAATCTTGCGATGCGATTGCCCGTTTTCAAGCTGCTTCTGGAGAAGTCGGCCGGCATCGACAAGCGGCGAACCATGCCTGGATTCAGGCACGGGTCGTTCCTCAAAGCCGGGCGGAAATACTTGGCCTCCCAAGGCTCGATAGAAAACCCGACGGACAAGGTGGCTTACTTCGTCGACACTTATGCAAACTATAACGACCACGAGCTGGGCTTTGCCGTACTGGAGGTTCTGCGGCACAATAACATTGACGTAATCTTGCCCAATCAATTGCCTGCGCCGCTGCCGGCGATTGTCTATGGCGACGTGTCGCGGGCCAAAAAGGATTTGACCTATACCGTCAGGCACCTGGCGAAGGCCGTCCGAGATGGTTACAAGATCGTCTGTTCCGAGCCGAGCGCAGCACTGTGTCTGAGCCAAGAGTTGCGGCACTTCGTAGCCGGCGAGGACGCAAAGCTCGTCTCGGAAAATACACACGAATTGATGGACTATCTGCTCGACTTGCATCAGCAAGGCAAGCTCAAGGCGCCGGCAAAACCGATGCAGGAGGAGTTCATCTATCATCTGCCTTGCCACCTCTGCGCGATCGGCAACGAAACGGCGAGCATCAGGCTCTTGCAGGAGCTTTGCGGCGCCAAAGTCACAGACATCAAGGCCGGCTGCTGCGGCATAGCAGGTACGTTCGGTATGCAGAAGAAGAACTATGACCTTTCCTCGCGAATAGCCACGAGACTCAAGGAAACGCTCGAGAAGTCACCGGCCGGAAAGGTCCTGACCGAATGCGCCGCCTGCAAAATGCAGATTGAGCATTTAAGCGGCCGCGTCGTGAGCCATCCGATAAAGATTCTGGCTGCATGCTGCCGTCCTGAACATCCGCTTTCCTCTTAAACCTGGCTCCTCGGCCGCACGATATGCTCGTTTTGAGAGCGTCAGATCTTCATAAGGCTCAGCGGGATGCCTTTCTTCTTGTCGCTGCTTTGGGCTTGTGGGCCGCAAACGGCCTTTGGCCGGGCCGGCGAGGTGTTCCAATGCTTCAGCAACGCCTCAACCATTTCCGGGTACCTGTGCCCATAAGTCTTTTTAACAAAAGCGCTTAGCTCCTTTGGGTCTATGCCGTACGTGTCCGGCCACTGCTGAAACCTGTCCGGCAACCTCTCAGATGACGATTCAGTCTTGACGGATTGGCTTTGTTTTGCGGAACCTGCTTCTTTTTGCTCCTGCGCAGGGCGCTGCGCCTCGGCGGTGCCGGATTCGGCCATCCGACGCATCAGTTGCATGGCCCGAAGCTGGGCAACGGCCTTGTACAGGCTGTTCTCGATCCGCCGTTCGTACTCGAAGAGCCGCTCGATCACTCTTGAATTCGACCAGTCCTTCTTGGCGATACGCCCGAGAACCAGATGCTCAGCCGAGCGGCGAGGGTCTTTCGACGGGCGGCCCCAACTGTCCAGCATGTCTCTGGCATGAGATTCCATCATGTCCTCGATAGCCTGGGTCTGCATGGTCTCGGCGCGTCTGAGCCGCCAGGCCAAGCTGACCACCCGATGGGCCAGCACGGATTCGACCACCCCGACGGGGGCCAATTCGGCCAACATTTGCTCGCGCAGAAGGTCAAACTCAGCCTGGTTTTCGGTGGTTAATACGTCCTGCACAGCGAACAGGCCATGCTTGACCGCATTTTGCGCCACGGCGGCCTTGCCCTCCTCCGTCACAGGCCCCGTGGATTTCTGAGCATTTTCGCGATTGGCGTTGATTTGAGCGTCAGTTGACATTGATTTCTCCCTTCTGGATTGACTGTTTACAATTGACTATTGATTATTGACGATTGACTATGAACCATGAACTATCTACTCTATTTTGTTTAATATATATAATACAGATGCATCTATTCTCCGTCAAATGAAATTCCAACAAAATATAGCGATTAGCCACAGACGCCGGCAGGAACAAGAAGAGACAGCGGTGGGGCGTGCAACTTGTTTCACACGCTGGGGAAAGGTTTATGATAGGCGTATCTCAAATGTCAGACGCGCCGACTCTCAGGGAGGGGATTATTCCGAACAACGCATGAACATTAGCGCCGAACATTTCGGCGAATAAGAACGGCGGGGCAAGCGCCACTCTACTTTCCAGTCATTTCTCTGAATTTATCATAGACCGTGCGATCGTCGTCGTGACCATTGAACTGAAACGGTTCGTACTGGTTGAGCTTGCTGTGCATGAACCCCCACGAGCACCCGTTTTCGACGCAAGCCTGTAGCGCTCGTGCACCCTGGGCGCCGATCTTGTCGTCTTCGTTGCAGACTATCGGCTTGCCGTATTTCTTCAAGGCCTGAATCCGCCCGGGAATGTCTTCCACTTTCGTTCCGTTGTAATGAATTAGAATCAAGTCCGCCTCCTTCGCGATCAGGTCATTCATCCTGCCATGTCCCAACCCGCTGGTCGAGACTAATAGACCCGGCCCCGTCTTCTTCGCAAGGCGGATCAGCTCGACCTGGCCTTCAGGCGTTCGGATAATGTCGTGATCGAAACCGTTGTGATCGTACTCATTGGCAATCTCGATAACGACGTTGGCAAAACCGCTTTGCTTCACCCAATTTACGGCGTTCACGACGGCCCGTTTTACCGCCGGCTCATCAAGCAGTATCTGATCCTGCCTTTGGTAGAAAAGCCCCAAAATCACAATCATGCCGCGTTTATCGCACTCGTCGATGACCCGCTTAATCCGGCCAAGATACTCTGTCCGCAAGGAGCCATCCGGCCTGAACGCGGAATTGACCGCGCCTTCATAACCCGGATGCCCGCCTTGCAGGTTTAGTGTGAACGCACGCACGCCGCATGAGTGGTATTGCGGAATCTTCAGAATGAATCGGCCGGTGTTCTCGTTCGAATCAAAGTCTGTCCGTTTTGCGTCTTCAAACGTGCTGTTGACCATCCGCACGTTCATCAGCAGCCCCTCGGCCGGCGTGCCGGGATAGGTGATCTGGCCGTTGATTTGCCATTGTGTGCCTTTGATAGAAACGGCAGTTGCACCCAGAGCAACAGGACCGACACACAGCAAACATATTACATTCGCAAATTTCTTCATCATGTAATTGACCTCCCTTTATTTTGACTCAGGGGAATGCCCGCCTTAGTCGTCGAACTCGATATTGTTTTCCCGGCACCATTCGATAGCGGTTTCTTTGAGGGCGTTGTCGCGATAGGCATGCCATTGTTTTTCGATGCCGTAGTGAAACACCGCGTCCTTGAATCGCCGAAAGGCGCCGCTGCCGCTAATCAGATCGCAGAGCGTGTCGCTCATCTTAGGGTCAGACAGAGACAGGCAGAATCTCTCCATGATGTGGTATTCATCGACGTCGAACTTGGTGGGCAAAGGGACGTAATCGCCGGTCTCAGAGATTATCTCTCTGGCGGTTCTGACCTGGTCCTGCTCCCAATCGGGAAAATCCTCAATGGGCTCCTCCTCTTCGGCGGCGCGCATCTCATAGTCGCTGATCAGGACCACCTCGCCGGTTTTCTTGTTCAGGTACGAACTGAATTCGTCGGACTGGCCTTCTATCCCATCGATAATATCGGTTAATTTGACGCGGGCTGACATGGGGTTCAATCTCCTCTTGTTGAGCGCTCATTACGGCGGGCACTTTGCACAGATCGATCTGAACAGGGTCGTACTTAGATACCGGTCGCCGCGGTCGGGAAGGATGGCGACAATCGTGCCGACGGTCATCGTCTCGGCGACGCGCAACGCCCCGGCAACGGCCGCCCCACTGGACATTCCGACAAAAATCCCTTCGCGGGCGGCCAATAGCCTCGTCATCTCGAAGGCCTCGCCATCCTCGACGGTGATCTTCTCATCCAGCATCTGCCGGTCATAGATCCTGGGCACAATGGATTCGGTCATGTTTTTGAGCCCCTGTATCGTGTGCCCCTGCGGCGGCTCGACTCCCACCACTTTAGCCTGGGGCTTCTTCTCTTTGAGGTACTTATAGACGCCCATCAATGTTCCCGTTGTTCCCATGCCGGCGACAAATACGTCGATCTCGCCGTTGGTCTGTTGAAAGACCTCGGGGCCGGTCGTCTCGTAGTGGGCCCGGACATTGTTTTCGTTTTCGAATTGGTTGGGCATGTAGTACTTTTCGGGTTCGGCGTCGAAAAGCCTGTGGGCTTCCCGGATAGCGCCATCGGTGCCTTCTTTGGCCGGGGTGAGCACGACCTCGGCCCCCAGGGCCCGCAGGATTTGCTGGCGTTCAGTGCTGACACATTCGGGCATGCAAAGCTTGACGGGATATCCCTTGGCGGCTCCGATCATGGCTAGGGCAATCCCCGTGTTACCCGACGTCGGTTCGAGTATGATCTTGCCCCTGGTCAGCTCGCCGGACTCCTCCGCCTTTTTTATCATAAAGTAGGCCGGGCGGTCTTTGACCGAGCCGCCGGGGTTGGCGCCTTCGAGCTTGCCGAAGACTCTCACGCGGGGCCTTTTGCAGTTCAGACCGGTTAATTCCACAAGGGGTGTATTTCCGATGGCTGACAATATACTCATGCGGGTTTGCCTCCACGAACCATGCTACGTTTGCCCTACAGCACCGGGCTGTTCGCGACTTTTTTCTAAAATTGCTTTTGGCCTCGATATTCTATATATTAGGCGAGCGAAAGTGAACCTGATTTCCGGAAAAACTGCGTATGGAAACGGAAAAAGAGAATCTCAAGCGGGCCGTCCTGTGGGAGCCGTTGGCGCGGGACGCGATGGTCCGCTGCAACCTGTGCAACTGGCGGTGCGAGATCAAAGAAGGCAAGCTGGGCCGGTGCTGCGTGCGCAAGAACGTGGACGGGGTGCTTTACTCGCTCAACTACGACAAGGTCTGTTCCGCCAATCCGGACCCGATCGAGAAGAAGCCCTTGTTCCACTTTCAGCCCGGCTCCCACAGTTTCTCGATTGCGGCGCCGGGCTGCAATTTCCGCTGCGAATTCTGCCAGAATTGGCAGATAAGCCAGGCGGCGATTGAAGGTGGACGGATTGACGGCGAGCCGGCTGACCCGGAGCATATTGTCGAGACGGCTGTTCGCAGCGGTTGCAGGAGCATCGCATATACCTACACCGAGCCGACCGTTTTCATGGAGTTGTGCGAAGCGTGCGGGCCATTGGCGAAAGAACGCGGCCTGAAGAACGTTTTCGTCAGTAACGGGTTTATGACGATAGAAGCAATAGACTTCGCCAGCGGCTGGCTCGACGCCATAAACGTGGACTTGAAGGCTTTCAGCGAGAATTTCTACAAGCGGCTTTGCAAAGCGAGACTGGCGCCCGTGCTCGATACGATCAGCTACATCGCCAGGCAGACAGACATCTGGCTTGAAATCACTACGCTGTTAGTGCCTGGGGAAAACGATTCGCAAGAGGAGTTGAAGAAACTCGCCGACTTTCTTGTCAGCAAAACCGGGGCCGACGTCCCCTGGCACATCAGCCGATTCCACCCGCAGTACAAGTATCTGGATGCGCTGCCTACGCAGTTGAGCAGCCTGGAGCGGGCCTTCGAGATAGGCAAATCCGCGGGATTGCATTACGTCTATCTCGGCAACGTGCCGGGGGCGAAATCCGAGAGCACTTTTTGTTATCACTGCGGCCGAATGCTGATCGAGCGCGTCGGCTACAGAATAGCTGTGAACAACATACGAGGCTCGAAATGTCTCGGCTGCGGGACGACGATTGCCGGCGTTGGACTTTAGGCAGACAGCACCAAGGCAGCCCGCGACGCCGGATGAGTAAGCCATGAGAATTATTGCAGACGCGAATATTCCCTTTGTTTCGGAGTGTTTTTCATCCATCGGGCAGGTCACAGTTGTCGGGGGCCGGCAGATTACCCCGAGCATCGCTGCCGATGCGGACGTTCTGTTGGTGCGCAGCATCACGCCGGTCGGTCCGGAACTGTTGACGGGGAGCAAGGTGCGTTTCGTCGGCACGGCCACGATAGGCTTCGACCACGTTGATCGCGATTTCCTGGAGCAAAACAATATAGGTTTTGCGTCGGCTCCGGGCTCCAATGCGAACTCCGCCGCGGAGTACGTCATCGCAGGATTGCTCGAAGTGGCGCAGCGCCACGATCTGAACCTGGACGGCTGCTCGATAGGAATCATAGGGGTTGGCAACGTCGGCGGCAGGGTGGCGCGCAAATGCACAGCCTTGGGGATGCAGGTTCTTCTGAACGATCCGCCGCTGCAAAGGCAGACGGGGGACGTCAAGTATTTGCCCCTGGAGGAGCTTTTCGGCTGCGATTTTCTAACGCTGCATACGCCCCTGACGTTTGACGGTCCCGACAAGACGCACCATTTGGCCGACGAGAGTTTCTTCGGCACGCTCAAGGAAGGATGTGTATTTGTGAATGCCTCCCGCGGCGGCGTGGTTGACAGCGGGGCGTTGAAGGCGGCGATGCGGCGGGGGCGATTGCGAGCCGTCGTGCTCGACGTTTGGGAGAAGGAGCCCGCCATCGACGTGGAGTTGCTCAAGATGGTCGATATTGGCACGCCGCACATCGCAGGCTATTCCCTGGATGGCAAGATTGGTGGGCTGATCACGATATACAGGTCGGTCTGCGAGTATTTTGAATTGCAGCCGAAATTCGACGTTGGGGACTTCCTGCCCGAGCCTTCCGTGCCACAGGTGAAACTGAATCAGCGAGTTGGGCATGAGCAGGATGCGGTGTTCAAAGCGGTGCGTGAAGTCTATCGAATTGACCAGGATGATGAAAAACTAAGGCGGGTCCTCGACGAGCCATCGGAGAAGAGGGGCGCGTATTTCGACGGTCTGCGAAAGAATTATGCCGTTCGCAGAGAATTTCAGAATACCAGAGTGATTCTTGAAGACAGCCGGAGCAGGTTGGCGGCGAAGCTGGAAGGGATCGGGTTCCGAGTAGCACGACGTGAAAAGTAAGAAGGCAAAAGATCAAACGCGCTGCAAGAATGCTCTCGAATGGCCCGGGGGAAGGCTGGATTTTTCGGCGGGCTGCGTTCTTATGGGTATTTTGAACGTGACACCCGATTCCTTCAGCGACGGTGGGCAATTTCTGGACGCTCACAAGGCTGTCGAGCACGGCGTGCAGATGGTGGCCGACGGCGCATCGATCATCGACGTGGGCGGCGAATCCACAAGACCTGGTTCGGCGCCCGTTTGCGCCGATGAGCAGATCTCGCGGGTCGTGCCGGTCATAAGACAGCTTCGCGAAAACGTGCATGTGGCGATCAGCATCGACACGTGCAGGTTCGAGGCGGCAAAAGCTGCTCTTGACGCGGGCGCCGGGATAATAAACGACATCACAGCTCTGAGCGATGAGCGGGTGGGAGAGTTGGCGGCCGAGCGGCAGGTTCCCTTTGTCCTGATGCATATCCAGGGTACGCCGGCGATGATGCAGATCGAGCCGAAGTACGCCGACGTCGTCGGCGAAGTCCTGGAATTCCTGCTGGGCCGGGCGGCGCTGGCCGAGCGGCTCGGAATCGCAAAAGAGAGAATCTTCATCGACCCGGGCATCGGTTTCGGCAAGACGCTGGAGCACAACCTTATTCTGCTGAGAAACCTTGATAAGTTTGTCGCTTCCGAGTATCGCGTCCTGGTGGGAACCAGCCGCAAGAGCTTCATCGGCAAAATAACCGGCAGAGAGGACCCGATGCAGCGGGCCTTCGGCACAGCCGCAGCGGTCGCCCTTTGTGCCGCGGCTGGAGTGTCCGTCGTTCGCGTCCACGACGTCGCGCAGATGGCCGATGTCACCAAAGTGGTCAAAGCCGTGAATAGGAATCGCGGCTGAGAGCTGCAGAGGAACAGAGACATATATGCCAGGCGTAGAAACAAGAAAGGGTATGTTCAAGTATTGCCCCTCGTGCGGCAAGACAGATATTTCTTTTGTCAGCCCCAAGGAACTTCGCTGCCAGGCGTGCTCCTTCACCTACTTCCACAATGTCGCCGCGGCGGTTGCAGCCATCCTGGAATTCGACGGAAAAATAGTCCTGCTCAGAAGAGGCAGGGAGCCTCGCAAGGGAAAACTGGATTTGCCGGGCGGCTTCGCTGAGCCGCAGGAGAATGCGGAAGAAGGGATCAGAAGAGAAGTCATGGAGGAGTTGAAACTGGACCTCAAGGCGGTCACGTACCTCGGCTCCTGGCCCAACGTCTATGAATACGAAGGCGTGGTTTATCAGACGTGCGACTTGTTCTTCCACTCGAAAATCGATGCCCTCCCAACGGACTGCGACAAGGAGGAGGTGGCGGAGTTGCTTCTGATGCCCCCCGCGGAAATTCCCCTCGACCAGATTGCCTTCCCATCGACGAGAATGTTTTTGCCCCGGTTCATCGCAGCCTGGGCGGGTCAAGGAACGCCGTGATTCCCCCGGCAGGCGGGCAAAGAACTATTGTGCGGCAATTGCGGTCTTCAATACCTCGCTTGTGTTCCTGACGAACTGGAATTTGAGGCCCTTTTTGGCTTCTTTTGGAACCTCGGGCAGATCTTTTCTGTTTCGGGCCGGCAGGATGACAGTTTTTATGCCGGCCTGCTTGGCGGCGAGGATTTTTTCTTTGAGGCCGCCGATGGGCAAGACCAGCCCCCGCAGGGTTATTTCGCCGGTCATTGCCACGTCCGGCCGTGTGGGCCTGCCGAGAAGCAGGCTGACCAGCGAGACAAACATGGCCACGCCGGCACTGGGGCCGTCTTTGGGGATGGCTCCGGCCGGAATATGAATGTGGTAGTCGAATTTGCTGAACCGGCCGGGCTCGATCTTCAGCTTCCTGGCGTTTGCTTTGACGATGGAGAAGGCGGCCTGGGCACTTTCCTTCATCACGTCGCCAATCTGCCCGGTCAGTTGCAATTGGCCTTTTCCCGGCATGGATGCCGATTCAATAAAGAGCAGCTCGCCGCCGACGGGCGTGTAGGCCAGAGCCGTGGCGACACCGGGTATCCCCGTTCTCAAGGCCAGCTCCGACTCGAATTGAGCGGGTCCCAAGATTCTTGTAAGGTCTTGCCGCCCGATGGCTGCGTGCTTCCGCTTGCCCTTGGCGACTCTTGTAGCGACCGCTCTGCAGATCGCGGCGATATTCCTCTCGAGATTTCTCACGCCCGCCTCCCGCGTGTAGCCTCTCAGGATGGCAAGTAGCGCATCATCCTTGAGCGTGCATCGTTTTGCACTGAGGCCGTGCTCTTTGAGCTGGCGGGGTATGAGATATTTCTTTGCGATATGAAGCTTCTCGGTTTCGGTGTAGCCGGGCAGCTCGATGACTTCCATTCGATCGCGCAGCGCCGGCGGGACCGGCTCGGTGTAATTGGCCGTGCCGATGAACATGACCGACGAAAGGTTGAAAGGCTGATCGAGATAGTGGTCGGTGAAGCTGAAGTTCTGCTCGGGGTCGAGCACCTCCAGCAGAGCGCTGGCCGGGTCGCCCCGAAAGTCGCTGCCGATTTTGTCCAGCTCGTCAAGCATGAACACGGGATTCTTGCTTCCGCACTTTCGCAACTCCTGCAGGATCCGCCCGGGCAACGCACCGATATAGGTTCTTCGATGCCCCCGAATGTCGGCCTCGTCTCTGATCCCGCCGAGCGAAATGCGTACAAATTCTCTGCCCATCGCCCGCGCGATAGACTTGCCCAGGGACGTTTTACCCACGCCGGGAGGCCCGACAAAACACAGAATCGGGCTTTTGCCGGTCGGGTTGAGCTTGCGGACGGCAAGGAATTCGAGGATGCGCTTCTTGACCTTCCGCAGGTCGTAGTGGTCGGCGTTCAGAATCCTCTGGGCCTTGTTGATATCGAGCTGGTCTTTGGTCTGCACCGACCAGGGCAGCTCGCAGACCCAGTCCAGGTACGTGCGGATAACACTGTATTCGGGCGATGCCGGCGGGATTTTGCTCAGCCTGTCGAGCTCTCGCAGGGACTCGGTCTCGACCTTCTTAGGCATTTTAGCTTTTGCGATGTTCTGGGCGACCTGCTTGAGTTCATCGCTTCTGAGGTCTTTTTGGCCGAGCTCGGTCTGGATGGCCTTGAGCTGCTCCTGCAGAAAATATTCCCGCTGGTTCTTGTCGATGGATTCTTTGACGCGCCCCTGGATTTTATGACTCAGCTCGAGGACCTCCAACTGGTTGGCCAGAACAAAGGAGATTTGTTCGAGACGCCTGCCGGCATCGAGCTCTTCAAGCAGTTGCTGCTTTTGTGTAATATCGAGGCTCAGGTTGGCGGCGAGAAAGTCGGCCAGGGCGGAGGGGTTGTCGATATTCTCCAGCATGACGGACGCTTCCTCCGGCACATTGGGGCTCAGAGCGATGACTCGATTGGCCGCCCGACGGACACTGACCATGAGGGCCGCAAGCTTCTTTGTCATCCTGACTTTGGCATAGAGAGGCTCGACTCTTGCTTTCAAATAGGGCCTTGAGGCTGCTATTCCTATTACTCTGAAGCGCACGACACCGTGCACTACGATGTGGATGGAGCCCTGGGGTAATTTAGTGATTTTGAGCACCGAGGCGGCCGTCCCGACGGAGTAAAGATTGTCGAATTCCGGCCTTTCTATATCCGGGTTGCGCTGTGTTAGCAGTCCTATGATAGATTCGTTGGGTGTCGTTTCGGCAATCAGGGCCTTGCTTTTCTTGCGGCCTATCGCCAACGGTGTAATGGTCCCCGGATAGGCAACGGCGTTTCGAATCGGCAGGATACCAATGACGTCCGGCAGCTTGAATCTGTGGCTGCGAGCCTCCGATTGGCTGTCATCGTCGTACAGATACGGCTCGATACCCGTGCATTCTTCGGCCATCAAATCCATCAGCCAATTGTTGCTGATAGCGGTCAACTCTCAAGGCTCCTTCGGCATAGAGCCGAAAATCAAAACACGTCTCCACGAAGTCGGTGGAAACACAACCGGCGAGACTGCTTTTTCGATAGTCATCACATTAAGCGCGACGGTTCTATTGTAGCCATACTTTGTGCGGGCTTGAAGCGATAAATTGGGAAAAGACAAGTAAATCCGCGAGAGGCGGCGCAAGATGGGTGCGCCCGCGCCTAAATGGCGAGCTCTTCGTAGGAGAATGGATTGCAGGTGAGCACTCGGAGAAAATCAAAACCGGCCGGGACTCTGGCAGATGCCTGCCGGTCGAAGTCTATCACCGCATTTGCCTCGATGTCGAAAGGGCTTTGCGAATAGTTGATGATTGTGCCTTTGATCACGGCGTTGACATTGCTGCAGAAGCTCGCGCCGCTTACGGCAACGACACCCTCCAGCGTGGAGGAACCACCCTTGAAGGACGCGGCGAATCCCGGTGCAAGTATCGACGAACCCACCTCGCTGCGAATTGCGTCGAATTCCGCCCGATTGGGATAAGGCCCGCTGCTGAAGCCGCCGCAGAAATCAATTTTATTCGTCCCGGAATCGTCCAAACCGCTGCCGGCAACAATCAGACCGTGGAGCGCCACATCCCGGCCAAAGGTAACAACATTGGGCGATTCGATGAGCAGGATGCCCTCGATTGTCACGCGGCCGCCGAAGTGCGGGTTCGTTCCTGCTGCGATTGTTGCGTTTGTCAGAACCATGTCCTGGCTCAGGTCGCTCGAAGAATCGATGGTTCGACCCGTCGCATATTGGCGGAAACGCCCGGTGTCGGGGACGGGAAACTCGACCGGATCGACGTCTGGCGCAAGGTTATTCGGACTTTCGACATACACGTTGGCTTCCCAACCTGAATTGGCCCCTCTCACGGTGAGATTGCCGGCGCAATTCAATGGGCCTCTGGTGGCTATGCCGAAATTGAAGATCGGGTGTTTGTATGGCTTGACATCGAAGCGGACCCCCACAGTCCGGGTCACCCGACCACCGCCGCCCGTGCTGTAAACCTGCAAAACGGAAGGATTTGCAGGGTTCACGAGGATTTGTCCGGTGAAGCATTGGGAGGCCGGAGAACGCGCTTGGGCGGAAGAAATGAAGCCGGTCTGACTTAGCGCGATGTTGGAAATGCTGCTTCCAGCCAGATTATTCTGAAGGGCGTTGACTATCGTAGTGAAATAAGCGGACGGAGGAGTCGAGCTGGGCATCACGACGCGGCTGAGCCAATATCGACTTGCTTCCAAGCCGGAGGCAGCACTTGCCAGCGCGGAGGCCGCTTCGCGCCGGCTTGAGGCAAGTCGAGCGTTCGTCCCGGAGATCGCGGCCATCGAGACCGCCAGGGCGGAACACACAAGGATAAACGCCATCGACAGGATGAGCACAGCGCCTTGCTGTTTTGAATTGGCTGACTTCTCCTTATCTTCTTTGGACATCACTCGAACCTACAGACAGAGCACCGCCCTGAAAATCTTTGCTACTTTTTTCTATCCGCTGTCCAAAGTATATAAAATGTTTGCCGAGGGGGCAAAATGTGGGCGCTACGAGGGGCACTGCTATGTAGTGCTGTCCTTCTCCGCCAGATATGAACTGCGTGCGAACGGCTCGGAGATGACCCAGGAGAAACCAAAATCGACGGCTCTTTGTTTCCACCAATCGAACTTAGCCGGAGTTACATATTCAACCACTTCGAGCGAAGTCTTTGAAGGCCGAAGGTATTGGCCGATGGTGAGGCGGTCGCAGCCGGCGTCGCGTAAGTCTCGCAAGACCTGCTCGACTTGGGTGTCGGTTTCCCCTAAGCCAAGCATGATCGAGGATTTCGTTTGCACGCGGCCGTATTTTTCCCTGGCCGACCTGAGCAAATCCAACGACCGCCGATAGCTCGCCCCAGCTCTGGCCCTTCGGTATAACGATGGGACCGTTTCGACGTTGTGCGCGAAGACAAAAGGCAAAGCGGGCTGAAGGGTGCTAAGGGCGTGATCCTGGCAATTGCGGAAATCGGGCGTCAGTATCTCGAACTTCACCTGCGGCCGGCGTTTTCTGACCGTCTCAATGCAGTCGCGAAAATGACCTGCCCCGCCGTCAGGCAGATCGTCACGATTGACGCTCGTTATGACAAGGTACGTAAGTGACATTTCTTCCACCATCCGGGCCAGGCGCGACGGCTCGGTGGGGTCTGGCGGTTCGGGTCTGCCGCAGGTTACCGAACAGAATTTGCAGTTTCGCGTGCAGACGTTGCCAAGAATCAGGACCGTCGCCGTTCCCCTGGCCCAGCATTCGCCGCGATTAGGACAATTAGCATTGCTGCATATTGTCTCCAGGCCCAGCGAGCCGAGCACCCGCTCAGTACGCCTGTACCCGGCGCCTGTGGGTAGATGCCTTCTCAGCCACGGGGGCAGCCTCGCCGGCTTCTTGAGTTGCGATTCCATCCGTTGGATCGGTTCGTGATTCATTGTCTGCCGGCGGAAAAGTGCTCCCTTAGCAGTTGGGCCAGGTCTTCCTTAACCTGGTTCATCGGGTGGCGCATGCCGGTTTCTCTGAGCACCGACGTCATCCTGACGTTTTCAAGGCCACACGGAACGATAAGATCGAAAATGCCAAGGTCGTTCTGAACGTTTATGGCCATGCCGTGATAGGTCGTCATTCTCGATACGCGGACGCCGATTGAGGCAATCTTTCTCTCGCCGACCCACAAACCAGGCAAACCCTTCCGCGACGAGCTGCTTACACCAAGCTGACCGAGCAACGCAGCGCCTATTGCTTCCAACTCGCGGATGTATTCGCTGATTCCGAGCCTAAGCTGCTGCAAGTGCAGGATTGGGTAGAAAACCAATTGGCCCGGATTGTGGGCGGTGGCGCCGCCGCCTCTGCGGATATCCACTACGTCGATTTCCTTCTGCTGCAGGTATTCTCGGCTAACCAAAAGCTTGTTGCGGCCTTGGCGAGCACCCAGCGTTATGACAGGAGGGTGTTCAACCAGCAGGACTGTATCAGGAATCTTGCCCTCCCGCCTTTGGTCACACAACTGCTGCTGGATGTGCAGAATGTCACGATAGCCCGCAAGTCCGCAGTCGCGAATTTCCAAGGGGCGCGTGACAATCTCCTCCGGAAGCGGAAATCGCAGGTCGCAGCTCTCCATTTCTCTTGGTATTCCTTCGTTGCATACAGGCTCTAAGAAATGAATTATACCCCAATAGCCGGCGGATTGCACGGATTTTCAGCCGAAGTGAGGCACTCTGCCCACGGATGGGTCCGGCCTCCGTTTGGATGTGCCTTATGGTAGGTTCATAAAAAAGTAAAGGCTGACAACCGCTGCCGGCCATCAGCCCTTGCTCTTCTCTTTCATTGCCCCGTCCGTCCGAAAGCCACAGACTCTTCACTACCCCTTAAGATTACGCCCGACAGCGACAGTGCTGTCGTCTATTCAAAAGCGATACCGACACCGATTTCGGCGCTCTCGAGGAGATTCCTTCGCTCTACTCTGACCACTTTGCCGGTCTTGATGCGAGCAAATTGTCCCTTTTCTTGTGCGAGAGACTCGGTGCGCGGGAAATTGAGCTCCACAACGTGGCCCGTACCGATTGGTGCGGTTGCCGGCAGGGTGATGAATACGCCTGTCTTGCTGATGTTGCAGCTTCGCCCATTCACAAAGCGGTTGGCTTGCGGCATCCAAACACTGACGGGCCACGAAACGCTGCTCCGGCTGTCCTTGCGTTGTTCAGTCGCTGTCTGCATTGTTCAATCTCCTTAAATATTGTTTCCATCAATGATGTTTCTCATCGGCAATGTTAAGTTGGATAGATTAGTGTATTTGGGAGAAATTTTGCCTTTTCTCAAAGAACTTGGACCACCTTCGCTTCTTGCTCCTTTGCGCAGTTTTTTATCAGACGGTTTCTTGCAGATACCGGCAGCAAATGCACCACTTCAGACCGATGCGCCGCCGCTACGAAGGGTCGGCCCAACCAAAAAAGGTGATCGCGAGGGAAAAGCTTGCCAGCCGGAGCAATGTATTGTATCTGTAGGAGGCGAATGAAAACAAATGTGGTAAAACTCGACGCGGGAAACATTGACCTGCTGAAAATCAAAGAGGCTGCCTTGCTGGTTGAGGGTGGGGGGCTTGTGGCATTTCCGACTGAGACGGTGTATGGAATTGCGTGCAGGGCCAGGAGCGACTCGCTGGCCAGGCTTGCCGAGGTTAAGGGCAGGACTGCTGAGAAGTACTTTACACTACATATCGGCGGGAAGGAGGCCGTGGACGAATACGTGCCCACGATCGGGCTCAAAGCTCGCAAGTTGATTCGGAACGCCTGGCCGGGTCCTCTGACGATGGTATTCGAGCTGGACAGGGAAGCTCTGGAGAAGCTGCGCAACCGATTCGAGCCGGACGTTTTTGAGAGTCTGTACAAGCAGGATTCTATTGGGATCCGTTGTCCCGATCATGCCGTGGCGACGGCACTTCTGCAGGAGACGAGCGTCCCCGTGGTTGCGCCAAGCGCAAATGTAACCGGCGAACCGCCTGCGGTCAGCGCCGAGGAAGTCCTCGCCCGGCTTTCGGGACAAATCGAAATGCTGCTGGACGCAGGGCCATCGAGGTTTGGAAAGAGCAGCACGGTTGTCAAAATAGGAAAGAAAGGCGTCGAGACGCTCAGGGCCGGCGCCTATTCGCAGGAACAAGTCGATAGAATGGCGCAGGTGAATTTCTTGTTTGTCTGTACAGGCAACACGTGCCGCAGCCCCATGGCCGAAGGGCTATTCAAGAAATATTTGGCGGAAAAAATGAAGTGCCAAGTTGACGATCTGGATCGGATCGGTTATAAAGTAATCTCCGCTGGGATTATTGGTGCGTCGGGTTTTCCTGCAACTGACGAAGCGGTAACGGCTTGTGCGGGCAAGGGAATAGACATAAGTGGTCATAGGAACAGGGGATTGTCCGAAGAGCTCATTGACGAAAGTGATTTCATTTACGCTATGGAGCAAGTTCATCTCCAAAGAATTGCAGGTCTCAGGCGTGAGGCTGGAAGCAAGTGTCTTCTGTTGGCGGAGAACAGGGGAATTCCTGACCCGATGGGTCATTCCCAAGAGGTTTACGACGAATGCGCTGACATTATAGAAAAAGCCGTGAAGAGAAGAATTAGCGAGCTTGTGGTATGAAAGTGGCGATTGGAAGCGATCATCGCGGTTTCGAGGCCAAGAAGCAGATCAGAGCCATCGTGACTGAGTTAGGGCACGAGTGCATCGATTTCGGCACCGAGGACAACAATCCGGTCGATTACCCTGACTTAGCCTACGTGACGGCAAGTGCCGTCGCGAGGAAAGAGGCGGACAGGGGGGTGCTGATCTGCGCCACGGGCATCGGCATGTGCATGGCCGCAAACAAGGTGCATGGGGTTAGGGCTGCGCTGTGCCACGATGAGCTCAGTGCTCAGATTTCGCGCGATCATAATGATGCGAACGTCCTGTGTATTTCGGCGGACCAGGTGGGGCTGGTCGTTCTGCGAAAAATGATAGAGGTCTGGCTCAACACCAAATTCAGTGGTGGAAGGCACAAAAGAAGAGTCAGAAAGATCGGCGCCATCGAAGAAGGCCGGGATCCGCGGGAAATCAAGAACGGCTGACATATAATGTGTATTGGTAGGGCGGGCAGGGAGGCCTGCCCTATAATTCCGCTGTGCGTTGCCAGCGACCTTTGGCGACTGCCGGTCATTCGACCCGCACGAGTCGGTATCAACATTCACAGAGACAACGGCGGTATCTCAATCTTGAGGTGTTCCCGCAACTTGTTTCTCAGGTCCCTGGCCAGTTTCGGAGATTCGGCGATCACGTTCTTTTCCTGTCTGGGGTCTATCCTCAAATCGTATAGACAAGGTCCCTTGCCCGGGTCTTTGCCCGTGACGTTCTGGAAATAGTGCCAATCGAGATTATGAATCGCCCCGAATCTGTTGAAGACGGTATAGACGTTCTCGTGCAGAGAGGGGACCTCGCCGGTCGCTAGTTTCCACATATTCCGCCCGTCCACGTTGTCATAATCCGTTATGCCCAGAAGGGCGAGGAACGTCGGCATAAAGTCGATCGCGCTGACCAGCCCGGTAACGCGCTTGCCGGCGAACGTCTTGTCGGGGTGTCTAATAATCAGCGGGATATGCGTCACGCAGGCGTTCAAGAACCCGGGCGTTTTCTGCACGCAACCCCGCTCGCCGAGGTGCGTCCCGTGATCGGTGGAAAAAGCAATGATCGTGTTATCGGCCAGACCCAATTCTTCGACTCTGTCCAAAAGACGGCCGATGCAGTAATCACTGAATGTCACCTCCGCCGCGTAGAGATCTCGGATGAGAGGCAAGTCCTCGGGCCGAATGTCCGCGTTTCGGACGCCGTACCCGAATAAGCATCTCTCAAAAGGATATTCGTCACGGTACATTTTTTGAAATCGAGGGGGTGCGTCCCACGGTTCGTGTGGATCGAACATATCAATCCAAAGCATGAACGGCCCGCCGCGGGCATTTTTCTCAAGCCAGGCCATCGCGGCGCCGCAGGATTGCGCGCAGAAGTAATCCTCCTCGCTTTTGCGTTCCTGCGTGTTCATCAGGAACTGGCGCATGTTCGCGTCGTAGTTGGCGTTCCAGAGATGGGCGGGCATGTGTTTCTTCGGGTCGAAATTGTCCTTCGGGCCGCTTTTCCATCGGTCCGTCTCCTGTCCGCGAACCCAGTGCCACGAGTGGAACCCCCGATGAAAATTGTAGTCGGGTTTGAAGTAGTGATAGGTATCGACGATAAAACCGGTCGTGACGCCATGCTTGTCCAGAACTTCGGCCAAAGAGATGTCATTGCTGCTCAAAGGCTCCCACTTTGCCTCGGGAAGGACGCTTTTTCCGGTATGATACACCCTGCGACAGGGAATGGTCGGCAACCCTTCGGCGGCGGCGTTTGCGAACAGCGTGCCTTGTGCTGCAAACCTGTCCAGGTTAGGCGTCTTCACCCTGGTGCTGCCATAGCAGCCCAGGTGATCCGCCCGCCAGGTATCGGCGATGATGACGACCAAGTTCAGGCCGTTGGGTTTGGATCTCGTTGCGATGCGGGGGGCCCGCTGGGCGGAGCTTTTCAAATCGCCCGACCAGACGGGCATTTTCGGCTCTGAATCTGCGGTTTTCTGCCTGCCGCCGGCCGTCAGACCCATCGCCCCTGCGCCGGCCGCTGCCGCGATGAAATTTCTTCTGGTCAGAAGGTTCTTGTTTGCCATGCTCGTTCTCCTTCCAGATGGTCTCCTACAAGGGGCGTCAAGGTTGATTTCGACGATATTACGCAGGCGGAAGGAGCAGGACGTTACACTTTGGCCGGCACGCGTTTGCGTTTCGTCGTTATGGCTTCGAGCGCCTCTTTCACTCTTTCCGTGCCTGCCCTGGTTCGGCGGCGCAGCCTCTCCGTTGTGCTGATGCCTATAGAACGCAGTTTGGAGTATCTGCTCTCAAGAAGCTTGTCGATTTTTGCGCCTTTTAGATCTCGGAGCGTTTTGACGATGTATTCCTCGACGTTATGGATGGTATCGTGAAGATTTCGATGAGCGCCGCCGAGCGGCTCGGGGATGACCGCATCGACCAGGCCGAGCTTGTACAGGTCTTTGCTTGTAAGTCTCAGCGCCTCCGCGGCTTCGGGGGCCTGCGAGCCGTCGCGCCAGAGTATTCCGGCGCAGCCTTCAGGCGATATGACCGAATAATACGCGAATTCAAGCATGGCGAGCTTGTCGCCCACGCCTATACCCAGAGCGCCTCCGGAACCACCCTCACCGATGACGATGCAGATGACGGGAACCCTCAGCCGGGACATGTGGTAAAGGTTGGCGGCTATCGCTTGCGCCTGGCCTCGCTCTTCGGCGCCGATGCCCGGATACGCGCCCGGCGTGTCGATCAAAGTCACAACGGGAATCCCGAACTTCTCGGCAAACTTCATTTTCGCCAGCGCCTTGCGATAACCTTCCGGGTTGGGACAGCCAAAATTGCTGACAATCTTCTGTTTCGTGGTTTTGCCCTTGTCCTGACCTATCACCAGCACCCTTTCTCTGCCGATTTGACCGAACCCCGCTATGATGGCGCGATCGTCACCGAAGCATCGGTCGCCGTGCAGCTCACGGAAATCCTTCACCATAAGGCTCAGATAATCGGACAGAAGAGGTCTGTTTGGATGACGGGCGACCTGGACGGTCTGCCACGCGGTCAGATTGGAATAGATGCGCTTCAGCTCGGCGACCTGCTGCCGCTGGAGCTGGCGGATCTCGGCGGAGTAATCGATGCCCTTGCTCGATGTGAGCTTGCGCAGCTCATTCATCTGGCGATCAAGGTCTGCCACTTTTTCCTCGAACTCGAGGGCGTTCGCATTGTTGGGACTGCTGTTGTCCGGCATTGAGATTATTACCAAAGCCAATTCGCCGTGAGTGCGTGACAAATATGTACCGCCACCCAGGCGAGCCTTCTCTAAAAGCCAGAATAATAGCATTTCGCCTATACAAAGGAAAGAAAAAAATTGACATCCGCGATGCCTTTCAGTACCTTTTAACCGAGTCTATTCTGGGGTATTTTCTTGTAAGGTTTGGGCTGTGAACGACTTAAAGCAAACAACCGTTATAGGGCTTGGTCTGTTGGGCGCCTCGATTTCATTGGCGGTCATGCGGTCTTTTCCCCGAATGAAAGTCGTGGGTTATACGCATCGGGCTTCGACGCGAGACAAAGCCAGGCAACTGGCAGTGGCGACAGAGGTCGTTGACGAGATGAGCCGCAGCGTGATGCACGCGGATCTTGTTATCCTTGCGACCCCGATATGCACGTTCGAGAGTATCTTCGGCGAAATTGGCGATGGACTACCCAGCGGCTGCATCGTGACGGATGTTGGCTCGACCAAGGTTATGCCGCACCGGTGGGCCGCCAGCAGACTGCCGAGAACCGTGCATTACGTGGGGTCGCATCCCATTGCCGGCTCGGAGCAAAGGGGCGTCGAATTCGCCAGGGATGATTTGTTCGATCAGGCAATGTGCGTATTGACAACGACGAAAAACACAAACCGTCAGGCTGTGCAAACGCTGGAAGAATTCTGGTCAAAACTTGGTTGCTTTGTGAAGTCGATGGCGCCGGCTCGGCACGATAAAATCTTCGCCAACGTCAGCCACCTGCCGCACATCACTGCGGCTGCATTGGTTAACGCCAGCAGTGAGGCGGATCTCAAATTCGCGGGCAAAGGTTTTATTGACACCTCACGAATCGCCTCGGGGCCGGCCAATATCTGGGCCGACGTTCTGCTGACCAATGCCGGCAATACTATCCGGGGCATCGACCGGGTTATTGCCCAGTTGACGGAACTGAGAAATGCGATCCAGAGCAAGGACGAGAGCCAAATCGAAAGGCTGCTTGAAAAGGCGCGGGCCAAGCGGGCGGCGCTGATAGATTACAAGATTAAGAGCAAGGAAATGATATCGTGAAGCAATGGCGTTTTGAAGTTTTCAATAAGTCGGGCTTCGCCGACGTGCAGGGAAAGAGCGTGCTGGACGGCATCGGCGAGCTGGGCATTACTTCGGTGCAGGCTGTGCAATCAGCGAAGGTCTTTCTCATCGAGGCGGATTTCGACCGAGCGTTCGTCGAGCGCGTGGGACGCGAGCTTCTGGCCGACCCGGTCTGCGAAGAATACTACATCGGCAGAAGCGGCGCGCCGGCCGGCCTGGCAAAGGCAACGCTCATCGAAGTGCATCTCAAGAGCGGCGTCACCGACCCCGTCGCCGAATCCGTCAGGACCGCGATTGCCGACATGGGCGCCGAGACCGGCAACGTTCGGACCGCCCGAAAGTACGTGCTGCTTGGGCAGATCACGCCGGCTCAGACACAAACCATCGCCAAGAAGCTGCTGGCCAACGACTGTATCGAAGACTGTATCATAGGCAACGAAGAAGAGCCGCCGAGCCCGCACCTGAAACCCTACGAGCTGCAAATCACCCATTGGCCGATACGCGAGCTTGACGACGAAGGGCTGACGGCTCTGAGCAAGAAGAGGGACCTGTTCCTGAATCTGGTCGAGATGCAAACCATTCAAGAGTATTACCGCGAAATCGGCCGAGAGCCTACTGACATTGAGCTGGAATCCATCGCCCAGACCTGGAGCGAGCATTGCGTGCACAAAACGCTCAAGAGCTCGGTCGATATGTCGGTCGATGACCAGCAGGTGTATTTTGAGGATCTGCTCAAGGAAACGGTCTTCAAGGCGACCAAACAACTCAATAAGGAATGGTGCATATCGGTTTTTGCGGATAACGCCGGCGTCGTGGACTTCGACGAGGATTCCGCGGTATGTTTCAAGGTGGAGACGCACAATCACCCGTCGGCGCTCGATCCCTACGGCGGCTCCGCCACCGGCATAGGCGGGGTCATCCGCGACCCGATGGGAACCGGGCTGGGCGCCAGGCCCATCGCCAATACCGATATCTTCTGCTTCGGCGAGCCGGACAAAAAGCTCGAAGATGTGCCCAAGGGCGTCCTGCACCCGCGACGGATCATGAAAGGAGTGGTGGCGGGCGTCCGCGACTACGGCAACCGAATGGGAATCCCGACGGTCAACGGCGCCATTTACTTCGATGATAGATACATGGCCAATCCGCTGGTCTATTGCGGCAATATCGGCTTGATGGACAAGACCAAGTGTTTCAAGAATCCGCAAAGCGGCAATCTGATCGTCATGGTAGGGGGGCGCATCGGCAGAGACGGCATACACGGCGCGACGTTCTCGAGCGGCCAAATGACCCACGAGCACGAGACCATCTTCTCGCACGCCGTGCAAATCGGCAATCCGATCACGGAGAAGAAAATGCTCGACGTTCTGGTCCAGGCGAACGAAGCGGGCCTGTACGAAGCCATCACCGACTGCGGCGCCGGCGGATTGAGCAGCGCCATAGGAGAGATGGGCGAAGACCTCGGCGCGGAGGTCGATCTGGAGAAAGCTCCGCTCAAGTACGCGGGCCTGAACTACACGGAAATCTGGATCAGCGAGGCCCAGGAAAGAATGGTCATCGCCGTCAAGCCCGAAAACCTGGAGGCGATAACGAAAATCTTCGACGGCGAAAACGTCGAGTCAACCGTGGTTGGACGATTTACGAACGACAAGAGATTGAAGCTGCGATACAACGGTCAGCTTGTCGGCGAGCTCGATATGGAGTTTCTGCACGACGGCGTGCCCAAGTATTCGCGCAAGGCCGCCTGGCAGACGCCTGAGCTGGCCGAACCGAGCCTGCCCGAAAAGGACAGCTACAACAGTGATCTGCTGCAAATCCTCTCGTCGTACAACGTGGCCAGCAAGGAATGGGTCATCCGCCAGTACGACCATGAGGTCCAGGGCGGCTCGGTCGTCAAACCGCTGACAGGCATAGACAACGATGGCCCCTCCGACGCGGCGGTAATCCAGCCGAAGCTCAGCTCCGACAGGGGCCTGGCGATAAGTTGCGGGATGAATCCTCTTTATGGCGACATCGACCCGTACTGGATGGCTCTGGCGGGGATCGATGAGGCCATCAGGAACCTGGTCTGCGTGGGCGGGCGGACCGACAGGATTGCACTGCTGGATAACTTCTGCTGGGGCAATTGCACTAAGCCGGAAACGCTCGGCTCGTTGGCGCGAGCGGCCCAGGCCTGCTACGACGGGGCTATGGCCTTCGGCACCCCCTTCATCTCCGGCAAGGATTCGCTGAATAATGAATTCGCCTGTGAAGACGGCACGCAGATATCCATTCCATCGACGCTTCTGATCAGCGCCATATCCCTTGTTGACGACGTCGCTAAGTGCGTCACGATGGACGCCAAGAGGGCTTCAAACCTGCTGTTTGTCATAGGCGAGACAAAGAACGAGCTGGGCGGCTCGCATTACTACAAGATAGCGGGCCACCTTGGGGCCAACGTTCCACGGTTGGACCTCGGCAAGGCTCCTAAGATCGCGAGACAGGTCGCGAAGGCCATTTCTGAGGGTCTGGTTGTCAGTTGCCATGATTGCTCTGAGGGCGGGTTGGCCGTGGCCCTGGCGGAGATGGCTTTTGCAGGCGGTCTCGGCATCGAAGCGGACTTGCGTGGGCTGCCGCGAAGCAAAGATTGCTGCCGGGCCGATGCACAGCTTTTTAGTGAATCCAACAGTCGCTACGTCGTGGAAGTCAAGCCCGAAGAGTATGACGCCTTTGCCAGGCTCATGCTGAATCTGCCGTTCGGGCAGATCGCAAAGGTGACGGAGGACAAGAGGCTTATCATCAAGGCCGAAGACGGCAGAAACGTCATCGAATCGGACATAGAGTCGTTGAAACGGGCATGGCAGAAGACATTTGACTGGTGATTATGTGCAGACTGTCTATTTTGCATGTGGCTTGCAGTTGTACTATAATAGCCCTGTGAAAATGCGATGTTTGCACTCAAGGTGTGGGATTATCGAGATGTGTCGCAGGTGTTGGTTGGGGAGATAGCTCCTTATGAGGAACAATGGCGCAACGACGGTAACTGAATTGAGGCGATATGCTGTGGTGGACGTCAAGCAGGCGAAGGAAATCGGCCTGGGGTGGCTAAGGGGCAAGCAGTTGGACAACGCGGTTGGGTTCGGGCTGCCGGAGGTTGACGACCGGTATCATGTCTGGCGAGTGCCCCTTCTATCTCAGCACACAGATACCAAGGTTGGAGAGATTGTGATAGACGCCAGGACGTCTCTCGTTCTCGAAAACAAGACCACTCGGCCCGATGTAATCGAAAGCCGTATATTGGGCAGGGACCAGGCGCTGCGTCCTTCCCGCAGAATCAGACCCGCCGCGAACTATCCGCTGTCAACTTTGAGGAACACAATAATACTGGGCGACAGCGAGTCGATGCTCCTGGAGCTGCCCGCGGGTTCCGTGGATCTGGTTTTCACCTCGCCGCCCTATTATAACGCCAGACCGGAGTACACCGACTACGTTACCTATGAGGAATACCTGCTGAAGCTCAAGAAGATAATCCAGAATTGCCACCACGTCCTGTCGGAGGGCAGGTTCTTCGTGATGAACGTCTCGCCTGTCCTGGTCAGACGAGCGAACAGAAGCGAGGCGTCGAAGCGAATCGCCGTCCCCTTCGACGTCCACCAGCTATTTGTTAGTGAGGGTTTTGATTTCATAGACGATATAATCTGGGTCAAGCCCGAAGGCGCGGGGTGGGCAACCGGGCGGGGAAGGCGTTTTGCCGCCGACAGGAATCCGCTTCAATACAAGTCCGTTCCTGTTACGGAATACGTTCTGGTGTATCGCAAGAAAACGGACAAGTTAATCGACTGGAGCATAAAGGCGCACCCGCAGCAGGATTTGGTCAAGGAGTCCAGAATTCCTGACAACTACGAGAGAACAAATGTCTGGAAAATCAAGCCGGCTCACGACAAAAGACATCCTGCAGTATTCCCGCTCGAGCTGGCACAAAAAGTCATCTCGTATTATTCGTTCAAGAACGACGTTGTGCTGGACCCCTTTGCCGGCATTGGGACAACCGCAATTGCTGCAATGAAACTGAAGAGGCGATTCGTGATGATTGAGGAGAATCCGCAGTACGTCAAGTATATGAAGAACGATATCAAGAAATCCCTTGGTAAGGCCGCCAGGAGCGTTCTTACAAAGAACACTGACAGCATTGACATATCGGATGTGCTTATCTGAGGCATACATGAGCAGTAAGAATCCGGCTAAATGCAGGAAGCTTACAGACCTTGTTTCAGCAGACGCTCTGGATCTGCTTGCCGCAAGCGGGACGAGGCTGGTCGAGAAAATCGGCGTAGAGATAGTCCGGGGCGTTGTTCTCGATGTTCTGACAGGCAAGAATCTTAGAGATTCGACGGAAGCGTTGACCAGAAAACGAATAGCCACGCTGAATTTGGCTCTTTTGCAGATGTTCTTGGACGGGACAAGCTACAACTCCAACTTTGGTACTGAACTGTTGGATTTTGCCTGCAAAAGGTTGACCGAGACAAGGATAACTAAGGAAGAAAGATGGCTTGGCCAGTGGGTACTGGGTCTTACCGATAAAGCTTTCCAGAATGTTCTGCGAGATGAACGAAACGCCATAATCGGTTATACAAATGAATACAAAAAGACATGCCGTCGAATCGTTGAGGACTTCGAGAAAACGCACGGCCAATTGGCTGGTACTCTCGCAATACAGCCAGACGTCAAGGCCGAGATAAACACCCTTTTTATGGTATATCTCTTAAACGCTGTCGGCTCTGAGACACTGACCATAAGAGGATCTGAAAAGTCTGCATACGGCAAATTGTTCGAGAAACTGATACTTGGTTCTCTTCTGAATATACTTGGTTTTAAGCTTGTTGACCGGAACAATCTGACGGAACTCAATATGGTCTTCTGGCTTTCTGAGCAGGGGGAGCGCAGAGAAAGCGATGCGACCTTGTTATACACCCCTGGCAAAGGAGTCAGATTTGACATAGGTTTCATTGGGCGAGGCAATCCTGAGATATCGCTGGACAAGGTCACGAGGTTCGAGAAAGAGATCGAGCTTGGCAACAGAAAATGGTATCTTGCCACAATCATTATTGTGGACAGAATCGGGAAGAATAGCAGGATAGAAAGGCTTGCGAATAAGGTTGGGGGAGCCATTGTGCAAATGAGTATGAGTTATTGGCCCAGGCAGGTGGCAAGGGAATTGAACAAGGCGGTCGGTTATTCTCACAAAATGCTCAAAGTTTCAGATGACCAGTTTGAGAGCTACGTGAGACGAGAAATGCAAAAGGTATCCATTGAACAGTTCATTGGGATTCGGAAATAGACGTTTTTCTCAGGGATGTACATGGCACGGGTTAATGCGATAGTATTGCGGGCGGCGGGGATAAATTGCGATATGGAAACCGAGCATGCGCTGGAGTTGGCCGGAGCCGCGGCGCAGCGCGTGCACGTCAACAGGATCATAGAGAACAAGAATCTGCTGGATGAGTTTCAGATCATGGTCATTCCCGGCGGCTTCAGCTACGGCGACGACGTCGCTGCCGGCAAGATCCTCGCCAACCAGATCGTGCACCATCTTCTCGAACCGATACAGAGCTTCATCGACCAGGGCAAGCTGGTGCTGGGAATCTGCAACGGCTTCCAGGTGCTGGTCAAGGCGGGCATTCTGCCGGGCCGCAGCCCGAATGAACAGCAGCAAGAGGTGACCATCACCTACAACGACAGCGCGAAATTCGAGGACCGATGGGTGTATCTGGCCCCCCAGACCGACCGCTGCGTCTTTATCGAGCCGGGCAGGCAAATCTACCTGCCGGTAGCGCATGGCGAGGGCAAGGTCGTCACCAGGGATGACGCGACGCTGGATGAGTTGAAAACCGAGGGACACGTCGCATTCAAATACGTGGATGAGAACGGCCGGGAAGGCAATTACCCCGTCAACCCGAACGGGTCCATGGGTTCGATAGCCGCCCTGACCGATGCCACCGGGCGCGTCCTGGGGCTGATGCCGCATCCGGAAAGATTCGTCAGGCCGACTCAACATCCGCGATGGAGCCGGATGGAGCACGTGCATACTGACGGGATGACAATTTTCAAAAACGCGGTCAAGTACGTGCAGGAGCACTTTGCGAAGCACCATTTGAGCATCTCAAGCCCCTGCGCTTGATGAATTCGTTAGACGACCTGCCAGTCCCTCAGCCAGGTATATTCCACAGGCAGGGCTGCCCATCGCTGGTCTGTAATTCGTTCGAGCCACGCCCTGTCCGCGGCTGTCTGCCCCAGTGGGCGCGTATATGAAGCCCGCGCGGCGTTCTCAACTTCATAGACCGTCGAGAGCCCCGGTATCACACTGGTGACCGCGTCATTCAGGTTCAGGATGCACTGGAGCGTCAGTTTCGCCAGGTCATTGTCTTCTTTATTGCCGACACCCAATTTGGGCTTGCCGTTGCTCGGAAGAAGACTGCCGCCGAAGAAGGGCTTTATCGTGATCGATCCTACGTCCTGCCGCCGGAGGGACTCAAAGACGCTCTTATCGTCAGGCCCATACCCGGCGTTGACCTCCTCGATGTTCTGCTTTGTCGGCGGCTGCTCGGCCTGCCGCGTCTTGGCGGTACACGGGAAGATGAACATCTCGACCTGGGGATATTTCTCGATAACGTGTTTGGCCCAGGGCCGGCTATGGGAGGAGACGCCAAGGTGGAGCACCTTGCCGGCCTTATACAGCTTTTGGAAGGCCTCGATCATGACCTCCACGTCGGCGTCGGTATTGGTCCCGTTCATCTTCGCCTGAATACGCCAGATATCCAGGTGGTCCGTACCGATCCGGCGAAGGCACTCCTCGACGTTGTGGAGCTGGGCCGGCACGTTGCAGTACTCATCGCGCCGCGGACACAGCTTGCTGTCGTCGGCTCCGACGATCATTTTTCCCCGCCGCCCTTTGATCGCGGCGCCGTAGCAGAGACATTCCTCAGCCCCGGTAATGTCCAGGTAGTTCATCCCGCAATCTATCGCCTTTGAAACCACCTCCGTGCGGTTTTTGGCGACGTCGTCGGGCACCTGCTCATTGGTGAACTTGCCCCACCACCAGCCGCCGCTGCTGTCTCTCCAGGGCGCTCTCCAATGCCCGCCCAGACTCACCTCGGAAATGATCAAGCCCGTCTTGCCCAAACGGCGGTACCCCATCTGCGGATTGTAGTTGAGTATCTTTGAAGTATCCGCGCGTGCTTCGCCGCTCGAAGGGGCGGCGGAGCTTGCCGTCCCGGCAAATGCGCCGGCAAGAGTCGCCGCACTGACCAAAGAAGTGTTTTGGATGAAAGTGCGTCGGGAAATGTTCTTGCTGCTCATTCGTTCCGTCCTTTCCAAAATAGGTCCCTTTTCCAGCGGGCGAGTTTGAACGGCCAAGGATTCACACGGGACAGCATAACCCGGAAGGACAATGGCATCAAGCAATTTTGGCTGATGGCTGATGGTTTTGAATGCGCTGCAGCGGGGCCTAAGACTTGCTGCTCGTGGCCGACTTTGAACTGTGGATCATTTCCTGGGCGGCCGAGATATCCTGGGCAAACACGAAAACATCGCTGAGACCGGCGACCCTGAAGATGCACTTGGTCAACGTAGTAACGCTGCAGAGGATAAGCTGACGTCCCGCGTTCTCCAACAAGCCTCGCAGGATCAAGAGATTACTGATATTCCAGGAATGTATAATCTCGACGTTGGATAAATCCACGATGACGTCGCAGTTGCATTTGGCGCCGACGGTTTCGTTGACCTCTTTGAGCTCATCCGCCCTCTGCGACGCTTCGGACGGCAGCTCGACGAGAATGATATCTTGCGATAGATTCCGAATTCCCATTTCCGTTCCTCTTGATCTGTTGTCATTCCGGGTATTCTGGTGTTGTATCGGAATATGAAGGGGCCGGGTTGAGCAAAAAAATCAAGGTTGGGTGATATCCGGGCGGGCTGAATACTTATCGGATGTTGGGTGAACGTGAGCCGTCGAACTCGCCGACCGCCGCTGCATATAAATAAGCCGGCGGCAGTTCTCAGAGTTCAAGCCATTTGTGTGCGTTTTCCTTCACGAATTCATCATCCGTCAGATGCGGGTGGTCCGCGATGATACGGTCTATTTTTTGGGCCTGCCCGGGTGAGAGTTTTTCCTTGGAATCAAGTGTCTTGACGTTTTTCAAAAGACCTTGCCTCCTCAAGACATAAGATATGCCCGGAATACAGCCGGCGAAATGGTTGTCGGCGTCGAAAATCGCTTTGTTGGCCAGCGTCATTTGGCTCGCCAGCGTCAGCAACTCATGCGGGACCTGCTCGCCGGATTCGCGAATTGCAGCGATGCGGGCGTGCTGCTCGACGGCCCGCTTCGTCCAGCAGGCCCACTGGCCCAGCAAGCCGCCGACGATTTGCAGCGGCACGGTCCGGCCCTGAACATTGAATTCGTACCGCGTGAGAAGATCGACAATGATGTTGTCGTCGTTGCCTGTATATAGCGCGATTTCAGCGGCTCTGCCGGAATGGGCAACGGCTTCAAGCACGTCGAGCGTTTGATATCGGTTGAAAGGTGCGATCTTGATGGCAAGCACGTTTGGCAGCGCGACCAGCTTGCTCCAAAAGTCGGCGGGCAGCACCATCCGGCTTATCGTCTCCTGCAGGTAGAATCCCATTATCGGTATCACTCGGCCGACCTGCCGGCAGTGGCTTATCAGCTTGCTGACGGGTTTTCCTCTCAAGGCGGTCAGTGAGAGCAATCCGAGATGATAACCGAGCTCCCGGGCCAGGCAGGCTTCCTGTATCGCCTGCGGAGTATCGCCCACGAGTCCGGCGATCATTATCGGTTGCGGCAAGCCTTCGGACGCCGCGAATCGCCGGGCCGTCTCCATTGCCAGGTCAAGCACGGGCTTATACAGGCCAACTTTGGGGTCGTGAATGGCGAATTGCGTCGTGTGGACGCCGACAGCCAGGCCCCCGGCGCCGCTTGCTAAATAGTATCGCGTCAGCGCCCTCTGGCTGCGCTCGTCGATCCGGCCGTTTTTCTGCAAGGCCAGCGGGTGGGCCGGGATAACACAACCCGCACAAAGACGATCAATGAGAAGTGAGTCAATCATGGAATAACGCCCTCAAAAATTACCGTCGCGGACCTGGTACTTCGTCGGTTTGTTCAGAATCTCTTTCCCGGAGGCCACCCATTGTACGATCATGGAAACCATCTGCTCGAGCGACGTCCGCGGATATCCAAATGTGCGCATGCAAAAGGATGCGTCCGAGAGCAGCGCCGATTCGGCCTCCTGCGAGATGAATTTCGGCTCTTTGCCAAGCTCATGGCCAATGAGCTGCGCCAGATGACGAATAGGGACGGCCTCGGCTCCGGCTACGTTGAGGATGACAGGGGGGGATTTGGTAAGAGTAACGGAGCGGATAATATAGTCGTTGGCGTCCCGCTGCCAGATGAGATTCACTGCGCCCATTGTCAGATCAATGGACACATCATTCAGAATCTTCGAGGTCAGGTCCACGATGATGCCGTATCGAGGCTCGTTGGCATAGTTGAGCCTGATCAGCGTCACCGGCGTATTGTAGAGCCCCGAAAAATACTCGAACATCCGCTCCCGGCCGAGGCACGACTGGGCATATTCGCCGACTGGTTCGGGGGCCGTCTTCTCCGACGCCCCACGACTTGCGATTTCAACGAGAGGATAGACGTTGCCGGTCGAGAATGCCACGATTCGGGAGTTCCTGTAGTGCTGCGCCGCGAGTGCCGGCAGGAAACTGTTCATTGCCCACGTCAAAGGCTGGTTGCCGGCTGCGCCAAACTTCATCCCCGCCAGATAGAATACGTTCCGGGCATCGGGCAATTCCCCATAGCTTGACTCATCCAGAAGGTCCGCTTCGATGGTCTTGATCCCGAACCGGTCCATCCGGGTTCGAGCGGCCTTGCTGCTGAATCGCGATACCGCATAAACGTCCCGGCTGGTCGATGCTTTCTTGAGCATCATCGCCAGCGTCGGGCCCATCTTTCCGCCTGCTCCGAGAACAATGATGTCGCCCGTCAGGCCGGCGACGGCCTTTCTTGTTTCTTCCGTCGGCTCGCTCAGAAGATCCTCAAGGCCGCTTTCGTCCATTGCGGAAATGTCAATCATACTCAAAACACCTCTCGACTTGGTGCTGCAACACTGTCAGGTCAACTTGAAAACCACCAGAATCAGTACCCGTATCGCCATCAACAGCACAACGAGGAAACCCGCCCCGCCGAGAATATTCATAAGCGTTGAGTTACGCCGACTGCCCATGACATCCTTGCGGTTGGCCAGCCACAGTATCGTGACAGCCATCAACGGGTTGCCGATGACCGTCAATGCCTGGCCGAGTATGATGAGCGTCACCGGTTTCTGGCCCGCTCTCAAGGCCAGCATAGCCACGATCATTCCGGTCAGCAACACGGCGACGGTAAAACGCCGGGGCCAGCGGTCGCTGAGTTTGGACGGCCGGCCGATACCGTCCGCAAGGATGCTTCCGCCGATCATCGCATTGATGAGGAAAGGATTCATGGCCACCGCGAACAGCCCGATACAAAAGACGGCATGAGCAAACGAGCCAAGCAGAGGCCGCAGCGACCCAGCCAGGACGCCGATATCCTCGGCGGGCTTGCCCGGAATAACGGTGGCAGCGGTTATCATAACGATCGCGCTGATGCCGGTAAGGATGCAAACGCCTGCGATAGAATCTCCAATGCCGCGGCGGTAGTCCTCTATCGTCCAGCCTTTTTCCCGCACGAGGTTGCCCTGGTAAAACGCGGCGGCGACTGAAAAGGTTGTCCCGAGCAAGGAGGCCACGAGAATCATCGGGTCGTGGATAGCCCCGTCCACTCTGGCTGGCACACCGAGTGATACCCCCTCGGGCCAGCTCGGAATAAGACCCTTTATGATGCCCCACAGACTCGGGCCAGCCAGCAAGACATTGATAAGGAAGGACAGAAGCATCAAACCGACCATTACTTTCATAGCTCGTTCGAGAAGGCGATAGATCTGTTTGGCCGCGAACAGGAATACGATGATCAGGCTATTCAACCCCAGGAGCACCCATCGGGCATCGAGATCCGGGACGAATGTTTCGGCGGCGACGGCCACTGCCAGATTATTTGAGAACTGGAACGTGCCGCAAATAAGGCAGAGATTGACGCCGATCAGGACGGCGGCGGGGCGCCCCAGGCGCTGGGCGACCAGGGTGCAGAGCGTATCGCCGCCGAGGACTCCGATCCGAGCGGCGGTAGTCATGTACGTGCCCATCAGAACACCCGTCAGCAGCAGCAGCCACAGCAATTGGTACCCATGGTTGGCCCCGATGTTCGCGCTGACCAGCAGGCTGCCGGGCCCGAAGACCACACAGGCGGTGATCAACGCCGGGCCGAGCGACCGCCACCACGCCGGACGCCGCACAGGCTCGCCGGCCACAGATGCTTCAGCCATCAGATGCCTCGCTACAAGACGGGTTAAGTGCGACCGCATTTCGGTCTGTTCTTATCCTACGATTGCAGACTTTATATCAGATGCGCAAAGAATATGCCAGATTTTTGAATGAAGATAGATGCACGGCCTGCCAGGCTGCGAGGGCTGCGAGCGTTCGATTTGCGAAATCTACTGCAGCGCCACATTTGGCCCAACGTACCAGTCGGCTCGGCGATTGTCATGCTTGAAAAGGTCTTCAAGGTCGCGGACGTCGATTGAACCATCCGCCGTGATGTCGCCGAACAAATAGCTCTCGGGCGACGCGCTGCTATCCACGAGGTTGTCAAGCACAATGGCAAAATCCAGCTCGTTCACGATGCCGTCCGCGTTCAGGTCATACCAGAAAATGCTGTCGTTCGGCTGTCTGCCGCTTACGTTCCACGCCAGGCCATAACGCTGGTTCGTGGCTGATTCCTGCTGATTCTCGTTTTCGCTGAAGGCCAGAACGATCCTGTAAACGCTGTAGCCCGGGTCGGCGGCGGCGTAAATGTGCTCGACATTGTCAACGGTGCTGTCGCTGTAATCGAGCAGGTAATCATTGCCCTGGTTCAGGGGGTCAACGGCCCACAGCTCGAGGCGGAGGTTGCTGTCTTTGCCGGGCATCGCCTTGAACGGATACACATCGGCATAGTGCCTGTTCCAGACTAATGTGATGGTAATGACTTTGTCGGCCGGCTCCGTGAGCGTGACCGTGTAGCTATTCTGCGGCGTCTGGCGTTTATCCAGGAGGTTCAAATCCCAGCCTGTTGTCGGCACCTCGCCTGGCTTGTTCATTCCGGCGATAAGCTGGCCGTAGGCCCCGACGGCGTTCAGCATACCGGCACCCTGGATGTAATCGAGAGCAGCGGAGTGATCATCATCGGTTTGCAGGTGGCCCTTGTGCCAATAGGGCAGTTTTGTTGCGGAATTGAGCAGTATGGCTTTGATCACGCAATTGCCGCCATCGGGTGAACCAGCGGCATTGAGCTGCGGCTCTTGTCTGGCTTTTTGGAGGAGCAGGCCGACAGTGCCGGCTACAACAGGCGCCGAGAAGCTCGACCAGTTCCCGACCGGTTCATAGCGATTGGGCTCAGTTACATCCGCCGCCAGGCAGTTGCCCGGGGCGACGAGGTCAGGCTTGCACCGGCCCGCGACGGTCGGACCACAACTCGAATGTTCCGGATAAGCCAGCGCAAAATTCGCCAGATTGATCACAGGGTTACTCGTATTGACCGAATCAACGACTCCTACTCCGATTACATTTGCCGCCGCGCCCGGGTACAAGACGGGACCGCGAGGCTCTCCGCCGTTGCCGCTGCTGGCTACAACGATAATGCCATAGTGCTCCACCAGTGATTCGATGCCCCGCGTCCACCAATCTTCGAACTGGCTGCCCCAGCTTGCGACTATGACATCCGCATCGGGTGGCGTGTGGCCGGAGACGTTCTTGACCAGGAAGTGCCAGAATTCATACACATCGGCCTCGGCCTGCGGCGCTGCGCCCTGGTAATAGAAGCGGCCGATCTCGGGGTGAAAGGCGTCCGGGTCCTCGCCGAGCAGTATGGAACAACCGGCCGTCGAATGGGGCGAGATCCCTGCCGGCAATCCGGCCTCCTGCCAAAAAACGAACTGGCGCGCTTTGAAGCAGTTGTGCTGGACGGCGGGCCGGAAATCATTTTGCGGCTTGTCATCGATATAGGTGAAGCTTCGGCAGACCACGGCGAACTTCACACCGCTGCCCGTCAGCGTCGGATCAATCTGCCTCAGAGCGTAGATTCCGGTGTGTTTCAGGCCCTGCGGCTGAAAAACACTCGCACTTGGCGGAGCATCCGCTCTGGCAATAGCAGAGCCAAGCACTATTGCCAGAATAGCGGCAAGGCCGGATACGAACTTTTCATTGGCCGTATGCGTCACCGTACAACCCCTGAGGTGGCCTGAGAAGCAGGATGGTACACACCTACCCTTCCAACTGCCTCCCCAACAAAAAACAGTTTCTTTTCACCTGATTCCTGTTATTATGATACTACAAACGGCCCTCGTTTTCAAGTAAATTATGCCGGTGGTTCTAATAATTTGGCTGTTGACAGTGTTAACAACCGCAGTTGCCGTCAACTGGCGGGGAAGTCTTGCGTTTATCGGGCAGGCGTGCTATAGTCACGTCAGTGTGAACATTATTTTCGCTGAAAATCGGCTCTGACTATGAAGGTACTCCTCGATTCGAGACAAATTGAGCGGGCGCTCACGGATCTGGCGGACCAGATTATCTCTGATACGCTTGCCCATCCGGACATTGCCGTGATTGGCATTCGCAGCAGGGGGGAAATCCTGGCTCAGCGGCTGTCAGCCCAATTGTCGCAGAGGCTTGACAAAGATGTTCCGTGCGGGACTTTGGATATTACGCTTTATCGCGACGACCTGAATTCACCCCAAGGCAACGCTCAGCCGCAGGTGCGAACCACGGAAATCGGGTTCGACATTGACCAGAAGGTCATTATTCTGGTTGACGACGTTCTATACACCGGGCGATCCACCCGAGCGGCCATGGACGCCCTTATAGATTTGGGCAGGCCCCGGGTGATTAAGCTGGCGGTTCTCGTTGACCGAGGCGGCCGGGAGCTGCCGATACAGGCGGACTATGCCGGTTTCAAGACGGACGCCGCCCCATGCCAGTCCGTGCAGGTCAATCTTGTCGAGTCGGATGGAAAAGACGAGGTAGTCATCGAATAGCGGTACGCAGGTGATAGGACGCGGCGCGTATGGTATTTGCAAGGAAGAGCAAAGAGTTCAAGTGGCAGCGCAAGCACCTGCTTGGCCTTCGGGAGCTTGACAGAGAAGAAATTACCTACATTCTTGATACCGCGCAAGGATTCGAGCAAGTCAGCACCCGGTCGGTGAAGAAAGCACCGCCCTTGCGCGGCAAGGTTGTCGTGAACTTGTTCTTTGAAGACAGCACGCGAACGCGAAACAGCTTCGCCCTTGCGGCCAGCCGCTTGAGCGCCGACATCATTGAGTTTACCAAGAAGTCCAGCTCGGTTAGCAAGGGCGAGACGCTGCTGGATACGGCCAGGAATCTCGAGGCCATGGGAATCGACATTGTCGTCGTGCGTCATGAGGCTGGCGGAGCGTCGAGATTTCTGAGCAGGAACATCAAGGCGTGCGTTGTCAATGCCGGCGATGGATATTGTGAGCATCCGACGCAGGGCCTTCTCGACGTCTATACCATTCGCAAGATCAAGGGCTCGCTCGAAGGTTTGAAGATTGCAATCGTCGGCGATATCGCCCACTCGCGAGTGGCGCGCAGCGACATGTGGGCAATGACAAAGCTCGGCGCCGAAGTGACATTTGTCGGCCCGCCGACGCTGATGCCGGCGCAGGTAGCCCGATTGCCGGTCAAGGTCAGCTACAACCTCGACGAGATCATCGAGAAGGTCGATGTGATCAACATGCTCAGGATCCAGTTTGAGCGGCTTGGGGGCAATCCTTTTCCCTCGATACGGGAGTATTCGCATTACTTCGGGCTGACCGTCGAGCGGATGAAAAGGGCCAAGCCCGACATTCTGGTCATGCACCCCGGACCGATTAACAGGGGCCTTGAAATAGAAAGTGAAGTGGCGGACGGCCGGAACAGCGTTATCCTGGAACAGGTTACCAACGGGCTGGCCGTGCGAATGGCGGTGCTCTTCCTGGTCAACCAGGCGGCTGCCCAGTAAGTTTGGCAAGCATATCTGACGGCGAGCGACGCACGATGAAGAATGGAGTCCTGATAAAAAACGGCCGGGTCATCGACCCGGCAAACGGAATCGACGGAAGATATGACGTGCTTATCGTCGATGAGAAAGTCGAGCAGGTCGCAGAGAAGATCGAAGAATCGGGACCTGCCTCTGCGGGCTGCACGGTCATCGATGCCGCCGGTAAATTGGTGACCCCTGGGCTCATCGACATCCACGTTCACTTTCGCGAGCCGGGCGACGAAGAAGAGGAAACCATCGCCAGCGGCTCGGCGGCGGCCGTCGCCGCGGGTTTCACCTCCGTCGTGTGCATGCCGAACACGAAGCCCCCGATTGAAAATGAAACTGACGTCGAGTACATCCACCGAAAAGCAAGGCAGGCCAGGAAAACGCACGTTTACACCATGGGGGCCATCACAAAGAAGCTCGAAGGGGTGGAGCTTGCGGAAATGGGCTTCATGGCTGAGGCGGGCGCCGTGGGTTTCACCGACGATGGGCACGGCGTGCAGAATCCCGCCGTGATGCTCCGGGCCCTGAAGTACGCCGCGATGTTCAACCTGGTGATTGCCCAGCACTGTCAGGATGATGCTATCGCCGGCGACGGCGTGATGAATTCGGGCTACTACTCGACCATACTGGGTTTGCCGGGCATGGACCCGCTGGCGGAAGAGGCCATGCTTTGGCGAGATATTCAACTGATCAAGAGAGCCTGCGTTCGTTATCACGCCCAGCACATATCGACGGCCGGCTCCGTCGAGCTTATCCGGGCCGCCAAGAAGGCATCGCTGCCGGTGACCTGCGAGGTGACGCCGCATCATCTGCTCCTGACGGAAGAATGTTGCGCCGACTACGACACCAACTATAAAGTGAATCCGGCGCTGCGAAGGACCGAGGACGTTGATGCTTTGAAGCAGGCGATTGCCGACGGGCTGGTGGACGCCCTGGTGACCGACCATGCACCGCACCTGCAAAGCGAGAAAGAGCTGGAGTTCCTGGCGGCTCCCTTCGGCATTGCATCTCTCGAATGCGCTCTTGGGCTTTACGTAAAGGCGCTGGTCGAGCCGGGTATTCTGGATTGGCCCGGTTTGATTCGCCTGATGACGGAAAAACCTGCGCGGATCGTCGGCATCGACAAGGGCACGCTCAGCAAGGGCAAACAAGGTGACGTGACTATCATCGACCCCGACGCCGAGTACATCATCGACGTGAACACGTTCCGCTCCAAGAGCCGGAACTGCCCCTATCAGGGCTGGCGGGTCAAAGGTAAAGTCGAAAAGACAATCGTCGGCGGCGAAATAAGATTTGAAGCGTGAATGCATAGGACTCGGGCGGTGGAGAAGAATCATGGGTATTACATACGTCGAAGGCCAAGTGAAAGGAACTTCAAGAAAGCAGAAAACTGTCAGGTTTCTGATAGACAGTGGAGCAACCTACTCGCTACTTCCCAAAAAAGTCTGGAAGGCGATAGGGTTGAAGCCACAACGTAAGGTGTCTTTTACTTTGGCGGACGGGACGTCCATTGAAAGGGCGGTGTCAGAGACATATATCATTCTTCCACAGGGTCAGGCACACACCCCGGTGGTGTTGGGGGAGGAAGGTGATGAGGCTTTGTTGGGGGTAGTGACGTTGGAGATTCTCGGCCTCGTGTTCAATCCGTTCGACCGGACTCTTGCTCCGATGCGCATGCTTTTGTGTTGACAGATTGTCGGAGATAGTTCACCCGACCATGTTTATTATTGATGGGCATAATTTGTTGTACGCCGTCTGCAAAATAGATGAAGGCGCTAAGGCGCTCAGCGAAACGGCGCTGTGCAGAGTCCTCGGAACGTATTTGAGGCTGACCGGCGAGAAGGCGGAGATTGTTTTCGACGGGACCGGACCGCCGGACAAGAGCGGGTTTGACGGCATAAGCCATCTTGAGGTACTCTTTGCGGGGTCAGGGACCGATGCCGACACGACAATCGAAGACAAGATTAAGGCAAGTACCGCACCGAAAGGATTGACGATTGTCAGCAGCGATAGGCGATTACAGCAGGCAGCGCATGCGAGACGAGCGATAGCAATCAAGTCGGACGCCTTCTGGGTCGAGGTCCAAAAACAGCTCAGTCGCAAGAGAGGGCCGAGAGAGCCGTCGGCAAAACGTCAGGGGCTCAGCCAGAGCGAAACCGAGCAATGGCTCAAGGTTTTTGGCATCGAGCAATAGCATTCTTGTAGGTAAATAACCTGCTAAGAAATGCGTTTATCGCCTTTGGGCTCCCAGCAGACAAAGCTCGACCATGCTTGCGGAAAGGGTGGTTCTGCTGGTAGCCTCTAAAGCGCAAAACGCACAACTGATGAATCTGCAAGGCACCCGAACAGCCAACCCGGCTGTTGATATTTTTACATTCTTCAATATGAGAATTTTGTGTTGCTTCATCACGCCGGAGGTTGTATAAGAATATTTTCCCGTGCCCAATCGCGGCACAAGACTTGGTGTAATTCGCCCGCGTCTGAGGGCATCACACGACATTGACATCTGCGGTGTGATTCGAGGCTCTGCACGAGAGGGGCTCTTTTTTTGACATAAATTGGTGTTTGGTCCGGTTTTAGAAAAGATGGAGAACTTATGAAGCGCAAAATGGTGACGGTTGACGGCAACGAGGCGGTGGCCTATGTGGCCCATGCGACCAATGAGGTTATTGCGATATATCCTATTACTCCGAGCACGCCTCTGGGAGAGATAGCCGACGCAAAGACCGCCAAAGGCGAACAGAATATCTGGGGAACGATTCCTTCGGTAACAGAGATGCAGTCTGAAGCCGGCGCCGCCGGCGCGGTGCACGGTGCACTGACCACCGGTGCTTTGACGACGACCTTCACAGCTTCACAAGGCCTCTTGCTGATGATTCCGAACATGTACAAAATCGCCGGCGAGCTGCTGCCTACGGCGTTCCACATTACGGCTCGCTCGCTGGCGTGCCAGGCCCTTTCGATATTCGGCGACCATGCGGATGTGATGACGTGCCGGGAAACGGGCTTTTCGCTGCTCTGCTCATGCAGTGTTCAAGAAGCGATGGACATGGCCCTGATCGTGCAGCAGGCCACCTTGGCGTCGAGCGTTCCCTTCCTGCATTTCTTCGATGGCTTTCGCACGAGCCACGAAGTGCAGAAGGTCGAACAGTTGACCTTCGACGACATGCGGGCGATGATCGACGACGAGTTCATCGCGCGGCACAGGGCCAGGGCCCTGACGCCGGATAGGCCCATGATCAGCGGCACAGCCCAAAATCCCGACGTTTACTTCCAGGGCAGGGAGACAGTAAATAAGTACTACCTCGCGGTCCCGCAACTTGTCCAGCAGACGATGGACAAGTTCGCCAAGATCGTCGGGCGTCAGTATCATCTATTCGATTACGTGGGGGCCAAAGATGCCGAGAAGGTGATCGTCCTGATGGGGTCAGCCGCCGACACGACCCATGAAACCGTTGAATACCTGGCGGGCAAAGGCGAGAAAGTCGGCGTGGTAAAGGTCCGGCTTTTCCAGCCCTTCAGCACCAGCGACTTCATCGCCGCGCTGCCGAAAACGGTCAAGAAGATCGCCGTGCTGGACCGAACGAAGGAACCCGGTTCGCTCGGCGAGCCGCTGTACCTGAACATTCGAACCGCCGTCGGAGAGGCGATGAGCAAAGGCGAAACGCCCTTCAAGGATTACCCGCTGATTGTGGGCGGCCGGTATGGCCTTGGCTCGAAGGACTTCACCCCGGCCATGGTCAAGGCGGTTTTCGACAACCTCGACGCGAAGGCGCCCAAGTACGAGTTCACTGTTGGCATCATCGAGGACGTGACCAATACGAGCCTTGACGCGGATGAATCTTTTGAGATTCCGAGCAAGAACCTTTTCCGCGCCATGTTCTACGGTCTGGGCTCGGACGGAACGGTCGGCGCGAACAGGAACTCGATAAAGATCATCGGCGAGGAGACGGATAACTACGCACAGGCTTACTTCGTCTATGATTCGAAGAAAGCCGGCGCTGTGACCGTATCCCACCTGCGGTTCGGCAAGAAGGAGATTCGCCGGCCTTACCTTATTACGACGGCCGATTTCATTGCTTGCCACAACCCGGCCTTCCTGGAGCAGTTTGACATGCTCTCAGCAGCGAGAGATGGGGCCACGTTCCTGCTGACAAGCAGCCATGGGCCGGATGAGGTCTGGGATACACTGCCTCAAAAAGTCCAGGAGCAAATCATCAAAAAGAAACTTAAGTTCTATGTGATCGACGCTATTGCCATTGCGCAGGACCTGGGCCTGGGTGGCCGGATCAACGTGATTATGCAGACCGCGTTCTTCAAGATCAGCAATATCATCCCGCTGGAAACCGCCATTGGAGCCATCAAGGACGCAACGCAGAAAACCTATGGCAAAAAGGGCCAGAAGGTGGTCGATATGAACAACGCAGCGGTGGATGCTGCTTTGAACAAGGTCTATGAGGTCAAAGTGCCGCGCAAGGTAACGAGCACGATACAGATGCGGCAGGTGGTGCCCGATGATGCGCCCGATTTTGTCAGGAACGTCACCGCCGAACTGATGGCCTTCCACGGCGACAAGCTGCCGGTCGGCAAGATGCCCGATGACGGCAAGTTCCCGACGGGCACGACCAAGTTCGAGAAACGCAATATCGCCCTCAGTATCCCCACATGGGAGCCGGATGTCTGCATCCAGTGCGGGACGTGCTCCTTTGTTTGTCCGCACGCGACGATCCGGATAAAGGCCTACGACCCCAAGTACGCCGATGATGCTCCGCAGACCTTCAAGAGCACCGAGGCCAAGGGGAAGGAGTTTACCGGCATGAAGTTCACCGTCCAGGTGGCTCCAGAAGATTGCACCGGTTGCGGCGCCTGCGTGCAGGCCTGTCCGGCCCAGGAGAAGGACCAGGACAAGAAACCCACAGGAAGAAAAGCCATCAACATGGCGACGCAGGAGCCGCTGCGAGATGCCGAGCGTGAAAACTATGCCCACTTCCTGGCGATTCCGAATACCGACCCGAGTCTCTTCAAAGCAGCCAGCGTCAAGGGCAGCCAGTTGATTCAGCCCTTGTTCGAGTACAGCGGCGCGTGCGCCGGATGCGGCGAAACAGCCTATGTCAAGCTGCTCACGCAGTTGTTCGGGGACAGGGCCTATATCGGAAATGCAACGGGCTGCTCGTCGATCTACGGCGGAAATCTGCCCACGACACCATACTCAAAGCGTGCGGATGGCAGGGGGCCGACCTGGAGCAACAGTCTCTTTGAGGATGCCGCAGAGTTCGCCCTGGGAATGAGGTTGACCGTTGCCAAGCTCCAGGAGCGCGCCCTAAATCTGCTGGGAAAAGTCGCCGAGAAAGGCTGTGTCAAGAAGGACTTGGCCGAGCATATCCGGCAGGCGGTCTTGGCCAACGATCCCGCCAGTGAGACAGTCGAGCCCCAAAGAGTACGGGTGGATGAGCTGCGAAAACAGTGCGCCCGCAGCAAGTGTCCCGAATGTAAGTACCTGCTCGATCTGGCGGACTACCTGGTTCGTAAATCCGTCTGGGCGTTGGGCGGAGACGGCTGGGCCTATGATATTGGGTACGGCGGTCTGGATCACGTGCTGGCCAGCGGCGCCGACGTCAACGTCCTGGTTCTGGATACCGAAGTCTATTCGAACACGGGTGGCCAGATGTCGAAATCCACGCCGCGAGCGGCGGTCGCCAAGTTTGCGGCAGCGGGCAAACAGGCGCCCAAGAAAGATCTCGGTCTTTTGGCGATGACTTATGGCAACATCTACGTTGCAAAGGTCGCCCTGGGTGCGAACACCAACCAAACCGTCAAGGCATTCGTCGAAGCCGAAGCTTATCCCGGGCCGTCGCTGATTATCGCCTACGCACAGTGCATCTCGCACGGCATCAACATGACCCTCGGTTACCAGGAGCAGAAGAAGGCGGTTGCGTGCGGGCACTGGCCGTTGTATCGCTTCGACCCCCGACTCAGAGAGCAGGGCAAGAATCCGTTGCAGCTTGACTCGAAGGCCCCGACGGGCGATTTCGAAGAATACGCCTACGGTGAGAACCGCTATCGAACGCTGAAGGAATCGAAGCCGGATGCGGCGGCAGCATTGATTAAACTCGCCGCCCGGGATGTGACGCAAAGATGGGCGCTGATGGAGCAACTTGCCAATTTGAAGTGCGATAAATAGTCAAGAGAGAGGAGGTTTAGAGCAGATGGGTAATCGTTTGATCGAATCGGTTTGCGTGATTCTTGTCGCCGGGCTTATGCTTGGAGGATGCAAGGCTCAGCAGAAACAAGATGTCATCGTGCTGGCACAGGGACCTGACCTGGGCGGGTTGTCTGCTCCGTCGGAGTATGCGACCGCAGCGATTGACGCGGCCGGAGGATTGGATGCCTGGACGAGGACCAGGCAGTTGGAGTTCGATTGCGTAGTTACTTTCTTCCGCCTCGATGGCACGTTCTATCTGACCGAGCAAAGCTTCAAAGTCTATCCGTGGTCCAATTCTCTTGAGATTTCGGCTAACGAGCCGCAGGGCGCGTTCGCCTGGCGGCTGTCGAAAGGGCAATTCGAGGTCCTGCAGGGTGGCGACCGTGTCAAGGATATGCCGATGCCGGTAGCGAGCCGCTGTTTTGCTGAAGCGATCCTGGAAATCATCACGGCTCCGGCGCGCCTTCGGGACGACTCGGCTGAATTTGCCCGAGAAGATGCCGCCGTCAAGATACACGGTCAGTGGTATCACCCCATCAACAGAAGGGCCCCGACCAAAGCTGTTTTTTATCAGGATCGGGACAATTCCGTGGTCGATATGATCCAGCTTGCGTGCAAGGCCGGGAACAAGACGCTGACGGTGCGCGGCTATGATTACAAAAAGGTCGAGAAGGGTGGTCCGGCCGTCCCCACAAAGATAGAGATATTCAACGGAAGCGGCGGGGCGGACGCACAGGAGCGCCTGGTCAAAATCGACTGTCAGCGTTTTGTGCGCATACAATAGGATGTGGCCTGCCCATTGTGCTTGACTGCAATTGCGGAGTTTTCGCTGTTGCCAAAGAATTTTTCTGCTTTGTCGCATGAGCTTTTGCCTGTCCAGATAATGTCACGATTATCGGCCTCAAGAGCGCCGGTGGCCCCACGTTAGGTGCGCCTTCGCGCGACCTTGTCAAAGTTCCGGCTGTTTTCCTTTAACGCCGCGAACTCACGCCAGTTGTTTGGCAACTCAATTCTATTTGCATAACTGCCGTGCAGAACAGAAGTTGCGAACGCCCTTGCGGCAAAGACTGCTGCGAGGGAGCCTTCTGAGCAGGTGCTCGGTGCATTCCTTCGAGGCAGGCCCAAACGTGCTCTTGTGCTTGCTTGATACCTTGTCACAATGCGCTTTTGGGGTACAAAAAAAGGTTAAGACGCCAAACCATTGAACCGATAAATCTCAACGAGTGAATACGTGTTTTGAGCACTCTATGAGGTTCGGAATGAAGATGGAGCTCGGCGTTTTGAGGAACTTTGTTGCTACGGAGACGATAGCAGCGGAAGCTGCAAAGAGGAGCTGTGTTTCCACAGTCTGCGCCTTCTTCCTGCCTGTCCTGTCCCTATTCTGCGGCTGCGGCAACAAATTCTTCGACCCGGCTCAGGTTGGCAGGTTCCGGCCGGTCCCCGCGGTCAACGTGATATTGGATTCGCTCGGCGTGGCGGAGGAAGCGCCTGTAGCCTGGGAAGGAGCGGAAGAGCCTTTGCCGGTCGATACCGTCGTAGCGGAGGCCGACTACACTCTGATGTCGGGCGACGTTGTCACCATATCGATCTATGAACTGCTCCGGGAAGGAGCTTACCACGCGAACAATTATGTTGTCACCGAAACGGGCAGGATTTCCATACCCGAAGTCGGAGTCGTCCAGGCCGCGGGCCTCAGTGAAACGCGGCTCGAAGAAGAGATTAGGAAAATCTTGTCTCCGAACGTCCTGAAGAATCCAACGGTCACCGCGACTCTGGTCTCGTCCCAGCAGCGGGCTTTTTCCGTCCTGGGCGACGGCGTTCAGTTTCCCGGCAGATATTTTCTTCCGCGATATTCTTTCAGGCTGACGGACGCCCTTGCGACAGCGGGCAGCCCTCGGCAGTTCAACGTGAGCTATATCTATGTTTCGCGCGTGATCGACGACGGGACCGGCCCCGGGCCGATCAACCCAGGGTTTGGTGAGCTGGAGCTAAAGGTCATTGAACCGGAAACGGCCAGACCCGATCTTCGCAAACAGAATACTTCAGCACCGCGGGCACAATATCAGTGGCCGAGAAGCAATGTGGTGATCGCTTCGTCTGAAATGATAACGGATACCGAGCCGAGACGGTTCGCAAGTCCGTCGAGTCAGTGGAACCCGCGCACCGTCAATCGGATATACGCCAACAACGCAGGCAACGGGTCCGGCCAGGCGATTCCACAACAACCCCCGGATGAGCCAGTCAGTGTCGATGATATATTGAAAACGCTCTCGGAACGGACGCGCCGCGAGCAGGGGACCGATGAGCAAACACAGCGTCAAGACACTTTGCAGCCGTCGCCTGGGCCAACAGTAACAGGTACACAGCCTGGGATGCAGGGCCAGGGTCTGCCTGGAGACGTGGAGTGGGTTTTCCAGGACGGTAAATGGATACCAGTTCAGGTCAAAGGGCCCAAGCCCGCGCCGCAGGAAGAGCAGACCGGCCACATTGAATGGATATTCCAGAATGGCAAATGGGTTCCGGTTCAGATCGGGCCCGCAAAACCCACAGAACCGCAGATAGAAATCAGGCCCGAAGAGAGACTTCCTGCTCCAGCCCCGAAAGAAGTGCCGGCGCCGGAGTGGGAACAGGAGGGCGCAAAGACACGGTTGATTAAGATTCCGGCCGACAGGTTGCTCGCCGGAGATCCACGCTACAATATCGTGATAAAGCCGGGCGATTCCATCTTCGTTCCCGTGGATATCATCGGGGAATTCTGCATCATGGGCAACGTCAATCGTACCGGGTACATCCCGCTGACCGGTCGGCCCATGACTTTGAAACAGGCGATAGCCGCCGCGGGCGGCTTGGGGCCTCTGGCCTGGCCAAAACGCTGTGAGGTGGTCCGCAGAGTCGGACAGAAGAAGGAAGAAATCGTCATGGTCGATCTGGACAAGATTGCCAGCGGCGAGGAACCTGATTTCTTCATCAAGCCGCACGATCTGATCAACGTCGGCACACACGCGACATCGAGATGGCGCGCCATCCTGCGAAATGCGTTCCGAGCCACGTATGGTTTTGGCTTCGTCTATGACCGCAATTTTGCCGATAGAGACTTCTATACCCACAGACCAATCCCGGATTGGTTCTGACAAGGTCGAAAGCGGCGGCCGCAAAGCTCTCAAATCGGCGATCGCTTCACTTGCAGAGGGAGCCCATTTTGTTGTAAACTCGGATGCGTGAACCCTGCAGAGAAACGCAGAATGGAAACGGCCGTACATGGATTGGACGCAACAGCCCAAAGGCATCACTGGCGCCAGCTCGGGCTGCACGCGTATATCAAGATATGCATTCTTGGTGGGCTCATCTGCTATTTGTTTCGCGTGGAGATAGGCCAGATTGTTGAAACATGGCTTGCCGATAGTAGCTGGTCGCATGGCTTTCTGATACCGCTGTTCAGCGCCTACTTCATCGGCCGCAGGAAAGAGGACATTCTGAGTCTGCAAGCCAGGCCGAGTTACATCGGCCTGCTGTTGCTGGTCCTGGTCCTGGCGTTTTACGCTCTGAACAGATTCAGCCCCTCGGGGTACGCGTACTTCTGCCACATTTCGCTGATCGCGACGCTCGGCGCGGTCGTACTCTTCTTAGGGGGCTGGAGCCTCGTGAAATATACGTGGCTGCCGATCCTCTTCCTGTTTTTTGCGGTGCCGCTGCCTGACAGATACTACAAAGCGATGACCATTCCCATGCGGCAGTGGGCGGCGACGGCCGCAAGCGGTCTGCTGAATCTGGTTCCGGATCTGCAAACGACCGCAAACGGTGTAGTGATAGATGTATTCTACAAAGGCAAAGCGATGGAGCCGGGGCTTGACGTGGCGGAAGCTTGTGCCGGGATGAGGCTGCTGATGGCCTTCGTGGCCCTCGGAGTTGCAATGGCGTACCTGCACGAGCGCCCGCTGTGGCAGCGGATGATTCTGCTGGCCAGTACGATACCAATAGCCATATTCTGCAATATTGTGCGCGTCACGGCCACCGGGTTTATCTACATCCTGATTCATCCGAAATACGCACAAGGCGTTTATCACGATATGCTTGGGCTGGCTATGCTGCCGCTGGCCTTCGGCCTGTATGGTTTTCTTGCGTGGTTTATGTCGAGCCTGTTTGTGCACGAATCGAACGCCGTTTGCGAGCACATTGTGATTCACAGACGAAAAGCATGAGGCATGGTTTGAGAGACAACATGCGAACATATTTGCAGCCGGCCTTTCTAATATGCGTGCTGGTTCTTGCCGGCGCCGGAGCGGGGATGTCGTTTACGATGAAAAAGCTCGGCGTGGTGCTCAGGAAGGAGCCGACGCCGCTGAAGAAATCATTGGAGTTGTTGGATGAAGGGGACTTGAGCCCCTACCGCGTTGTGCCCCCGAAACGCAAGATCGAAAATGCGGAAGTCCTGCAAGCACTGGGGACCCAGGATTATATTCAATGGGTTCTCGAAGACACCGAGCAGGACCCGAGCAGCCCCGTAAAGACGTTTCTGCTGTTTATCACCTACTATCCGCTTCCGGACAGGGTGCCGCACGTTCCGGAAGAGTGCTGGACGGGCGGCGGCTACCAGCGGCTCGGGTCTGAAGACGTCACACTGAATATAGCCGGCAATGCGGGCTTTCAGGCGACGGTTCCGGCGAAGTACCTGGTTTTTGGACCCAGGGCCTCGAAGCTTTGGCAGAGCAGCGAGCGAATCCCAAACGTGTATTTTTTCAAGGTGAACGGAGAATATGCAGGCGGCAGGGAAGAGGCCCGATTGGCCTTGAACAAGAACCTTTTCGGCCGGCATTCGTATTTCAGCAAGGTGGAGCTGGTGTTCAACGTAAGTTCCGTACCGCCGACCAAGCAGGAGGCGGTCGCAGCAGGCGAAAAACTATTGGCCGTCATCTTGCCCATCCTGGAAAAGAAACATTGGCCCGACTGGGAAAGCGGGGATGTTGCACGATGATCGGACATTCTGCAAAATTGCAGTTAGGCATATATTATTTCAGAAAATCGGTTTCACGATTTTCTGAAAGTCATTGGGTGTCGCATCTTAACATATTGCCAGGTCAGCCATTACGGATTGTGTTTTAGAAAGAAAAAATCGAAAATGAGGATTTTTTCTTTCCAAAAGTATGCCTAACTGCAATTTTGCAGAACTCTTAATGGTAACACAAGTACGCGATTCACAATACGAGGTTAGTCTATGATGACCAGGAGGTTGAACAAGAAAGTCGCACTCATCGGCTCCGGTGTTTTCCTGCTTCTGGTTTTCGCCGCGATTGCAGTCATCTTGCAGTTGGGCCAGAGCTCCGAAGAGTATATCGCAGACGCCGACGCCGCGTTGCAGACTGCTCGCAATACTCAGGACACGCAGTCAAAAGAGCAGAATTACGAGCGAGCGAAGCGCAGCTTTCAGCGTGCCTACGGCAAGGCTAAGAGCAATACCGCCAGAGAAGAAATCCTTTCGCGCATGGTGGATATGTGCCGTGAAACCACCGACTGGAACTACGCCCTGGTCTGCTGGGATCAGATCATCAAAGTGAACCCCGACAACGCCAAAGCTCGATATGGGCGGTTGACGTACTTCTCCATATTGGCCGACAGCGGCAATTCCGGGGCCTGGAATGAAGTCAAGGAACAAGCGTCCGAGTTTCTGAATGTAGCCGAGAAGCAGGGCCTGCTCAAGGAAGATACCGCGAAGTGGAACGTTCCTGAGATGGAGCAAGAGGCCGCCGGCAAACTGCAATTGGGTCCCTACTTGTATTTGCTCAGAGGACGCGCGAGCTTTGAGATGGCCGCCCTGGGAACGGTCACAAACCGGGACGAGTCACTCGCACAGGCGATTGATGATTTGAAGAAGGTCCAGGAATTCGATCCCAACAACATCCAGGCCTACTTATATCTGGCAAGGGCGGAGGTCACAAGAGGAGAGCTTCTTGCCGCAAGGGGCAGTCTCGATGAGAGAGACAAGGCGACGGCGCAAGCTGTCGGGCTTCTCGAACAGGCCGCCCGAACAGCCGACTCCGATCCGAGCGCAGACATCGACCTTCTGACGCTGAAGCTCAGGCTCGCCAGAGACAAGGGCTCGATGACGCCGCGGGAACAAGCTGAGTCATTTGAGCCGCAGTTCCTGGCTCTTGTGAACAAGTTCGGCTCGAGCGCAAGAGCATTTGGGGTCTTGTCCGCATTCTACTCCGAGTATTCGGTTTATGCGGGACCGACTCTCGGCCCAGAAAATCTCCGCAAGGCGATCGAAGCCGGCGAGAAGGCGATGGAGTTGGATCCAGGAAGTGTCGGCTATGCAATTAACGCGGCCGATTTACACTATCGCAGTTACTCGATCTATGACAGGAGAGAGGAGATACAAAAGGCGATAGAAATCGCTCAGAAGGCACTCGAATTGCCGGGCGCCCAGGATACCGCCGGGCCGCGAGAGCGGGTGAATAAATTTAACAGGTACAGGCTATATTCTCTCGCGGCGAGTTGCTACATCGAGCGGGTACTTGGGGATCAAACGACGAAAGACTCGTCGCAGGTTCAAAGCTGGCTGGCAAGTGCCGAGCAGGCGGTCCATCAGATTGAGCAGCTCTTCGGCAGCGGCCAGGAGCCGCTGGTGGCCAAATGGAAGGGAATGCTTGAGCTTGCAAAAGGGGATGAAGAAGCTGCCGTAAGCACGCTGTACGCGGCTTACGAACAACTCAAAGCCGTCATGCCGCCGCAGCCGCCCTGGCCGAGAGATCTGGAGCTGGCACAGCTTTCTTACACGCTCGCCCGGATTTTCAGGGACACTTCTGAGACGGGGGCTACTCTCGAATTCCTGACAAGCGCCATCTACGCGGGAATCAGCGACGTCAAGCCCAAGGCATATCTGGATTATGTTGACGGTTTGTTGACGCTGGGCTACTTCCCGGATGGCTTGAGGAACCTGGATGCCTTCGAGGAATACTTCGGCGCCGATCCCCAATGCCGGGAGCTTCGCGTCAGGACCTATATCGGTGCAAAACAGTTTGCCGAGGCGGAAACTGAGCTGGGTCGAATGTCTGAAAGCGAGCCTGACGCGATTCGGTTGCGTCTGGCGCTGGCACACGCACGGGTCCGCGACGTGCGTTTGAACATCAACCAGAGAATAATGCAAGACGACGCGGGGTCCGCTCTCGAACCTGCAAAGCTTGAACCTAATGGTCCCGGCGGCTCGCAAAGCGATATACCGCCGCACTTGAGAAGCGATCTCGAAAAGTATAGCCAAGTGGAGGGCGAGCTGCTTGAGAAGCTTGTATCCGCTGAGCCGAATTCGGTCGCAGACGCTTCGATCATCAGCGTGTGCGGGAACCTGATATCGCTGGGCAAGGCCAGCCAGGCCGGGCAGCTAATCCAGCGATTCTCAGAGCATTATCCCGACAGCCCGGTGGTGTTGGTCTATAGGCGGATACTCGCCGAGCCTGATCCCGCGAAAGTCCCGCCCGAAAAGCTCAGGCAAATAGAAGAGCAGGCCCTATCGAGCATTGCCGACCCGACTCGTCGAGCGCTGGAGCTTGGCCTTTTCTATCGCCGGAACGGTGACTTGCAGAGCGCCATCGCCCAGCTAAGGAAGGTGTTCGACGCGGCTGTCCCGCTGCAACAGGTCTCGTCCGGCTCCGCGGCGGATCGCGCACAACTTGCCGCGAATCATCTTTTCGATATAGCCCTCGAAATGAAGAATTGGGAGTTGGGCGAGGAGATAGCCAAAGCGGTGCGAACCGGGAACCTTGATAATTGCCAGGGACTGGTCGTCGCGGCGCGCCTCGCTTTTGCCAAGGGCGAATTCAAGGACGCATTGGTAAAAGTCAACGAGTGTCTCACGCAAAGACCGATATTTTCGTATGCCTATATGCTCAGAAGCGATATTTATGCGGCCCTCGAAAATGAGCATGCGTCTATGGAAGACATCCGCAAGGCAGCAAGCCTGAATCCCATGGATGGGACGATCTGCCGAGGGTTAGCAATTGCCCTATACCAGCGCAACCAGAAACTTGGCGAGGGTGTTTCGGCCGCCCAGGTCAGCGAGACCACGGATGCGCTGCAGCGAGCCATGGCGCTGAACCCACAGGATACGGCGTTGCGAGGTCTCTACGCAGACTATATAGCGCCGACCGACCCGCTTCGGGCGGTGGCGATCCGCCAGGATTTGCAGAAGGCGGATCCCAGCCTGGCCAACGCCGTACTGCTTGGGAAACTGGCGACCGAGGCGGCTGTCAAAGAGACGAATCCGAAAACGAAGGATGCGCTGTTCGCCGTGGCCGGTTCTGCCTTTGAGCAGGCCAAACAGATGGACCCGGTTGACAAAAGAATGCTCTATTATTATGCGGAATATTTGCGAGCGCAAGGCCGCGAGGACGAAGCAAAGAGTCTGCTGGAGGGCTCGCAAGATAACAAATTGCTCTGGGACCATTACTTTCAAACGGGTCAGTACCAGAAGGCCAGAGAGGTCCTGGAGCAGTTGTACAATAGCGGCACCAAAGACGTCGCCGTGCTCAAAGGTCTGCTGCTCGCTGCCGAAAAAACCTCCGACAAAGAGGCTGTGAAAAAGTATTCCGAAGCGCTTGTTTCGCTTGAGAACACGGTAGGAAACAATCTGTCCCAGATTGAGTCTTTTCTGAGAGTCGGTCTTGTCAGGGAAGCCGAGCGCAAGCTCCAGAGCTTCAAGGAGAAGTACCCCAACGAGCCCAGAGCCATGCTGTTGCAGGCGTGGTTGTTGATGAGGCAGGGACAGCTCGAAAAGGCGTTGGAGCTGGCGAACAGAAACCTCCAGGGCGACCCCGATAACGCCACCGCGTGGCGGCTGAAAGGGGAAATAGACTTTTACAGGGAGGACTATGACAGGGCCATCAGTGACTTCACAAAAAGCAAGGTCTTGTCGGACGAGCCTTACGTGCGGCTCTCCCTGGCGAAGGTCTATCTGAAAACAGAGCGATACGAGGACGCGATGACCGAGCTAAAGACCGTCATGGATGCCCCGGGGGTTGCTCTTGACGCCCGGTCGCAGCTTGAGCAAGTCTATCTGCGGCTGGACAGAAAAGACGCATTGAAAGCGCTTTACGAAGAGACCCTTGAGAAGTTTCCGCAAAATGCGCTATGGCTTGATCGAGCGGGGACATACGCTATCAAGGCAGGCGACTATGACAAGGCCGAGCAGATATTTGGGAAGATCCTTCTGGCCGGACCTGAGCCGAGTCCCGGCCGCAACGGGGCGCAAACGCCGGAAGATGTGCTCTACGGGACCGCGCTGGAGGGCTATCTCAGGGCGCTGATTGCCGCAGCGGGGGCGCCAAATACGGCAGGCTGGAGGCCCGCCAAGCTGGACAAAGTGTTTGAAGAGGGCCGAAAATATGCTGAGGGCCGTTTTGGCCATATCGCCTATGTGCGGATGGCTCAGGCCAAAATCCTTCTGGGTGACCGGAGCACAGCCGCAGAGTATTGTCGGAAGGCCGTGGACAAGGCGGGAGCCAATGAGGCCCTTGCGGCCGATATTATGTTGAAAATGTACTTGCTGCTGGGACGGCAGGAGGTCCAGGACTACTGCACGCAGCGGCTGCAAGCCAATCCCAATTCCCTTGCCGCCAATCTGACTCTGTTCAATCTGGCAAAGATGAACGGCCAGTACGAAGAAGCCATCGGCTACATTGACAAATGTATTGCACTTTCCGGCCCGGACAGTCCCGGTAAAATCGGTTACACCATGCAAAAAGGCGAGATTCTGATATTGGCGTATGACAAAAGCTCCGATAAAGATTATCTGAAGACAGCGATTGCCGAATACGAAAGTCTGCTGGCGAAAATGCCGAATAATACGGAGGTTGCGACGGTTCTGAATAATTTGGCATACGTGCTCGCCGAGAATAATGAAAGACTCGCCGAGGCTCTTGAATATGCCAAGCGCGGCCTGAGTGCGAAACCGAATAATCCTGTTTTGCTGGACACTTACGCCTATGTATTGCTCAAGAACGGCCAGGTTTCCGAAGCCGCCGAATCTCTGACGGCCGCGATGCAGTATTTCGAGCAGGACGGGATTGCCGTGCCCGCAGAAGTATTCGAGCACAAGGGTATGATAAAAGAAAAACAGGGAGCCAAGGCTGAAGCGATTGCCGCGTACAGACAGGCGTTGAAAGCCGGCCAGAACCAGTTGTCGGAGAAAGCCAAGCGGCGAATCGAAGAAGCTGTTCGGCGTGTTTCGCTATAGGGACCCTGCGAAGCACGTTTTGCATAAGGGGTGCATGACGCACTTTTCGCTTCAGGTCACCCCAAACGGAGACCAAAATGCCAGAAGACAGATCGGTAGCTGCAAACAGGACGGCAAGGCCGCCCGGGCCGCAGTCTCAGGCGATTGCTTCGCTGACGCCGAGGGAGGTCTTCGCAATCATACGCCGGCACATCTTTCTGCTAAGTTTTCTCACTCTACTGGGTCTGGGAGCCGGGGGCGGAACCTGGAAGCTTCTGCAAATGTATCTTCCAAGATTCACGGCCAGAACCTACATTCAGGTCTTGCCGCCGGTCGAAAAAGACCCCATGACCATCAGCACGATTCAGTTGCAGAAAGAGATTCTGTACGAGCACCGTCAATCCATCGCCAACCTCATCAAACAGCAGCGTACCCTGGAAGACCTGCTCGGCAGAGACGCCGTGAAGGAAACCAACTGGTTTGACCGATGGGGCGGGGACAGAAGAAAAGCGGTCAAGTACCTGAAGAAGTATTTCGGGGCCTATGCGCACAGGGACAGTGCGTTCGTCGAGATCTCCATGACCTGCGGCGCTGCTAAAGAGGCGGCGGATATCGTCAACGAGATGCTGACTCTATTCCTCGCCCAGCAGGGCACGAGCGAGCAGCGAGAGATATCGAACAGACTGCAACGGCTCGAAGACCAGCGCATTCGCGTTCAGGGTGAGTTAGATGCGGCCAACAAGGGACTCGATGACATCCGCGCGGCCTACGACCTGACGGACCTCGAAAGGCCCGCGGGACGGTATTTCCAGCACACAATCACTTTGAAGCTCAATAGCCTGGAGCTGCAGAGGAACGAGCTTGATCTGGCCATCAGGCAGCTTCAAGCCGATATCGGCAATCTCCAGGAGCTGGCCACGGGCCCGGTCGCCGAGCAAGTCGAATTCGCGATAGAAAGAGACCCCGTCATGCTCGACCTGGCCCGTCAGCTTGCGCTTCTGGAAGCCCAGCAATCGGGGATGTTGTCGAAGTTCGGCGAGAATCACTATGAAGTGCGCCGGATGAAAGAGTCCATCCAAAAGGCCAGGGAAGAAAGAGATCTTCGAAAGAAGCTCATTGCGGACCAGACAACGCGGGGCAATCTCGAAAATGCGAAGGACAGCCTGATTGTTTTGCAGGCAAGGTTCGAGCAGTTGGAGCAATTGCGGCAGGAGGCGGAGGCGAAGAAAAAACAGCTTGATATCGCCCAGGTACAATACGAGAAGGGTCTGAAGATAAGAGATGAAAGAGTCGAAATGCTCGACTCGATCAAGCAGCAGATTGAGAAGATGAAGACTCTTCACGATGACCCGGAGACTCCCAAAGTGCTGCCCGTCGGACTGGCTTCGATACCGCTGGAGATGGTCTTCTCCCGCCAGTGGTGGCTCTGGTTCCCCAGCGGCACCATACTCGGCTTGCTGCTCGGCATAGGTCTGGCCTTCCTCGTCGAGCTGGCCAACGACCTGGTGCGGACGACAAACGACGTTGCCCGGTTCCTGCGTATCCCGCTTCTTGGCGTGATACCGGATGCTTCGGAGGACCGCCAGATCCGCGGGATTGAGCTCTGCCACGCCGTTCGCAAGGCGCCGTATTCGGTCATAAGCGAATCCTACAGGCAATGTCGCGCGAACCTGAAGCTCTCCGGCTCGGCGGAATCTTTGAAGGTGTTGCTTGTCGGCAGCGGCATGGCGGGCGACGGCACGACCTCCGTTGCGGTCAATCTTGCCACAAGCTTCGTTGCCGCGGACAAGAAAGTGCTGCTGATCGATGCCAACTTCAGGCAGCCCAGTCTGCACAGCCTGTTTCCAAAAGCCGAAAGCATCAACGCCGTCGAACGATTCAACTTCGGGTTGAGCAGCGTCTTGACCCATCAATGTGCTGCAAAAGAAGCCGTTCGATCCAGCGGAGTGGAGGGCCTGGACATAATCGACTGCGGACCGCTGCCTGCGAGCCCGGCTGAGCTGCTGAGCAGTGCGCGAATGGAAGAGTTGCTGCGAGAACATCGCAGGAGCTATGATTACGTTATTATTGACGGGCCGCCGGTTCTGCTGGTTAGTGATGCCAAAGTGCTGGCCGGGCTCGTTGACGCGACGATCCTCGTATTCAACGCCGCTGCAACGAGCAGGGGCGCCGCCCAGAGAACAATTCGCCAATTGAAGGAAGTCAACGCCCGAATTGTTGGGTGCGTACTTTTCGCCGCCAGAGCAATGAAAGGCGGCTATTTCGACGAGCAGTTCAAGTCCTACCGCAGATATCAAAAGAAAGCCCAACTTGCCGGTAGCAAAAGCTGAACCCCAGGATATAATAGCCAATCCATGAAAGTCTGAGGTGGCATTCGCGAGCGTGCTTTCGCTGCCGCCGATCTGGTATTTCGAGTTGCTTTGCGTGAGGCCGATTGAATGGAGAAATTCCTGGTGACCGGTGGAGCCGGCTTTATCGGCTCAAACATCTGCAGGAAACTTGTATCACAGGGTTGCTTCGTGAGAGTCCTGGACAACCTGATCACGGGCAAAAAAAGCAACCTGGCTGATGTCATCGAGAAAATCGAATTCGTGGAGGCCGACATGGGCGATTCGGAGGTCGCCCATGCGGCTATGAAGGATATCGACGTTGTCCTGCATCAGGGGGCCTTGCCTTCGGTGCCGCGCAGCGTCGATGACCCCGCGTTGACGCACAAACATTGCGTCGATGCCACTTTCACGCTCCTGATGGCCGCGCGCGATGCCGGGGTGAAGCGGTTTGTCTATGCGGCAAGCTCTTCCGCGTATGGCGATGCGCCAACGTCGCCGAAGGTCGAGACGATGCCCTGCAACCCTCTTTCACCCTACGCCGTGGGTAAACTTGTCGGCGAATACTACTGTTCGGTCTTCTCGAAAGTTTTCGGTATCGAGACTGTTTCGCTTCGTTACTTCAACGTCTTCGGCCCGTACCAGGACCCGTCGAGCCAGTACGCGGCCGCGATTCCCGCTTTTGTAACGGCGATCCTGAAGAACCAGCCGCCGACAATTTACGGTGACGGCGAGCAAAGCCGGGACTTCACCTATATCGACAACGTCGTCGAGGCCAACTTGCTCGCTGCACGCGCCAAACAAACCAAAGGCGAGGTCATAAACATCGCCTGTGGCCAGGCCATTACCGTCAATGCGATCATTGAGATGATTAACCAACTGGTTGGCAAGAACGTAAAGCCGCTATACGCCCCCTCACGCCCCGGCGACGTCAAACACTCCCTCGCCGATATCACGCTGGCTCGAAGACTAATCGGTTTCAAGCCGACGGTACAGTTTAGGGAAGGTCTCGAAAAAGCAATAAAGTGGTACAGCGATACCCTCTTATGACTCTGCACGTTTTCTCAGCGCGCGCAGATATCTCAGATCCTCGATATCTTTGGGGCGCGAGGCTGCTTTCTTCATTGTTATCAGGTCGTCGAGTGACGCAAACCAGACAAAGGTCTTCCCGAATCGGGCTTTCACCTTATTTCTCCAGACACGCTTAAATGTAATGCCTTTGACAAGAGGGTGAATATCCGTTTCCACAAGATATTGGCGGATCAGCACTTTCTTCGTCAGAAGATCGTCAATCGTGATGTCCACCACATCGTATCCGAATTCTTTCAGAGCTTTCCATGTCTTCTGAGCATTTTCTTTTTCCGGCTCAATGAAGATATCCACGTCCAGTGTCGCGCGGGAATAGCCGTGTACGGGAAAGGCCGTAGCGCCGATGACGACAAATCTAACGCGGTTTTCTCTTAATAATTTCAGTAGTTGTTCTGTTTGCATTTGGTTTCTTACGGAGACCTAACAGTTCCTGGGTCTTTGCCATCATCATTTTGAACCGTTGGGCGGTTGTTAAGGATGCAAGATAATCCAGCTCAAAAGCGATTTCTTTGTCCTCATCATGTCCATCCAACTTCAGAACAGCCATATAACGCCTTTCATCCGATGTTCAATCGTTCGCGTTCGAGTCGCCCCGCGATGACATCTCGGCGGCGACTTCCTTACTGCAACCGCTCTCTCATCTGCTCGGCGGTGCGGATCAACTCATCCCGGCTGACCGGCGGCATCGGCGAAAGCTCAAATGTCCATTCGTACGAATCCACGATTCTCCTGGGGCTGAGAATCTGAGCGAAGAAATCGAATGGGAAATCGTCGTACCAGGGTCCTTCCAGCTCCTGATGGGTATCCAGTGTCTGGAAGCCTTCCTTGCTGATCCTGACACAGTAGTCGCCGTACCAGTTGAAGCCGACCGTCACAGGGGATTCGCCGATTTCCTCATCGTTCAGCACGACCATCGCTCCCTGCGGCTCGGTGTTGATGGTCAGCTTTCGTTCGACGCACCCGCAGAGAGCTGCACTGGCGATCAGGCCGATGGTGACCAAACAAAGCGAACCAATCTTTGCCATAGCAGATGTTCCCAAACTATTCAAGCGTTACAAACAGCTTTATTATAACTGAACTTCTGCAAAATTGAAGTTAGGCATATATTATTTCAGAAAATCCGTTGACGGAAGAATGGAAAGATAAAAGTCCAAACGTCCCGGTATGTTTCTTAGTCCGCCGGGACGCATCGGCCCTGGGCCCAGGTCCGCAGGCATTGGACCTGTTCGGCCAATGTCACTGAAAGCGGCGGCGATGTCTCAAGCGCAACCAGGATTCGCTCGGTGCTCAGGCTGCTCTTATCCGCGTAGGCTTCATGCAGCGCGGATATGATGCCCTGCTCGATCTCGGCGCCGCTGTAACCGTCGGATGCCTTAGCCAGCGCGTTCAAGTCAAACTTGTTCGGGTCTCGCTTGCGCTTAGCCAGGTGAATAGCAAATATTTCTTTTCGGACGTCTTCGCCGGGCAGGTCCACGAAGAAGATTTCATCGAAGCGGCCCTTGCGCAGCAGCTCGGGCGGCAGGGCATCAATGTCATTGGCCGTCGCCACCACGAAAACCGGCGCTTCACGCTCCTGCAGCCAGGTCAGCAGCGTGCCGAACATTCTTTTGGATAGGCCGCCGTCAGTACTTTGACTGGCGGCCGATGCAAAACCTTTTTCGATTTCGTCGATCCACAAAACCACGGGGGCCATTGCCTCGGTCTGCCGGAGTGCATCCCGAAGGTTTCGCTCGGACTCCCCGATGTAGCTGGCGTACAGGGTCCCTGGGTCCAACCGCAGCAGCGGCTGATGCCACGCGGTGGCTATGGCCTTGGCGCACAGGCTCTTGCCGGCGCCCTGAACGCCGAGCATAAGCACGCCCTTGGCCGCGCGCAGGCCGAAATACTCGGCTTTGGAGCTGAAAGCATCTTTGCGTTTTTCCAGCCATTCCTTCAAACGCCTCATTCCACCGATTTCGCTCAGGTCCAGCGGGGTGCGGATGTACTCGAGCAAGCCGCCGCGCTGAAGCATCCTGCGCTTGCTCGCAATGACGACGTTGATGTCGTCGTCCGTGAAAGACTTGTCCTGGGCAGCCGCATCAGTGATGATACGTTCGGCTTGGCGGCGCGTCAGGCCGCGGAGATTGCGGACAACTGCACTGAGGCCCCTTTGCGTAAGGCCGACTTCGATGGGGGTCTTGCGATGGAGCCGGCTCAATGTCATTCGGATGAGCTCGTGCAGCTCCTTTTCGTCAGGGAAGGAAATCTCAAAGGGCCTCGCATAGGACTTGGCGGCCTCGGGCAGTTTATCGGTGCCGTCAATCATCACGAGTGTGTTGCCGTTTTCCTCGAAGCGGTCGATCATCTCTCGCAGAATTCGCAGCACCTGGCCGCTCTTGAGATGCTCGGCCAAGTCAAGGGTCACGCAAATCGAACCTTCCTTGGCGTCGGCGAGGCGCCGCAGGCCGGCAGATGGGGTCTCCGTATCTGCGATGGAAGGGCTGTCTGTCATCAGGCCCTCCCGCACGCCGCCGGCGACGGACCAGATCAGCATATTGCCGTTCCGATCGAGGACCACCTGGCGTATGATCTCCAGGGCGTACCGTTCCTCATACGTCGCTATCGATATGCAACAATAGCCCGAATTGATGAGTTGCCGCAATTGCTCGACGTCGTTCATAGAGCACCATCCAGAATATCCACGCGGCGGACGATCGAGATAATGCCTGCCCGTTTGAAACGATCGCGTCCTCTCATAATTGCCACCCTTAGATTTCTAACCCGCCTTATTATAAGCAAAACGCCACAAGACAGAAGCCTAAAGTTAAGTCTTGAAATGGCAATCGCGTGTAGAATTTTCTTGATTTGGCCGCTCGATATGGGATAATTACTTTTTGCAACTAATTATTGTAGCCGAAATTCGTGCGTAAGTGCACGAATACGGGGGACCCGATTTTTGGGGGCCAATTCCGAAAGGATAGGGTACTTTCAAGCCCGAGCCCGTCAGCTAACCTCGTAGGCGTTTGAAAGGGCAATGGCAAGAGTAAGAGACTGCCGCCCGGCAGTTTTTTATTGCGCCCCTTTGCCCACTGGTAAAGGAATCAATATGAAAATATCTGATTTTGTAAGCAGGCATCTGGTCCAGGCGCGTCTGAAATCGCACACAAAAGAAGAAGTTCTTTCTGAAATCGTGGACCAAATCAGCGTCTCCAAAAAGATTAAGAACAACAAGGAAATTCTCGAACGGATACTCGAACGGGAAAAGCAAGGCTCGACCGGAATCGGTGATGGTATTGCCATACCCCACGCCAGAATCAAAGACCTCAAGGAGGCCGTTCTTTTTGTAGGGCTCTCCAGGAAAGGTATAGACTTCGCTTCTATCGACGGCAAACCCGTTCATCTCATTGTGTTTTTCTTGACGCCGCTTCTTGAAAGCGGTTTACACGTGAAAATTCTTTCGCAGATCGGCACAATTTTGAGTGATAAAGTGGTCGTCGGACAGTTGATGCGGTGTTCAAACGACGATGAACTCTTTCACGCCCTGAAAAAGGGAGAAATCGAAAAGGAAAGGTTTCTTTCTTTGAGCCGAGAAGATATCTACCTTGAGCTCGAAACCGCCGATAACGGCATAACTGAGAGGTCAGCTCAAGAACGGCTCGAAGCATACGGCCCCAATAAGTTGAAGGCCATAAGAAGAACACCGCTTGTCGTACGGTTTTTTTATAATTTTACCAATCTTCTGGCTGCTTTAATGTGGATTGGAAGCGGATTTTCCTTCTGGGCGGGTATGCCGGAGGCGGGATGGGCCTGTATCGCGGTAATCGTCGTCAACGCAATCTTCAGTTTCTGGCAGGAATTCAAGGCAGAAAAAGCAATTGAAGCGTTGAAGAAAATGATTCCTTCTTACGCGAGGGTAACCAGAGACAATGCTGAAAGAAAAGTCCCTGCCAGTGGCATTGTGCCGGGTGATATCATCATTATTGAGGAAGGAGATAATATCCCTGCGGATGCAAGGTTAATCGAGGCTCAGGAGCTACGTGTAAACAACAGCGCGTTCTCCGGCGAATCCAAGCTTTCTCATAAAATGGCAGAAGGTTTCCAGAACAGCAAGGGTTTTCTCTGGCTGGAGATGCCTAACTTGATTTTCGCGGGAACAAGCATAGCCAGTGGGATGGGAAAAGCTGTGGTCATTGCAACGGGTATGGCTACAGAGATAGGCAAAATCGCCTACCTGACGCAAACGGTCAGGGAAGAATTAAGCCCGCTGCAAAAAGAGGTGAACCGCATCAGCAAATTGATTGCTGCCATAGCAGTTGTTATGGGATTTGCTTTCTTTGTCGTAGGTTTGGTATTTACCAAAATGACCCTTGTCGCCTCGGCGATGTTTGCTATAGGCATTATTCTGGCTAATGTTCCCCAGGGCCTCATGCCGACGCTCACGTTGGCACTTGCTATGGCCGTCCAAAGAATGGTACAAAGACATGCTCTAATCAAGAAACTTTCATCGGTGGAAACTCTGGGCTGCACAAACGTCATCTGCACGGACAAAACCGGTACACTTACGACCAACGAAATGAGCGTCAGGAAAATATGGATTAATAATAGAACACTTGAAGTAACAGGCAGCGGATACGAGCCGAAAGGGATATTCAGCTTTCAGGACAAGCCGCTTCCGGCGGATGCCTTTACAAATGACAGTCTCGACCTTCTATTCCGCACCGCGGTTCTGTGCAACACCGCCAGGCTCGTCCCCCCGTCGGAGACGCAGAGCTATTGGAGCGCCATTGGCGATCCAACCGAAGGCGCGCTGCTGACGCTGGCTCAAAAAGCAGGCGTTGATTGCGAGCGGCATCGCCAGGACTGTCCCGCCGTGAAACGTTTTCCATTTGAATCCGTTCGCAAAAGGATGAGCAGCATAAATGGACTCCCTGACGGCAGTTTGTGTGTGTTTGTCAAAGGGGCGCCGAAAGAAGTTCTGGAGCTTTCAACGAAAATCATTCTCGATAAGAATGCTGTGACACTGACGCCGTCAAGAAAGTCGGAAATAACCGCAAAGCTGGACGACTTTGCCGAAGATGGCCTTAGGGTACTTGGCCTGGCCTGCCGCACGTTCGATGCCCGAGAGCTTTCAGATGCTTCGGCACAAAACGTAGAAGAAGACTTAACCTTCATCGGCATTACCGGTATGTATGACCCGCCCCGTCCGGAAGTAAAAGATGCCGTCTCAGTCTGCAAAAAAGCAGGTATCCGCGTGGTTATGATTACAGGAGACTATCAGATAACCGCGTTATCTATTGCAAAACAGGTAGGAATTGTATCGTCCGACAATCCTGAAGTCATAACGGGAACAGAACTTGATAACTTGACGGATGAGCAGCTAAAAGACAAGCTCACGAGCAGAGAAGTAATTTTCGCAAGAGTCAACCCCGAGCATAAATTAAGAGTGGTAAGCATGTTTAAGGAATTGGGAAATATCGTCGCTGTTACAGGCGACGGTGTTAACGATGCGCCCGCGCTTAAACGGGCGGACATCGGCGTTGCTATGGGACTGCGCGGGACGGATGTGGCCAAAGAGGCGGCGGAAATCATATTGATTGACGATAATTTCGCCAGCATTGTAGCGGCGGTCGAGGAAGGACGCGCCGTGTTTGATAATATCAAGAAATTCATTACTTACATCTTTGCCCATCTTGTCCCCGAAGCGATACCCTATATCTTCTACGTCATTCTAAAAATCCCCGTTCCTATTACCGTTATGCAGATATTGGCGATTGACCTCGGCACGGAGATATTGCCAGCTCTTGCCTTGGGCATCGAGAGACCGGAGCCGGGCGTCATGGATATTCCCCCCAGACCGAAGAAAAAAGGGGTCATTGATAAAACAGTCCTTTTCCGCGGTTACGTGTTTCTTGGGCTGCTCGAAGCTGCCTCCGTTCTGGTAGTTTACTATTTTGTTCTGTATCAAGGCGGCTGGAGACCGGGAATGCGGTTGGAGCCTGACGACACAACATTTGCCAATCCTTTGCACCTGAAAGCTATCACTATGGTCTTTCTCGGCATCGTGGTGATGCAGATCGCCAATGTGTTTGCCTGCCGCAGCGAGAAACATTCCGCCTTTAAACTCGGGTTCCTCAGTAACAAACTCATTTTGGTGGGCATCATCTTTGAGCTTATTCTCGCCTCAGCTATAGTTTATGTGCCATTCCTCCAGGATATATTCCAAACCACCCGCGTTGGCTGGGCCGACTGGGGAATCGTGTTTATCTTTGCAGTGTTCATCTTCTTGGCAGAGGAACTCAGGAAGAGACTATACCGCAAGCGGCATTCCTGAATGCGTTAGCAAAGACGGCTCCATAGATTCCTTCGATTTTATCGCTCCTGCGGAGAACCTCGCAGCAGTTCAAAATCATTGACAGCGTCGCCGGTGCGAGTTAAGCTATCGCTGAGATTTGAGCCCTATTGTTTATTGGTGGTGCCTTCGGTATGAAAATTTCGCTGGACTGGTTGAGAGAGTATATCACGATTGACCGCTCCGCAGAGCAGATCGCAGAGATTCTAAGCGATTTGGGCCTTCCCTGTGAGGGGATAGAATATCGCGGCGACGACGCCGTAATAGATGTCGAGGTAACGAGCAACCGCGGCGACTGCCTGGGTTACATCGGTATCGCCCGCGAATTGTCCGTGGCGACGGGTGCTGAGCTGAAGATGCCGGTTGTTAGGCTGGACGAATCGGACAGGAACGTGGGCGAGTCCGTCAGCGTGAAGATTGACGAGCCGGAGTTGTGCGGACGATATACAGCGCGGATTATCGAGGGCGTTAAGGTAGGTCCATCTCCGGCGTGGCTTAGCAGGCGGCTCGAAGCCGTGGGTCTGCGCAGCGTCAACAACGTGGTCGATGCGACGAATTACGCCATGATGGAGACGGGCCAGCCCCCACATGCGTTCGATTGTGCCAGGATAGCCCAGGGCAAAATAATAGTCAGAAGGGCCGTTGCAGGAGAACGCATAGTCAGTATCGATGGCACGCAGTGCGAATTGAGTCCTGATATGCTTGTCATTGCGGATGCGCGGGGCCCCGTGGCTATAGCCGGGGTGATGGGAGGGCTCGAAACCGAGGTGAGTAACGCGACGACCACTATCCTCCTTGAAGATGCCTATTTCGATCCGGTGAGCGTTCGGACCACCTCTCGCAGGCTGTGCCTGCCCTCCGAAGCAGCGTTTCGATTTGAGCGTATCGTCGATATTGAGAGGGTGGACTGGGCCTCGCAGGGCACCGCACAGTTGATAGTTCAGGTGGCGGGCGGGCGAATCGCAAGAGGCGTGGTTGATGCTTATCCCAAGAAGGCAGCCGAGAAAAAAGTGACCTTACGGCTCTCGCGATTGAATACATTGCTCGGCATCGATATTTCCGCAGCGACCTCAATGAAAATTCTTTCAGCTTTGGGTTTTGAGCCGAGCGCAGGGGACGGTTCGATAACCTGCATCGTGCCTTCGTGGCGCAGCGACGTTTATCGTGAGGTGGACCTGATCGAAGAGGTAGCACGCGTGCACGGGTACCACAACGTGCCGACCGAACGAAAGATCAGGATCGAAGTGGTCGCGGTTGATAGCCGTCAGAAGCTCGTTCAAATGGTTGGAACCTATCTGAACGGCGCCGGTTTTTACGAGACGGTGAACGTGAGCTTTATCGATAATGTCGTTGCCGAACTGTTTGTCGAGGGTGGACCGGCGCGGCATTTGAGCGTGGCGGATGTATCCAGAAAATATGCGAACCTGCTGCGCCAAACCTTGATCGGTTCGCTGCTCGGCGTCCTCAAGACCAACATGAACGCCAAGAACCTGCCGTGCAGAATATTCGAGATTGCCGATACGTTTGTACCGGCTAACGGGCAGGGCGGCGCACTGCCCATTCAGAAAACGAAACTCGCACTCGTCTGTGACAGTGATTTGCGAGATTCGCGAGGAGTCGTTGAAGGGCTCATCAGGAACATTGACAAAGATGCGAATGTCGCGCTTACGCCGGCGGATTTGACCTGGGCGCAGGCGGGCGCCCGGATATTGCTGAACTCGCAGCCCATCGGCTTTGCCGGCATGGTTTCGCCGGCGGTGAAACAGCGGCTTGATCTCAAGGACATCGCAGTTTGCGCTGCTGAGATAGAGCTTGACTCGCTTCTGTCTCTGGCTGCTGTTGCGGTCAGGATCAAGCCGGTACCGAGATTCCCGGCCATCCAGCGTGACCTTTCGCTTGTTGTCGATGAGAGGATCCGCTGGGCCGACATCATGGAAGCGGTCAGGGCCAAAACCTCGCCCGAACTTCAAGACGTCCGGTTTGTCGGCATCTACCGCGGCAAAGGCATTGCCTCCGGCAAGAAAAGTGTAACACTTTCACTTTGTTTCAGGGATGAAGACGGCACATTGACCCACGAGACTGTGGACCGCCTTGAAGCGGCCATTGTCGGCAGCCTCGCCGAGGTGACCGGGGCTGAGCTGCGAACGGCATAGCTGGCGCATCACGAGGGCGAATGAATGCGGCGGGGTCTGCTTAGAGCCGGATGAGGATAATCCGGTATTACCACAAATTTTGCTGTAGAAGAATCTGACGGAAAGCCGAATATCCTTATGTCGGCGGACGCCGGATGTTGAAGAGATTCGGCAGAAGTGGCCGGTATTTTGTTGACTTTTTCGATTGGGTGTGGTATTAAATATAATTGCGGGCTAACCCCTGCTGATGCTCGTATAAGAAGTAGGTGTTTGAAAGAACCGATACCCGTACTCAGGGAAATCAGGCCTTGATGGATCGGAAATGCCTACCCGATAGGACTTTCGGACACAAGCAACGATTGCCCACTTTGCAGTAATGGGTTCTTCTCGAACGCTTCTTTACGGCATTCGCGGAGGGGGGCACGCAATCAATAAAAAAGGCCTGTCTTTTCAGGCCTTTTTTATTTTTGCTCCATAATCACAAATATCGGACGTGGCACGCCTTCAAACTTGACTCTCACCCCAGTTTTTGCGGTTAAGCGGGGGAATGGATTTGTCGATTAGAAGAGGTATGTAAGATCGCAGAGAGCCTGTTTCCATATTTAGCTGTTTGCTCTCTGTCATTGAGAGATTGACATAGTGGAGGCCCAGGAATGCCAACTGTGCGCAGTTTCACAGTGTTGCCGGCGCTGCCGGAACCTTTGAAGGACCTCGAAGTCATTGCCAGGAACATGTTCTGGTCGTGGAATTCGGAGTTTGTGGAGCTATTTAAGCGGGTTGACACGACTCTTTGGTCGTCTTGCGGCCACAACCCGGTAAGACTCCTGGGGAGCATTTCCCAGGCAAAGCTGGATGCGCTGGCTGAGAATAAGGGTTTCCTGGGGCAGTTGCAGCGCGCAAGCGAGAAACTCAGGCTCTACCTCACGAAACCAACGTGGTACGAAAAAGTATGCTCGAAGTCCGATGAGCCGACGGTGGCCTATTTCAGCGCCGAATTCGGACTTCACGAATGTCTGCCGATATATGCCGGCGGACTCGGAATCCTCGCGGGCGACCACCTTAAGAGCGCCTCTGACCTCGGTGTTCCGTTGGTGGGCGTGGGCCTGTTGTACCAGAAGGGCTATTTCCGCCAGTATTTGAATATTGACGGATGGCAACAGGAGATATACGTCGAGAACGATTTCTATAATATGCCGATAGACCTCGTGCGCAAGGAGAGCGGGCGCCCGTTGACGATCAGCGTTGAATATCCAGGCAGGTGCGTAATAGCACAAATATGGCACGTTGCGATTGGCCGCGTAGAGCTGTACCTGTTGGATACAAATGTACACGCCAACGCCCCAATGGATCGCATGATCACCAGCAGCCTGTATGGCGGGGATCGGGAGCTGCGGATTCGCCAGGAAATCATGTTGGGAATCGGCGGACTGAAGGCCCTCTCGGCAATGGGTATCAGGCCGGCTGTTTGCCACATGAATGAGGGTCATGCGGCCTTCATGGCGCTGGAGAGAATCCGCGAATTGCGAAGCGAGCAGAATATGACCTTCGATGAGGCCGTCGAAGCCGCCAGGGCGGGCAACGTGTTCACAATACATACACCGGTCAAGGCAGGGCTTGACGAATTTCGCGTCGAGCTGATGGACAAGTATTTCGGCAGCTATTTCCCGAAGCTCGGCATCAACAGAAAGCGGTTTCTGGCGCTGGGCAGGGTGCTTCCGGACGACGACAGTGAGCCGTTCAAGATGCCGGTTCTGGCACTGCGTCTTAGCAGTTGTGCAAATGGCGTGAGCAAATTACACGGGCGGATTTCACGCGGGATATGGGGAAGCATTTGGCCGGGTGTCCCCCACGACGAGATTCCCATCATATCGATCACAAACGGCATTCATGCCAAAAACTGGGTGGCGGATGACATCGATTCGCTTTACGAGAAATATCTGGGCCCGCACTGGGCTGACGAAGGTATGAGCAAAGCCATCTGGGAAGGAATCGACCAAATGCCCGACGAGGAAATCTGGCGGGCACATCAGCGATGCAAGGACGAGCTGATTGTTTTTGCTCGCAGCCGTCTGAAGGCGCAAATGCAGCGGCGAGGGACCTATCATACCGAGCTCAATCACGCCGAGGAAGTCCTCGATCCCGAAGCACTGACCATCGGTTTCGCCCGGAGGTTTGCCAGCTACAAGAGAGGCAATCTGCTGCTGAGAGACCCCCAACGCCTTACCCAGTTGCTCACCAATCAGAGCAGGCCCATACAGATTATTTTTGCGGGAAAGGCCCATCCAAAGGACACGGAGGGCAAGGATATCATACGGCAGATCGTGCACTTTGCCGGCCAGCAAAGCGTCCGGCGGCGCATCGTGTTCCTCGAGGATTACGACATGGATATCGCCAGGGCTCTGGTCCGCGGCGTCGATCTCTGGCTCAACAATCCGCGCCGGCCTATGGAGGCCAGCGGGACAAGCGGCATGAAGGCCGCGGTCAACGGCGTGCTGAACATGAGCACGTCCGACGGCTGGTGGTGTGAAGGATATACGCGAGGTGGAGGCTGGGTCATCGGGGCCAGCGAAACCTATGACGACAGTGACTACCAGGACCTGGTCGAATCGCAGGCCATCTACGACCTGCTCGAAAATGAAGTCATTCCCCTGTTCTATACGCGCACGGTGGACAATCTGCCACGAGCGTGGATACACAGGGTGAAAACCTCAATCAAATGGATAGCACCTCGCTTCAATACTCACAGAATGGTGGCCGAATACACCCGCCGGTTTTACAACCTTGCGACAGCCAAATGGCGCTTCCTGACTGCGGAGGCATGCACAAAGGCCAAAGCCATCTCGAACTGGAAGTCCGCTGTAAGAGAGGCGTGGCCCGAGTTTTCCGTCAAGGATGTGATCATGGAAGTCCACAACGGGGACGGCAGCAAACAGCTCAACCCTAAACAGCCCCAGCTCAAGGTTGGTTCCCAGTTGTCGGTCAGGGCGTTGGTCAGACTGGGCAAAGCCAGTCCAAGCGATGTTTCAGTGGAGCTTTACCATGGTCCCGTGGACACCTGGGACAATATCCGAGACGGTGCGTCCGTGCACATGGACTATGAACGACCTGCTGACGAGACCGGCGAACACTGGTTTGCCGGCTCAATGCCGTGCACGAAAACCGGGCAGCAGGGTGTGGCTGTGCGGATTCTGCCGAGACACACAGATTTGGCAAATCCCTATGAAATGGGGCTGATCCTCTGGGAAACCGCAAAGTAGCGGGTAACTGATGCCGACCTGTCGAACAGCGACGAACCGTTGCCCGGCGGCTATTGGCTCTCTGGATTGCCCAGCAGGTTATAGACCTCTTCGGCCGACGCGGCTTTCTCCAGGTTCTTCCTGAAAGTTTCATTCAGCATGAGTCTGCTGATTTTGGCCAGGGCCTGAATGTGAGGGCCGGTTTGGTCGGCCGGCGAGATCAGCAAGATCAGGATCGTGACGGGCTTGCCGTCCACGCTGCGAAACTCTATCGGCTCACGTGCAATCCCTACGGCCATCACAAGCTCTTTGACGGCTCTACACTTGCCATGAGGGATGGCTACCCCGGCGCCCGTTCCGGTACTCTGTATTCGTTCCCGCGTCAAGACGGCCTGCAGGGCGTCATCCCTGTTTGACAACAACCCGTCGGCGTCCAGCAGGTCCACAAGTTCGGCGATGACAGCTTCCTTGTCCCGGCTTTCGACTGGCACTTTGACACAGTTCGGCTGCAAAGTTTGTGTAAGACTCATGTTACCTTATGCCCAATACAAAACACTTCATCTCTATATTCGCTTGAAACCTTTATGTTATATAATAGCGGCGAGCACGGCAACCTCTTTTCCGGAAAATGGGCAATCTTTTTCCTGCATCCGCCCACGATGGCGGCTTTCTTGCCAGCGGCTTTTTCAGCTTTACATCGTCGCTTGGCCGCAATACAATGACCCGACCTATGGAAAAGATAATCATTTACGACACTACGCTTCGCGACGGGATGCAGGCCGAGGGCGTGAGCTTCTCGCTTGAGGATAAGCTGGCCATCGCCAAGGGCCTCGACGAGCTTGGCCTGGGCTACATCGAGGGCGGATACGCTGCGTCGAACCGCAAGGAGATGCAGTTCTTCAAGCAGGTTGCAGAGCTGGGCCTGAAGAATTCCATAATCACGGCGTTCGGAAACACCCGCAGGGCCGACTCGAGCGTCGCTGATGACGTGTCGCTGGGGGCAATCCTTGCTTGCAAGACGCCGGCTGCAACCCTGGTTGGCAAGAGCTGGGATATGCACGTCACGCAGGTGCTGGGTTGCTCGCTTGATGATAACCTGGCGATTTGCGCCGATTCGGTGCGTTATCTCAAGGGGCACGGCCTGGAGACCATTTTCGACGCCGAACATTTTTTCGACGGCTACAAGGCAAATCCCGCGTACGCGATGAAGGTCCTTGCCGCCGCCGCCGAGGCCGGCGCCGATGCGCTCGTTCTTTGCGATACGAACGGCGGCTGCATGCCCGACCAGGTATATGAGATCACCAGGGCCGTCTGCGAGTGCTTCGGTTCGACGCCGGTGGGAATTCATACGCATAATGACACCGACTGCGCCACGGCTAACGCTCTGGCGGCCGTCCGAGCCGGGGCCCGGCACGTCCAGGGGACCATCAACGGCCTGGGCGAGCGGTGCGGCAACGCTAACCTGTGCGCCGTCATCCCAAACCTGGCGTTCAAGATGGGCTTTGATGTCCTGCCTCCGGAAAAGATCAAGACCATAACCGAAGTCTCTCGCTTCATCTTCGAAGTAGGCAACCTCACGCCGGCGATGAATATGCCTTATGTGGGCGAAAGCGCCTTCGCGCACAAAGGGGGCCTGCACGTGGACGCCCTCCGCAAGAGCAAGCATAGTTACGAGCACATCTCGCCTGACCTTGTCGGCAACGAGAGGCGATTCCTCATTTCCGAGCTGAGCGGCAAATCCACCGTGCTGGCCGAGATGGAAAAAGCGAAGATCGCCGAGGATAAAAAACTGGCCCGCAAGATTCTGACGCGGGTGCAGGAGCTTGAGAATGAGGGCTATCAGTTCGAGGCGGCGGACGCCAGCTTCGACCTGCTCGTAAAGAAAATGATAGGTACGTACAGGCCGTTCTTCGAGCTGGTCAAGTACCACATCGACGTAGAGAAGCGCGCCACGGGCGATATTGTCACCGAGGCAACCGTCAAACTCAGGGTCGGCGACAAGACCGAGCATGTGGTGGGGGAGGGCGACGGCCCCGTCAACGCGCTGGACGGCGCCTTGCGGAAGTCCCTCGAGAATTTCTACCCCTGTATCAAGGATATCCACCTGATCGATTACAAGGTCCGCGTCGTCAATGCCAAGGCGGGCACAGCCGCCCGCGTGCGCGTCATCATCGAGTCCATGGACAAGAATTCGATATGGGGCACCGTCGGCGTCTCCGAAAACATCATCGAAGCCTCGTGGCAGGCCCTTGTCGATAGCGTCGAGTATAAGCTGCACAAGGACTCAGCACAGTCTTCAACCTGAAGCCGGGCGGACCAGCCCCCCATGAGCGGGCAAATGGAGACGAAGGGAATCGAACCCTCATTTCCGCGATGCGACCGCGGCGTGCTCCCGTTACACCACGTCCCCGAGACCACCTTATGATTTCCGAACCCGATTCTACAGCGGCCGGTCCTGGATGTAAAGCACTTTCAATGTCGCAGGCCGCAAACCCTCAAAATGTCCATTTCTCGTAGCACACTATCTTCTCTATCGGCTCGCGGCTGGGTGTAGGTTTACCGTCGGCCGGATAGCCTATGGCCAGCAGCTCGATAATGGCGATATCGTCCGGAATGTTTAGGATTTGCGCGACTTTTGCAGGCTCGAACGAGCCGATCCAGCACGTGCCAAGTCCTAACTCTGCGGCCTGCAAGCAGATATGCTCCAGCGCTATGGCCACGTCGATGGGCGCAATGGCCTGGCCGCATCGCATCACGTAATCGCTGTTGCTGCACGCGACGATAATCGCCCCGGCTTTCTCGAATACGGCGGGCCGGTTGGTTGTCGCGGCCACCTGGCGTTTGGTTTCTTCGTCGGTCACAACGACAAAACGCCAATCCTGCGTATTCCTGGCCGATGGCGCCAGCCTGGCCGCCTCGAAAATTATATCCAGCTTCTCCCGCTCGATTTTCCTGTCCTGATACGCCCGGCACGAATATCTCTTGCGAATCGCTTCAAGCACTGTCATAAGTCCACCTCACAGTCCTATAGCCCTTCCGGCCGGGCACGAGATTCCCATTAATGCGCTTTCGGGCCGGGAGTATAGCCCAAAAGCAAGCGTGTCGCAAGGTGTTGCAGTTCGTTCTCATGCTCAATCTGATTTGGCTATACGCCCCGCCGGGCGTCGCGATGCAATAAACAGGCAAAATAGGAGCGGTGGTGGAAGGCAGAGCAGGAGGACGCTTCGTGCTTTCCTCGATGCATACGAACTGTACGTACGCGCACAGTCAGAAGAGGTGAGCTTACTGTATCAGTGGCGACATTGTCTCACTCAATACACGGCAGCAGAATCTGGCGTGCCATCAAAAAAAGCCCCCGCCCCTTAGAGGGAGAAGGTTTGTCGGGGCGGGAGCTTCGGTGGGCGGCGAGCGCTATGCTCGCAGCCCTTTTGGATCCTTTGTTTCTTGTGCTCTTACAGCGTTCTTCGTCTCCGCAGCCAGCCGACCAGACCCACGCCAATTCCACCTAACAAAATAGCGGCGGGCTCCGGAATGGCCTGGAGCAGAGAAACGTTGTCTATGCCGAGGTAGCTGTCCTTGATGCCGTCGAGGCTGTTCCTGATCTCGAATGCCACGGTGTACATCCCCGCGCTGCTAAGGTAGAGGCTCACCGTTTGCCATGGAGTGCCCCAATAGTCTTGGGGATCCGTATTCACAGAATTCAGCGGGACTGTGCCGATTAACGGGCCTGCTATTCCTACGCCTGAATAGACGCTTAACGAGGCGGTGTCGTCGAACGGCTTGAAGTCCCGTGAATCCCAAAAGTAATCGAACATCAGAGGGTCACCCGGCGCCATGAAATAGCTTTGATACAACTGGGTGAGACTGCCAGGCCCGTCGGTTTTGAGCAGGGCAAAATAGCTGCCGTCCGTCGGACCCCAGCTCGTCGTGCCGGTCCCGGTGGGATCGCCATGGCTCGTGACAACGTCTATGGACGCTCCAGCCGGGATCGTCCACGACCAGCCCGTCAGGTCGCCGGTCTCGAAGCTGCCATTTGTAACGGCGGCCTGTGCCCTCAGAGCAGGCATCATCCAAAGTGCCAGAGCACAAACCACTGCTACTCTTTTCATTCCCTTTCTCCTTGCCAGTAACTGCATCAACCTCCTCGCGAAGGGCCTTGCGCATTGACCCTTCGTGGCGCGCGCCAAGCGCACTTGCCGAAGTCAAATGAAACGCAGGTGGAAAACCGACCGAACGGGGCTGCACAAATGGGCGCAAACCGACCATTACCCCGGGGCTCAGAGCACCGGAAGGCAACCCGGATTGCACCACTCCTCTGTCTTTGGCCGCATTACATGACTCCACCTTCTGTTCCATGCCTGATACGCTCAGGCTCTTGCCCAGGAACTGTGGATCTGTAACACGCAGTGAAGCTGCGCCCCTTATGCAGCAGCAACTTCACTTACCTATACTTACCACACCACCCATATATCCGTCAAGAAAAATCTGCGTAAGTTGAAAATTTTTTCTTGCCGATTCCGGCGAGAAAACTGCGACAAAAAGCTGGTCATTTTTTCGTGTCCACGTACCGGCCGTAGCACTTGATTGACAGTTTCTCGCCGTCCTTTAACTGTATGTTGAGCATATCCGTGAATCCGCTGGTCGCATCGCGGGCCGGCGGCGTGATTTCCACCTCGAGCCGGTACCCGTTGGGAATCGCCTGCTGGCTCAGCACCTTTGCAAACCCCTTGTCTGATGACGCGGACTCGATCTCGAACTGCTCGCCGTAGTTGCTGACGACGATTACCTTCTGGACCGCAGGCTGGAGGGGTTTGGGATTCACCAGCAGTATGGACCCAGGCGTGGTCTTGAATCGTTGAAGCAGGCTGAAGATAATCGTGACCCTGTCCAATTCCGGATGAGTCAGAGTTATTGTAATAAATCCAGTCGAACGCTTGCGGAGCTTTTCCAAATCAACCTTTGGCTGGAGAACGAACTTGGTCGCTTCGACCGAGGGGTCCACGTCGGCCGTGATGGTCTCGCCGGTCGATTGGAACGCCTTTATGGAAAACGGCTGCTTGTCGAGGCTGGTCAGTGTAATCGTGGGGCAGCCGGCGTTCTCCTTGTTGAGCACAAGGCTTATTCTCTGCGGCTGATAGTCAATCTTGGGCACGATCCGAGCCTTGATGGTTAAGGCCACTTCCGCGTTCGTTTCGTCGTTGGAGCTCACGCGGAGCTGCCGGCTCACCAAACCTGAAGCCTGGCCTGAACTATACTCGACCTTCAGCACCCCCTTTTCGCCGGGCGAAAGCTCCGTCTTATCCAGCGTGACCACGGCGCCGCAGCATTTCTTGACGTCGGTGATTTTCAAAATGCCGCTTCCCGTGTTGGTGAATGTGAACTGTCCCGTGTACTTCCTGCTTGGTGAAACCTCGCCGAAATCATAAGCGGTCTTGTCAAACGTGATTCTGGGCGTTTCTTCAGTGATCTGAGTCTTCTGGGGCTCAGTCACCACCTCGGGTTCGGCTTTCTCGGGCGTTTTGGCCTGCTGCTGACAACCCGCCTGTGCGAGCGCAATCAACGTGAGAACGACAAATACCCAACGCAAGCGATAGCATTTCATAGACGTACCTCTTAGCAACGTGATAACAAACGACTGAAACGATACCTTTGTTGCCGCTTGCTGGCAAGGGGCAAGATGCTTCGGATGGCCTTTCGGTACAAATCGACATAGGTAGGCGGTCACCCGCTTTCCCTGTCACACCACCCGGCGTACGGGTCCGTACCGGGCGGTTCGGCGGGTTGAGTTATCGACCAACCGTCATAACCGGGCTTTCTGCACTGCGTTTCGCCGCGAGCGATTCGGTCCCTTGCCCGACAGCCCTTGGAGCTTCACCCCTCTGTTCTGCCGGGAAGGCCAGATACAACTGGTTCTTCTGCCGCCTGTCGCTCATGAGTTGCGCCGCGTACTTGCCACTCCCATTAACCCCTGACGGGGACCGTTTGGGCCTTCCGCACTCCCGTGCGTACTACGCCCGCTGCTGACTTCTGCCGCCCGGTCAGGCCGGATTGCTTCGGCCTCAGTCTGGTATCCCAGACAAACGGCAGACCTCCCGAGGTAAGCTCGACCGCCTTCAACGCGCAACCGCCGGATTTACAACCCGTGCCCTTGATGGAAATGGACTTCGCGATCCATTGCTCGCTCGTCCGGCGCCGTATGCCTCGTATCCGGTTTTTGTTCATCGGCTCGCGTCTTTGCTCCACGCTTCTTTCAGATCCCGCCTCACGGCGACACCCTTGCGTCTTGCTATCACTTCACCTCCATCAGGTTGTGAGGGGGACTTGCACCCCCAAGCTGTCGAACATGCTCGGCACACATAGCAAAGGGCTGGCGCCGAGACGCCAGCCCTCAAAGTTGTTGCGGAACAAATAGGTGACTGTCCCCTATTTCTTACGGCACACATAGCAAAGGGCTGGCGCCGAGACGCCAGCCCTCAAAGTTGTTGCGGAACAAATAGGTGACTGTCCCCTATTTCCTGTCCCCTATTTCCTTTACGATTTGTATTACACTACAGGCTCAGGGTCTGCTGGGACGATGGTGGAAACGTCATAGTAGAAACGAAGCTGCACCACCTTCAGACCGTTGTTGTCATAGTTCCAGAGATAGTTCTGAAGCCTGCTGTCGAACAACGGGACTCGGTCTATGTCCCCATCCCCATCGATATCAGCCCAGATGTAAAGAAGCTGCCGGCTCACATTCTCGAATTTCGGCTGCTTTGTCCGCTGGAGGGACAAGACATCCACCGAGACAATGTGCTCGCCTGTGAGCTTGTCGGCTTCTGTGCGGATGGTACCTATCGCGTCCGTCGGCTTACCGACAACACGAGCAAAAACCGAGTATTCGGTGGTACCACTGTTCGTCGGATCGGGGCTGGGCAATCGGAAGCTTGCATAGCCATCAGTGCCGTTGCCATCAAGGACCGCAAAGTCGCCCTCTGTCAGCATGATCTTGCAGTTAGCCCCAAGTAGCACAAAGATACGATTTCCGCTATCGATGACGGCATCTTTGTCTTGCGGCACGCCAATCAGATTCAGGTTGAAGTGCGAGCCGCTGGGGGCGCCGTTGCCGGTTTCGTCCACGGATGCAAAGATCACTCCGATGCCAAGGGCCATCATTACGATTAGGCTTGCAATTACTGTTTTTTTCATTTTTGAATCTCCTCAATAATAATTTCCGAAGTTAACTTCAATTTGCGGTCTTTTTGGCGGCCGCGCGTCCACGGCCAAGACCTCTACTTTTGTTGTTGTACATCAATGACGCACATAAATGTCCTCCGCCCGTGACCTCCTTTCTCCTACCCCAAGAACTTCTTCATACCACAAAAAGGTGTTACTATTTTGCGGAATCGCCGCCGGGTTTACGCACCCAAAAGCTCGTGCCCCAGCTCCGCGCGAACCCGCGATTCCTTCCTCAAACAACCACAATTATTGTGCCGGAAAGCTCAGTCAAGCATAGGCATGGCTTTCCACCACCACTCTTGTTCCCGATTCTAACGAACGAGAAACAGACTGTCAAACAGAAAGTCCGAAAAAAAATACTTTTTTCTCCGAGGGGTATCCGGAAAGTGCCGTTTTTCGCTCGAAAACCGCCGATGTTGGCTCTTTCCGGTCCCCGGGGGGCAGAGGCCCCCGGCCGTGGACATGCGCCCCCGGCCACTGTTTATTGCTGTGCGAGGGCTTCCAGCCGGGCGGCAAGGTAACCTGCGACGTTCTGGCTCTCGGCCCCGGCCAGGCGGCTCAGATATTTGTCCGCCGTCAACTGTACCGATTGGGCCGCCGTAAAGTCCAGCTCCTGTGTCAGGATGCCTACGTATTGCGCCAAGGCGTCGAGGTATTCGCCGGCCTGGGCGTAATTACGGCCTATCGCGGCATTATTGCCTATCGCGCCGGCTATGGAGGCCATTTGTTCTTGCGTCGGCGGGGCAGCGCCGGCAGCGAATTCGGTCACGACCTGGTTCAGGGCCGCCAGCCGGGTCCCGTCTGCGTCGGCCAGAACCGTTGCCGCGTTCTTGAGCCTCGTACACGTATCGCACGGTTGGATATTCCTGCTTGAGGCCAGCGCGTTGACGACCCAGATTTGCATCGCCTGTCGGCTAGCGCCGACTTCCGCAGCCGCCCAGGCCATCAGGGCAGGACAGCCAGAGTACTCCAGCTCCACCTTTTCCGGAAGTGGTGCAGCAGGCACAAACGGCGGCGGTCCTTGAATCGGGTTGACCGTGATGCTGACCGTCGCCGCGGGAAGCTCTGCGCCGACCTGGCCGTCGGCGGCGTAGTATGTGAAGCTCTCCTGGCCGGCAAAGCCCTTCGGCGGGGTATAACTGAACGTGCCGTCCGGATTGAGCAGCAGCGTACCGGAACCGGAATAGCTGAAGGAATCCACCAGAATATTATCGCCATCCGCATCCTGGTCGTTGGCCAGCACGTTGATCAAAACGGCAACACCTTGATTCGTTGTCACGGCATCGGCGCCGAGCGCCGGCAAGGTATTGGTCATAAGAATAGTGACCGTAATCGGCTCGGTGTAGAATTCGCCGTCGGTGGCAATATAGGTGAAGGTGTCCGGACCTGCGTAGCCCTCATCCGGCTCGTATGTGAACGCGCCCGTCTCCCAGTCGAATTCGGTCAGCTCGCCGTGCTGCGGCTCGTCAATCAGAATCACAGTCAAGGTTTTGCCCGCAGGCGGCGTATCGTTTTCCAGGACATTGCCGCTGACCGGTACGCCCATGTGGGCGGTTTTCTCATCGGGCAGCGACATCGGCGGAACAGGGGGCGGCAAATCCGGCGGCATCGGGCAGTCGGGGCAAGGCACCGTCCGATCAAGGTCGATCTCCAGGACGGCGTGCGCGTCGCCGTTGGTCTCGTCCCAAGTGGAGGGGTCGTCGCTCGAATAGACCTCCGCCGTACCTGCGCCTCCACCAGCCTTGGCATAAACATGAACGGGACTGCTGCCTCCGCCGGCGATAGTGATTACGCCCGGCCCTTCGATGTATTTACCCGCGTGGATGGCGACGGATGCCTGGGCGGGGCCGGTTTCCGACGTGCGGGCGGAAGCGTCGATCTTCTGGCCCGGCGTCAGGGTGATTCTGACGTTGGCTCCGGCGCAGATGTGAACGTCGGCGGTGCTGAAGTTCTTGCCGTGAGCGTTGACGATGACCGCGCCTTCGATATCGACGTCCCCACGAACCGAGACCAGGCACGTCCTGGCCTGCCCGACCTCCTTGATGTCGGAGGGAACCTGATTAGTGACGGTTTCGACGTTCCCATGTATAATGAGGTCGCCCGATGCAATAATCGAGACCTCATCGTAGCTGCCGCCGCTGACGGTCAGTTGCCCCGTTTCGATGGCCCCATCGTTGTTGGTGAACAGCCGGATCTTGCCCGGCTCGGTGACCTTGTCACTCGACGGTACATCGGTGCTGACATCGCCGATAGTGATGCCTCCCGCGCCCGCCAGCATATAGACGTTTGCACCGTTGGTGGTGTGAATTGCGGTCGTGACGGGGCCACCCTCGGTCGCCGGCAGGAACGTGATGCCGCCGGTATCATATTTTGTGCGCAGCGCCAGATCGCCGCTGCCGCCGGTGATTTCGCCGTCGGCGATGTTCTCAACGGTGATGTTTCCATGCGTGCTTGAGCCGGCGACCAGCTCGAGGTCCGTTGCGACCGCCGACTGCGCCTCAATCCATTTTTCGTAAAGTGTGTTTTCGGGCGGCTCAGCGGGCGTGTACCCATCGGCAATGGTCAGCTCGGGCGCTTCAATCATTATGGCGCCGCCGTCAGCCGTGAGGGTGCCGCTGCCTTTGAGAACAACGGCCTCGCTGCCGCTGAGGCTGATGGCACCGGTATCAGAACCGAGGGCATCGGCATTCATTGTGCCGCTGTTCTCGATCCGTCCGGCGTCGGCCGTGATTGAACCCGCCTGGGCCGCCAGCGTTCCGACATTCGTGATCGCCCTGGCGAACCTGTCGCCGGCGGCAAGAACAATCGAGCCGTTCTGCGCGGTAACCGAGCCTTCGTTGCTCACGTCAGCGGTCGAGTCTGCCGGGTCTGTGTCAACTCGAACAAGGACATTGCTGGCATCCTGAGCGAGATAGACGCTGTCGCCGGCCGCCATGACAACCAGCCCTCCCGGGGCGACTATGGAGCCGAGATTTGCGACCTTCTTGCCTATCAGGTACACGCTTTGAGCTTCAATCTGGCCGAAGTTTCGGACTTGCCCGCTGCCGCCTGAGAATTGCATGCGGTTGGCCTCGTCGGCGAGGACGGCGTTGAATGCGTCATTGGACATATTCAGGCCGGAGGCGACCAACTGGGCGACATCGACGGTGGAGCCGGCGCCGAAAATGATTCCCGCAGGGTTGACGATAAAGACCCGGCCATTCGCGCTTAGGGCGCCGTTGAATTCCGTCGGAACAGCCCCGGAGCTTATCCTGTTGAGCACCGCTGAAAGGCTGCTCAAGCCGCCGCTGAGGTACTGCTCAAACGTGACGCTCTGCGTTGAGCTCGTGTTGAAATTGCTCCAGTCGATGATGGCGCCGTGGTCGGTCTGGAGAATCGTGTGGTCGCCCCACGTCGTGCCGATCACACCCGATGAAGCGGTCACGTCACCCAGTTCAAGAGCCAGCACCGCCGGCAGCGAGGTGTTCAAAATCAGGCAATAGATCAGCAGATAGGTTGTGGTTGCCCGCAAATACCGTCTTGATAGAGCTTTCGTAAGTCTTTTCATCGTCCTGTCTCCGTATCAAAAAAACACACCCGGCTTCAATTCTGCAGAAGCCTGCTACAAATCATCCACTCGATAAAAGTACACGTCAGACGCCTATCGCACAAGAGAATTCTGATGCGATTCTCGTGAACAACTGCCGGACTTCTCAGTGCCTTCTGTGCGAGGCCAGTCCAATCCCGACGATGGGGGAGTGTTCTCCCAGGTACCGTGCTCGGGCCGTGAATCGTCGCCGGGCCGCACGGGTCAGCAGCAGCACAACGACGACTGCGGCGAGAATCCACACCACTTCCCATCTGTCCCATTGCCGGTAGTAGAGCCATGAGGCGTACTGAGTGAGCCTGCTAATGATGCCTTCCAGGGTCATCCTTCTTACCTCCGAATCTCAGGCTAATCGCCAATCCCTTTGCTTTTCGTTCGCCCCGTAAGAGCGTATTCGAGGTAACCCTATTGCATTCTGTTATAGCCGCATTGATGGCAGGAAGGGGCGCAGCATGTTGCATCGACGGGGAGCTCCTTCTCGCCACTTCTGCTTAAACCGCGCGTATTCTACCGCCAGCGTCAGCGTATGTCAAGAAAAAAACGTCCGATATTGACGCTTTGCCCCTCAGAAAACACATATTCCCATAAAAAGTTCTGTTTTCAGCGTTTTTTCGTTGACAGCACACCGTCGAACAGTATAATAGGCGCGTCTTGGAGAAAGGTGTGTGGATTGGGTGTGGAGCTTTCCCCAATGAATGGCCGGGTCTTTTTACAGCCCCGGCGCCCAATGAAAGAGCTTTACTTAGATTGTTTATTTGCAAAGTCGTTCGGGGGAGAAAGGAGCCGAATAAACAACGGGAAAAAGCAGTCTGAGCCAATCCAACGGATTGAACATTGTATCAAAGGACCACGGAGAATCCGAACAAACAATCGCGGAGGGTCCGAAGGAAAACAAAAGAGAACTGTTTTGAGGAGAAACAAGATGAAGAAGATACTAATGACCGCGATGGTTGCCGCAATGGCGCTGTCAGTCCAAACGCTCGGAGCAAACCTGATCGTCAACGGGAGTTTTGAGGACCCTGACATACCTGACAACTCTTGGGCGGTATTCAGTTCCGTTACGGGGTGGACGATTCAATGTCTCGCTGGTTGCGCGGGCCCAGATAGTGACGGCGTCGTACACGCTTCAGAACTTGAGGTGTGGGATCCTACTGTAGTCGGCGGAGTAGAAGCGTATGACGGAGATCAGTGTGTAGAACTGGACAGCTACGATCCGACAAAGATCTCGCAGGTTGTTGCCACAACGTCGGGGGTAAACTATCAACTCAGCTACGCTTGGCGCCCCCGCCCTGGTGCTAACTGTCAGATGGACGTTTTGGTAGATGACGTAGTGGTTGCCACCCACTCTGGGACAAGCGGCGATTGGCAAATCGAGACGTACGTATTTACAGCATCCGGCGCGAATTCTACGATCGCCTTTGCTGAGCTCGGGCCTGATGACCAACTTGGTATGCTCCTCGATGGCATCACCCTGTGCCCCTGGGTGGGCGAGACCGCATGGGCCGCCGGTAGCCGCTACGTCTCTAAGGGGAATTGGGCGACGTACACTCCGTACGTCGCCGACAGCACGGTGACGCTGTACGCCGGTCAGACGATGGAGGCAGGGACGGTCCGCTTCTCCGCGGTGGCGAGCGGCAATGTGACCATCGCCATTACCCTTAACGAAGGCTGGCGCTTCAAGGACGTTGAAGAGAATGTCAAGATCCAGGACTACGCCTCAGCACCATCCGTCAAACCGGAACCTGGTCTATTCGAGTGGAAAGGTGATGCAGATCCGGGCGAGTCAACCTTCGAGATCGCCGTACCGGCAAACAATTACTACGGTGTGCACGTGCAGGTTGAGTGGCTCAATTGCGACGAATAGTCATAGCAAATCGCGGCCTGTTTTTATGATAGAAGTAAAGGGAGGTCTTTCGGGTCCTCCCTTTTTTGTTGTGATTTTCCTTTTGCCACAAACCGCGTCCATCCGCGGTTAATACAAATTCATTAAACAGGATTTACAGGATTTACACGGGACGCCCGGCGCGGTAGAATCGTACGTATAAATAAACCACGAAGGAACACCAATCGACACGAATCACTACATTTCTCTGTGTGCTCTGTGGCCAAAGAAAGATTCCTCACCACGAAGAGCGCGAAGAAACGCGAAGTTTCAAAACGGATTGCATGCTGTCATAGATATTTCCCACCACGGAGAACACGAAGAAGCACGAAGTCTTGACACCAATTGATTATTTCATATTATCTTCGTGGCTCTCGGTGTTCTTCGTGCTGACATTCCCGCCAACGGAAAAGGGCCGCCATACGGCGGCCCTTTTTAAGCACAATCATACTCTGACTCAATCTACTATCAAAGTGTACTATCGTAGTACTATGTCTGGTCTGGGTAGTCGCACCACTGGACCACAGCGTGGTAGATGATGTAGATATCACCTGTCAGGCCGTTCGTAATATAGTACTGTCCGGGGGCTACGGTCGACGTGGTGTTCTTGCCCTTCTTTTGCTGCGGAAGCTCGGTCCTGCCGATGTACACGTGCTCTTCGACAATCTCGAAATCGGGTTCAAGGTTGTAAGTAATATCGGCACCAGTACCTGTGTAGTCTATGGTGACCGTCCCTGCGTACGTGCCGTTGCTCGTGTCGCAATGGGCAGCGCCGGCCCACAATTCGAATGTGTATATGCGGCTATAGAGCAGCGGTCCGTGCGTCCAGCCCCAGTTGTTGAAGCCAAGATCGTCGAAGCATTCTGGGGACAACTGATTGTTGAGCCCGAAGGCGGTCTCGCTGTAGCAGACTACGCCGTAGTAGTTTGATGGGTCGCAATCGGTGACTGGTGCGGCGGCGTAGTAGCCAACGACACAGGCATCATTCGTGTACTGCCCGCCCACAGCCGTACCACTCCATTCATAAATCCAGGTTTCATCCGTATCAAGTTCGCCGTTCCCATTAGTATCGCCGCTGACGTATGTCGGGCTGAAATCGTCAGTGTCATCGAGCGGCGTGCCGTTATCATCGATAACTGCCACGTCGGTCAATGGAACAGTGCCGGTGTTTGTAACAACGTACTGCCAGGTTACCGGGTCGCCCTCCATAATAAACGGTCCGAACGGGTCGTCGGCATCGTCCCATGTTGTTCCGCCATCGTCAGAGACGAGCTTCTCAATGTCAATGCCCGGGGCGCCGCCGAAGTAGTGGGCCGGGTCGTTGTCAGTAACTGGCGTACTCTCGTATAGGGCATTCACAGTAGCCAGGTTCGCATGCTGACCAAGAATGGAAGCAACCGGGAGGACATCGCTCTCGTCGGATGCACCAACAGCCAAGGTGCCAACGACACCGGCGAAGCTGAAGTCGGTGTCAGTGACTACAACGCTGGTCAGGGGAACATTACCGGTATTGGTAACCACAACCTTGAAATGGACCGTGCCGGGGAAGGGTGCAGTTGGCCCAGTGGGAGTATCGGCGTCTTGCCAAGTTGTTCCGCCATCAACGGAGACGTATTTCTCGATGTCGATGGCCGGTGCCGGAGCCACATAGTAGTGGGCCGGGTCGGAGTCGGTAACTGGCGTAGTCTCGAATAGGGCATTGACAGTAGCCAGGTTCGCATGTTGGCCAACAACTGAAGGAACCGAGAGGACATCGCTCTCATCGGAAGCACCAACAGCCAGGCTGCCAACGACACCGGTGAAGGTGAAGTCGGTGTCAGTGACTACAACACTGGTCAGGTCACCATCACCTGTATTGGCAACTACTACCTTGAACTGGACCGTGCCGGGGAAGGTTGCAGTTGGCCCAGTGGGCGTATCGGCATCATGCCAGGTTAATCCGTTATCGAGCCATTTGCGTTGTAAGGATTTTTTCTCTAATTCACAGACCGAATTGAGGGGAGATTGTCACGTTGACCGCTCCCTCAGCCTCCCAGCCCCCTGGCGGGCTCAATGAGGCCCGATTTTGACGCACCGAAGGTCCGGGACGCGCAGACCCACGCTCTGGAGCACCACAGCATCTCGTTCGGCAACCATCAGGCGGCCTGCACGAGGCTCCTGAGCTTGTCCTTCTGCTTTTCTTTCACCCGACCCAACGCCATGGCCAGCATCACCACCAGCGCCAGACCCACGCGCAGCGTCATCTTCTTCCGCCCGCGGATAAAATGTTGCTCAAAACAAAAACTGACGTCTAAGCGGCTGTTGACACGCTCGACCGCCGTGCGTTTTCTGTACAGATGCTTCCAACGATAACTGCTTGTTATCCACAGAGACAAGTTTCTCGATGTCGATCTTGGGCTTGAGAATGTCGACCAGGGCCATCGCAGATCCTGTTACCGCAAGGCCAGTTCCTAGGTCGACACCGGCAGTCGCTGCAGAGTCAATGAGAGGATCGTTGTCGCCCACCGCGACTTGGTATTGATACGTAACATCGATGTAGTCACCAAGATTGGTGAGGGTAACGGGCGCGGCCAGTAGGTTCCCGGAAGCAACGTCTCCGGAGGCGTGGTGGACAACATCGGTAATGGAGTCTACTCGGACCGCATGCCCGGCCGTGTCTTGATTCGTGACTCGAATCAACACATCCACCATTTGGCCTTCAAGGGCCACGGAAGTTCCGCCCGGCCCCGTCGCGGACTTCTGAATACCCACACCATGGAATCCTTGTCCCATAAGCGGCGCAGCCATACACAGCGCCACCAGCACCGTTCCTAAAAGTAACAATTTTGAAGTCTTCATAATTCTTTCCTTTTGAACAAAAATCCTTGTTTTTGATCCGCCGGCGCTGAGTTCATACTGTTGAATTGCTCATGTCTCTCAACGTAGGCTTTCGCCGTGGGCAAGCCACGGCGAACGACATTTCCCGTTTGTTCTACATCTGCTTTACGTGTCTGGGGTCCTCCTTTCTCGTAAGGTCAAGGTTACAGATTCTTCACTCTTACGATGGATTTCTCTCATAGACGTTTCTCCTCTCTGCCCGTTTGGGCGGCTCCCTCCCCGCGTCACCTTTCCTAATCCAGCGTTTCCTCATTATCAGACTCTCGCACCCACCACCAAGAGTACTCTCGTATCCACGAATGTTATCCCTGTCAAGAAGAATTCTCAACTTCGCAACGAAATATTTATCCTATCCCTGCAAAGCCGTCATAAACCTCATATCTTTCCCAGGTTGTCAGCGTTCCTGGCCCAGATGCTTCGCCTGCCGGCCCATTGCCTTAGCCTGCCCAACAGACCCAGATTATCGCCTATTGTACGCACGGTGCGTCGGATTGGAACCTGGGAAAAATACGGGATTTTCACGTTTTTGGCCACGAAGGCACAAAGGCACGAAATGAAGACATATCACGGTTTTGGTGTCTTAGTGTCTTTGTGGCTATGCCATTTGTGGAAATCTCCGCAGGGAAAGGTCCGCTGGCTCGTTTAACCTTCAAAGAGCCATGAAAACCCAGTTTGGCCACGAAGGCACAAAGGCACAAATTTACAAACAGTCCAGGGCCTTGGGGTCTTGGTGTCTTGGTGGCGGAAACCGTGAATAAACAGTGTCAGCCTGCGTCATAAGTAAGGAGAATCGAGTATGTCTGAGCAAACTAATGGCAAATTCAGTTACCGGGCGTTCGTTTCCGTTCTTGCGGGTTTCACATTTGCCGCGATGGCTGTGACGGGGTTGGTGATGTTCTTCGCGCCATCGTGCCGAATCGCACGGGACACGTCCTGGACCGTCTGGGGCTATAGCAAGGAGCAATGGACCGCCGTGCACGTCTGGTTCAGCATCGCCTTTGTCGCCGCCTCGGCGTTCCATGTCTATATGAATTGGGCGTGCCTGACCAGTTACTTCAAGAACAAGCTGCGCCAGGGTCTTGCTCTGCGTACCGAGTGGATCGCGCCGTTGGTTATCTGCGGCGTCATCGGCCTGGGCACGATCTATGAGGTGGCGCCTTTCTCATCACTTACCGCATGGAAAGAGACATTCAAACGCGCTGAAGGCGGCTCGGGAGCAGGGGGGCAAGGCTGGCGCGGAGGCAGAGCGGCTCCGCAGCAGGGCCAGAGTTATTTCGCCTCGCCTGCAAGCAGCACTGCGGGCAGCTCCTGCGGTCTTGAGTGTGAAGAGGGCACGACTGGCTCCTGTGAGACGGCAACAAAAAGCTGTAGCGCGGAGGCTGCCTGCGATCAGAACAGCCAGCCGCGGAACCTAACGCAGCAACAGGTGGGTGCGTGTGCAGAAACGCAGGTGCAAGGGCCGGCGGCAAGTGCCGCCGGCTATGGCATCGGGCAAAAGACGCTCGGGCAGTTCTGTGCCGAGCAGGGCGTTGAATTGTCGTGGGCCATCTCTCGGCTGCAAAGCAAAGGCTTCGCAGTCAGGCAGACGATGACGATACGAGAAATCGCCGACAGCGAGGGCGTGCATCCGCGTGAGCTTCGCAGCCTCCTGCAAACCAGGTGATTCGGACCGCCGGCATCGCTTACTCTTGCCCGGCGGCAGGGGGGGCCTCAATACGGCGGCACAGGCCAATCAGCCATTTCTGCTGGTCGGCAGTCAGGTGCGGCCGCAATACCAACACGTGGGCAGCAACGCGCCGTTCGATCTGGCCGTGAGCCAAGATCAACTTATCAAGCTGTGCAAGGATCTCGTCGTTAGTGGCCGCAGGGTCCTCGAATGCAGCCAGCAGCTTCGCCCGCTCGCGAAGAAGAGTATCGCGAAGGCTCGCCGAATCCGCTTCAAATTGCGCATCCTGCTCCTGGCCGATGCGGATTTGCTCGTCGGTCAATCGGAGAGACTGGGCCAAGCCGCCTCCGAGCCTGCGACCCCGGCCGTAACCGCCTCCGCCGCCGTAACCATATCCGCGGCCCGCTCCGGAGCCATCCCGCGGTCCCATTCGACTTCCTCCTCCAAAACCACGGCCTGCGCCGCCCCCGCGAATCAATGGGCCGCGAAGAGTCTCGGCACAAAGATCCATGAGACGCTCACGCTGGCCGGCGGGCAACTCCAGGCGAAGCACCGCTACGTGCTCGCCGACTCGTCGGAGCAGGCTCTCGTGGGCGGAGATGACCGTCTCGACGTGAGCGAGGACCGCGGCGTCCGGCGTGCACGGGTCTTCAATCGCCGTAGCCAGAGTCTTCTGCGCTTGCAGCAGTGTCTCGATGAGTGCGTCGGCTTGGCCGCTGAAGCTCTTCTCAAGCTCCACGACAGAGTCAGGAGCGCCGCCGAGCCATGTGACCGATCCGGCTGGTCCGGTCTGGCGAGGGCCGGTTGCAGCCAGGCGGGTGGCCACGAAGGACGCCCCGCCGGAGATAGCCATAACGGCGGTCAGAATAACGGCTTTGTTTCGACTCATTGCGGGTTCGCTCCACTTTCCTCGTTCTCTTCGAGCACCGTCCAGGTCAGCTCGCTTGACCACTCAAAGCCCAACGCCGCAAGGTATCGGGGGTTATCAGTACTGATAACGGCGGTCGGCTCGTTCGACCGCGCACTAAACCGGCCCAGCAGGTGGCCTCCGCCCACGGCAAGAATGATCGCCGCTGCGATGCGAAGGGCGGCGAGCACCGAGCCTCTGAAGGGGAAAAATACCCTCGGCTCGGGCCGGCGCTGAGGTTTGCTTTCGGCGGCCAATGCCTGAATACGGTCCGCGATCTGATGATCCGACGAATCGACCTGCCACTTGCCTAATGTGTCCCACATCTGGCTCGTTTGCCGGTACCGGCCCGCACAATCGGTGCACTCGGCTATATGCCGGCGGACTTGGTCGGTTTCTGAGGCAGCGAGCCTGCCCGCCACATAGTCCAGCAATTCGATTTCACTTGTATGTTCCATAGCTCCTGCCCTTGGTTAAACGAACACGCAGCCTACGAACTGCGGCTTATTCAACAAAATTCTTTAGTTTTGCGAGTTTTTCTCTGAGATTTGCGTAGGCTCTGACCAATAAGGATTCTACGGCGGACTCGCTCCAGCCCGTGATTTCGCTGATTTCTGCATGGCTGAGGCCATCATAGCGATGGAGTACGACCGTGAGGCGTTGCCGGTCCGGGAGTCCCTGCACCGCCGCCTCGACCAATTCCGTCAATTCCTTCTTTTCGGCGGGGTTTTCCTGTGATGCGGGCAGTCCCTGCGAAACAACAGACTCCAGCGGCACCGCAGGCTTTGCCAGCCTTCGCTGCTCGTCGAGGCAGAGATTGACAACGATACGGTATAGCCACGTGGTAAACCTTGCTTGTGGCTGATAGGTCTTGGCGGCCCGATATAGACGCATGAACGCCTCCTGAGCTACATCTTCCGCCAGGTCCCAATGGCCCAGCGTTCGGAATGCGAGCTCCAGGGCCCTGCCCTGGTGTCTGCGGGCCAGCTCGCCAATCGCCGAGACGTCGCCTCGGGCGAGGCGGGCCATCAATTCAGTGTCGCTGGGCTCTTGATGTGCCATAAATGACGAGTACCGTTCACGGCGTTTCCAAGAACGTGCGCCATTATATGAGAGGGGACGTGGGCAGTTCAAGAAAATGCAGCCTGCTGCGAGGGACAAAAAAATGTTGAGATTCCGGCGGGATTCTGGTATGATGCTCTTAGAAGTGTGTAAGGGTGCTTGATTGCAGTTGGATCAGAAGACGCTTATTGAATTGGGGGTAAGGCGTTTCAAGTTGAGGAAGGGCTGCTGTCTTTAGTCCCCTTGCAGAGTACGTTGAGTTGATGATCTATAAGAGGGCAGAAGGTGGAGCCATGTATGTTTGGAGACAAAGTGGCGACACGAATGTATCGGCCGTTTTTTTTTAGAAAGTGCCGTTTCCACGCAAAAATACGTAGTCACCACAATTGACAAACCCTTGCGTTATGCTTCACAATAGTCTTCATGTCTGGAGGAGCACAACAATGACATTAGAGGCCGATTCACCGTTCTGGTAGGAGCTCATCTGCCGGAAAGCGACTGCTACATCAAAACCTACATGACTAGCAAGTCTCTGTTAAGAGAGGAGAAACATAATATGTGGCACAAAAGAGTTAACACAAGTGTGGCCGTGATTCTTATGCTCTCATCGTTTGGGAGTCTTGTTCATGCCGGTACTGTCGAAACCTCAGCCCTAAATACTGCGGCAGATTTGGATCTGTCCGGCAACATTGTCTATGCAGTCAATTTCGGGAATAATGGTAACCCTCGGTTGGGCGATTTTGTCTTCTCCCAAGACCAGGATTACCCTACTGTGACCTGCGTCAGGACAGCAGAAGGGGTGGTCACCACCTGGGGCGGCCAGTATCCGAACACAGGGGATCCTGAACTCGACAAGCTCCTCGGCGGGGTGGCGTGGCGCAACGACGGACCGGGGCAATGCACCATTTCCGTCGCGGTGAGCGGAATGATCGTTGGCGTCACATACCGACTCCAGATCATATTCTATGATCCGCTGGGCCACAGCCGGCTCATGGATATCGCGGTCGATGGTGACCCCGTCGTAGAGAACCATGATTTCTTTGCTACTCAAGGAGGTGTCTCAGGCAAGGGCGGCTCCGTGTTGAAATATGTTTTTACCGCTGGCGATCTTGCCCTGAACATTGACCTCACGCCTAAACCCAATGATGGTAGTACAGCCTCTGGCATCAGCGGGCTCATTCTGACCAAACTGGAGGCGCCATGTCCTGACTTCAATGGCGACTGGAAGGTGGATATCGCGGACCTGATCATACTGATTGAACACTGGGGCCAGAATGACCCATCCCTTGACATTGCACCACCGCCTCTTGGGGATGGCTTCATTGATCGCCAAGACCTGGAAGTGCTCATGAGCTACTGGGGGCAGGAGCTGCCCGATCCTGCGCTGATCGCCCAGTGGAGACTCGATGAGACAGAAGGCAGCATGGCACGCGAGAGCGTTGGCGGTAGCGGTGCCGTCGTTCTGGGCAACCCGCTCTGGCAACCGACAGGTGGGCAAGTGGATGGCGCGCTTCAATTGGACGGGATCTATAACTGCGTTGTTACGAGCTTCGTGCTGGATCCGGCACAGGGGCCTTTCAGTGTGCTTGCCTGGGTCAAAGGCGGTGCGCCTGGCCAAGTGATCATTTCGCAGCCAAACGGCGCCGATTGGCTGATGGCCGATGCTGAAGGCAAATTAATGACGGAACTTAGCAGTCCGAACTGGGACGCCGATCCTTTGCAGTCGCAGACAATTATCACCGACGGGCAATGGCACTGGATAGGTCTTATCTGGGATGGCTCGCGCAGAATGCTCTGCGTGGATGGCGCCGCAGTGGCCGAAGACGCGCAGGATGCTCTGCCCAGCTCAGGCAACGGCTTCTACATCGGCACCGGCAAGACCATGCAACTCGGCACCTTCTGGTCCGGCTTGATTGACGACGTCCGCATCTACCGGCGGGCGGTCAAACCATAGGCGCCGGAGTTCCGCGTTCCGTATTGTCGCAACGATGGATAAGGTGGAGTAGAGTCATGCTTGCCAGGAAATGGTTCGCCATTATAACCGCGGCAGTCCTTTTTTGCCTGAGCGGTTCAGTTCATGCGGAGTCACAGACTATTGCGGTAACGCAAACCAGTGACGATGCCGAGGAAAGCGCCAGCGGCTCGGTGAGCCTAAACAGCTCGGATCTGGAGCTTGTTGACGACAACAGTTTACAAACCGTAGGGATACGCTTCAGAGGCGTGAATGTCCCGCGGGGTGCGCGCATCACGAACGCATACGTTCAGTTCACGTGCGACGAGACCGGGAGTTTGAATCCATGCGGGCTGGTCGTCCAGGGGCAGGCGGCCGACGATGCTGCGACGTTTGCCACTTCGCCTCGGAACGTCTCATCGCGAGCGAGGACCGCGGCGACGGTGAACTGGTCACCGCCGAATTGGAGCCGGGTAGGCGATGCCGGCCCTGACCAGAGGACGCCCAATTTGTCCCAGGTCGTTCAGGAGATTGTGGGCAGGGATGGGTGGGTAGAGGGCAACGCACTGGCCATTATCATTACGGGCACGGGGGCTCGCGTCGCGCAGGCATACGGCGGCGCACAAGCAGTTTTGCATCTGGAGTGGAGCATGCACGACTGCGTAGTCGGCTTCGCCCAGGCGGAGGGCAACGGGCCCGAAGACGGTCGCACAATCAGCATAGAGGTACAGCTTTCTCCGCCGGTTTCGGCCGCGACTGTGACGGTGGACTATACCGTGACGGACATCACCACCGACAGCCGCGATTACACGCCGCATCCGGCCTCCGGCAGGCTGAGCTTTCCGCCCGGGACTGCCTCACAGGCTATCCGCATTACTCCGAGGGCCGATACGGACCCTGAGGGCGACGAACAGTTCAAAGTAAACTTGTCCAATCCGCGCGGAGGGAGTCTTGACGTGGCCCTCGGCGCGATTACGGAACACATCTACACGATCATTGATAGCTCGCCGAAAGTTACGTTCCGGGAGCCATCGTCAAGCGGCGACGAAGCCGCCGGCCTGGTGTCCGTGCGCGTGTGGCTCTCGACACCCTGGATGCAGACCGTCACGGTCAACTACGCGGTGAAGGCCGAGGGCAGCACGGCCCAGAGCCCGGCGGACTACACGTTGCTGGGCAGCGGAACGTTGACCTTCCCGCCCGGGAGTTTCTGGCAGTTCATCGACCTGATGACCCTGGACGATGTCGTTCCGGAGAACAGCGAGCGGATCGTCCTGGTCCTAAGCAATCCGACGAACGCTAGCCTGGGCAGCCCGGCGGAGTACGTCTATACGATCAATGCAAGCGAGCTGCCGCCAGACTGGACCATGTGGCGATACGACGCCAACCGCAGCGGCGTAAGCCCCTTTGCTCTGTCGCGTGAGCTGTTTCTTCAGTGGGAATTGCGCCTGCCTCGATTGGAGCAGGCGTGGCCCGACCAGGGCAGCAGGATCGACTACGACAGGTGCTATCAGCCAATCGTGATGGGAAAGACGCTCTTTGTCGGCTCGTCGGCGACCGACAGCGTAACAGCTTATGACACGCAAACAGGTTCACTGAAATGGCGATTCTTTGCGGACGCGCCGGTGCGTTTTGCGCCGGCCGGATGGACAGACGACCCGGCCAACCCGGCGGACGACAGACTATTCGTCGTTTCCGACGATGGCTGCTTGTACTGCCTCGATGCCAACGACGGTTCGGTGATCTGGAAGTTTCTGGGGGCCCCTTCGGGAAAGAAGGGGATAGGCAACAAGCGGCTGGGGTCGCTTTGGCCGGCTCGCGGCGGGCCGGCCTTGCTTGATGACACCGTTTACTTTTCCGCCGGCATCTGGCCTTTCATGGGGGTGTTTGTGTATGCCCTGGAGGCGGCCACAGGCGATTGTCTCTGGCTCAACGACGGCAGCGGCTCGGTCTATATGACGCAGCCGCATAACGCCGATTCGTTCGCGGGTCTGGCGCCGCAGGGATACCTTGTGGCCGTCGGCGACCGGCTGATCGTTCCCAACAGCAGGGCCAATGCCGCCGGACTCGACAGATATACAGGAAAACTGCTTTATTGTGACTTGAACAGCAACAATCAGCGAAGCACAAATCACGTCGCCGCATACGGCGAGCAGTTCAACAACAGCGGCAGGCTGTTTAACATTGCCGACGGGTCTGCTGCGGGATCGTTGGAGGACGGCGCCGTTATGTCTGCTGCGGGCAACTACACCCAGACGTTCTGCATGGCAGGCGACCTGTTGTACAAAGGGACAAATGGAAGTATCCGCGCCACGACACTGGGCGGCAATCAGCTTTGGCAGGCGTCGATAGCAGGCACGCCCGCCAGTATGCTCGCGGCGGATGGCAGGCTTTTCGTCGTGACCGAGGAAGGAAGTATCTACTGCTATGGCCCCGCGCGTGTTTCCAATCCGGCGGTGATAAGTGAAGTGATGGACTGGGTGGCCTGGCCCCCGGCAGACAAATGGACAACCACCGCCCAGAACATACTGGCAGCCAGCGGCGTCAATGAAGGGTACTGCCTCGTCCTCGGTGTAGGAAGCGGCCGGCTGATGGAAGAGCTGGCCCGCGCAGCGAAATCGAACGCGTACGACTTGCACGTAATCGGCCTTGACCCTGACCCGGCCAGGATTGAGATGCTGCGCAATAGATGGCACAGCATGGGCATCCTCAACGAGCAGTTGAGCGCCATGGTCGGCGATATCTCCACTGCAGGACTTCCGCCCTATCTGGCGCACCTGATTGTTTCGGAGGACCTCGAAGCGGCGGGAATAGGTAACGCAAGCACGTTTGTAGAGGAAACGTTTTATTCGCTGCGGCCCTATGGAGGTAAGATTTGCTTTGGCGTCGAGACGCTGGGATTGCTGCAGCAGGCTGCCGGCACGGGCGCACTGGCCAACGCAGATGTCCGTGCGTCGGGGGCCTTTGCCATACTGGAGCGCGTGGGGGCGCTGCCCGGCTCGGCAGACTGGACGCACCTCTATGCGGATGCCTCGAATACAGTCGTCTCAAAGGATACATTGGTCAAGGCGCCGCTGGGTCTGCTCTGGTTCGGCGGCTCGGTCAATACCAATGTCTTACCTCGCCACATCCACGGACCATCGGAACAGGTTGTAGGAGGCCGGCTGTTTATCGAAGGGGCGCATCACATGACCGCCCGCGACGTGTACACGGGACGGGTCATCTGGGAGCGAAATCTGCCGAACCTGGGGACCTACTACAAAGGGGCCCTGGACTTCAATCCCGCCCACTATTCCGGCGCCAACGTGGTGGGCGCCAATTACGTCTGCGCCGACGACGGGGTCTATATAGCCAGAGGTGCGGCGTGCCTTCGTTTGGACCCGACCACGGGCGATACCCTACAGACTTTTGGCCTGACTCAAGGAGCAACGGCGGGAGCGGATTTTGTCCAATTGCGGATTTGGAACAACCTGTTGATCGTGGGCGCGGACCCCGTTATCTATCCGGGGGACGTGGGCGGCATGAACTGGAATGAAACAAGCTGCCGCGATCTGGTCGTCATGGACCGCTACAGCGGACAGGTGAAGTGGCAGCGCCGCGCCGAACATTCGTTCCACCATAATACAATTATCGTGGGCAGGGGCGGTTCGGGGGACATTCTCTTTTGCATCGACAGAGTCCCGCCCGGCCAGGCTGATGCCCTGAGCCGCCGCGGCATTTCCGCCAACAACCCCAACGCCCCGTGGAGACTTCTGGCGCTCGACGTCATGACAGGGGCCGAAACATGGAGCACCACCAGCAACGTCTTCGGCACGTGGCTGGGCTACTGCGAAGAATTCGACGTGCTTCTGCAAACCGGCAGGCGGTCCGGAGATATCACCCCCGGCGAGCCGAGAGAACAGATTGCCTACAGAGGAGCTGATGGCACGTGGCTTTGGAACGCAAGCTCACCCGGTGGGCCGTGCCTGCTCCTGGGCGATATGGTGATCGCCCAAAACCCGGGTGCCGGCGGCACCGCCCGCAATGTCCTCACGGGTCAACCCATCTATCGCGAGCACCCGATAACGGGGACGCCGGTTCTCTGGGAGTTCGACCGAAAGTATGGTTGTAATACGTTCGTGGGGAGTCCCAACCTGATCACGTTCCGTTCCGGGGCGGCGGGTTATTTTGACCTGAAGAATAATATGGGCACAGGGAACTTAGGCGGATTCAAGTCAGGCTGCTCACCCAGTTTGATCCCCGCCAACGGCGTGCTCAACGCACCGGACTACACGCGAACCTGCACGTGCGGCTACCATAATCAGACATCCCTTGCCCTGATTCACATGCCCGAGGCTGAGATGTGGACCTACGCCACAGGCGGTAGCGACAGCAGGCCGGTCAAAAAGCTCGGCATCAATTTTGGCGCTCCGGGTGACCGCCTTTCCGACGATGGCGTCTTATGGCTGGATTATCCCAGCGTCGGCGGCTCGTCTCCTGATGTGGGTGTAACCACCATTCCAGCGGACCCAGAATGTTTCCGCCGGCACTCCGCGTGGTTTGAAGGCGGACCCCTTCCCTGGGTCACAGCTTCAGGAGCCATTGGTTTGACCAGGGTAACCATCCCCACCAACAATACTCAAGAGACGGAGTATTTGGTTCGTTTGTTCTTTGCCGAGCCTGAAAACCTCCAAAGAGGGGAACGCGTATTTGATGTGGTTCTGCAGAGCAGAGAAGTCCTGGCGAACTTCGATATCACCGCAGAGGAGCCTGCCCCCGGTCTCGGCGTCGTGAGGGAATTCCAGGCAATTAAGGCAACTACCCAAATCACGCTGGAATTGAAACCTTCCATAGGCCGGCCGGTGATCTGCGGCATCGAGGTGATCGGCCTCTGAGAGAACCAGCACGAGTTTTGTTTTGAGGGCAAATCTGCTTCATGCCTGTGGGGCATGACGATGTTCGCAGAGCCGCAGCACAGGTGACGGTTTTCTATCTGCCCTTATGCCGGTAGGCCCAGCCGTCGGCCATATAGTTGATGTCGGAGGTCTGGTCCGCGGGGGGATATTCTTGCCCGTATGTGGCGACACCCTGCTTGATCAGCTTATCCACCCGTTCTATGGTGAAGCGATCGCGCCACGTGCGGACTTCCGAGTGGCCGTCGCAGAACCCCAAGACACTGCTGTCGCCGTGATTGACCGCCATCGGGCCCCACCAGCCCCACGTCGAAAGGTTGGTGTACTCGGGAGCGCTCATGACAAAATGATGACTCGAATTCCAATTTCGCGTCTCGGCGCTCTCGACGAAAACGTACCGCCTGGATGGCGAGGTAATCTCATTGAAGATTCTGATCTGTGTCTTGTATTGGGGACTGCTCGGATTCGGCGCACCGTATAAGCACATAGGAACGCCGTATGAGACAAAAACCGTTGTTCCGTCGTACATGCTCTTGCGCTTGTTGTCGGCGGGACAATGGTACGTGTCCGGATCTTTGACATACGAGTACAGCAGGCCCCTTTGGATCCCCCGGATCTCGTCCTGGTTCGTTACGGCGGGGTTCGTTTGCGTATTGCTCATCAGGCTGCCGCTTGCATCGCGTGGTACACCGACCCACCCGACGTATGTGCCGTTCTGCTCCACGCCGTTGTCTTCTGAGCTCATGATGCGGCCATCGTTGTCCTGCATATAGACGTACCAGCCTATGCTGAGGTTCTTCGTATTGCTCAGGCACACAGTCGTCGCGGCTTTGCGCTTGACGGCGTTCAGCGCCGGCAGAATGATACCCATCAGCAGCGCGATAATCGCGATCACAACCAGCAGCTCGATCAGGGTGAAACCTTTTGTTTTCAAATGCGTGCTTTTCAGAAGCATAATGACTCCGATTGACACGTTGCAGAGCACCAGGGCGAGAGACAGGTGCGCGCGCCCGGCACGGTCATGCCTTCCACCCCACCTTCGAGTGCTATGATACCAGAACAGCCTTCAGATATCAACTATTTTTGGACCTCGGCTACGGCGAAACCGAGAGCCCGGCCCCGAGCCAAGCGTCGGTGAGGATGGCAAGATCCGCCAGATCAACCTTGCAGTCGCCGTTCAAATCACCGCGTAAATCCAGTTGCTGCGGATTGAAGCACCGGGCCGGACACAGCCTTATCTCATCGACGTAGATGCCATCTCTGTCTTCGACCGCCTGGCCGGAATTCTGTCCGCTACCCAGGCCGATGGTGAGCTTCTTGACGCTGGTCAAATCGACGCCGCCCGCGCTGAAGTCCGCCAGCGCGATGGTCCAATCGCGCCACGACTCTGACTGGCAAGCGTATGCAAATGGGTGCACTACCTTCGCGCTGTGGCCGGCGGCATCCTCGACCTTCAGGTACATCGGATGCTCGACGTTCGTGTCGTCTCCGGCGAGGGCCAGCGACAACGCCTCAGCGCCCAGTTGCGTCCAGTCCTGTGACGTGGCAAAGGTCCGCGTCGCCTCGGTGAAGTGCGGCTCATATTGATTCTGGAATTCGAGGCGCATGGTTTTGTTGCCTGCGCTGCCGGCCGCGAGCGAGACATATTCAAAGGCTCCCGGGACATTGTGAGGCCAGGCGGCTTGTATGGCGGCATCGTCGGCGTATGTCTGGAAGTCCTCCACGGCCAGGCACTCGGCCGTCGTGAAGGTCCAGGTGCGGCCGGTGACAGGGCCCGAAGGGCCGACCTGATCGATGCGCCATTGGTACGTCTGGCCGAACTCAAGCGGACCCGCCGTATAAGTCTTGCCCGCCGGTGTGGCGATTCTTGCCATCGCCCCGGGCTTACCCAGCCACACCTCTCGTCCGGTTGCGAACGCCGCCTCGACCCAACTGAGAGCGACATTCACCGGCACGCCGGTCGCGCCATCGGCGGGGCTCGGATTGACCGCCGCGGGGCCGTCGGAAACGGACGAAACACTATCAAAGCTGGCGTGATAGCCCGGCGGTTGCGGATTTTGATTCATGCTGAAGACGGCGCTCAACCCGCTTGGAAAGACTGCGTCGTGCACACCCGCGTTCTCCCAGGGATCGCTGCCGTTGGTGTCGATGAGCGTCGGCGTCCTGGCCATTAGGGGCCCGCCCTTGTACTGATAAAGACTGCCGGTAATGTAAACCGGATTGGAGCCTACAACGTCCAGCTCGGCGTAGTAGCTCCTGGCGTGACCGATGCCGGGCACCGGCTCCTCGTGATAGGTCTTCATAACGGTGACGAGGTTGTTGACAATCTTGAAGACCTCGATCCGAAGGTTAGCGGGACCGTCCTGCCAGTGTACGAGCATGACGTAGGAGCTGGCGATAATGCCGGGATAGCCGGTCATCGAGCTATCGTCAACGATATACGTTGTTCTTGCGCCTAAGCCGTGGTAACTCCGCAAGCCGCCGGTGACGTTCACCACTGCCCCCACGCGGACGTCTGTGAAGGGTTCCGCCGCGCCAATGGCCATGCCGAACTGTGAGCTGCCGACCGTCGCCGAGGTCGTTTCATCCAAGGCCAGATAGTCGTTGTTGTCGGGGCCATCCTTGACGGTCCCGCTGAACGTCTTGATCAGGTCGGGGTAGCAGTGGAACTGCCAGGTCGGCAAGTCGAAGGCGTTGCCGCCGAATGTCTCCGACCAGTTGGCTGATGCGCTGCCGGCGGCCATCACGACCAAGGCCAGCAGGGCACAGACTGCTGTTGATTTTCTCATTATTGCAGACATGTTGCGACTCCTCCCAAGATTCCATACACCGCCACGCATGAATACACGAGACACGCGGTATTTTATACCAGATTGGCCGGCGCAACTCAAGCAAAAACTTGCGGTGAAGTTTTCGGGATAGGGGGGCTTTTGTCCTGGAAGATTCTGCTGTTACGATGGAATCGTAAGACTCCGCCGGCATCTCAACAGAAGAGAACCGAACACCCGATACCGCGAGAGAGCATGAGTGCCCAGACTACGACTGGCCGAGCGAGCGAAAGGTCCCCGTTTCTTCAATAATGACCGGGTAGCCTTCAACGCTCAATGGGAGTTTGCTGCGCAGCTTTTTGGGTTTGACGGATGCAAACACCTTGATGCAAGGCTTATATGCCACGCCGCCACAGAGCTTGATATCGGTCGAGCTGGACTATTCTTTGCCAGTAACGACACTGCGCCAGGATGTCGATATCCACAGGCCGTCTATATGTACTACAATCTTTCAAAACGTTGTTTTTTATGCTCGATTTTTGTTTTGAACGTTCGTAACCTTCTAACGCACAGTATGTTAGGATGCTTTTTCGGGTAGACGAACTTTTGGGTATCGTCCCAAAGCTTGGGGTCCGGCAAAGCGACAGCTCGGAGCCATTTTATAGCCTGCTGGCAGCTCTAATACGATAAACGCTTCCTTACCCGATATGATTCTCCCCACGGATCTTGGGACGATACCAACTGTTTGGTTGCGGCTGAGCGAAGCGAAGCCGCGCTGGGCTAATCCGAAGTCGTCTGCTTATGGGATCGTTAGACTCTTGCTTGTTATAAGGTTGCCCTCGGAGTTGTATGTCAGCGAAGCGTGAGTTACGTTTGTCACATTCGATGTATATGTACCCTTCTCTTGAGACTTTAGCTTGAACGTCACCGTACCGTCGCTGCCGGTAGCACCGGAGGCGGAGGGCGTCGAGCCGCCGGGTAGCGTCATCGTCACATAGACGGTGGCGTAGGAGACTGGCTTATCGGACCAATCCTTTATAGTAACCTTGGTGTAAACGAAGTAGTTTGGCCCTGACTTGGTGGACCACATATCGATAGCCGAGACGTGCATAGTCCCACCACCGCCACCACTGGCCTGCGGTGTTGCAGAAGCTTCGCTGGAGGAAGCCGATTCATTGCCGGACGTATCAACTGCTGTGACGACATAGTAGTAAGTCGTACCGTTGATGACGGTATTATCCACATACGCACTGGTCGCAGGACCTGTTGTGGCTATCGAACTGTACCCGCTGCCCGTTGAACGATAGACCTTATAACTCCCCAGGTCAGACTCGAGATTATCGTTCCAGTCAAGGCTGACCGTGCCATCTCCGGATAGAGCTGACAAACCTGCTGGTGCCGCAGGCGCGGTAGTATCGCTAATCGGGTTGGCCGCATACCCCAACGGCTCGAAGATGCCATCGGTATCCCCGCCATTGACGAGCCCATCAGATGAATTCTGCGCGACCGCATACGGGACACCACTATTTCCAGTGGCAATTCCAAGGGCGAACAAACCGGCAGCGTGAGGCGAAGCCATGCTTGTGCCGCTCATGGTCGCATACCCGCCGTTCTTATAGGTGGAGTAGATGCTGACGCCGGGCATGACGTAGGCGATTGCGCCTGCAGCACTGTAGTTGCTGAAAGTGGCGAAGGAATCGTCGGCGCCATAACTGGTGGTGCCTCCCAGCCCGCCCGGTCGACCATCCGAATCGGCGAATGCTGAGATTGTATAGACGCCGCTAATGCTGCCCCCGTAAGCGGCAGGGATATGATCGTCGTCGGTGTTAGGTAGCAGATCGGGGCCGTAGATGTCGTCGTCCTCGTTGCCGGCGGCGACAACGTACACTACGCCTGCGTCCACGCTGCTCTGGATGGCGGCGCGCAAGCTATCAAGTTTCCCTTGGCCACTCAGGCTCATATTCGCCACTTTGATGGTGTCGCGGTGGCTGGTTACCCAATCCACGCCCTTGATAATATCAGAAAAGTATCCTGAGCCGGTCGAATCGAGCACCTTGACAGCCCAGAGACGTGCGCCTGGAGCAACCCCGACCACGCCGATATCATTGTGTTTCGCCGCCGCGATGCCAGCCACATGGCTGCCGTGGCCGTTATCGTCATTGTACAGGTCGTCCTGGTAGCTGCGCCACCCCCGTGTGTAGAAGTGACGACCGCCGGCAACAGTCAGATCTGGATGCGTCGTATTGATGCCGGTGTCGATAATGGCGATATCCACATCGACCGAGTCTGGCGCGCCAGTGGGTGCCGCGTTGATTCTCGCAATGCCGGTGGGTATCGTCTGACCGCACGTATGGGCTACGAAATCAGGCTCGACGGTTATGACGCCCCTCTGCCTGAGCATCTCAATCGGGCGCACATGCTCGGGCACATGAATCGAGAACCCACGCAGGGCGTGCTCATAAATGTGCCCGACAGCGCCGTTGGCGAATCGGGCCACTTCGGCGGCGACCGCAACGGGGTCTGCGTCGTCAGCAACCTGCACAATGTACGCGCCGGGCACAACGTTAGCATTGCCATTTCCTGGCTGCGCAAAGCTGGCAGAGACGCACAGAATCAGGGCGACGCCGGCTAAAATCGTCAGCAAAGTCTTCGTCCTCATGAGTTCTCTCCTTCTTTATTGACAAATATTTGCCATTTGGAACTGATAATGACACTGCACACAACACCTACTACATATTATCGAAGCTTTCGTTCTATTGTATCAGCAAAAGTTCCGGTTTTTACCGGGTCCGCCCCGTAGATTTACCCAGATCCCTGTATTTCGCTGCGATTCAGACGAAATGGTTTCTCCTTCTGACCGTATCCTCCAAATGAACGAACGGTCCCTTACTCAAAGTCGAACCTATGAACTCGACTGAGCCAGTATTCTACCAGAAACAATATACGAAAGTCAAGCCATTTTGTTAGCAGAAATCACAGCAAGACCGGCAATTTACAGGAGTTTCCTGCATAAGTGGTTTATAGGTGGGAGGTTATCTCAAAGGCATGTGCAAGGCAAAGCGTGCAGACAAGCGATTTGAGAGCTGAACTCAATGTTATGGGGCCTTCAGACCTTCACCTTGTCCTGGACGGATTCCTGCCACTGGTGAATCTTGCCGGTCAGTCGCGTGATGACGTCCCGGTGCTGGGTGGAGTCGAAGAGGTTAGTGGTTTCGCCCGGGTCGTCCCGCAGGTTGAACAGTTGCGACTTGTCCACGTCGCTGAGGCACAGCTTCCAGCGGTCGGGGGAAATCACGGCCCGGCAGTGCTCATTTTCGATGCGCTTCAACTCGTCTTTGGAGGCCAAGTTTGTGCCGCCTTTCCTGAGCTTGAGGGCGCCGCTGTTCGGATTCCACTGAATGAATACGTGGTCCTGGGCCATCCCGCCTGTTTCGATGAGCGGAACCAGGCTCCGGCCCGGCAGATCCGCCTTACGCTTGGAACCGAGCAGCTCAAGAACGGTCGGAACCATGTCGATCTGACTTACAGGCTGTTCGACAAGGCGGCTCTTCATGTTCGGGACACGCACCAACCACGGGATCGTGACGGCCTCCTGGTACATCACGCTCTTCTCGACCATGTGGTGCGCACCCATCATATCGCCGTGATCGCTGGTATAGACAACGATGGTGTTCTCCGCCAGCCCCAGTTCATCCAATGCTCGAAGGATCGCACCGACGCTCGAATCAACCTGTGTCACCAAGCCCCAATACCGGGCAATCAGCTCCCGGATGTTGCTCTCGTTCTGGCCGTAATTGGCGCGGCAGTACTCGCGGATGATCCGATAGCGAAGAGGCTCATTGTCCTCCAGCGGGTCGGCGAAGCTGGCGGGCAGGTCAACCTGTTGCGGGTCGTGTTCATTGTCCAGCGGCCCGAAGAAGGGCATGTGGGGTTCCAGAAAGTTGATGTAGAGAATAAACGGCTCGTTGCGGTGCCAGCGCAGGAAATCACAAGCCTTCAGCTCGAGGAACTTCGGTTTGCAGTGCTTGATGGGGCGTCGGGCGGCAAAGGCCCGGCTGAATTTGCCGCCGTCAGGCTGGTAGCCGTGCTCGATGAGAAAATGATGATAGTCGCTTCGCGCATTGCGGTCGCGGCCCTCGCTGTACCCTGAGCCATATCCATCTTCAATGGACACCCATTCCTCGAAGCCGTGCTGGGCGAAAAGCTCGTCGCCGAGGTGCCACTTGCCCATGTACGCGGTGCGATAATCCTCGTCATCGAGCAGCTCGGGCAGACAAGCAACGCCGGCGGGCAATGGGACATTGTTCCTCGTGCAGCCGGTGGTATGGGGCCAGAGTCCCGTCATGACGGCCGAGCGGTTGGGCGTGCAGACCGGCTGGGTAACGTAGGCGTTCTTGAAAACGACACTCTCGGCTGCCAGCTTATTCAGGTTGGGGGCGTGGATCCTGTTATTGCCGTAGGCCGCCATCGTGTCGGCCCGCTGCTCATCGGTCCAAATGAACAGAAGATTCGGCTTTTCGGATTTCCGCCGAGCTGTCCTCTGAGAGGTGCTGGCACAGCCAGCGGTCCATCCCGCCACACCTGCACCGGCGGCCTGCATGAACTGTCGCCTGTTCATCGCTTGTTTCATCAGGTTCCTTTCAGAGCAACGGATGCCAAGTCGAATCGAAAGCCAGCAAAGTATGGCTTGGGCTATTCTACCGCTGCGGGTCCTGCAGGCAAGTGAGTTGTTTGTAGGTAAGGCACAAGGAGACCTTGTGCTTGATAATTCACATGCTTTTGAGTATTTTGGGCTTCGGCAAGAGTTGTCCAGACATGGGAGTGACACATGAACGTGAAAACAGCGTACAACACGCATGCCTCATACAGGGCCTGCATCAGCATCCTGGCGATAATCGTTGGTCTTCTGACTGCGCGCGGAATCTCCGCAGAACTCGACCCGGAAGCTGTCTTGTCAGAGTACAGACATCCATTTCTGACGTGCACGACCGAGGAATTAGGACGGCTTCGGCAGGCGTACGACAGTCAAGGTCCTGATCGCGCAGTAGCCGCCGCGTATGTGAAGGACGCCGAGCGGTTCATTGGTGAGCCGACTGTCTTTCCCCCACGGGGCGGTCAGCACAACCAATGGTACCAGTGTGATGAATGCCAGATCGCACTGAAGACTGTTGACGCAACCAGCCACCGGTGTCCAAAGTGCGGGAAGGTCTATTCCGGCCATCCCTATGATGACGTGATCTTCAGCCAGCAGCACAGTCGCAACCTTGAACGAATGCTGACTGCTGCATGGGCATACGCGATATCGCAAGAGGACAGATTTGCCAAATGTGCGGCCGAGGTTCTGCTGGGTTATGCCGAGCGATACAAAGACTACCCCTACCACAGCGCATCGCTGGAGACAGCCAGTAGCTGGGGTCAAAGGGCGGGCGGGCATCTTTTTGAGCAGACGCTTACGGAGGCTTCCTGTCTCGCCACCCGTATCGGCCCTGCGTATGATCTGATCCACGATTCCGGCGTGCTCTCGGAAGCGGACCACAACAAGATCCGTCAAGGACTCCTGTTGCCGATGCTAAGCAACATCGACCAGAACAAGGCGGGCAAGAGCAACTGGCAAACCTGGCACAACGCGGCTATGCTCTGGGGCGGGGCCTTGATCCACGAGCCGGCGTGGGTCGAAAAGGCAATCGCTGATGCTGACAATGGCTTCTACCGTCAAATGGACATCTCGGTCTCGAAGGAAGGGATGTGGTACGAAAATAGCTGGGGATATCACTTCTATACGCTCGGCGCGTTGGTCAATATGGCCGAAGCAGCCCGACATCTAAGCATCGACCTCTGGTCTGATGGGCGGCTTAAGAGAATGTTCACACTGCCGGTGTACTACACGATGGCTAACGGGATGTTGCCACGGTTCGGCGATGATGTCAATTCATCGGTTAAGCGGATCGGACACTTGCTCGAGCCGGCGTATCGGGCCTATCAAGACCCAAAAATCCTGCCCCTGTTGGGTGATAGGCGTGACTTCGAAGCTCTGAGGCTCGGCCGATCCGTGCAATCGAAGGCGGAGCCGCCCGATCTGCAGAGTATGGTCTTTGAAGATGCGGGGCACGCGATTATGAGGACACATGCCGAGGCGGGGCTGACCGCAGCGATGACGTTCGGCCCATACGGCGGGTTTCACGGGCATTACGACAAGTTGAGCTTCGTTTTCTTCGGCTTCACCAAAGAGCTTGGTGTGGACCCGGGAAGGGCTGGGAGCCAGGCATATCGTCTGCCCATACACGCAAACTGGTACAAGGCCACGATTTCGCATAACACCGTGCTGGTGGATAGAAAAAGTCAGAAACCGGCCACCGGCAAGCTCGAACTGTTCGAGCGCCAGGGCGACTACACGGTTGTAGCCGCCAGTTGTGACCAGGCGTATCCGAGCGTGCAGCATACGCGCTGGCTCATCATGACCGGAAGCTACTTGCTTGTTTTTGATGCACTTCGGTCGGATGTCGAGCACCGATTCGACTGGATATACCACAACAGAGGCGATAGAGTTGTCTGTGACGCGGCCCGGAACAATGTCACCCTGGCGGACAAGTATCCCGGCGGCGAGTATATTCAAGATTGCCGGCAGGGCACGACTGCTGAGATGACGCACGTGCGATTCGAGAATCCGGACATCACCACGCATCTGACTTTAGCAGCCCAGGAGGATACGATGGTAACCATTGGTGAAGGCGTCGGCGCATCAATTGCCGACCGGGTACCGATAACCATGATTGGCAAAGATGGGCGTAACGCATACTTCGCCGCCGTCCTGGAGCCAATGGTCACCGGCAAAAAACCTCGCGTTACCGGAATTCGATTCAACAAGACGAACGAATGCCTGACAATAGCCGTAGAGTTCGGCCGTCGAACGGACGAAGTGAGAATCTACCCGGACAGCGGCGTACAAGTCACCTTGTCCCGGCAGCCTGCCCAATAGTTGTAACGTTCCGCGCGGATGATGATCACAGTATGCAGTGCCGATTGGGCATCCTGCAGGTCGAAAGGCAGGCGTAGCATCTCTTGCCGGCAAATTCGCGCAAAAAGCCTGGACGAATTGAACCGGTTTTTGTATTCTCTCGGGCAAACTGTGCAAGAGAACCAGGTTAATATTCCGCCCTTGGGGCCTTGAGTTGCCCTTGTAGGCAAGAACGCATGGAACAAGAAAAGACACCAGGATCTCCAACGGTTCGCCCGCTCAGGGCTGCTGCAACGCTTGACTACGAGAAGATACTCAACCCTGAAAGCCTCACGTTGTACAATGGCATCAGGCCGGATGTGCCCGTCCTTGTGATGCTGGCTGCGGGCAAAGGTACGCGGTTTGGTCGAGAGCCAAAGTGTGTCCAACTGCTGCATGGGATCCCCCTGGCTCGTCACTCGATTGATGCATTTCGCCGCTTCAGCCCGTCGCCGGTGATCTGTTTGGTGGGTTACCGCTATGAAGAAGTCTCAGGAAGGTTGGGCAGTGACAACGTCTATATCCGCTCGGACGACCCAGCAGGGGGAACCGCTTTTGCCACGTTTGAGGCCTTCAGCGTTCCGGCATTGCTGGAGAAGAATCCGGCGATCATCATCAGCATGGGTGATCGTATCGTGCCGTCGTCCATGTTCCGCCGGATATGGGAGGCTCACCGAGCCGGCGCACGGGAAGCGGACCTGACGTTCTTAACCGCGCTCTATGAGCCACCGAGAGACCGCGGCAAAGGGCGGATACTGAGGGACCAGAACCATCGGGTTGCGCGGATCATTGAGGAACGGGATATCTCCGCTCGGACGGAAGGCTCGGCACACCAAATCCCGACGGATTCGGTCGAGGGCAATTGTCCTCTTTACGTGATTCGTGCAGCCACCCTGATGCGCCACCTGCGAGAACTCACGAATAGCAATGCACAAGGGCAGTACTATCTGACCGATATCATCCAGTCCATCAGCAGTGAAAACGGGGACATTCGAACGATAACCGTTACAGCCTCTGATCCGGAGTATGATTTGCTGTGTGCTGACGTGACCAGGCCCATGGATCTTGCATTATTGGAGGGTCATCTGCAATCCACCGGCGGGGCGTTCTTCCCTGAGGAGTCTGAGGTATTGCAGGCAGCCCATGCGATTGCGGCTGACCGTCCGCCGGGCCAGATCGCCTCAATCGCGCGGCAGATGGGAGAGCTGGTCTCGGTCATTGAGCAGAAGAAGCTGAATTTCAAGCCTGACGACCCTGTGGGTGTCGGTATTTCGGGAGGGCGTCTGCGCATCGCCTTCATGCACCCGGACATGAACCGGTTCTTCGGTCCCGCCTGGCAGATGCCCATTGGAGCGGGCCGGGCGGCAGGCGAGGAGCAGATCCTTGTGCTGGTGCAGGCTGCCGACGATTGTCGAATCCATTTGTTTCCGACGAACCCCGAGTATCGCGAGAAGACGGATTTTGTCCCGTCGGATGACGACAAAATGTATCCCGGCGAAGATATATCAGACGTTCATGCCTATGAAGAATTCGGGACGCAGATGAGCGAAAGCGTGCTTCTATCGCTGGGGTATTTCAGCGACGATGAATTACAGGTACGCCGCCAGAGGAACCAGCCGCTGCCGCCGCCATCGCTCTGGGTGAGCAATAACATGCGGCGGCCATTTGCTCTTGTCAGTAACGCCATTGCGTCCATGCGCACCCTGCGCAGCGGGAACCTGGGCGCACGCGTGCAGGAGCATCTGGGGCGCGACAATTTCAAGGGCTTACGCATCGCCTCCACAGGGAACATTCCCCAGGGCGGGTTCTCGAGCTCTTCGGCTGTAACGGTCGCCGTCAAGAATGCGATCAATGCGTTCTTCGACATGGGCATTCCGCCGGACCTGCTGGTCCACTTGGCTTCTCAAGCCGAATACGGCACGGGGGTGCGCGCCGGGTCACTGGACCAGGCGACTGAACAGAAGGGGCAGGCCGGACAGGGAACACTGATTTCCTCCAATCCGAAGGACAACTACCGAATCTTGGGGACATATCCGGTTCCAACCGAGCGGTTCCGCGTCATCTTTCCCTATAGCGTAGAGCGCGACCGGAACGCCTGGCGCTGGTCTTGGGGCATGTACTCTGAAGCCGTTGCTCCCGGCCCTCTGACCACTGGCGAAATGCGCAAGATGACTGGCAAAGCGGCCGAGATCGCGGCCATCCTCACGCGCTTGCCACTGGATACGGACTTCTTCAAGCAGATCGAACCGGACTTGCTATCGGACGGCCTATTGAGTCCGACCAGCCGCGCTTGGACCTGCACGATTCTGCGGCAATTACCGCTGCTGATCACACAGCAAGAGCTGGCGCAGCGAATGCATGCCAGCCGTGACTGGTATGTTGACCAGTCTGTAGAGGTGGATCGGCTCGACCGGCCCGCCGCTATCCAGAGATGCGATATCACATTCTCGTCACTTCTTGCCGGTTGGCGCACTCCGCTGTTGCGACGTGCAACAGCCTCGGGAGAAGTTGCAGAAGAAGGCGTTCCTCTGCGAGCCATCGTAGCCTACCTTTTCGCCGAAGTGGCCAAGAGTTTCCGTCTGATTCACGATCCGCAGCAGTGGATCGAGCATGTCACCTGGTCGCAGCGAGGGGATCGATGCGTGGACATAGTCCCTGAGAAACTGCCTTGCCGCGAGAAAATGGAGAGCGAGCTCGACTGGGAAAAAGGAGCGTACGGGCCGGAGCTGATGAACCGCTGGTTGGAGCGCTTCGGTGCCAGGCCATTCGACTACAACCAGGGACTGGATGATGAGTCGCTATCACCTGAGAATCCTCCGCAATTCCACCGTCTGAAGGGATCGAATTTCTTCCGCGGCTTAGCGTTGATCGACCTTGCTGAGGCGATGCTCAAGCAAGCATTCGGCAGCGACGCCGTCGCGGTACGTGTGAATGCCGCCGGACAGGGGGATTATTTCCAACTGCACGTCGATGTGCAGAAAGCAAGAGTGGAGGATGTGAAGCAGTTTATGCGTCTGGCGTTCTACCGCCGCTTTGGCTTGTCGCCGGTTGCCGACTTTGTAGAGCTTCATCCCGGAGGAGGGGCTTTAGGTGTACGTTTGAACCGATATGATTCTCTGCCGCAACTCATCGGACATTTGCATCTGTCGCCGGCAAGTGTGTCAGATCAGCGTTGAATTCGGACCAGATACCACACCGTCGCTGGTTGCCCGATCTGTAATGCGAAATCTCCTTTCACGCCAAGAGCACCGACTGGATTTTCCAGTGCTTTGCCTGCACCGTCTAAAGGGATCATTTCGATTTGCTGCAATGGTTCGAGGTTTCGCAGGAAGACCTTTCCTTTGACAGGCTCGATAACCGTTGGCGCGGCCCCCCAGTCGGATAGGGATGTCCTCTTTTCGTTCCAGATCATACCAGTGTTGGCTGAGCGCGCCGTTGCGACAAGAAGCAAACGCCGCGAGCTGGATATGGGCTGGCTATCCAAGGAGGTTAAGAGTATAGTGCAGAAATCATTTTCTACTGCGGCAGAGAGGTTCTTCAGCGTCTTGTCATGGTCTTTGACAAAACCGATGAGAGCCTGTGTTCTTTCCGTCTCGACGGTTACGAGCCCTTTTATTTGGGCAGAATAGTACCAAGCCAGTTCATTCGTATCAGAAACAACCGGGCTGTCCTGGGTGACTTTCGGATATGCTCCTGACTCCTTGTCAAAACCAATGATTCGCGTTGCGTGTAGCAGGGGAATGGATGGCGAGAAACCGGGTGTAAAGCACGGACCCTCAGAATATGGAGAGCGAATGCCCTCGCGCACCTGCTCGATGGAGTACGACCTTGGGATGGTCGTGATTGCAGAGCGAACATCGCCTCTTAGAAACATCAAGGCGCTCGCCGCAAGATTCGTCATCCTCACGGGATCCGGCCGAATCTCAAAGTGGCCCGGCTGGCTCGCTTTCCACTCCCCCGGCTCCTTATGCTCGAAGGTGTAGAGGAAAATGCCGTCCCAGTCCTGGAAGGCGGAATAGGCGGCAAGTATGGGGATGCCCTCACATGCGTACTCGTTGGGGAAAGGGTGGTTGGTCTCTGAAACGGTGTAGGGTTTGCCGGCGACCGCAGAGCGAGAAAGCTGAACTACCGTGGAGTTGAAAGGCGCGTTCACCATGGGCGTGTTCTTGATAGAAAAGGTCCTGCGCTTCGTCTTGGGGTCAACAGAATACGAAGGATGCTGCCAGTACACGTGACCATCTACAACGTCCATCTGCGACGTGGAGGTCAGCAAGGGATAGCCGGTTTTGCCATGATTATGGTCGCTGGTACCGACGACAAGAGACCGTAGTCCCAGCTCTTCTTTCAGATAGCGGTACATTTTTTGGAAATAATTGCGCTCCAGCTCTATGTAGAAGGCGGCTTCCAGGTGAAACCTGTCCTTCGGAGCAGCGGCGAATTGCTTTTGCGTCAAACGAGGTATGAGCTCACCCTCCTTAACGCCAGTCATTTCGCGCAGAGCCTTTAGCTCGGTTGAAGGGAGACGGTCCTTGAGCCATTGATTGTATCTCTGGGTCAACTGATCTGCATACCAGGCTGTAATGTCGGTCCACGTTCCCGGACGCTTCTCCGTATTCTTCCCAAGCAGCCTGTCGCTGAACCACGCCTCGACAATCGAGTTCTCATTCACAAGCTCAACGACTGCCACAGCGGGTTCGTGCCGGTACTGCGATTTCGTGTAGGGATTGTAGTGAGTCAGAAGCTGCTCGGCGTATTCCTTGTGGAGTGCTTGAATATGCTCGTCAAAGTAGTTGAGGACCTTTGCCAGCCCGAGATACTCGTAGTCTTTCACGCCATCGCCTTTGCGAAAGTTTCGGCCGACGTTCAGGTTGATATTTGTGTAAATGCCCTGTTTCTTGAGTTCGGATACGAAGTAATCAAACCGGTCAAGCTGCTGAGGATCCAACGCACGTGTATCTTCCCGGCCCGCCACAAACAGGCCGGCGGCCCAGTTGGAATCAAGGAAGTGAAATCGAACGCAATTGATGCCAAAACGGGCCAGATGGCGGGCCACTACCGGTGCGTCTTCTTTCGACGGAAAGCACGATGCGGCTGTAACGTTGACTCCCCAGATGCGAAAACGCTCGCCATTCGGCTTTGCCAGATGACCATTGCTAATCCCGATGAATCCGCCTTTACCCGCCGGAGCATCTAATAGAAAGGCAAGATTGACGAGCGAATCTTCATTCTCCCGCCAGTCCATGGTGAAAGGTTGCATTTCAATAGTCTGAGCAAGTGTAGTGCCGACTAAAAGTAGTGAAAGCAAGATATAATGGTTCGTGTGTTTGTTAGGCATAGGTTCTTCCTTTATCCAACTCACTCGTGCCACCAAGTCGTTGTGTTCGAAGCATACCACGTCCACCCTGTCAACGCAATATGCCGCGCAGGTTCCACGCGGACATGCGATGACCCACGGAGGGCAGAAGGCCTATGGACGCCTCCTGTTGGAGCCGGCAAATGCAGGGGAAGCCCTCACATTTGTTGAACGCTCAGCGCAAATAGGCTATGATGCTTTTCGTAAGTGCGTGCCGGCCATTGCCTTGAGCCGCGTAAGGTCAGAGAGGTGACTTAAGAAGGACATCCCATGCGAGTCTGCCAAAGAGCAATCTGCGTTGTCACGGCGCTGCTGGCGCCGGGGCCTCTCTGCTGCGCATCAGGCGCGGAGGTGCCGGAATTCCTGCCCGGTAGACAAGTCGGAACGGTACAGACCACCCAAATCAAAGAAGCATCGGGGATTGTAGCCAGTCGCATGAATTCAGGCGTATTGTGGGTGCACAATGATTCCGGGAATTCGCCAAAGGTCTACGCCTTGAACACCGAAGGCAGGCTTCTCGGGGTCTATCGGCTCAAAGGGGCTCGTTGCCGTGACTGGGAGGATATCGCCATCGGTCCCGGTCCCGACCCACAGCGCAGCTACCTCTATATTGGCGAGATCGGCGATAATCAGGCCAGGTATCCGTCCATTACAATCTATCGCGTACCCGAGCCCGCGGTCGATCCAGGCCGCGTGCTTGCAGAAACCGAAATCGGTCCGGTGGAGGCCGTCGAGCTGACCTACCCTGATGGGCCAAAAGATGCAGAGACCCTTCTGGTCGATCCTTTGAACGGCGACATCTACGTTATTGGTAAACGTGAGTTCTTCTGCAGGGTCTATCGGGCTGCCCACCCACAATCGGCTACGAAGCGGACGGTGATGAAGTTGGTTGCGACGCTGCCCTGGGGACTTGCGGTCGGCGGCGACGTCTCGCCCGATGGTCAGTGGGTCATTGTTCGAGGCCCGTTCAGCGCCTCCTTATGGCGCCGCGCAGAAGGCCAAGAGCTCTGGCGCGCATTCGTAACAGAAAGCTTCAGACTTCAATTGGTAACAGAGCCCCAGGGCGAAGGTATTTGCTTTGACGGGGACGGTCGCGGATATTTCACGATTGGCGAGCAGGCGCATCCTCCCATATACTATTTTGCACGTGCAGGTTCATTGCGGAAGTCGGATGCGGAGCGGTCGAACTGATCCGATGGCTTCCTCCTCACATACCACATGCGCGCCGGCCCGCTGACGGTCTGAGTCCCTGTGTTTCTTCCTGCTAATAGATGCCTCATAAGGAACGATGTTCCCACATCTAAACGGCGTTCTTGAGGGCCCGTGGTCGGGATTTCGGCGTTGTCCTGACCCGAGAAACTGAGACAAGTGAGGTCCGCTGGGGAGGCTGACATAGACGCGAGAACTCTCAGAAACACGCTAAAATAGGGTCTTTTCTCCCTCTGTCAAGAAAATTGTCTGTAAAAATAGGGCATCTCCTTGAGAAGATACCGTTGGTTTGTGCAGAAAATAGGCGACATAGAGAATATGCGTAGTTATTGTAATTGACTAAGGGTCAAGTAGTTGGTATAATAATCGCCAGAACAGGGAAGAAAGGCGAGGCTCGGAAGCCACAGGATAATCGCGTCAAAATCTCTCGCAGGAAGGATCCCCGCAGGTTGGTATGTGCGTATGAGGAGGGAGGAACGGCAAAATGGGCTGAACTTCCATCTCTGGAACAGATAAGGATGGCGAAACGCACGCCATTTACGATGGCAGGTGTCAACAGTCTGTTCATTGTAGATGGTTCTTGATAGTGAGACTGCACTGATGCTGGAAAAGGAAAAAAGAAACTAAGATCAGTGTTTGGCAATCGAGCAAGAACGGTATTCATGCGGTTTTTCGAGGATAAACCGTAGTTGTCTGACAAGCCCGATGCATCGTCCTGCCGAGGAGGGCGGTGTTTGAAACGCGTGGCTTGGAGGAGGTTTTGAGAAAGTGAACTTCGCAAGATGCAGGCCATTTGTTTTGGGTCTAGCGAGGGCGCGCATCGCTGGAGGTCATCTCATGGCGATGGCGTTCAGCACGTGCACAATCGGCGGCAGGCGGGGGCAGATCGCGCCTTTTGCCGATCACTTCAAACGCGAGAATGCCGGTCCTGCCTATGCGAGCGGGTGTTTGGATGGTGTATTGAAGGTCGCAGGGGCAGGAGGGCGCTGGCGGACTGCAACTGAAGATAAGCGGACGAAGAACAACAGGGTTTGAAATGCGTGTCGCAAGACGCGCATAAGTTATTGGTGTACAAAGTATTATGTTGGATTTCTCTGTTGCAACCGACGGGGACGGAGTCTGCGCTGGCCTTTCTTGATTGGATGATGCGAATGCCGGCCGACTTCGCTCATAGCCGGTGATGCACAATTTGGACCGTCAAAAAGAGGAATGGATTGATCGACAAGTGAGAACCTATCTAACAGTATACTTTGGGGCGGTGCTCGTAGCGATGCTGCTCGTGCCGATTGTCTCCCGACTGGCCAAGAGGTATCAAGTCGTCGATCATCCCGGGCTGCGCAAAGTACACCGGGTTCCAGTGCCCCGTGTCGGTGGAATCGCCTTCGTCGTAGCAACGCTTGCCCTGGTGCTGCCCGTGTTCTTCCTGAACAACGCCATCGGTGAGTCTTTCCGTGAATCGCGAGGGCAATTCATCGCACTGCTGGCAGGAGCCAGCGTCATGTTTGTGGTAGGCCTCATTGACGATCTGCGGTCGGTGTCAGGGGTCATAAAACTCTTGTGTCTGGTTGCAGCGGCGCTGGCCGTCTGTGCTTCGGGAGCGACCGTGCATTTTATTTCTGTGGGATCGTGGTTCACGATTCATACAGGCGGGGCGGCCTGGCCGCTTACCGTATGCTGGATCGTGGTGATCACCGTCTGTATTGGCGTCATCGACGGGTTGGATGGCCTTGCCGCCGGGATAGCGGTTATGGTGTGTAGTACCTTGACACTTCTGGCCGTGTGGAGTGGTCAGGTGGCTATGGCGGCATTGATGCTGGCGCTGCTGGGCAGCGTGACGGGCTTTCTGTTCTTCAACTTTTATCCGGCCAAGATCTTCATGGGGGACTGCGGCTCGCTGTTCCTCGGCTTTATAATCGGCGCCAGCAGCGTCGTCTGTCAGAGCAAGACCTCTGCGTTCGTGGGACTGGCGCTGCCATTTCTGGTACTGGGTGTGCCGATTCTCGATACGGGTCTTCTCATCGTTTTTCGCGGCGCTATTAAGCGGCGTTCACTGTTCGCCCCCGACAGTAGTCATTTTCATCACCGTCTATTGAGACTTGGCCTGCATCATCGCGCCGCGGTCATCGTTATGTATGCGATTACCGCCGTCAGTGCCAGCGTTGGGGTTTTCATGTTAGGAGCTGACGGCAAGTGGTCGGTGGGGCTCACGGTGGGGGCGATAGCCCTGTTGTTCTCGCTGTTTGCATGCTTGCATAGGGGACGTTACCAGAAGTTGTTCAACAGCCTGAAGCATAACTTAGCCGTCGCGCGCCAAGCCAAGGCGCAGACGCGCGACTTTGAGCGTGCTCAAACGCAAATGTATAGATCTACGTCCTTTCCTGCATGGTGGCAGACAGTGTGCGCCATGGGCGAGCATATGCGTTTTCAGAGCCTTGGCTTGTGGCACTGCGAGAACGGCCAGTACATCAATACGTGCGTATGGAACGCAGCGCAGAAAGAATCCGGGAACGGCAGGACCGTGAAGCTGAGCCTGCCTCTTGAGTCAAATGGGGGCCCGGAGCGCGAGTTGAGGGCATGTATTTGTGCAGATGACTGTCTGGAGCTGAGCGGCCGGCAGGCTATGCTTCTGGCCCGGCTCATTGACGAGTTCCCGGCCCCGGAGCACGAGGAACAAGCTGAAGCATCGGACCAGCCTACAGACACGATGTAACGGTCCACTGTTGAGAGGAAGCAGTCAGACAGCATACGTAACTTCGTGTTCTTTCACCGGACGGCAGATGGAGACTTCCTGGAATAAACAAATCAAACTGATTGAAGGATAGTCCAGATGAATAATTCAGAAGAGAAAATAAATAACAATGCTCGCACGCCAGGAAACAATCCTCCGTCCGATCCAGATTCGAGAGTGGGAGCAAGGGACGATTCGGGCGGGCCACAGGGAGAGAAAAGGCCCGCAGATATCGTACGCAGTGCTGAAAGAACAGCGGAGGCGACATTACTGCCTGACCAGTTTCCGGGGATGCGGGGACCCATGCAACCTGTCCTGTCGATGCGCGATATTGTAGAATTGATGCTTCGTTGCAAATGGACGATTCTGACAGTTTTCGTCCTGGTGGCCGCTCCTGCGATTGCGGCGATCTGGACCCAGGTGGTTCCCCAGTACCAGGCCAAGGCGGAAGTGCGTGTGCGGCCCATTATTCCGTACCTGGTCTTCCGGACAGAGGATAGCGGAGCGATTCCACTCTATGACTCATACGTGAATACCCAGGTCTCCGTTATCAGTGGTGTGGCAGTCCTTCAACGCGTGCTGGACCACCAGGAACTCCAGCAGACCCAGTGGTATAAGAATCCCCCGAAATCGTTTGTGCAGCGGCTGGGGGAAAACCCACCTGCTCCCATGGACAGGCTCAGAGATGCCCTTTCAGCCAGACCTCGAAAGGGAACCGAGATCATTGACGTTACCTTCATCGACTCCAGCGCCAAGGATGCCCAGCTTATTGTCAATACGGTCCTGGACCAGTACGTGGAATACCTTGAGTACATGTCCGATGCGACCCGGGATAAGCTCTACAGCCAACTGGTGGACCAGTACAAATCTCTGGAAAACGACATCCTGGGACGGGAACCGGTCATCGCCCAGCTTCGCCAGCGGCTCGGCACGGCCACTCCGGAAGAGCTTGTTTCCGGCCAGCGCGTTCGCCTGGATGAGGCACAAGCCCGCCTGGCCGAAGTGCGGCAGCGTATTGCCTTACTGGACTGGGAGATCAAGCAGATCGGGGCCGCGGACAGCAACGATGCGCCGGTGGACGAGAACACGCAGAAGCAACTGAGGTACCATGAGGATGTCGAATGGCGGCGGCTTGATGGCAATGTGCGGGGCCTTCGACATGCGATTGCCGCCGGTCCGCTTACTCCCAAACATCCTGATGCCGCCCGGGCGGCAGAGGATCTGGCATTCGCGGAGGAATCGCTCCGGCTGCGCGAGGCGCAAGTGGATGAGCAGTGGCGCGACCGGCTGAAAAGTGGCGCCGGACTGTCAACGGCAATCACCACGGCCGCCGGTCCGGGTTACCGAGACGACTTGCTCTTGCTGAAACGTCAGATGGAGCGGGCACACTATGAGGAACAACTTTTGGCTGCGGAGTTCAAGACACAGCAGAAAGCATTCGACGAGCTTTTCAGCAGTGCCCAGATGCTCGATAAGGAAAACACCGAACTGCTGCATAAGCGCGAGCTGTTCGACGCGGTCCGGCAGCGTGTGGATCAGAAGAATATGGAACGTAATGTTCCCGGTTCAATCGAGATGCTGACGCGAGCCGTCGTACCCTCCACGCCTTACAATGACCGTCGAATCACGTTAACGGCCATGACGGTGGTTCTTGCCTTGGGTCTGGGCGGGGGCTTGGCGTTCCTGAAGGCGAACATGAAGGGGGCCATTTACGCACCGAAGGACATGCCCTATCCAATGCAAGTTCCGTTCCTCGGGTATGTACCTGAGATCAGCACTGCAAAGTCAACGGGCGGATCACTAAAATCACAGTACGACGAAATACAGCTAAATCGGTCCCGCATAATCGAATCCGTCCGGGTCGTGCGGACAGCATTGCTATCGCGGGTGAATGGCCAGGCCTGTCCCGAGCGGAGCCGAGGGAACGGCGCCGCCATACTGATTACCAGCGCCGCTTCGGGAACCGGCAAGTCCACCTTCACGCTCATGTTGGGCAGGAGTCTTGCTCAGGCGGGCAGGAAGGTTCTCCTGATAGATGCCGACTTCCAAGCCAAGACCCTGACGGCGCAGTTCGAGGGCCTGCCTGATAAGCCTGGCCTCATCCAGTCTCTGCGCCTCGGGTCTGTCCATGAGGGGCACATTTTCCGGACGCCGACACCGGGCCTGAGTATCATCGGCGTTGGACAGCGAAACATAAACGATGCGGTGCCTGAGGAAATAGCCAACGGAGCTTTGAAGACTTGTATCGGCGAGCTGCGTGAGCAGTACAACATCATATTGCTGGACAGCCCTGCCATCCTGTCGATGGCGGACGCGGCCATACTTTCCAGCCAGGTCGATGGCACGATCATGGTCGAGCGGGAGCTTGTATCCCGTCGCGCCGACGTCATCGGTGCACTCGCCCGCCTCGGCTCCGCCGGCGGACGCCTTTTAGGAACGGTCTTCATCGGTTCAAGTAGTCACGAAGTGTATGGATAGGGTTATCATTGTAGCAGGATCATGAAAAAAGTCTCACTGATTTTTGGCACTCGACCGGAGGCTATCAAGCTGTGCCCTCTGGTCCTGGAACTGAAGAAGCATCCGGAATTTCAGCCGCACGTCTGTGTTACCGGACAGCATCGGCACATGCTGGATCAAGTGCTTGAAGTCTTCGAGGTTGTTCCTGACGTCGATCTGAATCTCATGCGACCGGATCAGACGCTCGCCGGATTGACTTCCAGGGCGATAATGTCGATAGACAACTATCTGGCAGACTACAGACCTGATATCGTAATCGTGCAGGGCGATACGACGACCTCTTTCTGTGCGGCACTGGCGGCGTTCTACAGGCACATCACCGTAGGCCATGTGGAAGCAGGCTTACGGACCTGGAACAAGTTGTCTCCGTTCCCGGAAGAAATCAATCGCGTAATGACCAGCCGCATAGCGGACCTGCACTTCGCCCCCACGCAGTGGGCAAAGGGTAACCTGCTGAAAGAGGGCGTTCCCGATGATCGCATCTTCGTCACGGGCAATACAGTGATCGACGCTTTGCACATAGCGGTCGAGAAGGTTCGAGAGAATCCTCCCGAGATTCATGGCCTCCCGAGCCATTTACTCAACGGCGACAGCAAGCGACCTCTCGTGCTGATAACCGGCCATAGGCGAGAGAACTTTGGAGAGGGTTTTGAGAATATCTGCCGGGCCATATCGCAGCTTTCAAAGCGTTTCGGCGATACAGCTTTCGTCTATCCTGTACACCTAAATCCAAATGTTAGAAAGCCAATATTCGATATGTTATCGGCCCACGACAACATCTACTTGATCGAGCCATTGGCCTACTTGCCGTTTGTAGCTCTTATGAACCGAAGCACGCTGGTGCTGACGGATTCAGGCGGAGTCCAGGAAGAAGCACCGGGGCTCGGCAAACCGGTCCTCGTCATGCGTGATACGACCGAGCGGCCTGAGGCTGTTGAGGCTGGCACAGTCAAGCTCATAGGAACAGACAGACAGATGATCATCAACAGCGTGGCCGCTCTTCTGAGCAATCGAGAAGTATATGACGCGATGGCCAGAGCGAGCAACCCCTACGGCGATGGCATGGCCTGCCAGAGAATTGTCGCCGCACTGAGGAATTGAACGTGCCTGCCGTATCAATCAAGAAGGCTGTATATGCTTGTTGCCCGGGGGTCTTGAAGCCGACCCTTGCCAGAATAGAAGCCTCGGAAATCGGCTATCGCCTTGCAAAGGGCACGTTCTGGTCTATGGCGGGTGCAGTGATCTCGCGAGGGCTTGGGATAGTTGCTTCGATTGTTGTCGCTCGCACCTTGGGGAAGGTTGGTTTTGGAGAGCTTGGGATTATCAGCAGCACCGTCGCCATGTTTCAGCTTTTTGCCGGTTTTGGCCTGGGACTGACCGCCACAAAATATGTGGCTGAGCATCGCCGCAGTGACCCCTTGAAGGCCGGACGCATCATTGGAATGGCTTGGATAGTTACCGCTGTAACAGGAGGCATCTGTGCCGTACTACTTGCCGTACTTGCACCCTGGCTTGCCGCGCATACCTTGGCGGCGCCACATTTAAGCGGATTATTGCGTATAACTGCGATTGCTTTATTGATCACGGCACTCAACGCGGCACAGAATGGCGCGCTTTCCGGCTTTGAGGCCTTTAAGACCATCGCAACGCGAAATTTAATCGCCGGAGTGCTCAACTTCCCCATAATGATTGCGGGTGTTCTGCTGGCTGGGCTCAAAGGCGCCGTCTGGGCGACTGTAATCTCTTGTGCAGCTAACTGGTTTATATGCCACTTGGCCGTCCGACGTGAAGCTCGTCGATTTAACGTGCCTCTGGGCTTTTCCGGCTGCATGCAGGAGCTGCCTCTGCTTTGGAGATTCAGCCTGCCGGCCGTCCTATCCGGTATGATGGTTACGCCGGTCAACTGGGTCTGCAACGCGATGCTTGTAAACCAGCCCAACGGTTATGCAGAAATGGGAATATTTAATGCTGCGAATCAGTGGCGTAATCTGGTTTTGTTTTTGCCGAACATCCTGATGTGCCCTGTTTTGCCCATACTCTCAACAACGCGAGGTAAGGCTTCGGACCCCACGTCCTTCAAAAAGACAATGAGCATCACACAAGGGTTTATAGTGATGATAGCATTCCCGGTATGTACGGGGCTCATGTTTTTTTCCGATTGGCTACTTCGCCTCTACTGGAAGTCAACGGCGCAGGAAAGTTTAGTGCTGGTCCTTCTCTTGTCTGTGTCTCTAATTCAATGCCTGGGGGCGGTTGGTGGTTCGGCAATTGCGGCAAAGGGAAAAATGTGGATGGGCTTAGCTTATAATCTCATTTGGGCAGCGATCTATATCGCGATTGTGGCAGCTTTTGTCAGAAAAGGTGGAGCGACAACCGTAGCATTTGCGCTGGCCATAGCCTACGGGGTTCTAACTCCTTTGGGATTTCTATATATTAGGCGCGACTTGCCGGAAGGTATGCTACGCCGTCTTTATATTGCACTTTGCTTTGCTTGTATAATTACCATGGTTTGTCTGGTAGTTCCTGCTCCTTGGCGTGTTGGGCTTGCTATACCTGCGACAGTGGGTGCTGGCGCAGCAGCACTAAAATACCTCGTCGGTATTGAACTTCGATCAGCCTTTCGTATCTCATGCTTTACCAATAGGAATAAGACTATATAAAGAGTTCGTAATCTGTCTGCGGTTACAATGATATTGATAGTTTATGTACTTTGTGCTTATGAAATTTGTGCCCGGTCTGTGTGTAGTCTTCCTTTCGCATCGGAAGCCAATATAGTGATATGATCACAAAATTATTGTCCGCGAACTTGTATTCAACTAACGCGAGTGGAGATGTCCATGATTCAGGAAAGTGATGTTTTGAGCAAGAACGCTCCCAAAACATGGTCAAAGCCAAAGATGTACTATGAAACTTATAGAAAAGAGATGCTTAGATATATACCTGTGAATGTAAAGAAGACCCTCGAATTTGGTTGTGGGTGCGGCAATTTCTCAGAGCTTCTTAAGAAAACCTATGGCACTGAATCCTGGGGAGTTGAAATATCCGAGGAATCTGTAGCATGCGCACGACAAAAACTCGACAAGGTGGTGAAAGGTGATGCTATTGAGTGTTTGGATAAGCTTCCGAATGGTTATTTTGATGTAATAGTATTTAATGATATTCTTGAGCATCTTGTTAATCCATTTTATCTGCTCGATAATGTCCGATACAAACTTACGAGTGAGGGTGTTGTGGTTTGCTCAATCCCGAATGTTAGATATTGGAATAATCTTTGGAATCTTCTTTGGGAAGGGGATTGGACTTACACAGATATGGGGATATTGGATATTACGCACCTTCGTTTTTTCACTTACAAGACCATTATCAAGATGTTTGAAGATCTAGGATACGAGATATTGAATATAGAAGGATTGTATCCAACGAAAAGTAGAAAATTTCATGTTCTGAATTTCCTTCTGATAAAAAGGCTTATGGATGCCAGATACTTATTATTTGCTTGTGTCATAAAGCCAAAAAGATCTCCGTAAAATTTTTAAGAAAATGAACTATACGAGAGCACGATTGATAGCTTTTTATCTTCCTCAATTTCACCCCATTCCAGAAAATGATGTATGGTGGGGCAAGGGGTTCACGGAATGGACGAATGTGGCTAAGGCGCGTCCGTTGTTTCGTGGCCACTATCAACCCCATCTGCCCTCGGATCTTGGGTTCTACGACCTGCGGGTTCCGGAGGTGCGCGAGGCGCAGGCAGAAATGGCGAGAACGTACGGTATTGAGGGTTTCTGTTACTATCACTATTGGTTCGCCGGCCGACGATTGCTGGAGCGTCCGTTCAACGAGGTGCTTGCTTCTGGCAAGCCAGATTTCCCCTTCTGCCTGTGCTGGGCCAATGAATCATGGAGCGGGATCTGGCATGGGGCGCCCAACCGCATTCTGATCGAGCAGCCATATCCCGGCCTTGATGATGAAATCGCACATTTCCACTTCCTGGTGAAAGCCTTCACAGACGCGCGCTATATCACAGTAGATGGCAAACCGCTCTTCCTTGTTTATTGCCCGAACAAGCTCCCTGAGCCGAGGCGTGTGACCGACCATTGGCGAAAACTAGCCAAAGAAGCAGGTTTGCAGGATCTATTCCTCGTTGGCGTTGCCAATGAACCATGGGACCCGGCGGCCAACGGATTCGACGGCTCGACCGTCCGCAATCTCGGCAATATGAGCCAGAATTTGAACCGGCAGGTGCCGACCCTGGTGCGGGTGAAACGCAGACTGCTCGGTCACCGAGACAAGTTCTATGATTATGAGCGTGCTATCAAGTACCTATATATGGCAGAGTGCGACAAAGACAATGTCTTCCCCTGCATGATACCGAACTGGGACTCCACGGCGCGCAGCGGTCGCCGGGGCGTGGTATTACACAATTCAAGCCCTGGACTGTTCCAGAAACACGCCCAGATGCTGGTGGATCAAGTTCAGCACAAGCCGGTCGGTAAGCGTATAATCTTCGTGAAGTCGTGGAATGAATGGGCTGAGGGTAACCACTTGGAGCCAGATCAGAGATACGGATTACAATACCTCGAAGTCCTTCGCAAAGAAGCTATTGATACTATACGGAGCTAAGATCAGATTGATGACTCTCATTGTATGAGGATTTTATCCTAAGAAAAATAGTTGTCGGTAACCGTATGCACAAAAGCGCTCTTCGAATTCTCTGTATTAGTCCTTTGTTTCCGCCTTTAACTGATTCCGAAGCGTTTTGCGGCGGCAAAATGGTCAAAGCTCTCACAGATGCCGGGCATGACATTGTTGTCCTGTGCGAGCCTCCTTCTCCTCAACGCCCCACTGACGGCTCGCTATGTTGGAAGCAGCTGGAGCCTGTAAGGCACTGCATCGAGGTGCCCCCAACCTGGAGGGGAAACATTCGGCAGATGTTTTCCGAGGCGTGTCACGGGCTTTTGTATCGCAATCTCGGGCGCGGTCGGCACGTCGAGAACTACGTCCGCTACGCAAAGAAGCTGCATCATGAAAGGCATTTTGACGTAGTATATTCGCGCTCTCTACCCATGTACGCACACATGGCCGGCTATTGGTGCTCACGGTCTCTCGGTCTGCCATGGATTGCCAACATGAATGACCCTTGGGACATGCATTTGTTTCCCGAGAGTGATCCAAGACATGTCTCCGCACGGTATGCCGCCGTGTCACGACATTGGCTACGCACAACACTGAGACGTGCGGATCTCATCACATACCCATCATCACATCTGCACCGGTTTCACATGCAGCTTGCTGCTATGAGGCACGAAGCCGAAGTGGTTCCCCATATAGGCTACGCAGCGAACTCACGAGATAGGGCGATATGTGAGTTCTGCATTGTCCACGCAGGTAAACTCGGAGCCCGGGAACTTACAGGTCGGTCCACGGTAGGGTTGTTCACAGGGCTGGCCCAGTTTCTCAGGGCTCGTCCATCCGCGCGAGATGTCACCCGTGTCGTGCTTGTTGGCCCGGAGGATCCCCTTACTAACGACGTGATGAAGCAGGTTGGGTTGCAGGATGTGGTTGAATGCGTAGGACGCGTATCCTACGAAGAGAGTCTCGTGCACATTGCCTCGGCGTCTTTGTGCGTGCTTGTGGAAGGTAAGATGACCGACGGAATCTATTTCCCCTCCAAGCTTGCGGATTATATCGCGGCGCGCAAGCCCATTCTGGCGTTGAGTCCTGCTCGTGGCGTCGCTGCAGAACTCGCACGGGAGGGAGATATCCGGCGGGTGGATGCAGACGATGAAGAAGCAATTGCCTCGGCAATAGGCGACTATTACCGGGCATTCCTGGATGGGCGTCTCAGAGAAAACAGTCCGTCTGACATGCTTGTCCATCAGGTGAGTCCCTCCGCTGTAGCAGAGAAGTTTCACTGTGCTGTGGAATCTGTATGCCGCAAGTTGGTTTGATTGCTAAAATCTTGCCGATGAAGCCCTTGGGAGGCAGACGACCGGATTCCCAAAGGGATATATAATCTGCTGAAAATCCCTCCTTACGTATGTTAGTGAGTTGCAGCATAATCATCCCGGCTTTCAATGCGGAGAAGTACATTCGCGAAGCAATTGACTCGGTGCTGGCACAGGAGTGCGATTTCGATTTCGAGATCATTGTCGTCGATGACGGCTCCACCGACCGGACGGCGGAGGCGGTGGGCCGATATGGAGAGAAGGTGCGATTGATCCGGAAGGAAAACGGCGGCCCCGGAAGTGCCCGCAACGTCGGTGCGCGACAAGCGAAAACGGATATACTGGTGTTTCTTGATGCTGACGACAGGATGCTGTCCGGAAGGCTTGCCCATCAAGTAGGCTTCATGCTCGCCCACCCAGAGGTCTCGCTCACCTTCGGAAATCAGCTATATCAAGGGAGGCCGGACTGTGACAAGAACTCCGAAAACGGTCTTGCATACACGGAAGATTTCCGATTTGTCAACGGGGCGTATCGGAAGCTCATTGTTGAAGGGAACTATGTGGCAAACACAACAACAGCAGTGAGACGCTCAACCTACATCGAAAAGGGAGGCATGCGAGAGGATGTCTTTGTTTGCGAGGACTATGACCTCTGCTGCAAGGTCGCGCTCCATCATGCGATTGCATATACGAGCCGGAAGTTGACATGGTACAGGCAGGAAAACTACAACAGTCTGATGAATTCAAACCATACGTACTTCGGACCAGCGAAAGTCCTCTATGATAATCTCTTAGCTCATGGTGACAAACTGACAGAACGGGAATACATTCTTGCGCTGAAACGATTTCGGACATTGGCAAAATCGTTGATTCGCCATGAATGGGCCTTCAATGGGCGTGCAGGCGCCATGAGGAGACTGAACGAATTTACGGAATTACTGCCATCGCATTTCCGCACGTTCTGGAGAATCGCCACTCTTTGCCCGCCAGTTGCGGGGCGATCTGCGCGTCGCATTCTGCACCATGTGAGGCGGCAGTCAGACCGCCGGTGGGAGAGGTACAAAGCATGAGGAAATGGGCGTACATGGGCATCCCGCATACGGGGGGGACGTACTCGGTCTTCAAGAACCTCAGAGAGGGTTTGCTCCCGCACGACATGGAGCTCCACTGGATCGGCATTGGCGCCGAGCAAGCCAGGAGACTTGCAGATGGAACCTTCGATGGCGAACTGCGGCTCGGAACGGTCGTTGCCCCGGAGGAATCAGAGGATAACAAGCAAGGGGCGGCCCTCGTGCAGTTCTTCGAGAAAGGGGATTACGAGGGCGTCTTTGTGAATGCACTCTGTGGCCGCGTTGCAACCAACTTTGTGCGATACCTGGACAGCAGTTTTCCCCGGATTATGATCGTTCATAACATCACCGTTGGAACGTATGCGGCCGCTCGTGCCGTGCATGACTGCGTTCATGCAACGGTCGGAGTCTCCCCGAGGATCGCTGCAGACTTGATTAAGCACAAAGGCTTCGACAGGCAGTGGACGGTCTCCATCCCGAACGCCGTACAGATGGAGAATTTCGAGGTTGCGAGGCGGGTGGATCCATGCGGCTTACTGCGAGTGTTGTCCCTTGGCCGGGTTGAGGATGGGGCAAAGGGTTGTTTCCTGCTGCCGAAGGTCATCTCTCATGTTCGAGGTAGCGGTGTGCAGGTCCAATGGCAAATCGCCGGCGACGGTCCCGACCTGGCGGAACTGAAGCGCCGATGCAATGGTTTCTCAAACGTGCAATTTCTCGGCCGAATTCCCTACGAGCACGTGCCGCAGGTTCTTGCCGAGGCTGACATCTACATCTTCCCCTCACGATATGAAGGGTTCGGCATCAGCCTGGTGGAGGCGATGGCTGCCGGTTGCGTGCCGGTGGCATCCGCGATTCGAGGCGTTACCGACAGCATCGTCGAGCACGGCAAGACAGGATACCTTTTCCCAATCGGCGACTGGCGCCAGGCGGGCGAACACGTGATCCAACTTGCAGAGCAGCCGGCCAGACTCAAGGAGATGTCTGTCGCCGCCAGAGAAAGCGTTCAAAGCAGGTTCTCTATCGAGACGGTTGCAGAACGATACGCCGGACTAATGGGCAAAGTCCTCGCCAATCCCCGACCGTTGAGACCGCCGCTGGATATACAGCGATGGCGATACCCGAAGGGCCTGCGACCAGGGCTGAGAACCTACCTGCCCGAAGGCATAAAGACCCGCCTCCGGGTTTTCCGAGAATCAATCTAATCGGCAGTAAGACTGGAAATGGCTGAATGTCTTAGGAGTGTTCGGATGAAGTGCCATTGGCGGATAATTTGTTACCACGATATCAATTCTACGATGGTGGAGTCTTTCCGCAAGCAGCTTGAGGCATTCCGCGCAGTGGGCTATCACTTTGTCAATCTTGAGGAAGCATTGGGATTCCTGGGGGCAGGTGACCTTGACAAGCCAATCATGACCGTGACGTTCGATGATGGATACCGTAGTATCTATGAAAACGCCGTACCTGTATTGAACGATCTGGGCATCAAAGCCTTCCTCTACGTCACCGCTGACTATATTCACAAAGGATTTGCTTACCGAAATGAGACAACGTCACCAGTCATGAGTTGGCAGCAACTGCGAGAGTTGGTTGAGCAGGGATACGGTATAGGTAGTCATACTCTCACCCACGCTCCCTTACGCCTGTGCAACAGTGCGCGCCTTATGCAGGAGTGCGCGTTGAGCAAGAGGATACTCGAAGATAATCTCCAGATACCGATACGCCATCTTTCGTATCCTTGGGGCCAGCATTCCCGAAGAACGCGTGTCTTCTTGAGTAGTAATGGTTTGTACCAAAGCGCTGCCACAATTGACAGAGGGAGTATGTACCCTAAGCACGACCCATACAAGCTACGACGGGACCTGTGTGACCCTATGATATCGGTCAAGTCAATGCTGAGGCTTATGAGAATGGCTGACTACTTCTACTGGCTTAGGTATCTTCGCAAGAAGCCTGAGGGCTATTGGAAGAGACACCCTGAGGAAAAATGGAGTGCATTGGAAGATTTCGAGGAATAACAACAAGAAGTTATATGCCACACAAGAGGACTCATCTCTTCGATAAGCCCGCATTAGGAAACCGAATGCGGAATAAAAAACGAAGAATATACGGGAGAACATCAAGTGCCATGTATCTCAACTGTCAAAGCTTGGAGTCTTTTGAAAAGAGAATTTGGCTAAAGGCGTGGCCTTACAAAATTCTCGATTGGTCATTAAGCTTAATCAGGAGATGGAATACAAAATGAGTAGAAATCGAATCGTCCTGTTTGGGAACGCGCCCTTAACAAATAGGGGGTGTGAGGCGATACTTAGAGGTACAATTGAAATAGTAGCTAGCACATGGGACAAGCCAGTACTAATTGATGCCACTAATAGGTACCCTGGCAGATTAGAATTGTCGAAGGGGAGTGACCTCGAATACATAGAGTTGCCTGTTCAGGACCGGAAGTGGCATACTCGTTGGATACTTCGTAATATCATAAAAGGTATTAACACTCCACTATCATACAAGTTCATGTATTTGCCAGCATCAGGGGCTATAGATGGTGCCGGCTGTGCCTTGTTACTCGGAGGAGATATTTACAGTATGCAAAATTGTGGGTTTGCGCGAAAGTTTATTCACATGACACGCTATTTTAAGAACAAAGGTGTGCCGGTTGTCTTATGGGGTGCAACTATTGGCCCCTTTAGTTCTACTGATGAGCCTATGATGGTGAATCACCTCAACGAAGATTTCAAGGCCATATTTGCGCGTGACCCTTTGACTGTGGAGTACCTTCAGAGAATAGGAATAGCTACGACCATAAGATCGGTCCCTGATCCTGGTTTTTGTTTGACTCCAGAGGAGGTCCCATGCAAAAAGCTTTTGTTTGAAATGCCAGGCAATTCGATAGGGATCAATATTAGTCCGATCATTCTCAGAAGCATGTTTGGACGTGATCATAGTCAAGCAATGATGTTTGTCACAAATGTGATTACCGGCGTTGTTGATAGATTCGATGTGCCTGTGGTCATGGTTCCGCACGTGGGTAGTGGCGATGGAGAGGATTTCGAAATAATCGAGAGAATTGAGAGGGCACTTAATACTAGATACCGCAATAGGGTATGCTTTGTTAAGAACAGAAAGCTCAACGCGGCGGAGATTAAGTGGATCATTTCGAAGCTTGCATGTCTTGTTGCAGCAAGAGCACATGCTATTATAGCCGCTTTTTCTACATGTGTTCCTACTGTTTCTTTAGCGTATAGCACGAAAGCACGAGGCATAAACCAGTGGATCTTCGGCCATGACTCTTACGTTGTTGAAATGGGAAGTGAATATATAGACAAGATTCTACAGACATTGACCGTAGTTCTGGATAAATCTGTTGGCATAAGAACTATACTTGCGCAGAGAAGAGGAAAGATACTCAGGGAGTGCATTAATGCCGGAAATGAGTTAAGGAAAGTTCTCGGGCGCAATTGATATGGACGTAGAACCGCGAGTCATTGTTGCTCAGATAGAAGCCAGGCGGGCCTATGCCGTGCCTCTGATCATTTACAGGGCAGGTCTTCTTGAATATCTGTACACTGGCACGTCCTCATGTTCCCTGCTAGGCAGAATGTTATGTTTTCGTCGAAGAAACATAAGAGTTATTCCCAGTGAGCTAAAAAAAGAAACAGTTGTATCAACAGATAGACCAACACTGGTTGACATTCCACACCATCTCGGTTTCTGTAACCAGGGCCTTCGCCGATACTTGAAGAGGAATGAAGTTTTTGGTGAGTTCATGATCAGGAAAGGCCTTGCCAACGCAAATATCATTTATTCTTTTAATATCGGATGTCACAACTTCCTAAACCATGCCAGGTGCAGACGCGTCAAGGTAATTTCAGATATTTATATGCATCCCTTGACCTCGCATATCTTAAGACACGAGGAGGAGACTATCAGAGGTATAAACAAAAACAGAATAAATAGTGACCAATCACTGTATACAGAAATGTACACAAGGACATTCGAGCTCAGCGATACCCTCCTCTGTCCCTCTGCGTGGGTTGCTGATGGTGTGAGGGAACTCTGCCCACAGCATGGACATAAGATAAAGATCTGTCCATACGGCTCAAGCATTGATTACAACGGAAGGGTAAATAAGCCCATCAGGGGGAGGATATTCTGGGCTGGCAGAGACTGGCTGGGGAAGGGATTACACTACTTAGCTCAGGCGGCTGACGAGCTTAAGGCTAAGTATCCTGAAATGGACTTCAGAGCAGCCGGTATCACAAATCCGAAAGTGTTCAGTATGCATAAATTCAGAAATATAAATTTCCTCGGCAAGCTTGATAAGCAGCAGATGCAGGAGGAGTTTCTGTCTGCGGATATGTTTGTGTTTCCGACGCTGTCAGAGGGCATGGCGGGGGTGGTAGTAGAGGCAATCGCAGCTGGTTGTCCTGTCATAACCACACAGTGTGCAGGAATAGATGCGATTGAGAATGGTAAAAACGGAATTCTGATTCCGCCGCGGAATCCTTCGTCGATTGTTGAGGCAGTTGAAAAGGTTTATTGCGACAGAGAGTATAGAAACATCTTGGCAACAAACGTCAGGATTCTGGCGGATGATTACACCTTGGACGCCTGGGCAAACCGTCTTGTGGGTATTCTCAAGGAACTCTGATTACATATGGCAATCTTGCTTTATATCATATTGATCTCCCTTTGTGTTTTTATCGCCTACAGGGGCCTGAAAGACCCGGCCAGAATGTACCAGTTTCCATTCGCGGCGGCGGCAGTCTTTCTGGGTTTTATTGTGCCTCCTTTGTTCGGGCTCCTTTGGGTTGACTATCTTCCTGAATGGGCATTTGAACGCTACGTCTTTATGTGTGTTCTCTGCCTTTCAATGTGTTCGATGGGCGACCTATTCGCGCGAAGCCGCACAAGGGCAGTGATCGGGACAACAGTCTATGACTCAAGGAGGTGGCTGTTTGGAGCAGTTCTCTTGGTTTTTGTGGGCGGCTTGGCATATCTCAAGAGCCGCTCTCTCTTCCGAACTGGGTTCGACATGGGAACCGGCATTACTGTTGCCGTTAATTTCTTTGTAACGCTGCTAAGATATGGCTTTATCATGGCGTTAATTCACTTGTTGCGAAGCAGAAGTAGGTATGCCTTGGTTCTGGTACTGCTGATAGCCTTGTTTTATTTTGACCGCATTGTTCTCTTGGGAAGACGGCTTGATGCCGTTGAATTTGCTTTTGTTCTTGCGGGATCGGTATGGTTTGTATTGCATAAATCTGTTCCGCGCCCCGTGGTGATAGGCGGTTTTGTCCTGACCGTGTTGTTTTTCTTCAGTATAGGAGATTACCGTTCTGTCGTGGTCTCGAAGACCGGCGAGAGAGACTGGTCGGAACTTCAAAAACTTGATTTAGTAGGAACATTCAAAGAAACCACTACAGGAGGAAGCAGCGAAACGGTTGCCGGTATCTATTTGATGGCTGCTAGCGCATCCGACATGGCTTTCAACTTCGGATTAAACCATTGGAATGGGCTCGTATTCAACTATGTCCCGGCACAGATATTCGGCTCGGAGTTTAAGGAGTCGTTGTGTCTGCCTATTCCCAATTTGTTCGCAATTGCCGATAGAAACTACGGCTACGTTAAGCCAACAGGCTCGACCGTCACTGGAATGGTGGACTGTTTTGCATCCTTTTCGTATTTCGGTTGTCTGAAGTTCTTTATCATTGCATATATTATGCAGCGATTATATCGCCGGGCGATTGACAGTAACATAATCGCACAGGCACTCTATCTCTTTATGATGACCAATGCCTTACACGCCATTACACACGGCACCACTTGGTTTGTGAGTCCTTGGGTGCACATGCTTGTTTTTTGGATTCCCTTGATGTTCTATGCGGCCAAAAGAATCGCAACAATCGACCCAGTATCACTATGGAAAACACATGCGGCTGGTAATTATTTTCCATCGTATTGGTCCCTATCATCACGCCCGTCTGCAAGCGACTAACAGGATAAGCCCGATCACCGTAGTTGAACTGTCCGCTAAGGACGAGACCTATGCATGGGCAAAGGTAAAGGACTATGGTGAATACGAGAAGCATACTGTTTTTCAATCTGCGGATTCACAGACTATAGCAACTCGGATTGTCTATAACGAAGTGAAAAGGAAGCTGGATGCAATCGCACCTGACGTTGTTGCGATACCTGGATTCTATGACAATGGTGCATTATCAGCCATTCGATGGTGCAGGGAAAATAATATCCCTTGTGTCCTGATGTCCGACAGTGCGGAGCATGATTTCCCAAGGCATTTCTGGAAGGAGTGGATTAAAAAGCAGCTCGTAGCGTGTTTCTCAGCGGCCCTTGTAGGTGGGCAACCTCAGCGAGATTACGTTTGGAGGTTGGGTATATCGGCAGACAGAATATTCACCGGTTATGACGCAGTGGATAATGATTATTTCGCCTCGCGGGCCGACGAAGTTCGTCAGAAGAAAAACAAAACCAGACAGCAGCTTGGCCTGCAAAAGCCCTTCATATTGACGATAGCAAGATTTATAGCGGAAAAAAATCTTTCGGGCGCAATGCAGGCTTACGCGCAATACGTCCAATGCCGAGGCAGCTCAGCGTGGAATTGGGTTATATGTGGCGACGGACCCCTCAAGGATGAACTTGTTGATTTACGGCAGAAATTGAGCCTTAATAGCCATGTGAACTTCCCCGGATTTGTTCAGTACGAAAACTTGCCTCTATACTATGGACTGGCCCAGGTTTTCTGGCTACCCAGCGTAAAGGACACGTGGGGCCTCGTCGTCAATGAGGCCATGGCGTGCGGATTGCCTGTTCTTGTGTCGAGAAGCTGCGGTTGCTGCGAAGATCTTGTTCACGAGGAGGAAAATGGGTTTTCCTTTGATCCGCGTGATATAGACGGCATGGGTGCCAAACTGTTGAAAATCTCCGATGGAGATTGTGACCTCGTGCACATGGGTCGAAAGAGCCGTTCCATTATATCTCACTGGGGATGCGATACCTTTGCACAGAACCTGTGGAAAGCGGCTGAAGTCGCGTATCGAACCGCGGTACTTAGAAATAACCTGACAGCTTCCGCGATCCTAAAAGGACTAACATTTGGCAGGTGAGCTGATGAATGTCCTTGTCGTTACGGCTTCTGTATCAAGAAATGCGGGGGGACTGCTTGACGCAGTATGTGGCCTCTCCAGGCAGCTATGTAAGAACTGCTCGGTGACTGTGTTCTCGTTAAAGGATGGGTTTTCACAGGTTGATAAGGAATCTTGGTTGCCCTTGATCCCCGTTCTTTTTGACCGGTGGCCCCCCAGGCAATTTGGATATTCGCGGGCTTTAAGAAAAGGTCTTGAGAACACGCAAGCCCACATTATTCACAGCCACGGTGTGTGGATGTATCCCTCCATGATATCCGGCACAGTTGCAGCAAAGAGGAAAATCCCCCTGGTGATTGCCCCACATGGTATGCTGGATTCGTGGGCGTTGAAGAACTCTGCGTGGAAGAAGAAGATTGCCGGTTGGCTTTATGAGAATCGCAACTTGCGTTCCGCCGCGTGCATCCATGCTCTTTGCGAATCCGAGTATCGAAGCATCAGGGCTTATGGATTAAAGAATCCGGTCTGTATAATACCAAACGGGGTTGACCTGCCGGACCTGCCGGTAGGACAGATAGTCCCTCCCTGGGAGTCACAGATTGGTGCAGAAAAAAATGTGCTGCTCTTTCTCGGCCGGATTCACCCGAAGAAGGGTCTGGAGAACCTTATCAGGGCGTGGGGCATTCTCAAGGGTAGAAAGCTCAGGGAGCTTGAGCAATGGCATCTGGCCATTGCAGGCTGGAGCCAGGGGGGGCACGAAAATGAGCTCAAGCAGCTCGCAAACAAACTGAATCTTGGAGCGGATGTCTCGTTCGCCGGCCCATTGTATGATTCTGCCAAAGATGCAGCCCTTCGAGCGGCGAAGGCCTTCATCCTGCCTTCCTTCAGCGAAGGACTTCCGATGGCCGTGCTGGAAGCCTGGGCGTACGGCCTGCCCGTGATCATGACAAGAGAGTGTAATATTACCGAGGGCTTCGAGGCCGGAGCGGCCCTCGATATTCGGCCGGATGTCGATTCTGTTCTTGAAGGTTTGGTAAACTTCTTACGCCTGTCCAACAATGCCAGAGAAAAGATGGGCCAGAGCGGCCTTCAGCTTGTACGAAATGGATTCTCCTGGCCGAAGATCGCGCGCCAGATGATTGATGTTTACAAATGGGTTTTGGGACAGAGTCCCAAGCCGGAATGCGTGAGGCTGGGTTAAATGCAGCAGATTGACATAAGCAATAAACCAAGTCCACATTCGCTGAGGAATAAGGTAGCCCGTATGCTATGGGGTATCGTTTACGTGTTGCTCTTTAGACCCAGCCCAAAAATTTGCCATGGCTACAGACGTTTTATGCTTCGCCTTTTCGGCGCTAGGATAGGCCGCGGTGCTCATCCTCATCCATCATGCCGGATATTTGCACCGTGGAATCTCACAATGGGAGATCATTCTACGCTTGGCCCTTATGTCGATTGCTGCTGTGTAGCTCCTATTAGGATAGGTAGTCATACGACGATATCACAGTACAGCTATTTGTGTGGTGCCACGCATGATTATGAAGATGCGCATTTTACTCTTAATTCTTCGCCCATTGTCATCGGTGAGCAAGTCTGGATCGCTGCCGACGTCTTCATCGGTCCAGGAGTGAGTATCGGTGATGGTGCTGTAGTCGGTGCGCGGTCAAGCGTTTTCAAGGACGTTCCGCCTTGGACTGTTGTAGTCGGTAGTCCTGCAAGATATCTTAAAGATAGGGTGATCCAGTGAGCGCCGCACACCGATGTGAGATTTGTGGGGGCGTCTGCGAACGCCACGTTTGTCACGGTGTCTATGTGTACTATAGGTGTTCCGAGTGCTTCACGTCGCAAGTCCAGCCTCAGCCTTGTGCGGAAGAGCTTTCAGAGTACTACAGGACATACCATTTGAAGGGGGGCGAGACTGACGGCCAATACGTTTTCGGCGAAAGAACACGTGCTGACTTTCCAGCTAAGGTGAGCTATATCAAGCGGGCGATTCGTTGGAACGGGACAAAACTGCGGCTTCTGGATGTGGGCTGTGGAAAGGGATGGTTCCTCTGCGAGGCCATGCGATCTGGATTTGATGTCCAAGGCGTCGACTACGGGGAAGCAGCCATTGGCTTTGCATCTGGAGAACTTGGTCTGGATGTCAGACACGGTTGCCTGGAGCGCATAATGGATAGCACGTGGGAGGAGAGATTCGACATTGTGACTTTGTGGGCCACAATTGAACACCTGTCGGATCCTAAAGCTACATTGGCGGCTGTCTTCCGTTGCTTGAAAAGGGGGGGGCACCTATTCCTCGACACGGGGCTTGGGAATGCTTGGATAGAGCACTTCCTCCCTGGGCATACGCAATGGTTCGACGCCCCCCAACACCTATGGGTCTTCAGTATCAAAGGACTGGGGCTTCTGCTGAGACAAGCGGGCTTTCAAGTTTGCCACACTAACAGGAACTGGGAGCGTTCATCAGTCAGACGCATTGTGAAAGCCATTCGCTTCAATGCGCTATGCCTGAGTTCATATGCCATGCTCCGGATCCCCCTCGGCACGAGAGGCTTTAGAAAGACGAAAGAGTCAACATGGTGGCCGGTTGGAACCCTCGTGAGCGTTGTCGCCCGAAAACCTGAATAAGTGCGGCACGACATGCAATGAATAAATCCATTCTTTTGAGACCATTAACGAGAGGCCCGGAAAACCATTTCTTCGGCTACTACGATAAGTGTCCCTGGGATAGAAAGGGCAACAGAATTCTGGCGCACCGAACGACCTTTATAGATCGATTCCCAAACCCGGATGATCGCGCCGAGATCGGGTATGTCAGCCTCAATGTCGAAGGCAAGTTTGTTAAGGTCGCAGAGACAACGGCCTGGAACTTGCAGCAGGGGTCACAGTTACAGTGGCTGCCAAATGGACCGGCTGACACAGACCAGATCATATTCAACGACCGACAAGAAGGCCAATTGGTCGCCGTGATTTTCGACCCTGCCACGAATGACAAGCGTATAGTAGATACACCTATCTATACGGTGAATTCATCCGGACGATACGCTCTTTCGCTCAACTACGCGCGGCTCTTTGATATGAGGAAGGACTATGGCATCGCAGGACTTAAAGACACATGGCGCGATGTGATGTGCCCGGAAGATGACGGCATCTACAGTGTGGATTTGCAGACTGGCATGACTGAGCTCATTGTCTCCATCGCGCAAGGGGCCGCTGTGAATCACTGTCCCCTGGGAGAAGGTGTAAAGCACTGGGTCAATCACATGATGTTCAATCCGTCAGGCAGACGTTTCTGCTTCCTTCACAGGTTCCTGCGAGACGATGGAATAATGCATAGCAGACTGCTCACGGCCGATTCAGATGGCAGTGATTTACGCTTACTCTTTGAAGGTATGGTTTCACATTATTGCTGGAGAGACGAGACAACGATTCTCGCATGGGCAGGCAAGAGGAAGATCCTTGGGGACGGCAAACGCAAGTCAAGTTTTGTTATGACGAGCGCTCGGCGATGTCTCAAGCCTATCTACTATGCGATGGGCAAGCCACGCATTCTAATGCAGAAAGTGGTTGGCGATTCGTACTACCTGATACAGGATGCTCCGAATGGCACGGTCAAGCGATTCGCTTACGGGCGACTATCAACCGATGGACACTGCACGCTGTCGCCGGATGGGAGATGGATGCTTACGGATGGCTACACCGACAAGAAGAAACGCCTTCCTCTCTTTCTATGCAATGTGTCCACACAGGAAGTAATCGAGATCGGCAGATTCCCCACACCGAAGGTTCTGGATGGACCTGTGCGGGTTGATCTTCATCCTCGCTTTAGCCGTGACGGTACAAATGTCTGCATCGACTCTGCTATGGATGGGACAAGGCAGATGTATATTATTGATGTTTCTGAGATCGTAGGTTCTGTTTAGATGGGTATCTCGATTTTCATACAGACACTTAATGAAGAAGACAATCTCCCCAGGTGTGTGGAGAGTCTATCATGGTCCGATGATATTGTAGTATTGGACTCATTTAGTTCAGACAGTACGGAGGAAATCGCCAAGTCATACGGATGCCGTTTTTATCAGCGTCCCTATGACGGGCGTGCCAATAACCAGAACTGGGCGGTAGAGAACATCGAGTTCAAGCATCCCTGGGTGTACTACTCGGATGCGGATGAAGTTGTCCCCTCGGAGTTACGGGATGAAATACTACAGGTGACTTCCGATGTTGCCAGGCCGGAGATTGCGTATCGGGTGCGATTCAAGAACATGTTCATGGATCGCTGGATCAAACACAGCTCAATGTATCCATCCTGGATCGCCCGGCTTTTCAAACCCGACAAGATCCGCTGGGAGCGTGAGGCTAATCCGGTTGCCATCATTGATGGCCCCGTGGGCTTTCTGCAGAACCATTTCTACCACTATAGTTTCAACAAAGGGTTCAATGCCTGGTTTGAGAAGCATAACAACTACAGTAATTATGAAGCGGAAGAAACGCTCAAGTCGCTTTGTAACGGCGATTTCAAGCCGAGTGAGGTCTTCAGCCGCGATCCAGCTATCCGACGGGCAGCATTGAAACGGCTTTCGTTTCGCATGCCCGGCCGACCATTTGCGAAGTTCGCGTATATGTACCTGCTCCGTGCAGGATTCCTCGATGGCAGAGCAGGTTTGACGTATTGCACGTTGCAGGCGATCTATGAATACATGATCTGCTGTAAGGTCAGGGAACTGCGAAGGCGAGAGAAGGGGTTGCCGGTTTGACGGTAGTACAGTGTGACGGTGATACGGTCGGACGGTGTTACGGTCATACAGTCTGACAGTCGTACGGTCGGACGGAATTTTCTTGTCCGCGGGGCATGGATAGCATATAATAAATGTGTAGTGTGCCTGTTCCAATCTTGAAAAGCTGAAAGGCTGTCCAATGCTGACTACGGATGAGTTGATTAACGAGGCCATGTCCTTGCCGGTTGAGTTGAGGGCTCAATTGGTGGACGAGTTGCTCAAGAGCCTTAACCCTTCACAGGCCGAGATTGACGAACTCTGGGCGATTGAGGCCGAGAAACGCGTGGCTGAAATCGAGGCCGGCAAGGTTCAACTCATACCCGGCGAGCAGGTATTTGCCGAATTGAGGAAAAGGCTGGGCCAATGAAATACGCCTTTCATCCGGAGGCACAGGCGGAGTTGGACCAGGCCGCCGACTACTATAACGCCTGCCAACCTCATCTGGGCGGGGATTTTGCCCGGGAGGTTTATGCGACGATTCAGAACATTCTATCACATCCGAAGGCGTGGGCGCCTCTCTCAAAGCACACCAGGCGCTGCCTCGTACACCGGTTTCCCTACGGCGTTATCTACCAGTTGGAAGCCAGGACGATACGGATCATTGCGGTGATGCACTTGAGCCGTAAACCGGGCTATTGGAAGAATCGAGTGGCCGAGCCGTAGTCCGCGGGATTCACGCGGCAAGTCCCAGGTCAGATTTCCGAACCGCCGCACTCTCGCACCTGGCTGACGGTGATACCGTCACACGGCCAAACAGTCATACAGTCTGACTGTCGCACTGTCCGACGGTTATATGGTCATACGGTTAAACGGTCATACAGTTACACTGTCAAACAGTCGTACGGTCGAACTGTCATACGGTCACACAGTCACACTGTAAGACGGAGATGAGCGAATGCGAATCGTACTGATCAATCAATTTTACAAACCGGATACGGCGGCAACGGGCCAGCTTCTGGCGGATGTGGCCGAAGAGCTGGCGGCACAAGGTCACCAGGTGCACGTGATATGCAGTCGCCACCGGTACGATGGTGGTAAGAGTGACTCGGCTGCCGTGGAGAGTGCGGAAGGTCTCGCCGTCCATCGTGTCTTCACGACCCGCTTTGGCCGTAAGATGCTGTTAGGTCGAGCGATCGATTATCTTTCGTTCTACGTCAGCGCCGCCTGGCGAGCGCTGGTGTTGCCGAAGCCGGATGTTTGCGTCTCGCTAACAACGCCGCCGTTCATCTCGCTGATCGGCCTGATGCTCTCGAAGCTCAAGGGCACGCAGAGCGTGATCTGGGTTATGGACGTCTATCCGGATGTTGCGGTTGCGTATGATGTGCTGCAAAAAAGGACTTTGCTCTATCGCGTTTTGACGCGAGTCAATAGAGTATTGTATCGCAACGCGGCGGCCGTGATCTCGCTGGGCGAGACGATGACCGTGCGGCTTCAATCGCTCGGGGCTCTGCCCGAGAATCTTCATACAGTTCATAACTGGGTGCCAGGAGAGACGGTGTGACGGTAATACAGTGTGACAGTGAGACAGTGGTACGGTGTGACGGTGGGCCAGTGGTACTGTCATACAGTCAAACGGTCATACTGTAATACTGAACGACGGTCAACCGAGATCACACTGGATACCCGGCACACTACTTGTCTGCGTTTGCCATCATTTTCCCTAGCTTGGCTCCTAATTCTGAGTATTGATCACTCAATTTTTTATGAGTTTTTTCGTCGATATATTCACATTTGTATGCGGTTCTCAGCCAATGACGTGTTTCCTGTTGTTCGCCGTCGCTATCGGTAAGCTTGGCTATAAAGTGGGCAATATAGCGGCGTTTGGCCCATGCTTCGGCGATGTTTGCCCCCACTGCACGGGAAGATCGGCGAATCTGATCCGTCAAAGAGTATTTCTCCTCACTCGGGAAACCCTTACTAACCTCAAAGATACGTTGCTGAAGCTCAAATGCCAGTTTGTAGACATCTAATTCCTCATAAGATTTGACTAACATAGTCTTCCCCGTTTCATAAATGAAAATGAAAACAGTGCAACATAATATCCTAATTCCCGCACAACGTCAAACAGTGATGCGGCGTGACGGTCACACAGTCACACTGTCACACAGTCAAACTGTAAAATGACAACTCTACTCTATTCCGGCAATCTCGGCATTGGTCAGGACCTCGGCACGGTCCTGCGTGCGGCGGCCCGCCTTAACGGCGATAGGGACCTGCAAATTATTATCATCGGTGGCGGTAAGGGCCTGCCGTCGGTCAAGCAGCTTGTTTCCGAGCTGCAACTGAGGAACGTCGAATTCGGTGAGCCGGTGCCTTTGTATAGGCTCTTCGATGTCCTGGCGACCGGGGATATCCACATCATTTGCCAGAAGCCGGGAACAGAAGGCCTGCTTGTGCCCAGCAAGATATACAGCACACTGGCCGTCGGCCGGCCCTCGCTGTTTGTCGGACCTGCCGATTGCGAGGTCGGTCAGATCGTCCGCGACAGCCGGTCCGGGTTCGTAGTCAGGCCGGGAGATGTCGAAGGCGCATTCGACGCGCTGACGAGCCTTGTACATTCTGCCGCCTTGCGATGCGAAATGGGAGAAAATGCCAAGGAGTATTACGAATACTACTTTGGCCGGCAGAAGAGTGTGGCAAGGATCATCACTATAATCGAACATGTGGGCCGGAATAGTCATTCCTGATGAGAAGGTACCCAAAGCAAATGAAAAGTGAGAACTCAGATGGCAGGCCGATTGTTGCCGCGGTGGCAGCGACTGTCATGGTGCTCGTCTCAGGCGCAGCATTTCATACGCTGGCTGCACGAGTGAGGGACTCTATGACAAGCTTGCCGATTGCCCCCGAGGTACTGGAAGGATTTCCCATGCAAATCGGCGATTGGACGGGCCAGAATGTACCGCTGGATGAGACCATAGTAGAAAAAATAGATGCCGATGCACACATCAATCGCCAGTATTCACGTCATAACGGCCGCGAGTCTGTTGTATTCTATCTTGCGTACGGTAGCACCTGGGAGATGATGTATCATCGCCCAGAGGTCTGCTATCCTGGAAATGGGTGGACGCTTGTAGATCGCAGTGCTATGGACCTACAGGTTCATAACGGCATGAATCTGCAGTGCAGTATTTTTCGGTTCTCACGAAGCGAGTTGGAAACAAGGGAGGTCGTCGTTTTGTACTATTGTCTTGCGGATGGGCGTACTTACAGCAATATCTCATTATTACGATCGAGAGTATGGGGTGCCTTGGCCGCAGTGGATCACTTTGCACAAGTGCAGATCGTTGCTTCGTCGAGAGGGGCCTTGCCCCCCGATGCAATGATAGATATCGTTTCCGACTTTGCTATCGAATCCGCCTCATCGATAGCGGAGCTGTTCGTGGACGCTGCAAAGGATCGGCACTCGGATGAAGAACGGGCCCGTGCGAGCGCCGTGTCTGAGGGAAAAGAGAGTGATTAACTGCCGTATTCGCGACCGGCATGCTGTACCGATTTCCGGCAAGCATAACGTGCAGGAGAACTTCCTGAGACTTGTTTCAGTCATGTTATTGCTGTTAGCCGTGACGGTGTGGTCGCATTGGCTGACGATCGTGAACCTCTCTCATGGATGGAGGCAAGATGACTACTCCGCAGGCCAGCTTGTCCCAATCATTGCGCTGTTTCTTGTCTGGCGTGAGAGGAAGACGCTCAGGGGCTGTTCATTTGTGCCATGCTGGTGGGCAGGGATAGCCCTGCTCTTGCTGGCAGAAATAGCTCGGTTCTATGGATTTCTATCAGCGCTGGCATCAATTGAGCGAGGTTCATTGGTGCTGATGGTTGGAGGTTTAGTGCTCCTGGTGGCTGGGTGGCAGGTGTTGCGGCGTGTCCTGTGGATTCTGCTGTTCCTTTTTCTCATGGTCCCTTTGCCCGGGCGCGTTCACAACCTTATCAGTGGACCTTTGCAGAACATCGCAACAACCGGGTCGGTATTTCTTCTGGAAGCGTTCGGTGCGACGGTCAGCCAGCAGGGAAATGTCGTGATGCTCAATGAGGCGACGCCGATGGCCGTCGCGGAGGCGTGCAGCGGCCTGCGAATGCTCATGGCGTTCGTGATCGTGGCCGCATTTGTCGCCTACATGGTGAAACGCCCGCGCTGGCAGAAGGCAGTCCTGCTCCTATCGAGTATTCCCGTCGCGGTCGCGTGTAATATTCTGAGGCTGTGCGTGACAGCGGTTCTCTTTATGCTGGTCAGTGCCGAAGTGGGGCAGAAGTTCTTTCATGACTTTGCCGGCCTGGCCATGATGCCAATAGCCGCATTACTTCTGTTTGCCGAGCTGTGGCTGATGGATAAACTGATTGTGCCGGAGTCTGAAACCACGAATAAACACGAAGAAACACGAAATTGAAACCGCAGATTAACGCTGATGGACGCGGATTTGACGCACCACGAAGGGTAGCGACAGCCACGAAGCGAAGATGAAGAAAATAGTCAATTTGTGCTCAGACTTCGTGGTCCTTCGAGCCTTCGTGGTGAAAAATGCTCCTGACCCGTCTTCTCCATAACATCTTTAAGGCAAAGAAGTTACGGCTAATGCGCTGAATCTTACGACCGGCGGCGAAAGAAATATTGGCCTTTTCGGTGAAAATCTTCTTGACATTTATACGATGTACTGGTAAAAATAACACTTAGTCTTTTGGACGGAGTGGTGATTTAGATGATTGACGGCAGAAGGGTTCTATTCTTAATAGCGGGGCTGGCTATTGCTCCGGCTGCATTCGCCGGCATGATGCCGGCATCTTCACACGATGTGGGAGCGCTCTGCCCTCGGACTGATCTGCAGCACGCGAACATTTCATCTCTGTTTCATTGCTCCGGCGCGACTGGCTTGGATTTCTGGCGTGGCCAGTTGTTGCCCGATACCCCGGTGGAGGCCCAACAGAACCGCGAGATACAACATCCCCAAGCCCTGACGGACGGCACAGGCAGCCTTAGCCTGTGTTTGTCAGCCCTGATAGGTTTGGGTCTGTGCGGATCCGTTCACTGGGTGAAAAAGGCTTCGTTCCATTTTGTCCCGGAATGGTACCACAATGGCGGCCCGTTCCAAATTGGTCACAGCCACGCTGTGAACCCAAACACTCTCTGCTCCGTGCCGGTTTACTGTTTCATTCAGCCCGTTTGCACGGCGCCGGATATTAAACCGCAATACCGCCTGGGGGCAATCGTGTCCCTTTGGCGAAAATCACGATGCACACCCACGGTACTCGGTTCCCGAGCCCCTCCTGACATGTCATAAATACAGATTGTCTCCCGCTGCTCCATATACGCGCGGCGGCAATGATCGGATTGACTGTCTTATCTGATCGAAGCAAAGAAGTTATTGGATTGACATGTTACGGAAGGAGAAACAAACAATGAAACGCTTTTTATTACTTAGTATGGTCCTCGGGCTTTTTGCGGGCCAAGCGTCTGCAGGCCCCTACACTCTGACCCAGGCCTATGCCCTGACGCTTGACGATGTTGCTTACAGCGATGGGGGGGCCATGGACGCATTAAGCCCGACTACCAGCACAGACACATATGGATTGGCTATGCAGGGACAAGTCGGGTTCTTCGGCAGTCTTGACGACACTGATGGCGGCGACAAGCTTGCATCGGTCACGATGGGCGATCCCGGTGCCAACCTGAGCCTGAACTTGAGCAGCCAAGGGTACACCGAGTACCGATTGTTCATGGCGAACGACGATGATGACTTATGGTCCGTAGCTCTGTACATTAAGACGCTGGACGGCCTCGACCAGACGCCGTTCGTGGAGTTGGCTGGGTATTCGAGTGCAACGCTGGTGCTCGATTTTGCCACTTTCGGCATTGTCGATGCTGAGCTAGCCGACGTCGACGATATCGGCTTCATTATTCAGGGTGACCTTAAATTTAGTGGTAGCAGCAACCCTGGCTATCCAAGCGACCCCGACTTCTACCACGTCTCGGTCGTACCCGTGCCCGCGGCCGTTATACTGGGTCTGCTCGGGTTAGGTGTGGCTGGCTGGAAGTTGCGTCGATTCGCCTGAGAACGTAGCAATCGTGTGATAATAAGCCTGCGCAACCTGGCATAAGGAGGGGGTTCGCTGCAGGCACTGATATTCAGGGAGGAGTTTCGCAGCACGATCACAGAGGGAGCTCTGCTTGAGGCGCTGTCAAGCGGAAGAGCGTATGGATGGATAGATGTATTTTTTGATAAAGAAAGGAAAAGGTCGTGAGACGTAATACACAACTAAAGCTGGTTAGATGTTTGGTCGCCACAGCGATTCTCTTGGTCGGCGTGTCCGGCTCTCGGTGCTTCGCTGATATCTGGACGGGAGTTCCAATTTCTGATACGCTTACGTGGGCAGACACCGAAATTATTGCCGGCGGTGCCTGGGCGGCCGCAGGGACGGAGTTTTTCTATAACGTGACAAGGGCCGATCTAAGCTCCCCGTTGCACTACTACTACGAGTTTACAGTTGCAGACGCACCAGGTATAAGCCACATGATTATCGAAGTATCCTCCGCAGCTGCTGGGGGCGACCTCGGCGAGTTCACTGTGCTCCCTCCGGACTATATCAATGGGCCCACTGTATATCCGGGTGCCTACGATTGGGACGATCCAGGTAACCCCAGCGGTAGTTATGAGTGGACCATGGAACGCGGTATCAAGTTTGAGCTAACCTCTGGCTCGACATGGATCTTGGAGTTTGACAGTTGGCGTGCCCCCATGTGGGGCAGTTTCTATGCGAAGGGTGGCTCCATATACGCCTTTAACACGGGACTCGTAGGGGGCGATGATTTCATCCCCGTTCCTAACTCGTCGTATGTTCCGCTGCCGGGCGCCGTGTTGCTGGGCATGCTCGGCTTGGGTATCGCCGGCTGGAAATTACGTAAGTTTGCATAAGAGCCGCGTAGTTAGTCGTTGAGCTTAATGGCAGGCGCGTGGGCGACGCCCGGGCGAGGGGCGTCGCGCGCAGGTTTTGATCTTCGCGGAGGGATTTAATTCCAATTGCGAAACGCGGGGGAAAGAGCCGTTTTGCCCACCTGCGGCAGAGGTCCCATCGCATGGGAGCCTCCGCCATGAACAAAAAACCAAGCCGATAGCGGACCTTGTCACATCATACAGTCCACAGACCTTTGGCCTAAAGCGTTAAGTCCACGAGAATTACAGCCGATAAGTCTTTAGTGGTCTCTATCCACAGTCAATGGCGATAATGTTTTCAACAAGCCAGAAAGCAGTACAATTCTGGAGGAAATCTGCCATGTTTAAGCCGAATCGATGTGCGAAGATCAACGTCAAGGTGCTTGCCGTTTTGATCCTTGTCACCGTGGCGATCGGAAGCTCTCTGTTTGCGGCTCGGGAGGTCCGAAGAAATCTTCTCTCGAAAATGGACCTGGATGCGGGGCAAGCCGCGTTCGAGAAAGGGGATTGGGCAACCGCCTCCAAGCACCTCCAGCGGTACCTCGGCCGAAATCCCGACGACGTCGAGGTCCTCAAGAAATATGCCAAGGCACGGCTGTCCATCCGGCCGCTTGACGCCCCGGGTGTCGGTGGGGCCATCGCGGCCTATCGTCGCGTCATACAACTGGATCCGCTCGACAAAATCGCCTACGAGAAGCTGGCGCAACTTTACGCCGGCATAGGCAATTTCGAAGAGCTGGCCTACATCGCCCAAACACGGGTGGGTCTTGATCCGAACGACCTGAAAGCCCCGCTGTGGCTGGCCGACGCATTGATCCGCCTGCGCAAAACGGATGAGGCTAAACGGACACTTGGCGATTTCGTAAAGGCACTCGAGGCACTTCCTGAAAGGCCCGCCGAGTATGTGCAAGCATGCTCGCTGATGAGCCAGGTCCTAAGCAGCCCGGCCTCCACCGGGACAAGGAACGAGGCCCTGGAATGGCTTAACCGGGCCGTGGAGGCCTGCCCGAAATCTGTCGAGGCCCTGGCGTATCGTGCACGGTTCTACCGCGAGAGATCTCAAATTCCCGGCACAAGCGTACAAGACGTACAAGACAAGTCGGCGCTCGCCCGCAAAGACCTGGAGGCGGCCGACGCTCTGGGCACGAAGAACCCTCGCATTCGCTTGTTCCTGGGCGCGGAATGGCTGGAGCACGGCGAGTATGACCGGGCTGCAGCCGAACTCCAGGCTGTCGAGAACCTGTCGCAGGAAGCACTCGCAGAATATTTCTTCGACGTGCAAGACTGGACTGTTGCACGGTTTCTCTTCGCTTCGCAACTGGCGATAAAACGGAAGGCCGCAGCCGAAGGCGTTTCCGGGGCCGATGAAGTGCTGACCGTCCTGACAGAGAAAACGCACAGGCTCCGAGTACTGCCGTCTGCTGCCATGCTCTACGTTGCCGCAGGCAAGGTCGCCGAAGCGAGGGCCTGTCTCGATGAGTATCTTGAAATCATGTACGCCCAGGAAGGGCCGGCAGAGTCCAAGCTGGGGCTTTTTTATCTTCAGGCCCTGGTCGCCAGGGCTGAGGAAAAACCCTACGTCGTCATCGACGTTCTGCAGCCGGCTGTCGTGGCTGACGCATCCCGTCCCGAGCTGTGGCAACTGTTGGCGGAGGCCTACAGCCAAACAGACCAGACCAGGCGGGCCGTCAGTGCCCTGATAAGATATCTTCGCCTTCGTCCGCGCGACCCGGAGGTGACGCTGCAACTGGCTAAAGAGTACCTCAAGCTGCGGGACTGGAACCGGGCATTTGAAGCCACGCGACTGGCTGAGTCTATGGATCCAACGGACATTGTGGTCAGACTGCTCCGCATTGAGGCGAGCATATACCGGGTGGCCGAGCAGAGCTACAGAATGGACCCGTCAAGTGTAGAGGCGTTATCAACCGAATTGGCGCAGTTGCGCAAGGACCATCCCGACCGCGTGGATATTCGGATATTGCAGGCAAGCATCGCTGATTACCTCGAAAAGCCGGACGAGGCTGAACGCGAACTGAAGGAGGCCATTGAACAGTGTCCCGAGCCGCTGCGGGCTGAGATGCAGCTTGTGACGCACTATCGTAGAACCAAACGCATGGCCGAGGCACTCAGCACCTGCCGCACGGCCTGCGAGCGTAATCCTAAGGTGGCCGAGCCCTGGCTTTCTCTATCGGGCCTTCATGTGGCCAAGGCGGACTATGGCTCGGCCCGAAGCGCTCTGACGCAAGGGCTCCAGAGCGTCGTCGGCCAGTGGGAACAGCGGTCTCTATCGCTACAACTGGCCTTGGTGGAACTGTTTTATGGGGATCGGGCCACCGGGATACGTCTTCTGAGCAAGGTGGCCGACCAAGATAAACAGGAAATCCGTGCCCGCTCGCTGCTTCTGAGTGTCCGGGAAGTGCAGCAGGACCCGACAAGAGCCGAAAAACTCATCAGCGAACTGCGGGAAGCGGAGGGTGAAAGCGGGCTTTACTGGCGGCTGTACCAAGCGGCCTTGTGGCTGGCGGCCGGCGACTGGCGATCGAAGCAGCCGGACATCATAGGGGCCGTTCAATACTGCATTGATGGCGACCCCGAGTGGTCCGCCCCGGCGTTGCTACTGGCGAACATGTATGAGAAGCTGGAGGACTTCAGACGCTTGGAAGAGACGTGCCGGCAAGCCCTTAGCAGGAATCCCTCGGCGACCGATGTGGCAGATGTCCTCCTTACCCTCCTTGAGAAGCAAGGCCGCTTTTCGGATGCTGAGCAGGTTCTGACCCAGATCGAGACGAACCCTCGGCTGGCCAGCGATTGGGGCGTGCGAATAGCCCTCAATTCGAAGGACTATTCGCGCGCGATCGACGAGTTGAAGCTGCGGGTCTCTAATGACGACCGAGACGCGAACTCACGAATCCTTCTGGCCCGGCTGGTCTATTGGCAAACCACGGATGCCGACCAGGCGTTTGCGCTTCTCAAGCAGGCCGAGGCGATAACGCCGGACTCCATGGCGCTCACGGCCGCCAAAGTGGTCATCCTGCGGGCCGAAGGGCGAGCCGAAGAGGCCCAGCAAATCCTCAACGCCTACGTATCCAAAAGCAACGCCTTCGGCGCCTACACGATGCGGGCGGCCTACCTGGCCAACGCAGGTGAATTCGAGCGAGCCGAGCAGGATTATAGAAAGTTGACAACCTTCCCCGAGAAAGCCGCAACAGGGTACGAGCTCCTAAGCAACTTCTATGCCCGCAATCAGAGACTCGATCAGGCGGTAACGGCACTTGAAGAGGGTTTGGCCGCATATCCCGCAGATCTGAGGTTGAAGCGGCAACTGATGAAGACATTGTTTGTGCGGGGCCAGGCTCAAGACCAGCAGAGGGCACTTGAAATCCTGACCGCACTTGAAGAACGACTGCCGCAGGACCCCGAGCTGATGAAGGTCCGCGCTGTGCAAATGCTACAGCAGCCGACGCCGCAGTCACTTAAGACGGCCAGAGTAAAACTGGAAGATGTGATCAAACTGGAACCGACAGCGGTTGATGCCCATCTTATGCTGATTCGTCTTGCGATGCAGGAGGGAGACTACGAGACGGCCCGCGATTCTGCGATTCGGGCACTTGGCTCCAACCCGGACAATCCGGCGTTGCTGTCGGCCAGAGCCGGGGCTGAGCTTGAACTCGGCAATATACAGATGGCTATGGAGTTATCTCGTCTGGTTTTTCGACAAGACCCAAGCAATACCGAAGCGCTGGGTATTGCGCTCCGGAGCAAGGACCGCGGCTTCCTCGAAGAGGCCCGGGCGATGATCGAATCTGCGGCGGCCGCGAATCCTGCGGATGAGAAGCTGCTGCTCTCTCGCTCTCGTGTTCTGGTTGCCTTGGAGCTGCCTCAGACAGCCATTCCTGAGCTGGAAACCTATTGCCAGACAAAGGAAGGAAGCGGCAGTGTTGCCGCGATCGTGACCCTTGCCGACCTGTACCGTCTGACGGGTGACATGGACCGGGCGAAACAAAAGATTGAGCAGGCGGAGCAGATAGACCGCAACAGTGTGACGGTGATCCACGCCCGATTCTTGTGGCTGATAGCCCAGAAGCGATTTGACGAGCTTTCCCAGATCAGCTCCGCGTATCTTTCGGCCAAAGAGCAGAATCCAACGGCCCTCATGGCAGCCGCCTCGATCTTAGCGGCGTCGGATTCGATGGAGCTTAAGAAAGAGGCAGTGAAACTCTTTGAGCATGCAGCGACCCTCTCGCCGACGCTGAAAGAGGCGCGCCTGGGTCTGGCTTCCAGTCTCTACCAGACAGGAGATGCCGACCGTGCTGTGACGGTTTACCAGGAATTGCTTCGGCGGTATCCGAATGACATACAAGCTCTCAACGACCTGGCCTGGATTCTGCAAGAGCATAAACATCAGTACGACGCGGCACTTGAGCTGGCAAATAGAGGGCTCATCCTCGCCCCGGATGAATTGCACCTTCTTGATACGAGGGGAGCCATTTTGCTAAACATGCCGGACCGGCTCGCCGACGCAAAGAATGACTTTGAAAAGCTTGTCGGATTATCGGCCCCCGATACTCGGCAAAAAGCAGATGCCCTGCTGAAGCTGGGCCGCGTTTGTGCAAGACTTAAGGAGCTGGCCCGGGCAAGACAGCATTTGCAGGAGGCCTTGGAGATTGACCGCAAAATCGGCGTTTTCACGCCTGACGAACGCTCGGAGATCACGAACATTCTCCAGAGAAGCGGGATGCAGGCTGTTGACAAATAGTATCACTTCGAGTCAGCACGAGTCGGACAAGCCCTATCAGGACTGCACGTCATAGCAGGAGGAGAAGATATCGCGCCAAGATCAAAGTCGGCCAGCCGAACATCAATCGAAGGCACTGCGTACTCTGCGCAGGGCAGTGCGAACGCGCTCAACAGACAGGCTTTGGGCGGTTTCATCCATGGACACGGTGTCGGACCCAGTCATGGCAGTGTCGGCGTCGCTGGGAAGCTGGAAGGAACAACGAGTAGTCGTCGCAAACACATCGGTTGGGCGGTTCTGGTCGCCTACTCGCTGTTGCTCATATACCGGGCTTCGCATTACGGTGACGGCGGCGACATTGCGAATGTCCCCATGTGGGAGCTACAGAACTCGCAGCGGCTTCTCGGCTGGATTGGCGGACTCGCCTTCAGAGGTTTCTGTGATTTCGTGTATTTCGTTCCTGTGGGTCTAGTCGCCGCCATAATTGTTCCCCGCGGTCCGGGCTGGTTTCACCGGTTCCCGATAAGCATTCCCGCACTGGTGGCGGCAGGTGCGCTCGCGGCCCTGACTCGCACCATCGGGATCGGCCGGTCCTGGCATTTTGCCGCAGCCGTCGGTCTGGCGCTTCCCTTGCTGGGCTGCCTCTTCGGGACGTGGATGGGCACAGCGTGGCTGCGCGGCCGGCGGGCGCGCCTTTGGCTGCTGCCGAAAATTGCGTTGCTGGCTTTCCTGGCGGCTCTCTGCGCCATTATCATTCTGTGGATGTCAGTGCAAGAGACGTTTCTACCTTTTGAAGCGGAGCGCGTGACTTCTGCCGAGAAGCGACGCCTTGTGAAACTTGTTCGCGACAAGAGTCCCGGAGATCTGATAGAGGGCCAGACCCAAACCTTGAGGTTGACTGAACACGACATCAATGTCTTGCTCTCCTGGGGTCTCTCACTCGGATCGCCGGACCGAAAAGCGAAGGTCAGCCTGGCCAGCGATTCGGCTTCGCTGTCCGCGTCAGTTGGCGTGACATTAGCCGGTGGAAGAACGCGATACCTGAACCTTGTGGTAGCTGGCAACGCAGACATTGAAGAGAGACGCATGCGCTTGCATGTGGAGCGGTGCCGAATAGGTTTTGCGGAGATCCCAAGCTGGCTTCTGAACCTCGTTTCGCCTATCGTGACATCGCTGCTCAGTCACGACCGACGGTCGAAGCCGTTTCTGGCGGCAATCCAAAACATGATCATCGAGCCCGGCGCTGTGGCGGTCACGTATGGGCCCGTGCAGTTGCCCGCCGGGTTCCGAGAGGACCTGTTCGGGCCGGCCAGCGCCGGCGACGACGTGCTCGCGTCCACGCGGGCTTATGTGGACCGCCTGCTTGCACTGGTCCGCTCCATGCCCCATGAGCCGCCGGACTTCGGCATATGCTTCGAGACCGTGTTCTCTCTTGCTCGCGACCGCTCGGCCGAGCGCGACCCGGTCAGCGAGAACCGGGCGGCGATCTTCGCGATTGGAATGCTTCTCGGTCATCCCCGCGTCCAGGAATTCCTGGGGCCGGTCCTTGCAGGCGACGAAAGTCCCGCCTTACGGTGCGTCTTGCGAGGCGTTACTCTTCGCGGGCGATCCGATTGGACCAGACATTTCTGCATGAGCGCGGCGATCACCCTGCTTTCCGAGCAGGTCCTCAGTGACGCTGCCGGTCTGCTCAAGGAGGAACTCGATTCCGACATGGGCGGAAGCGGCTTCTCGTTTGCCGATCTGCTCGCGGACCGGGCTGGCACCACATTTGCCATCCAGGCAACTCGCGACAAGGCGGCGGCCCGCGCCATGCAAGATCGCATTGTTCGGGGCTTCGAGGTCGAGGAGTTTTTCCCCCCGGCGGCCGGCCTGCCTGAGGGAATTGCCGATGCGGAGCTGCAATTGCGATACAGGGGTGTGGAAGGACGAGAGTACAAACGACTCATTGAGGAGATTGAGCGACGCATTGCGGCCTGTCCAGCGTATCAGCGTCCACAATAATTCTCGCGGTCATCAATCCGGGATTCGGTCTCTATTGGGGGCCAGCACGCCGAGCAAGACTGCACTATGTGTGATTCCGCCGAAAAGTTGTTCAGCCGATGCACCAGGGCGACTCGAATCGGCCTGGCAGTCCTGGCTCTGCTGGTCCCGTCCGAGCGGACATTGGCGCTGGAGCCCCAGGAGATTCTCATCATCGCCAATGGACACATCGCCGAATCCGTGGAAATAGCCCGGTATTACTGCCAGGCGCGCGAGGTGCCCAAAGCGAATATTCTCTCGCTGCCTCTGGGACCCAAGCTGTCGGAGACGATCAGTCGCAGGGACTACGAACGGCTTCTGGTGGAGCCGATTCGAGAAGAATTTGACACCAGACAGCTCATCGGGAAGATCAAGTGTCTGTTGACGGTGTACGGAGTGCCCATCAAGGTCGGACCGCGAGGGGCCTTAACCGAGCAGGCTGATGCGCGGCAGAAACTGCAGGCGGTGGCCGAACAGGTCAAGACAAAGGTCGAACAGCTTAAACAGGATGGTTCCACCCCCTCCAGCGATTATGAGCAGGCCAATCGTCAACTGACTCAGTTACAGGGAGCAATCGCTCGCATCGACGGCGGGCAGTCGCATGCTTCGGTCGATAGTGAGTTGTCCATGGTCCTGTTTGATTCTTACGAGTTGTATCAATGGCAGCCTAATGCCCTCAAGAAAAACGCTGATGATTTCCTGGGCCTGGCATCGAGAACGCTGATGGTTAGCCGGCTGGATGGGCCGGGCGAGACCATTGCCAGGGGTCTTGTGGACAAAGCGATGGCCGCAGAGAAGGCAGGGCTCCGCGGGACCGCCTGCATCGATTCGCGCGGCATCCAGGGAAAAAGCCTGTATGCACAGTATGACCAGTCGCTTCGTGACTTGGCGATGTTCATCAGAGAAGAAACCGACCTGCCGGTCCAGGAGGAGCAAACGGGAACACTTTTTGCCCCCGGCACCTGTCCTGGAGCGGCCCTCTATTGCGGCTGGTACAGTCTGACAAAGTACGTGGATGCCTTCGATTTTGTCGAAGGCGCAATCGGGTATCACATCGCAAGCTTTGAAGCGGCCAACCTTCGCGATCCGAACAGCAGCCAATGGTGTCCGGCGATGCTCAAAGACGGGATAACCGCAACGTTAGGGCCCGTGGCCGAGCCTTATCTCCACGCCTTTCCAGACCCAAGGGCCTTCTTTGAGGAACTTTGGGAGGGTCTTTGCCTGGTGGAGGCCTATTACCACACCAATCCGCTTAATTCATGGCAATTGGTCCTGATCGGCGACCCACTGTATAGGCCCTTCAAGAAACCTTCTTAGAGCTAAAAGGTGTCGGTGGGTAATTGGATTCCGAGGCGATTTGCGGATCCGCCGAGTCTTTTGCACACAAGGTACTTATGGAAATACTCAATGTCGTTGGGGCCAGGCCGCTCGCCGAATTGTCGATGTCCTGATCCAGAAGGCATGAATGGATTTCACCCGTTGTAGCCTTCGGGGCAGGGGCAAATAGTCGGTGCAGTCCTCGTGAAATAACCGTCGAGCGCATCTCGACGACCGAAAAAACCGGTAGTGCGCGGTACGTCAGTTCTTCAACGAAGTTCCGCTGAAGTCACCGCATCCTCGGCTCTGCCGGTCCACAGCAGGGGGACCGTTCAACGGTCCCCCTGTTTCATTACTACTATCGGCCAGATGGCCCAGCCACGAGCAGATCGACGATCTCTTGGGCGGCGTCAACCATGTCTTGTGCATCGTCTTTTGGAAGGCTGCGGTTCTCACGCCGTTGGGAGTCCACCCGAAAAATCGGTCCTCTTCGTCATAGAAGGACTTATGTGAACTTGCTGCATGCGACTCATTGTGTTATCGTGACGGTATGAATTCCTGGCCTCTTAGACCCAACGTCGGTTTGCTCAGAGCGCAGGACTCTTTGTGGAGAGCTTTCGATGGCGAAAAAAGCACTCATAACGGGCATCACGGGACAGGATGGCAGCTATCTGTCTGAATTTCTGCTCGAAAAGGGCTATGAGGTCCACGGATTGATCCGCCGCTCAAGCTCGTTCAATACGGGGCGAATCAATCATCTCTACACCGATCCCCACGAGCCGAAAACACAGTTGCGGCTTTACTACGCGGACTTGACCGACGGCGCTCGTCTGCGGGGGTTGCTGGCGCAAATCAAGCCGGACGAGGTGTACCACCTCGGCGCCCAGTCCCACGTCCGCGTCAGCTTCGACGAGCCGGTTTATACCGCTCAGGTCGATGCAATCGGGACAGTTCGCCTCCTGGAGGCCGTCCGCGATACGGGCTTGCAGGTGCGGTTCTACCAGGCGTCTTCCAGCGAGATGTTCGGCCAAGCGGCGGAAGTTCCCCAGAAAGAGACTACTGCCTTTCATCCGCGCAGCCCGTATGCCTGTGCCAAGGTCTATAGCTTTTACCAGACCATCAACTACCGCGAGAGCTATAACATGTTCTGCTGCAACGGGATGCTCTTCAATCACGAATCGCCTCGCCGGGGTGAGACGTTTGTAACCCGCAAGATCACCCGGGCCGCGACGCGGATCAAGGAAGGGCTTCAGGAGAAGCTGTATTTGGGCAATCTCGAGGCCAGGCGCGACTGGGGTTTTGCCGGAGACTACGTCGAAGCGATGTGGCTGATGCTCCAGCAGGACACGCCCGACGATTATGTCATAGCCACCGGCCGGATGCACTCGGTGCGGGAGTTTCTTGAATTGGCCTTCGACCGGGTCAAACTGGATTACAGGAAACATGTCGAGATCGACCCGCGCTACTGCCGGCCGGCGGAGGTGGATGTGCTCTGCGGCGATGCCTCCAAAGCCAGGCGGGTCTTGGGCTGGGAACCCAAAGTGGCCTTCGAGGAGCTTGTGGCCATGATGATCGACGCGGACCTGGAACGTGCCCGAAAAGAGCGGCTGCTTGCCGATAACGGGGCAGCCTGGAAGAGTTAAACGATGGATTTGACACAAGAGCGGATCGTTATCACTGGCGGAGCGGGATTCCTGGGCAAACATCTCCAGCATGAACTAAAAAGGCGGGGCGTGCCAGCCCAGAGCCTTCTGGTCCCGAAAATAGAAGAGTACGATCTGACCAGCCAAGCCGCTGTGGTCCGGATGTACGACGATATGAAGCCCACAGTCGTCATCCATCTGGCGGCGGAAGTCGGCGGCATCGGGGCGAATCGGGAGAATCCCGGCCGGTTCTTCTACGCCAATATGGCGATGGGGCTCCACCTGATCGAGCAGGCCAGAATTCGCGGCTTAAAGAAGTTTGTCCAAATCGGTACGATCTGCGCCTATCCCAAGTTCACACCCGTGCCATTCAAAGAAGAAGACCTCTGGCGGGGCTATCCTGAAGAAACCAATGCGCCCTACGGCGTTGCGAAAAAGGCCTTGCTGGTGATGCTGCAGGCCTATCGTCAGCAGTATGGATTGAATGGCATCTACCTCCTGCCGGTTAATCTCTACGGTCCGGGCGATAACTTCGACCTACAGACCAGTCACGTCATACCTGCTCTAATCCGAAAATTCTGTACGGCGGTCGCTGAAGGTTACCCCGAAGTCATTCTCTGGGGCACCGGCTCGGCCAGTCGCGAGTTCCTGTACGTCACCGATGCGGCCAGGGCCATCGCGATGGCCACCGAGAAATACGATGGACCCGAGCCGGTCAACGTGGGGGCCGGCTTCGAGATCACCATCAAGGAGCTTGCTGAAAAGATAAAAGACATGACGGGCTTCGCGGGCAGGATTGCCTGGGATGCGACCCAGCCGGACGGCCAGCCGAGGCGCTGCCTGGATACCTCACGGGCCAGAGAGCTTTTTGGCTTTGAGTCCCAGACGCCGTTCGACGAGGGTCTGTGTGAAACCATCGAATGGTGGAAGAGGCACCGAGACAAACACAAGCTCGGATAAGCGGCGGCTCTTAAGACGCTGTGTGATCATTCGGATTGCGATGGGCCGAGCCGCTGATCCGAGCGATAAGGCCCCCAATTCTCTTGCAGTACTGTTCAGTCTTGTGTAGAGTGAGCTGGGACTTGCAAGGTAGTTCTCTATATTCAAGGACTTAGGGCGATTAGCTCAGTTGGCCAGAGCGCCTGCCTTACACGCAGGAAGTCACAGGTTCAAGTCCTGTATCGCCCATTCTCATAAACTTCTATGTCAACGTATCTTATGGTCATTTTGGTTTACCAAGTGTATTTCATCTTTTGATTTTGTGGCAGTTTTTGTGGCAGTTGGAGTGTCTTTCACAGCAGCAACCTTGTCGTACAATTTCTCTGGGACCTGCGCATACTACTCAGTGCATAGTATAGGCTACGCTTGAGGCACGGAAAAAAGAACGAACAAGTTTTGGAGAGCATTGGATGTCGGCGAGATTTTGCTCAACACGATTCCGCAGCGATTCGTTCTTTCTCAAAGGGGTTTTGGTGGTGCCGTGATAGCGAAGATGATTCCAAACAAATTCATCCGGGTTCAAATCAGGCGAATAGCCGGGAAGAAAATGCAGTTCCAGCACGCCCTCAAGGGACTGTACATAAGCGGCAACAAGCCGTGCTTTATGAGCGGGCAGCCCGTCAATGACGAGAAACACGGGACGTCGCCGGTTCCGCATAAACGCTTTCAGGAATTCGACAAACCGAGTCGCATTCAGCCGGCCGGTATAGACCGAATACCAAAAGGCCCCGCGGGCTGTGACGGCGGAAATGGCACTGACCGATTGACGCTGGCCGCTGGTCTTTACAACAGGCGTCTGTCCCTTGGCACCCCATGTGCGCACCTGCTGTTTTTCTTTGTCGGTCAGCTTCGGTGTTGGGCCGGGATGTTTTCGAGACCTAAGAGCGGCCTCGCCTCCGACTTTCGCCGCACGAAGCCAGCGGTAGATGCTGGTGCGGCACAGGCCGTAATTTTTCATGACAACACTGGACGCTTCGCCTTCTTGGACGCGGCGAACAGCCATAATGCGAATTATTTCCGACGTTCTATGATCGAGTGTTCGTTTTTGAGCAAGAATCTGGTGTTTGATGCCTTGACAACTTGGCAAATTCGACTCGGATAGTGACATTTTGGCGACACGAATTTTAGAAGAATTCCGACGTTCTGCAACTCGCGAAAATGGGGTTTTTGGGGCACTTTGGGCGAGGCTCGCAGGCTTCTGGTTGGCTGGCTGGCTCTTTCCCACGTTTTTGTGAGTTTCGAACAAAGATTCATGGCATGACTTCTACTCAAGGAATAGTTGTCGCTCCGCTTCATCTGCGGTTGAGCAAATGGGGCGGAACGTTGGAGTTGTTCCGCCCCTGGTTGTTACTGACCTTATTCGCCGGCTGTGGATTTCGGCAGGAAGTTTTCCATCACCCACAGCTCGCTCTTGGACCCCTCACTGACGCTGAACGCAAAGCGGCTATTGTCCGGGTGAAGCGCAAAGGTGACCATTTTTGGAACGGAGAGGTCCAGCTTCAGCGGCGTCCCGCCCTGCGCCGGAACCCGCCAGATTTCACTGCTCGCGGTACCGGTTGCCCGGGCGATGATGTAACGGCCGTCCCTCGTCCACCCCAGCCCGTAATACTTCGCCAAACCGCGAAACAGCTCCCGCGGCTCCCCTCCGTTGAGGGACACGGTCTTTACAGCGCCGTCCACCTGGAACACCACTTCCCGGCCGTCCGGCGAAAGGCTGTAGTGTGGCCCTGCTTTGACAACTACCGACTCCTCACCGGTGTCGAGGTTGCGTTTGATGATTCCTTCCTCACCCCAGCGCACCAGGGTCTTCCCATCCGGGCAGAGACGGGCGAATACGCCTCCATCTGCCAACCTGGTGATCCCGCTTGTTTCAGTGTCAATTTGGTAGGCTCCGGTTCCCGTCTCCGTAAACCCGAGCGCGATGACGGAATGGCCGTCCGGCGCCCAGGAGATTTGGTTAACACCATTAAGACGCGGCGACAGAAACCGCTCTTCCCCGGTTGCGCCGGACCGGATCGTGATGATGTTGTTTCCGGGACCGATGGCACCCGGACATGAAAGGTAGGCCAGATACCTGCCGTCGGGTGACCATGTCATAAAGTTCACCGGGCTGGTATATCGCGTCGCGACCGGCGTAGGTGGCACGAGTACTTTACCGGTTTCAAGGTTGACTTCACCGTTGTAGAGGCGACCTGAAGAAGTGTTAGTCATGTAATAAAGAGAGCCGTTGGGTGCAAAGCCAATAACGCTTCCAGATGGGAACTCCTCTTTCAGCAGTTCCGGTTCTCCCTGTTGCTTCCCATCGGTAATGCGGACGCTCCACATGTCCCAAGTCCCCGAGCGGCCGCTGCTGAAAACAAGGCTTCTCCCGTCCGGTGTCCATCCAAGCAGTCTGTTTTTCGTAGGATGCACAGCAACAACGACCTCATTCCGGCCATCGGCGGTCATCAGGAAAACTTCGCTAACGGGCGGGCTGCCCTCGCACATAAAACTGAACGCGATAAATCGCCCATTGGGCGAGAAACTAGCCCGTTGCCAGTACCAATCATTAAACACGACACCCGAACTAATACTCCTCAGGACGCGCACCGAGCCGTCCGCTGTCGAGATCAGTGTTAGTTCAAACCCCTTATCAAGCTCGCGAAATGCGAGGATGGACCCTGCGTCAGGCGACCAGTCCATGGGGTGGACTTCATGGCCTTTCTCACTGTAAAGAGTGCGAAGGCCTGAACCATCAAGGTTTCTAATCCGTAGTTGAGGGACCCAGTCCTTTGTATATGAGTCATATGCGATTTGTTTTCCATCGCGTGAGAACACTTGGTACTCGTTGGGTGTCTCTTTCGCTGCAGCCCCTCCCTTATTTGTGATTCGGCTCGTCTGTCCGCCGGCAACTTCGAACTGGACCATGTCACCCGTGCCCCGGTCTATATGGCTGATGTACTTGCCATCCGCGGTCAAGACCCCACGGACGCCGGAGGCGTCTGTGAGAACCCGGCGTGTGACGAGTCCCCCGGCAGCACCGGGACCGCCAAGTGCCGCCAGCCTCACCCGAGCCTGCGCCACAATATCGGATTGATCGGCAAAGTCGCGCACCACACTCTCGTAGGCTTTGCGGGCCTCTGCTGTGCCCAATTTTTCATAGCACAGTCCGATATGCAGTTGAGCCTTTGCCGCGACCAGACGGTCCTTGGGAAAGTCTTTAAGGACACGCTCGTAAACCTTGATGGCGGCTTCCATATCCCCGTTGACTTCTTCTTTGTACAGGCCGGACTGAAGAAGCACTCCGGCGTCCTGCTGGGCGTATGCCGATGAGACCACAACAAACATCAGCGCAAACACAACACCCGAGATCCATTGAAGTTTCATGTCTGTTCTTCGCTTTGCATTTTTTATGAGTTGTGTGCTTACTCTCATTTTCTTTCTCCTTAATCTTTTTAGTTACTCATAAAGTTCCCAACTGTCAACACCAAAAGCTTTCTATCATTTTTTTCTCCTTTCTCTTTTCAGCCGCTAATAAAATCGACCAATTGCCGGAACCACATCGTTTTACTTCCGGAGAAAATTGTACCGGACAGCGCTTTCCGGTGCGTGAAGGCCAAATGAAGTCTTGATGAAGTTTTGGTGAAGTTTGACTTATTTAAGCGGTGAACTTGTATCCTATGCCCCGGACACCAATGATGTGCTTCGGACTCGCCGGGTCGTCTTCGATTTTCTTCCGCAGGTGACCGACGTGAGTATCCACGGTCTTGGGCAACACATACACGTCCCTGCCCCAGACCTCATCCAGAATGGTGGAACGATCCAGGACCTGGTCTTTATGCTTAATCAGAAATCCGATCAGGGAAAACTCAAGCGAGGTCAAATAGACCGGCTGTCCCTTTTTTTTCACTTCATACTTTCTAAAATCGATTTCCACGTCGCCGAAGCGGCAAACATCGATCTGCCCCTGAGTACCCTTGACGCGCCTTAGAATGGCTTTTACACGGGCAAGAAGCTCGCGCGGGCTGAAGGGCTTGGTGACATAATCGTCCGCACCCAGCTCCAGTCCCACGACCTTGTCAATCTCCTGGCTTTTGGCGGTCAACATCAGGATTGGTGTCCGCACGCCGGCCTGACGCAGTTGTCTGCAGAGCTCGAAACCGTCCATCTTCGGCAGCATAATATCGAGAATAATCAGGTCATGTCCCTTCTCTTTTGCCATTTCGAGGCCCTTGAGCCCGTCCGTTGCGGTTTCAATTTCATATCCCTCAAGGCCGAGGTCATCGGTCAACGCCATCAGGATACTTTCCTCATCCTCGATGATAAGAATTTTTTCCATTTCATTGAACCTCCGTCAATTCAAGTGGAAGCCTTATTGAAAAAGTGCTGCCTCGGCCCGGCTCGCTTTCGACGTGTACAGTCCCGTGATGGGCTTGTACAATTTGTTTGACCAAAGTCAGCCCAAGCCCGCTTCCTTTGACTGTTCGCGTCAGCTCATCCCCACCGCGATAGAAGCGTTCGAAAACTTTATCGATTTCTTCCGGCTTGATGCCGACACCGAAGTCCTGAACAGCGATAATCAGATACTGATTTTCCGTAAATCCGCGCACGCAAACTTTTTTGGCTCCTGCGGAATATTTGATGCCGTTATCAATCAAATTTGTAATTGCCTGGATGATTGCAGCACGGTCCGCCTGAATGGATGGCAGGGACTTGTCAAAATCCGCCTCAACCGTAAATCCTTCATGACGCACCTGCTGTTGAATCGTCGAAACGAGCTCGTCCAATAGCGGGCCCATCTCAACCGTCTCAAACTCAAATTCCTTCTTACCTTCCTCCATCTTGGCAAAATCCAAAATGTTGTCGATGAGCAACGAAAGTCTCTCGCTTTGTTCCAAAAGAACATCATAGTACCGTTGGCGGCGTTCTTCAGAAGGGACCCGGCCGGTTTGAAGCATCTCCGACAACTGCCGGATACTTGTTAAAGGACTTTTGAATTCGTGGGAAACGGTCGAGACAAAATCCGATTTCATTTTTCCCAGCTCGATCTCGTGGCTGACGATGCGAATCGTCAGGGTCAGGCCAAATATCAGAATACCCGCCAGAAGGACAAACATATAGAGATAGATGCCGCGTCGTGACGTGAGAAGCGTTTCAAAAAGAGGCGGATTCTGTTGATAGAACTCAAGAGACCACGGCGGAAAGTTCCCGACAAAATTCGTTCTCGCGGTCATGGGAGCCGGCGCCGAGATATCCGACTTCAAGATTTCCACACCATCCCTGTCTCTTAAAATCCAGCGGATATTCTCGGGGGAAACCTGCTGCCGGATTACCGGCTGGAGAAGATGAGTCTTGATTTGTTCAGAATTGAGCAGAAGCCCCCACATCCCGGCAACCTGTTTTCCATTTCCTGCCCGCTCGCCCAGGATGGAAACAAGATACGTGTAACCCCCGATGTCTAAGGTATATCGCCTGAGGACATTACCTGTATTTTCCATCTTTTGAGGAACTCTCGCCAGTAAATTAGGCGCGGCATTCTCCTGGAATGTAAGCAGCCTTTCCGTGATTCCTTTTTGCCTCTCTTGCTCGCTCTTCAACGTTTCAAATGAGCTTCGGTAGGACAGCATGGCCTCATCTTGTGAGAAGATTTCATCAACCGATTCTTCAATCTGTTGAGTAAAATATTCATACTGAGATTTTTCCAGAGTCCATCGCCCCTGTATCAGTTCCCGGTATAAACGAATAAATGTCTCAACGGCACTGGCGGTATCATCGATTGCACGAAATAAATCGCCGAGTTCTAATTGCGCGACTAATCCCGATGGCATACCATTGGCCGATCGTATATCGCCATAGTCCCGTGCGATTGCCTTATAGGATTTTATGGCGTCGGGGAAGAGGTTGGATTTCTTCTGAACTCTGGCAATTGCATGTAGCGCTTCGGTTTTAACAAGGTCGTTGGAAACCTGAGCAAACACCGCTTGATAGCTGGACAGGGCTTCCTGATAACGCTTCTGTTGAAATTCATATTGCTGACCGTCCACCAAGGCGGATGGTAACGGTTGAGCAGGCAATGATTCTGTACTCCCGCCGGCAAGAAAAAGGAGCTTTGCAAGGGGAAGTTGAATGCGTTCGGCATTTTCAAATAAGAAAATTTCTTCGACGAGAAGATGTTCCCCTTTTAGCCGCTCAAGCAAACTCAGAACGGCTGAATCCCACTGCGGCGCTTCGAGATTCCCGATGGAATCGAGAAAGGCTCCTTCCGCCGCTGAAATCTCTGCATTGATTGACTCGGCAATCTGTTGAGCCATTTTATTGTGTGCGTTCAGCCGCTCTTTTTCCAACAATGCAATATCATTCTGAATGCCTCGGAACGCAAGATAGCCTAAAAGCAGGCTCGGCAATCCAATCCCTAGAAAAAAGTGGAGAAGTATTCTTCTGCGTCTGAGAATTGATGTTTCCATATTCGACATTGGTAACATCAACCTTGTGTAAAATCCACCAAAATCCAATTGCGCTAATCAAGGCTACAGAAATCCAAGTTAAGGGACCCCAAGATAAAACATTTGGAACAATAGACGATACGTCGCGTGAACCTCATTCTTAGCCCAAAACCGGAGACCTATGAAGAGCTCAGAGTCAAACACTGAGATCCCTGTTGCCACAAAAAATCTTCTTTCAGGTATCCTCGCTACGACCTATACTGACCAATTGTATTATGTCTCTTTGAGAGAGAAGGGCAATTGTCATGCGCGACGCAAAAGGCTTCACGCTCATAGAACTCTTAGTCGTTAT
>Ga0214473_10000031_pt1 | contig 190132 bp, 139 predicted proteins | sample RVTome_7_FD_203509 | JGI IMG/M metagenome (GOLD analysis project Ga0214473, IMG submission 203509) | Soil microbial communities from uranium-contaminated site in the Upper Colorado River Basin, Wyoming, United States - RVT98D197 | ecosystem: Environmental > Terrestrial > Soil > Contaminated >...
TGATGGGCGGCGGCATGGGCGGCATGGGCGGCTATGGCGGCGGCATGGGCGGCATGGGCGGCGGCATGGGCGGCGGCTACGGCGGCGGCATGATGGGCGGCGGCATGGGCGGCGGCATGGGCGGCGGCTATGGCGGCGGCATGGGCGGCGGCTATGGCGGCGGCATGGGCGGCATGGGCGGAAGCGGCGTCGGACAGTATATCGCCCAGGATTTGACATACCTTATACAAGACTCCACCGGTTGGGAGAACTGGGCTGATACAAGTGAGACCGGTGACGGAGGAACAGTAACACCTTATCCGACTCAACAGCCAAAGAAGCTCGCGGTTCTGGCGACCCACGAAGTGCATGAACAGATCGAGAGTCTGCTGACGGCCCTGCGCAAGGCGCTCGGGTACCAGGTCTCTATTGAGGCGAGATTCCTTGTCGTCAGCGAGAATTTCCTCGAAGACGTCGGTCTTGATGTCGATTTTTCAGTGAACCTTGGCAGCCACTGGGGGCAACTCAGTTTCGAGCAGGACTCCGTGTTTGCCACGAAGCCGGAAGCTACGCAGGTCCCTACGAGCCTGGGCGGTCTCGGCGCCTCTGCAAATGTGACAGGCGGGTACGGCACCATTTTGGATGACCTGCAGGTATCGTTCCTCTTGCGCGCCACGCAGGCGCACAGAGACGCAAAGTCGCTGACGGCGCCGATTGCCAGTGTTTTGAGCGGCGAATCCGCCAGCTTCAGCATTAACAGGACATTTTATCTTGCCTTGCCCCCTCAGCAGCAGCAGGGTGCACAGACGATCACCACGGGCGGCCAGCCATCAAGTTTGGGGACGACCACCCAGCCGCAATACCTGCCGGTCCCGTCCCAAAGCACCCTCAGCATCAGCCCTATCATTACCCACGACAAGAAGAATGTCCTGCTTAACATTACAACCGTGCAGTCAGAATTCCTGGGGCTTCGGACAAGTACGGTTGAGACGCCCATTACCGGCACAGCCGGCACGACGCAGGTTGTGCAGTACGATGTTCAGCTTCCGGAGACCGAGACATCTACGCTCATGACCCGCGTGAGCGTCCCCGATGGTGGGACGTTGCTGATGGGCGGCCAGAGGATCACGGTCGAGGTTGAAAAGGAGGCAGGCGTGCCAATATTGAGCAAGATCCCTATCGTTGGACGGCTTTTTGGTAACCGCAGCAAGGTCAGCGACCACAAAATACTGCTGATCCTGGTCAAACCGACGATCATGCTGCAGGAAGAGCGCGAAGCCGAGGCCATTGCCGCACTGGAGAACCAACAATAGACTCACCGGCCGTTGAAGGGGCATCTTGCGGTTGATCCCATATTTTTGCGAAACGTAATTTGTGCCGCTATACCAGGCTGGAGTATCTTGGGCTATGGACAGTTTCAGAAATGATGATCACTATATTTTTAGAACGCAGAGAATGAAACAGAGAATTCTGCTCACCATGTTGATTCTCGTGACCGTCTGCGGTCTTGCCGGGGCCGTTGAGCTGCCACGATCCGCATTTCAAGATGTCCCGCAAGCCGGATCGACCGCTTACAGAGAGAACGAATTGATTGTTCGCTTTGCCGATCTGGCTCCAGGCGGCCAGCTTCAGGAAGGGCCGGCGATAACCGGTCCCTGGTCTCGGCGCGCCCTCAGAACCATGGTCGCGGACTCCATCGTGGCCGGCACCACCGTGAAGAAAGAATACGACGCCGTCGCACCCGGTCTGGCCGCGGTCAGACTGCCCGAGGGTACGAATGTCCTGGATGCCTTTCTGGAGTTCAACCGGTCGGCGAACATTTTGTACGCCGAGCCGAACTACAGGTACAAGCTGTTTCGCGTCCCGAACGACCCGAATTTTGCCGATTTGTGGGGGCTGGACAACACGGGCCAAACGGGCGGTACGGCTGACGCCGACATCGACGCGCCTGAGGCATGGAACATTGTGACCGGCAATGGAAATCTCATCGTCGCCATTACCGACACCGGTGTGGACTACAATCACCCCGATTTGAAGAACAATATGTGGGTGAACGCGAGAGAGTTGAACGGCGCCGCCGGCGCTGATGACGATGGAAACGGCTACGTGGACGACATCTACGGCTACGACTTCGCGGGCGCCGTCGCAAGAGACCCCGATGATGACGACAGTGACCCGTGCGACATGTTCTTCCACGGCACGCACGTCGCAGGGACCATCGGGGCCGTCGGCAACAACAACGCTGGCGTTGCCGGCGTCTGCTGGAACGTCAAGATGATGTCCCTGAAGATTTTCGCGGACGACTTCCGGGTGGAGCCGACCGTTTTTGTCAGCGAGGCGGTCGAAGCGATCGGTTACGCCGTTGACAATGGGGCCAAGATCATCAATGCGTCATGGGGCGGGGATTACTTCTCGCAGTCTCTTTATGACGCCATCAAAGATGCAGGCGACGCAGGATTGCTCTTTGTCGCAGCCGCCGGGAATGACCGCAAAGACAATGACGTCTATCCCGTCTATCCCGCAAACTTCGATCTGGATAACGTCGTCTCAGTTATGTCCACCGATCACAATGACAAGGCATCCTTGTTCTCGAATTACGGAGCCAGCTCGGTGGATATCGCCGAGCCGGGAACCGACGTCTTGAGCACGACGCCGACGTACCAGACTTTTGCGATGACTGTTTTTCGTGTGGACCCCAATTACGATACGCTCAGCGGAACGTCGATGTCCGCTCCGTACGCTTCGGGTTCTTGCGCGCTGGTCTGGGCAAAATACCCGACGCTGCCTAATCGGCTTGTCAAAGGTATCCTGCTCAAGACGATCGATCCGACGCTGACCTCGCCGCGACTCTGCTTGTCCGGCGGACGGATTAACCTGTACAGGGCATTAACGCTGATTCCCAGTGGAAAAGCCGGCAAAGTTCTCAACACCAAGGACGACCCGACAAATCAGAAAAATCTTTACTCTACAATCCAACAAGCGATCGACGACGCCAATGACGGCGACGTGCTCATTGCTGAGGCGGGAACGCTTTTTATCGAAGCCATCGATTTCAAGGGAAAGGCCATAACGCTCCGCAGCGGCAACATCAGGGATCCCAACGATCCGGTCATCAGCCCCGAAAACACATATATCCTGGGCCTGCTCGATGAGGGCTCAGCCGTGACCTTCGCAAACGGCGAGGGCCCGGACACCATCGTGAAAGGCTTTACCATCAGTTGGGGCAACGCCGATGTTGGCGGCGGCATCCGATGCGACGGAACATCTCCGACCATCGCCGACTGCATTATCAGTAATAATTTCGCTAAATACTACGGGGCAGGAATCGACTGCTACAACGCTTCACCGACGATTTCAGGCTGCACCATTAAGGACAACCGGACTTTGGGAAGCGCCGGCATAGGCGGCGGGATGAATTTCGAGCAGTCCTCGCCGGTGATTGCCAACTGCCTTATCAGCCATAATTTCGCGGACAACCTGGGCGGCGGAATAGCGTGCTACTACGCCAATCCTGCGATTGTCAATTGTATCATTGCGAACAACTCGGCCATCTACCAGGCCGGCGGAATTCACCTGGACTACTCCTCGCCGGTGATCGCCAACTGCACGGTCGTTGTGGACGATCCGAATGTGTCGAAGGACGGCGGCATCTACGCCCAAAATGATTCTTTCCCGCTGATTACCAACTGCATCCTGTGGGGCAACGGCGACGACCTCTTCAACTGCTCCGCAACGTACTCCAACATCGAGGACAATGATAAAGGCCAGGGCAACATTCACGTCAGGCCCACGTTCGTCACCGGCCCGCTGGGCGATTATTATCTGAGCCAGACAGCCGCGGGACAGTTGACCGACAGCGCCGGCATCGATCTGGGCAATCCCAACACGAGTCCGGCGCTCCAGATAAATACTTATACGACGCGCACCGATGGCGTTGCCGATGCAGGCCGCATCGACATAGGGGCTCACTTCCTGGCGATTCCGGCGCAGCTCGTTCATCTCGATATCACCATCGTCGATGCAGGCGCGCCGGTCGATCCGAATCTGGCCCACGGCCGCGTCGAGCCCGCCAGCGGCCTCTACCGGCAGTATGAAGTCGTGCGGCTCAAAGCCCGTCCCAACGACGGGTACCGGGTCAAAGCATGGAGGGGTACGGATAACGATTCGTTGAAAGGACCTGACAATACCATCACGTTACTCGCTGATGCGAACGTTACCGTCGAATTCGAGCGGGTGCCGCTCTATCAGTTGCGCACCGAAGTCGTCGGCGGACACGGGATCATCGCCCCCTACCACAGAAGGGGCGAGTACTATCCCGAGGGCACCGTGGTGACACTCGTGGCCACGCCCGACCAGACGTACATCGTTGACCGCTGGGCGGGGACCGACGACGACCTGTCCTGGTCCGCCACGAATACGGTAACCATGAATTCCGATAAAGAGGTCACCGTCACCTTCCGGCGGCCGAAGAGTCTGCACGTGCCGGGACAGTATCAGAGCATTTCGCAGGCTATCGAAGCCGCTTATCCTCACGGAGACAGGATCATTGTCTCACCCGGTACGTACTCGGGCGGCAATGACTTCGACGGCAAGGCCATTACGATTGTCAGCGAACGTCCGGACGATCCCTGCGCCGTCGCGGCTACGATCATCCAGACCTTCGGCACTCCTGCGTTTATCTTCCAGAGCGGTGAAGGCCACGACTCGGTTGTTGACGGCTTCACAATCCAAGGCTTGGGCGATCTCGGTCCCATCCTTGCGTCCGACACCGGCGGGACGGGCGCCCCGGGTGTGGGCTCCTTCGGCGGGGCGATTACCTGCCTCAACGCAAGCAGCCCCACTCTCGCCAACATAGTCATCCGAGACGTTGTTGCAAGGGGCCAGGACGGCGAGGATGCAATCTTTGTCTTCGATCCTCCGGACCCTGCTCCGGACCCCCTGGATCCGCTGGATCCGAACGATCAGTTGCCGGATCCGAACGTACCCGATCCGGCCGACCCGAACCAATGGGCGCCGGCGGATCCCAACAGGCCGCCGCAACCTGATCCCGACGATCCCAACGCATCGGCGCCCGGCTTCGACGGCCAAGACGGTGCCCCGGGCCTGCCGGGCGAACCCGGCGCAGCCGGCATTGACGGCGCAGCTGGCTTCCCCGGTGGAGACGGCGGGGCCGCCTACGGCGGCGCGATGTACTTCGACGCAAACAGCGCTCCGATCATCCTCAACTGCACGATCATCAATTGCCAGGCCATTGGAGGTGACGGCGGCGCCGGCGGGCAAGGCCAGGATGGCGGCGACGGCCAGGACGGCCAGCCCGGTCAGGATGGCCAACAAGGACAGAACGGAGGCGAAGGGCTGGGCGATGGCGACGAGGGAGCCGGCGGCAACGGCGGCAACGGCGGAGATGGCGGCCCAGGCGGAGCCGGTGGAAAAGGCGGTGACGGCGGTAAAGGCGGCCAGGGCGGTGAAGCCCTTGGCGGAGCCATATACTTCGGCCCGAATTGCCGCCCGACGATCCGCTTCTGCAAGATTCTCAGTAGCAGCACGCGCCAAGGGCTTGGCGACCGCGGCGGCAACGGCGGACTCGGCGGCAACGGCGGCGTCGGCGCAGAACCCGGCGCAGCGGCCGACGGCGGAGACGGGAGTACCAACGGCCAGGCCGGCAGCGATGGGGCATCCAGTCCCGGCGGCAACGGCGGAACCGGCGGAAAAGGCGGTGACATGGGCGTCAACGGCGTGCGATCGTGGGCAGGCGCCATTTACTTCGGCGAGAACTGCCAGGTCGATATGGCCGATACGACCATCAGTCACAACGCCGCTACCACAATCGTCCCGACGTACACCTATTCCGGCGGTGACGGCGGTGACGGCGGCACAGGCGGTGACGGCGATGCCAGTGCTCCGGGCGGAACCGGCGGAACCGGCGGCGACGGCGGCGCGGGCGGACCTCCGCCCGATCCCACTGCGGATGCCAATGATCCGAACATTTTCCGTCCCGGCATTGGAGGCATTGGAGGTCCCGGAGGCGCAGGCGGCGACGCCGGCGTCGATGGCCTGGACGGCTTCATCATGAGCAGCTACACAACAGGCTATGGAGGCGCCGACTACTACGACGTCAATTGCCATGCTGAGCTGCGCGACTGCACGATAAGCTTCAACGCCTCGCGGCAGCCCGACGGAAGCGGTCTGGGCGGCGGCGGCGAATACTACCAAACCAACTGCACGGCCATATTGAACGGCTGCGATATCATCGGCAACCTGGCCGGTTTGAGTGGAGCCGGAGGAGGCCAGTACTTCAATTCCGCATGTACCGCGCAAATCCGAAACTCCAACTACATTGACAACTCCGCGGGTACCGACGGTGGTGGATTGTCCAGCTTGTCTGACTCCGTGTTTGACATAACCGAAAGCAGCTTCATCAACAACTCCGCCATCGGTCTTTATGGCCGCGGCGGTGCGATGTACGGCGGCGGCGTATGGGACTGGGTCACGGCAACGTGGCACAATGGCAACACCGTCACAATCAGCAACAGCTACTTCGGCAGCAACGATGCAGCGTTCGGCGGCGCTTTGCACTGGCACGGTGACGGCGCGAACGTCTCGGTGTCCGGCTCGGTCATCAGCGGCAACACGGCCGAGCACGGCGGCGGTATGTTCTGGGCTGAAGGAGCACCGACAATTGCGGACTGCAGCATCACGGGAAACAGCGCCCGAACGCGCAGGTTCATGCCGAATGATATTGTTTATCAACAGTACTTTTACTTCTTCAGCAGTTTCCAGCAAAACATCGGAGGCGGCGGTGGAATCTTCTGCTGGTCCTCCGACGCGCAAATCGAAAACTGCTTCATAGCGGGAAACTCTTCGGCCCGGTCAGGCGGCGGTGTGTACTTTGCCGGCGCCCCGAGCCTGCCCAGGCTCAACAACTGCGCGGTCAGAGGAAACTCCTCGGCCCTCGACGGCGGCGGAATCGTCTCCTACTGGCTCACGACGCCCACAATCTCCAACTGCACCATTGCTGACAATACGGCGAGGGATCCGGAAAACGCCAAGCAGGGAAGGGGCGGCGGCCTGGCCTGTGCCTATGAAAGCCAGACGACCCTTATCAATAGCATCCTTTGGGGCAACACCGCCGCCAAAGGCAACCAGCTCTCGGTCGGCAGCATCTTTGGTCCGTTCTATATTGACAGGCCCGCGACCCTGACAGTCTCGTTCTGCGACGTTCAGGGCGGCAAGAGCAGGGACGCCGTCCACGTCGAGCCCGGACGCGTCCTCAACTGGCTCGCAGGCAATATCAACGCCGACCCGCTCTTTGTCGGCTCGAGCCTGAACCTCAGCCAGGTCGCCGCGGGACAGGCGGCCAACAGTCCCTGCGTCAATGCGGGCACCGGTTCGGCGGCATCTCTGGGCCTCGATAATCTCAGCACGCGATCCGACGGCGCCGGCGATACCGGAACCGTTGACATGGGCTTCCACTATTCCGTCGCTCAGGGTAAATATCAGTTGACGGTAAGGGTCGTTGGCGGCGATCACGGCATGGTCAAGCCGCTCGGAGGCATGTTCGACCGGTTCTCCGTCGTCCGGTTGCAGGCTACTGCCGACCCGGGTTATCAGGTCAGGTGGATCGGCACAGATGATGACGCCTCCAATGCGCTGAGTAATAGCGTGACCATGGATTCGGACAAAACCGTGACCGTGGAATTTACCAAGCACGCGGGCAAGACCGTCACAGTGCCCGGCACCTTCCCGACCCTCCAGGAAGCGGTCAACAACGCCAACGACGGCGACACCATCGTGCTCGATCCCGGCCGGTACTTCGGTGGGTCCAACGGTGTTTCGGTGCTCATCAACAAGTCTATCACGATCACGTCGAGAAACCCGGATGATCCAAACTCCGTCGCCGCAACGATTATTGACGGCTACCTCGGAACCAATACGCTCGATAACATCGGTATCGCATTCGGGCCCAACGCGGATTCCCGTACGGTTTTGAACGGCATTACAATAGAAAACTGCGGCGGAGAATGGGCCGATGGCGACGACGGTGATCGCGACGACGGTCATCCGGACGGCGAAGATGGTTCGCCCGGCCAGGGCGCCGCTATCGTTATCAGTCCGGGCGCGGCCCCCATCATCAAGAACTGCATCCTCAGGAACAACTTGGTGCGAGGAGGCGATGGCGGTGAGGGTGTGGATGCCGAGTCAGACCCGATTCTCAATGCAGGCCGAGGCGGCTGGGCCGGCTGGGCGCACGGCGGTGCCATTTACTGTGCGCCGGATAGCAGCCCCAGGTTCATAAACTGTATCATTGAAGGCAACGCGGCCCGAGGCGGCGACGCTGGTTCCGGCGGTGACGGCGGCGGTGCAGACGAAGGCTATGCCAACTACGGCGGAAACTACAGCAGATCGCAAACGGTCTTCTATGACCCCTTCAGTGCCGCCATCGAGTCTGTCACAGGAAATCTGTGGCAAAGGCTTGCCTGGGACTATGCCTCTGCGTTTGGGGTCATTTACAGCGAACCCAACTTGACCTCTTTCGTGGCCGGACCCGAATTCTACTCGGGGCTCGGAGGCGGGGCATTCTGCGATCGCAGGAGCAACGTCTCCTTCGTGAACTGTGAAATCCGAGGCAACCGCACCTACGGCGGTCTGAGCGGGATAGGCGGCGTTGTCGCGGGAACCAGCAGAAATCTGGAGCCCCTGGTCGCTTTTGAGATGCCGAGCTTCGGGGCCGGTGTCTATTGTGCCGCCCAATCCACGGTCTCGTTCACGGGCTGTACGTTTGAGAACAACATTTCCTCCGACATTTCGGCGGGTGTCGATCCTAATCATCGCCTTGATCCGTCCGTCGGGTACGGCGGTGGCGTCTGTGCTCAGGAAAGCGCCTCGGTCGTATTCGTCGATTGCAACTTTGTCGGTAATCAAGCCGATTCCGGCGGCGCCATCTATACCAGCGACACAACCGCCACCATTGTTGACTGCAACATCGCAGGCAACGCGGCGCTTCGCGGAGGCGGTTTTGCAAGCACCAACAGCGTGGTCACTATGTTCAGGACCGATATCACCGGTAATAGGGCGACCCACGATGCCGATGCGAATAGTCCGGATATTCTGAGCTTTCCGGCCGACGGCGCCGGCTTGTACTGCTCGCTGGGCGGCCTGAACGTCCAGGACTGCAACATCAGCGGAAACCTTGCTGATTTCTCGGGAGGCGGTGCATACCTGCGCGACGTCAATAATGCTTCGTTCACCAACAGTCTGATCCTGAACAACGGGTCCGGCAGAGACGGCGGCGGCATCTCCGCCAACTGGCACACCGCTGCGGTCATTGCAAACTGCACCGTTGTCGGCAACGCCGGGATAGGCAGCGTCGGTGAACCCAACGACACCGGCTTTGGCGGGGGCCTCTTCTGCGGCTATGACAGTGACTGCGTCGTAACCGACAGTATCTTTTGGAACAACTTCGCACGCAAAGGCAATGCCATTGCCGTCGGGTCCGACTTCCAGTTTGATTCGAGGCCCTCGCGGCTCACCGTCTCCTACAGTGACATCAAGGACGGCCAAGGCGGCGTCTGGGTTGACAGAGGCAGCACGGTTCACTGGGGCGACGGGAACATAAACGCAGACCCGCTGTTCATCGCCGGGCCGCTGGGCGATTTCTATCTCAGCCAGATCGACTCCGGCCAGTCGCGCACCAGTCCGGCTGTCGATGCCGGCAGCGATTTCACCAGCAGAATTGGCCTGGTGAACTACACGACACGGACCGACGAAGCAGCCGATTTGGGTCGCATCGACGTAGGCTTCCATCACCCGATACGACAGCCGTGCAGATTGACCGACCTTGCCCTCGACGGGATCATCAACTTCCGCGATTTTGCAAAGGTTGCCGACGCGTGGCTCGAACAAGGTTGCTCGAAGCAGAATTCGTGGTGCCAGGGTGCAGACCTGACGTCCGATACGCTTGTGGATTTCAGAGACGTGCTTTACCTGGCCGACTGCTGGCTCGTCCAGGATACGAGTCCGCCGGATCCCGACCCAAGCCGCTGGGAAACCGAACCGAATTTGGCCTCCGCGTCTGCTATTCGCATGACCGCCGAGACGGCCATCGACGCCTGGGGCTGGGACGTTGAGTATTTCTTCGACTGCATTGACGACGGCGGCGGCTGCAACGATAGCGGCTGGCAAAAGAGCCCGACCTATACCGACGGCGGCCTGACAGCCGGCGTCCTGTACGGCTACAGAGTCAAGACGCGCGACGCCCTGGGTAACGAAGGCGAATGGTCCGAGCCGCAATACGCCGGCATGGACAGCACACCGCCGGCGCCCGCTCCGAGTATCGAGAGCACCGTCGCCACGCCAACCTCGATCGCTATGACAGCGACGATTGCGTACGACGACAGCGAGGTGGAATACTACTTCGAGAGTGTCGCCGGCAACGGGCACGACAGCGGCTGGCTGCCTGATCCGAACTACACGGACACAGGGCTCGATCCCAACACCGAGTACAGCTACAGAGTCAGAGCAAGAGATAGATCGAGCAATCTCAACACTACGCCGTGGTCGGGTACAATCGTGGTCAGAACGCTTGTGGCTCCGGATCTGATTCCTCCGACGCCCGACCCGATGCAGTGGGACCCGACCGTGGATGCGAACGGCTTCGACGGGACGCCGCGCGAGGAGTTTGGCGGCGCTGGAACGTTCGATTACTACGCTGTGATGACGGCCGTAGTCGCCACGGATGCCGGCGGCGGACCTGTGGAGTACTTCTTCGAGTGCACCACCGAGCGCGGCTTCAGCAGCGGTTGGATAGCTACGCCGACGTACAGGGTCCTGCTTGGCCGACAAGCACAAGGCCACCGCTTCCGCGTCAGGGCACGCGATCAGTTCGGCAACGAAACCGCCTGGTCACCCGAGGACGTGGCCGACTGACGGCGGGAAGTGCTACAGTCAGAAAACGGAAAACAGACGACCGAGGATGGCATTGACCATCCTCGGTCGTTTCTATTGAACAACTCAAACGTCAAAAACAAGAACGGCTCACTTGGCCTTCAGGGCCTGGTAGCCGTAGTGTAAGATCAAGTGATCGAGTATAACCAGCGCCGTGTAGTTCTCGGCAACAGGCCATATCCGCGCGACAATCGTCGGGTCGCGCCGCGTGATGGCCGCCAGGTCCTTGTTCTGGAGCGTGTACTTGTCAATGGTTTTCTGAGGCTTGTCGATGGTCGGCGTCGGTTTGACGGCCAGCCGCACGACGATAGGCTGGCCGGTGCTCAGCCCCCCCGTTATGCCGCCGGCGTTGTTTGATGCGAAAACGACCTTGCCGCCTTCTGCCCGCATCTGATCGTTGTCTTGGTAGCCCGTCATGTCCTTGACCGCAAAGCCGGCGCCGACTTCCACCGCCTTGACGGCCCCTATGCCGAGCATTTTGCCCAATTCGCCGTCGAGCTTATAGAAGACCGGCTCGCCAAGCCCCGTCGGAACGCCGGTGACGACCACTTCAACGAGGCCCCCTGCCGAATCCCCTGTCGCGGCAATGCGATTGCAGGCATCGACCATCTCTTGAGCGGCATCCACGTCGGGACAATTCAGAACCGGATGCACGCCGTACTTGTCCCGAATTGCATCTATGCTCAACTTTCGAGCCTTGGCTCGAATCGCATCGATCTCCTGCTCGATCTCGGCGAAAATCCGGGCCTTCTCCAGGAACCTCATCTCCATCGTGATGCGGCCTTTGACATAGACCTCCTGATAAAACGGGTCCAGGTCATGCCGCATTCGTTTGTAACTTTCCGTGTGCTTGAGGACCTTCTCGGCGGCGATGTCGGGGCAGCGGACGCCGGCGATTTCTTTCACGTAAGAAAACACGTTGATGCCGCACCTTTTGAGCACCTTCTTGGCAACGTACCCGGCCGCCACAATCGTTGACGTGTAGCGCCCGCTGAAGAAACCGGCGCCGATCGCGTCATCATCCGGGCCGTACTTCACGAACGAAGCGTAAGAGGCATGGCCCGGCCGCGGCGTGCGATTCGTGTCCTGATACTGTTTGATGTGAACGAAATGGCGATCCAGGTTGGGAATCAGAATCGACAGCGGCGTGCCGTTCGTGTGGTTCTTATTGCCCGCGTTCTCGATGGTGTCGGCGGCGTTCAGGCCCGAATAGATAATCGGCAGGTCAGGCTCTTTCCGCGGGCTGCTCAGTTCATCCGCCCCCGGTTTTCGCAGGAGCAGATCGCCGTAGATTTCCTGCTCGCTCAACAGCAGCCCCGGCGGAACGCCCTGCACGACCGACGTCAGGCCCTCCTGATAGGAGCCGCCTGCAACGGTTACCTGAAAACAACGTCCAATATGGCAACCTAACATTCCAATCTCCTTAAAGAGTGAACTAAAGTGCCTAACGTGAGCTAAAGTGCCTAAAGTAAGCGAGTCTCCGACTTTAGTCACTCTAGTCACTTCAAACTTTAGTCACTTCTGACTTCCATATCTGCCCCGATGCTCTTCATCAGCTCAACGTAGGTCGGAAACGTCACGCTGATCGCCTCGGCGGTATCGACGACGCACTTGCGGTTCAGCACCAACCCCGCCAGCGAAAGGGCCATGACGATTCGATGGTCGCCCCAGCCGTGCAGTTCCGCCGGCTTGGGCTTGCCGCCGTGCACAACCAAACCGTCAGGCAATTCTTCCACCGCAACGCCCATTTTCGTAAGCTCTTCGGCCATGCACTTGATGCGGTCGGTCTCTTTGGCGCGAGCCTGGGGCACGTTCAGCAGCTTGGTCGTCCCGGCGGCAAAAGCAGCGGTGACCGCCATGGCCGGCAGCGCATCCGGCGTCTTGTTCATATCGATCTCGGTCCCGTGCAGCGGTGAAGCCTTCACGGTAATTGCACCGGCTCCGATTTGGATGTTGGCCCCCATCGCCCGCAAATACTCGACCGCCGCCTTGTCCGGCTGACTATCTGCGAAATCCAGCCCGAGTAGTGTCACGTCCTCGCCGACCAGGGCGGCCGCACAAAGAAAAAACGTCGCGCTGGAAAAATCGGCAGGAACGGTCCCTTCGTACGCCATGTAGCTCTGATTGCCTTTGACCGCGAACTTTCGCATCTCGTGATTTTCGTACTCGATCTGCTGCTTGTCGAGCCAGTCCAGCGTCATCCGTGCATAGCCGGGCTCATTGAGCAAAGTCACGTCGATCTGCGTATTCTTCGTCGCCAGAGGCGTGCACAGAAGCAGGCTGGACAGATACTGACTGGTGGATGCCGCGATGGCAGTTCTTCCGCCCGAAAGTCTTCCAGTGATTTTAACAGGCGCTTTGCCGTTATTCTTGAGACTGACGCACTTGGCGCCGAGGTCCGCCAGCGAGTCACACAGAGGCCCGACAGGACGGCTCTGTGTCTGTGCATCGCCGGTGAAGGTGATGGCCTGGCCCGGTTGCGCCAACGCCGCCGAACCCATAGCTATAAGCAGCGTCGTGCCCGAGTTGGCCACGTCGATGGGATCGTCGGGGGCGCTAACGTGGCCCGCTGTGCCGCGGACCTTCCACATCGCAGGGTCGGACGTATCTATCTCAGCGCCGAGGGCCCGGTAGCAGCCCACTGCCGCCAGCGTATCGCTTGAATCCAATGGGTTGCGAATGAGGCTGGTTCCGTCCGCCAAAGAGGCAATCGCGACGGCACGAATCGTATGCGATTTGGACGCCGGGATCGAAACCGTCCCATTCAGTTGAGATTTCTTCGCTGTCAGTTTCATGGCCATTTTTTATCAGAAACGCAGGGAAATTGGAAGAACATTCCCGGCCGGATTCTCGATGCCTGATGCTCGACGAGAATCGAGCATCTATAATCGAGAATCGCGCCGACTACTCCAGCTCAGCCAACTGCGCCCCGGCCCAGAGGTGGCTGGCGTTCAGCTTGACGGCGGCTTCGAGCTCGGCTTTGGCCTGTTCGGTCTGACCTTTGCCTCGATAGCCCAGGGCGAGCATATAATGGGCCGATGCCTGGCGGGCCTGGGGCGTTTGGCCTTCGCCGAACTTGGCGAAAAAGTCTTCCGTAGGCTTCTCGGAGAGTCTCTGCTTGCCGGTCTCGATCAGCTCATCGAAAATCTCATCGGCTCTGTCTTTCTGGCCGAGCTTCAGATGGGACAATCCCTGGTAGAACCTGACTTCAGACCGGCCGCCCCTCTGCCCCGCTGACTTGGTGTAGAATTCTTTGGCTTTGCCGGCATCACCGAGCGCCTCGTAGGCGGTAGCGGTATGGTAGGCCACCTGCGGCGCCCGGTTGTCGTATTGCGGCCGGCCGACGGAGAGATTCTCAGGGTACTCCGACGCAGCCTGAAAATCCGCCAGGGCCTGCTCGGGCTTGCCGTTCTTGAGGTAGCGCACGCCCCTGAGCAGATGCGCATCCACGTAAACGTCGTGAATCTCGCCTCCCCCTTCGCGGACATGAAACTTGTTCTTGGCCAGAAAATCGATAGCCTCGTCATACCGCCCTACCAGAACAAGGACCGTGATCTCTCGCAGGAAGCTGTCGTTTCGCCTGGCCACCGTTTCGTGATTTTTCTCAAACAAGGCGAGCCGTTTCTCGGGGGAAGCATTGCCGGTCTCATAAAGGTCGTCCAGCTCGACGTAGAGCCGAGCGTCTTTGGCGTCGCAAGCGACGGCCTTCTCATAGCTGACGATCGCTTTGGCGACGTCCTTTTCGCTTCGGTAGTAGGCCCAGCCGAGGTTTCGGTGCACTGTGGCAAAAGAATCATCTATCCGCCGGGATTGTTCCCACAACCTAATCGCTTCTTCCGGCTGCATGTCGTACAGCAAGTTGCCAAGATAATAGTACGCGCGGGCGTCCGCAGCGTTGAGGCTGATCGCGGCCTTGAGAACGTCGATGGATTCGGCGCGGAACGGGAAACAGTACGTCGCCGGCATTGTGGCGGCCCGCTGAAAGCTCTTTGACGCCTCGGCGGCGTCGCCCTTGCGTTGCTGGTAATAGGCAAGATGGTAGTGCACCATGGGATACGTGCACGCGAACTCCATTTTCTTTTCCACGGGGCCGCAGAGCACTTCAATCGCCTCATTCCACAAGGCGCAGTTGCCATAGTCGCTCGCCAGCTCGAGATACGACTCGACTCGGCCCCCCATCTTCTGCTCCAAGTCGGCAAGAAATTGCTTTGCCGCACCCTTGTTCCCCAAAGCCTTCTGAGCCAGATACAGTTCGTTTCGTGCCAGGAAATCAAGCGGATCGGCGGCAAGAACACTCGAAGCGATTTGTTGGGCCTCCTTGACCTTGCCAAGTCTGCGCAGAATGACCGCCTTGATGTTGAGCGCTTTGGTATTCAGCGCGTTCGTAGCAAGCGAGGCGTCGATCTGATCGAGGGCCGAGGCGTAATCTGCTTTTCTGCATGAAAGCTCGGCCAACTGGTAATAAGCCGGGCTGTGAAAAGCGTAGTCCCATACGGCCCTGTAGAAGGCGTCGCGGGCCTCGTCGAATTTGCCCTGCGCCCGCAGCGCAAGGCCGAGGTGATAGTAAGCCTCGGCGTTTCCCGGCCGGGTGTATTCGGCGGAGGCTCGCTCGATGGCCTTTCGCAGCTTCTGCTCGGCCTGCTCGAACATGGCGCGCTTGTAATAGTTGACGCCGAGGATCGTATTGGTGCGAGAGTCACCCGGGTCTCTTCGCAGCGCCTCTTCGTAGTAAGCGTAAGGGTCCACCCGCGGGTTGTGAATCTGTTCGAGACGCAGACCCGTAAGATACAGCTCTTCGACCGTCTTGATATCTTCCGGGGTTGGCGGAGCCTTCACGACGTCGGGTAGTTTCGGGTCGTACTTTCTTTCAACGGGTTGGTAGGAAACGAGCGTTTCCTTTGAAGATGAAAGCAAAGAGGCCGCCAGGTCCGTCTCTTTCGTGCCGGAAGGCACTTTCAGCTTCTGCGTGAAAGGCGTGCCGGGCCCGATGTCGATGGTTTTTTCAAGAATCACTTTCTCGCCGGCGGTCAGGAGCACCTTGGCGCCTGAACGTTGCGCCGTGGTGCAAAAACCGAGTCGCGCCTCGCCATCGGCCTGGAGCTCCAAATTGACGGCGGCGTTCAAGTTTGCGTTCTTGAAACCACCGATGTCACGAACCGGAAACCAGTGCTGCTTGAAGGTCTTGACCTCGTAGGGTTTTATCCAGCTATAGTCCGGCTGATTGTCGGACCAGGCCCCCACCATCAGCTCGGCGTAGGGACCGTCTTCGTCGGTCAGGATTTTGTCCCACATGCGGCCTCGCGGGCCCGGGCTCCATTCCCAGAGCTTGGCGCCGCAAACGACGTGATGATCGCCCACGTGCACGACGCCGGCGTTTCGGCCGTGGTCGTAGCCGCCGGAGAAATCTTCCTGGAGGTTCCAGGCAAAGAACGATACCGGCTCGGGATGGTTCTTCCACCAGCTCAGGTCCACGCCTTTGTAGTCGGTCCCGCGATACACTTCATTGGAGATCGGCCAGTGTGAGAAGTCATTTTTCGAGTGGTACGTAGCGAACTGAACGCTTGGTGGGAAAATCACCTGATACTCGTCGTTCGCATGGACCGCGACGTTCGCCCAGTACAGGATCGAATGTGGAACAGCCGTGCGATTGAAAATCTTGACCGTGGCTTCAATATAAGATTTATCCGGATACAGGGTGACGCCGATGAGCCATTTCATCCGGTGCCGGCGCTCCGTCTCCCCGAACCAGATCGTCTTGCTGCCGTCGGGATTTTCAGCCAGCGTGTAGTCCACCGGCATAAACGTCGTGTTTCTGTGATGATGGAATACGCACCATTCGATCCCGCCTGAAATCCACGCGCCTAACATGCCGATCAACGCGGGCTTGATGACGTGCTGGTGATAGAAAATCTCGTAGTTGTTGGTCTTGTCGAGGGCGGAAAACAACCGGCCTCCGATCTCCGGCAGAATCGACAGCCGAATGTAATCGTTCTCAAGGTAGAGGGCTTTGTACGTCCGTTGCTCCCGGATGTCCGTCACCTTGTCCTGGAAAGGGTAGGGATAAATCCGCTTCTCGGCGCCCTGATACGACTCATGCGTGTAGAACATCGGGTTGGAATCGGGCGGGTCGAGCCGGTAGGTCGGAAGCGTCAGCGGTTCCTCCCAAACCCTCACCGGGCCTCCGGCCCGGATTTCCGAATTCTGATTTGCGATTTGTGATTTTCGCGTCTGAGCCGCGGATGTGACTGTGATTATGGCGCAAACAAAAACTACTGCCGGGACGCATTTTTTCTGTACCATTTCGCGTTCTCCCTATACTTCATTCTTGGATATTCGCTGTTCGATATTCGATATTCAATTGAGAGGCCGGGGTACTCTCACTCCCCGGAAACCCATGATACTGCTTTCCTTGAGGGGCAGTTGAGTGGCCCCGGTGATGGCGTCGCAGGCCGCGGGAACCGCCATCCACGAGCCGCCTCGCACCATGCGAAAGCCATCCAGTCCGGCGTGAAACGAGGTTGAGTACCAGTCCAGCGTCCATTCGGCCATATTTCCGGCCAAATCGCAAATCCCGTAGGGACTGGAAAACTTGCTGAAACTTCCCACCGGCGATGTGTAAGCAAACCCGTCGGCCTCGCCATCGAAATTGCATCGAAAGACGCCGCCCTCGTCAGGCGACTCGTCGCCCCAAGGGTAACGCCGTTCGGGCTTGGGGTTGAGCTTTTTCTTCGCCTCGTCACCGTCGAGGTAGATGCCGCCGCGAAGGGCCTTTTCCCATTCAGCTTCGGTCGGCAGCCTCAATCCGCACCATCGCAAAAAGTCCGCTGCGTCATACCACGATACATAAGCGACCGGGTAGTTTGCCCGTCCCGGTTCGACACGGTACGTCTTGTCCTCGTTCTGAACGATGCCGCAGCGGTCGGCGTTCGCCATCCGTGCATTCCAGCCGGCCCCGTAGCCGCCGGCCTCGTTCAGGTAGTCCGCATACATGGATACCGTGGTTTCGCACCTGGCCATATAGAATTGCGCAAGCTCAGGCTCGGGCGTGATCTCTTTTGAATCATCGTGCCCCCCGCCCGGCAGACTTTTCATGAAGAATTTTCCCGCTGGAACTCGCGCCATAGCAATGCCGCGCACACGAACCCTTACCTGGTTGGCGTCGCTGAAGCTGGTCTCGGCGGTTCCCCACCAAGTGATCTGTTTGTGCCCAGGCCGCTCAACAATGTCGAAACCGTTGCCCTGGAGGGAATCCATCGTGACCAGTTGCCAGCTTTTGCCGGAGTCCCTGCTGTAACGAACGAAAACATACGCCGGCAGAGCTTGAGAGACGTTGGGGTCCTTCAGATCGTATTCAATGATGATCTTCGGCCCGGCCATTTCCGTCGCTTCCCGCCTGAACGTCACATCAGAGATTTCCATCCATTGGCTGAAGGATCGCGTGCAGCACACCAGAGCGATGCTGAGGCACAACAGCAGTCTTTGTGATTTCATCTTTTTGTCCGCTCAGCGTTATTCCTACACCGTCTCGGGCACGATCCAGGGGGCGCGGTATTCGCGCTTCAAGAACTTGTTGGCTTGGTCGTTGTTTGTGAAGGTTTGGGTTTGCGGGTCGAACTCAAGCCTTTGGTTGCCGACGCGATACGATATGTTGGCCATGTGGCACAACAAGGCCGTCTGGTGACCTATTTCGACGTCGGCGGTGGCTTTCTTGCGGGTTCGGATGCACTCAATGAAATTGTCCTGATGCTCCTTGTCGGCTTGCCGGCCGTATTCGGAGCGAACCAGCTCGCCCTGGGCGTCATAAGCCTGCCAGCCGTCACCGTGCCGGCCGTAATGCATGAACCCTTCGGTTCCCAACACTTCCACCCTCGTGCCGTTGAACGACCAATTCGGGAAGCGGTCTTTATCGCGAAGCGCCGTGGGCGTCTTGGTCATATAGGGCGTCCATAGGGCGGCCTCCAACATCAGGGTGAGTGCACCGTAGTCAAACAGGGCCAACTGAGTGTCGGGCGTTTCCCGTCCGTCTTTCAGAGAGCACACGCCGCCGGCATGGGAAACCGCTTTCGGGTACGGGATATCGTTAAGAAGATAGCGGGCCAAGTCCAACTGATGGACGGCATCGCCTGGTATGGGGCCGCAGCTATACTCCCATTGGTTCAGCCACCGGTGGCTCGGGTTGTAAGGCAGTTTCGGCGCTGGACCGCACCATATGTCATAATCGAATCCCTCCGGGACCGGCTGGTCGGCGACCGCCTTCTGCTTGGCATGCTGCATCATGTTGAACACGCGGACAACGTAAACATCACCCAGCTTGCCCGATTCGATGTACTCTTTGGCCTTCTTCGTATAGGGGGCGCTGCGCGACTGCATGCCGACCTGGACGACCCGCTTGTACTTGCGGGCCGCCTCGATCATCTTCCGGCCTTCCCATACGTTGTGCGACATGGGCTTTTCGACATAAACGTCCTTGCCGGCCTGACAGGCCATGATCGTTCCGAGTCCGTGCCAGTGGTCGGGCGTGGCATTGACCACGGCATCGACGCGACTGTCATCGAGAATCTTGCGGAAGTCCTGCACCAGCGTTGTTCTCTTGTTCTGGGCTTCTTCGACCGCCTCGCGGGCCCGCGCGAAACGTCTGGTATCGGGGTCGCAAAGATACGCAATCTCCACGTCAGGGCGCATCGCAAACCACTCGGCCAACTGGGTTCCGCGCCCTCCCAACCCCATCACGCCCATAATAACCTTCTCGTTCGCTCCGCGGACCGTGGCTTGCGAAAACGCAGTGAACATCGCAGCGGCGCCGATAGAACCTTTCATAAATTCTCGACGATTCAGCGGTTTCATAGTCTTCTCCTGCAAAATGCCAATAACAGCGGTTGCCTTTCGCGTAAAGGCCGGAATTGATGATACCCGCCGGCGATCCGTCGTGCAACAATTTCCCGGGTGGCAGCGGGCGGATATCGGGAAATTGGCTTGGCATAAAGCTGCTCGTTCGAGTATTATATGTGCCAGGAGTTTAGGTGGTTTACCCGTAGTGTGGTATAATCAGGAGACGTGAATCCGTGGAACATGATGCCCTCCGGGGAAACAAGACATAATGCAAATCAAAGTAATCTCATAGAATGAAGGGAGATAATGATGAGCAGAAAAAATCTAACCAGGCGCGAGTTTTTGGCTACGGTTTCAACCGGGGCCGCTGCCGCCGTCGCGGCAAGCCAAATTCCCGCGTATGCAAACGTCGGCAGTAAAGCAGGCAAGCCCGCAATACTTGGCGGCCAGGCCCTCAGAGCAAAGCCCTTTCCCGAATGGCCCGTCTGGGACAAATCCGCCGAGGAACACGTTCTGACCGTCCTTCGCAGCGGGAATTGGTTTAGAGGACAGGGCAACACAGTCACGGAATTTGAGGCAGCGTACGCGAAGCTGCTGGGCGCCAAACGCTGCGTCTGCACTGTCAACGGCACCAATTCGCTGCTGACCGCTCTGCACGTTCTCGATGTCGGCGTCGGCGACGAAGTGATTGTCTCGCCTTACACGTTCATCGCCACGTACAACGTGGTCATCAACTCCTGCGCCCTGCCGGTCTTCGCCGATACCGACCCGGAAACGTTCCAGATCGATTCGGACAAGATCGAGGAAAGAATCACCGAGAGGACGCGAGCGATTCTGCCGGTCCACATCTACGGGTTGCCGGCCAATATGGATAAAATTCTGGCCATCGCCAAGAAGCACAACCTCGTCGTCATAGAGGATGCCTGCCAGGCGTGGCTGGCCGAATGGAGAGGCAAGAAGGTCGGAACGTTAGGCAACTTAGGATGCTTCAGCTTCCAGAACTCCAAACATTTGCCCATCGGTGAAGGCGGCGCCGTCGTCGGAGACAACGAGGAGCTTCTGGACAGAGTCTGGTCTTACCACAACTGCGGCAGGCAGTTCGGAACCATGAAAAAGCCCGGCAACAACCCCATCGTAGGCAACAACCGCAGGATGACGGAATACCAGGCAGCCATAGGGCTCTCGCAGATCAAACGCATCGAAAGCGACACGCAAAGGCGAGTCGAGAACGCCAACTACCTGACCTCCAGGATCAAGGATATCCCAGGCATCGTTCCTCACAAGCTCTACGACGGCGTCACCCGCGCGGCGTACCATTTGTATCCGCTGCGGTACAAGAAGGAACAGTTCAACAACGTGCCCAGAGACAGATTCCTGGCGGCCCTCAAGGCCGAAGGCATCCCCTGCTCCGGCGGGTACGGCCCGCAATACAGGGACGGCCTGATCGAGGACTTCCTCACGTCCAAGAATTTCACGAGGAGCTTCCCGAAGGCCCGGCTCGACCAGTACCGCAAGGAGCTGAACTACCCCGCGAACGACCAGCTCTGCCAGGAGGCCGTATGCTTCACGCAGAACCTCCTGCTCGGCTCCAAGCAGGACATCGACGACATCGCCAACGCGATAGAGAAGCTCTATCAGAATAGAGTTAAGCTGGCCTGATCGGATTCTCCGACGAGCAGCTCTGGATAAACGAAGGGACATGCGGCCGGTCTTGTTGAAGGCCGGCTGTAGCAGGAGTAACTATTATGATGTATCGCACGCTTCTGGCCCTTGCTGTAATGGGCATGGGCATGTTGTCTGATTCCGTTGCCGCGGGCGAAGCCGCCTTGAAAGGCCAGGCGGCTGAATCACTCCGCCGCGCCACCGAGTTCTTTCGCAGCAAAATCGCCACCGAGGGTGGCTACCTCTGGCGTTACAGTGAAGACCTGACCCTCCGCGAGGGCGAAGGCGACGCGACCGACACGACAATCTGGGTCCAGCCTCCCGGCACGCCCTCCGTCGGCATGGTCTATCTGACCGCCTACGAAGCCACGGGGGATTCCTATTATCTCGATGCCGCCCGCGACGTGGCCTATGCGCTGGTCAAGGGCCAGCTTCGTTCCGGCGGATGGGACTACCGCGTCGAATTCGAGCCGAAGCAGCGCCGGCGCTACGCCTACCGGGTGGAGCCTGCCGCCGACGGCGCCAGAAACGTCAGCACGCTGGACGACGACAATACGCAGTCGGCGGTCCGGCTGCTGATGCAGGTTGACAAGGCCCTCAATTTCAAAGACCAGCGGATCCACGAGGCCGCTCAGTTCGCCCTTTCGTCGCTGCTGGCGGTCCAGTACCCTAACGGCGCCTGGCCGCAACGGTTCAGCGACCCTCCCGACCCGGCGCAGTTTCCCGTCAAAAAGGCGGGCTATCCCGACTCGTGGTCATGGACCTTCCCAAATCAGGATTACAGGAACCACTACACCTTCAACGACAATTCCATGGCCGACACGATAGATACGATGCTCGAAGCGTTCGAGGTCTATGGCGACGCACGATACCGGGCCGCCGCTGAGAAGGCGGGCGATTTCATGCTGCTTGCTCAGATGCCCGAGCCGCAGCCCGCCTGGGCGCAGCAGTACGACGCGGATATGCACCCCGCCTGGGCGAGGAAGTTCGAGCCCCCCGCCGTCACAGGCGGCGAATCGCAAGGCGTGATGAGGACCCTGCTGGTACTCTATCGCGCAACCGGCAATAAGAAGTATCTCGAACCGCTGCCTCGGGCGATGGAGTACCTCCGGCGGTCGCGCCTGCCCGATGGCCGGCTGGCCCGCTTCTACGAGCTCAAGACCAATAAGCCCCTCTACTTTACCAAAGACGATTACCAGCTCACCTACAGCGACGCCAACATGCCCACGCACTACTCCTTCAAGTCCTCCTTCGGCATCGAGAGCATCGAACGGGAGTACAAGCAGCTCGTCGCGATGGACCCCGCCAAGCTCAGACAGCCGGAGAAACCTTCACCGCCGCGATTGAGCGGGGACCTGGAAGCCAGAGCAAAGGAGGCAATCGACAGCCTGGACGCCCAAGGCCGCTGGGTGGAAAAGGGACGGATGCAGTTCGCCGGAAAGGACAAAAGTGCCCGCCGCATCATCAGCACCCGAACCTTCATCAGCAACGTCAGAACCCTGAGTGCCTACTTAGCCGCCACGCGGTAATCGAAATCCTGTATTAGCCACGAATGAACACGAACGAACACGAAGCAAGGGGAAACATCTCTGTAAATCCTGTCCAAGAAATAACTTAGAAAAAAGTCTTTTGACACAGATTCCACTGATTAACACGGTCTCACATTCACCACGAAGGGACGAAGGGGCACGAAGAAATCTTGGATTGGCCACAGATTCCTTACTTCGATATTGGATATTCGGTATTCGATATTCAACTTGCCCCCTGGTTCTCTGATATCCTGCATCCTGCTGACCTGATCCCCTTCCGTACCAGTTCCCTAAGTCATTACGCAAAAACGAGATGCGCTCAGCGACGTAAAATTTCGCTAATTTTTTGAAAAATCTGGATTCTCTTGTCAACATTTTCCCTCTCTCAAACGCCCTACCTATAGAAGGGCCGGACAGGCCAAAAAAGGCGGAATTCGGGATTCTTCGGTTGATAACCCCGCCGGAGTAGTGTAGATTTGCCTCAACAAGCCTCGGACGTCTTATGAGCCTATTGCCCGTTGGATTGATAAAGAAGAAGGGGAAAAGCCATGTCAAACATCCCGAAAAAGGCCATCGAGCGATTCGTGAGAACTCTGCCCAAGTTCCAGAAAATCATCCAAACCGCCAAGGATCGTGACGTGAACGAGGCTGACACCGTTGCCGTCCTAAACGACATCTTTGGCGAGGTGTTCGGCTACGATAAGTATCTTGAAGTCACAAGCGAATTTCTAATTCGAGGTACTTATTGCGACTTGGCGATCAAGGTCGAGGACAAGGTGCAGTTCTTGATTGAAGTCAAGGCCGTCGGAATCGAGTTGAAAGACGCGCACATACGACAAGCCATTGATTACGGAGCAAATCACGGCGTTCCGTGGATCATCCTGACCAATGGAGTCGAGTGGCGAGTGTTCCGCGTTCGATTTGAGCAACCCATCAACGTTGATTCCATGTGCACATTTGATTTTCTGATGCTGAACCCCAGTTGTTTGCCTTGGCCTACAACCTCGGCAATTTTTTGAGGCGGCTGGCATTGCCCAAATCAGTGAAGAAGTGGTCGCTCAGGACGCTGCGTGAGAAGCTGATCAAGATTGGAGCCAAGGTGGTGAGGCATTCGCGGTACATCATCTTTCAAATGGCGGAAGTAGCTGTTCCAAGGGCACTTCTTCGTGAAATCCTTGACCGGATCAGACAGTTGCGTTTTTTGACAATACCAGCGAGGCCGGGATGATCTGTGGAACTGCAGAAAATCGGGCTGAAGAAATGGAGGGCAACGGCGGTGGTCTGCCAAAATGATGTGTAAAAGCGGGTTCTTGACGTATGTACGCGACTGTTTGACGGTTTCCGGCATGATATGCTTGAGTTTTCGAGACAGATTTGACATTCAATTAGAAAAGAGGCTCAGTAGCGTAGCTGGGCTGAGGTATACAATATTATATGGGAAATCCCAGATAATAGAACGTGAATTTTGTTGGAGTGTCTCAGGAAACATGTGAAAACGTGCAGAAATGGCGTTCTCGAAATCAAATGGGAAATCTGAAATACAGGGCTTCCACTGGCCAAACCCCCACTGCGCACCGCCAGCCGGATGACAAAAATGTCGAATTCCGGTAGACTAAAACCGCGGTAGCATCAGTCATACCGTTGACGATCGTTAGTTTCGAAACTCAGAAAAGAGGTAAACCTGACATGCTGGAAGACAAGATGCTACTTTGGAAATTCAGACACGGCAGTAACGACGCCTTCCGGCACATCTATGACAAGTACAAAAACGATTTGCTGGGCCTGGCCATCGCTCTTTCACATGATAGAACCGCTGCTGAAGACGCTCTGCAGGACGTTTTCGTCAGTTTCGCTCAGCGCGCCGACAAGCTCCATCTGAAAACCAGCCTCAAGAGCTATTTGTCAACGTGCATCGCTAACAAAGTGCGCGACATCAAACGCAAAAAGTCGATACAGACCGTAGAGCTGGATCAGGCGGGCCAGATAAGCACCGATGGCGACCAGCCCGATACCCTGGTAATGTCAGCCGAGCAGTCGGCGCAAATCGAGTACGCAATGGCGCAGCTTCCGTACGACCAGCGTGAAGTCATCTTCCTGCATCTGCACAGCGGGATGAAATTCAGAGAAATTGCTGAGTCGCAAAATGTCTTACTAAATACAGTCCTGAGCAAGTACCGCTACGGATTGGAGCAACTTCGTTCACAGTTGAATGGCAAGGTGGAATCATGGAAAACTCAGAGAATATCGAAAGACTAATCAAGGCCTTCTGCACCGACAAGAATTCCTCGGCCAGAACGACCGAGCAGCTCGACGAGAAGATTCTCAACGCCGCCTTGTCTGCAAGAGAAGAATACAAACGAACACAATCGGCGCAAACGCAGCCGAAGATATGGAGAATAGCTATGCACAGTAAACTAACAAAACTCGCCGCCGCGGCACTCATCGCACTCGCGGCCATCATAGGCATCAACCAGTTCGCAGGCGGATCAGTCACCTTCGCCCAGGTCATCGAGCCCATCCTCAACGCCCGCACCGTCATCCTCGACTACGTAATAGGCGAAGAAGGCGAAGGCCCCGAAATCCACGACATCGTCATAGGCTCCAGGATCAGAAGAACCATGTCCAACATAGACATGACCATGATCCTCGACCCCAGGGTCAGAAGTACCCTGTCCAACATGGACATGACCATGATCCTCGATCTTGAAGATGCCAGAATGCTCACACTCGTCAGCCTTGGGGTCACGAAAATCGCAAGCTACAATGACATCCAGGGCACCGGCCAGGAAAGTCTTCTCAGCGTCCTGGACTTCGTCCGCAACGTTGTCTCCGAAGTGAAGGACAATCCTGACGCTGATATACAGGACCTCGGCGAAAAGGAAATCAACGGTCAAAAAGCCGTTGGCTTCTACGTCAAGGGCCTCAGCAGGGAACTCACCATCTGGGCCAACAAGAAGACCTCCCTGCCCATCCGCATCGAATTCGCCGAAGGCAAAACCTCCACCGTCGTCATAAAGAACATCGAGTTCGATGTCCCCCTGGAAGAGTCCCTCGTCAGCATGGAAGTCCCCGCCGGCTACACCCTGAAGGACACCTTCCTCCACATCGAAGACACCGCCCCGGACAATCTACCTGAGGAGCAACTCGACCTGTCTAACGCAACCGAGGAGGACCTCGTCGAAAGCCTGCGCATCTGGGCCGAGATCATCCTGGACGGCGCTTTTCCCGATGCCATTGGCACCGATCATTTCATGAAACAGGCGTACGTACTCGGATACAAGCTTGCTTCGCTTGGTCTTCCTGACAGTGAAATGGAGCAATTCCCCAAAGGGATGATATTCCTGCAGGAATTCGAATTTGGCGGCAAATGGGGCTATGCCGGCAAGGGCGTGAAGCTCGGCGATGCCGACAAGATCATACTCTGGTACCAGCCGCAAGGCTCCAATACCTATCGGGCAATATACGGCGACCTGAGAGTTGCCGAGGTTGCGGAGGAGGATTTGCCCAAGTAGATTCGCAGTGCCGAGCAGCAAAGGCCGGGCCGAAATGGCCCGGCCTTTTTCTTGCGCTCGTCCTCATGGCGCCGGGACACAAAATAAAGGAAAGTGAATTGACAGAACTTTGTATGGCTAATTCTTGTTGATATCTGGTTGGCTTCCAATTGCATCTTGTCACCTCCTGCCGGAACGCCTCTATGGGCGGTCCGGCATATGATTGTGTTCTGTATATCGAGGTGTTCTACAGGTTGAACAGAGGCACAATCAGACTGTAGCACTGCACGCATCGAAGCGTCTCCATGTCCAGTGCCGTTGAGATAATGACCGGTGTCCCGCAGTGGAAACACGTGACAATGCCGTTCTGCATGCACATTTGTTGACCGTAATCGCTGTCGAAATCTACGCAGTTGTGCGGATTAGTGATGTCCCTGAACTGTTTCAGCCTCAAATCCGCAAAATACATCGTTGCCTCGTATCGGACTATCGGCAGGGTCCACGGACCCGCAAACACCTCCTGTTTTGCCTGCTCCATCTTCGTACCTCCCGGCTGAACCACTCTATTGAAATCGGGGGACACCTTACATAAATCGGAGAACGCGGGGTCTATAAGGAGTTCAAAGTCAAATACTATGCCTTCTCGATCGGGGCCTTTCCATTTTCATTTGCGATTCGAGGCGTTTAGCCGCCGGACCAAGACATAGTCAGCGACTCCATGAGCGCAACGCCGCTTTTAGTAGTCCTTAAACGTTCTCATCCATGCCGGCCAGTCTGAAGGCAGGACGCCGCCTGCTTTGGTCCAGGCGTTCGCCTTGTTGAATCCTCGATACCAGTTGAGCGTCCACAGTTCTTTGAGCCCGACCTTTCTGACGGACCAATCCATAAAGAGGCCGTTTACGAACCCGGTGTGACGGTTGATGCACACCCGCTTCATCTCACCGTTGCCTCCAGTTTTTACAAAATCACCTGGGTAGTCCGGAGGATGGTCCACATCATACGGATACACATCGTACCATACGCTGTCGAATAACAGCGGAATCTCGGCCGCCCCTTGGACGTTGACGGTCCGCCAACAGTGTTCTGATCTGGACTCGCCCGGGGGGGTGTTATACGCCAGCTCGTTCATACCATAGCTGCCGTAGTCGCCCTGCTCCTTCGGCCCGGACCACCCTGGATCGTCGCCTGCAAGTCCAGCTCCAAAGACGCCCCACGCCGCGAACTCGCCGCGAGCGCCTTCCGACATAGGCTTTGTCGCCGTTGGACAGACGCGGATTTTGGGTTCCTTATAGTAGGGCCGCAAAGCACCGACCCATGTGCCGTTAATACCGCCACTATACCCATTCATGAACAACCCGTTATTGTCATCGGTGTACATAGCGAACACGAGGGACCATTCATGCAGATTAGCTGTGCACGCCGCTGCCCCGGCTTGTTTCTTGACGCGCTGCAACGCCGGCATCAATATCGCCAGCAACAATGCGATAATGGCAATCACCACTAAAAGCTCTATTAAAGTAAACCCGCCATACGTGTGGCGGGTAAAACCTTCTTGCCTGCGCATGATTTTTTGCCCTTCTGTTTCAAAGAGATACAATGACCATGGCGGTATGCTTATCTGTCATAATTATAACACACTCGCACTACCTAATGCAAGGCAACAAAATAATCAATAGAAAATCCACTCAGGGGAAATCGGGGACGCCATGCGTAAATTCGTCTCGCCCTTCGATTTGACTGAAGGCAAGCCAGGCCGGATTGATTTATGATCCCTCGACTTCGCTCGGGACAAATTTTCGATCCATTTGACCTTGCTCAGGACAGGTTTCGCAGGAAGGACAAGTATCGAGCATCCAGTATCCAGCAGCGAGGATCCGCGTTCAGGATGCCTTGGCGCGCGGCGCCTTCTTCGGCTTGCGGCGTGTGAGATGTGTTCGGTACGCCTCCTGCTGCTGCTCAAGATGCTCATAAAACGACTCAGCGTCGGGATACTGCTGTTCGATCTGTTTGCGTACAGAACGGACTTCTTCTACAATCGGGTCTTTACGCATATCAAACCTCCATCAATTCTTCGGGGGTGCAAATGATCGGCGACCCGATGCCCCGTCCCGCATTGATTTTCTGGACAATCCATTTGACTTTTCCGCCGGCAATGTGAGTGCAGTTCCAGGTGACCAGGTAATCCATGCCGTGCCAGACCGCCAAGGCCAAGTGATAGGCATCGGCCCGCGCCCTCTCGGGCAGATCGATGGCGGCAAAATAGTGCTCAGCCAAATCGCGGACTTCCGCCGATACTTCAAGGATTCCAAAAGCCGCTACACTCTTCTTACGTCTGTCTGCTGCTTCCGGGTCGCCCTTGGCTATTTCTTCCAGTACCACCGGCGACACAAACGGCTCAAACTGCGGCAGAGCCTGTTGCCACCACTCCGCCGTCAACTGCTGGTGAGCGGCAACGACCAAGTCCCGACTCACCTGCGCAGTCAAGTAGCTGATGACAGATGTTTCGATATAGACGGTTGGCTTCATGACTATAGAGTAACAGATGAGCCGCCGGAAGGGAATCCAATTCCGAGAGAACCGGGGAATTAAGGGTGTCCGGCGAATCGATTTATGATCCATTCGACCTTGCTCAGGAAATGTTTACGATTGACTATTGGCCCGGCTCTTGCGAGTATCTGGTATCGAGCATCCAGAATCGAGAATTCGCGTTCATTCGTGGCTATTGCCATTGACCCGGTCCAAGGATCGGAAATCTGGGAACATCTATGAGCAAGGCAGAGTATAATATTAACTTAGCATTGATCCGACACAAAGTTGATCTGGTGCTAAAGAGACAAGACAGTCTTGTCATGGAGAAATATATTATGAAGACGGCAATTCAGGGTCTAATGATACTGGCTTTGGCAAGCAGCCAACTGTATGGTGGGCCGAGTGAGTCGCCGCCGCCGATTCCCTCTCAGGAGGAGCCGGAGGTCTTAAACGAAGGCCCGATTCACGAAGCTTTTGCTCAACCGGTTGAGTTGAGCCCTCAGGCGGGTATTGTCGCTGCGAATGAGCCTCCGGCGGCTATAGCCGAAAAACCCGCCTCCGAACGGCCCAAAGGCTCGCAATACGTCTGGATTCCCGGATATTGGGCTTGGGACACAACACGCAAGGACTATGTTTGGGTAAGCGGGTGCTGGAGAGTGCCCCCGGCGAACATGTCGTGGATACCGGGCTATTGGAACAAGGTTCGCGAGGGCTGGCAATGGGTGCCGGGCTTCTGGATTCCGACCTCCCGGGCCAGCCAGATTGAGTATCTTCCGCAGCCTCCTGAGATTGTGGATGTCGAGCCGCCTGTTGCTTCAGGCATAAGCTACGGCATTTGGGTGCCGTCATGTTATTACTGGCGGGACAACCATTATATCCTCAGGTCGGGTTACTGGCTGGTGCCCCGGGACAACTGGGTTTGGATTCCTTCCCATTATATCTGGACGCCTCATGGCTACGTCTTTGTTCCGGGATACTGGGATCACGTTTTGACGACGCGGGGAATCCTGTACGCTCCGGTGTATTTCCCGAGGCACTACCACAGGTGGCCGGGATATACTTACTCGCTCGGGGTCATCGTGGACGTCGGTCATCTGCATTTTAGCCTGTTCAGCTATCCGCGCTATTGCCACTACTACTTTGGAGATTATTACGACGACTTCTATATAGGCATTGGAATTTACCCGTGGTTCGAGTGCGAGACGCGTCACATCTGGTACGATCCAATCTTCGCGTACGACCGCTGGCATTATCGCCGAACGATCCCGCACTGGGATGAGCACATTCGTCACGAGTATGCCCTGCGGCAAGCGGATAGCAGTCTGCGTCCGCCGAGGACGTATCGCGAGCTTGAAACTCGCGTCGCAAAGGCGCCGGAGAGGGAGCGAAGCGACTTTCGAATGGTTCAGCCGCTTCAATCCTACGCCAAAAGCAAGAATGCTCCCTTTGCGTTCTCCAAGATGAGCGATAAACAACGCGGCGAGATTCTCAGCCATAGTGAGAAAATAAATAACTTCCGCCAGGAACGAATGCACGTGGAGTCAGGACAGCGCTTCCCGGAAGCGTCTCAGCGGCCGAGAGAATCCAGCTCTCCGGGACAAATGACGTCTGAAAGCAGATCTCGCATGCCCGGCGGCACCATAGAGCGAACGAGGCCCGGCGGATCAGCGGAGTCGCAAAGGCCCAGCGAACGCATGGAGTCTTCCCAAAGAAAGGGTCTTGGAGATGGTAGCTCTTCGGAAAGGATGAATCTTTCCAGATCGCCCATTGCCGGCAGAGATTCGCAAGGCCTGTTCAGGAGAAGCACTCCCTCTCGGCCGGAAAGGGAGGAACGATTTGAGCGTGGCGGAGGCAGAGAATCACCCGGTGGTCGTGGAGGCCGCAAGTAAAACTCGCGAGCCAACGGGGAAATCGGGGAGCAGCTTTACTTGTTTCCCTCTTCAGAGGATGCACATGTGCCCTGGCCTACCGAACAACAGAGGTGGGGCAACTCTTCGACTCCGCTCAGAGCAAGCCGAATCGATTAAGGATTTTCGATTTTAGATCGACGATTTGCTCCTTCCAAAGATGGCCGGATCTGCCAAATTTACGATTTGTTCCTCGGCCTGTTGATGGGGCAAGCCGCCACCCTACGATTTCCACCCAAGCCGGCCTGAAATAACTGTATCGCGGCGGGTGGGTTTGGTATAATGCCGCCAAATAGATAGGTAGGGTGGGCCTCGGCCCACCGATCCATAATGGTGGGGCAAGCCCCACCCTATGATTTCTAAACAATATCGAATGTTCAAAACATTAGGAGGCACCGCAATGGAAGGTTTTTATTCTCGCCGCAAATTTCTAAAGACCGCTACCGCCGGGGGCGCTGCATTGGCCCTCTCGGCAGCGAGCTACTCCCGCGTACTTGGCGCCAACGACCGGATTTCCATCGGTCAGATCGGCTGCGGCAGCCGGGGGATCGACGCGCACATGGCCGGCATACATGCACACCAGGACACGCAGAATTTCGAGATTACCGCCGTATGCGACCCGTGGCGGCTCCGCCAGGAAGAGGCCGCCGCCAAAACGAAGGAATGGTATGGGCGCGAGGCGCGGAAGTTCTCATCGTACCGCGACCTGGTCGCTCTCAAGGACGTCGATGCCGTGATGATCGCTTCGCCCGACCATCTGCACACGACGCATCTCGAAGCCGTCGCAAAGGCCGGTAAGGATGCCTACTGCGAAAAACCGTTAGCGATGACCCTCGACAGTCTCAAGAAAGCCTGCGACGCCGTCAAAGAGGCCAAAATCGTCGTCCAAATCGGCACGCAGTTGCGGAGCTTCCCCACGTTTACCGGCTGCCGCGAGTTGTACAAGACCGGCATCCTCGGCAAGGTGGGGCGGATCGAGCAGTGCCGCAATAGCGAGCGGCCCTACTGGTACCGGTACGTCAAAGACGTCAAGGCCGAAGACGTGGACTGGAAGGAATTCCTGGGGGACCGCCCGATGCGCAAGTTCGACCCGCTGCTCTATTCGGGCTGGTACGGCTACCGCGAATTCTCCGACGGCCCCGTCGGGGGCTTTGCCAGCCACTTCATCGACCTGGTGCATTACATCACCGGCGCCAAGTTCCCCACGAGCAGCGTCTGCTTAGGCGGAACCTTCACCTGGAACGATGAGCACCATTTCACCTGCCCCGACCACGTCCAGGCATTGTGGATCTATCCCGAGGGCTTCATGGTCAGCTACTCGACCAACTGCGGCAACGGCAGCGGCAACAGCTTCAAGATTCTCGGCGACCAGGGTGTGCTGGATATGGTCAACTGGAACGCACCGATTCTGACCGCCGATGGAGCCAACAGCGAGAAGAAAGGCCCGATACGCGGCAAGAATCCCGTCAAGGAAGTCGAGCGGCCGGACCATTTCCTCGATTGGCTCCAGTGCCTTCGGACCCGCGGGACGCCCAACGCCTCGATCGACGCGGGCTATCAGCACGGCGTGGCCGTCATTTTGGCGATGGCCGCGTTCGACTCAGGCCGAAGAATGGTCTATGACGCCGAAGCGCGAGAGATTCGCCCAGGGTAAAACAAGAGAAGAAACGAAGCCTTCTTTGCACGATTAGGAGTACAAGCCAATGAACTCTTGCGAACACGTATCGCGCCGACGCTTCTTGGGCAAAACCATGCAATTAGGTGCAGCGGGTCTGGCCGGTTCTTATGCCCTGCAATCACCTGTCGCGACGAACGCAGCGACGGCGATCGACGGCCAATGGCAGATCGGCTGTTACACCCGCCCCTGGGCCAAGTACGACTACTTCACGGCGCTGGACGCCATTGCCGAGGCGGGTTTCAAGTACGCGGGCCTGATGACCACGAACAACAAGGCGGGCTTGGTGATTTCGGTCTCGACCACGCTCGAAGAGGCCAGGCAGGTGGGCCTGGAAGTGAAAAAGCGGGGCATGGTGATCCCGTCCGTTTATGGAGGCGGCATCCCGGTGGCCGAGTCGCTCGAAGCGGGAATCAAGGGACTCAGGAAGCTCATCGACAACTGCGCCGCCTGCGGTGCGGCCAATCTTATGATGGGCGGCATCGGCAATGAGAAACTCTACGACGTCTATTACAAGGCCATCGCCGAGTGTTGCGATTACGCCGCCGAGAAAGGCGTCGGTATCAGCGTCAAGCCGCACGGCGGACTGAACGCCACCGGCCCGCAGTGCCGCAAGACCATCGAGATGGTCAACCACAAGAACTTTCGTATCTGGTATGACCCGGGGAATATTATGTTCTACTCAGAAGGCAAGCTCGATCCGGTCGCCGACGCCGCTACCGTCGATGGTCTGGTGGTCGGCATGTGCGTCAAAGACTATAAGCACCCCAAGGACGTCGCCGTAACGCCGGGGACGGGCCAGGTGGATTTTGCCGGCGTTCTTGCACGCCTCAAACAAGGCGGCTTCACGCGAGGGGCGCTCGTTGTGGAATGTCTTGCCCCTGGCGATTTGGAGCAAACGTTAGCCGAGGCTAAGAAGGCTCGGCAGTTTTTGGAGAAGCTGACGGGCCAGGAAACGTCGCCATCGCCCAGTGCATCCGGCAGTGCAGCCGAGCTACGAGCGGGTGTTGCGGTCGCCGACATCACGCCGCCGGTCGGTTACCGCATGAGCGGATACTTCAGCGAGCGTCTGAGCACCGGGATGCTGAATCCGCTTCACGCCAAGGCGCTCGTCCTTCGCCAGGGTGGCGAATCCGCAGTCCTGGTCTTCTGCGACATCATCGGCATCTCGCTCGATGTCTCGTCGCGGGCGCGCGCACAAGCGGCGGCAAAGACCGGCATCCCGGTTGCGAACATCCTGATCGCGGCAACGCACTCCCATACCGGGCCGCTCTATGATGGCGCTCTGAGGAAGCACTTCCACGACACGGCCGTTGCTGAACGTGGCAGCGATCCGTGCGAGAAAGTGAACTACGCCGACGAGCTCGTTGCAAAGCTCGTCGATGTCATAACGCAGGCGGCTGCCGCGGAAAAGCCCGTCCGGCTGGAGGCCGGCTCGACCGAGCAAAAGGGCCTTTCGTTCAACCGGCGATTTCACATGAAAGACGGGACGGTCCGGTTTAATCCGGGCATCCTGAATCCTGATATTGTTCGCGCCGCCGGGCCCATCGACCCCCAGGTCGGGACCGTCTTCTTCCACCAGGCAGATGGCGGCCAGGCCCTCGCCGGCTTGGTCAACTTCGCCTTGCATCTTGATACCACGGGCGGGACGTTGTATGCCGCCGACTACCCCTACTACCTCGAGCAGTCGTTGCGCGAGAAGTACAGTGACCAGTTTGTATGTCTGTTTGGCACGGGGACGTGCGGCGATATCAACCACTTCGACGTGACAGGGAAGAAACGCCTTGAGCCGGACTTCATCGGCCGGACGTTGGCTCAAACCGTTCGCAAGAGAGCGGAGTCCTTTGAAACCATCGCGCAGCCTTCTCTGGCGGTGCGAAGCGCAATCGTCGAAACGCCCCTTCAACGGTACGGCCCCGAGAAAGTGGCCCGGGCGAGAGAGAACATCAATAAAGTCGGCACCAATGATCTATCGTTCCTCGAACAGGTCGAGGCGTACAAAATCCTGTCGCTTGAGATGCGTCAAAGTCAGAGCATACCGCTCGAAGTCCAGGTATTCCGGCTGAGCCGCGACGTGGCTGTGGTCGGCCTGCCGGGTGAAGTCTTCGTTGAACTGGGCCTGGCCATCAAGAAAGCCAGCCCATTTGCGACGACACTCGTAGTCGAGCTGTGCCAGGATTCGCCGGGCTATATCCCCACGAAAAAAGCGTTCGCCGAAGGTAGCTACGAGACGGTTAACTCGCGGATCGCGCCCGGAGGCGGGGAGATGATGGCCGACGAGGCAATCCGGCTGCTGAAGGAGTTGGGCCGGTGAGTATCCGATCGTTGCAGGAAGAAGTTGAATGAAGTTCACGAAGATGCACGGCCTGGGCAATGACTATGTTTATGTCAATTGCTTCGAGGAACAGATTGACGATCCGGCGGCCCTGGCCAGGGCGGTCAGTGACCGCCACCGCGGCATCGGCGGCGACGGGCTGATACTCGTCAGTCCCTCGCAAACGGCGGACGTGCGGATGCGAATCTTCAACGCCGACGGCTCCGAAGCTGAAATGTGCGGCAACGGAATCCGCTGCGCGGCAAAGTATGCCTACGAGCATAGACTGGCCCAAGCGGGCGGCGAGATGTCCGTGCCGGGCCAACAGTCATTTCCCGCGTCGTTGAACGTCGAGACCGGCAACGGAGTTCTCACCGTGGGGCTTGTGGTGAACCGGAAGAATCAGGTCTCGAAGGTCGGCGTGAATATGGGCCAGCCGGTTCTGTCGCCGCGGGACATCCCTGTAAACCTTGCGGGCGAAAAGGTGGTCGAGCAGCCCATCAAGGTTCTCGGAAAGTCATTGCTGATGACCTGTGTGTCCATGGGCAACCCCCACGCGGTTTTCTTCTGCGACGACGTTGCGTCCGTCGAGCTTGAGAAGCTGGGCCCGGCCATCGAAAATCACAGTCTCTTCCCAAGACGCATCAATGTTCACTTCGTGCAGATTGACAAGGCGACGGAATTCACCATGCGAACGTGGGAGCGGGGCAGCGGAATAACGATGGCCTGTGGCACCGGCGCGTGTGCGGCCTGCGTGGCGGCCGCGCTGACCGGGCGACAAAAACGCATGTGCACCGCGCATTTGCCCGGCGGCGATCTCGATCTGAACTGGTGCAAGCGAGACAATTGCGTCTATATGACCGGTCCGGCGGTAGAGGTTTTCGAGGGCATCTGGCCGGAGAAATAAGCCTCAGATGCACAACTTGGGCGGGCGGCAGAATTGCACGGCCACGCCGTGTCTTCCGCAAGATGATCCCTCGCCGGCGAGAGAGTCGGCAGTGTTCTGTGCCCTGAGCACTCTCGCAAAGCCCGCCATCCTGCCGCCGAATTCGAGCACTCCCGGCGTGGGCGGTATCGACAATTCCACCTCCAGCAGGCTGCCTGGCTCGAATGTCCCGGTCGTCTCGAAATACAACCCGCCCGAGCTTATGTTGATGGTGTGGCCGTCATGGGATTTGCCTGCTGCCGATCCTACGGCGTGACATGAGACGTCAAATTGTGCCCCAAGCCGCCTGTCCCTGCGTTTCTCTATTCGCTCCATCGTCTGCATCCTTGCGATATCGTGATTTACGCATAGTCTTTGCACAATAGTGCCTACCATGTCGAGCAAAACTTGTTCCCAAAAAGGGTATCGGGAAATGCCCTATTTTAACTTCCGGAAGTGCTTGAGGCGCATGAGCTTATGGAAAGGCGCCCGAACCTGAGGTGGGATCCTTCAGTAAATCGGCCCAGCGGCGTTGACAAAACGCAACGCCATAGGCCATGCCTCGAAGCCAGCAGTTTCGTCCTGGGCCGGCGCCGGATTCACTACCTCCTTGTTGGATAGAATGTTACATTTCTTGCTAAACGCACAGCCCTGTCAGTCCGAAAAAGGAAACAAGTGTGTTGTTTTCTTACAACGCAATTGTTTGACACACTGAGCTTAGGTCCTATAATCGTACCTATGGTCGAACACTCGAAACGACCGTTGAGAAAGCCGCAAAAGGATGATGATTCGTCCGCGCGAAGGCCCGAAGCCGGCCCGCCCGAGTCCGCAGCGATGGCTGAGTCAATCGTCAGGTCTTTGCCGATAGGAGTCGTGGCCTTTGATACTCAATTAAAGGTCCTCGAGGCCAACGCTCAGGCGGCCAGCCTCATCGAGATGGGCGATTACATCGACCGATCCCTGGCCAAAGGCACGGACCCGAAGATATGGCTGGGCTGGAAGGAACAACTGAGCTCGGCGATCTCCGGCGCGGAAGTCCGCCTATTCGATGACGTGGCCTACACGTCGAATGGCAAGACGCGGCTACTGCGTATCATCTGCTCGCCTTTGAACGATGCCGCAACAGGCAGGAATCTCGGCGGCACCGTCATCATCGAAGATGTGACCGAGAGGGTCAACGTCCAAAGGAGACTCGCCAACGCCGAAAGGCTCGCAAGTGTCGGCAAACATGCCTCCAAAGTGGCTCACGAGCTGAATAATCCTCTGGATGGAATCCTGCGATACATCAACCTGGCAATACGAATCATCGAGCAGGAGCACCTCGAAAAACCGAAAGAGTATCTCGTCCAATGCAGGCAGGGATTAATGCGAATGGTCCAGATCGTGAGTGAGCTGCTCGAATTCGCGCGCAGCACGTACACTCCTCGGGAGCATGTCAAGGTCGAACAGATTATCGAAGACGCTCTTCGGACGATGGAATCGCGAATAGAGGCGTCGAACGTTCGGATCGTACGAAACTATGCCCTGGGTTTGCCGCAAGTGACAAGCGGCAACCTTTTCCAGGTCTTCTGCAATCTTGCCAAGAACGCCCTGGATGCGATGCCGAACGGCGGAGAGTTGCGAATCTCGACTCGTTCGACGGCGGAGGACGCTATTGCCGTGGAGTTCCGCGACACGGGAACGGGTTTGCCGCCGGACACGGAAGCGATATTCGAGCCGTTCTTCACCACAAAAACCGATGGCAAGGGAACCGGCCTGGGCCTGGCGATATGCAGGGACATCCTTGAAAGCCATCATGGCCGGATAACCGCCGAGAACGCACCCGACGGGGGCAGCATTTTCACCGTGTATCTGCCGGTGACAAGGTAGTGGGCAAAGAATTCAAATGAATCGATGGGAAGGCTCTATGAGACACAAGAACATTCTTGTAATAGATGACGACAAAATCATACTGGATTCGCTGTGTGAATTCTTGTCCCTCGAAGGATTTCGGACCCGTGGCGCCCAGACGGTAAAGAGTGCGTTGGCCGAGTTGGAAGAGGAAGGCTATTGCCTGGTCCTGACGGACGTGAACCTCCCGGACGGAGACGGCCTCGAACTGCTGAATGTCATCAGGGAGAAATACCCCCAGACCGTGGTCATTGTGATAACCGGCTATGGCACCATCGAAAGCGCGGTCAGGGCCATAAAGCTGGGGGCCTACGATTACCTGACAAAACCAGTCATCGATGACGACCTGCGCCTCGCGGTCGAGCGAGCGATCAAACAACAATCGCTCATCAGCGAGAACGAGAGCCTTCGCTCGCAGCTCAATCAGAAGCATCGGCTGGAAAACATCATCAGTCATAACTATAAAATGGCCAAGATCTTCGATCTGGTCGAGGCCGTCGCAGACAGCAAGACAACGATCTTGATGGCTGGACCCTCGGGAACGGGCAAGAGTATGCTGGCACGAGTGATCCACCATCGTTCGAGCCGGCGCGATAAGCCGTTCGTCGAGGTAAGCTGCGGCGCGCTGCCGGAAACGCTGCTCGAAAGCGAGCTGTTCGGCCACGTCAAAGGCTCCTTCACCGGCGCTGTCAGTAACAAAGAAGGGAAATTCCTTGCCGCGGACGGCGGTACGGTTTTTCTCGATGAGATTGGCAATGCTTCCCCGGCCCTTCAGGCAAAACTCCTGCGGGTCTTGGAGGATCGCCAGTTCGAGCCGGTCGGCAGCAACAAAACCATCACGGTGGACACGCGGATCATCCTGGCTTCCAACCGCAACCTCGATAAGGAAGTCCAGCAGGGCCGGTTCCGTGAGGATTTGTACTACCGGATCAACGTGGTGACCATAGACCTGCCGCCCTTGAGCGAACGCGTCGGCGACGTTCGGCTGCTGGCCGAACATTTCCTGCGCAAGTACTCGGCGCAGCACAACAAAGACAAGCTCGGCATCATGGATGAAGCTATGGCTTATCTCGAGCGCTATGTATGGCCCGGCAACGTTCGCGAGCTGGAAAACGTCATTGAGCGTTCGGTCCTGCTGAGCAAGAGCAAATTCATCGGGCCCGAAGACCTGGCCGATGTGATCAAGCAGGAGCCGAGCCGGCCGACCGGGCAATACCAACCCATGAGCCTCAAAGAGGCGCTCGCCGGGCCGGAGAAGACCATTATCCGCCAGGCCCTGCAGGCGAACCACTGGAACCGTCAGGAAACCGCCAAATCGCTCGAAATAAACCGCACGACGTTGTTCAAGAAAATGAAGCATTACGGCCTGTATGCCGAAGCCGAACGGCTAGGCTTGGCCTGAAAGACGGCTGCATTGAAGGCTGCTTCACGGGCCGCTTTAAAAAACCCCTGCTTTTTTGCGGAGGGAGGGGAGAAGGAAGAGAAAAGCAGGGGCAAGTACTGAAAAGCTACTCTCTTATTATACCATTTTTCGCCGTAGGGTCAATGGTAAACTGGGTAAAATAGGCCGAGAAAAGCCATTTTTTTGCGAAAAAACGCCTTTGGGCATATCCCTTTGGGGGCAGGACACGCGGATTCCATGACAACCCCCCTCCCGCCGGCGACGGGACACTGGATCCGGCCGGCAAACCTGGCCCCGTGTTTCAGATTCTGATGAACGTTTTCTTGCGGTACATCCACAAGAGGATCAGCCACACGACTGCGAAAGCCGCCACGGCCTGAATGAGGGTAAACCAATTGCCGACGTGTGGCTTCAGCCCGTCCACGAAAATGCCGCCAATATTGCGAAAACTGATCAGGTGGGTCGCCATATAGACGGCAATTGCGTTGGTCCCGATAACGACGAACCCGCACGACCACTTTTTCAGGCCCCATACATCTATCACAAGGTAAAACAGGGCCAGCAGCAGGTAGCAGAAGCCGCCGGAATAGAGCACGAAAGAGCTCGTCCATAGATGCTTGATGATGGGAAAGGCCAGGCTCCAGATCAGGCCCAGGACTAAACAACCGACGCCAGCCCCCAGCAGCCACAGGACCTTCAGCTTGTCGCTCTTGTCCGAGCGCAGCAGGTGCCCCGCCATCACCCCGAGCATCACCGTGCAGGCGAACATCATGCCGCTGAGGATCCACGTGTAAGGCGGATCGGTCCCGTCGATGAAGGGGCCGAGAATCACCCGGTCCAGATAGATGGCGAAGTTCTCATCGGGCATCAGGACGCCCGCGCCGTGGTTGGGCACTGGCGCGAGCATCATCAAGGCCCAGAACAAAAGCAGCAAAGCCGCCGTGACGCCGACCTGCCAGGTGAGACGGAGATTGATTATCAGGATGGCCGAGATGAGATACCCCGCCGCGATGGCCTGAAGGGTATTGGAGTAGATGTGCAGCTTCGAGATATCGTATTCGAGCAGGTTCCCCTGGGCGACCATGCCCAATACGAAGAGAATGAGCGTCCGCCTGATGACGTGCAGGTAGAGCTTCTTCTTGCTGTCGCCTCGTTCAATGCGTTTCTGAAACGAAAAAGGCATGACCACGCCGACGATGAACAGAAACAGCGGCATGATCAAATCTTCAAAGCGGAATCCCTCCCACCGGACATGCGTCAGTTGCGTCTTGATCCACGCCGTCGCGGGACAGTCAAACACCTCGTTCAGGCTGGCAAAGATTCTCTCGCCGCCAATGATCCAAAACATATCAAAGCCGCGCAGAGCGTCAATAGACATCATCCGCCCTTGCGGCTGGACTCGCTGCTCCTCTTTCGGCGCATTCTTCTGTCTTCGTCCGAACTCAATTTCTGTCATTGTATCGCCAAGCCTCAAACGACAGTTGTCATTGCCGCGAAAATCCGAATCCCTAAGCACGAAATCCTAAACAATTTCAAATCTCAAAAATCCCAATCCTCAAAACAAGCCTCCAGTCAACCGACCGTGTTCATTTTGGTATCGTGTTCACAGGCTGAACCTACCAGTTATTATCCAATCTAACAGAGTCAGTTATGGGGCGCAAGAAAAAAGAACTGAGGATTGAAACAATTATGGAGAGCTTTCAGACGACCACTTGCTGGCTTGTCAAACCAAGAACCAAAGTCTCTATCAACAATTGTGCTGGGTCTGCCCACCTGCCAATTGGTCAATGTTCCCATGTTAGCTTGGTCTATTGGGGTCAAGGGTAACATTTAACCACGTACTATCAATAGCATCCAAGAGATCCTTATCCAGCAGGGCCTCTGCCTCATCAAGCGACCACGAATAGCTTGAAGTAAGAATATTCCCAAGTTGTTCGTGTGCTTCGATAAAATATTGGAAGGTACTATTTTTGCCCTTACCAAGTTCCGTTTTAACAATACCCTTCTTCATCTCCATAGTTGCAATAGGTTGACAGCAAAGACGGTCAATGTGTTCGCATAGGGGGACAAGCTTATCGACGGCCATCGCATATAAGGTGAGTGCACGTTTAAGAAGTATTTCATTACGAAAAGAAGTTGCCTGGGTCAATACTTGACGCGTCTCTCGTGCAGTCGGTAGGACAAAGATAGGAGTTGAGAATTGGTCACCTCTAATCAGATACTCATCACGACGCTGTGATTGTACATGAATATAGGTTTTATTTAGTCGCCACTCCGCAGCCGCAGCGATCAGCAAGCTACGATCTCGAAGGTAATTGTCTCGTTCATTCCAGCCATAAGTAATAAGAAGCCCACCAACTGCAAGGATAATGGGTACAAATATACCTCTTAGCCATATACTTCTTAACCATTTCCGCCATTTCGAGGATTGCCTTTCTTTGCTTATGTCAGCCCATACTAAGATGGCTGAACCGGCTACAAACGCAAGAAAACCAATTACAATTGGCCACCGATAAGGTCTTTGGTAACAAAACACAATGCCTTTGTAACAAAGCATAATAACTATGACTACGATAACGTCAATAAGGCCAATTCTGCACCATCTTCGGTGTGCAGCTGATACCCTAAAATGCGGCTTCCGCATAGGTTTATCAGAAGATGTGTTTGCTTCCTTGCTCATAATCACCTGAAAAATATAAGCCTTCTATATCATATTGTCAAGCAACTACTCAACCGTATCACAGAATACCAGCAACCCTGAGGGTAAAAATCGAAAACGTGAGGGCAAAATAAAAGCCTTTCGACTTGAGCCATGTCGAGAGGCTTATGGCGAGAAGAATGCCGATACTTGGGTGGAGGATTCGATAATCGCGACGCTCTTCTACGCCGGAAGCTTCGGGAATATGCTGATTAGTCTCTTGAGATGCTGAGTCTGCGTAATGCTTCGGTGTTGCCTTCAATCAAAGCTTGCTTCTTCTTTCTGCTCCAGCGTTTCATCTGCTTTTCTCTGGCTTCGGCTTCGGCCCTGCTCCGAAATTCCTCGGTATAGAGGAGCTTTTGAGGTCTGCTTTGGCTTGTGTAATGCCCCCCCTTGCCTCGGAGATGTTCTTTGAAGCGTCTGTTTACATCCGTCGTTACGCCGGTATAGAAAGCCCCATTTTGGTTCTTCGTTATGTACAAATACCACATGAATGGATGACCCTTCGACGCGTTTCTCGCTCAGGACTTCGCCACTTCGACAAGGCTCAGGACTTCGCTCGGCACTTGCTCAGGGTGGTTCGCCGCAGCGGGTGGTGAGCGAAGCCGAACCAACATGGTGAACCACATCGAACCAAGAAAGTGGTGAGCAAGGTAAGGCCCGACAGGCCGTTACCGCGTCGAACCACTGCCCAGGACAGGAGTTGAACCTGCACGAGATTACTCCCACCAGCCCCTCAAGCTGGCGCGTCTGCCAATTCCGCCACCTGGGCGTTCCGATTTATGATTTACTATTTTCTATTGACCCTGCCGGTGCGGGGATGCAGGTATTATTGTTGTTCGAAGACTGCTTGTCAATTTTCAATTCGCGGGCAGGCAGAAGAATTATGCAGACAAATCTGACACGGCCAGATTAGCCCAAAAGCTGCAAAAAATATTATGATTTGTGTCAGTTTTTCTGAATTTTAATTGACTTTTATGCCAACCATGCTAATATTTATGAATATGAGAAGAAGAATGCTTTCAACGTCGTGTCCTTGCTGTGGGCTGGCGATGCAGACCGCCGCGATGTCGTGCACCGCGTGCGGCGTCAAAATCGAGGGTAACTTCAGCGAAACATTCTTCAGCAGGCTCGCGCCGGAAGACCAGCAATTCTTGGAGCAGTATCTATTAGCGGGGTTCAGCATCAAGGCGTTGGAGCAAAGCAGCTCGTTAGGATACGCCGCGATACGATCCAGGCTCGACCGGCTGATCGCCAACTACAAGAGGCTCACAAAGATGGATGCTCAGAAGAAGGCCGTGCTGGAGCAACTGCGCAAGGACGAAATCAGCGTCGCAGAGGCAAAAGAGAAACTGGAAAGACTTTCGGGAGACTAGGAGATGAAAAACACAGCGCACATATCCTCAGAAGAGGAATTGCTGACGCTTCGCAACGAAGGCAAGATAACCGACGAGGAATATGAGGAGTTGCTTGGGACATTGCGAAAAACAGGTAAAGCCCAGCTTGGCTTGGCTGCTCCGGCACAAGTGCAGCCCGCCCGAACCAGCGGCCTGGCCATCGCGTCTTTAGTGCTGGCAGTGGTCCTGGGACCTTTCGGTATCGTGCCGGCCGTCGTGTGCGGACACTTGGCGTTGCGAAGGATTGAACGCGACCCGTCGCTCACAGGCCGGGGGCTGGCGCTGGCGGGACTGATTGCCGGTTACAGCATTCTTGGTTTGACGATTGCCCTGAGTATCCCCATCCTGCTCCCGCTGTTGGCCTACCATTCGGCCGAGGCGCGTCGAACGCCGGACTTCGGAGCAGTCGAGATTAGGCGATTCACCCTCGACGACACCGAAGGGCTGATAACACAATCGGGCCTCGTTATCGACAAGGCAGTCTCAAGCGACGGCAATGGCTCGCTGCGAATCGACGCGGCGGGGCCGACGACGGTTCGGCTCTTCGAGACCGGCGACGTGGACATCGAGTACGCACGGTTGATTTATCAGGCGAAGGTCCGCACCGAAGACGTGCGAGGTCAGGTCTATCTGGAAATGTGGTGCCACTTCCCTGGCAAAGGGGAATTCTTCTCAAGGGGGCTTACCCAGATAGGGATTCCTCTGACCGGTACCACAGACTGGACCACGGAAGAAACTCACTTTCTCCTACAAGATGGAGAAAATCCTGACAACATAAAGCTCAATCTGGTCGTCGGCGGCAAGGGGACAGTGTGGATTGACGATATCCGGCTGTTGAAAGGAAAATTGCAATGAAGGAGTGTCGCGATTGCCAAGCCGTTGTAAGCGAGCAGGCGATGGCCTGCCCAAAGTGCGGCGCGCCCTATCCGGCGAAAGAGAAATGGGACGGATGGGGCTTCGAGTACAAGTCCGAGGCGAAAATTGCAGGGCTGCCTCTCGTTCACGTTTCTTTCAAATATGCTCCAGGCCGGGGCCCTATTCCGGCCAGGGGTATTATCGCCATCGGCCAATTTGCCATCGGGATTGTCACCATCTCTCAATTCGGGATCGGCGTTGTCAGCGTCGGCCAGTTCACCATCGCCGGATTCGCACTGGCGCAATTTGCCGTGGCGTATTCTCTGATCGCCCAAATGGGCCTGTTTGTTGACGAAGGCCACGGGCAGCTCGTTCGAAATATTCTCGATCTGGTGGGCCGGTGAAGCTAGACCGCCCTGCCGGCGGCTACGTGCCTCTCTCGCTGTTCCAGAGCAGAACATGCAAGCGTTGGCAAAACGTGAAGCCGGTTCGCTTGCACATATCCGCAACCATCGGCGACTTAGCCAAGAGCTCGTCCTTCGTGGCGGCCTGGGGCATCAGCATCACCTTCTGCGAATCGACGTTACCAAGTTTGGCGATTGTCTGCTCAATCTCCGGCAGATCGGCCTGCGAATCGACGACGAATTTCAGTTGATAGTTGTAATTGTCAATCAGCTCACCAAGAACGGCCAAGTCGAGCCTCAAATGCTCGTGAGCCGCCGCCAGTTTTGCATCGTCGGGCACCGAGTTGCTCAATTTCGGGCTGATACTCATCAAATCGCACGGCATATCCGGGATGTATGCGATGCCTGCGGTTTCGATGGTTATATGCTTGCCGGCAGCCCTGAGCTCCCCTGCCAACTGCGGCAGATCCGAATTGATCATCGGCTCTCCGCCTGTAATGACGACGAACCTGCAGGGCCATTGTTGAACTTTCCGGACTATTTGAGCTGTACTACACGGCCGCCCTGCTTCCTCGGCCCAGGCGTACTTTGTGTCGCACCACCGGCAGCGCAGGGGACAGCCGGCAAGGCGCACAAAGACGCTTGGCACGCCCGCCAGAAATCCCTCACCCTGCAAAGAATAGAAGATTCCACTTACTCTCATCGTATGTCGTAGCTGGTCCCAACCATCCCCATCCCTAAGGGATGAGGCTGCCACCCATTCTACTTCGGTATTCGTTATTCGATATTCGCTATTCGATATTCAACGGGGTCTTTGAGCCCCACCTGGGCAAAGCCCTTCAGCCTCAGCCGGCACGAGTCACATCGGCCACAGCTTCGACCCTGCGCGTCCGGGTCGTAGCAACTGTGCGTCAGCGAATAATCGACGCCAAGCTTTGTACCCGTCAGGATAATTTGAGCCTTTGTCATTTCTATAATCGGAGTGTGGATGCGATATCGGCCGTGCCCCTCAACGGCGGCTGCGGTGGCGAGGTTGGCGGTCTTTTCAAAAGCGGCGATAAACTCCGCCCGGCAATCCGGATAGCCGCTATAGTCGGTGGAATTGACGCCGATGAAGACGTCGAACGCGCCCAACACTTCGGCCCAGGCAAGCGCGTAGCTCAGAAATATAGTATTTCGGGCCGGCACGTACGTCGCCGGAATTTCGTTCAGGTCGCCCAGGTCGGGCCTGTCCTTGGGTACGTCGATGGCCGAGTCCGTCAGGGCCGAGCCGCCAAAGGCCGCCAGGTCGATAGTTACCACGCGGTGCTCAGCAACCCCCAGAGATTTGGCGACTCTGCGGGCCGATTCGACCTCGCACTTGTGGCGCTGACCATACCTGAAGGTCAGGGCATAGCACTGGAAGCCCTGATCGCGGGCAATCGCCAGCGTCGTCGCCGAATCAAGACCGCCGCTTAGCAATACAACCGCCTTTTTATCCGTCATCGTTCATCCTCAATTGCCGAGCGGCGCCGACGTTTGGCATTCCAAAGCACCGTCACCCTACCGCCCTTTCGGCCAAGGGTAAGCGTTTGAGCCCGCCACGTCTTCCACAGGTCCGGCGGGCAGCGTGTCATGCCATTGTAGCAACGTCTGCGACAATCGTTTCACAACGTCAGGGTACTGACCCGCAACGTTGTCCAGCTCTGTCGGATCCGCCGGAATATCGTACAGCTCGACGCGGCTTCGGTCGGGATTCATCAGCAGTTTCCATTTTCCCTCACGAATGGCCAACATCGGGCTTTTGTGGACCATGTCGCCGAAGATTCGGAACCGCCACTGCCACAAGAGCGGCTTGGTACGCTCTTTGGGCTTGCCCAGTATTGCCTGGGACATATCTTGCCCGTCGGGGTTCAGGTCGTTGGGCAATTCCACGCCGGCCAGGCTGCAAACAGTAGGCAGCCAGTCCACGGCGGCAACGATGCTCGTGTCATCCACCCTGCCGGCCGGTGTGTGGCCCGGCCAGCGGACAATGAAAGGCATACGAACACCACCTTCGTAGATGCTCCGCTTTCGCCCTCGAAACGGGCCGGCGCTGCCGATGCCGCTGTGGACGGCGTTGCCGATATCGAAATCTTCGGGACCGTTGTCACTGGAGAAGGCAATGACGGTATTCTCCACCAAACCCAGCTCGTCGATTCTCCGGATCAGCCGGCCGATCTGGCGGTCCAGGTCGGAAACCGAAGCATAGTAAATCTGCTTGGCGCCCTTGTAAGGGACGCCGGCCGGGGCGTATCGCTGGTAGGGTTTCATCTGCTCGTCGGTCGGATGGAGGGTAGCGTGCGGCAGCAGTGTCCAGACATTCACATAAAAAGGCCTGTCACGATTGCTCTCGATAAAATCGATGGTCTTATCAACGATCTGACCGGTGGAGTTGGCGCGAAAATACGGATCTTTCTGGCCTTCAAGCTGCGGGCCGCTCGAATTCACGGTTGAATGTTCCCCAATGCCATAGTCGCCCGGACCGGGGGCTCCCTGCCCCGAGCCCAGGTGCCACTTGCCGAAGTGCCCGGTGACATAGCCGGCGTGCTGGAGCAGCCTTGTGACCGTATGAACCTTGGGGTCGAGCCAGTTGGGCATTCCACGGGCTGCGTTCTGCTGGGCGGTTGCGAAATGGCCGTGAACCTTGTGTCGCGCGGGAAACTGGCCCGTCATAATGGCCGTCCGCGAGGGCGAGCAGACCGAGCCATTGACGTAGAATTGGGTGAACAGCATCCCTTTGGAAGCCAGCTCGTCGAGATTCGGTGTTTTGATCTGGCGATTGCCGTAGCAGCCCAGGTCCCCCCAGCCCAAATCATCGGCGAAGATGAAGACAAAATTCGGCCGGTTTTTTCCTGCATCCGGGCCGGCGGCAAAACCGCCGGGCGGCACAGCCGCGACGGCTGCGACCGTGCCGACAGCAGCCAGGAATTGCCGCCTGTTCAAAACCTTCGCATCCGGATTCACTTCGTGTCCTCCAAAATCGCACAGGCCCTTGATTTTGCAGCAAGATCGAGTCCCACGAGACTACCGCGGCATTCTAACGAATCGTCGCCAGACTGTCAAAAGCCGCAAACGCCGATTTCCCTGGATAGTCCCGGAGCAGGTTTTCGGCCCACGCCGTTTCTTCCGGCTTGTACGAGCCGCGTACTTGGATTATACTATGAGGGCAGGATTCATAACAGGGACCAGGAATGAATGAACGGGTCGAAATAGAATTGTTCGATAATCCACGCCCCGACCGGGATTATTGTATAACGATCAGATGTCCGGAGTTTACGAGTGTTTGTCCTCGGACGGGCCAGCCAGACTTCGGTGAAATTGTCATCGAATACTGTCCGGACAAGTTCTGTATCGAGCTTAAGAGCCTGAAACTCTACATGCAGAGCTACCGTAACAAAGGGATCTTCTACGAGACCCTCACCAACGCCATACTGGACGATTTGGCCGGCGAGTGCAAACCGCGATGGATGAAAGTGACCTCCCGGTTTACACCTCGCGGCGGCATCACCACCGAGGTCGTCGCCGAGCATAAAGCGGAGAAATAAAGAAAGGTTTTCATCTAAGGTGCGAAAATGGCGATCACATTTCACTGCGAACATTGTGGCAAGAAGATAGAAGCCGCAGACACCGCGGGCGGCAAATGGGGTAAGTGCCCTGCATGTCACAACAAACTCTATGTCCCCAGTCCGGACACCGGGGAAGAGTTGAAGCTTGCCCCGGTCGATGAAAGCGATCTGGAAAGAGCCAGACGGCTCATGGCCGAGACGTACAAGCTCACTCAGGACATTCTGCAGGAAAGGGACGTTCCGGAGGGCCCCGCCGAACCTGCCGGGGCAATGTATGAGCTCAGTGAGCAGGAGTTGAGGAGACACGTCATCGCGTACCTGCGACAAATGGCGGAAGGCGAATTGGACGAAGCCGAAAGAACCGCCGCGTTGATCGCCCCGTCCGGCGACAAGACGATCCGCATTATCGACCGAATAGCGCTGAGCGAAATACCGGAGCCCGAGTTGACCGACATCCCTCAGCAGATGCTCGCGGGTGCGATAAGGGCCTTGCGGAATAGAATAGGCTGATCGGAAAGAGTTTTTTCAAGCCGCGGGGCGCGTCCCAAAAAACGCTTTCAGTCTGCAAATCACGCCCGATCTTCTCGGTCCACGCGAAAACAGAACCAATAAAGCCCCTTCAATTTGGTGCCGGCGAAACTGTTTCCTATATTTTACGTAGAAAGATATAGGAAACAACCTGACGAACCTCAGACCAAACTTGGAGGGAAACTTATGACCAGGGAGACGACAGCGGTACATGTCACCCATGAAGCGGTGGGGAAAGTCGGCGGCATCGGCGCCGTCCTCCAAGGCTTCTTCACCAGCAAACCCTATCTTGAAGCGGTCCAACGCTCCATACTCGTCGGCCCCCTGTTCACTACAGAAGGCTCCGTTCATGAACGGCTGGGTGAAAACAGCGAAGTTCTCTACTCTTCGTTCGACGGATTTGCCAACACCGGATATGCTGCGACTTTCCACAAGATCGAGAACTTCTACAATGCCGGCATTGTGTATGGCAGAAGAACATTCTTTGACGAGCGCACGGGCATAAGAAGCTCGCCCGAGGTTGTCCTGGTGGATGTCAGGCACATGGACAGAAGCCCCGTCAACGAGCTCAAGAGGCGGTTTTTTGAGGAATTCGGCGTCCGCAGCGACTTGTATGAAGACCTCTGGGAGTATGAGCAATACGTCCGATTGGCCCCAGTGGCCCTTGATGTGCTCCATGCCATCGGCGCCACGGAACAGTCAACCATCATCATTTCGCACGAATTCATGGGCATGCCCACCGCCCTGGCGGCGATCCTCGAGTCCCAGTATCACTTCAAGACCATTTTCTACGCCCACGAGGTAGCCACGATGCGGCAGATCGTGGAAAAGCATCCCGGGCACGACACGATGTTCTACAACGTGATTAAGAAAGCCCACGACGAGGGGCTGTACGTCAACGAAGTTTTCGGCGACCAAAGCTCGTATTTCAAACATGCTCTCGTCGAGGCATCCAAATACTGTGACCGGATATTGGCTGTTGGGGACTACGTCGTAGATGAGCTGCGTTTCCTCGCGCCGGAATTCGAGACGGCCGACATCGATATTGTCTATAACGGCATCCCCGCATACCCGGTCGATGTTGCCGAGAAACTTGCATCCAAGCAAAAACTCCAGCATTACTGCGAGAATCTGTTGGGTTACAGGCCCGATTTCGTGTTCACACACGTTACGAGGCTGGTCCAAAGCAAGGGGATGTGGCGCGATTTGCGGGTGCTCGAACACATCGAGAAGGAGTTCCGGACCCAGGGCAAAACAGCGGTCCTCTTGGTCCTCTCGACTGAAGTTGCGCAGCGGCGCAGCGGGGACATCCAGCAAATGGAGTCCACATACCATTGGCCCGTAGCGCACCGGGAGGGCTGGCCGGACCTGTCCGGAGGCGAGGCCAGTTATTATACGGCCGTACAGGAGTTCAACGCCCGAAGCAGGAACATCAAAATCGTTTTCATCAACCAGTTCGGCTTTGACCCCAAGCGATGCGGCCATAGGATGCCGGCCGACATGCAATTCATGGACATCCGAAAGGGAAGCGATGTCGAATTCGGCCAGAGCATCTATGAGCCTTTCGGAATAGCCCAGATCGAACCATTGACGTTCGGCGGTATCTGTGTCTTCAGCAGCGTCTGCGGATGTTCGGGTTTTCTGCGGGACGTGACCGGGGCAAGAGACGTCAGCAACGTCATCATCGCCGACTACACGAATCTGGAGACCCAAAATTGCCCAGACATCGAAGACGTGCTGCAAATCGACCGTGCGACGCGGGACCGGATAGAGGCCAATCAAAGCGAAAAAGTCGCGATGCAGATATGCTCCCGCCTGCCGAAGAACGAGACGGAAATCGAAAGCATGATCCAGAGCGGCTACGAACTGGCAAGAAACATGAGCTGGGACGTGGTTGTGAACAATTACCTGCTCAAAAGCTTGCGAGAAATCCCGGAAAAGGTCCGTCTGGCGTAGGTCGCAAGGGTCTTGCACAAACGGAATTCACCAGCACTTGGTCTTCAAGGTCGAATCAGCGGCGCCTTGACCGGCCGCGCCAGCGAGGTTAAACTGATTCTTCGTGGGCAAGACCGGAAAAAAACCAATCATTGGAATCTTGGGTGGCATCGCCTCGGGCAAGAGCACCGTAGCGGCCGAGTTTGCCAAACTGGGCTGCGAGGTCATCAATGCCGACAAGATCGCACATGAACTCCTTGAGAAAGATGCTGTCAAACGACAAATAGTAGCCGCTTTCGGCCCGTCGATTCTGGACCCAAAAGGGAGAATCGACCGTAAAAGGTTGGCCGATATCGTCTTTGCAGACACCCATAAACTGTCATTGCTGAACCTGATTGTCCATCCCCTTGTCCTGGAGCGCGCCGAGCGGCAAATCGAGAGGTATAGCCGCCAGAATCAGGTCCGGGCTATCGTCCTGGACATGCCGTTATTGGCGGAAGTGGACTGGGCAAAGCGGTGTGACAGGCTCATTTTTGTCCGTTGCAGCAAGAAAATAAGGGCCGAGCGGGCGAAAAAAATGGGTTTTGACAAAAATCAGCTCAAAATCAGAGAAAATTTTCAAATTTCCCTGGACAATAAGACCGGCATCGCCGATAATACGATTGAAAACAATTCTGACTTCTCGGCTTTAGTCAGACAGGTCGCTGATATTTTCACTGATATTACGGATAATAGGTGAGCGGGGCTTTCTTACAGATCACGCGTATCTCGTATCGCCCGTTTGTTGAAATGTAGGCTTTTTTCTTTCTACTAATCGAAGTTCAAATCTTATTGAATTCCTGCGGGAAGGTTACCCTGTGGAATCGTACCTCTGATGTCTGCGTCAAACCAGCGCGAGTTCCACAAGAGTAACAACGATGTTCTTTAACATGGAAAAGGAGTAATGATGGCAAAAGCTGTAAAAGGCACAGGCAAGAGACGCAAAGGCGCAAAGAAGAAAGACGTTGCAGAAGAACAGGCTTTCATAGAACCGCAAGAGGAGCCCCAGCCGGGCAACGAGGTGGCAACAACCGGTCCGGCCACGGAAGAAAAACCCGTCGATGCGCCGCTAACCGAGGACCAAGCCGTAAGCGAGCAGGAAACTGACGAAGAATCTACTCATGCCAAGTACGAACGGATTAAGAAAGGCAATCTGTACTTGACGGACCTTCAGAAGTTGACCGTCGCCGAGCTGCATGACCTGGCCAAGAAGGAAAATATCACGGAATACACCGCCTTGAAAAAGCAGGATTTGATTTTCAGAATCCTCAAGGAACGCATTCGCCAGAACGGACTTATGTACGGCGAAGGCGTGCTGGAAGTGCTTCCGGACGGGTACGGATTTCTGCGGAACCCCGATTACAATTACCTGTCGTCGTCGGACGACATCTACGTTTCACCGTCTCAGATACGTCGCTTCGGCCTGCGAACGGGTAATATCGTCTCCGGCCAAATCAGGCCTCCGAAAGACTCGGAAAAGTATTTTGCTCTTCTGCGAGTTGAAGCAATCAACTTCGAGGACCCGGACAACCTCGCGGAAAAAATCGTCTTCAGCGATTTGACACCGCTGCATCCGGAGAAACGTTTCATCCTCGAAACGACACCCGACGAGCTCAACATGCGAATCATCGATTTGGTCACGCCGGTCGGCAGAGGTCAGCGCGGCTTGATCGTCGCGCCGCCAAGAACGGGCAAGACCATCCTGCTGCAGAAAATGGCGAACGCCCTGAGCACGAATCACCCCGACGTAAAACTAATCGTGTTGTTGATCGACGAGCGGCCGGAGGAAGTGACGGAAATGGAAAGAAAGACGGCCGACGACGTCGAGGTCATCAGCTCGACGTTCGATGAGCCCGCCGCACGCCACTGCCAGGTTGCGGAAGTCGTGATTGAGAAAGCAAAGCGGCTCGTCGAGTACGGCGTCGACGTCGTCATCCTGCTGGACTCTATCACCCGCCTTGCTCGTGCGTATAACACCGAGATGCCCCACTCGGGCAGAATCCTGACCGGCGGCGTCGATGCCGGCGCCATGCAGATGCCGAAGAAATTCTTCGGTGCGGCCAGAAACATCGAAGAAGGCGGGTCGCTGACGATTTTCGCAACGGCCCTGATCGACACCGGCTCGAAAATGGACGAGGTCATCTTTGAGGAGTTCAAGGCGACCGGCAACATGGAGCTGCACCTCGACAGGCGTCTGGTGGACCGAAGGACGTGGCCCGCGATTGACATCAGCCGAAGTGGAACCCGGCGGGAAGAGCTGCTGCTCGACCCCAAAGAACTCCAGCTTGTGTATCGGCTCCGAAGGGTCTTGAGCGAATTGAACCCTGTCGAAGCGGTCGAGCTGCTAAAAAGCAGGCTTGCCAAAACCCGATCCAACGGGGAGTTCCTGATGACAATGAACCTCGATTGAGCTGGACGGCATACAAGATCGCCTGTCACAGAAGCCGATAGCGACACCCGATTTTGTGTCGAACTGTATGCTTTACATTATCGTTCGCGTTGATTAGGATAAGATTCCGGCGACCGTGTTGTGCCGGAATTTTTTATGGGTCACAGACAAAAACGGATACGTCATGGGTGAGCAGCTCTCGAAAACGTATGAGCCCAAAATAATCGAGCAACAGGCGAACGAGATATGGTCTTCGCATCCATACTTTCACGCCGACGCTAACGGGGCGAAACGAAAAGCGTACACCATCGTCATCCCGCCTCCGAACGTGACGGCGCCGTTGCACCTGGGTCATGCCCTGAATAACACGTTGCAGGACATTCTGATCCGCTTCCGCCGGATGCAAGACTACAGCACCCTCTGGATGCCGGGCACCGACCACGCAGGCATTGCCACCCAGACGGTTGTCGAAAAAAGGATCCTCTCGGAGGAAGGAAAACGCAGGACCGACTTCAAGCGGGAAGAATTCGTCGCCCGCGTTCAGGCGTGGAAGGATGAGTACGAAGCCCGCATTATTAGTCAGTTGAAGGCGATGGGCTGCTCGTGCGACTGGGCGCGGACGCGGTTCACCATGGACGAGGTGTGCGCCAAAGCCGTGCGAAGTGCGTTTTTCAAGCTGTTCAAAGACGGGCTGATCTATCGCGGCAAGAGGCTGGTCAACTGGGACCCGGCCACGCAAACTGTATTGGCCGACGACGAAGTAGAGCATGAGACCGTGCACGGACATTTCTGGTATTTGAGGTACCCATTGGTCGATCCCGTTGAATGTGTCGCGGGCGTCCCGCCCGCGCGTGCTCCTCGTGGCGAGGGCGTCCCGCCCTTGCGTCCCGAGAGCGTCTCGCTCTTGCCGCTAACCGACCAGATCATCCAACGTCAGGGGCACAACCTCCCCCATTGGACAAAGCACGGGGCCACTTACGCCGTCACCTTCCGCCTGGCTGACAGCCTTCCCCCGCACGTTCTCGACGCCTGGAGGCAGGAACGAGAAGACATGGTCCAGCGGGCCCAAGAACAGGGCCGGCCCTTGACAGCGCACGAGGAACGAGAACTGTACCGACTGCACAGCACTCGAATCGAAGCATTTCTGGATTGCGGCCAGGGCGCGTGTCACCTTGCTAAACCCCAGATCGCTGCGTTGGTCCAGGAGGCCCTGCAGCACTTCGATGGCCAGCGCCATGATTTGATCGCTTGGTGTATCATGCCCAACCACGTTCATGTGATCGTGCGCCCCTTCGAGGGCTATGACCTGGCCGACATCCTGCACAGTTGGAAGTCTTTCACCGCCAGGCAGGCAAACAGATTGTTGGGAGTAACTGGGGCCTTCTGGCAGGAGGAGTACTACGACCACCTGATTCGGGACGAGGAGGATTTCAACCGTCATTTGAGCTATCTGTTGCAGAACCCGGAGACGGCGAGGCTGAAGGCCTGGCCGTGGGTGGGATCGAAGCTGCAAAGTCAGCAACAGCCGTTACACGGGCAAGATGCCCGCGAGACGCAAGGGCGGGACGCCCTCGCCACGAGCGACGCCTGCATCACTGTCACATACGTCACCGTCGCGACGACGCGGCCGGAGACGATGTTAGGCGATACGGCCGTTGCCATGAACCCGAATGATCCGCGGGCGAAATATCTGGTCGGTAAGAAAATCAAACTGCCGATTGTCGGACGCATTATCCCGATCATCACCGATGAGCACGTCGTCCTGCCCGACCCGAACAGCGAAGATGAAAAGGCTCGGTTTTCCACCGGCTTTCTGAAAGTCACGCCGGCCCATGACCCGGATGACTGGGAGATTGGGCAAAGGCACGGCCTGGACGTCATTAACGTCATGGCTCCCGACGGCTCGATCAGTGACAAACACGGCTGGGCGGACTGGAACGATATCAAAAATCCCGATGTTGAAAATCTTATTGGCATGGACCGGTTCGAGGCGCGAGAAGCCATCGTTGAGTGGTTTAGGCAGGAAAACCTGTTAGAAGACGTTCGCGAATACACGCACGAGGTCGGGCACAGCTATCGCAGTCACGTGCCCATCGAGCCTTACCTGTCGGACCAGTGGTATATCGCCGTCAAGAAGCCCATAACGTGGCACGGGCTTCCAGCCCGTGAAGACACGGCCAAGATGGCCGTGCCACAGGGCCTTATCGAGGGCACCGATGTGCCGGTGAATTCTTTAGCCGGTCTGGCCCTCAAACCGTTACTTGACGGAAGGCTGCGTTTTATCCCGGAGCGTTACGCCAAGACCTACCAAACCTGGCTGGAGAACCTCCGCGACTGGCCCATCAGCCGCCAGCTCTGGTGGGGACATCAAATACCTGTCTGGCGGTGCATGGCAAAGGCTCCATCCTTGCAGTCTCCAAACAAGACAATAAATCCTGATCAGTATCAGATTGAATTGCAGAAACGGCTGGATGAGTTCTCAGAACAGATGGGAACAAGTAGTGGGTACCATGTACTCATCGATCCGAATAGGACTGTATTTTTTGTCTGTTCATCCTGCAATGAATCGGACGAGGCTTTCGACAAAGTTGTATCCTGTCTGCGATTCAGACAATCTCCAGGCGTCGGAGACGGCCAAACGACAATCCCCTCTCCCCTGCCCGATTTCCCAAGCCCTGAAGCACGTAAAAGCGCCCATGAGATTCTCAAAATGATTGCCTCTATGGAGCGTGACGAGGATGTTCTTGACACGTGGTTTTCGTCGGCGTTGTGGCCGTTTAGTACGTTGGGTTGGCCGGAGGAGAGTCCCGATCTCAAGACGTTTTATCCTGGGGACGTGCTTTGTACCGCGCGAGAGATCATCACGCTGTGGGTCTCGCGGATGGTGATGATGGGCCAGTACTGTATGGGCGATATTCCGTTCCGCGACGTATATATTCACGCGATGATCCAGGACGGGGAAGGCCGCAAGATGTCCAAGAGCCTGGGCAACGGTATCGATCCGCTGGTGGCCATCGACAGCCACGGGGCGGATGCGATGCGTTTCACATTAGCCAGCATGACGACGGACACGCAGGATATCCGCATGCCGGTCGTGTCCATGACGCTGCCCGACGGGCGCCAGGCTAATACCTCGCCCAAGTTCGATATCGGGCGAAACTTCTGCAACAAGCTCTGGAACGCTTCGCGTTTTGCGATGATGAACCTTGAGGGCACCGACCCGGCCAAGTTCGACCCCCGCGAGATGGACATTACCGACAAGTGGATCCTCTCCCGCCTGGCCAAAACGATCTCGGAAGTCACGGAGTCACTGGAACAGTTCAAGTACAGCGAGCCGTTGGCAAGCCTTTACAAATTCTTCTGGAATGATTTCTGCGACTGGTACCTCGAATGGACCAAGCCGCGAATGCAGGACGAGCGAAAGAAACCAATCGCCCAAAATGTCCTTGCCTTCGTGCTGGATCAGACGTTGCGGCTGTTGCATCCTTTTGTGCCGTTTATCACCGAAGGGATATTCCAAAAGCTCAACGAGCTCGCCCCATCGCGAGGGCTGCAAGGGCCGACAAAGGCCACAAACTCCGCCGCCCTGGTCGTCGCTGAATGGCCCAGCAAAATCGACGCACTGCAGGACCCGGATGCCGAGAGTCAAATAGAGGCGATCCAGGCCGTTATTCGGGCCATCCGGGACATCCGAAACAACCGGAATATCCCGCCGAAGGAGCTATTGGCAGTATCGGCGAAATGCCAGCCGGAGACGGTGGAAATTCTAAATCGAAATGCAGATTTGATCGGGCAGTTGGCAGCCGTCAAAGAATTTCGGGCTGGAACGGACATTGCAAAACCGGCCAACGCCGCCGTCGTAATTGCGGACGCCGCAGAGGTCTATGTCCACGAGGCCATTGATCCGCAGGCTGAGCGAGAAAAGTTCGAGAAACAGAAACAACAGGTGGAAAAAGCCAAAGAGGCGGTAGAAGCCAAGCTAAGCAATGAAAATTTTGTGACAAGGGCCAAGCCCGAGGTTGTTGCTCAGGCCAGGGAAAAACTGGCCCAGCTCACGGAGCAGTTAGAGGCGATACACAAACATCTGTCCGAGTTGAAGAACGGCGGATGAGCGCGCTCGCGGGCGCGTGCCGGATTGGATTAAGGTGATGCCAAAATGGAATTGGAAGCCGAATTATCTCGCATAATCATAAACGAAATGTCCGACCAGCAGGTGATTGTTCTGAAGGAGCGTCACGGCGACCGCAGTTTCCCCATCGTGATCGGCATCGTGGAGATTTTCGCGATCGACCGCCGCTTGAAGGGCATCAAGCCGGTCCGTCCGATGACGCACGACCTGTTGGCCGATATCATTGAGAATCTTGGCGCCAGAATCGAGAAGATCGTCATCTGTGACTTGCGCCAGCACGTATTCTACGCCACGATACATCTGAGCCTGAACGGGCGCACCATTGAGATCGATTCCCGCCCCTCCGATGCGATTGCGCTGGGTGTTGCCTCGAGCGCCCCTATTTTTGTTGCGGATCACGTTTTCGAGCAGGCTTCTCAATAAGAAAAGTCGAGATGATCAGCAGGCCGACCCCAATGCACAGCAGGCTGTCCGCGGCGTTAAACGTGTGCCAGTGATAGCTGCGGTAATAGACGTCGATAAAGTCCCTCACGGCACCATCATTGAAGATTCTGTCGTACAGGTTGCCGCAAACACCCGCAGCGAAGAGGCCCAGGGCGACGTGCACCAATCTCTGCCGGCTTCCACCCAGCAGAAAAATCCCCAGGATCGCCGCGATAGCGACCGTTGAAACCGCCGTCAGGAACCATGCCTTACCGGCGAACCAGCCGAAAGCGGCCCCGTCGTTCAGCGCCGGCACAAACTGCAGGAAACCATTGACGACAGGAAGAACCTCATGGGGTTTGAGCCAGTCGAATACCGCCTTCTTGGTCCACAAATCCAGCGTCAGCCCGCCGGCCAACAGGGACCAAAACACCAAGTGGGCTCTTAAATCCGGCAGCACCAATGGAAGCTGCTTCAAGAAAGCCCGACTCAACGTCAGCCGGGCGCTGCCTTCTTCTGTTCCGGGTTCAGCCATAAACCGTTACCAACCGTATCGCGTCGGGTCTCTGCAAAAGCTTTCTGCCGCTTGCCTGCGAACGCCACGGCATTATATCACGATAGGTTTCGGTGTCAAAGCCTCTTGCCGCCGCACGAATTTTGTGCCCGCCTGGCGGCCCAAAGTATTTGACATATCCACGGCGAGATTATATCATATCTTGGTTCAATTGGAGCATAAGATGCAGACGAGGTTATGCCTCGTCTTTGTTGTATCAGCAGGAAAGGTTTCTTTTTTATGGCGAAACGAAAAGCCAAGGCAGGGAACAGGCCGTTTGTGCTAATCATCCGGGATGGCTGGGGCTACAATCCCAATCCGGCTGAAGATAAGTACAACGCCATCAAGTGCGCCAATACGCCGGTGGATGATATGCTGATGGCCGAATTTCCGAATTGCCTTGTTCACACCAGCGGGGAGGACGTGGGTCTGCCGGAGGGGACCATGGGTAACAGCGAGGTGGGACATCAAAACATCGGAGCAGGCAGAATCGTTCCGCAGGAGTCGGTAAGAATCAGCAAGACCATTCGAGACGGGTCGTTTTTCGAGAACAAAGAGTTTCTCAATGCGGTCGAATTCGTCAAGAAGAACAACGGCAAATTGCACCTGATGGGCCTGTGCAGCGACATCGGCGTCCATTCGTTATTGTGCCACCTGTACGGCCTGCTCGAACTGGCCAAGAGAAACGACGTCAAGGACGTCTTCATTCACGCCTTTACCGACGGCCGGGATTCTCCGCCAGACAGCGGGGCCGGGTACATAGCCGACATCGAAAAAAAGGCGGGGGAAATAGGCGCGGGCAGGATCGCCTCGGTCATGGGCCGGTTTTATGCGATGGACCGCGACAGCCGGTGGGACCGCGTGCAAAAAGCATACGAGTGCATGAGAACAGGCAAGGGCATCAAAGCCCGCAGCGCCGCCGAAGCGGTCGCCGGCAGCTACGAAAAAGGGGTTACGGACGAATTCATTGAACCAACGTGCATTGTCAACGAAGACGGCGAGCCAATAGCTACGATAGCCGACGGCGACGGCGTCATATTCTTCAACTTCCGCGGCGACAGGCCCCGCGAAATAGCACGGGCGCTCGTCGAGCCTGATTTCAAAGAATTCCCTCGAACGAGTAAGCCGGACATCCATTTCGTGTGCATGACCGAATACGATGCAACGCTGCCGGCTGCGGTGGCGTTTCCGAAACTGCCCAAAATGAAGAATATCTTAGGAGCGTATTGGGGCTCGCTGGGACTCAAGCAATTCCGCTGCGCCGAGACGGAGAAGTATGCGCACGTAACGTTCTTTTTCAACGATTATACGGAAAAGCCCTTCCCGGGCGAAGACAGACAAATCGTCCCGTCGCCGCGCGTTCGCACGTACGATCTGAAGCCGGAGATGAGCGCCTGCGAGGTGGCCGAGGTGGTGCTGGAAAGGCTGGATTCGGACAAATACGACGTGATGGTGATCAATTTCGCCAACCCCGACATGGTTGGGCATTCGGGCATCCTGTCTGCAGCGGTCAAGGCGGCTGAAACGGTCGATCAATGCGTGGGCCGGATCCTGGAAAAGGTCAAGAGCCTCGGCGGCATTGCTATAATCACGGCCGACCACGGCAACTTCGAGAAAATGTGGGACACCGAGACGAATAAGCCTCACACGGCCCACACCATAGGCGATGTGCCGCTGATCGTGTTCGATGAACGTTTCAAAGGAGCCAAGCTGCGCGAGGGCGGCAAACTGGCCGACATCGGCCCTACCCTGCTGGAGATGATGGACCTGCCGCAGCCTGAAGAGATGACCGGAAAGAGCCTCTTTGAGAGTTGAGCAACACGGGTCCGGGTAAACCTTCGATGACGAGAGAATCCTATGGCGGAAATATTCCCCGAACCGATAACCCGTCTGCCTGAAGCAGACATTCCGCTACGTGGGTTAAAGGCCTATCTCTCACTGACGTACCCGATGATGCAATCTATCGTCGATATCCCCGTGTAATGCACAATTTAATGAAAATCTATATTCCGCTTTGCGATAAAGTGTTTTGTTATGATAACTCTGGACCTAAGCTCATTCCTGTCTTTGAACAGGACGGTAAAGTCCATCGCATCTTTAATCATAATATATATGAAATAATTCTGGGACAATCAAAATGAGACAAGAACGAATGAGTAGAATGGCGATGGAAGCCGGCAGATGCCCGCGAAAAGCGGTGCGCGAAGAGTTGCGGCGAAAAGCATTGCTTGGACAGTATGTCATTATAAACCGTAACGGCAAAGCCTGCCGCGTTTCCGCCAAACAGGCTCTGAAGATTGCCAAATCCAAGTGATACCTTTTATCCTGCCCCACCCAAGGGAATTGAACGGCAAGAGCCTGATAGAATAACAAATTATGAATAAGTGACTTCAAGATTCCAAGGTTGTATTCTTCGTTGGATATTCAAATGCGCATCAACGAAGCGCGAGGAAATAATGGGGCAGATAGCCGTCCTTGACCAGAATATGATCAATATGATCGCCGCCGGGGAGGTGATTGAGCGTCCGGCCAGCGTGGTCAAGGAGCTGGTGGAAAACAGCATCGATGCTGGGGCCACAAAGATCACTGTTTCGGTCGAAGACGGGGGCAGGAGATTGATCGCCGTCAGCGATGACGGCTGCGGGATGGACGCAGAGGATGTGGCCCGCGCTTTTGAGTCGCACACGACCAGCAAGATCAAAACCAGCGCCGACCTGCACAGCATATCGACGCTCGGCTTTCGGGGCGAGGCGCTGGCCAGTATCGCTTCGGTGGCACAGGTCAGAGCCGTCAGCAGAACCAGGGACTCGGCGGCCGCCAACGGCATCGAGATCGACTGCGGCGACAAGGGCGATGTCACTCCGTGCAGCTCGGATTTCGGCACAACCATTCAGGTCCGAAACATCTTCTACAAGCTGCCCGCCCGGCGTAAGTTTCTCAAAACCGCCAACACGGAAATGGGGCACGTCAGCGAGCAGTTTGCGCGCGTCGCGCTGGCCAAAGCGAATCTCGATCTGACACTTGTTCATAATGGCCGGGAGCTTTATCGATTGGCCGGCGGGCAGGGCCTTTGCGGGCGAATCGCGGAGCTCTTTCCGATGCTGTCGCTGAGCACCTCGAACGACCTGATCGAAGCGTCGAACAGCGAAAAAGGACTTGCGATTCTCGCGTTGTTGGGCAAACCGGGTGTTTCAAGAACAAGCAACCGATTTCAATACGTATTCCTGAACGGCCGATTCATTCGCGACAAATTCATTTCCCACGCGATCAAAGAAGCCTATCGCGGCCTGCTGGAGCCCAACAGGTTCCCCGTCGTTTTCCTGTTCATCCAGATGCCCTGCGAAGACTACGACGTCAACGTGCATCCGACGAAGATCGAGGTGCGTTTCTACAACGCGAACCTGGTTCATTCGCAGATTCTCGCAGCGCTGCGGGAAAAGCTTCTGGGAACCGGCCTCGAAATGCCAGGCAAGCTGCCTTCAGCCGGGCAGCCGAGCAGCGCAACCCCTCACTCGGCGCCGGTCTCAAGTCAGAAAATTGCCGACGCCATGGCCGAGTTCTTCAGAAGGCACAGACCCGTCCAGAGGCAGGAACACATCAGATTCCATCCTGGATCCCCGGCCACAGCGCGCGAAGTCCCATCTGGCAAGTCTGTGCTGTACGACAGTCCGCTGGGGGATGGCTTGCGCCAGAAATTCATGCAAATCCACGACAGTTTCATTGTCGCGCAGACCGACGATGGATTTGTCATTATTGACCAGCACGCGCTTCACGAGAGCATCATGTATGAAGATTTGTGCAAGCGGATACGGAACGGCAAGCTCCAGTCACAGAAGTTGCTGATTCCCGAGAGCTTCGAGGTCAGCCCATCGGCGAGCCAGGCGTTCGAGGACAATGCCGAATTGCTCGAAAGAATGGGAATTGAGCTTGTCCCGTTCGGCCCCAGGACGATGGCCGTCCAGGCATTCCCCACCCTTCTATCCAACGTACAGCCACTCGAATTCATGCAGGATTTGATGGACCTGCTGGAGCACACGGACACGGGACCGGATGCGGCCGGACTGCTCGACACAGTCCTGAACATGGCCGCCTGCAAGGCGGCAATCAAGGCGGGCCAGAAGCTGACCGACAGCGAAATCGAACAACTGCTTGCCGACAGGCAACAGGCAGAGTCCGCAAGCCGCTGTCCCCACGGCAGGCCCACGACAATAAAATTCTCGATAACCGACCTGGAAAAGCAGTTCAAGAGGACCTGATGAATAAGTGGGTATGGCTGTTGTTGACGGTCTCGTGCTGGATGGCTGCCGGATTCGCCTTGTGCGGTTCCCGGCAGAGTCAGGCAGGCAAGGAGGCTATCCCCCCCGCCCTGCCGGGCAGAATTGTCTCGATGGCTCCGGATCTGACGGAGATTCTCTTTGCCCTGGGGCTGGACAAAGAAATCGTCGGTGTGTCCCAATACAGCGATTATCCTCCCGCGGCAAGAGAAAAACCCAGGGTGGGAAGCTTCTGGCAGCCGAACATCGAAAGCATCGTGGCAGCCAAACCCGATCTGGTCATTACCTTGACAACGACGGGTTTCGATCAACAGAAACGGCTGGCCATGCGCCTGGCTCGCATGGGCTACAACAATCTGACGGTGAAGCTTGAAGCGATAGCCGAGCTATTCGAAGGAATCAAACAAATCGGCAAAGCGACCGGCAGGCGGCACCAAGCGGACGAGGTAGTCTGTGACATCAGAATGAAGCTCCAGAAGCTCTCAAACCTGGTGGGCGCCGGGGAGAAGGTCAGGGTACTCTGGGTCGTTCAGAGAGAACCGCTTCGGGTCGCCGGAAGGGACACGTTTGTGAACGAGATGATTGAGCTGGCGGGCGGCGAAAATGCCATCGGCCCCACCGTGCATAAGTATCCGCCCATCGGGGCCGAACAGGTCATCGCCAGCGGCGCAGAGGTGATTATCGAGCCGGACATGGGTCAGCAGGACTTGAGCGCCCAACAGGAAAGCGCGTTTCGATATTGGGGCAAATTTGAGAATCTTCCCGCTGCAACAAACAAGCGGATCTACGTCATACCCGGCGGCGAGGTCTCACGGCTGGGCCCCAGGCTCTACGAGGGGATAGAGACAATTGCGAAGTGTCTGAGGCCGCATCTTTTTGAGAGCTGAGGCGATGGATCAATTACTCAGACCCAAAAAATTGATCGTCACGACCGGATTGGCGCTCGGTGTGCTCGTTATCGTGATGGTGGCGTGTTCGCTGATCGGCAGTGAAGATATCTCGTTGAGAACCGCGTTGAGCAACTCGGGCGTTGCGCCAGGTGCGAACCCGGACTACGAGATTCTTGTGCAGTTCAGACTGCCTCGGATCATTCTCGCTTGCCTCGTGGGCGCGGCGCTGGCTTGTTCCGGCGTCGTCTTCCAGGCCCTTCTGCGGAACCCTCTGGCGGACCCGTATATCCTGGGCATATCGAGCGGAGCCGGGTTAGGGGCCATGATCGCGGTGGTCGGCGGGCTGAACTGGACCCTCTGGGGCCGCTCCCCAGTAGCGGTCTTCGCGTTTGCAGGAGCGTTGGGAACGGTCTGGCTGGTGTGGTTCATCGGCCGACTGACGGGCAAGTTCCACGTAACGGGACTCTTGCTCGCGGGGGTCGTCGTCAACGCTTTCTTTTCAGCGGTTATTATGTTCCTCACGTCCATAGCCAAATCGGAGCAGGTTTACTCGACGATATTCTGGTTGATGGGCAACATGGCGGAGGAGGATTTTCTGGTCCTCTGGGTCGGGGCCGGATGTGTGATTGGCGGCATCGTGGCGTTATTTTTCATCAGCCCACAGTTGAACGCCTTGAGCTTCGGCGCCGATGATGCCAAGAGCATGGGCGTGAACATCGTCAAGACCCGGACAACCGCCTTTGCAATCGCGGCCGGAATTACCGCCATCGCTGTAAGCCTGAGTGGCCTTATAGGATTCGTAGGACTTATCGTTCCTCACGCGGTGAGGTTGGTCTTTGGTCCCGACCACCGGCTGATGGTCCCACTGAGCGGCATCGTCGGAGCGATATTCCTGGTCATTGCCGATACCCTGGCCCGGACTACTATTGCGCCGGCCCAGTTGCCGGTCGGCGTCGTCACGGCGATTGTCGGTGGGCCCATCTTCCTGGTCCTGCTGGTCAAACACAGTCGAAAAATAGGCTGGTTGAAATGAGTGGCATTATAGAGGTTAGGAATCTGAGCTTCGGCTACACGTCAAGAAGCGTGGTCCTGAAGGATATCGGCTTTGCAGTCCCCTCGCAAACATTTCTGGTAATAGTCGGCCCAAACGGCGCCGGCAAGAGCACGTTGCTCAACCTGATGTCCGGGGCACTGAAACCCCGATCCGGCACAATAACAATTGATGCGGCGCCAATCGAGTCGTACAGCGTGCAAAAACTTGCGGCGAAAGTGGCCGTCGTGAGACAAGAGTCTGTGCCGATATTCGGCTTTTCCGTTGCCGAAACGGTCCTGATGGCGAGGACGCCTTATTTCGGGGCGGCGGGATTTGAGAGTCAGGCCGACAGGGACATAGTCAAAGATGCGCTTGAACTGACGGATACGGCCGCTTTCGCTTCGCGGCCGCTGACGAGCCTGAGCAGCGGGGAGCGCCAGCGTGTCTTCATCGCGCGGGCACTGGCCCAAAACAGCCCCATTCTGCTGCTGGATGAGCCGACGAGCTTCCTGGATCTGAAGCATCAGGTCGGCATTTACGACCTGCTCAAGGCCGCCCAGCTCGAAAAAGGCAAGACAATCGTGGCCGTAACGCACGACATCAACCTGGCCTGCCAATACTGCGATGAGGCATTGCTTCTTGGGACCGATAACTTTCATCGGCATGGGCCGGCGAACGAGGTCTTGTCCGCCGAGCAGATCAAGGATGTCTTTGACGTCCAAATCTTCGCCGGCAGGGTCGGACAAGAAAGATTCTTCATGCCGTTGGGCAAACTTGCAAAAGACAACAGACAAATCAATGCCAAAACAGGCGAGCTTTCAACGTAAGTACGCCACAATAAATTACTTACAGGCAAATTCGTGATTTGGCTTGAATAACCTGCCCACCTTGATTATAGTTATTGGGTTCGACTCGGGGCGCTCCCATGACACTGTCCGTGGAGCAGATGCCGGGATGTTACGACGTTTTCTTCCACAGTGGCATGAAGAAGGTTTGATAGTTAGAAAGGTAGATGAGGAAGTGGCACAAGAACGCAGGAAGACATCCCGAAAACAAGTAAGCGCAACCAGAAAGAAGAAGCACGGCCTGACGGCCGGCGATATCGAGATTCTTAAAGAAACGCTGTTGGAAAAACGCAGGGAAATCCTGAGAAACGTGAATGAATTTCAAGATGAAGCTCTGAAGCAGTCCCGACTTGACGCCAGCGGGGATTTATCGAGCATGCCGATTCACATGGCCGATCTGGGAACCGACAACTACGAACAGGAATTTGCCCTGGGCTTGATGGACAGTGAGCGCAAGTTGCTGAAAGAGATCGACGATGCGCTGGCGCGCATCGAACGCGGTACGTACGGTATCTGCGAAGGGACGAACAAGCCCATCCTCAAAGCCCGGCTTAAGGCTCAACCCTGGGCACGATACTGTGTCGATTACGCCCGAATGCTGGAAAAGGGACTCGTCAGAGAGCAATAGATGCAGATATAGATGGACGTATGACAAACAGATGCCCGGTCTGCAACAAGATCATCGGAACATCAGGCACAGAAAAAGCCGAAGATGCGGAGTTCTTTCCCTTCTGCTGTGAGCGGTGCAAACTCATTGATTTGGGCGCCTGGCTGGACGCCGAATACAAGATAGTGTCGCAGCAGCCATCGGAAGAATCTGCAAATCCATCCGACACAACATCCCCCTCCGATAGCCGGTGAACAACCGCCTAATGGCAAATTCTGATGGAATCTGTTGAAATCGACCGATAATACACTATATATGATTGCGGTCGCTCTTCGTTTGCACAACGGCAACTGTACCACTCTTGAAAGGAAGCAAAATGGTCGGCGGCAGAGAATCCTCTCAATTGATGGACGGTCTTCTCTTTCCCGGAATATTCCAGACATTCCGCATGTCGATTCAGCCGACAAAATTGATCATTACCTCGTGCGCGCTGGCCGTAATCTGCCTGGCCGGCTATAGCATGGATCAAATCAGCAAAAGTGTTGTAGGCAGGGGCGACGGAGTGACAGAGTTACAGATATACTTGGAGAACCCGGGCAAGCTCCGACAATTCATCGATGAAAATGAGGGCTTCATAGACGAGCGAAAAGGCGTATTTTCGACGCTCTGGAACTTCGCCGGCGCAAAGTTCAAGGGTGCGGTCGATGCCGTCTTCAATCTCAAGATTCGGGAGGTATGGTACAATATCCACGATTGTTTCAAAGGGGTCGGCTGGACGCTCAGGGAACACTACTATTACAGCATCATCTTTTTCGCGATCACGCTGGCGGTCATTTCTATTGCCGGCGGCGCGATCTGCCGGATCGCCGCTCTACAGTTTGCCCGGGGTGAAAAACCCGGCCTGACCGAAGCGCTACGATTCAGCACAAAACGCTTCACGAGTTTCTTCACGGCCCCGCTGGCGCCGATCTGCATAATGGCCTTCGTAGGACTTTTCATCTTGCTCTTGGGGCTGATCGGAAACATCCCACGCGCCGGAGAGCTGATTGTCGGAATCAGCATGCCTCTGGCCCTGGCTGCGGGTTTCCTGATCGCGGTCATTTTGGTCGGCGCTGTCGCGGGATTTAACCTGATGTTCCCCGCGGTCGCCTATGACGGCTCGGATTGCTTCGACGCGATCAGCCGCTCCTTCAGCTACCTTTATGCCAGGCCGTGGCGCATGGGCTTCTACACGGCGATCGCTGCGGTTTACGGCTCGATCTGTTACACCTTCGTTCGCCTCTTCGCATTTCTGACGCTCTGGATTACCTACTGGTTACTGCGGGTGAGCCTCTGGGCTGCAAATGGCAGCGGGGATGTCAACAAGCTTGTGGCTATCTGGCCAAAACCCGAACTCCGGACTCTGTTTGATCCCGAAAAGGCGCTGGCAACCAACTGGACGGAATCGGTAGCGGTGTTTCTGGTACGTCTATTCGTGCTGGTGGTCATCGGACTGGTCGTTTCTTTCATCATCAGCTTCTATTTTTCCGCTAATACCATAATCTATTCGCTCATGCGCAACAGGGTGGATAACACAGCCCGAGAGGACATTTACATGCCTTATGACGAGCCGGAAGGCGAGCCCAACGAAGTCAATTACGGACCCCAACGCCCGGAAAAACCCGCGCCGGAATCGCAATCGTCGCCGGACTCATCTACTTGAGAATCCCCGCCATGCTGCTTCGTTTCCGCAGACCATTGATTGTTCTGGCCCACATAGGTGCGTTTGCCGCCTCTCTGGTGCTTTCCTTCCTCGTGGTGCAGAACATGCAGTTCAGACGAGAGTGGCTCGAACTGTACCCCGCCCTGCTGCTGTTCATTCTCGTGGTGAAGCTGCCCGTCTTCGGGATTTTCAAGCAATACCGCGGCTGGTGGCGCTACGTGGGGATTTCCGATTTGCACGGGATCGTGCGGGCCTCTCTGGTGAGCACCTGTATTATCGTGGCTGTGTGGTTCGCGGCGGGCCGGTTCGAACCCATTCGCGCATACCTTCCGCCGGGCCTGGAGAGGCCTGCCGAAGGCGTATGTATGGCCGACATGCTCGCAACCATCCTTATGCTCGGCGGGCTGCGGATCGTCATCAGGCTGTACTACGAGGCGCTGGGCACCGCCAAGGCAGGCCAGATGAAACGGTTTCTGATCGTCGGCGCGGGCAACGCGGGCGAGGCGCTGCTGCGAGAGATTCTCCGCATGTCCGTTGTGCAATACGACGTCGTCGGATTCATCGATGATGACCCGGTCAAACAGGGCACGCATATTCACGGAGTACCGGTTCTTGGCACGGTCGAGCAACTGCCCGGCATCTGCGAGGACCGCAACATCGAAGAAATTGCTATTGCAATGCCCTCGGCCGACCCCAGGCAGCTCAGGCGCGTCATCCAGATGTGCGAAGGGGCCAAAGTCCGCTTCCGCACGGTACCGTCGATCACAGACATCGCCTCCGGAAAGCTCCGCGTTTCGCAAATTCGGGACGTTGATATCAACGATTTGCTGGGCCGGGAGGCTGTGCAGCTCGACCTGGACCTGATAGAGGCCTTTGCCAGAGACAAGACAATTCTGGTTACCGGCGCGGGCGGGTCCATCGGTTCGGAGATGTGCCGGCAGTTGTGCCAGTTCAAACCGAAGCTGCTCCTGCTCGTCGAACAAGCCGAAAACCCGCTGTTCTACATTGAGCGTGAGTTGAGCAGGCAATTTCCCACGGTCAGAATCACGGCGCTTGTCTGCAATATCATCGACAAAGCCCGCGTGAACGAGATTTTTGAAACGTATAGACCACAAGTTGTCATTCACGCTGCCGCCCACAAACACGTGCCTTTGATGGAGCTCAACGCGAGCGAAGCCGTCAAGAACAATATTATGGGCACACAGGTCGTCGCCGACGCCGCCGACAGGTGCAGCACAAGCAACTTCGTGATGATCAGCACGGATAAGGCCGTGAATCCCACCAGCATCATGGGCTCATCCAAACGTATTGCAGAGATGTATATTCAGGACCTGAGCCGAACGAGCAAAACGCTCTTTGTCACCGTGCGTTTTGGCAACGTTCTTGGCTCGGACGGTTCGGTCGTTCCCATTTTCAAGAAGCAAATAGCCGAAGGAGGCCCCGTGACTGTCACCCATCCGGACATGAAGCGGTACTTCATGACCATTCCGGAGGCCAGTCAGCTCGTCATGCAGGCCGCAACCATGGGAAAAGGCGGCGAGATCTTCGTGCTCGATATGGGTGAGCCGGTGAAAATCGTGGACCTGGCGAGAGAGCTTATCACGCTCAGCGGCTTCAGGCCGGCAGAAGACATTGAGGTGGTTTTCACCGGCCCCAGAGCAGGCGAGAAACTCTTTGAGGAACTCTCGATAGAAGGCGAGGACATGCAGCGCACGAGGCACCCCAAGATCAGCATCTGGAAGAATATTCCAATGGATCGCGACGGGCTCCGCAGCGGCATTAGTGAGCTGATCGCCATCGCCAAATCGCACAGTCACAACCAGATCGCGCAGAAGATCAAGGAGTTGGTTCCGGAATATACCGGCGGAAACAACCATTGAGGCGACCCGCTGTCTGCAAATCTCCGGCACACAGCAGCCATTCACCATGTCTCCAGCAGTCACATACGACGTTCCTTGGACATTCCATCCCCCCCGCGAATTTCAATTGACCAAAAAGGGCTAATCTGCAATCATATCCTGTGATTTGGCCTCATTTTGCCCTATTTGTCAGAGGAACTTTTTGTGGTTATGTTGGTCTAATCCAGGAGAGAAACTTTGACGGAAGCCGCGAATACCGACATCGGATATCCTCAGGCTGCCGACGCACGTATGGACAAAGACGACGGCCCACTGATAAGGCAGTCTCTGCAGGGCGATTCTGCGGCAACAGAACGGCTTATTCTCAAGTATCAGAATCGCATCTACAACGTCGTACTGAAAATTTGTTCGGATGCCGACGACGCAGCGGAACTGACGCAGGAAACTTTTGTCAAAGTATTAGAGAACCTGGACAAGTTCGAGGCAAGAAGCAGCTTTTATACGTGGGCATTCAGAATAGCTGTGAACTTGACCCTGAATTACTGCCAGAGAAACGCCAGGCTGGCAGTCCGATCGCTGGATAGCGAGTGCGAGCCGTGCGACAGCCAGGCCAAGCAGGCGTTAAAGGAGTTTCTGAGCGATGACAGGTCGCCCGATCCGGCGGTTGTGGCTCAGAATAAAGAGCTTCATCAGATCGCAATGGGAGCACTGAACACCTTAGATGAGGCCCAGAAAGCCGTGCTCGTATTGCGCGATATCGAAGGGATGAGTTATGCCCGGATTGCGGAAACGCTGGGCATTGAGATTGGAACGGTCAGGAGCAGACTGAGCCGGGCCAGAACAAAGCTGAGAGATATCTTGGAGGCTATTTTGAAATGAAAGAGAATTCGGAACAAAACGGATACGCCGCAAATACGCGTATCGACGAATTGCTCAATAGCTTCATCGATGGCGAGCTAACGGCCGCGGAACAGGCTGAAGTCGAACATCTCACAACTCAGGATATGCGTGTTGCAAGACGGCTGCGACAACTACAGAAGTGCAAAATGCTGGTCGGCTCCCTGCCTCGTCTCAATGTTCCGGCTGAGGTGTCGGAGGGCATAAGAGCCTTGGCCGCCGGCAGGCGAGCCTCGTTGGCCAGGATGACCGTTCCGGGTGATGAGTGGGCTCGCGAGGAACGGGTGGGAAAGAGACATTTGCTTGTTCGCAGGGTTCTGTCAGCGGCCGCCATGATTGGGCTGGTCGCCGTCCTGGCAGGCGTAATCTACACGATCGTCACTCCTCAAACGTCTCCGGAAAAACCGGTTGCTCTCGAAGCTCCGAAGCCCGGGCTTGGCATCTCGGCCTCGCCTGCTTTCAGCGGCAGGCTTGAATTGAAAACAAGCAGCTTGCCTGAGGTCAGCGCCTTCATCGGTACGGCAATAGAAGAAAACGGTCTGGTGGATTCCAGCGGCCCCGTACGCCGCGAAGATAGACGGATCTATTCGCTGAATTGCAGCCGGAAGGACCTCAATCTGCTGCTGGCCAACCTGGAGACTATATGGCCCGAGCTTGACGCCGCAACGCTCTTTGTTGACACACAAGTGTTCGGCAGACACGTGGTCGTCAACGGCATCAGAACCGAACAAATCGCTCAAATTGCCGGGCAGGATAATCCGGAAACACGCGAGCATCTGGCAAGGGATCTTGATGCACTGAACACGGTGGTGGCGAGTGTGCCGGGACGGGAGATTCTCTCCGCCATCCAGGGTGCAGGCAAGAATCTTGTCCGCGAGTGGGTGCCCAGACCCGTCGAAACCGGGAAGATGGACAACTCCAGGAAGTCGCCGAGCCAAGCCGAAGAGCAGAAAACGGTTCGTCTGACGATAATAGTGAATTGGTAGGGATGCTTGACGTACAGAAGTGTTGTCTGGTCGTTGTTGACGTGCAGGGCAAGCTGGCACAGTTGATGCACGCCGGAGAGGTTCTGTTCAAGAACATTCAAATCCTGATCCAGGCCGCCAAAATCCTGAACATTCCAATCTTGTGGTGTCAGCAGTGCCCCGCCGCCCTTGGCCCCACGGTCCCCGAGATTGCCGAGCTCCTTGGCGGAAACGAGCCGATCAATAAATCCACCTTCAGTTGCTGCGGCGACGAGGCGTTCAATGCCAAGCTGAACAAATTGGCGAGAAACCAGGTTCTACTGTGCGGCATCGAGACGCACGTTTGTATTTATCAAACGGCCGTTGACCTGCTTGCCAGGGGCTTCCACGTGGACGTTCCCGCCGACGCCGTTTCATCGAGAACCCTCGACAACAAACAGATCGCGATCAGGCGGATGGCCGGTCGCGGCGTCAATATCACTTCAGTTGAGATGGCTTTGTTTGAGCTGTTGAGAACCGCCGAGCATCCGAAATTCAGACAAATCGCCAAGCTGATAAAATAATCTCAACTTTCTCTTCCCGCTTCATTTCGGCGTTTTTCACATAGAAAACAAGGATTCCTGAGAAAATTTCAGAAATTCTCAAATTTTTTGTTGACAACTTCTACATGTGTCGAATATTCTCTAACTCAATAGAATAAGGAGTACGAGATATGCCGAAGTTGAGAAAAACCGAGATGCCCCCCGCTGTGGAACTAACCGAAGCCGAATGGGACGTCATGAAGGTGGTCTGGGAGAAGGAACCCTGCGCCGCGGGCACCGTCCAAGAGTCGCTAGCCGGAGGTAGAAACTGGGCCTACAGCACCGTCAAGACCACCATGGACCGCATGGTCGAAAAAGGGTTCCTGGAGATCGAGAAGATCCGCAACCTTCAGCTTTTCAAATCCCGCATCAGCGAAGTTGACGCCAAACGGGGCGAATTTCGCAAGATGCTCAAACGCGCCTTCGATGGGGCCTTGACGCCAATGATGCAATTCCTGGTCGAGCACGAAGGTCTTTCAAAAAAAGAGGCATCCCAATTACGAACGCTGGTTGAAGAGCAGAATAAAGAAGGCGGGAGAAAGGAAAAGGTGAGAAATGAACCACACAGTGAATGATCTGATCGCGGTCCTGAACAGTCTCGGCAGCGGATTCTGTGAATATGCCGGGAGCATGTTCGTCCAGGCGGGGGCGCTGATTGTTCTGTTGCTGATTCTTGATTTCATGCTCCGAAAGCGGGTGCGAGCAGTATCCCGCTATTGTCTGTGGATGCTGCTACTTGCAAAACTTGTGCTGCCGGCGTCTTTCACATTTCCTACAGGAATTGGATACTGGCTGGGGGACTATTTCCCACGTGAGGTTTCGATAGCGATGTTCGTGCCTCAGAGAGAAGCGGCCGTACCGGTGATTATTAATATGGCACAAGGGCATATTTCCCCAAAAATGCCCGCTGCGAACGAAAGGGTGACTGGAAGAGTTGAACGTGAGTCTATTAGCGGGCAGGGCTTAGTGTTTTCAGGCTGGCTGGTGGGGATGTCTGTTCTTTTAGCAGTGCTCGTTCGCCGGATCTGTTTTGTCAGAGGACTGATTGCTCGAAGCAGACCTGCAAATGAGAGATTACTTGAGATGCTTCAGGAATGTCGCTGCCGGATTGGCATTCGCAGGACTGTTGAATTGAGATTATCCGGCAACAAGCTCAGTCCTGCCGTGTGCGGATTATTCAAACCGGTCATTCTAATGCCGGCTGTTCTTTCTGAAAAGCTGTCGCGAGATGAACTGAAGGCCGTTTTGATTCACGAACTTGCGCATATTAGACGGGGCGATGGTTGGGTGAACCTGCTGCAGACTATGTTGCAGATTGTGTATTTCTACAATCCGCTTATATGGCTTGCAAACGCGATGGTTCGCACGGTCAGAGAACTGGCGGTTGACGAAACGGTACTTGTTACGCTCAGGCCGGAAACGAAAAATTACAGCAATATGCTGATTGATATAGCGGAAATGGCGTTTTGGAGGCCGAACATCAGTTTACACCTTGTTGGCGTGGTAGAATCAAGAAAGGCTTTAGAAAGGAGAATTAGTCACATGTTAAGCAGACCTATACCAGAAAGTTCAAAACTTGGATGTCTTGGATTAATCGCAGTTGTTGTTGTCGGCGCGATATTATTGCCGATGGGCAGAAATTCCATAACCGAGGCCGCCAACACACAGGAAAACTCTCGTGGGAATTCCGAGACTAAGACGATCATACCCGGCCTGCGTGTTGGCGACTATACGTTTGACATGAGTAAAGACGATATACTGAAAAGTTTGGGAAAACCAAAGAGAATCTTCCTCGGAGATAAAACGTATACTCTTGGCAACCTCCCGAGACAGTATTTCATGCACTTTGGTGACGTTTCCTTTCATATAGTCAACGATTCGATCAAAGGGATTACTGCGCTAAGCCCTTCTTACAAATTCGCCAATGGATTGGGAGTTGGTGATTCGGAGCAGAAAATTAAACAAGTCTTTGGTGACAACTTCAAACTTGAAGAAACCGAGCGGAAAGATTTTCTCGCCTACGAGGATGAAGGCCTCGTGTTTGAAATTAACAAACAGGATCGAACGGTCGTGGAGATCAATGTTTCGCCCATCCCAGGCTCAGAATCTTATAAAAAAGCTGATATCCCTCCGACCAGTCGCATCAACGAGCAGGGTCGTATTGTTGACAAAGTCGATTATCCCTTTGTAAATGACCCGAATGTCATCGGCGGATGGAAAAGTGTAGATTTTGTCCGCGAGATGAATCAGTTCAATCCCACTCAGAAAAGCTGGAAAGGTGACCTTCACCTCAATCATCTCATTTTTGAAGAAGGCGGTAATATTGTCGGCAAAATCCTGCGCTGGACAAAAGGGCTGGTACTTAGTGACGATACCGCAAGCAAGTATATCATCAAGGAAATAGATGGTTCAGCTTATATGTTCTTCGAGTGGAAAAGCGGCGATTATACAATTCGCCAAATGAAACCCTTTTATTATGTTCTGAAGAAAGTGCCAACTGAAAGCCTAAAGTACGAGCCAATGTACGGCAAGAAAGCAGATATCCCTCCGACCAGTGCTATCGACAAGCAGGGTCGTATTGTTGACAAAATCGATTACCCCTTCGTAAACGACTCGCAGGTCATAGGAACCTGGAAGAGTGTAGATTTTGTCGGCGAGATGGAACAGTTCAAGGCCGGCGAGAAACAATGGAAAGGCAGAGAGCTATATCTCAAAGAGCTTATCTTTCTGCCGGATGGCAAGACGTTCAAGCCTTGGTGGACCTGGACAAAAGGGCTTGTGTTCCATTCAGGTGACAAAACCGCCAGCAAATACACCCTTAAAAATATTGACGGTTCGACCTACATGTTCTTCGAATGGAAAAGCGGTGATTACACAATTCGCCGTATGAAGCCCTTTTATTATATTCTGAAGAAAGTCTCATCAGAAACCAAATGACTGTGGGCTTCTTCAGCCCAATATAGACGGACCGTGATCGTGTCACTCGCGCGTGGTGAGGACCTCGGCGGCGGTTCGGCGGATGTAGAGATAGAGGGGGGCGGCCAGGAGGAAGTGCCTGGCGAGCTGGCCGGCGAAGGCAGGGGACAAGATTGCGTCGTCGGTCTTTCTGTTGCAGGAGAGGTAGAAGCTTTTGAACTGGTACCAGGTGCGGATCGGCTCAGGCTTGTCCTGCCCGATGGGCCGCTTGTATTGCTCGCCCTCCAGCGTAAATACGTTCTGCCGGGCGAACCAGGCGATGGCCTTGCGGAACGACTCCGGGTCCTCGTCGATCTGACGTCGAAAGCGGGCCATCAGGTCAGGGGCGGCGTCATAGAAACCCAGGCCGTAACGATACCACGTGGGGTTGATCTCCAGGAAATAGCCGGGAACGTAGCGAGCCCAATTTTTGGCGGAGCGTTTGAACACGATCCATACACAGTCGCGGAAAGGCGATTTGTCCTGCGAGAATCGCGTGTCACGATAGATCCGCGAGATCGTCTTTCCCACGGTGGGCGATATCTCGAACGACAGATCGATACCCAACATGGGATCCGCCAAATCGCTCACAAGGTCCCGAAGGGGCTGTAACACGTGCTGCTCGTAGATGGCCCGATGGGCCTCGAACCATGCCTTGTCGTTGCGGTGCCCTATGTCCCCCAGGAACGTGAACGTCTTGCGGGAAAAGCCCTGGAAGCATCGCTCTGATTTCGATGTCATCGTGTTTGCCCGCGCGATGTGTCCTTGCATACACTCAATTTGTGTGCCCGATCGGAACGCACCTCAAAACCGGCGTTCTACGCGGTCTTTTTCTCCGGTTTTTTGGGCTCCGATTTGGCCTCGGATTTTGTTTCCTGTTTCTTCTGGCTTGTTTTCTCGGCCGTGCCGCTGGTTTCCGCCTTGGCGGCGGTCTTGTAGCTGTCGCTTCGATAGTCGGTTTCGTAGAAGCCGGAGCCTTTGAAGATAATACAGGCGCCGGCGCTGACGAGCCGCTGCGCGCTCATCTTTCCGCAGTTCGGACACTTTCGGACGGGCCCGGCCTTAATGCTCTGGAACCGTTCAAAGCGGTGCTCGCACTTTCGACACACATATTCATACGTCGGCATGTCGGTTACTCCTGATCCGTTGTTTCACATTCATCCGCTGCCGGTTCCGTCGGCCCCGTTTGCTGTGGCCGGTTTTCTTCCTGGGCCGGCAATTTGTTGATGATCACTCTGCTTGGCCGGATCACCCGACCGTTCAGTCTGTATCCCTTCTGAAATTCCTCCAGCACAACGCCCTCTTCCTTTTCGGGGTTGGCCTGTTGCGTCATTGCCTCGTGTACGACCGGATCGAATTCCTGACCCAAAGCTTCTATCTGCTCGACGTTGTGCGATTTCAGGATGTCAAGTAGCTGGCCGTAGATGATCCGGATCCCCTCGATAAGCACGTCCACGTTTTCCGCCGAGCGCGCTTTCTGCAGGGTATGCTCAAAATTGTCCAGGGCCGGCAGCAGCGTCTTGATGATCCGTTCTTTTTCGTAGCAAACCGTATCGGCGATTTGCCTGGGAACCCGCTTCTGGAAATTCGCATAATCGGCGCTAACACGCTGGAGCTTTCCAAGAAGCTCATCCCTTTCTTTCTGCAGAGCCTCCATGGTGCTACGAAGCTCTTCCAACTCGCCTTTGCCGGCCTCGGCCTCTTCGTGGGCCGTGTCACGTGCATCTTTCTCTTCCGGCTTGTCCTGGTTCTGGTGTTTCATCAGTGGTTACCAATATGTCTCTTCAGTTTCTCGAAGAAACCTGCGGATTTGGGGGAGACATGCTTGTTTTCAGTTTTCGCGAATTCCCTGAGCAATTCCTGCTGTCCGACACTCAGCCTCGCTGGCGTCTCAATCGTGATTTGCACGAGCTGGTCGCCGGTTCGGTGAGTTCTGACGTCCGGCAAACCCTGGCCTTTTATTCTGAAAATACCCCCGTACTGAGTCCCGGGCGGCACTCTCAACTGCTTGGTTCCATCGATGCTGGGTACGTCAATGGTCGCCCCCAAAGCCGCCTGCGTGAAACTTATCGGAACAACCGCGATCAGGTCATTTCCATCACGCTGTAGAAACTCATGCGGTTTGACCTTCACGTAGCAGTACAGATCGCCTCTTGGCCCCCCGTCGTTTCCGGGTTCGCCCTCGTTGGCAACTCGTATGCCCTGCCCTTCGTGAACGCCGGGCGGTATCTTGACGCTGACGGTTCTGTTTCGCGGGATTCTGCCGGTCCCCCTGCACTGCTTGCAGGGGTGGGTGATAATCTGGCCGCTGCCGCCGCATTGTCCGCAGGTCGAGACCATCTGGAAAAAGCCGCCGCCTCGCGCAACCTGTCCGGTTCCACCGCATGCCGGACACCGCCCGGGTGAGCTTCCCTTGGCGCAGCCATTGCCGCCGCAGCCGCTGCATATATCCTGGCGAGTAAATTCGATGGTCTTTTCGGTTCCCTTGGCAATGTCCTCGAGCGTCAGCTCTACGGCTGTTTCCAGATCGTACCCACGAGTCGGCCCGGCCCGCCGGCCCGACCTTCTACCCCGCCCCCCGAGGATACCGCTGAAGAAATCATCGAAGCCGAACATGCTGAAGATATCTTCGACGTTCATTCGGGAGAAATCATGCATCCCGGAACCGCGCAGGCCTTCGTGTCCGAACTGGTCGTACCGCTGCCGCTTGCTCTGGTCGCTCAGAACTTCGTAGGCTTCGGCGCATTCCTTGAACTTGGCCTCGGCTTCCTTGTCATCCGGGTTCTTGTCCGGATGATACTTCATCGCCATGCGCCGATAGGCGCGCTTGATCTCATCGGCGGAAGCATTCCTGCCTACGCCCAGGACTTCATAGTAATCCCGTTTAGCCATGATCTTCTGAAGTGACTAAAGTGAGCCAAAATGAGCTAATGTCAGGTCAGATAGAACCTGTCATTCTGAGCGAAGCGAAGAATCTCCTTTTCGTTGGCCGGATCCTTCGGCTGCGCCTCAGGATGACACTCATGTGTCACTTTAGGCACTTAAAACTTCTTATCTTACCGATCCCGGTATTGGCTCTTCCTTTTTGTCTTTCAGCTCCGTCACCAGCACGCTTGTCGTGAGCATCAGGCCTGCAACCGAAGCAGCCATCTCAAGAGCGGTCCGGGCAACCTTCGCCGGGTCGATAATTCCGGCTTTGAACATATCAACGAACTGGCCGGTATTGGCGTCGTAGCCGATGTTCTTGCCCTTTTCAAGAAGCTCAGCAACAATCACATCGCCTTTTTCGCCGCAGTTTTCCACAATCTGTGCCGTTGGAGCTTTGAGTGCGTTTATAACGATGTCAAAACCGATTTTTTCGTCGCCCTTGGCTTTTGCCCTGGCCTTTTCGACATCGGAGATTGCACGCAGGAATATGACGCCGCCACCGACAACGACACCCTCCTGGGCCGCAGCCCTTGTAGCGTGAAGCGCGTCGTCCAGGAGGTCTTTGCGTTCCTTCATCTCCGCTTCCGTTGCGGCGCCCGCCTTGATGACGGCGACTCCACCGGTGAGCTTGGCCAGGCGCTCCTGCAATTTCTCGCGATCATAGTCGCTCGTAGTCTTTTCAATTTGATTACGAATCTGATCGCATCGAGCGGAGACCTCCTTCTTCTTACCGGCTCCTTCGATGATCGTCGTCTTCTCCTTGTCCACGACAACCCTCTTGGCTTGGCCCAACTGTGACAGCTCAATGCTTTCCAGCTTGATACCCAGGTCTTCCGTGATCACCTGTCCGCCGGTCAATATCCCAATGTCCGCCAGCATCGCTTTCCGGCGGTCGCCAAATCCCGGAGCTTTGACGGCACAGACCCTTAACACACCCTGCAGCCGGTTGATCACCAGCGCCGCCAGGGCCTCGCCCTCGACATCTTCGGCGACCACCAGCAGCGGCCGGCCGACTTGTGCGATCTTCTCGAGCAGAGGGATAATCTCACGAATGCTGGACACTTTCTTTTCATGCAGCAGGATGTAAACATCTTCCAGAACCGCTTCGAGCGTCTCGGGGTTCGTCATGAAGTACGGTGAAATATACCCCTTGTCGAACTGCATCCCCTCAACGACGGTCAGCTCGTTTTCCATGGCCTTGCCTTCTTCGACCTCGATGACACCCTCCTTGCCGACTTTGTCCATTGCATCGGCGAGAATCTCCCCGACGGACGAATCGTTATTTGCACTGATGGTGGCAACCTTCGCGATATCATCGTGGCCCTTGACCGGGACACTGGCCTCCCGGATATGTTTCCCGGCGGCTTCCACGGCTTTGTCGATTCCCCGCTGGAGGGCCATTGGGTTGGCGCCGGCCGTCACGTGCCTGAGGCCCTCGGCATAGATCGCCTCGGCCAGAACGATGGATGTCGTCGTCCCGTCACCGACAATGTCGGATGTCTTGGTGGCGACCTCATTGACCATCTTGGCACCCATGTTCTTGAATGGATCGGGCAGCTCAATTTCCTTGCTGACCGAAACACCGTCCTTTGTCACCCTCGGAGAGCCCCAGCTCTTGTGCAAAATCACGTTCCTGCCGGTCGGCCCGAGCGTGACTTTCACCGCTTCGGCCAACTGGGACAAACCCTCTTTGAGCTGGGCTCGCCCCGTATCATCAAACATCAATTGTTTTGCCATTTTTATTTCCTCTTCTGAAATTACCTATTGCTGTTTTGCCCTTCCCTTGCCGGTCCGAGTTCAACGTAATCTTTCACCTTTCCATGATTCCGAGGACGTCGCTCTCTCTGAGGATGACATACTTTTCACCGTCGATTTCGACGTCACTTCCGATGTACTTTGCGTAAATCACTTCGTCCTTGTTCTTCACGGACATTTTGCCCCGGGTGCCGTCGTCGAGCACCTTGCCGGGTCCGGCGGCCACGACTGTTCCGATCTGTGGCTTTTCCTTGGCGGTGTCCGGCAGAATGATCCCGCCGGCGGTTTTCTCTTCAGCTTCCGATTGTTTGATGACAACTCTATCATCCAGAGGTCTAAGTTTCATGACTCACTCCTTATCTATGTTGGTTTCCACTGATTGACCGATCATTAGCTCTTTATTTCCAGCACAACAACTGTGTTGATCCTGTCGGGCGCCTTCTCCGGCACAGTCACCACAACTGTGTCTTCGCCGCCGCGCATCACAGGTAGCTTGGCGCGTTTTTTGTCCGCCAGCAAGTACGCCTTCCTAACTTGGTCTTTGAGACCGGGAACTTCGAGCTTGCCGTTTGCGGGCCAGTCGAAAACGTGCAGGTACAGCTTGCCGGGCTTTGCCGTGCAGCGACCCCAGGGGACTTCGCCAAGCGGGCTGGCCGTCGTTCCACGGATGCTTTCGCCGTTGACCTTCATCCATTCACCCATAGCGGCCAATCGCTCGACGCTGGGGCCGGGAATCAGGCCCTCAGAGGTGGGTCCGACGTTCAGCAGGAAATTGCCGCCCTTGCTTGCAATGTCCGCCAGCTTGCGAAGCAGATCCTCGCTCGACTTCCAGCTATGGTCATAGGATTTGTAGCCCCAGGTGTCGTTCATCGTCATGCAGGATTCCCAGTCCACGCCGGGCAGACCTTTGGCTGGAATCTGCTGTTCGGGAGTACCGAAGTCGCCGGCGTATTCCTGGTCGCCTTTGCTCAGGCCTTCCATTCCTTTTCGGCCCTTGCCGACGCGGTTGTTGATGATGATATCCGGCTGAAGCTCCCGCACATAATTATACAGGTCCTTACCCTGCGGCTCGGTCCAGTCCCCTATCCATTCGCCGTCGAACCACAATACGCCCAGAGGGCCGTAATTGGTGATGAGCTCTTGGAGCTGCGGCTTCATGTAGTTTTCGGCATAGCGCGCGAAATTGGGATTCGATTGCTTGGTGTCGTTGTAGTTCGGGTAGAAAGGCGCCTGAGCATCGGGATGGTGCCAGTCCATAATCGAGTGGTAGAAACAAAGCCTGATGCCCTGCTTCTTACAGGCCCTGGACAATTCCCTGAGCACGTCGCGATTGAACGGCGCAGCATCGACGATGTCGTAGTCGGTCACCTTCGAATCCCACAGGCAGAATCCGTCGTGGTGCTTGCTGGTAATCACGATGTACTTCATCCCCGCGTTCTTGGCGATACGCACCCACTCGTCGGCGTCGAACTTGACCGGATTAAACTGCCTGGCGAGCTGCTCGTATTCAGAGACCGGAATATCGGCTCTTTCCATGATCCACTCGCCAATGCCCGGAATCTGTTTGCCTTTCCATTCGCCCGCCGGTACGGCGTAAAGGCCCCAGTGGATGAACATGCCGAATCGAGCCTCACGCCACCATTCCATCCGCTCGTCCTTGCTCAATGTGGGTTTTCCGCCCGGCAAATCAACAGAAGGCGACTTAGCGGTTTCCTGCCGGCAGCCGGCGATCCACAGCGTGCACAGAACTGCGCTGATTATCGCCGAATACGTCCAGCGTCTGATCCTGCGCTCATGCCTGCACCGGCGGATCATGTTCTCGTTCATATTCGTGCCTCCCTGTTCTACATCATATCCATATCTTCGCCGCCGTAGCCGCCGGGACCGCCGGGACGCCCTGCGTCCTTCTCTTTCGGCTTCTCGGTAACCAGACAATCCGTTGTCAACAGCAGACCGGCGATACTCACAGCGTTTTGCAGCGCGATGCGGGTCACCTTCGCCGGGTCGATGACGCCAGCCTCCAGCAGGTCTTCGTATTTGTCCGTGCTGGCGTTGTAGCCGAAGCCGTCTTTGCCCTGCGTTACTTTGCTGACCACGAGATTCGCAATTGCCCCGGCGTTATACGCGATGTAATAACAGGGCATGGAAAGGGCCTTGGCCAAAATGTCGGCGCCCGTCTGTTCATCGCCTTCGAGCTTCAGCTTCTTGACGGCATCGATGCATCGAATCAGTGCCACGCCGCCGCCGGGCACAACGCCCTCTTCAATGGCCGCCCGGGTGGCATGGAGAGCATCTTCAATGCGGGCCTTCTTTTCCTTCATTGCCGCTTCACTGGCTGCTCCGACATTGATTTGAGCTACACCACCCGTCAGTTTGGCCAGCCGCTCCTGAAGTTTCTCGCGGTCATAGTCACTGGTTGTGATTTCTATCTCGTCCTTTATCTGCTTGATTCTGCCGCTGATGGCTTCCTGGCTGCCCGCTCCCTCGATGATGATGGTATCATCGTTGTCGATGGTCACCTTCTTGGCCTGGCCGAGCTGTTTCATGCTGATATTTTCCATCTCGATTCCCAGGTCCTTGAAAATCGGCTCCGCTCCCGTCAAGACTGCGATATCCTGGAGCATGGCTTTCCTGCGGTCACCGTAGCCGGGAGCTTTCACGGCGGCGACTTGCAGAATGCCCTTCAATTTGTTCACGACCAGAGTGGCCAGTGCCTCGCTCTCGAGGTCTTCGGCGATGATCAGCAGCGACTTCCTGCCCTTTGCAACTTTCTCAAGCAGCGGCACGAGCTTGGCAACATTGCTGATCTTCTCCTCATAGACGAGAATGAGCGGCTTTTCCAGCTCACAGACCATGCGCTCCGTGTCAGTCGCAAAATGGGGCGAAAGATACCCGCGGTCGAACTGCATACCTTCGACGAACTCCACGGTCGTCTCAAAACTCTTGCCCTCTTCTACGGTGATAACGCCGTCCTTGCCGACACGCTGGAAGGCATCCGCCATGATCTTGCCGATTTCCACGTCGTTGTTGGCGGAAACCGAAGCGATGTTGATGATGTCGTCGGCCTTGGTGATATCAATCGGCTTTGCCAGCGATTTGAGCTTTTCAGTCACGACCTGAGCGGCCTTCTGCATCCCACGGTTCAGCGCCATGGCATCGGCGCCGGCGGCGAGGTTCTTGTAGGCCTCTTTGAACAGCGCCTCTGTCAGAACCGTAGCCGTCGTCGTCCCGTCACCGGCGATTTTCGAGGTCTTGCTTGCAGCTTCTTTGACCAGTTTCGCACCGAGATTCTCCATCTTGTCAACAAGGTCAATTTCCTCGGCAACGCTTACCCCGTCCTTGGTTACGGTCGGGCCGCCCCAACTCTTGTCAAGCACCGCGTTGCGACCTCTGGGACCAAGCGTCGGCCTCACGGCTGCGGCGAGCTTCTCCACGCCCGCCAACAGCTTGGAACGTGCCTCGGATTCAAATGCCAATTCTTTGACTGCCATAATTGCTTGCCTCCATAAATTTACTGCCTTGTGGGAGATTCAATCGTTAATCCATTGCCAATCCAGAACTTACAATAGTTTTGTATTTCGCATATCCGTTTGGTTTTGTTTCACCATGCAATTTACGGCAAAGTAGCAAAGAATGTACCAGCTTGAACAGCCCAGGAACCCTATTTTGGTTCAGCTTCGATAAATGCTTTAGCGACAAGTGATTATGTAATCCAAAAATGCAATTCGCCACAAGTCGCGCATGAGTTTCCCTTGTGATAAAATGTCAATTTTGACACTGATATCAGCCTTGTTACGCCAAGTTGACAGGCTCAGCGGTCGAGCGATTTTGCATTGAACCCGCACGATTGTGACGCCCGAGAGCTTCACGTTTTGCCCGCGAAGCGTGGCATAGGAGCCGACGCTGTCTCGATAGAAATGACGCGGGGCCTATGCCGACTCGCTCGGCATAGGCCCCGGTTTCTGTTTCCGATTCACCCAGGTGACGATTGGGTAGAGAGTTTCGCAGGCGTCACCCTTGTCCCGGCATTCGCTGGGGCATGGTTGCGCATACTTTCTTTATGATCTTCTGAACCTGCTCAGACTGCTGCGGCGACAAGGCATGGCCTGCAACGCCGCCCAAGACTCCGCCTATGATACCGCCAGCTACCCGGTCGCGTGTGTCGCCGCCAGCCACAACCACCCCCGCCGCGGCGCCAGCCGCGGCTCCGAGAAACGTAGCGAAGGTCTTGCCCGTAGTGCCCTGACCACTGCCAAGCCACAAGATACTGCCGTCCTGGACATCCACAATCTTTGCCGTCATGTTCATCTCTTCTTTGAACGTTGGGATATTGATGAGCATCACGGCCGAGACGTTCAGGATATTGCCCGCCTTGGCGGCATCCTGGTCGCTGGTAACGCCGGAGGCCTGGAACTCCTGCTCTTTGAGCAGCTTTTGGACCTGCGTGCTTCCACGTTCCACGACGGTATAGCCTCTCTTCATCAGTTCCATCCCAAAGTAGTCTGCGATCTGGTTCTTGACCGGGTCTCCTCGCACGGCCCCGGTGACGTCGAGGACAGCGACCTTGTCGAGCGTAGCGAAATTAAAGCCGGCTTTCGAGTAGCCTTCCCCTTTGCCTGTAGCACAACCGCCAACCATCAGGGCTGCTAATAATGTACATACACATACCGTTCTCATGGCCTAATGCCTCCCGCAAAAACAAATCCAACAATAAAACACACATTTACATTTACTTGTATTTAATTCATTCCCATAAGGCTGTCAATTCCTTTTATTTTTCGTAACATTTGACTTCTCCGACCGTCTTGTATAGTATGACTTTTGAATAGTTCTATCGAGAGAAAGTGCGGCGATTCGGGTTTTTGCGAGAAAGGAGCCTGATTATGAGAGGAAAAACAATCATTTCAAGAACCTTTGCCATTATGGGCATCGCCTGTGTATGCCTGCTTATGACGTTGCTTGCATTCGGCTGCAAGGAGAAAACCGAGCGGACCGGCAGCCCAGAACAGACGAGAGAGGTTGCCACCGACCAAATGAAGAGGGAAACCAGCGTTGAGGAACACGAGAACCAGCTCGCATTCGATCTCGATGAAATCTCCGTTTTCGACCTGAGCGACGAAGTATCGCGGGATTTCTTCAGAGGCCAGATGACGCTCTGCAATGATCAACCCGACAGGGCCCGGCCAGGTAGGTACCCACGTTTTGAGTCGGACAAACCGCTCTACGGCTCGGTCCGCTTCGCCGGGAAACCCGTCGAGCATTCCTCACCAAGCACATACTATCTGGCGATTGACGAATCGGCAGGGACGGGCAAGGGATACGACCGGCTCTACTTCGACCGTAACTGCGACCTCGATCTGACAAATGACAAACCGCTGATGCCACTGAAGGACCCGTCCGACGCGATGTTACTGCGGCGTCCGTCGGACGAACAAGAGATTTGTTTCGATAATCTCAGCGTCACCTTCGATTTCGGCCCCGCTGGCAAGCGCGCGATCGACATTATGCCACGACTGGTAGTTCGCAAGTACGGGCCCGGCGAGTTGAACTTCGTGGCTGCGAAGGCACGCGCGGGGTTGATCAATCTAGGAGCGACAAGGTTGAATGCCGTGCTCGGATATAGTTATTCCGTTGGTGAACGGTTTGACCAGGGGCGCGTGATTTTCTGTTTGGATCCGGACGGGACAAGCGAGAGAGCTCCGTATTGGTGGGGTGCCGACGAGTTGAATTCCATGCATGTAATCGGCGGCAAACACTACGGCTTTGGCACCACACCGACGGGCGATAAATTGATTGTTCGGCCCTATACAGGACAGCTCGGCACGTTTGAGGCTGGCGCCGGTGGACGTGACATTGACCAGATCACGATGCGAGGGTCGCTGGGCTCTGAACACACATCCGTGGCGGTCGGCGGCGAGCTGGAGCAGGGCTGGCCGAGGCCGGCTCGGAGCTGCCGGGTGCCTGTTGGCGATTATTTCCCGAGGAACCTGAGAATCACCTTCGGGCGGTTAAGCATCTTCATATCAAACAATTACCATGCTGACGGCCAGCCGCGAGCCGCGATTTCGCGCGCCAAGGTGTACGGAGTCAAGATCCGCGAGGACAGACCCTATGTCCTTGACTTCACAAACGTGCCGGACGTGCTGTTTGCTTCGCCAGCAAAAGACAAACGAGTCAAACTGGGAAACGAGTTACAGGTAAAAGCTGTCTTGGTCGATCCCGAACTGGACATCATGGTCCGGGGACTCGATGACATGACACACGCTAAGACCACAACCGTCAAAATGGCGGATGGCCAGGAACGCACCTTCAAAAGAGGCCGGTCGCTCGATCCCAAGGTTGTCATCACCCGAGCCAGCGGCGAACAAGTTGCTGAGGGCGTCATGCCCTTTGGCTGAGACGGTACGTGCGGGTACTCGTGGCGAGTGCCGACCGATCTGAAACTCAACGGCAACGAAGAGACCTTCACCATCCAGGTGCTCTACGACACACAGGAGCTATACGGCAAAGTAACCGGAATGCGCCAAGTCGTGATCTGCCGCGATTAGGCCGCAGGAAACGGTGAAAATAGTGGGTAGTTTTTGCGTTTTTTTTGTAACGAGAACGCGTCGCTTGCGTCTATAATAGTATGTGTGCGAGCCGTTAAGGATGATGGGAGTCAGCTATGATCTGTGTACAAGTCAGCAAATCCAGATTCGTCGCATTGCTTATTCTCGTGCTTCTCTGTATGGACGCCGGGGTTGGCCTCTGCAACGCCGAAGAAACCGGCGCGAAGGATCCGCCCCTGGGCGTGCTGAAGCTCGAAGGAAGCGGCTTGGATTACATTGAGCTGTTCGCAAAGGACGGGCACACGGAGCGGATTACCCGCCCGAACCAGACCATAGAGCTGCCTCCAGGGGAATACCGATTGAAGCAGGTCCGTCTCAAGGGCGGATACGCATACTACGACAGGGGTATCTCCGGCTATGACTGGGTAACCGTTGCCGCCGATAAGCCGGCAGCATTGAGGGTCGGCGCGCCACTGGTCCCAACGCTCAAAGTGCAACGGCAGGGTCGGATTTTGCGGCTCAGTTACCAACTGCTCGGAGTTGGCGGCGAAGCCTACGCCGGCGGCGACAGGAGCAAGCCGCCGACTTTCGCCGTTTACAAAGGCAAGAAGCAAATCGCCTCCGGCAAATTCGAGTTTGGCTGAGGCGGCACCTGTTCGTACTCGTGGCGAGTACCCTCAACCGTATTCGGTGAGCTGAGAATTGTCCCTTCTGCTGATATCGGCGATTTGGGTCCAGGTGAAGGTACGGCCGCCATCTACCAGTGGAGGTGGTATTACAGCGCCCCGGCATTTGCACCCTGGGTGGTTTTGCTCGGCGCAATGGTGCTGTTCAAAGCCAACCGTCACCCTCGCGTGCTGCTTATTCTTCTGCCATTGCTGATCGTGAATCTGCTCTGGTTCGCTGTTGTTCGGCTTCTGCATTTTCCGTCGTCCGCCAGGATGCAATTCGGCCCGGTCATCGCTTCGTACACGGCGGCCATTGCCGTGCTGTGGCTTTGCGCGCACAAGCTCGGCAATCGCAATCGGTTTGTCACATTCCTGCTGGCTCTTGCCATGGCAACAGGCTTCTGCGTCATGGGTGTTGTATCATATCTTGGATGGGGGCTATCGAGAGAAGCCATGGCGGGTCTGATAGTGCTGGCTGTGATGGTTCTCGTGGGACTGCTTGCCTTTGCATTAGCCGGCTGGTGCTGCCGCAATCACTACGGCCCTGTGCGGTTCATGCTTTACCTGGCCCTCTGGACGGTGCTTATCTGTCTTGCCACGATGCTTTCGGTTTACTCGACGGTGTTTCTCCTCCAACAAGTGCCAGTCCCGATTTCCAGAGTGCTGCTGGTCGCCGGAATCTTCGGCTCGGTGCTCGGGGCATGCATTTACGTGATTAACCTTTCCTACATGGTTTTCGCGCTGCGCAGCTCCTTTTTCCGCGAGCGGTTTTACGCCTGCCTGCGTCTGAAATCTATGCCCAGCGCCTTGGCAAGCCAAACCCAGACCGGGGAAAGCACCGAAGTGGCGTCCTTCTGCGAAGAGAATTAGGATGAGGGACGACGCGCCTGCGTCGGCTCGAAAATGCTGCTGAGGGTCAGGGCTTCGGGACTGCACTTTGTACATTCGAGGCAGCGGATGCAGCGCAGGTCGTTCGGGGTCTTCTCGGGCTCGATGCCGTATTCGCATAACTGGTGGCAGCGCTCGCAATGCGTACATTCATTGGCGTCGAAGCGGAGAAAGAACGCCGAGACGCGGTTGAACAGTGAGAATATCGCTCCGAGCGGACAAAGCAGCCTGCACCAGGGCCTTCTCATAAAGAAAATGGCAACCAGAAACAGTGCGAGGATGATCAGCTTGATGGCGTTGGGCCAGACGACCTGCTGGCCGGCAATGGCCTGGCTGACCACGTTGGGCACGGCAGCTTCGAGCGCCCCCGCGGGACAAATCCGGCAGACAAAAAGCGGATGCTGCTCGCCGAAGAAATAGGGTACCGCCAGCACCGTTCCAATCAGCATGACATAACGTCCATAGCCTGCGAGCTTTGGCAGGTCGAACTTGGGCGTTGGGACTTTGGCGGCAAGGTCCTGGAGAAAGCCGAAGGGACAGACCCAGCCGCATATCAGAGACCCGAACACGGCACCGACCGCGACGAGCAGGCCGATGGCGATAAAGGGAAGAACGTGCAGCGCGGTGAATTGCGCGATGACGCCGATTGGGCAGGCGAAGGTCGCTAACGGACACGCGTAGCAATGAAAGACGGGCGAGCACATCGTATGCCAGCGCAGACCCAGCGGATCGAGCCACACTAACAGGAAAGACGCCTGGATCCATATTCGCCCGCCGAGCAGCTTCGAAGCGAGATTGTTCAGTCTGGTTTTCTTGACCATGGGCACCATGATCTGCTTGTCAACTGCCTCAGGTCGGGCAGGCTTTAGGAGCCTGGCCCGTGTAGGTCTGCTTGATCTTGCCCGACTCGTCCCGCGTCACGCCGCCCACCGATGCCTCTTTGATCAGGGCGGGTTCCGACTTGGCAAGCACGACAGGGACGCCATCCTTCTGGGGCAGGACGGCTGTGGAGTGGAAAAATGCCCCATAGGCAAGCAAAGCCGCCCCCAACAGCACCAACACGCCAAAAACGATAATCTTTGTCTTTGCGTTCATCGTAATACACTCACGCTCATAAATGGCGGAGGCGAATGGGAATCGAACCCACCCGGGACCTTATCGGCCCCACACTGGTTTTGAAGACCAGGGGCACCACCAGGCACCAGTCACCTCCGCAGAGGCTATCTATTATTCTTTTTCAGCTATCATAATAAGCGATCCCCACCGCCCGGTCAATAAGCTTTCTGACGCCGATAGCCCTCAAGCTATGAAAATACGAGCGTGCCCAAGCCCATTTTTCCCCATTCCTCCTTGCTCAATAGGCCAACAGCATCTATAATTGGACACAGCGAATAGAACAGCTCTGAAGCGGCAACGCAGTGGTTCAGATTTTCTTGTTTCATGACAAGAGGCGTGGGACGGTATAGGGAAACCACTTAATGGGTTGAAGAGAGGAACAAACAAGGAGATGGCTGCCTCGGAACTGTATGTGGGAATATCAGGTGTAGAATGTGAGGTCGAATCGTTCGATCTCGGTCATGGTGTTTCTATCAGGACAACATATGCACATCTCATGGCACCCTTCATCGTAGCATTCGCACGTCCAGAAAAACGCGGCCAGCACCACCCGGCACCTTTGGCACCGGCCAGCGGTGGTTTTGGATTTGACGTTACGGTCGAGTTGGCGATTCCCTCAGATATCACTTCCTCATTTCCGTGTGAAAACACCACTGTAGCTTGGTGGCTGGTGGCACTCCTCCGATTGCGGACTGGCCCTAGACTTCGTGCCCCGGTACTTTCCAACTATCCACTTGTAAAGGATGCGGCATCGTCCAAAGACCTTCACATTCAACCCCTCGAAGTCACACCGCATCAACTCCTTCTCGATCCCGAAGCTAAATCGCACATATCGTTGCAGGATCTTGAGTGGACGAGAGACACCTGGCTACCTTCGCTGAGTTTGTTGGAAGAATCCCCAAAATTCAGCATTCTCATTGAGTCCTTAGATCAAGCGGCCTTCAACCAACGTCCACAACTTGCTCTCTTGATGCTCTGGACAGGACTTGAGGAGATGTTTTCTCCAAGCAAGAGCGAGTTGCGTTACCGGATTTCTTCATTGATCGCCTCTTTCATAGAACCCCCAGGACAAAGTCGCCTCGCTCGCCAGAAAGCGATTGCCAAACTCTATGACTCTCGATCAGCGGCAGCACACGGTCGCGGCGACACAGCCATCGAGCCGCTATGGGAGACACACTATCTGGCCCGACAGATTGTGACGAAGATCATAGACGAGAAACGTGCTCCCAGCACAACGGAACTCGAAGAGAGGATGTTTGGAGCAGAATCATAAACATGGAATTAAGGAGCACAGTGCATTCTTCAAACAGTTATGGTTGATAATGCGGGATATCAAGGGACATCTTACTTATTTCGTCCTTTCATTGAGTTCCTTTCGTATCTCGCATGGGTCATCTCTTACGAGTTTTTGTTCTGCTCGTAGAAGACCATGGCCGGGGAGCCGGCGAAGCTGATGCCCAGCCAGGCGGCTTCGTCGATCTCGTCCTGGGTGAAGCCCTTTTCTTTGGCTTTCTTCAAGTGCATCTTCAAGCATGGCTCGCACCGCAGGGCGACCGACAGCGCAATAGCCATCGCCTGCTTGGTGTATGCGTCCAAGCCGTGAGGGGAGCTTGCGGCGCCGAGAAAATCCTTGAACTTGGCCTTGATCTGGGCAATGTCGGGGCCTTCGCCTGCACCCGGCTTCGCAGAAGAAACCGCATCGGCACAGCACGGCACTTGTTCTGTTTCAGGCTTGAGAGGCGGTTGCTGCGCTTGCGGTTTAGCCGGGGCAGGTGTGACGGAGGCAACGGCGGGTATCTTGCGAGTGCCGTTAGTCTTGATCTGGACACGCCCGAAACCCTTGCCCACCACTTTGCCGACGACCGCCGCGGCGGAGATTCCCTCAGAATGAAGGGCCTGGAGAAAATCGCCGGCCTTCTTTTCGGCAATCGCAACCAGCAGCCCGCCGGAGGTCTGGGCGTCGTAGCATATATCGACCATCTCCTGCGGCAGAGATTCGTCGGCAATAACGCGCTCGCCGCACGATTCCTTGTTTCGTTCGATGGCGCCGGGCAGAATTCCCGCCGCCGCATATTCGAGCACGCCGGGAAACAGCGGAATATCGTCCCAGACGACCTCGACATCGACGCCGCTTGAAAGCGCCATCTCCGCCAGATGCCCCATCAGGCTAAAGCCGGTCACGTCGGTACAGGCGTGGGCGCCGAACTTGACCATGAGTTGGCCAGCCGTCTTGTTAAGCGCGGTCATTGAAGCGGCCGACGCTTCGACGCTTTCTGCTCGCGCCCTGCCGATCTGTGCAGCGAAGGCCACGATTCCCGTGCCCAGCGGCTTGGTCAAAACAAGCACGTCGCCCGGGCGTGCGCCGGCGTTGGTTACGATCTTGTTCTTGTCTATCGTGCCGGTGACGGCGAAGCCGGCTTTGATTTCGCTGTCGTTGATACTGTGACCGCCGATGATCGCGACGCCCGCCTCGTTCATCTTGTCGATGCCGCCGGCGAGAATTTCGCGCATAGCTGCATCGGGGACTTTGCGAACGGGGAACCCGATCACGGAAACCGCCGTGATGGGCGTTCCGCCCATGGCATAGATGTCACTGACCGAATTAGCCGCGGCCACCTGGCCGAACGTGTAGGGGTCATCCACCGAGGGCGTGAAGACATCGACAGTCTGCACCAGCGCGGTCCCGTCGCCCATGTCATAGACGCCGGCGTCGTCGCCCGCCGGGACGCCGACCAGCACGCGAGGATCGTTAATGGCAGGCAGGTTTTTGAGTGCTTGCTTCAAGAACGCCTGGTCGATTTTGGAGGCGCAGCCAGCCTTTTCCACGAGCCTGGTCAACTGCACGGGGCCGGTGGGCGATTCGAGCCGCTCGCCTGCGCACAGACATATTGAGCGATCCTTGAAGAGGTCACAGGGACAGGGCTTCTTGGGATCGCAGATGCAATGCCCCAGCCGGATCGAACGCTGCATGACCCGTTTTCGTCTTTCCACGTTTACGTTTGCCATTGGTTATCCTCGAAAAAGTAGCACAAACGATTCCTTATTTCTCCAAGCGGTAAGCAAAGCTACGCCGTTGCCTCCCTGAGCCGTTTCGACGCCAATATGGCCGCTCCAAGAGCGCCGGTCATCTGAGGTTCAGGCGCCACGGTCACCGCTTGGCCAAGCGCCGTTTGCAAAGCGGTGGTCATTCCTGAGACCATCGCGACGCCGCCGGTAAACACAATCGGCGGCTCGACGCTGCGGCCCGCCATCCCGACGATGCGCGCGGCGATCGCTGCCTGGACTCCGGCGACAATATCCTCTCTGCCGGTACCGCAAGCAAGCAGACCAGTGATCTCCGTCTCGGCAAAGACGACGCACATGCTGCTTATCGCCGCAGGACGCCGGCTCCCGGCGGCCAGCCGCCCGAGGGCGTCAAGCCCGACGCCCAGACGCCTGGCCGTGACCTCAAGAAACCGCCCCGTTCCTGCCGCACAGCGGTCGTTCATGGCGAAATCACGCACTTTGCCGGCTCCATCCAGGCGCACAAGTTTGCTGTCCTGGCCGCCAATGTCGATCACGGTGTGTGCCTCCGGCACGAGATGATGTACGCCGACCGCATGGCAGGTGATTTCCGTTATCGTCGTATCGGCCATATTGACGGCGTTTCTTCCATACCCGGTGGCCACAATTGCCGCAACGTCTTTCCCTGTAGCGCCATTACTCTTGAGAACTCTCCTGAAAAGACTGGTTGCGAGCTTGTCCTGCTCGACGCCCTGGTCCGCCAGGCCTTTGCCGACAATCTCCAGGCTGTCGGCGTCTATCAGCATGACTTTTATCGTTCTCGAACCGGCGTCTATGCCCGCACAGATCATCCACTTCTCCTTATGCCTTGCGTCGTTCGCCGACGGCATCTTGCCGTCTCGACGAGGGCTTCGAGCCGGGTGCGCAGCGTCGCAGACATCGAGTCCGTCACGGGCGGCACTTCGATCTCCAGAACGGGGATATCGAGCTGCTCTGCGACGACCTCGGATATCACCTGGCCTTCGAGAGCACAATGGCTCGCGCCGGGGATTCGCGAGATCAGCACCGCCTCGGCGCCGAAACGCCTAACGTCGGCGCATATTCGCTCCGCGCGGTCGATGGAGGAGCCTGCCATTGGATCAGCAAGGGCGCAACGCGCCAGAGCTTCGAGGGGCGGAACGTCCTGCGGGATCGCATCGAGCGCGTGGGTGAAAAGGTACTCGGTGCCGCATACGCGACCGCCGCAGTCTTCGAGAAGGTTCATCACCTGCAAGTCGGCCACGGGATTGACCCAGAATATCCTTGCGGCGCCGGCATCGAGAACACCAAGGCCGGCATTGGCGCGGACTTTGACTTCTTCCAACAATTCCCCAAGCACGGCAATCGTTTCGGGCCGGTCGGAGCAGAAGTGTATCGCGAGCATCTCGGCGATGAGCATTTCCAAAGCCGGCAGCGGACATCGCTCAGCCGTAAAGGCCAGATTCCGAAGCTCCGCCAGATATTGCCGGACCCGATTGGCCTGGGCTATCCCGGCGGAAAGTCTTTCGTCGTCGAGCCGCGCGCCCGCCAATTCTTCCAGAGCCGCCTTTACCCGCTCGAGCTCCGACTCGACGAATTCCACCTGGCTTTTTGGCGCCGTAAGCCCGCCCGGCAGGATTACGCCAGCTTCGTCCCGTTCAGGGCAGCGCCGATGGGGAATCTCCCACCAGAAGATGGGATGCCCAAGGCCGTTCAACCGCTGTGCGATGGCGGAGAAATCATCGCACGTAGCGCCGACGCTGCAAATCAGCATATCGGGAATGGGAAAATGCGCCCCCGTGACAAATGCGCCCAGCATCGCACGCACGGGGCAGAACGATTCATCGATCCCGAGCGAATCGGCGACTTCCAGCGATCCGTCGCTGCCCTCCATCACACACGGAATCCACCAGGCGCCGTCGGGATAGAACGCCGTCACGTTGTCAAAGCAGTACGCCATGACGGGCACGGTACCGAGGTCCTTCATTGTGCCGACGATCTTATTTCCGGCTGCGCGGGCTTCGTGGAGCCGGTCTTCCTCGGTGAGGAGGAAGTTCCAGAGCCGCAAGGCTGCCGCAGAATTATCGTACCGGAGCCTGCCGAGCCGATGGTCTCCGTCCTCGACATGCCGGCTGAGCGGCCCGCCATACCGAGGTTCGCGCATCCCCGCTCTATGCAGCTTCTCGTACTGCACGTCCCATTCTTCGAGCGTTATTCGTTCGGGCGCGTGGGTCACTGCAGCATCTCCAGAAACGCACGAATCCGATTTTGTATCCGCGGCAGGTCCATTGCATTGTCACCCGCCGAGTCGATGTCCAGAACGGGCAGGTCGCTCCAGTCCTTCAGCCGCCCAAGCTCGGCGTGCCACAGGTCGCACCACACGTACCGGCGGAAAATGATCCCTCGCACCGCCCTGTCGGCCAGCTCGCGTTTGAGCCACCTGTAAAGCTCGTTATTGGGCCTGCGGGAGGCATCCGGGATGCCCGCGAAGTACGCGTGGGCCAGCTCCGGCAATGGGTCTTCGCGGAGCCGCCGGCGGTCGAATTTCGGACACATCCCCCGCTCGCCGGTCTCGGTGGCGTCCAGCACGACCCGTCCGCCAGACTGCTCGATCATATCAAACAAATCGAGGTCAGCCCGCATCAGCGGCCCGCCGACAATCGCCAACGGCACGCGAAGGGTGGCAGCCTCAAGCGCAGCGCTCCCCTGAGCCTGTCGAATGGGTTGGGGATGGCCACTGCCAGAGGAACCATCCCCAAAGGCTTCGCCTTTGAAGCTGCCACCCGCTGCAATTGCCTCTGCGAATCGTCTGGCGGACAAATGCTCTCTGGCCAAGCGGACGGATGTGCGGGTGTCGTCATAGTCGAGCATAGTCTGGGCCAGTGTGTCTTTCGAGGGTGACTTGCCGCCCAGCCCAACGAGAAAGCCGCTGAGCCGTTTGAGCTCATCGACGTAGAGCTTCTGAGCTGCGAGCGTCTGCCACGTGCTCGGCACATTCATCAAGAAAACCGGAATATCGCAATGGCGAACGATGATGTCAAACGCGCGGCGCATCTGGTCGCATACGGTTGTCACCACGACTCCATCCGCCCCTTTGTTATTCATCACTTCACCGATAAAGCTTCGGACATAAGGGCAAACACCTTCCGCCCGAGCCGGTGAAAAGCCCGAATCCACGCGGCCGAGCAATAACCTGTTCGCATGCAGGCCATGCGCTGCAATCCACTCGGCAGGCACGTATGGACACGTGTAGATAATCGTTTTCATTGCCGGGAACACCTCGGCTCGCCGCCCTGCTGCCGGACCGTCTCGAACAGGGCTTCGACTCTCAGCGCAATTCGCGCCGAGTCGGACGGGGAGTAGTCTGTTTCGATTCTCAGGTACGGCAGTCCCAGCTCCTTCTCGGTCAGCTCCCTGACGAGATAGGACTCGACATCGTAGGTGATGCACGCCTGCCAGATCAGATCGATAACACACTGCGGGCGATATTCGGCCGCCATTTCGCGAAGGACCTGCAACCGCCGATCGTTCTTTGTCATGACCGAACACGGCAAACGAAAATATTTCTCGGCCAAAGCGAGGATCGGGTCTTCGGCGTCTTCGTCCACGTCTTCCAAAATGGGCTTGAGTCCCGTACAGTTGTCCATACACACGACAAGCCCCCCGCAGGACTCGATAATATCGAGCACTCGCTCAGCCCCGTGAACGATGGGCACGCCGGTCAGCAATACCCGCACAGAAGAGTTCTTCCGGCCATCCGCGTTCGCGGATTCGAGAATCCGAATCGCTTCGACGTATTGCTCAAAATCGGCATCGACGCCGGAAATGATGCTCTTGAAATCGAGCAGTTGCCTGCCCGTCAGCGGAGGGGACGGCAATTTCATCAGCGATGCTAACTGTCGTCTGAGCCGGCGCTCGCGATTCATCGTCCCAATGGCTTGCCTGATCTTCTCGTCTGTAAGCTTGACGCCGAAACGCTCCTCCAGCTCGTTCTTGAGCTTGTGAAGCTCTTTGACCCAGTGCGTCATTGCGTCACTATCGGCCGGTTTCTGCGGCAGTTCCAGGATGTACGTCGGGCGAGTCCGGCCCATCAGCTCGTACATCTTCTTCTTGCCGTCGCAGGTGGTCTCGGCAACGATAAGGTCCGCCATTTCCAGGAAGGGATTGGCCTTGCGAAGGTGGTAACCATACGTCGATTTAATCAGTGGGCAAAGATTTGCAGGCAAATGCTCTTCCGCCGGCGTGATCATTTCCGCCGAGCCGCCGCACAGGCACACCGGTACGGCGTCGGCAGCCATGATCAGCTCCCGCGGAGTATATTCACACATGATACCGACGATGCGCCTGCCTTTGGCTTTGGCGTCGGAGGCGTACTCATGGCAGTTCTGTATCATCCGCCCAAACCAGGCCAGAGGACCGGCGGCCGGACCCTCAGTGCCCGACCATCCTGAAGCGCACGATGGTTCAGGCGGATTACAAGGATCGCATGGCTCAACAACTTTCTTTTTGACGCCGTGACATTTTCCCATCTTTGTCACCAGGCCCAAGATATCTTCTATTCTTCTTGCGCGCAACAAATAAGCCCTGGGCAACCTTTCCTGCGTGCGCAAGCTCCTGCATGAAAGCCATCTCTGCGCCCATCGACTGCATCAGCGCGCTGTCAAACCCAATAATCTTCAAGGCATCGTATGTAAGCTGCTTATTGAGCATATTAAGGTAGAGGTCAACGTAGGGCGCAAACCGGCCAGTGTCTTCGGCAACAGTCACTTCACAACCGTTCGCCGCCAGAAGGTCACTGTACCCTTCGAGGTCCTGTACGTTCGGGAATTTCATAAAGGTCAGAAACCGCTTTGCCTCTGCATCGGTAAGCTTTGCGCGTCCCTCGATCCAGTCAGTGAAGGCGATCACGCCGCCGGGCTTGACGATGCGGGCCGCTTCGGATATCAGTTTTTCTTTGTCGACAACGTAGCACCACGCATCCTCCCCCCATACAAAATCCGCGTTTGTATCCGGCAAGCCGCTCTCGCACACATCGGCGAGGGTGAACTCAATTTTGTCGGAGAGTCCCTCGTTTTGACACCGACTGAATCCCTGCTCGATGACCTTCTCGGTCGCATCGACGCCCTCCATCCGGGCCACGCTACGAAAACGCACGAGAAATCGCATCCCGGCCCCGTTGCAGCAGCACAGGTCAACGCCGTTCGTCCCGGCGCCGATACCTGCTTTCTCCGCAAGATCCATCGAAGAAGCAAAACCGCCGATATGAATCTGCTCTCCCATGACGAGCTCCCAAAGCTGCCCTTCAGGACCGCTGTAAACGGCCTGGACGTCACGCAGGCTTACATTGTCAATGCATTTCATTGCAAAGCTCCTTCTGCTGTCCTGCTCTTTCACCCAATAAAAAAGGCGGGCAAGAGAATCGTCTCTGTACCCGCCGATATTTGTGGCTATTTTTCTTTTCTCAAATAAAGTGCCAGGCGTCGTACCAGGTTTGCTCCTGGAATGTCTCAAACGGCCCCAGGTCAACATCGACCCGCACCTGATATCTGCCTTTGAGATCTTTTGGCACTTGCCACAAGTACCGACGGCATGTGCCGCGTCACCCATACTCGAATCTGCCGCTGTTCAACACGTTTCCCGCCTCATCAACAATGTTGATCTTCGCTCCGCGCATCGCGCCGCCGTCCTTCGTAGCGAAACTCTGATAGTGCTCCCCCGCCTGGCCGATGATAGTGTAGTCAATTGACACATCCGACCCTCTCCGGCTGATTCCCGGCCTGACCAGGAACGGCGGCCCAAGTCGCAGTTCTGTCGTCTCGTTGTTCTTGACCTTGATCCTTGAAAGGTTGCCCCAGGGGCCGAGACATTCGATCTGCCAGGTTTGACCGTTCTGTTTCGTTGAAATACTTAGACGCCGTGCATTGTAAACCCGCGCGCCGACCTCCGGCGGCCCCTCGCCCGACGTGATCGTTGCCCTCGCGAACCAGCCGTTCTGCACTTGAAGTTCCGCATCGGCTCCGCCGGCATCAATTCGTACATGCCCCTTTGTCCGCAAACAGACCCAAAGCGTCAGAGCCGCCGCCCCAATGATGGCCAACGAAATGAATATGTCCTTCTTCTTCATTATGTGCGTGCCGCCGCCTTTGTGAACTAAGACACTCAAGGGGCGAGTTCGTTATGTCGTTTTTTGGAAATCCTCTGCAAAAAAAGCAGGAAATCCATTCAAATTCCTGCTGGACCACCCTTTGTATGCAGAGAGACATCCTCGCCGAGCAATCCAAAGGGTTGCCTTGCTTCAGGCAGGTCCTGAATCGACAAATTTCCTGTTCCGGCGCTCCTAACGGTCTTTCTTTAGCCTTCAACTTACCGAGTGCCAGGTTTCCTCCGCCTTCGTTTCAAACGGCCCGAGGTCGATATCTACCTGCACCCGGAACTTACCCGTGAAGCCATCTGGTACTCGCCACGAGTACCTGCAGGTACCACCTCAGCCATATTGGAATGTGTCGGCCGCAAGAGTCTTGGCGGCCTCGTCGAGGATCTTAAGGCTCGGCGCCGGCAGCCGCTCTCCATTCTTCTGAGCCCCCGGAACATATGTTTCCCCACCCTGCCCCTCAACGATCAGACCAATAGACACGTCCCGGCCGACGATCTGAACGTCCGTCTTGATCCGAAGCGGCGCGCCGATCTTTGCGATGCTATCGCCGGAAGCCGGCAGGAACGGTACGCTTGCCATTTCGAGGACCCACTTGGCGCCGTTCTTGTCGGTCGCAGTCAGGGACGATGGACCGGAAGACAACCCCGAAGAAGAACGAGAATTTCGCAGCAGAATGCCACCGGCCACGACCAACGCTGCTGCAGCCACTATTAGGATAGCGATCTTTGTTTGATTCGGATTCTTGGCCATTTCGCAAGCCTCGCTAACGCCAGAACAACTGTTTCGATATGACTCAGTCTCACCTATATATCCAAATCCCCTGCGGGCGCCGGCCCGCAGGCGTTCAACAGCCAAAACCGAAGCAGCCGAACGCACTGCTACTATTGTACCAACGAAGAACGCCAAGACGAGCAGAATCCGGCCAGATTCCTTTTTTTCGAGCAAAAATATGGAAGGAGACGTTTTGGGTAGCGCCAAGCCGGCTCGTTACCCATCCGGTGAAACAGCTAATACCATGCAAATAAACCACTTGCCTGCCTCGGCGCGTTGGGTAGAATAGGTGCGATACTGTTCGTTGTGATGCTCCCATCTTACAGAACTTGAGGCGATTTATGGCAAAGCAGAATGACTCCATTGCCGTCGGGTTGAGGAAGCTGCCTTCGGTCGATGCCCTTTTAAGAGACCCCGCTCTGGAGGAGAGCGCCGCGAGATTGGGCAGGACGGTTGTAGTCGATTCGGTTCGCCAGGCGATTGAAGAGTTGCGAGAGCAGTTCACAAGCCAGGGGATTTCCGGCTTGGACGAGGGCGCGATCCGCCAAAGGATCGTCGCTGATGTCCATCGCCGGCTCAGGGCAATGAGCGAGCCCTATTACCGGCAGGCCGTCAACGCGACAGGCATCATTCTGCATACCGGCCTCGGGCGGGCCGTCCTGCCGGCCCAGGTATTGCAGCAGATTCAGGACACCCTGACGGGCTACTCCCTGCTCCAGGCCGACACCGAAACCGGCAAACGCTCAAAACGAGATGCCCGCATCGAGCAGCTATTGCAGCAGCTTACCGGCGCCGAGGCGGCCACGGTCGTCAACAACAACGCCGCCGCAACCAGCATCGTGCTCAACACGGTCGCCAAAGGCAAAGAGGTCATCGTCTCGCGAGGCCAGCTTGTGGAGATCGGCGGGTCGTTCCGTCTGCCGGATGTGATGGCCTTCAGCGGGGCAAAGCTCGTCGAAGTCGGAACGACAAACAAAACGCACGCACGCGATTATGCGAACGCCATCACGGAAAACACCGCTGCAATCCTCCGCGTTCACCCGAGCAACTACAAAATCCGGGGCTTCACATCGGAAGTCCCGCTCGACGAGCTTGTGGAGATAGCACACAGCCGCAGTTTGGTCGTGATCGACGACGTCGGCGCAGGCGCGCTGATCGATTTCTCGCAATTCGGGTTCGAGGCCGAGCCGACGCTCGCCGAATCCATTCGCGCCGGGGCCGACGTTGTCACCTGCAGCGCCGACAAGCTGATCGGCGCTTCGCAGGGCGGGATCATCCTCGGCAAAGCTCCTTTGATAGACGCCATCCGGAAGAACCCGTTTGCCAGAATCGTTCGCGTCGGGAAGCTCACGCTCGCGGCGATGGAGGCCACCTTGAAGCTGTTTCTCGATGAATCGCTTGCGCTGCGAGAAGTTCCCACGCTCAGAATGCTCCGGCGTGACAAATCCGATATCGCCAAACACGCCAACCGTCTGGTCTCGCGTATCGGCAAGGCCGTTTCGGGGATCGTTGTTTCAGCCGTTCCTGGTTTTTCGCAAATGGGCAGCGGCTCTTTGCCGGACCAGGACCTGCCAACAACGCTGGTGGCGCTGCGCTGCGAAAAGATCGGCGCCGAATCGCTGGCGGCGCAGCTCCGACAATACCGCACGCCGGTTTTCACGCGTATCCAGAACGACCAGGTTCTGATAGACCCGCGCACGCTTCTAAGCGGAGACGACAAGATCATCGTTGAAGCACTGATCGAGATTCTTGGCCGCAGTGAGTGAACCGTATGGGTGCAGCACAAAAGAACATTACGCTCGGCACCGCCGGACACATCGACCACGGCAAGACGGCGCTGATCAAATGCCTGACCGGCTGCGACACCGACAATCTCAAGGAGGAGAAGGAACGCGGTATGTCTATCGAGCTCGGATTTGCGCCGTGCACCGTCTCGGACCTTGAAGTCGGCATCGTGGATGTCCCGGGCCACGAGAACTTCGTCAAGACGATGGTCGCCGGGGCGACCGGCATTGACGGCGTGATCTTCGTCATAGCGGCCGACGACGGTGTCATGCCCCAGACGCGAGAGCATCTCGACATTCTGACTCTTCTGGGCGTCGGGCACGGCATCGTAGCCTTGACGAAAACCGATTGTGTCGAGCCTTCCCGTCTCGAGAGCGTCACCGGGCAGATCCAAGATTTTCTGACGGGCACGTTCCTCGAAAACGCGCCGATCCTTCCCGTCTCGAACATAACGGGCCACGGCTTCGATACATTTCTTGAGGCCCTCCAAACGCTCGTGGACACCATCGAGCCGAAAAAGACCGACGGCGTGTTCCGGATGCCAGTCGAGCGGACGTTTTCGGTCAAGGGCTATGGCACGGTCGTTACCGGCATCCCCGTCGCCGGCTCGATCAAACTCGCAGATGAGGTCGTTCTCTTCCCTGAAGGTGCAAAAGGCCGAATCAAGGCAATACAGGTTTATAAGAGAAGCAGCGAAACCGCGATGGTCGGCCAGTGCGCAGCGCTGAGCGTCCCCCAATGGGACTACAAGAATATCGAACGCGGCTGCACGGTCACGCTGGGCGAATACTTCCGCCCGGAGCAATGGTACCTGTGCAAGCTCCGGCTGCTGCCTCACCTGAAATCGCCTCTCAAGAACGGGGCAAGCGTGAAATTCCATACAGGCACCTGCGACGCCGTAGCGACGGTATTCTTGCTGGAGGGCAACAGTACCTCCGGCGGCCGGGAATGCCTGGCCCAGATCGGGCTGACCCGGCCCCCGCGCATCGTAGCAGCCCCTCGCGACCGTTTCATTTTGCGAAGTCTCTCGCCCGTCCAGACCATCGGCGGCGGCATAATCGTGGAAGCCCTTGCGAAAAAACTGCGGCGAAATCAGCCGAACGTGATTCAGGAGGCTACAGACAGAGAAAAAGCCGTAGGGGTCGAGAAAGATTTTGTCGAGTATTGTGTAAAGACTGCTGAAGGTTTTGCCGCCAGCCAGAACGAGCTTGGTTTCCGCGCTAAGATGCTGCCGGGGCCGTTAAAAAAAGTCATGGACGAGCTCGTGGGTGAGGGTAGGGTCATTCACCTGGATTCCAAGCTACTCATCCATACCGATACAAGCAATGACGTTCAGAAAAAGCTGGTTGGGCTTGTGGGCGATTTCCATAGGGCCAAACCCCAAAGCCCGGGCATGAGCGCCGAGGAGTTCTACGAAGAATATAGCCACAAAGGCACAAAGGCACAAAGAATGAATAACTCAAAACCTTCGTGTCTTAGTGTCTTAGTGGCAAAAGAAGCATCCCGGCTGAAGAAGGACGTTTTCGACAGCCTTCTCAGCTTGCTCGTCGCGCGGGGAAAACTCGTCGAGAGAAAACATCGACTCGCGCTGCCCGAGCACCGTGAGACGTTCAAGGACGACGAGCAGCAGTTGGTCGCAAGCATCGAATCGTTATTCAAAACCCGGTCCTTCAACCCGCCCACGGAGCAGGAAGTGGTTCAGCACAGTAAGGCGGACGCGGACAAAATCCAAAAGGCGTTGCGGATACTCATCGAGCAGGAACAGCTCATCCGCGTTGACAAGGACCTCTTCTTTCACCGCGAGGCCGTCGAGAAAGCCCGCCAGACCTTGACAACGTATATCAACACCGAAGGCGGCCTGGAAAGCGTCAAGTTCAAGTACATTCTCGATACCACGCGGAAATTCGCCATCCCGCTGCTGGATTATTTCGACCGCATCGGCGTCACCCGGCGGGTCGGCTATACCCGGTACTTGAAAACCCCTGCCATTCACTGATATAATAAGGATCGATTTCTTATAGGAGGAGTTTTGCAAAAGTTAAGTCATAGGGAGGCAAAAATGCGATTTGGATTACTTTCGGCACTCATGCTGGTTATTGGCGGCTTGGCGATTCTGATTCCTTCGTTGCTTCACTTCGGGTGAGGCAATCCTCTTGCAGTCCTTGGAGGATTGCTGATCATGTTTTCATTCCCTGTCTCTCTGATACTCGGCGTCACAGGGATCATTTTCGACCGCCGTAAGTGGCTTGCGATTATCACAACGGTTATCGCCGGCGGACTGGTTTCCGTATATTTATACGCCATGGTGATCACCTCCTGGCGCTTCTGAAAACCGCGTTTTTGACACAATAAAGCAGGATTTCGCGGCGTGGGAAAAATTTTTTACTTTTTCCAAAAATTTTTTGTTGACGCAGGACTACAGATGTAATACTTTATGTAGAATTACAGTTGTAGTCTCGAAAGGCGCGTGTATGAAGAAGCTCCCCAGAATATCGGAGTCCGAATGGCAGGTCATGTGCGTGTTGTGGGCCAGGAGCCCGCTGGCCGCTAATGAAGTATTTGAGCATCTCGCCCCCAAAACAAAGTGGAAGCCCAAAACCGTCAAGACATTGATTGACAGACTGACAAGGAAAGGGGTGGTCCGATTCGAGAAGGAAGGAAGAAGGTACAAGTATTATCCCGCAGTCGGCCGCGATGAATGTGTTGCTACCGAGAGGCGTTCCTTCGTTCGGCGGGTCTATGGCGGGGTAACAAAGCCGATGCTCGCGGCGTTCCTTGAAGACGCGGAGCTTTCGGCAAAAGACATAGCCGAGCTGAAAGAGATTCTTGAGCAGAAGGCGGAGGAATAAAGCGTGGAATCCTTGAGCATGAAGTTGGTGCCGGTCTTTGACTGGCTGCTGCGAACGACGTTGCAGGCCGCACTGCTTTTATGTCTGATTCTGGTGATACAGCTTATACTGCGTGGCAGGCTGCCAATTCGCTGGAGATATTATCTCTGGCTGCTGCTGTTGATACGCATGGCGACGCCCTGGCTGCCCGAGAGCAGGATAAGCATCTTCAACTGGGTACCGCGCTCTATCCAACAGGGAGGAATCATAGAACCCCTTCTGCAACCTCAAGATGCTCGGGGCATGGGCTTTTACTCGCGCGCCAGCGCGCCAGAGGCTCAGGAGGCAGAGACTGAAACAGCTTTTGTCAGATTTGCGCGAATAGTGCCTTTGCTCTGGCTGGCCGGAGGCTTGGCTCTGGCGGTGTATGTCGGTGCGGCCAACTTTCGTCTCTGGTGGCTCGTTACGCGAGAACGTCCCCTGACCAATCAGACGGTTCTCGATCTGTTGGAAGACTGCAAGGCCGAGATGGGTATCCGCAACATCTTAGGGATCGTGACAACGGACAAGGTCAAGACCGCCGCCCTCTTCGGCTTTGTCCGGCCAAGACTGCTGCTGCCCGCCGGCATGGTCGAGACTCTCAGCCTCAAGGAATTGCGATACGTCTTCCTGCACGAGCTGGCGCATCTAAGGAGGTACGATATATACATCGGATGGCTGACGAGTCTGCTGCAGGTTCTGCACTGGTTCAATCCTCTGGTATGGTTCGCTTTCTATCGAATGCAGTCCGACCGTGAACTGGCCTGTGATGCTTTGGTACTGACCTACACCCGCGCCGGCGAATCAAAAGACTACGGGCGAACGATTGTCAATCTTTTGGAGCGTTTTTCCCGCCCTCAGCGGTTGCCAAGCATGGCGGGAATTCTGGAAACCAAATCTCAATTGAAAAGGAGGATCAAAATGATTGCGAAATTCAAAAAAACCTCACGCCCACGCTGGGGCGGAGCCATGCTGCTTCTTGCAGCATTGGCTTGCGTAATCCTGACCAACGCTTACGTAGCCAAGGCGGACTTCGAGTTCGGCACTCCCACCAATCTCGGGCCAGTAATTAATTCTTCCAACAGTGACGTTACTGCGTCTATCTCGCTCGATGGTTTGTCCCTGTTTTTCTCGTCAACTCGACCCCCGGGTGGAAACCGTGATTTTGACCTCTGGGTGGCGACACGGCAATCAAAGAACCAGGACTGGGGAACTCCAGTGCACTTTGGGGATACCATCAACTCGAGGGACATGGAGTGGACTCCTTGCATCTCAGCGGATGGTCTGCAGCTATACTTTGCCAAGGGTTCGTGGGAAAATACGGACATAGTTGTAGCGAGGCGAAGTAGTCCGTCTGAACCATGGGGTCCTGCGGAAAGTCTTGGCCCAGCATTCAACAGCCCAGTTCAGGATGCATTCCCGAGCATCACGGCGGACGGTCTGGAACTCTTCTTCACTTCGACCCGATCAGGTGGTTTTGGCGGTCCGGATATATATGTGACGAAGCGCGCATCCACCTCTGATCCTTGGGGCCCTGTGGTTAATCTTGGTCCGACAATCAATACCGCCTATGGGAATTCGTTATACGGGGAGTGGTGTGGGAGCGTCTCCTACGATGGACTGATATTGTTTTTCAGCTCGGCGCGACCGCCGGGTTCCGCGTCGAATCTGGACATCTGGATGACAACGCGTGCGACACGAGACGACGAGTGGGGACCACCGGTGCACCTTGGGGCCCCTGTTAGCAGCTCGTGGGTCGACTCGTCGCCGTGTATCTCGGCTGACGGTGGTACGCTTCTGTTTGTTTCTGGTCGTCCCGGCGGTTCTGGTTCTGGTGGTGACGTCGACTTTTGGCAAGTATCAATCCTTCCGGTTGTTGATTTCAACGGGGACGGCATCGTGGATTGTGTCGATATCTGCATGTTGGTGGACCACTGGGAAACGGATGAGCCCTTGTACGATATTGCCCCGGTACCTTTCGGAGATGGCATAGTCGATGTCCAGGACCTGATTGTGCTGACGGAACACCTGACGAAGAAACAGGTCGATCCTAACGCCGTGACGCCCTGAGACTCGTAGGTGGGGCTCTGCCCCACCGTGATTGGAACTAACTGCCAGACGCGAGGCCAGCCGGGGCTTTGCCCCGGAGCAGAGGATTTGTCGCATTGGGGGAGAAAGCATAGGTCCGGCACGCCGTGACGGACTGCGAAAAACCTGCTATGCTGGTGCCAAGAAAAGCGATAAATCCGCCCAACGTATGGCGGATGAATCCTACCCACAATCGTGACATGCACCCCTGATGGCACGCCAAGCATAATTTGCTGGAAATCCCGCCCCGTTCTTCATATAATAGGCAACTGCAGCACGCAGGGATTGTCGCATTTATTTTCAAAAACCGAGGATTTTGTGTCACAGAATGGTTTGGTCATCGTCTATAAAGGTAGGCTGGGTCACGGGTGTTGAGGTGCGCCTTGATCCGGCTTTTCCAGCCATAACCAAAAGATCGAGAGGGCCGTTATGGAACAGACCGCCGGGCAAGAAGTCAGGAACCTGCAAACGGCCGCGTCCGTTGACGAGGGCCAACTGATGGGCCGCCTGCACAAAGGGTACGCCAGCCTAAAGCAGCAGATACACAGGATTATTGTGGGCCAGGAGGAGGTAATCGACTCAATGCTCTGCTCCATGCTCGCGGGCGGACACTGCATCGTCCAGGGCGTTCCGGGACTGGCCAAGACCATGATGGTCCATTCGATAGCTGATGCGATGCGCCTGACGTTCAACCGCATCCAGTTCACGCCCGATCTGATGCCGTCCGACATCACCGGCGCCGACATCATCCAGCGGGATCCTCAGTCGAAACAGAGACGAATGGAGTTCGTCAAAGGGCCGATCTTCGCGAACGTCGTTTTGGCCGACGAGATCAACCGCACGCCGCCCAAGACCCAGGCCGCCCTCTTGCAGGCGATGCAGGAGCGTGAAGTCACCATCGCCGGCAGGACGTACAAGCTCGACGAGCCGTTCTTTGTCCTGGCCACACAGAACCCCATCGAGCAGGAAGGGACGTATCCGCTGCCGGAGGCGGCCCTGGACCGGTTCATGTTCATGATCTACATCGACTATCCGTCGGCCCGGGAGGAACACCTGATCGTCAAGCAAACCACAACGAGCAAGAAGGTCATCGTCCAGCAGGTGCTCGACAGAAACGATATGCTGCTGTTTCAGGAGATCGTTCGCACGGCGCCCGTCAGTGACATGGTGATTGCGTATTGTATCCGTCTGGCCCGCGCGACCCGGCCGGACGACGCCCTGGCCACGGCGATGGTCAAGAAATATCTCAAATGGGGCGCCGGCCCCAGGGCGGGCCAGTATATGACGCTCGGGGCAAAGGCCAGGGCGCTCATCAGCGGGCGGGTCACGCCAAGTTTCGACGATGTAAAACTGGTCTGTAAGCTCGTGCTTCGACACCGGATTATTCCGAACTTCAACGCTGAGGCCGACGGCGTCAGCATCGAGAAAATTCTCGACGACCTTGTGGAAAATATCTCGCTGCCCAAAGGATCGACACAACAATAGGCCCTAACGGGATTCCCGTCGGGACCGTTCGATGGGGCAAGACCGTGACGCAAAACCGCAAGTATCTTGACCCGGTCTTCCTGAGCAAGCTGGGGAACATGGATCTGGTCGCCCGGTGCGCCGTGGAGGGCTTTTTCGCTGGTCTGCACCCGAGCCCGTTTCACGGTTTCAGCGTCGAGTACAGTGACCACCGGGAGTACCACGCGGGCGATGAGCTGAAATTCGTCGATTGGAAAGTATTCGGCCGAAGCGACAAGCTTTACATCAAACAATTCCAGCAGGAGACGAACACAACGGCCTACATCCTGCTCGACAGCAGCAACAGCATGTCGTTTTCCGGTGCCGGCTCGGTCAGAAAGATTGACTACGGCTCTTTTCTCGCGGCGGCCCTGGCCTACCTGATGCTCAGCCAAAGTGACAGCACGGCCCTGATCCTGTTCGCCGAAAAGGTGATAAAGCACATCCCGCCCATGTCAAGACGCACGCATTTGAGCACCATCCTGGCCGCACTGCAACACAACAAACCCGCCGGACAGACCAACCTGGGCGGCGTTCTTCATGCGATTGCCGAGACGATGAAAAGACGGGGCCTGGTCATCCTGATTTCGGATTTGCTCGATGACCAGGGCGACATCTACAAGGGTCTGGCCCACTTGAAATTTTTCAAACACGACGTGATCGTTTTCGACGCGATTCGCGCATTGATGAACCCGCCGGAGGTGCCACAGAAGGGCAGGATCGGATACCTATGGAAGGGAAGTGAAAGCAAATGTCCGACTGACAATGGAGACCATGCCGACGGCCGGTGCCCGCGGCACAACCATGCGACAGCCGGCAGAGTGTGCTCTGCACGAATCAGATACGGGGTCCCCGGAATTCAAACACCTCCGAGACCATAGCTATGGCGACGAAGATCACCCGGGATGTCATCGAAGCCTACCTGAATTGCAGGTACAAGGGCTACCTGAAGTTGGCCGGGGAGCATGACAATCCGTCAGACTACGAACAGTTCATGAGGGAATCCAGGGAGCGGATACGGCTGGCCGGGACAAATAGACTCCTGGTTCGCCACAAGGAGGATGAGGTTCTGCGAGGATGCATCGTGACACCCGCGGTGCTCAAACGCGGCGTGCCGCTGCTCCTGGATGCCACCGTGGAGGACGAGGAGTTCGGCCTTCGGTTTGATGCACTCCAGCGAGCGGTCGGGGCGTCGCGCCTCGGGGGCTTCCACTACGTGCCGGTGCTGTTCCACGAGGCCGAGATGCCCACCCGAAAGCCCAGAACTCTATTGGAACTGCTCGGTTTGGTCCTGGGGACTGTCCAAGGATGGCATCCAGGCTGGGGAGTCCTTATCTACGGTCGGCACTGCCAGGTCAGAAGGCTCAGGCTAAGATCGAACGCCGAGCCGTTCAGGCGAGCCATGAAGGAGATCAAGGAAGTCCAGAGGGCGGGGACGCCGCCGCCGCTGACGCTCAACAGCCACTGCCAGATCTGTGAGTTTCGCCAAAGCTGCCACGCAGAAGCCACTGCCAAGGATGACCTGAGCCTGTTGCGAGGCGTCGCTGAGAAGGAGATTCGGAAGTACGGACGGCGGGGTATCTTCACGGTCACCCAACTGTCCTGCACGTTCCGGCCCCGAAAGAAGGGCAAGCGCTCTAAGCTGAAGAGACAACTTCACCAGCACGCCTTGCAGGCCTTGGCGATCCGGGAGAAGAAGGTTCATGTCCTCGGCGACCCTGAGTTGCCCGCCTGTGCCACACGGATCTACATCGACATCGAGGGGGAACCGGAACGTCGCTTTGATTATTTGCTGGGAATGATCGCTGAAGCGGATGGGGGCGTGGAGCAGCACTCGTTCTGGGCCGACAGCCCGACCGAGGAATCTCGGCTGTTCCTGCAGTTCCTCGACGTCGTCGCGTGTTATGACGATTTCCGGATCTATTGCTACGGCAGCTATGAGGCGGCCTTCCTGCGACGCATGATCAAACTGTTGAAGCGTCAGGAATTGGACGGGAGGCTCCTGTCGCGTGTAGTCAACGTTCTGTCAGTCATACACGCGCATGTTTACTTCCCTACCTACTCCAATGGTCTCAAAGACATCGGCAGGTTTCTCGGGTTTCGCTGGACGGAGGCCGATGCGTCGGGAATCCAGAGCATCGTCTGGCGGCGAAAGTGGGAGGAGACCCGCTCGGTGATGTTCAAGGACATGCTGACGACCTACAACCTGGAGGACTGTGCCGCTCTGAAGAGGGTGACGGAGTTCCTCTATGCTGCTTGTTCGCGCCAATGCGAGCCTCAAAAGGTGAGTAGAGAGGGGCTTGAGATTGCCCGCGTCGAAGACATCAGCCACCAGAGTTCCCGCCCAGGCTGGGGAGACATAGCTTTCGCGCTCCCTGACTTCTCCTTCGTCAACGAGCGGGCTCATTTCGACTACCAGAGGGACAGAGTGCTCGTGCGCACCAGCAAGATCCTCCGGAAACGCCGGGGCCGGAAAGGCGCCAAGCGGTGGAAAAAGAGTCGCAAGGTCAACCGGGAAGTCGAGATCAGTACCCAGTCCTGCCCCTTCTGTGGAGGGACAGAGCTAGCGCGACGTCAGAACGGGAACCTTGCCCGGCTATCATTCGATCTCCGCATTACTCGCAGCGGCATCAGAAGGTGGGTGACTCGCTACAGAACCACTTGGCATTACTGTGCCGGGTGCGCGAAGCGATTCCTTCCGTCAGACTACCTTCGGCTGGAAGAGTTCTGCCACTCCCTCAAGAGCTGGGCTATGTATGAACATGTGGCTCACCGGACCAGCCTCCCCAACATTGCGGACACGATCAGGGAGTGCTTCAACATGCCCATCCGTCACCCTCAGGTCCATGCCTTCAAGCAACTGCTCGCCGACTACTATCAGGGAACTTGCAAGCGGCTTCTGGAGAAAATCGTGGGCGGAGTTCTCCTTCATGTGGATGAGACAGAGGTTCACGTGAGGCGGATAGGCAGAGGCTATGTGTGGGTGTTCACAAATCTGGAGGAAGTCGTGTACCTGTACCGGCCATCACGTGAGGGAGACTTCTTGCACGACTTGCTCAAGGACTTCCGGGGCGTACTGATCTCCGACTTCTACGCCGCCTACGACTCGCTGAATTGCCCTCAGCAGAAATGTCTCGTTCACTTGATCAGGGACTTTAACCAGGACATCGTGGGCAACCCTTGGGATGAGGAACTCAAGTCCCTCGCCTCCGCCTTTGGCCGTCTGCTGAGGGCGGTCATCGCCACCGTCGATCGGTATGGTCTGAGCCAACGGCACCTTGGCAAGCACCGGCGGGACGTAGATCGGTTCTTCCAGACCACGGTGGCAGAGACCTTCCACTCGGAGGTGGCCGAGGGCTACCGCAAGAGGCTGCTGAAGTACCGGGATAAACTGTTCACCTTCTTGGACCACGACGGCGTGCCCTGGAACAACAACAATGCGGAGCACGCCGTGAAAGGCTTCGCCTATTACCGCGAGGTTGCCGACAACCTGGTTACGGAGGTCGGTTTGGACCAATACCTTGTGTTGCTAAGCGTCTACGAGACCTGCAAGTACAAGAGGGTCAGTTTTCTGAAGTTTCTGGTTTCAGGGGAGACAGATATCGACGTGTTCAGTGGAGGCGATGGCAAGAGGATTTTACCGGTGATCGAGCTTTGCCCCGAAGGCATGGAGTCGTGCCGTCCGAGCCGAAAACGGTTGGGAGTGCAGGCTATGGGAGAGGGGGGCACGACTGCCACTACTCTGGACGAGAGTGCTGCCCGGCCGGAGACACCAGCTTGAGTTGGACCGGCCGAACCGGACCGGGACAGCACCGGTTCTTACGACGAATCCGAATCTCTCGCCGGCAGAGCAAGCAAGGCAGATGGCCCGGCAGTTCTGGTCTATCGCCGTCAATGCCCAAAAGCGTCGGTCTGCCGGATTAACCGGCGATGAACCGTCCGACGCCAAGTTCCATGAGAAAGAAAATGAGTTTTTTGAGAATGCGGCCAGATTCGACCCTGAGACGGCACAGAAATGATTCTGGTTGATTACCCTGGACATTTTGTTGCGGCATTGCTTTTGACGGGCTCGGCTGCGCTCGTTCTGCTGGTTTTTCGTTCAGGCGAGCTGCAGAAAGCCGGCTTGCGGCCGTACAAACGATGGCTGATTCTGCTTCAATATGTTTCCATTGTCATCTTGTTGCTGATACTGTGGAATCCGTCGCAGGCAAAGGTTAGTCCGACCCGGTCGCGGGATTCGGTGCTGGCCTTTTTCGACACAAGCGAAAGCATGTCGGTCGCCGACGACGGGCGGCTAAGCCGCTGGGACAAAGCGATTGCTGTGTTCCAGGAGAAATTCCACCCCCTCGATGCGGACGGCAGCGCCCGGAGAATCTTTGGATTCGACGGTCAAACTTATCATAGCGGCTCAACGGATTTCCTACGACGCTGGGGCTCGCAAACCGACATGCACGCGGCTTTCTCGGCCCTGGCGAAATCCGAACCCGTCGAAGAAAACAGATTTGCGGGAGCTGTCATCTTCACGGACGGACAGGCCCAGGACAAGAATCCTCTGGCCTATCTGCCGCTTGGCAATAAAGACTTTCGAGTTATCCTGGTCGGTGTCGGCTCAAAGGATCGACGACCCGACGTTGCGATAGAATCGTTCGATGCTCCTTCGCGAATGGCGATTGATACAGCCTGCAACGTCAATGTCGCAGTTACAGCCCGGAATTTGAAGAATCAGGCCGTGACACTTGAGCTGCTCAAAGACAACTACGTGATAAGCTCAATGCAAATTCCCCCCGAAGCGTTCAGGCAAGCACCCCCACTGGGTGATGATTCGCCCGCTGCCGCCAAAGCCGCGACGATGGAATTCACAGTCGGCGCCGACACACTGGGCAGCCACACGCTTTGCGCCCGGGCCAAAACCACAGAGCAGGAGCTGAATCCGGCAAACAACACTCGCAGCACGGTGGTGGAGGTTGTTCAAGAAACCGCGATCAAGGTCCTCTTCTATTCCCAGGTGGCGAGTTTCGACATCGGCAAGATCAGGCAGGCTTTGGCCGGAGACGACAAGATTCAACTCGATTTCGGTATGGATGCCATCAAAGCCCCTGTGTTGGCGGAGAAAGCATTGCAGACGTGCGGTCACGTCAAATTGCCCACCGACCGACGCGGATTTCACAAGTACGACGTCATCATTCTGGGACCTTGCGACCTGAATTCTCTGACCGATGCCCAAGTTGAAGGTCTGTACAGTTTCGTCGTTGACAGAGGCGGCGGACTCATCCTGATCCCGGGAAAGAGCGGATATGGGCCTGACGCCTGGACAGATAAGAAGACAAGAGCACTTCTTCCGGCCGTCCTCGACGGTGTCGAACCCGCAGTTTCGTCAAACAACTCGGGAAGAATAGAACTGACGCTCGAGGCGCTTGACGGCGGAGCACTCGGCCCCGAAACGCTGAAGGATTGCTTTGACCCGGCCCTGCCATACTACCCGCTGGTCGATTGCAAACCGGCCTCAACTACCCTGGCCGTAATCAAGGACACGCCAGCTATTATGTTTCATCGGGTCGGCCGCGGAAGGGTTTGCATGCTGAACGTCTCGAAGCTTTTCCTGTTGTACCGCGAAGACCTTGAAGGCGGGCCGCTCTACGAGATCATATCGCAACTGACGGCCCACTGCGCCAGAATAAGCAGCCGTGAAGCCGGAATTGAATTGTTTGTGGAACGGGAGACCGAGCAGGCAAATAAGGTGAGGTTCGTAGCGTACGTCTGCGACGATTCATTTGCGCCTGTCGCCGGCGCTAACGTGCTGCTGAGCGTGGCAGATGTGGTCTTGAGCATGGACGAGGCAGAGCGGGGGTATTATGTCGCAGAAATGGAGGACGTCCCGGATCAGGCGATTATTGCCACAGCCCAGGCGGAGATCAACGGCGTGTTTCTTGGCGAAAGAACAATCGCTGTAAATTTGCCGCCGGCCAGGGACGAAATGGCCGACGTCGAGCTGGACGAGGGCTTTCTCCAGGCGCTCGCGAAGAGATTCGACGGCAAATACGTGCACGTTGACGAACTTGACGAAAATATCGCTCGGACGTTTGAGTCTCAAACACAAGCAGCTCATTCACGCCAAATGACAAGCATCTGGCCCAATTGGCCCCTGCTTTGGGTGTTGTGTGTGCTGCTTAGCGTAAACTGGTTTCTCAGGCGGGCCGTTGGTCTTGTTTGAAAGAAGTACAAGGGCGCTTATGAAAACGTTGATGCTCACAATCCTCGTGACTGTTGTGGGTGGCAGCTCCCCCACCGCTGAGCCGACCGGGAAACCAAATGACGATAGCGCTACATACGCGATGATTGTAAGCGGCATCAGCAAGGACCCGACGGAACGTCAGGCAAAGGACAAAGCTGTCGCAGACTTCAGCAGGTTTCTGCTCGACCGCGCCGGCGTGAAGCCGGACCGGCTTGGGGTCCTTGTGCACAATGGCTCGCCTATCCGCAAAGACGCGAAGATTTCGACTGCCGACAACATTAAAGAACAAGTAAGAACGTTTGCAAAAGTTATTGCTCCTGAAGACAGATTCATATTTTACTACGTCGGCCAGGCAAATATCGTACAAGACAAGCTGCGCCTCAATCTGCCGGGCGTTGATATTACACACGAACAGTTGGCCGAATGGATGAACGGGCTCAAGGTCTCATCCATGCTGATTGTGCTGGACTGCCCCGGGGCGGAAATGGCTGTCAGGATGCTGACAGGGCCGGATCGCGTCATCATAGGCGCCTGCACCGCCGAGCAGCGCTACAGCACGCGATTCAGCCAATACTTTGTCCCCGCGCTTTCAGACGACAAGAGCGATGCCGATGGGGATGGGAAAATCTCCGCACTGGAGGCGTTCAACCTGGCGTACAAGCAACTGGACGAGTTATACCGCGGCCAGGGTCTGTTGAAAACCGAAACACCCGTCATGGAAGACGACGGCGATGGGACGCCAAGCCAGGAGCCCTGGCGCCATGAACAAGACAAAACAGATGGCGCAGCAGCGGCGAGATTGTTTCTTTCAGGCAAATCATAAGAAGTGGGTAAGCTATGGACCGCGTGCAAGAACAAATAAATCGAAGGCAATTCCTGAAAACGGCCGGCAAGACTGCCCTCGGCGCCGGATTCGCAGCGGCCGGCATTGCTTCGAGCGTTGCAGCAGCGAGTTCCGACAATGGCCCGGACGATCTCGACAAATACGACTTTATCATGCCGAGAGTCAGATACACACACGAAAAAAGAGAGGTTGATCGCTGGAACGTCCGGCCAGGCGGGGACGCGAACCTGTTGAGAGCGCTGAGCTCCGTCATTCGCTGCAAGGTCAAGCCCATACCGGACGCCAACAACTGGCAGCCACAGTGGGCAAGAGAAGGCCAGCTAAACGCCGTGGTGGCCTTCGATGAGCCCGAAAAGTTGAAGAAGTATCCCTTCCTCTTCATGACGGGAGAAAACCAATACAAATTGGACGATCCGCAGAAAACGAGCATGAGGGAATACATCCTCCGTGGGGGATTCCTTTTCATGGACGATTGCGTCGTCGGCAACGGCGGGGATTTCTTCTACAGAAGCTCCTACGAACTGCTGGAAGAACTTTTCGCAAAGGGATCCGTGAAACAAATACCCCTGGAGCACGAGGTATTCCACAACGTGTACGACCTCGGGGACACCGGATTGCCCTTTATGCAGGGCCAGAAACACGGCACCAGAGGGGTTCTTATCGGCGACCGCCTTGCGGTCTTTCTCAGCTCTACCGACATTCACTGCGGCTGGTGTGATAGTTACGGCTTCACATTCGGCCGGCGTAATTATGAGAAAGCCATCCAAATGGGGATCAACATTATTATGTACGCCCTCTCCCACTGAACGGGGGCCGGCACCCCCTGGACGTCGCCCCCGCCAGCCAACCCGCTCCGGCACTTCCGCCGGACGTGGCGGGCAAGAACCTTGTCCCGACCCCGATGAATATGCTATAATATGGCAGATACATCGCTGAGAAGGGTACCGGAAGTGTTCGGACATATTAGAATCTCGCTTTTCTGCCTTGTAGCAGTCATTTCTCTTGCCGGTCTTGCCAGGGCCGCCTGCCCCGTGGGCGATCTCAACGGCGACTGCCGCGTCGATGGGCTCGATGTGCTCGTCTTCGCTCAGCAGTGGCTCCAGCCCTCACATAGCTGTCCGGATTCGCACTGCGCCGATCTCGACGGAGTCGATGGCGTGAATATGTTCGATTTCGCCCTGCTGACCTGGAGTTGGCACGAGGTAGGCATTCCTCTGGAAATCAACGAACTCATGGCATCCAACAGCAATTCGATGAGAGACCCGCAGGGCGAATATGATGACTGGATCGAGATTCACAACGCCGGCCCGTACCCTATCGACACGGGCAACATGTACCTGACCGATGACCTGACCATGCCCGCAAAATGGCGGATACCAGGCAATCGTCCGGCTGCCACGACCATCCCCGCGGGCGGCTATCTATTGGTATGGGCGGACGAAGACGTTGCCGACTCCGGCCTGCACGCGAATTTCAAGCTCAGCGCCGATGGCGAGGAGACAGGCCTGTTTGACGGCGACGGGGCCACGCCGATCGACAGCGTTGTCTTTCCCGAACAGACGCCCGGAATTACGTACGGACGTGACCCCAATGCCGGTAATGATTGGCGCTTTCTCGCCGTGCCTACCCCCGGGGCCAAGAACGACGCCGCCTACCTGGGAGAAGTCAAGGCCCCGGAACTCAGTCACGAGCGAGGTTTCTACGATGCTCCGTTTCTTCTGATGTTCGCCACTGAAACGAAGGATGCGATCATCTACTATACCATCGACGGCGCCGCTCCGTATGAATTCACCGGGCGTTCTGCTACGGGCACAGCCTACAGCAGTCCCGTTCTCATCAGCAAGACCACCTGCGTGCGGGCCAAAGCCATCAAGCCTGGCTGGAAACCCTCAGCCATCACGACTCGCACCTTCCTGCTGAATGCGGACGGCGCGGTCAAGTCCCTGCCCGTCATCTCGCTCGCAGGCGATCCGAGGCGGGCTTTCTACGAGCCGGACGGCGTCATGGCCATCGTGGGAGGACACTATGACAACGATGGCAAGTGGACGCCGGACAGCCCAAAGAATTACAACAATCCGATGCAACGAGGCATGGCCTACGAGCGGCCCGTGTCCTTTGAGTGGCTCAGGCCCGAAGACGGCTCGGGCTTCCAGGTGGACTGCGGAATTCGCGTCCACGGCAGCGATTATATGCGCCCCCGCTATCAAAGGAGCGCCGGTTACTGGACCGGCAGCGCAAAGTTCTCCTTCAGACTCTATTTCCGCGGCGATTACGGTTCGAGCTGGCTCGATTACCCGCTGTTTCCCTTCGAGGTGGAGCGTTTCAAGAGCATCGCTCTGCGCGGGGGCCATAATGACCGCGTCAATCCTTTCGTCAAGGACGAACTGCTCAGACGCCTGCACAGAGATATGGACAACGTGGCCAGCAGCGGGACGATGGCCAACCTTTTCATCAACGGCGAATATAAAGGGTACTTCAATCCCTGCGAACACATCAAGGATGCCTTCTGTCAGCAATGGTATGACAGTGATAAAAATTGGGACGTGATGACGATGAGCGGCGTCCGCGACGGCGACGCCGTGGCATGGAACGATATGATGAACTATGCTCGCAATCATAACCTGTCCGACGAGGCGTACTACCGGGAAATGGCCGGGCGCGTTGATATTCCGGCGTTTGCCGACTATCTCATCCTGCAGCTCTGGTGCGGGAATTGGGATTGGCCCCAGAACAACTGGGCCGCCGCCAGAGAACGCTCGGACCAGGGAAGGTGGAGATTTTTCATCTGGGATGCCGAAGGAAGCATGTATTCAGACCGATTGAACACCGTCTATTTTGACAGGCTCAACACTCAGACCAATGCGATCGGTTACCTGTACCGGGCGTTCAAGGTCAGCCGTATTTTCAGGCAAGTCTTTGGCGACCGAATAAACAGACATTTTTACAATGACGGCGCCCTGACGGAGGCCAACATAAGAAACCGCTTCCTCGAACTTCGCGACCAGATGCGAGGTGTTATCCCCAACATGGATATGTACGTCTTAAATACATGGGTGCCCAACCGCCTTGACATTTTTCTGGATGCATGCACCAGGGAAGGTGTGTTTACCGCCGCCGGCCCGAGATTCAATATCAATGGCGTTCCCCAGCACGGCGGCTACGTTTCAGCCGGCGACACTCTGACAATCTCTGATTTTGGCCGAGTGCACGCGATACACTATACGATGGACGGCTCCGACCCCCAATGGAGCAACATGGAGCCCGTTTACCCCATAGGAACCACGCTCGCGGCCGAGGGTGTGGCCAAGCGTGTGCTCGTCCCGACCCGCGATCCAGGCGATACATGGAAGAACGGCGCAGGCTTCTATGACGCGCGCTGGTTGTGCAGTTCCGGCTCTCCAGGCAGCGTCGGATACAACAGAGGAACAGGTTACGAAGGGCTTATCAGTCTCGACGTCGAAACGGTGATGTATGGCCGGAACGCCACGTGCTACATCCGCATTCCGTTCACATTAGGCGTCAGCCCCGGTGACTTCAAGTCTTTGGTATTGAACATCCGGTATGATGACGGTTTCATTGCCTATCTCAACTGCGAGGAAATCGCCAGACGCAACTTTGACGGCACGCCCACATGGAATTCGATCGCCGCCGCCGGCCGGCCCGATTCCGAAGCGGTCCAGTTCGAGAGCATCGACGTTTCCGCTTTTTTGGGCACTCTGCAACAGGGCGATAATCTTTTGGCCGTTCACGGGTTGAATCTTTCCGCCACAGATGCCGACTTTCTTGTCTCTGCGGAGCTTGTTGCGGACACGGGCAATTCCACTGACGATCTCCCGCCCCCTGTGACTCAATATATTGACCCGATTGCACTGACCGCGAGCGCCAATGTCAAGGCGCGGACGTTGAGAAGCAGCACCTGGAGCGCGCTGAGCGAAGCGGCATTTGCCGTCGGGCCGGTCGCCGAGAATCTCCGGATCACCGAGATCATGTACCATCCACAGGCCACGGCGGATGCCAACGACCCCAACGAAGAGTTCATCGAATTGACCAACATCGGAGCCGAGACAATCAATCTCAACCTGGTCCACTTCACCGAAGGCGTCGATTTTACCTTCCCCAGCCTCGATCTCGCGCCTGCAGAGCGCGCTGTGGTCGTTCAAGATCGCAGCGCCTTTGAGAGCCGTTATGGCGGCCGCGCGCGCGTTGCCGGCCAATACTCCGGGCGATTGGACAATGCCGGCGAAAGAATCAGGCTTGAGGACGCTGCCGGCCGGACAATTCTGGACTTCAGCTACCAGGATGACTGGAGGTCGGTTGCCGACGGCAAAGGCTTCTCCCTGACTATCATCGATCCGACAAATCCCGACCCGGGCAGTTGGGACCAAAAGGACGCCTGGCGGGCCAGCGCCTACACCGGCGGCTCGCCCGGCCAGGACGACAGTGGAATGCTTCCGAATCCCGGCGCCGTCGTCATCAACGAGGTGTTGGTCCATTCCCACGCCGACGATTCCGACTGGATTGAACTGTACAATACAACAGGGACCTCCATCAATGTCGGCGGCTGGTTCCTCAGCAACAGTCAGGACAATCTCTCCAAGTATCAGATCCCCGAGGGGACAACGATGGGTCCCTTCACGTACCTGGTGTTTCGTCAAGACTGGCATTTCGGCAACGCGAACGCCCCCGGCTGCTACGAGCCTTTTGCCTTGAGCGAAAACGGCGACGAAGTATATCTCAGCTCGGCCCGAAGCGGCGTCCTGACAGGCTATCGCGAGGTTGAAGCCTTTGACGCGTCGGCCACTGGCACTTCGTTGGGGCGCTACTACAAGGCAACTACCGACAGCTACGACTTTGTGGCGATGGAACAAAGTACACCGGGTTTTGCCAACGCCGGCCCGAAAGTCGGCCCGATTGTAATCAACGAGATTATGTATCACCCCGACTGGCCCGTTGGCGGATCATATACGAACGAACAATACGAATATATAGAGCTTCTCAACATCAGTGACGCCCCGGTCATCTTGTACGACTATGACGCGGGTGAGCCCTGGAGATTTACGGACGGCATCGAGTTCACGTTTCCCGATAATCCCCCCGTGACCATCCGGGCCGGCAGCTGCCTGCTGGTGGTTCAGAATCCCGCAGCGTTTTTGTGGCGCTACCCGGCTGTGCCTGCCGAACAGGTTCTCGGCCCTTACGACGGCAAGCTCGGCAACGCCGGCGAAAGCCTGGAGCTGAGCGCACCGGGTGACGTGGACGAGGAGGGCAAACGCTATTATATCCGCGTGGACAGGATAAAATACAGCGACGGGTCGGGCCCGGCGGACCTCTGGCCCGCTGAAGCCGATGGCCAGGGTCAATCCCTCACGCGCAGAGTCGCCGGCGGCTATGGCAATGACCCGGCCAACTGGCGGTCCGCTGCACCGACCCCCGGCGCCAAACGGTAGTTCTCTCGTGCAAGACGCAGGTATGCGATCCGCCGAAACGATGCCGTGTCACTACCATCAGAAGGACGTCAAGGCCAAGGTTGATTTGAAGTGCCCGGACACTGCCCGCGGTGAATCGGGGCCGTGTGCTCGCCAGCGCTTTCAGGGTCGTGCCGTAGTGATGGCCTCAGCAGGCAACCTGAACTTCGAGTTTAGCCTCTGGAGCCGGCGCCTGCTGTTTGGGCAACGTGAAGAAAAACATGCTTCCTTCGCCGACGTTTGATTCCACCCAGATACGTCCGCCGTACAGGTCCACGATCTTCTTTACGATCGTCAGACCAATGCCGGTGCTCTCGAATTTGTCGCGACGTGACAGTGTCTGGAACATTTTGAAAATCTTCTCGAAGTATTTTTCCTCGATACCGGGACCATTATCGGCAACGCTGAATCTCCAGAAGCCATCTTCCTCGGTGCAGCCGACATGCATGTGACCCTGGGGTTTATCCATGTACTTTACGGCGTTGCTGAGCAGGTTCTGAAAAACTTGTGTGATACGAGTCTGCTCGCACTCAATCGTGGGCAGTTCCGTCTGGACAGTGACCGCTATGTTCTCGGGGGGACAAACCATCTCGACAATCTTCGGAACAAGCTCATTCAGATTTACCCAGACTTTTTCTTCCTTTATCCGGCCGACTCGCGAATACTCAAGCACACCTTCAATTAGCTGGTGCATCCAGTCCACGTGGCTCGACAGCAAGCCGATCTGTTCTCTGCCGCTGGCGTCCAGCTTATCCGCGTGGTCAGCTGCTATCCAATGAGCAATGTTCTTGAGGCCGCGCAGCGGCGCCTTCAAATCGTGACAGACGATAGATGCGAAGTCGTTCAATTCCTGGTTGATGTTCTCCACTTCCCTGATCAGCCCGGCCTGTCTGGTCTCCGCTCGTTTTCGCTCCGTTATGTCCCGGATGACCCCTATCGAGCCGGTCGTTTCACCCCCGGAACCCTTCAGAACGCTAAGCGAAATATCAACGTCGATCAGGCTGCCGTCCTTCCTGATCATCCTTGTTTCGAGATGATGCTGCATTCCTTTTTGTCGCACGTTGCACGCTCTTATTCGTTTCCAGTCATCGACGGGGTAGAGCGACTTCACCGGTCGCAGGTACAGGTCCTCGCTGCCCATGTTCAAGAGCGTTTCGGTGAATCTGTTCCAGGAAATAAGCCGCTCCTGTTCGTCCGCCATTGTAATGGCTACGGCCGAATTCTCAAAAATCGTCCGGTACCTGTCCTCAACCAACAGGAGCTTTTGTTCCGCCTTTTTTCGCTCCGTAATGTCATCGACGGCCAGGACCACATACCTGCGACCGTCTATGATGACCGGTTCGGCGCTCACGCGCACCCACAACGGGGTCTCTTTGCCATCGATCGTAAACATGGAATGGACTTCAACATCGTGAACGGATTGGCCTGAATCCAAGACGCCTTTCACCGTTTTCCGGAACGCGCACGCGGCGCAGGCCGGGCTGTGCCCACACCCCTGCCCTTCGCGAGTGCAATTGATGCAACCGAGGGCATTTCCAATCGGCCGCTCGCGAATCTGCACGGCCTCCCCGTGGACCATCTGCCTGATGGCATGATTGACATGCGTGATGTTCATGTTCTCATCGGCCAATAACATACCGACGGGAGCCGCATCGAATATGGCCTCCAGGTTCTTCTGTTTTCTGTCGAGCGCCTCCTCCATTTTCTTGCTCTTGATGGCGTTCTCGATTGTTCTGGGAACGGCTCTGAGATAGTTTCGCTCGAGGTCCTTCGGCAGGTAGTCATACGCTCCGGCTTTCCATGCGTTCGTGACCATCTCCTCGTCGCTGGTCCCTGTGATGATGATGACGGGAATATCCTTCACGGAATCCAGAATATTGAGGGCGGTACCATCCGTCAGCGAGTAATCGGAAACCACAATATCGAACCGTCCGGACCCCAGGATGGTCTGGGCTTCTGAAACGGATGAGGCCATGACGCACTCATACGGGAGCTTCTTGCTTTCGACAAGCCTGGCAAAAGCCATCCGGTCAAGCTTGTTGTCGTCGATCAACAGGATCTTGTACTTTGTATCTTCCGTCACCATAGGAAGTGATTTTCGCTCTCCACACTGATTTTGGTTTCTCTGCACACTTGAGGTCTGTTGAACCAACCTCCCGTTAGTATCGACATCGCCCCGGCGTAACTTAAAAAGAAATTCTCTCAGACCCCAGTGCCCCGGTGTCACGGTCGTCGGACCGATAACGACCCTGGCCGGCGCCTTATTCTGCCGTCACCTGGAAAAATTTCGGAAGTACCTCGCTGTGAACGCCGATAGATACGGTCTGAAGGGTTGAACGGCCTCCTGGCCCGGGCAAAGAGCCAATATTGATGAGTCATCCAAAGGACAAGAAAGATGGAAGAGACTTCTGAGCGCCCCGCACAAATCGTGACCATTGGTCGTGACACCACCGTTAAGTCCGCCGCGCTTTTGATGCTTGGCAATAAGATCGGTTGTCTTATTGTAAACGACCAGAACGGGAAGTTCGCCGGCATTGTGACAGAGCGAGACATTGTCAGCCGGGCGGTTGCTTCTTCAATGGACATGGAGAAAGCCTCCATAACCGAAATTATGACGCCCCAGGTCGTTTCGTGCCCCGTCGGCACTCCGAGCAGCCGGGCCCGGGAGATCATGGCTGAGAATCATATTCGCCATCTGCCCGTCGTTGACAAGGGGGTGGTTGTCGGGATTCTCTCGGCGCGCGATCTTATGGGACAGATGAGGCTCGAGGACCGAGCGGCGGCCGAAGAAGTGGCCATGCTCTCCAACTGCCTCAAGAGCATCGAGCTCAACGAAGCAGCGGATGCGGTAGCCAAAGAAGTGCCGAAGCTTTTCCAAGCCGGGCGATGTGTCCTTTGTCTCTGGCGGCATCATCCCGGTTCGTTGGACGGGATCGCAGACCGACGAACGAAAAGCGAAGACTCCCCCGCTGTTATAAGTGACAAAAAGTGTCTATGCGTCCGCGAGCACCTCGAACACTCGGCCGGTGGCGAAGAGCCAATGGATGACCGGATTCCGGACGATTGTCGAAGGGCCGGCGTGCTGGCCCCCCGCTTGATTATTCCGCTGTCGATCTCAGGACCCAAAGGCGACGCTGAAAATGAATTGGCCGGCTACGTGTGCATATGCGGGCTGTCGGACCACAGCATTCTGAACAGGGAACTGACTTCTTACAAAGCAAAACTCACAAAAGAAATCCTGACGTCGCATCTGACCAATGCGAGTCTGTATCATCAGGCAAGGATTACTTCTCTGACCGACGCACTCACAGGCGTCGGTTCACGGAGACTTGTCGAGGACAAGCTCGAAGCCGAATGCGCCCGCGCAAAACGATACAAACGTCCTTTTTCCGTCGGGATCATAGACCTGGACAATTTCAAGACCATCAATGACGTGCTGGGTCATGCGGCCGGCGATGATGCACTCAAGAAGCTTACGGCATGTATGAAAAGCCAGAAGCGGACGCCGGACGTGCTCGGTCGCTATGGGGGCGATGAGTTTGTCATACTGATGCCCGAAACCAAAGCGCAGGATGCCGCCGTGTTGCTGGAGCGGATCCGGGCCACAGTCCAGCAGACACGCGTCGCTGAAAATATCTCGATGACCATAAGCTGTGGGATAGCCCAGGGCTTGCCCGATCAGGACGATTCTTCCAGCGAGATCATTCGCCGGGCGGATTTGGCTCTTTACGAAGCGAAGAGCGCGGGCCGAAACTGTGTAAAAATCTGGGACAAAACCATGTCCAGGATTCTCAAGCCCAACGACATTGAATTTGAGAAGGTGCGGGAACTCAAGAGACGCATCGCCGGTCTGTCGGAGCAGGCGGAACGAATGTTCATTCAAAGCATCTGGGGATTGGTCCAGGCGCTCGAAGCCAAAGACCCTTATGCGAAGAGACACTCCGAGAACGTAACGCGGTACGCTCTTGGCATCGGCGAGACCATAAACATGCCCCCCAAACAATTGGAGGTCATTCGCCGGGCCGCCATGATTCACGACATTGGCAAGATCGGGATACCAGACTCAATTTTGTCCAAACCAGGCAAACTGACACCTCGTGAGCGCAATATCGTCGAGCAGCATCCTCTCATAGCCGTTCGCATTCTGGGCAAAATGAGTTTCCTGGAACAGGAGATCGGCATCGTTCGCGGCCATCACGAGAAATGGAACGGTCAGGGTTACCCGGACGGCTTGTCGAACAGTTCCATCCCGCTGGGCGCCCGCATCGTGGCCGTGGCGGACACATTCGATGCGCTAACATCGAGTCGATCTTATCACAATTCACGGCCCGTTTCCGAAGCCATTGGAATCCTGGTGGATTCGTCCGGATATGATTTCGATCCCAAGGTCGTTGAGGCCCTGGTCTCGTGGATTCATCACGTTCACAATCAACGCGACAACTCGGATCAATTCGCCCTGCAAATTCTGCTGGATTCAAGACCCCAGCTCGACAACCCCCTGGATGCTAAGCTCCCTGTCGAAGCTTGTGCAACAGACGGTTGATATCGCGGGTGCGAACATCGAAAGGCGGGTGCGAGGAGAAATAGCTGCCCAAATCGACCTGATGGGCGGAGGCTTTCAGCTCGGCCAGGCGAGAGAACAGTTGCACACAAGAGCGAGGCTCATAACCGGCGGCGGCAATAAGATGCACGCCAAACCTGTCCGCTTCGGACTCCAAATCCTGCGAATACGCACTCTCAAGGAACTGCACGCCAACCCGGCGAAGCCAACCCGCGAGGACCCCGCGAACCGGTGTCACTCGAGACACAGCCGCGATGGCCGAAGTGCTGATAATCCGGTTCATCGCATGACCGCGGATGATGTGGCCCATCTCATGGCCAAGTATGAAAGCGACCTCGTCCGGATTGTGCCCGCAGAGTTCCACCAGCGACTGCGTCACAAAAACGAATCCTCCCGGCAGAGCGAACGCATTGGGCTCGGCGCCTTCTACAATCTCAAAGTTGAATCTGCGAGACTTCTTGACAGTGCAAGCCGCCAGGCGGCGACCGATTTCGTTCAGCAGGCGAGCAGTTTGCTCGTTCCGGTCGGTACTCAATTGCTGCCGTATTTCGCACGTAAGGTCCTGGCCGACCTCATATTCGACCTTGAGAGCGTCGTCCTCGCTGCCGGCTACTGACTGCCACATCCACTTGGCCTTGCGGACTTTCGGCCCCACTTTCCTGCCCAAATTGTATAATAGCCCGCTCAAATCAGGTGATCTCCTTCGCAAGCCCGCCGAGACAAGAATGAGAGTGCTGGGACTCTCACCCAGGACCTATGGCTCAAGAGGCCTCAAATCGTTTTGTAAATCCTTGCCCCACCTATCCTTAAGCCCATTTCTTGGCGCAAAAAACAAGCTGCTGACTCATTACATATTCATTGTATGGCGGCAGCAGGGTCAGAATCAAGTAGAAACCGACGCCAGAACAGGGTATATCGTCCCCCCTTAGCAACAACTCGTCTTTGGTTGCGTAGTCGGGACCCAGCCAGTCTAACATCAGTGGAGGCCGCCGAGCAAGTCGTAGTTCTGTGCGAGGACGGACTTTCTTGATGATCTGCCACGGGCTCATATAGTCTTTGTTCATGTTGTCCAGGACGAGGTTATACCAAGCCTGGTAACTGGCGACTCGCTGGTGGAAGTCTTTGACGCTCTCGAAGGTCTCGAGGTCATAAAATTCATCCTCGATCGTCCGGTGCACCGTCTCGACGTCGCTGTTATAACTCCAGGCCCGCACGGGGATGCGTTTATGCGTAGCGCCAAAACCTTCAACGATTCGTTCGAAGCCGTCGCGGGTTCGATCCTGCCTGAAACAGCCGATGAACTCCGAGCCGTTGTCGGTCTGAAAGCGGGTCTGTTTCAGGTCGAGGCCGCCGTCTCGCAGATGCTCGCACAAAAGCCGGACGAACAAACACGCGGCGGCCGCGGACTTCTCGCGGCTGAAGCCCAGGACCATCAGGCCGCTGCGGACCTCCCGGGCGGTAAACTGGTAGCGGGGCAATTTCGGCATTTTCATCGCAGGCCAGTAATGGGGGATATCCTTTAAGTCCTTGGTATCGACGGTGAACTGGCCGAAGAGCGGCCATCGTTTCTTGATCCCGGCCAGATCTCTCTTGCGCTGGTGTTTCTTGCGACGCTTCTCGATCAGGCCGTGTCCGTGCAGGATGCGTCGGATCGCTTCATGGGAACACGGCAGGCCGTGCATGCGCTTGAGCCGTTGGGCCCCCATGAAGGGATAGCGTTGGCGTACCTGCACAACCTTTCGCTCTAGGGCCGCCGAGGTCTTATGGGGGCAACTCAGCGGGATTCTCGGCAGCTCGTTCAGGCCGGTCAGATGTTCCTGCCGGTACCGCCGGAGCCACTTACGAACCGTCTTGGCGGTCATGGCAAAGACCCTCGCGGTGGGTTTGACCCCATAGACCAGGGCGTGTTTGACCATGCGTAATCTTAAATCGAACTTGTCGGCTGTGGGTTTCATTCTTACAATCGGCTCGTAATAATTCAGCGGTTTCATGTTGGGGCCCTTCAAAAGATCATCATGGTCTTTGAAGGGCACTGCCCTTTCAAGGGCGGATTTTTGTTATGGGACCCGCGCGGCAGGGGCTAGCCCCTGCCCCTGTCTATCTCCTTAAGCTTCTGATAGCCCATAGACGTCATACACCTTATCCTTCTAAGGGGGATACGATGTTTCTTGGACATCCCAATCGCGTCGAGATTCTGCTTGACAGCCGGGCGGTGTTCGCGGTATTATTAAAAAAGGTTATGTTTGTGCATCTTTGATACTCCGGGCAAGGGTGAGGTTTTTTCTTCTTTACCAACGAGCGGTCAGTCTGTGAAGAAAGGAGGTTATGTCAGATCGCAAGGCACGTGGTGGGCAACTATAGTTATAGATGTTGAGTGGTTAAAACGCAAGTTATCGTCGGTCCTTAATGATAAGGAGGGCACAAAATGTTTCACGAATCGTCTAAACGAATTTCAATCGGTGTGTTCGTCGGCTTGCTGTTGATCACAGTGCCGGCTTACGCTGTAAAAGAATTCAAAGTCTCCAACTACGGAGCGGGAGTCCAGATCTGGTTTGAGGCCGAGGATTTCGATCAACGGAACCCGGATACCAACGGCGGCTTCGGCCTGACGGATGAACCCGGCGCCTTTGGCCGGTCCATTACCCAGACCAGTGGTACCTACGGGGCGTATCTGCTGCGCTATGACTTCGATATCAGCTTGGCCGGCGGCTCCGGCGGGACCTGGTACTTCTGGGGCCGGGTGATCAACCCCAACAACCGGTCCTCCTTCATGCTGGTAGAGGGACACCCGGGCGACCCGGTCCCATCTACGCTGCCGGTGAGCGGTTTAGTCAACGGTCAGAGGATCTTCGAGGATGACATCGGCAGCACCTGGACCTGGGCCAGAACAAACCACGCTGAAGCCCATACCAAAACCCTTCGGGACGGCATGAATACCATGTATGTCCTGTCCCGGGAGACCAATGGGATAATGGACGTCTTCATGTGGACGAACGACCCCGCCTACGTACCCACGGATCAAGGCTATCAAGATGCCGGCCCGGCGCGTGGCTACGGGCCCGTTTTGCGCCCCGACCCCGCTAACGGCGCTGTCATTGCGGCGATGTGGGTGAGTCTCGGTTGGCGCGCGGGCGACTTTGCGGTCTCGCACGATATTTATCTGGGCGAAAGTTTTGACGATGTGAACACCGGAACCGGCGGCACACTCAGGGCAAACCAGGCGCGAGAGATCACATCATTTTTCGTTGGCCTGGGGCTGCCTGGAGATCCCTACCCAGGCGGTTTGGTTCCCGGGACGACCTATTATTGGCGAGTGGATGAAGTGAACGCCGCCGATCCGAACAGCCCGTGGAAAGGTCCCGTCTGGAGCTTCTCGATTCCTCCGAGGACGGCCTACAATCCGAATCCGCCCGACGGGGCTAAATTCATACCGACGGACGTGAAACTTTCCTGGACGGCGGGTCTCAACACAAAGCTGCACTATGTCTATTTCGGCGACAACCTTGAGACCGTCAGCAACGCCACGGTGGGCATTCCCGCTGGGGCGGCGACCTTCACTCCGCCCGGTCCGCTTGCGCTCGATAAGACGTACTACTGGCGCGTCGATCAATTCGATGGCGCCGCCACGCACAAAGGCGACGTCTGGAGTTTCACGACGACCCTGTCCGGCCTGGGTACAGCCATTATGGAGCGTTGGGAAAACATCAGCGGGACCGCTCTAAGCGGCCTCAAGGGCGATCCGCGGTACCCAGCCAGCCCCGACGTGACCGAGACGGTAACGCGGTTTGCCTGGGACGGCCCGGACACCAATAACTATGGCGCGCGCATCTCCGGCTGGCTCTATGTCCCAGCAATCGGCGACTATACTTTCTGGCTCAATACCGACGATAGTGGCGAACTGTGGCTGAGCACCGACGACGACCCAGGCAACGCCCGGCTGATTGCTCAGGAGACCGGCTACACGAGCCTGAACGTCTGGAATACCGGCGAGGAACAATCCCAGCCTATCTCATTGCTGGGTGGAGAAAAGTATTACATCATGGCCCTTTGGAAAGAAGGCAGCGGCGGCGACCATTGCCAGGTGGCTTGGCAGGGACCCACTGTTCCGACCCGGGCCATCATTCCAGGCACAAATCTCTCACCCTATGAGCCGTTGAATACCTACGGGGCCAACCCCGCCAACGGGGCTACAGGTGTCAAACAAGTCCCTGCTCTGAAGTGGAAACCGGGGCTGCAAGCCGCTTCTCACGAGCTGTACTTCGGTACGGATCCGAATGCCGTCCGGGACGCCACCAAGACCTCCCCCGAATTCAAGGGGACCCGGGCGCTGGGCGCTGAGAGCTATTCCCCCGGCACACTGGCCTGGCAGACGACCTACTATTGGCGCATCGACGAAGTCAATAACACCAATCCGAAGAGTCCCTGGGTGGGCAAGGTCTGGAGCTTCACGACGGCCGACTTCGCGGTCATCGACGATTTTGAAGGCTATACCGACAACGACAAGGCCAATGAAGCCATCTGGCAGACCTGGAGCGACGGTTTTGCAACGCCGACGACAAACGGAGCCCTTGTCGGCAACAATCTGCCTCCTTACGCTGAGCAGACCATCGTCCACGGCGGACAGCAGTCGATGCCGCTTGCTTACAACAACGCCGGCACGGCGAAGAATTCGGAAGCCGCGTTGCCGCTGACCTACCCGCGGGACTGGACGGTCGAAGGCGTTACGGCGTTGTCACTGTGGTACCATGCCGAACCGGGCAATGCTGCCGAGCGGATGTACGTGGCGATATCCAACCGCACGGGTGCTGCAGCGGTCGTGTACAACAACGCGATCCAGCCGACAACGATTGATGTCTGGAGACGGTGGAACATTCCGATCCAGGCCTTTGCCGATCAGGGCGTCAACCTCAAGGACGTGGACCGGATTGTGATCGGCTTCGGGACCAAGGGCGGCACGGCTCCGGGCGGCACAGGCAAGATGTACATCGACGACATCGGGCTGTATCGCTCGGTTCCCGCACCGCCTGAGGAGATTGTGCTCGAAGCCGAAGCCGTGACTAGCATCACAGCGCCGCTGACGGTCCGTAATGATGCGCTGGCATCAGGCGGCAAGTGCATCGGCACAGACGTGGGCATCGGCAACGAGAGCACCAATCCGCCGGCCACCGGCGTGGCGACATACAGCATCACCGTCAAGGGCGGAGTCTATAGACTCGTCGGTCGTGTGATCATCCCCAGCGGGGACTCCTTCTGGCTCCGCATCCCGGATGCGACCACCCAGACGACGAATCACCCCGCCAGCGGCTGGGTCAGGTGGTCCGACCCGGCCAACGGTGACACCTGGCACTGGGAAAACGTTTTCAGCGGCGACGATGCCGGCCAAACGGTACAGTTCACGCTGGCCGCCGGGACGCACACGCTGGAGATCGCTCGCCGGGAAGATGGTGCGCTGCTGGATGCTATTCTGATCACAACCGACGTCGAGTAAGTCAGAGCGCCAGCAGGATTCGTATTAACTCGGGGCCTATACCGGCTACTCCGGTATAGGCCCTGCTTTTTCCCTGCAATCGACCGGTTGTCTGCGCCGGCGACGCCGTATGTCGCACAAAATCGGTTTTCGCCACGTATTTTGACTTGCAGCGCTTTCGCTGCCACACTAAAATGACACCCGGTACGGAAACGCAGATTACAGTAAGGAGTGAACCATGACGGGACCGATTAGATTTTCGATTTTCGATTTTCGATTGGCGATTTTTCAATCGGCAAACGGCAATCGGCAATCGACAATCGGCTCACCATCCACCATTCACCATTCACTGACTTGCGTATTCTGTCTGGTTTTTCTGATTGCGTGTCAGTGTGTCAATGCAAAGGGCAGCGACCCGAACAACGTCAACGATCCGAACGAGCTGTTGCGGACCAGGTGGGACGCCGTTTTCTCGGTCTTGCGAAACAAGGACATCAATCAGAAGGAAAAAGAGAAAAAGATAAACAAGATTGTCACCCCGATCTTCGATTTCCCCCTGATGGCCAAGCTCGCGTTGGGCCGAAAGCACTGGCCGGCTCTGACCGCCGCACAACAGGAGAAATTCACCGCGCTCTTTGTCGAACGGCTCAAAACCTCGTATCGGGAGAAAATCTCGCTCTACACGGATGAAAAAGTCCAGTTCAAGCCGGCGGAGGTGAAGAACAAGACGGTCTGCAACATACCGATGGAGCTGGTCTCCAAAGACAAGAAGGTCAACATTCTGCATAAGCTCCACAAAGTGGACAAACGCTGGAAGGTCTATGACGTTGAGATCCAGGGTGTCAGCATTCTTCTGACGTACCGGTCGCAATTCGACGATATCCTGCAAAAGGGCACCGTTGCAGACCTTCTTGCCCGGCTGGAGGAATCCCCTGCTCAGTGACACGGAGTTCACTGAGTCCGGCCCGTACCATGGAGAAACGCGGCTCATTGGCACGATTTTTTTTTGACCGAGTGGTTCTACAGCATCCCGGGATAATCATTTTCTGTGTTATAGCGGCGGTTGGCTTGCTCGCTTTCCAGGCCAGAGGCTTCAGGCTGGACGCCTCGGCGGAGACGCTGGTCCTGGAGCATGACGAGGACCTGCAATACGCGCGTTTGATCAGTTCCCGCTACGGGCAGAGCGACTTTCTCGTGCTGACCTACACGCCGAAGGGTGATTTGTTCTCGGACGAGTCGTTGGCCGTCCTGGTTCGCCTGCGGGACGATCTGACGTCCCTGAAGCGCGTCAAGTCGGTCGTGTCCATCCTGGATGTTCCCCTACTGGAGAATCCGCCGGTTTCGTTTAAAGAGCTGGACGCGAATCTGCCCACGCTCACCTCGCCGACAGTTGACAGGGAGTTGGCCCGAGCCGAGCTTGGTAATAGCCCCTTTGTCCGGAACCTGCTGCTGAGCCCGGACTCGCGGACAGCGGCTCTGTTGATCAATTTGTCCGACGACGATGCGAATCGCGACCTGGTGGAACGCCGCAACGTGCTGGATCGAAAGCAAAGCTCCGGCTTGCTGACCTCGGCAGAGCGTACCGAGCTCAAACTTGTCAACGTGCAAGTCCGAGAACAACGCGACCAGGCGCGTCGCCGGTCCCATCAGGACATCCTGGCGATTCGGGCCATCATGGACAAGTATCGTGCGAGCGCCGAGCTCTTTCTCGGGGGCGTCAGCATGATCGCCGATGACATGATTACCTTCATCAGGAACGACTTGAAGGTCTTTGGCATCGGCGTCCTGCTGTTCCTGATACTGATGCTGGGGGCCATCTTTAGAAGAGTGCGATGGATATGCCTTGCGATGCTCTGCTGCCTCGTTTCCGTGGTCTGCATGATCGGCCTGCTGGGATGGCTTGGCTGGGATGTGACGGTCATATCCTCGAATTTCGTTTCTTTACAGCTTATCATGACGATGTCCCTTGCTATCCACCTGATTGTCCGCTATCAGGAGCTGGTGGCCCAGAATTCAGACGAGTCTAATCGCCATCTGATTCTCGAAACCGTGCGGACGAAGCTGACGCCTTCCGTCTATGCTTTTCTGACCACGATTGTCGGTTTCGCATCTTTGGTGTTCTGTAATATCCTGCCGGTCATCATGTTCGGTAAAATGATGATCGTCGGCTTGTGCGTATCTCTGATCGTGAGCTTTTTAGTTTTCCCTGCCGTTTTGATCTTGCTGCCCAAAAGCCGCCCACCCGGCAAGCAAGCGTGGAGTTTTCCGATCACGTCCGCCACGGCAGGATGGATCCAAGCTCACGGCCCGCTGACTCTGGCCATTGGCGTTTTCGCGTTGGCTCTTAGCGTCATCGGTATGTCGAAGCTCAGGGTGGAGAACTCCTTTATCGATTACTTCAAGGAGAATACCGAGATACACCAGGGCATGAAGGTCATCGACCAGCATCTTGGCGGTACCACTCCGTTGGACGTCATTGTGGAGTTCGAAACACCTCCAGCGCCGCCGGCTGAGGCGGCAGCCACAGAAGCTGACGCCGTGTTCGACCAATTCGATGAGCTCGACAAGGCCGAGTCGGACCCAAAGTACTGGTTCACAGCCGAGAAGATGGACCGCGTCAAGGCCGTGCACGCTTATCTGGAGAGCCTGCCCGAGACCGGCAAGGTCTTGTCGCTGGCCACCCTGCTGAGCATCGCCGAAAAACTAAATGACGGCAAGCCTTTGGACAGCCTCGAGCTGGCCCTGCTTTACAGCGAGGCCCCGGACAAGCTGAAGGCTCTGCTGATCAAGCCGTTTGTTTCGGTGGAGCACAATCAGGTTCGCTTCTGGGCGCGAGTCAGAGATTCCGACAAAGCGCTCAGACGCAATGAGCTGCTCAAGAAAATCAAGGAAGAGCTGCCCGGTTCATTAGGGCTGAACAAGGAAAAGGTTCACCTGAGCGGCCTGCTGGTTCTGTACAACAACATGCTGCAAAGCCTGTTCGGCTCACAGATACTGACATTCGGCATGACCGTGCTGGTGCTTATGGGTACGTATTTGGTCGAGTTCAGATCGTTGAAGATAGCCATAATTGCCATAGTTCCGAACGCGCTTCCGATCGCGATCGTGCTGGGCGTGATGGGCTGGCTGAATATCCCGCTCGACATGATGACCATCACCATCGCGGCCATCGGCCTGGGAATCTCGGATGATTTCACGATCCACTACATTCACCGTTTCAAAGATGAGTTCCAGAAAGATCACAAGTATATACCGGCGATGCACCGCTCTCACGGAAGCATAGGCCATGCGATGTTCTACACGTCAATAACGATTATTTTCGGTTTTTCGATCCTGGCCCTGTCCAATTTTATTCCTACGGTTTACTTTGGCCTGTTGACCTGCCTGGCGATGACCATTGCGATTATTGACGCCCTCACGCTCTTGCCCGAGTTGCTGATCGCGGTCAAGCCGTTTGGGAAGGAGGCGTGAGAGAGACTCGATGACGGAAGACAGAAGACAGAAAACGGATGACGATGGACGAAAGGATGATGGACGATGGACGAGTCGTCTCTCGTCCCTCGTCTCTCGTCCCTCGTTTCTGGTCCCTGTCGTCCTGGCCATGGTCTCAGCGGGTTGCGCGGTCTCGCAGCAGTCTGCGCCTTCGGCCTCTCTGTCGGAGTCTTCAGCCACTCGGCAAGAAGCGTCGAGCGCCTCGACCGATTCAGCCGCGCCGGCCGATAGCGATTTTGACCTGCTCGAAAAGGAGCTTGAGGACCGATTCGTCGAGGTGGCCGATCCTCTGCAACCCTGGAACCGGTTGATGTTCCAGGTGAACGACACCCTCTATTTCTGGGTGGTTAAGCCCGTCGCCCAGACGTATAGGGACGTAACCCCGGAACCGGCCCGCGTGGGAATCCGCAATTTCTTCGACAATGCCGGTACCCCCGCCCATTATGTCAACTGCCTGCTGCAGGGCAAGAACGATGGCGCCGATACCGAGCTGCGCCGATTCGTGATCAACACGACGGCCGGCGTTCTCGGATTCGGCGATCCGGCGCTGGACCAGTACGGCCTCAAACCTGTAGATGAAGACCTCGGGCAGACCCTCGCGACCTGGGGTCTGGGCGATGGTTTCTATATCGTCTGGCCGCTGTTTGGCCCATCCACCGCGCGCGATTCGGTCGGGGAAGTGGGCGATCAGTATCTCAATCCTCTGCGCTACGTGGACCCTTGGGAACTCTCGATTGGTATCTCCGTCGCAAGGTACACGAACGCAGCCTCGTTCCAGATCGGAGGGTACGAACTGTTCAAGGCCGCGGCTGTGGACCCTTATATCGCCATGCGGGAATCCTATATCCAGTACCGTGACAAACAAATCCGAGAGTAGCACAGCCAAAGAAGCCGTCCGCGGCGCGCGTATTATAAGTTGCAGGTCCCGCTCCGCAATGGTATGGTATGGCCGTGTGAATCCTGACAATGGAGATAAACGAATATGGACATCGTGGTAACGGTCAAAGAAATCAGAGGTCACTGCCCGACACATCGCGTCGGCGATTCATTCACACTCAAAGCCGGCTACCAGCTTGTCAGCGACATTCCCGTCTGCATGCACGGCCTGGCGGCCCTGATGCCCTTCTATAACGCCCTGTGCGTTTCCGAACCCGCCCAGTGGGGCTTGGACGGCAAGAAAGACAAATCCAAAGCCTACATTCAGTGTCCCGACCCCTTCGATTGCACCAACGGCGGCACCGTCATCTTCGAGATCTCCAAACAATAAGCCTTCCTGCTCTTTGCCTGCACGCTCCGCTCCCGGCCCAATCGCTGTCGGCTGTAAGGTAAACCAGTGACCCCTGCACCAACGGGGCTAACTGACGGGGACACTTCTTGTATTGTTTGCGATTGACAGGAACGGTCGTCTTATGGTAAACTACATGTCGGTGAAACGGGAAAGGTCGTTTATCGCCTTGTGCAAAAACATGGGGGGCGGAGGATACGAAATGAGACGTGTGAGTCGCTTCAGCATCGGCATCCTGCTGTTTCTTGCAACCTCAATATCGGCCACGGAGCAACCGCTCGGACCCGGCTACTTCAAGTGGCTACTCCATCTTGGCCAGAACCAAACGGACGGATTTCCGTCACAGTATCCTCCGGACCCGAAGGGTCTGAAACCGTATATGGGCGGTCCGTTCATGCCCTCCCCTGGTCAAGCATATGACTTTGAGGACATGACGTGGCTCCCCACCACCAGCAAGATGTTGATCTGGACACCGCAGTACAGCCCAACCGGCGTATTCGCGGAGAACATGGCGGCAGGCCCATTCTCTCAACTCTATCACATCTACGTATTCTCGCCCGAACAACGGCAGGCCCGTCTTTGGTTCAAAGCCATTTCCTACTTCAAAGCGTGGAATAACGGGCAACTCCTCTTTGATTGGAGAGGCTCAGCCCCAAGCGGCGAGGAGCATGAAGACTTCCTTCTTCAGAAGGGTGTCAACTCAATGACTTTTGCGTGGGTTGCAGCAGGCTATGAGCATCTCATCCCAACGCTTTTCTCTGCACGGATAACAGGCCGGAACAATCAGGAATTTACCGATCTGACATTTTCGCTGCATCCTCCATTGCCCTCTGGGGTCACATACGCTTGCAGGGATTTGCCCGAATCATATCAGGCGCGCGGGATGATTGATGTGTCGCTATCCGTGAGGATCGATCCAAACGACAAGGCCACCAGTCTGGCGGTCATTGAATACATGCCCGAGGGGGTGACCGTGGCTGATCAAGGGACCGGCAACCTCATAGGCAATACCCTCCAATGGTCCCTGTCGGCAGAAGACGCCAATCAGGTGAATCTGGCTTACTCCCTGAAGGTACCCGGCGGCAAGATGGACCCTATGGCTTTCCGTGGCTACGTGTATTTGAGCAAGTCCCTGCGGGAGATCAACGGGCAAAGCGTTCTGTTCGAGACCGAGCCCGCCTCGGCAGCAGACACGGCGGACAGAATTCAGACGATTGAAATTGATCCTGTGAAGTACGCCGCAGGTGAAAACGTGGTTATTGAGAATCCCTCGGGCGACCTGAGGGCGGACTATGCGGGTGGCTGGGCGGAATATGAATTCACCGTCGTCCGTCCTGGAGAATACCACGTGATTCTGGACTACCGCGAAACCTGGACAATGTTCCATCAATCTGCGGCCGTCGATCTCTCGCTCGATGGCACAATCAACGTGACGACATCTCTGCCACCTACAACACATGGCTACAACCCCGCTTGGCCCGCGCATCTGGCCTTTATCGCAGGGGATCTCGGCCTGGACCCGGATCGAAAGCCGAAATGGATCGCCGGTTCTGTGGACCTGGCTCCGGGCATCCATACCTTGCGGATCACCTTCCCACCGATGTACGTCGCTGGTCCGTCTCCGGCCGACTGGGAAGATGGCCGCCCCGTCATCAAGAGGATCACTGTCACGAACTATCCGGGCTTTACTGTGCCCCATTTTGCAGACCCCCATCATCTCGATTCATACGAGCATGCTCCCGCGATGCTGGTGCACGACCGGGAGGTTCGGGGACTACCGGATGGCCGCGTCGAGATGGCATTCCACAGCACGTTCTACAGCCTGTCGCAGGGCGATGAGGTCTACTTCGTGGATGGCCACGTAAGGCCCAGAGTGGGCCAGAGCGAGACGCAGTTCGAGATCGTCTCGATGGAGCCCGAGTGGTTCTGTATTGCCCCGAATGGCGAGCAGGAGTTCACACTGACGGTCCGTTCAAAGGAACTCGTTCCCAAAGGCTATTCAGAACTGGTGACGGTCTGGCTTCAGGGCGTGCCAGATGCTCCGTCCAGAAGGCTGTACTTGTTCAGCACTTGCCAGGACTACATTGCGTTGCCCCCCTTCAGGAATTGGGTGTTTCCGTGGTCCTCTGGCGGCTTCCTCAGCCTTGTGTCCCGTTGGTCGTGGGGCTTCACGAGCAACATTACGGACCAGGCAGAAATGTTTGTCCCTGATCGAGCCGACTTGGGTCTGGAGAAGGGTAGATATGAACGGGACTTGGGACAGTTCTTCCAGGATCAGCTTAAGGAAGGTAAGCTTCCAAGCGCCTGCCAGATGTGGAAGGAGGCCGGCTCTGACTGCACGAACCTTGCCGGCGACCGTGCTGAGGCCTGGTCCGTGATCCTGAGCAGCCTCTATCGGATGGACAACCTGAAACAGGCCAAGGCGTACATCAAACGCCTCTCCGAGAATATGGTCTTCTATCCGGTGAAGACGCGTTGGGACTGGACCTACCCGCTAAGGCTTCCGAATCATAAGGCCTCTGCAGAAGGAGTGACCGCCCTGGCCACTCACGTGAGAACCGTGCAGGAGAATCTCGTCAGCGATGATGAGCAATTCAGGATTCTCCATAATCTGGTGCTGCCCATCTTGACATCGTACTATGATGCACTCCGGGTGCAGGCGACACTTAGCGAGGACGTGCATCCCGGAGACCAGACTTTGCCTATCTCAAGACCTCCTTATGGGGGAACGGGCAGCCTGTGTGATGGTTTCAATAGCTACGGGTACATAATGATTGGGGACGACCTGAACCAGATCACCTGGTGGGGCCCTCGGGGAGAGGGCCTCAGTTTGACCAAGCCGCTGGTGAAGTCATATCCGAAGGGGACGACGATCGTGCCCTGGAACTTCTATGAAGACATAGAACTCGAGTGCACATACGTGGAATCTCTGATTGCCATCGGAGCCGCGAGCCGGGATTCCGCTGTCGTCGATGAGGTCATGCACATCTACTCGCAAATCCTGGAAAAGGAGAAGATATTCTTTGCCGATGGGTCATTCCGAAATGAGCCGGGAAGCTACGGCCACGATGCCTACCTCTATCCAGAATCGCTGCTCAAGGCGCAACATCTTTTCGGTCCCCAGGCATTGAATGTCATTTCCCCGGAGGTAATGGATAGGCTGCACAACTGGCTGCTCAATGTCTGCAAGCTCGCATTTTCCAGCGGCGGGGTCCCCCACCTCAACAACGGTGGGTGTATGAACCAAGTGGGCAGGGCCTACTGTGGTGAGTCCGGCTTGATTGGGATGTTGGAGCAGCTTTTTCCCGAAGACCGTGCGAATATCGACTTCTACAGCCGGCTCTTTGAGCAGGAACGGAACCGGGTCCCAGGCGACGTGATCGACAACGACAACTCTGTCATCCATGGCTGGGGCTATGCCATGCTCCGAGGAGAAGGTCCATGGGATAGACGCATGGAGACGCTCGTATCCTCGAAGCACCTGTTGAGCGATCCCGGCGATCACGTGTCGCGGGATTGTCTTGGCCTTGTTGTCTATGGCCTGGGCACGATCCTGACGCCTCGCTACGGCTATTCCTGGGTCGGATACCTTCCCCCGTTCCTTAACCAGATCATGATTGACGATGATCGGGAGGGAAATCACTACTACGGCTCGTTCTGGCACTTCGACGGGCGTAAGGAGTTGCCCTGCGCGGTGGCTCATACGGGAGATGGGGACAACTGCAGTATGCTGGGTTACGACATGAGCCGCTGGTGTATCCAGTTCCCTGAATACCTGTTCGACGCCTACTTCGTGCAGGCGAAAGACCCCAATGTACACCAGTACGATTGGAGCCTGATCAACATGGGCGAGTTGGAGATCGTCGAGCCGCAGTCCCTGGTGTGGCAGCCCTGTCCGCAGTTCCTGGACGGGTATTGGCCTGAGCCAGGCACCGTCGGCGCTGGGTCCAGAAGCCTCGCCGCAAAGGCACCGGGCCGCGTGATCGCCGATTGGCACATCAGCGATGGTCCCTGGGTGCCAGACGGGCATCCGACACTCCTGAGGTATCCCGCTGTGCACAGCGGGCGGCTCCGGCTGATCGCTGCCGATGACGGTCCATCTGACCTCATAGATGCCCAGGTCGGCTACGAACGCCAATGGAACGGCGAGCAGAGTCAGGCGAATTCCCAGGATATTCTCGTGGTTCGCAAGAGCGCCGTTTCCCATGCGTTTGTCGATACGCTCGAACCCATCGCCGATGATGAAGAATCTTATGTCAAGGATGTGGTCGTTGTTGCGACGGGCAGCCACAACCAGCGGCTTGTCAAAGTTGTGACGGCCGAAGGAGAAGATTGGATATATCTCTCAGGCCGATGGAGTACTCGGCCGGATGGGGACAAGCCAGTACCCAGCGTCACCACCGATGCGGATATCGTGGTATGGAGAGTTGTCAATAACGCGGTAAAGAGAGTTTATTTGGCAGGCGGCTCCTACGCGGAAACACCTCGCGGCTCCTGGAATTTCGGCTCCCACGGAAACCATTATGTGGCGGATATGGCTGGGACTACCGGATATTAGCCCGTGTTTGCTCCAGGGCCAGTTGAAGCTCTTCGGGCGTGAGCAATTCGAGCTGTCCGCCCAATCGCAGGACGCTGCAGCGCCCGTCGTGGACGGGCATAGGCTCATAGACCAGAATATTCGCGGGCGACATGCCGCCGTTCTGGCCGGGGATGTAGATGTACTTCTCGCCGTCCGGCGCGGGGCAGCGGAACAACTGCGTGTTTCCACTGAACTCCATCAGCTCCTCCTGCGACGGCGGAAATCCTTCGTTGCTGACGGCGTAAATCTGTATGTTCTGCCCAATGGCTCGCAGATTTGTCTGGCATTTCACGGTGATCGCGTTGTATTTCGTCTGCACCATCGTGTCGGTATATTGCTGTCCAACCTCTCCGAAACTCTTGATAAGCCACAAGATGCCGAAAGCAAGCAGCCCGAAGAAGATCAGCGCAAAAATGACGTTGATGACGGTTCCGCCGGGTGGCATCCCCAAGCGCAGCTTGGGGATGGTGGCACCTGAGCCATCCCCAAAGCCTCCGGCCTTGAGGCTGCCACCCGGCGCCGTGTTCCCGCCAAACCAAGCCTCTTTGCCGAATCTTCTATTTGAATGTGTCACGATGTCCCCCTTTCTGCGTATTTTTGCCACCAAGTCACCAAGGCACGAAGAGCCTGATGTATTGGGAATTTGTGACTTTGTGCCTTCGTGGCTAAGCCCGGTTTGCGGCTGGCCCCTGCATCCTCAAGCGTCAAGGCGGGCAAAGGCAGGCCGAGCAGCGTGTAGAGCAGCCCGACCACGGGTAATATGATCCTCTCAAACCCTCCGAGCACAAGAAACCCTATGAGTATCAACAGCCCGAACTGGGCCACCCACCGATATGCCTGCATCGACTCCGGCGACTTCAGATGCGCATAGACCATTCTGGAGCCATCCAGTGGCGGTATCGGAATGAGATTGAATACGGCCAGGATGATGTTGAACAATATGGCCAGCAATACGAAATCGCCCACGAGCGGGACCGCCCTCAAGCGGAAGAGGTGAAAGAAAACGGTCAGAGCCAAGGCCAGCAGTATGTTCGCCGCAGGCCCCGCGGCGGCCACTTTGAAAATCTGGCTCCTGTTGAGGATCGAAAAATTGACGGGCACCGGCTTGGCCCAGCCGAAGTGCACGATGAGCGGCAGGATGATGGTCCCGAACAGGCTGATATGAGCGAGGGGATTCAACGTCAGTCGCCCCATGCTTTTGGCCGTGTCATCGCCATACCGGTAGGCCACCCAGGCGTGAGCGTACTCGTGGATGGTCAGAGATATAAGAAAGATAAAGAACGTAAAGATGTAAATTATGGCCTCAGCAGCTATCATCAGCATTTCCTGCGGCAAAGGCAACGGCTTGTTGCACCTTCACAAAGAATTCCCCGGACAATCGAATCGCTCACGGACATTCGGACTATTATAAGCTTATGGGGCCTGTTTGTTGACATTTTTCTGCAAATGCTTTAAATAATAACGAATGAGACCGGCTAAGTCAGCGGAGTTGGTGCGATTCATCGCACCCTACCTGTTGGTCTTGGGAGTTGCTTTGGCTCCGGGACGTGCCTATGCGCAGGCGGATCGTGCCGGCGTCAATCGCCAGAATGCAGTCAGGTACATCCGAATCTTCAATTTTGAATCCCTTCGCTTGGCTATCGCCGACTTGGCCGAGACGTTCGGCCCGAAGTATCCAAACAGCAGCGACTATCTGCAGCGTTTGAAGAACCTCGCAGAAGCGAGCAGCGCCGCTCTGGACTCTTTCGATCCCAACGACCTTTCTGCGCAGGCGAACGTGCAGAAGCTGGCGCGAGAGCTGGACCAGCTTCGCTACGATGCGCTGCTCTCCAACCCCCTGCTCGATTTTGACAAGCTGCTGCTTCTGAAGCGAAAACGAGGGCAGCTCGGCCTGCCCGTTAACCACAAATGCAACACGGGGATTGAGCGAACGGGCTATGATAACGAAATCGCAATCTTAGAGCCGATGCGTCCCGGCGGCACGTTGCAGACGCTCTTCCGCCCCCCCGCAACTGAATTCATCGGCGAAATGGACCTTCATTTCGACGCCGACAGGCTTCTTTTCACGATGCCCAATGGTCCGACGTGGCAAATCTTCGAGATCAAAACAGACGGCACCGGCCTGCGGCGGGTCTCGCGGGGCGAACATCCGGACGTGGACAACTTCGACGCGTGCTATCTGCCCAACGGCAGGGTCGTCTTTGCCTCAACCGCCTCGTACACGGCGGTCCCCTGCTGGCACGGCGTCGAGCGTGCGTGCAACATCTACCTGATGGACGCCGACGGAGGCAACGTCCGGCAATTATGCTTCGATCAGGACCTCGACCTTCACCCGGCGGTGCTGCCGACCGGCCAGGTGATCTTCAGCCGATGGGACTACACAGGGCCGATGCACATCTATCTGCGGCCTTTGATGGTGATGAATCCCGACGGCACAGGCCAGCGAGCCGTCTATGGCAGCAATTCCTACTGGCCGAATGCGCTCTATTTTCCGCGGGGCATACCTGATGCCCCCGGCAAGATCCTCGCCATCATCGCCGGCTATCACGGCGTACCGCGGATGGGTGAACTGGGGCTGCTCGATACCACCAAAGGCTGGCACGAAGCCGCCGGCGTCGTTCAGAGAATCCCCGGCCGGGGAAAGCCGGTCACAACCGTCATCCGTGACAACCTGGTGGATAAGTCCTGGCCGAAGTTCCTCCATCCCTATCCGCTGAGCGACAAGTATTTCCTGGTCGCCTCCCAGCCCGACAACAAAAGCCCCTGGGGTATTTACCTGGTTGACGTTTTCGACAATATGCTGCCCATCGTCGTGCAGCCGAAGTTCGATTTTTTCGAGCCGATTCCTCTTGCCAAGACACAGCGACCGCCCGTCATCCCTGACCGAGTGGATCTTCAGCGAGATGATGCAGTTGTCTATATAGACGATGTCTATGCCGGGCCGGGCCTTGCGGGCGTTCCTCGCGGCGCCGTGAAGAAGCTGCGGGTCTTGGCCTACCATTTCGGTTATCCGGGAATGGCCGGGCCCGACAACGTCGGCTGCGGCGGCCCCTGGGAAGTGATGCGAATCCTCGGCACGGTCGATGTCCAGAAAGACGGCTCGGCGATGTTCATCGTCCCAGCCAACACGCCGCTGAGCGTGCAGCCGCTGGATGCCGAAGGCAAAGCCGTCCAGTTGATGCGGAGCTGGTTCACCGCCATGCCGGGTGAGACTGTCTCCTGCGTCGGCTGTCACGAGCAGCCAAAGACCATCCCCGTGTTGCGTCAGAGGCTGGCCGCGACCCGCCCGGCCCAAAGCATCCAGCCCTGGTATGGTCCGCCCAGGGGCCTCGACTTCGAGAGGGACGTGCAGCCCGTGCTGGATGAATACTGCGCCGGTTGCCATGACGGATCGACGCCTCAGGACGGCCAAAGGACTCTCGACCTGCGGGCGGAGCGTTACGTGAAGGACTACCAGGGACGCGAGCTTACCAAGCTCGGGGCAGACCGGCTGCATCCGGTCGTGCGAGAGGCGTTCGGCGGAACCAGGATCAAATACACCCCGGCATACGAAGCACTGATACCGTACATTCGCAGGGTCAACGTCGAGGACCACGTCGGCCTGCTGGTCCCGGGCGAATACCACGCCGATACCAGCGAGCTTATCCAGATGCTCAGCAAGGGCCACTATAGCGTGCAGTTGAGTCGGGATGCCTGGGACCGGCTTGTGACGTGGATAGATCTCAATGGTCCCTGTCACGGCACCTGGGGCGATGTCGGACCGATTCCTGACGGCGCCGCCCAGCGAAGAAAAGAGCTGCGACAGTTCTACGGCGGACCCAAAGACGATCCCGAAGTGATTCCGGAGGTCCCCCGCCCGAGTGTCAAACCGATGGGTGGCAGCCTCAAAGCCGGAGGCTTTGGGGATGGCTCAGGGGCGACCATCCCCAAGCTGCGCTTGGGGCTGCCACTCGCCGAACAGGCTGAGCTCCAGCAGAGCGCCGCCGGGCCATTAGCCAAAACGATCAATCTTGGCGGAGGCGTAACTCTCAAGCTGGTGCGCGTCCCCGCCGGCCGGTTCATCATGGGCGACCCAAACGGCGCGCCTGATGAAACGCCCCTCACCCGGGTTTCCATCGAACGCGACTTCTGGATCGGAGCCTGCGAAGTTACCAACACTCAATATCATCGGTTCGATCCCGATCACGACTCGGGGTATTTCACGAAGCGATTCCAGGGTCCCGATGGTCCCGGCTTGTCCCTCGCCGAGGCCGAGCAACCCGCGGTTCGCGTCTCGTGGGAGCGGGCGATGGATTTTTGCCGTTGGCTTTCGCAGCAGACCGGCATGGATTTCACACTGCCGACCGAAGAGCAGTGGGAATATGCCTGTCGCGCCGGTTCGCAGAGTCCGCTTTCGTATGGCGGCCTCGATGCGGACTTCTCGCGATGGGCCAACGTCGCGGATAAGTCACTGAGCGTCAGCCCCAAGCCCACCGGGGGGCTGGAGTCAAACATCGTCGCTCACTTCGGCAAAGGCATCCTCGAATCGGCGGTCTATGGGGGAAACATCCTTTGCGATATACGCTTCGACGACGGAGCGATTGCGACCGCGAGCATCGGGAGCTATCGGCCCAACGCATGGGGACTGTACGACATGCACGGCAATGCCTGCGAGTGGACGGCAACCGCATATGAACCTTATCCTTACCAGGCCGAAGATGGGCGCAATGCTCTTGCCTCACCGGGCGAGAAGGTCGTGCGAGGTGGCTCGTGGTGTGATCGCCCCGAGCGATGCCGGTCCGCTTTCCGCTTGAGCTATCCGGCGTGGCAGCGCGTCCACAACGTCGGATTTCGCGTCGTTTGTGAGGTCGCAACGTCGGAACAAGAGTATGCCGTCCAGGCCAATGAAACACTGCACGATTGAGAGTGGTCATGGTGACAAGACAAAGACAAAAAAAAGCGAATATCGAATACCGAATACCGAATACCGAATGGCAAAGGATTTCGGCGTTCATTATTCGTTATTCGTTATTCATTATTCTCTTTGCTGGTGCCCCGGCGGCGATGGGCCAGGGGCAGAAGACCGGCTCGGGCGGCTCGAAACTGCTCGATGAGTTCCTCGCCGGGCCGATGGCAAACGTCGATGAAATTATCTTCGCGTGCCGCCAAATGAACTACGACGGCCACTGGTACGCCAATTTCGCATATTACGCCGACAGCGCCGAGCGTAAGGCGTACCGAGCCATGGGCCGGCTGTGCAGACTGAACGTCAGAACAGGCGAAGTCACAGTATTGCTGGATGCGCCAGAAGGCACGGTCCGCGATCCGCAGGTCCATTACGACGGCGGCAAAATCATCTTCTCCTACCGCAAGGCCGGCTCGGAACACTACCATCTCTACGAAATCAACGCCGACGGCTCCGGCCTAAAGCAGCTCACCGACGGCGGATACGATGACATCGAGCCGACCTACGTGCCCGACGGCTCGATCATCTTCTGTTCGAGCCGCTGCAAACGCTGGGTCAACTGCTGGCTGACGCAGGTGGCCATTCTGTATCGCTGCGACGCCGACGGCAGGAACATCCGCCCGCTCTCAAGCAACAATGAGCAGGAGAACACGCCGTGGCCGCTGCCCGACGGCCGGGTGCTGTACCAGCGATGGGAGTACGTGGACCGCAGCCAGGTCCACTATCACCACCTCTGGACGGTCAATCCCGACGGAACCGGCCAGATGATCTATTACGGCAACTTCCACCCCGGCATCGTGATGATCGACGCCAAGCCCATCCCCGGCACGCACAAGGTCGTAGCGGTCTTCTCCCCCGGGCACGGGCGAAAGGAGCACGATGGACAGATCACGATTGTCACGCCCAAAGCGGGACCCGATGAACAAGCCTCGGCTCAACCGGTAACCAAGGACGCCAATTGGCGGGACCCCTATCCGCTCTCGGAAGATTGTTTCCTCGCGGCCCAGGCGGGCAGGCTGGTCGTGATGAATAGTCGCGGCCAAGCGGCGGAAATCTATCGCCTGCCGGCGGAGCTCGCCCGGGCGGGCGTCCAATGTCACGAGCCCAGGCCGCTGCTGCCCAGAGCGCGCGAACGAGCGATTCCGTCTCGAACCGACCCAGAGCAGAAAACGGGCCGGCTCATATTGACGGATGTCTATAACGGCCGGCGCATGGAAGGAGTCAAGCGGGGCGAAATCAAGAAGCTGCTCGTGCTTGAAACTCTGCCCATGCCCATCCATTATACCGGCGGGATGGAGCCGCTCAGCCACGGAGGCACCTTCACGCTGGAGCGAGTCCTCGGAACGGTACCCGTTGAGCCGGACGGCTCAGCCTACATGGAAGTGCCCGCCCTGCGGGGCCTGTTCTTCGTCGCGCTGGATGAGAACGACAACTCGGTCAAGCGAATGCAAAGCTTCCTGACGGTCATGCCGGGCGAGACAACCAGTTGTGTCGGCTGCCACGAGCAGCGGACACGAACCCCCATCAATATGAGCGTCAACGCACTCGATGCCCTCAAGGGTCCGCCCCGAAAGATTACGCCCATTGACGGCATCCCGGACGTGTTCGATTTTCCACGGGACATCCAGCCGATTCTGGATAAGCACTGCCTCGTCTGTCACGACTATGACGCAAGCGAGCAAGGCGGGCCGCGAGCCGGCGACGTAATCCTCAGCGGCGACCGGGGTCCTTTCTATTCTCACAGCTTCTACACGCTGACCGTCCGGCGGCAATTCGCCGACGGGCGCAACCAGCCCAAGAGCAGCCTTCCGCCGCGGTCGATCGGCAGCAGCGCCAGCCCGCTGATGAAGAAGTTCGACGGCACGCATTACAACGTTAAGGCCACACCTCGCGAGATGGACTCAATTCGCTATTGGATCGAGTGCGGCGCGCCCTATCCGGGCACCTACGCGGCGCTGGGCTGCGGGATGATCGGCGGCTACACGGAGAACAAGCAGGACGTCTCCGACTGGTACTGGCCCGAGACGGTCGCGGCCGCTGAGGTGATTCGCGGCCGCTGCGCCGGCTGTCACAATAAATTCATACCCTTGCCTCTGGCGTTGTCCGACAATCGCAACGTGCCACCTTGGGCCGATCATCCGGGCAGCGTGCTGCGGCACTTGATCTTCAACCTCACGCGTCCCGAAAAATCGCTGGTTCTGTTGGCGCCGCTGGCGAAGGATGCCGGAGGTTACGGCCTGTGCAAAGACAAGGAAGCAACCGCCGGCGAATCCGGCGCCGTCTTTGCAGACACGAGCGACCCCGGCTATCAGACCCTTCTGGCCCTGTGTGCGGCGGGAAAAGGGTATCTCGACACAATCAAGCGGTTTGACATGCCGGACTTTCGCCCCAGAGCTGCTTATGTGCGCGAAATGAAGAGGTACGGGATTGTCCCGGAGGATCTTCCCGACGGCGCCCTGATAGACGTCTATGCAACCGACCGCGCCTATTGGCAATCGCTGTGGTATAATCCCAGCCCTGATATGGACTTGACCCAGTAGCTACGGAGTACCCTGAGCATGAGAAAACGTGCGCTTCTTTCTGCCACCAAGACACTAAGACACGAAAAAGAACGAAGATCGAATATCGAACAAAGAATGTCGAATGTCGAAGTCCTTCGACGTAGGGCGTTCGTTATTCATTATTCATTATTCTCTTCCCTTTGTGCCTTGGTGCCTTCGTGGCTATGGTCCTTGCTTCTTTGCGGCTCGATGGCTTCGGGGCTTGCCGCCGAACAATATCTTTCGCCGGTGGCGATGGTTGCAGACGGCGCCGGCAAAACACTCTACATCGCCGAAGCGACTGCCAGACAGGTTGCCGTCTTCGACACGGAAACCGCCAAAGTCACCGCGACCATCCGCACGCCCACGGAGCCGACGGGGCTTGCCCTGACGGGCGATGGAACGCTGCTTTATGTCACCTGTGCCGGCCCGCAGGGAAAAATTTGCGTCATAGACACGCGCCAGGCCAAACTGCGGCGCACTCTGCCGGCTGGCCATACCCCTACGGCTCCTGTGCTCAGTCCGGACGGTGAATTTCTGTACGTGTGCAACCGCTTCGGTAATGAGGTTTCGGTGATAAACACCAGAGAGGGTAAACAAGTCACGGAGATTCTGGCCTTGCGCGAGCCGGTCGCCGCGGCTATTACGCCCGACGGCAAGTGGCTCTACGTGGGGAACCTTCTTCCTCACGGCCCGGCCAAAGCAGACTCCGTGGCCTGCAACGTCTCGGTCATAGATGCCGGGAAAAATATGTTCGACCGGGACATCGCCCTTCCGAACGGCAGCACGGGGCTTCACGGCGTTACCGTCTCGCCGGACGGCCGGTTCGTATTCGTCTCGCACATCCTGGCGCGATACACGGTTCCGACGACCCAGTTGGAGCGAGGCTGGATCAATACGAACGCCATCTCCATCATGGACGCCAGCCGCAAGGGGCGGATCGAAACCGTTCTGCTGGATGACGTGGACTACGGCGCAGCTAACCCGTGGGCACTGGCCTGCACGAGCGATTCAAAATACTTGTGCGTGACCCACGCCGGGATTCATGAGCTCAGCATTATCGACGTGGAAGCGCTGATCAAGAAGATCAAGGGCTATCGTCAAACCGGCGCCTACTCGGCTTACAGTCCCGGCGCCGAAATGCCGTCGGATATTCCTAACGAGCTGAGCTTCCTGTATGGCCTTCGCAGCCGCGTCAAGCTGCTGGGCAAAGGCCCGCGAGCGCTGGCCGTCGTGGGCCAGACGGCTTACGTCGCAGAGTATTTCACCGACAGCATGACGGCGGTGGACATGAGCAACATGCCCAGGTTTAAAACCACCTCCATCGCTCTCGGTCCGAAGCAGGAAATGACGGCCCGGCGACGGGGCGAAATGCTCTTCCACGATGCGTCGATCTGTTTTCAAGCCTGGCAGAGCTGCGCCAGTTGTCATCCATCCGATGCCCGGGCCGATGCGCTGAACTGGGACCTGCTCAACGACGGCTTGGGCAATCCCAAGAACACCAAAAGCCTGCTGCTGGCCCACAAGACACCGTCGGCGATGATTACAGGGATTCGTGAGACCGCCGAGGTGGCCGTGCGGGCCGGAATCAGGCATATCCACTTTGCCGTGCGCCCGGAGGAAGAAGCCGCTGCAATCGACGAATACCTCAAGAACCTCAAACCCGTCCCAAGTCCATACCTTCGTGACGGCAAACTCAGCCAATCCGCCAGGCGGGGACGCAAGCTGTTCCAGAGCGCAGGCTGCGCCAAATGCCACGAAGGACCGCTGTTCACGGATATGCTAAAGCACGACGTGGGCACGGGTGAAGGCCTGGATCAGGGCTTGAAGTTCGACACGCCGACGCTGATCGAAGTCTGGCGCACCGCGCCATATCTGTACGATGGACGAGCGGCCACCATGGAAGGGCTGCTTACAACGTACAACCCGCAGGACAAGCACGGCGTCACTTCGAATCTCACAGAGGACCAGATCAAGGATTTGGCGGCGTTCGTTCTGTCGCAGTAGAACGTTTGCAATATCGAGCTGACAGTGCAAGGAACAGCCTTATACGATGTTAAATCTGATGAAAGAGCTTCACGCCCAAGGCAAGCTCACGCCCGTGCAGGAACTTTTCATGGCACCGCGAAAACCCGATGAGGAGCTTTACGATTTGACGCACGACTCCTGGGAAATCAACAACCTGGCGACGTCGCCGCAGCATCAGGCTACGCTCAAAAACATGCGGGCGATCCTGGATAAATGGATCAAGGAAACGGGCGACATGGGACAGTTCCCGGAACAGCCCATCGCCGCCGCCACTGAGCGAGATCGAATCAGAATATATGGCAAGTAGATATGTTTGGGCTGCGATCTGACGACAATTCCCGTAAATTCTTCGGCCTCCGACGATGCGCCTTCTTCGCTCGGGGCATGCAATTCGGGGCCGGACTTCAACCGATGGAAGACCATTATCAGAACAAACTGAGTTTCTTGTTCTTCCACTCGGCGATAAACGCTTCCATCTGTTTGAGCAGTGTTTCAAGCTGCTCGGTGTTCTCGAGCAGGTTCTCGTAGAAAGTCCCGTCGTTGAGCAGCCTGGCAGCGGTGCCCTGGCCGTTGTTGACCTTCTCCAGAACCACCCGAAGCTCCGCCGTCGCGGCGCTGAGTTGCTCGCTCGTTTCGACCAGCGCCGCAACGAGCTTGTCCGCTTTGGCGTCAACATGCTCCAGAGTCGATGTCCCGGCGGCGGCAAGTTTGCGAATCTCCGCGCCCGTGTTGGTGAGCGTGGTCACCACCTCTTCCACTTTGCCGTCGGCATGTTCTATGATGGTCGTCCCGGCGGCGGCAAGCCTCTCGAATTCTTTCATCGTCTGTTTGGCCTGCTCCGACGCCTCGGCCACATTCGCCAGGGTTCTCTTTATGTTCTCTTTGCTGTCCTGGTCGCCGATAATCTCGTTGGCATGGCTGACGAACTCGTTGATGCCGTCGATCAAGGCGCTTAGCTTCTGTTGGCTTTCTTCGGGGAAAAACTCACTGGTCATACCCGTGGAGCCCTGAAGCCATATCTTGTCCACCAGGAATTTCGTTTCCGGCCGGTTCGGCTCCTGTGGAGCCGCAGCCACTTCGGGACGCTGTTGGAGCTCGATGTAACTGCTGCCCAAACCCCGCGTCATCAGTTTGACTTCAACGTTGGAGGGGATCGTCGGATACCGCTTGTCAATGCTCAGAACCACCACTGTCTGGTAATACTCCAGCCCCGTCACCCTGTCCTTGCGCACTTCCGGAGCCATGACGTTCGTGACCCTGCCGATCTGATAGCCGCAGAAACGCACGGGAGTGTCTTTCTGAACACCCGTCGCGGTCGGGAACTGGACGAACACCTGGAACGCGTTCATCTTTGTCACAATGCCGGGCAAATCGCCGAACTTGAAGATAAGCCAGACCAGCGAGGATATCCCCGCGATCACAAAGATGCCCACGACCATATTGCGCCGCCTCTGGGCAGTTTCGTAGTCACTCACTCTCTGCTTCCTTTCACATCGCCGCGGCCTTCCAGAAACAACTCCCTTATGTCCCGCAAGGGATAGCCGCTCTCGTTCAGTTTCTTTATCAGTTTAATGCGATCAATGCACTTCTGGTCGAACAGCCGCCTGCCCGTGGGCGTCACCTCCGTGGGCTCCAGCAATCCAACCATCAGATAATATTGCAGAGACTGCCGGGAAATGCCAGCTTTTTTTGCGGCCGCACCTATGGACGTCAATGCGTTTTTCTCATTCAACGGTAATCCCCGCAAAGCCAACAACCTAAAAAGCGTAACCAAAGAGAATCCACAGACCCGAATTTCACGATATTACTTTAACAGATGCATCACGTTTTGCCCACAAGTTTCTGTATTCCGGCAGGCATGGTGCTTGATTTGTTCGCCGGGCGAATGTATTGTCAGGCCACCTGCCTGCAAGCAGATACGTTTGGACGACTTCGAGCGCAAACCGCACAGAGTATCGAAAACGTGCACAGTGAATGAGCACCGGAGAGCTTTGAAATACGATTTGCAGGGAGTCCGATCATGAGTGATTCAATCAATCGACGGCAGTTCATGGAGCTCGGCGCCGCAGGGGCGGGCGCGGTGATATTGGGCACACAATGGGGAGGGCGGGCCGCGGCCGCCGGTCAGGGCGAGGAATGGCCGCCTGCTCTGCCGATGGTCAAAATCCACAAGGTTTATGTGGGCAGAACCGGTGGGATTTACCTTTCAAGGCCGACCGAGGAGATTGCCCGGTTTGACAAGTACCTGGCGGACGTGGAGCGTAAACTCGGCGACGTCCAATTCGTCGGCGGCGAGATGGTTCCACCAGCCGAGGTGGACGCGGTCCTGGCTGGACTGGCTGATGCGGACGGCGTTTTGCTGTTTCATCTTTCCGGCCACGGGGGAGATGCCCCGAAGGCGGCAATGGACCGAATCGTCGAAGCCGGGCTGCCGACGGCGGTCTTTTCTCAGCCCTTCAGCGGACACGGCTGGATGTATTTCCCCCAATGGCGAAAAGACGGCAAGAAAGTCGTTTTGCTGCCGACCAGTGACTGGGGACAGTTGGAGCAGGTCGTCAGGCTGATGCGGGTCGCGCCGCACCTGAGACAAACACGCATCATTGTTGTGAACGCCCCGCAGGGAACCGCCGCCGCCTGTTCGGCCCAGCAAATCAAAGAGCGTCTCGGCGCGGAAATCATTCCGATGACCGTCGAGGAAACAGTCCAGGCCCACGAGGCGGTGGATATCAAAGCCGCCGAACAGGAGGCACAGGAATACTGGATAACCAAGGCCAAGAAGATCGTCGAACCCTCCAGAGACGAGATCGTCAGCTCGGCGCGTTTCTACCTGGCCATGAAGGATGCGATGATCAAGCACCGCGCACAGGCTATCACCAGCTCCGGCTGCATGGGCCGGCCGGCCAAAGGCTGCCTGACCTTCAGCAAGCTCAACGACCTCGGCCTGGTCGGGGCCTGCGAGGGGGACATGGATTCGACCCTTACGATGCTTATGTTCGGCTATGCGTTCGGCGTGCCGGGCTTTATCACCGACCCGGTTTTCGATACGTCGGAGAACGCGCTGATCCACTTCCATTGCACCTCGGCGACGAAGATGGACGGGCCTGCCGGCCAGCGCCTGCCTTTTTCTATCCGAACCCAGACCGACAGCGACCGCGGTGTGGCGCTGGAGGTGGAAAACCGCGTCGGGCAGGACGTGACCTGCGCCAAGTTCATCAATCTCGACACGATGCTGATCTCCACGGGCAAGATCTACAAGGTCACGCACGACGAGCTCGGTTGCCGGACCCAGTTCTGGACCAAGGTGGCAGACGCAGAAAAGATGTACCATAACTGGGACGCCGGCATCCTCCAGGGCGGCACCATGGCCCTGCTGCACCGCGCCGTTTTTTACGGCGATTACATGCAGGACATCAAGAATCTCGGCGTCCTGATGGGATTCAACGTCGTCGAGGAAGGATGAAGCCGAGAATTCTACTGGTCAACCCGCCGATCTATGACTTCGCCGCATACGATTTTTGGCTCAAGCCTTATGGCCTGCTCAGCGTAGCGGGCTATCTTCGGGACCAGGCAGAGTTCAAGCTGTTTGATTATCTCGACAGATTACATCCATTTGTGGCCAGCCGCAGGGAGCTTGAATCCGACCAGTGGGGTCGCGGGCGGTTTTGCTGCACGCAGGTCCCGCGTCCGCCCTGCCTGCAGGCCATCCCGCGATACTTCCGCCGGTTCGGTCTGCCGAGAGAGATATTCACCGACTTCGTGGCCGCAAAAGGTCCATTCGATTTCGTTTTCGTCCAGACAATGATGACCTACTGGTACAAGGGCGTTGAAGAAGTCATTGAAGATGTTCGCACCGTCTGGCCCGAAGCACGAATCGTGCTGGGCGGCGACTACGTGACGCTCTGCGGCCATCACGCACAAACGCTGGGTGCGGATTTCGTTGTGCAGGGCGCCGACCTCGAACCGCTCTGGCAATACGTGGGAATCAGGCCGGACTTGAAGCAGCCCGCTTTGTGGGAGGCCTACCCGAAGCTCAACGTCGGCGTCCTGAAGCTTACTGACGGCTGCCCTTTCAGTTGCACCTACTGCTCGGTGCCCAAGGTCTATGGCGGATTCAAGCCCCGGCCGCCGGACCGCGCTTTGGCCGAACTTGAACTGCTGGCTCAACTCGGCGTTCAGAATATTGCTTTCTATGACGACGCACTGCTGTTCGAGCCTGACAGGGCTCTGATTCCGTTCTTGAACGACGTGGTGAAACAGAATGCGAAGGTGAATTTCCACAGCCCGAACGCACTGAACGCTCGTTTCATGACCCAGGAACTGGCCGAGCTAATGGTCAAGGCGGGCTTCAAGACGTTCTACCTGGGTTTCGAGAGCGCCTCTTCACAGTGGCAGAAACGCACCGGCTCAAAAGTCTTTTCTGACGAGCTTGCATCGGCTGTCGGGCACCTTGTTTCCGCCGGCGCTGAGCCTTCGAGCATTACGGCGTATCAAATCCTCGGCCATCCGCACATTGATATTCAGGAGCTTGAAGCCTCGATGCGATTTGTTCAAAGCCTCGGCATTCGCGGCATGCTGGCGGACTTTTCACCTATTCCCGGCACGCCCGATGCCGAATACTGCCGCAAGTGGGTGAACCTGGATGAGCCGCTGATGCACAACAAGACCGCCTTCCCGATTATCCTGTTAGGCTTCGAAGAATCCAACCGCCTCAAAGACCTCCAGCGGCAATTGAACAGAGCGATACTATGACAGCATGGAGCATGTAGGGGGCGAGATATCGAACCCTACTTGTTCAATTCGTCCCGGAGGCATTGTGGCAATGATGTTTCAAGCTCTGGGTATCTCTCTATGATGCGAAAAATATCCGCCAAATCCTTTTGCCGTTTGCTCTTTCGCCGTGCCTTGTCCATGTACGCCCAGACTTTGCCCTGCAAAACGTCTTCGAGCCTTGCAACCTTCATCGTGTAACCCAGCACATCCATGTCCTGCGCCGTTGAAACAAAACTCTGGTACCGGGGATCGGCCTGGAGTTGAATCCGCAGGTCGGAACTGCCGCTGGCGATATTCACGCTGTGCTCGAATTGCTCAACCTTCAAGCCGCGTTCCTTGGCTTCTTTACAAATGGCCCCGACATCTTCAGACGCTGGCACAATGTCCAAATCAAGGCTCACAACAGGCTCAACATAAGCGTTTACGGCGAGACCCCCGATGAGGCAATACCGCGAACCTGTTTTGGAAAGAATGTCCAGAAGAAGCTGGATAATGTCTGATTTATCATTTGCCAGCCTGTGAACAAATTCCTTGCCCGTCATTGCATCTCTTCCTTCAAGCGAACCACGTTTTTAAACAGCCCTACCGTGCCCATTTCCCCTTAAGGAGGCGCCATTCGTGGCTGTCCCCGCTTATTTTTGTTTATATTGCTCTCAAAAAAGATAAATCTGTCTCCTTTTTCTCCCTAAATAATCGCCATAACTCACTCTTCCATAAGCTTGTAAAGGCCATTTTCCCCTTGCGCGAGTATCATAAGAGAAGAAGTTATAACCCTCTTTAAAGCGGTATCTAAAAGCCCACGATTTAACGACTGCCATGTCTTTCCAGAGTCAAAACTCCTGTAAACGCCCTTATCTGTCGCGAGGTAAAGGGTCGTGGGGTTTGAAGGGTCAATAGTAATATCATTGACTCGTATATCATCAACCTTTATGGAGTTCCAGGTTCTTCCTCCGTCGTTGGAACGCAATAGATTATAATAATTGGATGCGTATACAACGTTTGAATTAGAAGGATCGATAGCCAATAATTTAGGCATAACTAATGATTTAGGCTCGCCCTTTATATCAATCTCAATCCAGCTGTTTCCACCATCTGAGCTCTTGAGAAGTACGGTACGAGCATTCTCAGGTCCAACTGTTATGTATAGAATGTTAGGGGATTGAGGATTAACAGCCAGCAAGGTGATTTCATACCACCTATGCCTCCCGAATCGTTCTCGTGGTATCGATTTCTTCAAATCAATTTCTATCCAACTAAATCCACCATCTTCAGATTTTAAAAGAATGCTATTAGCAGCCCACGCATCACCCGCTGCATAAAGTATTTTGGGATCAGAAGAAGCCGATAAGTTGATAGAGGAATACGAAGTTGGGAAAGGAATCTTTATCGCTGAGTATTCTCCGCTTGGTGTCGCCTTAAAGACACCTTTTCCAGAAACTATATATTTAATTTGGTCAGGAATCGCAATTATTTGGCTAACCCTCGAAGATACATAGTATTTCTCCTTTTTGTCTGGACCATAGCACCATTTCCATGTGAATCCTTCACCGCTACCCGTCCAGTAACCCCCTTCCTGCCCCAATTCATCGCTTATGTATATAAACTTTTCACTCGCTTCTACTGCTAATAGTCTCCTTTTCGACATTTTTACCGGAAGACCAAAGCTCTTCGGTTCCCAACTTTTCCCATCGTCTATAGTGCCGTAAATACCATAATTCGTAGACACGTAAACTGTGCCCGGAACAGGTACTGCTATATCACTGACATTCACATAAGGATAGCGTGTGTCTGAATGAAGTTTTACAAGCTGGTTAATCTCCTGGGAGTATGGGCTCGACAAATGCATCCACTCTTTACCACCATCCGCAGATTTTAAGATTTTGTCAGCCTCGCCTTCTTTTTCATCTCTCCCAACGACATAAATTACATCCTTATTGTTTGGATGAAAGGTCAACGCTTTAACGTGTGTTCTATCCAATAGTGCCTGCCATGAATGTCCTCTGTCGGTTGACTTCAACAGAAAGTGATGTATGTCGACTCCTGCCCGTCTTACATACGCAGATGCAAACAACCCGCCTGGATCGTGGGGATTAAGCGATGCATAAGACACACCTTCGACTTCTATTTCTCTCGTTCTTGCTCGAAAACCATCTTTGATATCAGTGATAATAGATTTGGGGCTAATACTATCAAAGTTCTCCCCGCCATCTTTAGAATAATAAAGAGCTGATCCCACAAAATGCTGGAAAATTGCATACACTTCTTCTGGTGACTCTGGATTTAAAAACACTTGGCGTGCGTGTGCTCGTCCGGTTCGACGAGAATAATCCCCGCTACCGCTCCAAATCGTTCCCCAAGTCCTCCCTCCATTTAAGGTTTTAAATAGCCCCTCGGCACAAGCTACATATATAATCTCAGGTGACATGGGATGGATAGCAATGTCGTGGATCTCGCCTTTTACAGTACCGGTTATATCCTCCCATGTCTTACCACTATCCTTTGATCTCAAAAGCCTTCCCGTAGATGTGCCTATGTAAATAATATTTACATTTACGGGATCAAATTTAATGACGCTCTTTTGTACCTCGGACGGAGCGACCCAAAAAGGGACCCAGAGGTTTTTCCCATTTATATTTTTGAACACCCCCTTGTAGGTAGATCCATAAATCGAATTTGGGTTCCGTAGATCTACTACAAGACTATGAACTTCAGTACCAATCGGAAAAATGTTAACCCAGAGTGGCTCCTTTTCATGTGTTGTTAATTCCCCGGACACTTCCTTTTTTAAAGATTCTTCCTGCGCATTAGTTACTGCTGCGCTCATGCAATAAAGCAAGAGAGACAAATGTACCGCTATTTTGCTAAACATCTTAATGTACCCCCTTTCTTTTTCGTATGGGAACCATATTTACTATCGCGTCCAAGCAGGTAGCCGCTTGGCATGCTGTCAGGCACGGCTCTCCGAAGGGCCCGGTCGCCTCGATTCAGCACATGCATATAGATCAAAGGTTGAAAGTCCGCTGTTTCAAGTATTATTGTATGGATTGTCGGCAAAAGCAAGAGAAATTTTCGATTTTAGACACTGATTGACCTTGTCCCGAGCGCAGTCGAGGCAACGGATTGACACGGATTTTCGTAGGTCTGGATTCCTGCTGCGTTGCCTTTTTGCATTGAATGTGCCGTCGATTTGCATATACTCGTTGACCGTATGCTTACTTACGTGCTGTTGATTGCTGGTTTCGCATTGTTGATCAAAGGGATGGACTTTCTTGTTGAAAGGGCGATATATGAATGACTGGTGGATGCTGGCAACGGCCGATTGCCTATCAAAATTGAACACCGATGCCGCCACCGGCTTGAGTGAACAGGAGGCCCGGCGCCGACTGGCTGAGCACGGCCCGAATGAGTTACAAGCAGCGCGGCGCGTATCGCCCTGGGCGTTACTGCTGCAACAGTTCAAGAACGTATTGATCATCATCCTGCTTATCGCTACCGCCCTTTCAGCTTTTCTCGGACATGATATTGAGGCGATCGCGATTGCTGTTATCGTGCTACTCGCGGTCCTGTTGGGTTTTGTTCAGGAATATCGCGCCGAACGTGCCATTGAGGCCCTGCGTCACATGGCCGCGCCGACGGCCAATGTCCTTCGCGATGGGCGGGAGGCCAATGTCCCCGCCCGTGAGCTTGTGCCGGGTGACGTCATTATCCTGCGGGCCGGCGACAGAATCCCTGCCGATGCGAGGTTGATAGAGGCCATCAACTTACAGATTGAAGAAGCGGCTCTTACAGGGGAATCGGTTCCAGTGGAAAAAAACACTGCCCCTCTGGACAGCCCTAACCCGGCTTTGGGCGACCGCAGAAACATCGCGTACGCAGGGACAGCGGCAACGTACGGCCGCGGCCGGGCCGTTATCATCGCCACCGGTATGAATACGGAGTTCGGCAAAATCGCCCAGATGTTACAGACCGTTGAGACCGGCAGAACGCCTTTGCAGGAGAACCTCGACAGGGTCGGTCGCTCGCTGGCGTGGGCCGCCCTGGTGGTTGTGTCTATTATTGTTGTCCTCGGCCTGTTGCGCGGCCAGCCATTTATTGAAATGGTGATATTCGGCGTCGCGCTGGCGGTTGCCGTTGTCCCCGAGGCACTGCCCGCCGTGGTGACCATTTCATTGGCCATCGGCGTACAGCGTATGGTTCGCCGCCACGCACTGATGCGCCGCCTTTCGGCGGTTGAGACACTCGGAAGCACCTCTGTTATCTGCTCGGACAAGACTGGGACATTGACGAAGGACGAGATGACGGTTCGCAAGGTTTACGTCGCCGGCAAAGTGCTGGAGGTTTCCGGCGCGGGATACGAGCCGCAAGGCCGGTTTTCATTCGAAGGGGTCCCGTTGGAACCGTCCAGTGCGCTGAAGCGATTCCTGGAGGCCGCTACACTGGCCTCTGATGCACGCATGGTCAACGAGCCGGGAGGCCGCTGGGGCATCAAAGGCGATCCGACGGAGGGGGCGATGGTGGTCGCTGCCGCTAAGATCGGCTTGGACAAGGCCAGCCTTGACGCACAGTTCCCGCGAGTGAATGAAATTCCATTCACATCCGAAACCAAGCGAATGACCACGTTGCATACCACGCCGCAAGGGGTGATTGCCTGCTCCAAAGGCGCGCCGGAAGTAATACTCGGTTCTTGTGCAAGGCAGTTGAACGATAACGGGGAAGCGGCGCTTGACGCGGCAGGCAGGACGGCGATTCGCGAAGCGGCCCATCGGATGGCGAGCGAAGCGCTGCGAGTACTGGCGGTGGCGTCGAAGTCGAATGCTGCATTGGAAACGGCAGAACAAGAAATGACTTTTCTCGGCCTGGTGGGGATGATTGACCCGCCTCGCCCCGAAGCCAAGGCCGCCGTCCAGACCTGTGAGAACGCTGGCATCAAGGCGGTAATGATTACAGGCGACCACCCGATTACAGCACAGGCGATAGCCCGCGAATTAGGTATCCTGAAGGCGGGCCGTGTTGTTACCGGGGATGAATTAGAGGTTATGACGGATGCCGACCTTGAACGCGACGTTCAGAACATTGAGGTCTATGCTCGCGTCTCTCCTGTACACAAGCTGCGCGTCGTCGCGGCCCTGCAAAAGAAGGGCGAGATTGTCGCGATGACCGGAGACGGAGTAAATGATGCGCCGGCCCTGAAAAAAGCCGACATTGGTATTGCGATGGGTATCACCGGCACCGACGTCAGCAAAGAAGCGGCGGCTATGACGCTTACCGATGACAATTTCGCTTCAATCGTCGCGGCTGTGGAAGAAGGCCGGGGCATTTTCAGTAATATCAAGAAATACCTGATGTATTTGCTCTCATCCAATCTCGGCGAAATTGGATTGATGGGCATCGCCACGCTTGCCGGAATGCCGTTGCCTTTGAGCGCCGTGCAGATTCTTTTCGTCAATCTTTTCACGGACGGTCTGCCTGCACTGGCTTTGGCGGTTGACCCGCCCGAAACCGACCTTATGCACCGCAGGCCGCGCAACCCGCGCACCGGCATTTTTACAAGGCCCGTTGTGGCCCTTATGATGGCGGGCGGAATCTGGTCAACGATAGTCAATTTGGGTCTTTTTGTCTGGGCGTTGCGTTCCGGGCGCAGCAATCAAGAGGCAATGACGATGACGTTTATGTCGCTTGTCCTCATACAATTCTTCAAGGCCTACAATTTCCGCTCCGACCGTCATTCAGTGATGAAACAACCTTTTGCCAACAAATGGCTGAACTGGGCTGTTCTGATGGAATTAGTGGTGCTGGTCTTGATTGTGTATCTGCCGTTTTTGCATCGTCCTTTCGGCACCTACAGCTTGCCGCTGGTGGATTGGGTCATCATCATCCTGTTGGCATTCACGGTTTCACCGGTGCTGGAACTTGTGAAATGGTGGGAACGACGCAACTGCAGCGCGTATGCGGTTCAGTGATAGTCCACGATGCAATCCCTTGCTGAGGCAAAATGAACAGGCCTTGGGCAGTAGCACAGGCTTGGGTCTCCATGAAAGGGCAGGAAAATGAAAAAGAAGGCGACGTTCATCAAATTTGTGGGCATTGGCCTGCTGGCGATTGGCATTGCGTGGGCTTTGGTTCCGCAGATTGGCCGTGCGCACTGCGACACGCTCGATGGGCCGGTGGTGCAAGCAGCCAGGACGGCGCTGGACAGCGGCAACGTCACGCCGGTGCTCAAATGGGTGCACAAGCCAGATGAGAGCGCGATAAAGGAGGCTTTCGAGAAAACCCTTGGCGTTCGCAAGCTGAGTCCGCAGGCGAAGCAGCTCGCGGACATGTACTTTTTCGAAACGCTTGTTCGCCTCCATCGGGCCGCCGAGGGGGCGCCTTTTACAGGTCTGAAGCCTGCGGGAGCAGTCGAGCCCGTCGTTGCTGCGGCGGACAAGGCAATCGAAAGCGGCTCGCTTGACGATTTGGCCAAAGAAATATCCACGTTGGTTACAAATGGGATGCGCCAGCGTTTTGACCAGGTCGTCAAAACAAGAAAAGAGATGGACCGGAGCGTCGAGGCGGGTCGCGAATACGTGGAAGCCTACGTTGAGTTCGTACATTACGTCGAGCGGCTGCACAACGATGCCTTGGGTGCGGCGGCTCACGGCGCGGACTCCGCAGTAAGTAGCCCCTCGGTTGAGCATGCGCACTGATCGCTTAGTGTGGAACCAACAGACAAGAAGAAAACCGTTCGGACGTTCCTATGGGCCTCGTTCCTGAATGACTTAGGCTCGGATATGATTTATCCGGTTTGGCCCTTGTTCGTGACGACGGTCCTGAACGCGAACATGGCCGCCCTCGGCTTTCTCGATGGCCTCGGAGAAGCCGTTGTTTCCATATCACAGGCGGTATCAGGCTACCTCTCGGACAGACTGAAAAGGAGAAAAGTTTTCATCTGGTCGGGTTATTTATGCGGAGCCTTATCGCGCGTAGGCTACTGCCTGTCGGGAACGTGGCAGCACCTTATCCCCTTGCGAATCCTGGACAGGGCGGGAAAGATCAGAGGCGCGCCCCGCGACGCCATGATTGCAGACCTCAGCCTCAAAGAAGAGAGGGGAAAGACGTTCGGCCTGCTGCGAGCCATGGACAATCTCGGCGCGGTATGCGGGATTCTGATTTGTATCGCACTGGCCGGACCGTTAGGTTACAGAAACTTGTTTCTGCTCGCGGCTCTGCCGACTGCCATCGGGACACTCATGGTCTTTTCCCTGATAAAGGAAAACAACACCGAACGCGCGAAGATATACGAGGGCCTCGCACTGAAAGACCTGGACGGCAATTTCAGATTGTTTCTTCTTCTGAGCGTCGTTTTTGGCTTAGGCTCTTTCAGTTATTCTTTCTTGCTGATTTATGCCAAGACCCTGGGGTTCAAGGTTTCCTTTGTCCCGGTTTTGTACCTGATATTTACCGCCGTAGCGGCTTTGTTCTCGCTGCCTTTTGGGAAACTCTCCGATAAAATGGGAAGAAAACCCGTTTTAGCATTGTCGTACGTCCTCTGGGGCTTGGTGAGCTTGTGCTTTATATGCTTTCGCAATCATGCGGGGATTTTTCTGGCTTTTGTCCTGTACGGCCTGCACAAAGCAGCCCTGGAGCCCGTACAAAAGACGTTTGTCGCCGAGCTGGTGCCGCCGCAATATAAAGCGAGCGGCCTCGGGGGATTCCAGATGGCTACCGGGCTGTGCGCCCTGCCGGCATCGTTCGTGGCGGGATTTCTCTGGGACAAAACCGGCATGTTGACGCCTTTCTTCCTTTCGCTGGGATTGACGGCCGCCTCAACCGTCATGCTGATGTTCGTAAAAGAGAAACAATCAGACAGGGCATCTTGACCATTGCCTGATCGGGGGTGCGCGGCGTGAACGCAAACCGGCACAGACTGTTTGCCCCGTGGTTATTTTGCCCCATTCGTCCCGAAGGTTTTGTGGCAGTGATACCTCAAGCTATGGGTCCTTTTCTACGATGCGAAGAATGTCAGAAGCCTCTGGATCATATCCGAGTTTGTCATTTGCCAGCGTGTTGACGAATTCTTTGCCAATTATTACACCCCTCCCCTGAAGGGAGCGATGTCTTTTAAGAGCTTCGCTGTCTCAATTTTTCACGAACATCAGCTTCTTTTTTCCTGCTTAATCATTTCAAACACATCCGTTATTGTTCCGATAGTGCCGTCCTTTCTATACCAGACGAAATCTTGCTCTAAACTGAAAAGAAAGCGGGCATTTCTCGCAGTTTGGCTGTTGATGATTGCCACATCTTTTTGAGTTCCTTCAGCAACTTGGGGCTTTCCGCCGAAGTTACCGATAAGTGCTACATCCTTACATAATGGAACCATAAGCTGAGTATTTCGCATTCCAAAACCAGGGGCGTAAAAATCGGAAACCTGAGTTGTCCATTCCAAAGAAACTGGACAGTCGGAACAAATGAAATGGGTGTCTTCTCTTCCAGAAACCAGCAGGGACCACGTACGCTGCAAAAGAAGGGGTAAAATGATCTGTATTGACACAAGAATAGAGTGAATCTTACCATTCTGACTTGCCGTAATTTCGCAACTATTACTCTCGATGAATTCTTTCATTTGCTTATAGGGGATATCCTCAACTTGTTGCCCTGTTGCTTTAGCTTGAGCAATTATATCCTCCCAAAACTGACGGTTTTGGACAACTTGTCTAAGTAGCATCTTGCTTGCGGTTTCTACAGGCTGATTTAAGAGATATATGGAGTGCGGGACTCTCATGGCCATTATAGAAACAAAATGTAAGAGTTTTATCTGTTCATTTATGTTTGGAAGGCGATGTGTTGTCGCAATTTGTTTTATAACGGGTGCTGTTAGTCCTTCTATTTCGCAGAACATGTTTTCTATAGCCATAGGCTTTTGATCTGTTTCGATAACGTAAAAGTCTCGCTGGTGGGCGATTTCGCACGGTTTTGCGCGAAATTGTCTCGGCACAGTCTGGTCCAGCACATGCAGATAGCCATCTTCCATACCAGAGGCAGTAAAACCTGCCAGATAGAACGTTGGCACATAGTGATGTTTTCGAGGTTGGTTTGTCACAAATGTTCTCCATAACTATTCATACAAATTTGACGCTTCGCTGTCTTGCCGGAAACATGTATATACCTTAAAATTTTGGTCAACCGACCGATTCAATTGTCAGACTCTCTTGAGCTTTTCCATTTCTCATACTCTTTTTCGAAGTGCTTTAGAGCCCTTTCAGCTTCTTCTCTCTCCTCGCCTGTTGTAATTGTAATCCTCTTTTTGTAGCCATTTATCGCAGCCTTTAATAAATTCTCCCTCATCTCCTGCAATTTCTTCTTCCATTCTTTAAGCTCTTGTTCGGTCATGTGAGATGCCATTTCTTCGAACGATGCCGCAATTGAATCTGGAAGATTAGCCTCCAAATGTTCCGTCGTAAATGCCTTGATGCCATCTTTGACGAGCCGTTTAATAACGTCACCCAATTGGTCTGTGGGTATAGATCCGATCAGGTGTGGAATATACCATGTAGTGGTTAAGCAAACCGAGTTAGGGTCTCTGACCAAAGTAACAGCTTGAAGAAGATCTACCGAAAGGCTATATACACATGAACCGCTACCAACACTCTTGGCCCTCACTTCTATCCTAAGAAATGGCATTCCTTTAATTTTCTTAATCTCTTCAGGCAAGAGAGTTCTAATGTTTGCTTCTCTGATCATTTGTTGAACATCAAGGTATAATTGATGTTCGTCGAATTTATTGTTTAGCTGCTTAACATCCGAAACATCAATGACTAGGCATAGATTCGTTAAACCAATTAATGTTTCAGTTCCAACCGGCTTTCCGCCCACTTCAAAAAGTTCATAAGAGTCCTGATTTGCTAGTGTACTCTCTGCTGTAAAGAGTATTGCAAGAATCACCAATAGAAGAAAATGCCTTTTTGCGTCCATAAGTCAGGTCTCCTTCGAAAAGATGTTCCTGAAGCTCAGAAACTAAGAATACTCACCGTTTTCCCTACACTTCCGCTACTATCGACCATTAGATCTCCAATCTTTATAGGGTCTTTTCAATTAGCTTTTCTTGAAACCTTACCTTTTTTACGTCTAACGACTTGACCATCAGAAGGCCGATAATATTGACCGAATCATCCGTTTCTATTGAATCGCGGAGAACGAGCGATTCGCAGAAGGAGCGCAGCAGGAGACTCCGGCGTAAGATAACTGACGATTTGATTTTCTATCCCAAGTTCTGTATAGTTGCGAGTTTATGAATGCGCCACACATATATATTAGAAGTTTCGGCTGCCAGATGAACAAGCTGGACACAGCGCTGGTGGTCGCTGCGCTCGAAGAAGCGGGGTTCTCTCTGACCGACAGTGTCACGGGTGCCGACGCTGTCCTTATCAACACCTGCTCAGTGCGCGAGCACGCGGAGCAGCGGGTCTTCTCGCAACTGGGACACCTCAAGCACATCAAAGAGTCCCGCCCCGAGCTTGTGGTCGGCGTCATCGGCTGCATGGCCCAGCGGCTCGGCGACAAGTTGCTCGAACATGAGGCCGTCGATATCGTCTGCGGGCCGGCGGAGATCTCACGCCTAAGCGGGCTTCTTGTCGAAACCCTGCATGAAAAGACAAAGACCCTGGCGACCACAAGAAGAATCCGGCGCAAAGCCACCGATGAGCAAAACCAGGTGCTCGAAGAATTCGAATCCACCCACGGCGGCCAGGACAAACAAATCCCGGGGCAGGCCTTCGTGCGCGCCATGCGAGGATGCAACAATTTCTGCGCCTTCTGTATCGTGCCCTACGTGCGCGGGCCCGAGGTCTCCAGGCCCCCCGACGTCATCCTCGAACAGATCAGGAAATTAGCCGACCAGGGCGTCAAGCAAGTCACGCTGCTTGGCCAGACGGTCAACTCGTACAAGTACCAAAAGGACGGCAAGACCTGGTCTCTGGCGGACCTGCTCTATGCCGCAAGTGACATCGCGGGAATCGAGTGGCTCAAATTCGTCACCAGCTACCCGTCGCAAGAGTTCTTCGAAGACATTCTGAGAGTAATGGCCGATTCGTCGAAGGTCTGCGAGTATTTGCACATGCCCGCCCAAAGCGGCTCGGACAAGATTCTGCACGCGATGAACCGCCATTACAGCAGCCGGCAATACCTGGAGTTGCTCGACAGGGCCAGAACGATTGTGCCGAACATCGCCATCGCGGGCGATTTCATCGTCGGCTTTCCGGGCGAAACCGAAGAAGACTTCGAGGCCACAGCGGACCTCATCGAGAAAGCCAGGTACAGAAACGCCTTCATTTTCAAGTACTCGCCCCGGCCGGGCACGGCGGCGGACAAGAGACTGCAGGACACGGTCCCCGCCGAAGTCAAGCAAAGACGAAACGTCGAGCTGCTGGCCGTGCAGGAAAGAATTAGCGATGAGCTTAGCCGGGACTTTTTGGGTAAAGAGGTGAAAGTGCTGGTCGAGGGATTGAGCAAGAAATCGCGCGTGAGCCTGGATGCAGACCAAAATCCGCAACTGGTTGGCAGGACCGCCGGCGACTGGATCGTTGTCTTTAACGGGCCTGCATCTTTGGCGGGACAGTTTACAACAGTAAGAATAACAAAAACCAGTCCTCTCACCCTCTTTGGTGAGCTTATCTGATTATTGATTCTTTTGGGACTCTGCATGTTTGACTAAACGACATAGACTCTTAGTAAACTTTCCCGGGCATGTTTCTGGCTTATAGAGGGAGTTATCGCTTTCAAATTTATCGATCTTCGGTATATCCGCCAAAGCATCATCCACTATAGAAGCAAGTTGCGTTTGAGAAGGATAGATCTCCCGGTAGGTCTTAGCCCCGCGCAATATGTAGTGACGAAAGTCTGTTTCCGGTATATTGGGAGTTAAGGCGACAGAGACTACGTTGTTATCGATCATATTTTCCAGTTGTGTAATTGCGGATTCGACTTCTTCGAGTCGAAGCAGGCAGACTATGCTTATTTGCGAACCAAGTTCGATAGCGCTGCGATCTATCTGCTTGGAGAAAACATGCCGGTAGTACAGATACGAAGCGGTTCCAATGCCTACAAGGCATCCAACGATAAACACCAGTAAGAACAAAGCGAGAAGTGTGAGCTTACTTTTTGTTGACTTCATCGTTCAGTCTCCTACTTCTTAGTGTCGTCTAACCATCGGGTAGGGCGCAAAGAATCATCCCTATTAGGATACAATATAGTACAAAAGAAGGGCAAATCAACAAATTATTGCAGAAGTGCGAAAACCTATGGCTGTGATGCTGCGCTGCAAACTCAAGTGAACCCTCGAAACATCTGTTCGTCTTTTTCTGAAACGATTGCTTTTGTTGCGCGCATCGTGATGGCAACAGGCAGAAAGCCATACTTTATCGGCAAGCCGAATCCGCTCATCATGCGGCACGCCATCAAAAAGCTCGGATGCACCCGCGACGAGACGCTTATCATCGGCGACAGGATGGATACGGACATCATCGCCGGTATCGAATCGGGAATCGAAACCGCCCTTGTGCTCAGCGGCATAACCAAAAGAGCGGATATCGAGCTTTTCCCGTACCAGCCCGACCACGTGCTCAACTGCGTCGCCGACATCATACGCGGCGCCTGACGCGCGTTATCCAGGTCCTTTCAGCAGGGTCAGAATACTGGCGGGCATCTGAAAGATGCAGAAATAGGTGAACACGGCAAATGCCACAAGCAGGCCAGCGGCGAGCACCCAGCTCGGCCGCAGAATCTTCCATGCCTCTGCCGACAGCAGCTTGGGCATAACCAGAAACAGGCCCACCGCAACGCAAATCGCCTGAAGCGACGTCAGAAGGATGCCGTCGAGCAACGCCGAGAACCTGACCAATCGCACCGGCTGTTTGCCTAATGTGAACACTATTATCATATTGGTGCAGAGGAAATAGAGCAGGAACAGGCGGAACTGCTTCTTCCAGCTTAGCTTCCTGTTAAAGCCGGGTATGCAAATCCTGAATGAGTCGGCCAAGAGTCTCGGCCAGCCCGCAAGCTGTCCGATTTGGGTGGAGATGATCGCCGCAGCACCGGCGAGAATAAACAAGAACCCGCCGACTTGGCCCCACTTGGAGGAGAAGAGCTTCGACAGAGTAAAAGCAACATCCGGGCCTTCCGGCGCGACCTGCTCGGGACGAAGAATGCCGGCCCCGGCGATGAAAAATGAGCTGGTGACGACTATACCTATGACCATCGCCACCGTTGCGTCGGTGTACAGCACCGTGCACCAGCCTTTTATCTTCTGGGCGGTGGCGCCGGTCATCCGGCCAAGGGCCGAGACATCCGCGGGCGTGCCGTAGCCTCTGCCCGCCGTGGCGCCGTAGCCCGCGCCAAGGATCCAGTACGTGTACCAGACCTGGCTGGCGAATCCGCCCGCACCCCAGCCCAATAGTGGCAGGATTTCCTTCCAGGGATCTGTCGCGATGCCTTGCGACGTTGCCCAGGCAGGAACCGGGGGGATCGAAAAGCTCAGGCTTTTTAGTATCTCGGAAGAGGCGGGAAAGACGTGCGCGGCGACATAGAGAACGCCGATAACGATAATCAGCACGCAAAAGCTCATCACCATTTTCAGGACGTTGAATACGCCCGACCAGACTACAACCACGGCAAAAAAGGTGACGGCCCAGGCGCACAGGACCGGCAGCCTCGCGGCGATGAACTCGGGAAACATCCCCGCCGGAAGGAGGCTGCTGACAAATACGCCCGCCGCCGTAACGACCGCGCCAATGGAGAAAGTGCCAGCGATGAACTGCACAACCAGGACGACCCAGACGGCCCAGTGTTTCGGCCCCGGCATCCTGTCGAACATGTCAATCATTCCTTCGCCGGTGCAGACGGTATAGCGCGCCCCGCTCATCCCGATCCAGAACTTGAGAAATATGCCGATCACAATCGCCCACAGGACGGTGACGCCAAGAATCGCTCCCGCCCGCGTGGCTAAGATGACTTCGCCGGTACCGATGTACTCAGCCGCCCAGATGAACGACGGTCCGACCATGGCAAGAATGGCCAGCCCGACGGGCGCTTTCTTGATCGCCAGATCCCCGTTGTTGTGCGAGCTTTCCTTCATCGCTTCGACCCTCATACGAATAGTTTCTTTGAGCGCTCCCGTGGCAACATGCCGCTAAGTTACCGGCGCAGGATGTTGGTGTCTATAGATTTCTTGTGGCGGAGGGTGGCAGCCTCAAAGCCGAAGGCTTTGGGGATGGCTCAACCACGACGATTCCCAACCCGTTCGACTTCGCCCAGGGGAGCGCTGCGTTTGGGGCCGCCACCCGCCGATGTCACTCTGTCACGGTCAGTGTCGCTTTGCGAACGGAAAAATTATCGTCGCCCGAGAAAAGCAGATGGCACGTCTTGCCATCGGGGCTCATCCACCTGGTGGGAAACGAGCTGGTCTCGCCCGGGCCGACGTCCCATTCTTGCGTGTAAAAGACGGTCGTCCAGGGTCCCCAGGGCTCGGGGGCGTCATAAATACCGAAGCCGCCTTGAAAACGCGGGCCTTGGGCGTGTTTGCTTGCCGGCAGGACCTGGCACCATAGATATCGTTTCAGGCCCGCGTTGTACGTGACGCCGCCGCGATAGCACAAGCCGGGATTCTCGAAGACGGCGCCTCGCCGCCGGATGTCTTCAGTCCAGGTGGGACGCCCCGAGCCGTCGAGGCCCATGAAGAACTCGTACTCGCTGCGATTGCGTATCTCGTTCTTCGGCACCCGCGCCATGACCATTTCGTCTGCCGGCTCGTACGCGCTGTCACCGTTAAGCGAGTAAACATAGACATACCCATCGCGCGCGCCGGCGTAGTTCTTGCCGAAGTTCAAGAACGTCGGCGCGCCGAAGCTTTCCGTAAACTTCCAATCGCACCAGGTCCAGGTCTTGCCATGATCGGCGGACCACACAACCTGGGAATTGGCGGTGTTCCTGACGAGCATATACAGCACGCCATCGACCATGAGCATCCCGCTGGCCTTCGGACCCGCGGCCCCCTGCCCTAAGCGCTCGCCGGTTTCCGCGCGAACGTTGACACCCCTAATATCAGGCGGCGAGCCCAAGATTTTTGCCACGCCGAGGCTGAGCTTCTTCTCCGTCTTTGGCACAAATCCCCAGCCGTCGCCGTAGGCGGTGTACTGGTTGTCATCGTCGGCCCAGGTGATGGGCCAGTTGTCGCTGCCGGGGGCCAGGCGGACAATCTCCTGCGCAGGGGCCCAGCGGACGCTCTTTATCACGGGACTTTGCGGTTTGTAGTGACGCCGTAAGGCGTTAGCTTCAAATGCTCTTACGGGCACACTACAAACGGCCTCCATCACGGGATTGAACAGATACCGCTCGATCCCGCCCCAGAAGCCTTCGCCTTTCGAGCTGTCGTATAAATTCGCGCCATTGCGCACGACGATAAGATCCAAGCTCGGAACCACCAGAAGCACTTGGTTGCCTGCCCCTGCTCCCGCAAAGGCGTCGCGAGGCACTTTCGCCCAGACGCCATCGAAGTTGGTCCACCAGCCCAGTCCCGACGCCGGGTTGGGATTGCCGGCGGGCCGGTTGGGCAAGGGCGTTCCGGCGTACTTGACCACTTCCTCGACCCATTTGGAATCGACGAGCTGGCGGCCCTGCCAGTTGCCTTTGCGAAGCATCAGCCGGCCGACCCGCGCCGTAGCTCGCGCGGTGTACCCGCCGCCGCCCCAGTTGGCGACAAGGTCCAGGCCGTTGACCTTGTAGGTTTGGCCGTAGCCGATGGACCAGTCACTATCTTCGACGCCGATGGGCCTCATTATCCTTTGCTGCAGTAACGTTCGCACGTCGGCTTGCTTTGCGCCCTTCAGGCTCGCCGTGATCGCATAGGAGAGCATCGCCATGCCTGGATTGCTGTAGGCGTATTTCGTGCCGGGCTCGAAAATAATCGGCGCCTTGTCGCGAGAAATCGTGAACGGGTCAGGGTCCCGCTTCCAGAACTGTCCCTTCCAGCCGGGCAGATCAGTATGTGCTATGTCACCCTGTTCAGCGTCTTCGACGCCGGCCGAGTGCGTCGCCAGGTGACGAATGGTGATCTTGGATTTCTGCGGATGGTCCTTCCATTCGGGAATGTATTTGCAGGCCGGATCATCCGCGCTGAGCCGCCCATCGTTCAACGCCAGCATCAAAGAGACCCCGCCGACCAGGGCCTTGGCCATCGAGGCGGTGTAATGTTTCTCTTCGGGGCCGAAGCCGGGAGTGTACCATTCATAAACGATCTTGTCGTTCTTGACGACCAGAAGCGTCTTGGTGCCTTTGGCGGCAAGGACTTCTCTTGCCTCATTGAGCTTCTGCGAGGACATCCCCTCAGTCTCAGGGATCGCCTTCTGCCATTCAAAGTCCCCTTGTCCGGCCGATGCACGTTGAAAAAAACAGATCACGATGAACAGGCTGGCAACCGTTTTTTTGTAACTCATTTCTGTTTCTCCGCTACAGACAGAACTATCGGCTCGATGAATGGCTCGATGGACGTGTAGGCTGAGTTGCGCGCTTTGTTCAGCGATTTGCCCGCCCGCGCTGCGACGATATCGAGACTCGGTATCACCACAATCAGGCTGTCATATAGTCCCCACGACCAGTACGTGTCGCGAGGGACGTTGGCCATCGTCCCGTCGGCGTTGTTCCACCACAGCAGGCCGTAATGGTCCGAGGCGTTGAAATAGGCTTCGGGTCTGAGCACCGGCAGGCCCTTAATCGCCGCCGGAACTGTTCGCGCCATATCGACAAAAGAAGCGGGAATGATCTGCTCATCCCGCCAGCGGCCCTGCCGCAGGTAAAGATAGCCGATCAGCGCCATCGCATCGACGTTGGCGCTGATACCCGAGCCGAACTCCCGCCGCATGATGCCGTCGATTTCTTTCGGGCGATAGGAATTGCCTCGCCAAGTCAAATCGGATGGCTTTATGCCAATCGGGCCAAAGACCCGTTCGAACATCAGCGCATTGAGGTCTTGCTTATAGACCAGCGTCACGCACTCGGCCAGCCAGTTGGGCCCGCCGTCGCTGTACGACCATTTCATGCCCGGCGCAAAGAGCAGCTCGGTGTAGCCGCCATTCTTGTCGAAGCCGGCGGTCTGCGTCGCCAGATGAAACAGCGTAATCTTATCGAGCCAGCCGGTCCCGGTGTTAGACTCCGGCGGCACGCCGAAAGTCGGATGGTATTTCGCCGCCGGCTCCTGGAGGCTGGCGATCTTGCCATCCTTGAGGGCCAAGCCCAGGGCGGTGACGCCGATGGCCTTCGTCGAGGACTTCAAGTCGTATCGCTGCTTTTGGTCGCCCCATTCCATGACAAGCTTGCCGTGCCGAGTGATGCGGCCCGAGCCCCCGCCGGTCAGGGCATAGTCGCGTGCCTTCTGCAACATGCTCGCATCCATCCCGACCTGCTCCGGCGCCGCCCCTTCCCACTGCGAGCCGGGCCAGATCTCACTCACTGCGCCGCGCCCTACAATCGGTGAATATGCCAGTGCCATGACCATGGCCATTATCACTATCGCTCTGACAACACGGCGTGGATGTAGATCGCTTGTTCTATGCTCGATTCCCTTTGCCATTTCGCGAAGCTGACCTTTCTGCTGACAATATGAGTACATCGGCCACATCTCTATTGTGAGAGAACCTTGTTCATCTCATCTTTCGGAGTGATATTCCTCCATCAGCGGCCGGTATTTACTCATCAATTCCTCATTGATCTCAAGCGGAGGTTGTGCATCTTCCGGCAAGAATGATTTGTAGGGATGTTTTTTCGAGTAGTCCTCGAATTCCCGGCGTATCTTCTGCAATTCTTCCGGCCGCGTGAGTAAATCAATAGCTGTTGCCGCCATTGCTTTTGCCCCTGCGTCCAGCCCTTTCCAGGCTGATGAGCCGTAGTTGCACGAGACGTTCGACCAGTGATGCCCTACGGCGCCGGGAACGATCCCGGGAAAACGAATGGTGGCTGTGGGGGCAATGAGCGTTACATCCCCATGGTCCGAAGACGCTCCACCCGTGAAAACGGCCTCCGGTTTGCCAATCTTCCCGACGTCTCTCGGCATGCCTTTTCCTTCTTTGCCCAATTCTTTTTGCAGAGATTTGGCAAATTCATGGTCTGCCTCCACCCATTCCGGCATGCCGGCAAGTTCAATATTCTTGTACATCAACTCTGCTAAGGCTTTGTTCTCGTGGGCTTGATGGATAGCGGCGATAACCTGAACTTTAGACAATTCCGTGCCTGTTGCCAGGGCGGCTCCCTTGGCGCAGTTCAACACACGCTGATACATGTCCTCCAATCGTTCGTCCGTGTTTCTTAGAAAATACCAGACACTCGCTCGATCTGGCACCACGTTCGGTGCTTCACCGCCTTCGAGGATCACGTAGTGCATGCGATACGTGTAGTGCAAGTGCTCTCGCAGATAATTCGTCGAGACATTCATAATTTCTACGGCGTCCAGGGCGCTGCGTCCACCCCAGGGGCCTGCGGCACTGTGTGCGGTTTGGCCGGTGAAGGTGTAAACAACAGAGAAGAGCGCACTGCCTCTGACGCCGTAGCTCGTGCTGAATCCGCTATCGGTATGATTGTTAATGACAACATCCACTCCGTTGAATAATCCGGATCTTACCATATAGGGTCTGCTCACCAGCATTTCTTCAGCAGGAGAGCCGAACACCTTGATCGTCCCTCGGATGCTGTAAGTCTCCATCGCCTTCTTGACGGCGATCGCGGCAGCCGAGGCGGCCGTCCCCATCATATTGTGGCCGCAACCGTGGCCGGGAGCGCCTGGAACGAGCGGTGTTTGTTCCGGGACTCTGGCCTTTTGTGAAATCATGGGCAGGGCATCGTATTCAGCCAATATGCCAACCACCGGTTTGCCCGATCCGTAGGTGGCCACGAAGCAGGTCGGCATGCCCGCTAATCCTTTTTCAACCGTAAATCCCTCGGCCTCAAGAGTCTCTATCAGCAGACCTGACGATTTGAACTCCTGCAAACCAAGCTCGGCATAGGACCAGATGGCATCCGAAATCTTCCCGTATTTTTCAACTACACCGGGTTGGCTCAGGTAATCCAGGACGCTTTGTTTCTCTTTCGATACGCTTGTATCTGGATTCTCCTGGCCACAGAGAGTTCCGGCTAACAAGAGACCTGGAATCACAGTTCCAACAAATCTACCAAAAATGCCTGCTTTCATTTTCTTTCCTTCCTGGCATGTTCAGGAGTCATCCACCTATTTGCCTATGCAGTAGAGGTTCTGTGCGGTTCGGACGAACAGGTGACCGTCGGCGACGGAGATGGACGACTGGATGGGCGTCTCGTCTGTCTTGGTCTCGAAGAGAATCTTGAATTCATCGCCGCCGGCGGCGAGCACGACGATCTCCCCGGTCTCGTTGATGCAATAGAGCTTGCCGTCCGCGCCGGTCAGGGACGCCCGCCAGGGACCGCGGCCACCGATCTTACCCTGCCAGAATTGCCGAGCGGTTTTCGGATCGAGACAGGTGATGACCTTTCCGCTCCTGATGCCGTCCAGCACGTACAGGCGATTCTGATAGTAAAGCGGCGTCGTACAATCGGGGGCCGGGCCGTCGAATTCCCAGACGATGCGCGCCTCACTACCGGGTTGGAGGGCGAAAACGCCGCCATGCTTGTGCCGCGTCCCGAAGATAAGATTATTCCCCGTCACGAGAGTCGGAATGATCCGCGAGTCCCGCACTTTGCGAGTCCAGTACTCGAACCGCCACAACTCCTTTCCGCTGTCGGGGTCGTGGGCGGTGACAAAATCGCCCCCGGTATTGAGGATTTCGGCGCGGCCATTGTGAATGAAGGGGATAGACGTACTGTACGTCTCCATCCCCTCGTCAAAGGCATTGGTAAGGCGCTGCTGCTTCCAGAGTGTGTCGCCCGTTTTCGGATCGACCGCCATCAGGAACGAGTCCAACGGTCGGTCGTCCTTTGCCTGGCCCTGGGGGTAAGGCTTGTTCCTGCGAACAACCAGCACAAAGAGCTTGCCTCCATACAGCAAAGGGCTGGAGCTATATCCGAATTGCAGAGCAAGGTTGCCGTATTCCGCTTCGATGTTGCGGGACCAGAGCTTGTTGCCTTCGTAATCGAAACCGATCAGGTCGCCGCTGGCGTACAGGAAGAATACACGCTGCCCGTCGGTGACCGGTGACGGCGAAGTCATGTTGTTGCGGGGAAACCGGCGCGAATCCGACCCGACCTTGTTCTCCCACAACTTTCCGCCGTCCTTGGCGTCGAAACACAACGCCACAAAGTCGGGGCCTTTTTCCACCATTGAAGTGACGAATACCCTGCCTTTGCAGATAATGGCGGTCGCGCCGCTGAGCCCCGGAAGAGGACTTGCCCATGCGACGTCCTCGGCCCAGCTCCAGGACTGCGGCAGATTCTTCTCATCGGTGGAGCCGTTGAAGAACGGTCCCCGCCACTGAGGCCAGTCGGTCGCCCAGAGGGGTGTGCAGAGGATCAATGCCGTGATGATTGCGATCGGATACGTCTTGCTTTTTCTCATCCATCGTTGCCTTTCCGTCATCGTATCTATGTCACCGAACCGTACCTCGGCCCCAGGGTCTCAGCCAGTTTCCTTCCACGTTCCATTAGCGAAGCCCGCTGCGGCTCGGACAGTGGTGCGTACTTACAGGCGAACTCGACGTTCTGGATCGCCTGCTCGACCGTGTAGGGGCCGACGACAGCCACGCTGACGCCTTCCAAATCGAGCGCATAAGCCATGGCCTGGGGAAGATAGGCCGGCTCCGTGGCGCAGCCGACGTAGCCGCTGCGGTGATTCGGAAAACCGCCCTTGATGCCTGCATAGACCTTCATGGCCACGCAGCCGACGTTGCGCTTTCGCGCCTCGGGCAGGACCTTGCTTTCAAAATCGTAGATGTTCCTGTCGGCGTAATTCATCACGCACATGAGCACGTCGATCTGATCGGTCTGGAGCATTCGGACGAAGTTCGCGGGGCGATTGTGGCCCGATATGCCGATGAAACGAAGCTTGCCGGCCTCCTTTTGCTTGAGCAGGTACTCAAGGACGCCGTCGCTGGCCAGGACGCGATCGAGATTCTTGCTGCCGATGCTGTGGATATGGACCAGGTCCAGGTGGTCGATTTTGAGCTGGCGCAATGATTCGTTCAGCGACTGCTCGGCCCTGGCAGCGCTGTCGGTCGAGACCTTGGTCACCACGAAGAGCTTGTCTCGCCGCTTGGGGAGGATGTGCCCGAGCATCTCCTCAGCCTCGCCGTATATCCTTGCGGTATCGACGTAGGTGACGCCGCGGTCGAGGGCCTCGCTGAAGATCCGAATCCCCTCCTGAATCTCAACGGGTCCTTCGCCTACCGGGGCTGTGCCAAGACCGAGGATGGAAACCTTTGCTTTTGTTCGCCCGAGGACGCGCGTCGCTGGCACGTCGCTCGATTGGGCCCGCAGCGGCTGCTGCATGGCAACCAGAGCCAATCCGGCGCCGGCACAACCTGCTCGTTTGATGAACTCACGACGGTTCATTCCGTCGTTGGTCCGCGCTGCGTGTGACCTGTGGACATTATCATTTTTCATGATCTGTGTCCTTTTGAAATCTATTGCTTATTTTGAATTGGCCAACAGCAACCAGTCATTTCTGTCGGCGGTCTTGAAAGTCTGTGGGGATTCTTCGATTTTTCCTGCGTCGAGCCAGCCGCCGGTGCGCGGGTGATACCAGCGAGCGGTCAGGCCCTTTTTCAGCGAGCCGGTTTTCAGTGTCACCGAACCGCCCTCGGGCAGATATGCGACCAGCAGATCGCCCTCCTGTGATTGTGCGGCGGCGATGAACTTCGAGGCATCCTCTTTGCCCGGCTGCTCGGCGAGCACTTCCGGCGCGGGGACGAGCCGCCACCATTCGATGGACTTGAAGAGCTCGTGCAGGTACTTCATGCTCAATGCACCGGGCAGGTCTTTGGCGATATACCAGGGCGAGCCCAGCCCGGTGCTGACGTGGTCGGCCGGCGCCTGGACTTTCGTATGCCAGCCCCAAATGCCCTGGCCGCCATAGGTCACACCCGCCGGCGGAGAGACCAACAGGCTCCAGTACGCGGCGCGGCGGACCGAATGATCGGTGTGGACTTTTCGGTAGGTGTAGCCGTTATGCGCTTCGTAGTTCGGCTCGATATTGATCACGGGCAGGTTGGGCTTGTTGCCCCATTCTTTGCCGGGCGGCCCCTGGTTGAGCCAGCGGAAGGTTTTTTCGTCGTCCCCATGTCCGCTCTGGTAGCCGACGAAGCTGAACCAGGGCTCGTTGCGGAATTCCTCGCCAACCCAGCTCCTTCCGCCGGGGTGCATGGTCGCCAGGCGATGCTGGTCCGCTTGGAAAACGGCCCGCCCGACGCGCCGCCACGTCTCAGCGTTTGCGCCGCCGTATTGGCCGTCGCCGCCGAGGAACCATATCACCTGGTGAGCGCCGTATCGGGCAATCATGTACTCGGCCAGGGCAATCTTCTGCTCTTCAGAAAGATGGTAGCCTGGATTCTCATCGCCCCGGATGGCCCAGAGCAAGACCGGCACGGCCACCAGACCTGCCTCGTTGATCGCATCGACGTATTTGTCCAGCCGCTGAAAATAGGCGGGGTTTATGGCGATCCTGTCGGTGCCGGTAAACGTGGGATTGCCTTCGGCGTCGGTCATGGCCATGCGCCATTGAGTCATGACAAATTGAATCGCAGTGAACTCTTTTTGCACCCGGTCCTTGAGAAAAATGCTCCAATCGTCGAAGGCGGCAAGCATTGGGCCGCACCAGACGGTATCGGCCAGCCAGAAGAACGGCGTGCCGTCGGCGTGCTCGATGTATCGCCGATTGGCCGACAGACGCAGCTCCCCGTGCTGAAATAGCAGGTTTTCGCCCCGGTATTCTTCGCACATGAACGAGCCGGTTCGCTCGTGAAGACCTGCGTTGCTTTTATCTGAACAGAGGGTTTCGTATGTCCATTTGCCAACCTCATCCGGCGAAAAACGCGCGCGCCAAGTACGGCCTCCATCCCAAAAGGCCAGCAGCGTCCGCGTCTTGCCCTGCGGCGAGGTGAATTCCACGCCGACCTTCACGTCCTGCACTGGATTGCCATAGTCCCGCGCGCCGGTAAACGTGTCCTCAAAACGAGTCCACAACCCGACGGCGTTACGTGCCGCCCCTGTCGAGACATCAGCGCAGACCGCCAGAACAAAAATCGCGCCAATGATGAGCTGGGAAGAAATGACACGCTTCATTGTCCTGCCTTCAAATTCAGGGAATTTACTTTGCGGACGTCTTGACCGCATAGAGGTTTTTCATCGTGGCAACGTAAAGCACGCCATTGGCGGCCACCGGCGTAGCGTGCATGGGGCTGTCCAGCTTGATTTCGCTGATGACTTTCTTTTCTTTGCTCGCGGCCAGCACCCAAAAGTGTCCCTGTCGCGTGCCGATATAGACCTTGCCGTCGGCCACGAGGGTCGAGGCCCATATCTCAGCCTTCGCATCATGCGTCCAGCAGGGCTTACCCGTTTCGGCGTCCACACAATGGACCAGCCCCCCACAATCGGCGACAAAGACCAGGCCGTCGTGAACCGAAGGCGTGGAGCAGCAGTGGCGTTCGACCGGGTAGCTCCAGAGTTCGGCCGAGGCCGTGATGTCGCCTGTCCCGGCGGCTTTGAAGCACTTGAGCCATGCCTGGTTCTTGCCCCACCAGATGTCACCACCATAAGTGACGTACACGCGGTTCTCATGGAACACGGGCGTGCTTTTGATATTGCTCGGGCTCTCGCTTCGGTTTCTGACGTAGTCGTGTACGTTTTCCTTCGGCGCGGTTGGGTCGCAATCGAAACGCCAGATTCTGCGCAACTTTTGCACCGTCGCAGCGGCAGGAGCGGATACCACGGGATCGAAGGCATAACAGACGCCATCGCCGCCGCAGAAGAGAATCAACGTCCGGCCATCCACTTGTCCCAGGGCCGGCGACGACCAGGTCGAGTGGAAAATCCTCGGCCCGATATTTTCATCGTCCCGTGCGACGAGCCGCCCCGTCGTCTTGTCCAGTACAATCAGGCTCGGTGCGTCCGTAGCGGGAATATGGCTGTGCTTATCGTCCAGGCCATTGCTGGTGTTGATGTACAGAAACTCGCCGTGCGGCAGAATTGCGCTGTGCGAGGCGTCATGCTGGTGGACCCCAACCTCGGCCTGCACGTCGAACAGCCAGATGATGTCGGCGTCCGTCTCAGCCACTTCCATCGGTTTGGACGGGTCGGGGCTCATCAGACGAGCTTCGTCAACAAACGGCCCATCGTTGCCGTTGGCCTGACCGGCCAGATCCAGGCACATCACCTCGCCACGGTTGCTCACGATATAGACCCGGCCGCCTTCGACGACCGCGGGCGAGCAAATACCGCACCTGGGCCAGTCCCGATAAAGCATGGGGATAAACTTGGGGACAACAAGCTGCCAGCAGAGGCTGCCGTCCTTCTCGACAAGGCACAACAATACGCCCCGGTCGCCCTTGTGCCGCGGGTCGCGAGGTCTTTCGTTGTTTGTGCCGATCAGCACCCTTCCGCCGGCGATGACCGGCGTGGAATACGTCTCCGTGCCTAACGGAACAGCCCACTTGATATTTGTTCCCATTGCAGGGTCGAAACTGTCGGGCAAACCCGTTTCGACGGAAACCATGTTTCGGGAACAATCCTGGCCCCACTGCGGGTGGTCCCCCGCTGAAACAACACCGAGGAACCCCAAGACACAAACCAGGGCCGGAATAACCAAGAACCGCCTTCGTCCCTTGCACATCAGGGATTCTAATTGCCTTCTATGGTTTTCTGCGAATGTGGCCATTCACACGTTCGGTGCGACAAACACCCTCGGCTCTCAGGCTTGGGGCTTCTCCGGTTTCGGCGCCTCAACTCCGGCGACGGCCTCAGCCACTTTCTCCGGTTCTTCCTTGCGGCCGGCGTGACTCTTGCGGTGAGCAACCTTTGGCAAGCCCAGCAAAGAATCGCCCTCAGACCACCGTTCCTCTTCTTTGAGCTGCTCGATACGTTCGGCCCGCGTCAAGACGTTGCGGTGCCGGCTCAAGGCGCCTTTGATTTTCAATGAAGGATCAACAGACATTCAATACGTCTCCTAAAACTACTTTACCTTCTTGCCATACGCATCTGAGAAGTAATTCGGTGCAAAAGCCTCATAGCCGGGCGGTGCCTTGCCTTTGTACAAGGCTCCGACCTCTTTAATCTTCTGTATGGCCTTGTATCCGTCGCTGCCGGGCGTGGTCGTGTTCTGGTATCTTTGCTTTGTCTGCAAAACATACCTGCCACTTTCCGGCACAATTTCAGTCACAATACCGTGCTCAGCAAAATGCGCCTGCACCGGACCCAAGTCCGCCATCGTATGGTAGTGAGCCAAAACGATGACATTGTCACCGGTCACTACCGCAGGCTCGACCTTTTCAGCTTTCGGCGGCGTCTTCTCAACCGGCGCCGGAGGCCGTCTGATGTCATCGGTCACCTGGCCCGCCGGGCTTTCTTTCTGAATCTGCCCGGCTTGGCCCGCCGGCGACCCCGGCTGTCTGCCCAAAGCGGCGAACTGGCCGAGCCGATAGCTGGCCAGCAGCGCCAGCACAAGCACCAGCCCCGCGGCCACCGCGACCTGGTACGGCATCGAGAACTCGATTCGGCCGGCATTCAACTGAACGATTCTCGGTTTTCTCCACCATTTCGCGGCGATTTTCGTCGCCGCCAGCTGACTCCCGGCTCGGGTGGCCGATGTGTCGCGGGCATCCTGCCCGCGGTTCGAGGGCGGAACGCCCTCGACACCCGGCTGCTCCGGGGGCCTGCCATAGCCGCTCTTCGATCGAGCCCTGCTCATTACCTCGTAGAGGGCCTTCTTACCTCGATTCCGTGCCATAGTGGAATCCGTCCAAATTCCCGAAACATCCGTTGGGGTATCATTATACCAATACGAGTTGAAAGCACAAGACAATACCGGCCAAAAGATTGTGGAATCTTCTACAATATTTCAGCCTCAGTTTCAATGGAAAAGTGCGATCTCGAAAATGGTGCGACTGCGGGCCCGGCTCAAAACTGCCGGGCGCATGGAACTGAGGGCTGCGATTTTGTTCCCGACCGAGAGGAGTCCGCCGGCTGCGGCCCTTAATAATCTCTGAACTTAGCCATCCATTCGGGCCAATTGCTTGGCTGGGCGCCGCCGGCTCTTGTCCAGAAGCCGTTTGTCTGAAACGTTCGATGCCACTTGAGCGTCCACAGCTCCTTGATTCCAACGGGCCTGACGGACCAGTCAAGGAACAGGTGATTGTTGGACCCGTTGTGCCGGTCGATGGCGAAGTGCATCATTTCGTAAGCGGCGCCGAGCCACTGACCGTTGAACTGAGCGGGAATGATCCGGTTCGCCTGTGGATTATTATTCAAGTAGAAGGGCCCGCCTCCCCTCCACATACTATCACCAAAGACCGGTACCAGGTTTGCCCCTCTGACGTCAATGGTTTTCCAGTTCCATATAACCGGACGATTCTGAATAGCCGACTGCCCAGACTTTGAGTTGTAAACCCAGCAGTTCGCCCCGTAGCTGCCCTCTTCGCGCCGGTCCTCCATCCCGCCGCTCCCCATGATGTATGTCTTGTCGAAACTGCCGTTGTTTTCCAAGGTATCCACCCGCTTTGTGGCCATCGGGCATATTAGGATACCGGCTTTTGTCCTATAATAGGGGCGCAGTGTCACGATCCAGTTCCCACGCGCCCAGCCAACGGAGTCGTCTTCAACGCAGAAGTAACCGTCATTGTCCTGGCAGTAGATACTCCAGATTTGGGCCCACTGGTGCAGGTTCGCTTTGCAGGCGGCGGACCTCGCCTGTTTCCTGACTCGCTGCAGAGCCGGCATCAGTATCCCTAACAACAACGCGATAATAGCAATGACAACCAACAATTCGATGAGGGTAAAACCTCTGGTCTTCTGATCCATGTCAATACTGCTTTTTGATGAATGAGTCCCCGTTGGTCTGTACATACCACATAACCTCCCGTTTTCGCTGAAGTCTTCCTGCACACATCATTTAGGATGCGCCCGACCACAACGTTGTTCTTGAGATTTGCGTCCTTCTTAAAGAATTATCCTACCACAAATCCGGGTTTTGTGCAAGGCAAAATTACAGAAACGATGAAAATATCAGACGAGGCGCCGATCCTGCCGTTCCCGGTCCGATGCCGCTCCCACGGGCCGGGAATGACAATGCCGCATACAAAAGTCAATTTTCGCTTGACAAAGAAGCGGCAGTTCACTATTAGGGAGATTTTTGACGCTACTGTCAGGGGTATATCTACTGACGTTGATTGACGCGTTTAGCCGGTATGCGACGTTCTATTTATTATGGAGTAGTTAAGCATGTTACCAGTAAAGAAAACCAGCAAGTGCAGGACCCGTACCCGCCGGAGCCATCAGCGCCTCAAAGGGGTCAACTACACGGTCTGTAAGAAGTGCGGACAGGCCAAGCTGCCGCACGCCGCGTGTGAGAATTGCGGGTATGTCAACCCGAAGATCACGCTGAAACTTGGCAAGGGGTCCTCATAGGGGGCAAACAGATTATGCGAATAGCCATTGATGCCATGGGCGGCGACAATGCGCCGGGGGAAATCATCGCCGGTGCGCTGGAATCGACTGAACTATTGGCAGAAGACGATGAGTTGATCCTTGTCGGCCCCGAGGACATAATCAAAGCCCAGGTACCCTCGTCGAAGCCGCGAAAGGGGACGATCACCATCGTTCACGCGCCGGATATCATCGCGATGGACGATGTGCCGATAGAAAGTCTTCGGCGCAAACCCAAGAGTTCCATCGCTATGATCGCCAAGCTGGCCAAAAGAGACCAAGCGGATGCGGTCATTTCGGCAGGCAATACGGGGGCCTGTGTGGCGGCCTTCCAGATGCGAATGAGAAACCTGCCCGGCGTCAATCGCCCGGGCATAGCGGTCGTCTTTCCCACGCCTGAAGGGCCGGTGACAATCTGCGACGTCGGCGCCAACATCGCCTGCAAGCCCATCCATTTGTACCAATACGGGGTCATGGCCGGCGTTTATTCAAGGCACTTGCTCGGCATCGCGAACCCCCGCGTGGGACTGATGAGCATCGGCGCCGAGGACGCCAAAGGAAATGAGATCGTCAAAAAATCGCGGGAGCTCATGAAGGCCGATCCGCACCTGAATTTCATCGGCAATATTGAAGGCAGAGACATTTTCAAGGGAACCTGTGACGTTGTCGTTTGCGACGGGTTCGTCGGCAACGTGATCCTCAAGCTCACCGAAGGCCTCGTCGAAGGATTGTTCAAGGCGATCAAGTACGAGCTGATGGAGGAAAAACTCCGGCTTGCGATGAAGTTCAAACCGGTAATGATGAGGATTTACACAAAATACGACTATAATGCCTACGGCGGCGCACTGCTGCTGGGCGTCAACGGCACCGCTGTGATCTGCCACGGGTCGAGTCAGAGCCGGACCATAAAGAACGCCATTCTCGCCTCCAAGAACTTCTACACGCAGAAAATAAACGACAAGATAATTGAGTATCTGTCGGGATCTACCGTAAGGACTGCTGATGGACAACCCAACTAAGGTTCGGCCCCCTTCCTACCGCGCTGTCGTCGCCGGTCACGGGTCATTCGCGCCGGAAAAAACGCTGACGAATGATGAGCTTGCCAGGATGGTGGATACCTCGGACGAATGGATCACGACGCGAACCGGCATCAAAGTCCGGCACATTACTTCCGATAACGAGAGCACCGCCTTTCTGGCCACGGAGGCTGCAAGAAGAGCTCTGGCCGAAGCACATCTTGACGCGGCCGACGTCGAGCTGATCATTGTCGCGACGATCACGCCGGAGATGGTTTTTCCTTCCACGGCGTCCTTCGTGCAGCGCGCCATCGGGGCCCACAAAGCATGGGTTTTCGATCTTTCCGCCGCTTGCAGCGGCTTTGTCTATGGTCTTTCCATCGTGCAGCAATTCATAGAAAGCGGCCGGCTCAGGAACGCCCTCATCATCGGGGCTGAGACGTTGACGAAGATTACCGACTGGACGGACCGGACAAGCTGCATCCTCTTCGGCGACGGCGCCGGCGCCGTGGTGCTTCAACGAGCGGACGACGGACGCAGAGGCATACTTTACAGCACCATGTACTCGGACGGCGAGCGATGGGAAGCATTGAACTGCCAGGCGTACGGCTCGCGTTACCCGGCGGCCCGAGCGCTCGACGACCCGAAAAAAATCTACATGCAAATCAAGGGCAGGGAAGTGTATCAGCAGGCCATCAGGCGAATCGTTGAAACCGTCAACGAATGCCTCCATGCCTGCGATTTGACCCTCGACGATATTGCGATGGTCATTTCGCACCAGATGAACGCGAGAATCATCGAGTCCGCCTCCAAGCGATTGGGTCTGCCCGACGAAAAGGTCTTTATCAATATCAACGAATACGGCAATACGTCCGCGGCTTCGGTGCCCATCGCCTTCGATGAATGCGCCAGGACGGGCAGGCTCAAGCGGGGCGATATCGTGATCCTGGTGGCTTTCGGCGCCGGATTGACGTGGGGCGCCAACGTGATAGTGTTCTGATCGCTCAGGTGTTTACCCTGGAGCAATATGCGCTGCAGGGAATTCCAGGTGAGAGACTCGAATTATGAAGACGGCTTTTCTGTTTCCCGGACAAGGTGCCCAAGCAGTGGGCATGGGAGCTGACATCGCCCAATCATTTTCTGCGGCGGCAAGAATCTTCGAGACGGCAAATGATATCGTCGGCTTCGATTTGCGAGCGATATGCTTCGAAGGTCCCGCCGAGCAGCTCAACAGCACGATCATCTCGCAGCCGGCCATCTTCACGGCCTCCGCAGCCCTGCTGGAGGTTCTCAGAACAGAGCCGGCCACCGGCGGGATCCGTCCGGATGTGACGGCGGGCATCAGTCTCGGCGAATACACCGCGCTCTACGCTGCGGGCGTGATAAGCTTCGAGGATGCCCTCAGACTGGTTCACAAACGTGGGCAAGCCATGCAGGCCGCGGCCGATGCAAGCGAGGGAGCCATGCTGAGCATCATCGGCCTGGACGATGAAACCGTTCATCAACTCTGCGAACAGGCTGGTGAAGGGGACCTGCTCAAGCCCGTCAACTTTAACTGTCCCGGACAAGTCGTGATAAGCGGCGACAAAACCGCCTGCCGCAGGGCCAAGGAGCTGGCCATAAAGTGCGGGGCGATAAAAGTGGTACGCCTTGAGGTGGCCGGGGCGTTTCATACCGGGATGATGGCAAGCGCCGCCGAAACCCTCCGCGAAGCGCTGGCCGGTTGCCGGATCGCCGAGCCGTCGCAAACGAAAATCATCGCCAACATCGATGCCCAGTATTACCGGACAAGCGGGGACATCAAAGAGGGTCTGGTCAGGCAGTTGACGCATCCGATTCTTTGGCAGCAATGTATGGAACGGCTTCTGGCCGACGGGGTGGAAACGTTCTACGAAATCGGACCGGGCAGGGTCCTGACCGGATTGATGCGAAGAATCGACCGAAAGGCGAAGATCGTCAACGTCAGTAACGTGCAGGCGATAAAAGAAGTGTCGGTATAAGGCCCCGAGCCGGACGCCGGGTGCATGTTTTGATTTCGAGAATCTATTGGGAGATAAAGGATGTCGGAGAAGAGACTGGCTGTTGTAACCGGCGCCGCCAGAGGCATAGGCCGGGCCATCGTTCTCGAGCTGCTCAGGCAGGGACGCATCGTCGCGGGGCTGGACATCATGGCCGAGCAGCTTAATGAGCTTGAGGGCATCGTGAAGGAAGCCGGCTTCACGGTCGTGACAAAGTGCGTGGACATTACCAATACGGCCGCCCTTGCCGAGACGCTGGAGGCCCTGGCGGCAGAATATCAGGGCATCGGCGTCCTGGTCAACAATGCGGGCATCACGCGGGACAAGCTGATGATGCAAATGAAAGAAGAGGACTTCGACAAAGTCATGAACGTCAACCTCCGGGCGGCTTTCATTGCCACAACTATCGCGCTCAAGTCCATGGTCAGAAACAAGTTCGGCCGGATTATAAACCTGAGCTCCGTCGCCGGCGTGATGGGTCAGGCCGGATCGAGCAACTACGCCGCGAGCAAGGCCGGTCTTATCGGAATGACCAAGTCGGTGGCACGCGAAGTCGGCAAGAAGAACGTCACGGCAAACTGCATCGCACCCGGTTTTATTATGACTGAGATGACCAGGGTGCTCCCGGACGCCGTCAAGGACGCGGCAAAGCAGGTTATTCCCGTGCGACGATTCGGCGAAGTCGAGGACGTTGCCAGAGCGGTGGCATTTCTCGCAAGCGACGAGGCAGGCTACATAACCGGCCAGGTGCTTTGCGTGGACGGCGGCATGGCCATGTAAAAAAATTCAAAAAAATGTTTGTCGGCAGGTGCTTTTCTGAGTAATATAGCCCGCCGAATCGAACGGGCGGGACCGCTGTGAGTGCCGGTCGTGTTGTTGCCCGGCGTCAAGGTAAGAAACGAATTCCTAATCTATTAGGGAGGATAAACAAGTGAGTGCTGATGGTGTGGATGTCCAGGCGATCGAGAATCGAGTAATCGAGATCATAAGTGAACAAATGGGCGCGGACAAGTCTGAAATAAGCCGCGAAACCTCCTTTATTAACGACCTGAACGCCGACTCACTGGACACGGTCGAGCTTGTGATGGAATTCGAGGACGAGTTCGACATGAGCATTCCGGACGAGGAGGCCGAGAAGATTCAGACGGTCGGCGCCGCGATCGATTACATTGTCAACGTTGCACAATCCAAGAGCAAAGGGTAGCAAACAAATCCCGGTATGAACAGACGGCGAGTCGTTATTACGGGCCTGGGTTGTGTTACCGCCCTGGCCGAGTCCGCTGACGAGCTTTTCGCGGCGCTGTGCGAGGGCAAGAGCGGCATTTCCACGATAGAGTCCTTCGATACCAGAGACTACTCGGTGCATTTCGGCGGCGAGATCAAGAATTTCGACGTCACCAAATACGTGGACCACCGGGAAAGCAAGCGAATGGACCGCTTCACACAGCTTGCAATGGCCGCGGCGCACCAGGCGGTCGCCGACAGCGGTCTGGATTTCTCGAAGGAGGACGTCTCTCGGGCCGGGGTCGTCGTGGGCACGGGAATCGGCGGCATCAGTGAAATCGAGGAGCAGCATATCAGGCTGCTGGACAAAGGCCCGGGCAAGGTTTCGCCCTTTTGCGTTCCACGACTGATGGCCAACGCGGCCAGCGGCAACATCGCCATTCAGTACGGTCTTCGCGGCCCCAACTTCTGTGTCTCCAGCGCCTGCGCCTCAGGCAACAATGCTATTGGCGAGGCCTTTGCCAACATTGTCTGCGGACGAAGCGACATCATGATCGCGGGCGGAGCCGAGGCGGCCCTGACGCCGGTGGGTCTGGCGTCGTTTTGTGCGGCCCGGTCGTTGAGCCTCCGTAATGACGACCCCGCCGCCGCATCGAGGCCGTTCGATAGGGACAGAGACGGGTTCGTTCTGTCGGAAGGGGCCGGCGTGCTAATCCTGGAAGAGGAAGGCCACGCCAAAAAACGAGGCGCAAGAATATACGCCGAGCTCATGGGCTACAGCGCCACCGACGACGGCTATCACATTACCGCCCCGCTGCCGGACGGCGACGGCGCGGCAGCCGCGATGAAGCTGGCATTGGCCGATGCCGGCCTGGCGCCCGAGAAAATAGACTACATCAACGCACACGGCACTGGAACCGAGCTGAACGACCTTGCAGAAAGTTCGGCGATCAAGCACATCTTCGGCAAACACGCCTACAAGATTCCAGTCAGCTCGACGAAGAGCTCCATCGGACATTTGCTCGGCGCCAGCGGCGCCGTCGAGCTTATCGTGTGCGTCGAAGCGATCAACAAGGCCACCATCCCGCCCACCATCAATCTTGAAAACCCGGACGAGCGATGCGACCTTAAGATGGATTACGTGCCGCTGGAGCCTCGCCAGGCAAAGATCAATTACGCCCTGAGCAATTCCTTCGGCTTCGGCGGCCATAACGCCTGCCTCGTCGTAGGCAAGGTTTAGCCCTTTCCATCTCCGCATAGCCGGAGCGCCGGGCTTCGACCCCCAGGATTCTTTCAACGTCTCTCCCTCCGTCTTGCCTCTGCGACTCGCGTCACAAGACGCGGCAGCAGGCCGCGAAGTTCCCAACGCCGATTTCAGCTAAGCCAAACGCAATTCCCGAACAACAACCGCGCCAAATTGTTTTGGGATTTGTTGTCGAATTAGGTGAATTTTTGTTGCACCCTTGTTACACGGGTTTATAATCCGTACATGGCACGATCATCCACAACATATCAACCAAAATGGCGAAGTGGGCAGACAACCGTGATTCGGGTCCCGGAAGGATTTGCCAACGAGGTTTTGGACTATGCCGAGAGTTTGGATGCGCGTTGGTCGCCACCTGGGCAGCCGTCGCTGTTTGAGGATATCGGTACACCTAAACTAAGGCGGTCCACAGTCGTCAACGTTGCTTCGGTTCCTTTACGGAGTCCTTTTAGGTACCCCGGTGGGAAGACTTGGCTGGTCCCCTATGTCAGGCAGTGGCTCAGGAGTATGCGCAGACCCGCTGTTTTCATTGAGCCCTTTGGGGGCGGCGCGATTGCAGGTTTGACCGCTGTTTTTGAAGACCTCGCAGATCATGTAATTATCGCCGAAATCGATGAACACGTTGCCGCTGTGTGGCACACTATTCTCTCGGGGCAGTCTGAGTGGTTGGCCAGAAAAATACTCGCATTCGATCTGACGCTAGTAAACGTCAAGATCGCGTTGGGTCGCGCCAACGGAAAAGACCTTACTCTTAAAGAAAAAGCTTTTCTCACTATTCTTCGCAACCGCGTTCAGCGAGGTGGAATCATGGCACCAGGTGCCGGGTTGGTCAAGACCGGAGAGAATAACCGAGGCATTGGGTCTCGCTGGTACCCGGAGACATTGGCACGCCGAATAAGAGACATTGCGCGGATGCGCCACAAAATCACTTTCTTCTACGGTGACGGGTTACTCCTCTTGCAACGGTTCGGGACCGAGCGTGAGGCGGCGTTCTTTTTGGATCCGCCCTATACTAAGGCTGCCAAACGCCTCTACAATAACTGGGAGTTTGACCACCGCGCTCTGTTCGAGAGCATCCGCCATCAACGCGCACCCTTCTTGGTCACCTATGACAATACGGCGGAAATGAGCCGCCTTGCCGACGAGTTTGGCCTCGATAAGCGCTGTGTCAGAATGAAGAATACACACCATGCGTGCAAAACAGAATTGCTTATTGGCAAGGGTTTCGATTGGTTCGACGCTATTGCAGAGTAGCATCCAAGCGTTTGCGTATATCTTCTTCAAAGGCCGCCAAAGACGTTGGCACGCCTCCTGTTAACCCCTGCACCGCTTTATCAAGCGTCGTCAGGTGTAAGGAATGCTCCCTAAGTGTGAACTGGTTCGTCTCGCTGTCTTTCTTGTAGTTAACCACAAACCACGCAATGTCACAGTTTGATACGTTGTCGACTTCTGTCATTTCACCGAGTGAATTCCAGAACGGCAGGTCCACGACTACCGCAGTTTTCTTGCCCCAACGGGATATCGTGGGCACTTTAATCTGCAACTGCGGCATCAATCGTTTCGGTCCGGATGATCGAAAATCAGGACGACGCTGTTGAGTCGGAAAGGGTATGCCTCCTTTGTGCCAGCTTGCCATAAGCTCAAAGTCCGACTTCATTGCCTTGCCCGAGAAGTAAACGGCCTGCACCTCAAGCGCGCACCAACTCAAGCGTTCCACCTTGGGGGCAACAAGCACATTGTCGATTTTTCCCACGGCTTTTTCCTTCTTGCCAGTCTTGGCTACAAGGAAAGGCAATTCCGACAAGACCACAGGCGAGGCATCGTGCAACAGTTCTCGGGCTACCCACGAGAACGCTGTCCCATCTTCCAGAAAACGGGACGGGCATATAGTCACTAAGTCCTCCGAGCAGGGTATCGCAGCGTCACCGCTCTTTTCATACAGGCGCAGCGTGCAGACACCGCCCGCCTTATTACATGAGGAACCCCGAAACCGGCAAGGCCGCGGCTTCTTCGACGCCAGAGCCGCGCACCCGAGCTCCCGAATATCGCCGGGAGACAGTCCCTCAAGATTCTGGCCGAACAGCTCGCCGATTCCGTATCTCGTGACGCGTTGTTCAGGATTCGTCATTCAATTAGGCCCTTATGACTCAAGCAACACAGTTGACGCCATTACATAAGCGAATTCGCCGACGGCATACCGGATTCCCACTGAAGTCAGCACCTTCGACTCACCTCGTAATCCGACAATGCTGGGCTATCCCCTCTCAAGCCATCATGGAGAAGCCCTGCCCAAATGCGTCGCTTCATCGCTTGCTGAGCATCAATTTACGCTCCTCCGCCGGGGTTTTCAATCACGAATCCTGCATTCCAACATCCACCCTTCTATTTCTTACGGCGAATCCCACAGCACATATATCGAGGGTAAGCGGGCCGCTTTCAACACAAAATTCCGGCCTTTTTTGCCGAGGAGTGACAACAGTATGGCACTGCGAGCGAAGATTTTTCAAAAAAAGTGCGATATTCTTCCCAAATCCGTGTTCATCTGCGTTAATCGGCGGTTAATAGAAGATTCTGCTTGACGGCTCGGTTCTCGCTGGGTATGATATGTATTTAACGAAATGATAGAAGAGTGGATAGTTCATGGTTCATAGTTCATAGACAAAATAGAAGGCAGAGGCGGAGATCGGGCCGTTACCATTGACGATTTACTGTTGATTATTGGCTATTGCTCTGTGGCCTCTGTGCCCTCGGTGGCTGGAAGGCAGTTTTTGAAAAACAAACCCAATTTACTTCTTCAGTTCGTGCTCATTGGTGTTAATTCGTGGCTAATCTGAAAAACAAAGCCAATACATGTCTTACCGCGCAGAATACTCAGTGCGCAAGGCGAAAGCGAAATGTCCGTAAGTCATTTATCGATAAAGACTTTGATACAGAATCCTCTGTGCCCTCGGTGGCTTCTGTGGCTATGAAGCAATTTGAAAAACAAAGCCAATTATGGAGGGGCACGGCGGGAATCGGGGTATCAGGTAAACAGGAGGCAGGATATCAAAACACCAGGCAATCAGGATTGAATCGAATATCGAAGGGCAGATTCGTGGCTTAGTGCCTTAGTGGCTACGACTCGGTTTTGAAAAAACAAAGCCAATTTCAAGAGATTGCAGCACTACCGGAGAAGCGGCAGGCCAATAAGGTGCCAAGCTTGCCGGCCACAGTGGAATGCGACCGGCAAACTCAGCTTCGCGGAGGAGGGTATGAATAGCTTTGGAAAATCTGCGACTTCACACTTTGCAACTCTATATGCCCAAAATGCAAATGTTTATCGGACGCCAAAACCATAGTAAAGTGCCACCCTAATTCTAAACATAACGCCTTTTTGGAAAAATTTTCTTGGAGAGCCGCTGCGCGTTGCGCGGCCTGGGCAAAATACGTCGAATTTTGGGGCAGAAATGAAGAATTCGTCATAGTGGCCCGAGTTTTACCACGGCAAGAGCCTACTTGGAGGTTGTGCCGCACGCGCCGTTCTAATCAGGCCCCGCCATCCCTGCTTTGGGTTACAGGAATAGCTCCAGGCCTTTTCTCATCAACATCACGGCGATGGCCGCCAGCAGCAGGCTGGTGATTTTGGAGAGGGCCTTTGAGCCGGCTTCGCCCAGGAAGCTCATCAGCGAAGAAGACAGCCTCATAAGCAGGCCGGCCAGAAGGATATTGGCCACGAGCGAGATAACCGTGGGCACAATGCCGTACTGGGATACGACCAGCATGGACGTGGTCAGAACCGCGGGGCCGGCGATCAGCGGCGTTCCGAGCGGGACCGCGCCAAGCTCCGGGCCTGGGTTCCGTCTTTCTTTGCCTGCGCTTACCATGTCAATAATCGCCAGGCAAAGCAGGATGGCTCCCCCGGCAATCATGAAATCGCCGATGGTGATGCCCAGAAACTTGAAGATGAGCTTAGGGCGAGCAAAACAATAAGTTACCGATTTTAGTATAGTTTTCAGCTTGGTTTGGACGATTTAGAGTTCATGCCAAGTGCAAATGTTATTGAATGGATCCGTGAGAAATACCTCGCAGTCATTA